>Ga0209647_1000003_pt1 | contig 411436 bp, 349 predicted proteins | sample GraSoi_2013_60cm_FD_185827 | JGI IMG/M metagenome (GOLD analysis project Ga0209647, IMG submission 185827) | Grasslands soil microbial communities from the Angelo Coastal Reserve, California, USA - Sample 9_17_2013_60cm (SPAdes) (version 2) | ecosystem: Environmental > Terrestrial > Soil >...
GTTGCTTGATGCACATCAAGCCCGACATACTTGGTCGTCTGTTTCATGAGGGCCGCTCCTGGGTGTGAGCCATGCTTGCTCGACACTTCCATGGTAGCATTCAGGGGCGTGCTCTCAATATCCGTTATACGGCTCCCACACGTCGTCGCAATGAAAGCTCCGCGAACCTTACTTCTCACTCTTGGCGTCGCTGTCTTTCTCGTGGCAGGGTGCGACCGGACAAAGCCGATGAATGCCGCCCTCCGAGCTGAATTGATTCAGATGGACGAGTACGATCAAGCTGTCCGCGCCGAACTCGCCGCCGATGGATCGCTGTTTGAGGGCTATCACCCGCGAATGGCCGCCGTGCACGATGCGAATGCCACGCGCTTGCGCGCAATTATCGAACGGATCGGTTGGCCCACCGAGGGTCTGGTCGGCGTTGAAGGCGCGAAAGCCGCGCATCGGATTGCGCAACATTCGATCAACCATCCCGATTTCATGCGACAATGCCGCCAGCTTCTCGACGAGGCGAGCGCCCGCGGCGAGGTGCCGCGCTCGCAGTACGCGTACGTCGATGATCGCATCCGCGTTTACGAGGGGCTGCCGCAGCGATACGGAACGCAGTGGCACGACGGACCAACCGGCCTGGAGCCGTACCCACTCGAAGACTCGGCGCATGTGGATGCGCGCCGCGCCGACCTTGGACTTCCGTCCCTAGCCGAGCTTCGCGGCACCGCCCCACCGGAGAAGCCGTGGGATCCTGAGGCGTCGCGCCGCTACGAGGAGAAGGAGCTTGCGTGGCGGCGCGCGGTGGGCTGGCTTCGATGAGTTCGCCGTATAACGATCGTTGAAGCAGGCGACCGATTGTGCGGTAGCGGCGGCTCCGCCGCCGCATTCTATTGATTCGTTCGCTGCTTAACTTGGGCGTTAGACGCCGAACCAGCATCTGCATGGGGCGAAGCACTGGTTTGTCCATCAGTCGCAGCACTGTGCGGCGCGCCAGGGTTGACCGCCAAGCGCCAACCGTGCGCGCGTGGAGGCGTCGGCAACCGCTCTCGCCATCCCCCACCGGCGCAACGCTCGCTAGCCTGCGTTACCGGTTCGGCGGCTTCCGTGGGCGTTCCGGCCGCCCGTGCACCGAGCCGCCCTCATGGGTGCCTTCGCCTTCGAGGTCGTAGTACCTTGCGAGATCCTATCGAACATCTATGCGGAGGTGTGAGGGCATGGGTAAGCTTGTTTTCGGCATGATGCAGTCCCTCGACGGCTACGTTGATGGCCTCGCGGACGGGTTGGAATTCCCTCCGCCTAGCGTTGCGCTTGGCCGTCATTTCACGGATCACGTCCGCGGCGCGGCTGGCGCCTTGTATGGTCGACGGATATACGAGATCATGCGCTACTGGGACGAGGATCGACCGGAGTGGGATGCGGACGACCACCACTTCGCGGCGGCGTGGCGGGCGCAGCCGAAATGGGTCGTCTCACGTACGCTGAAGTCGGTCGGCGCGAACGCCACACTCGTCGGGGAGAACGTCGACGCGTTTGTGCGCAGACTGAAGAAGGACGTCGAGGGCGAGATCGACGTCGCGGGGCCCGCCCTGGCGGCGAGCCTGACTGACCTCGGTCTTATCGACGAGTATCGTCTCTACTTCCGCCCCTTCGTGCTTGGCGGCGGCAAGCCGTACTTTGCCGGCGCGCGGCCACCGCTCCGCATCATTGCCAGCGATCGTATTGGCGACGACGCGGTGCGGCTGACATGTGTCCCAGCCTGAGCATGCTATTCCGCCCGCCTCGTGAGTCTTCTGTTTAAGACCTTCCGGTGGCAATTAGAGAACGTGATCAGCGCCGTTGGTGTGTCAACGTCGGCGGAGCCGCCGCGTAGTCGAGAAGGGAGTGAGCGAAGACGCCCGGGTCCCGGCTTCACTCCGCGCACGTAGCCGACCGCGAGGCTGCGGATCCCTCGTTCGGAAATCATCCGTACGTGTCCAATCGCCCGGCGTCTAACGTGCGCTGAAACTGACGGGCGATCTGGGGAATTGCGCGGGCTGCGCCCGCGCTCTTATTTGACTCGCCCGCACCTTAGCTGGGCGTTAGGCATACCACAAACACGGTTGCTTCACATGCTCCCTGAGCGATATCGGAATGTGAACGGCGATTCAGGGGTCACGCACTACGCGATCGGCTCAGACTTCATCGCCGTGCAGTTCCAGGATGCCGCTGTCTACATCTACGATTGGGTCCGTCCGGGCCGGAGCTACGTGGAGCAGATGAAGGCGCACGCGATCGCGGGCCGTGGGCTCGGCACCTACATCAGTCGGCACGTTCGGAAAGCCTATGCGCGCAAACAGCAAAGCTGGTGAGACCGTCTCCGAGGATGCCTGACGTTGCGTTGCTGCTGCCCAGCGGTCTGTCGGACTGTGGCGGCGAGCTTCGCTCGCTGCCACTTTGGAATGACTCGCTCGCAGCAGAACTTGGGCGTTATACGGCACCCACTCTTCAGGCGATGGATGCAATAATCACCGTCTGGGTCATAACGTGGCGGATCGTCTGGCCTGCGATGCTGGCAACGGTCGGGCTGCCCCTAGTGGCACTTCTTCTTCAGCGTCGCATTGAGCTCGCCCCCGTGGCGGCATTTGCGCTCCCCATTGTCGGGCCGCTTCTGATTGTCATTTGGTCGGGAGTGTTCTGGGCGGCCGAAGAGCGGGCCTCCACCAGTCCTCATTGGGCGAGCTGGATCCTGACCGCCTTGGTGCTTCCGAGCGTCGTCCTAGTCATCGGCGTCGCGGTGCGCTACCGAAGAGCCCCGCGCTACTGGGCCGTGATTCTAGGAGCAGTCGCGAGTGGCGTCTTCGCGCTTGCTGCCGGCTTCATTGGAAGCATGGCGATATCGAACACATGGTTGTGACTCACGAGTGCCTACTCGGCATCGCGACCCGTGCCGCATAACGTTCGTTGGAGCAGACGAGCGGTCTTTGGAAGCTCGCTTCGCTCGCATTGTTTGAGCCGCTCGCAGCTCAACTTGGGCGTTATGCCGCCACAGCCTTCTATGACTCGGAGGTAGTCTTCTGATGTCTCGAAGTTCATTTCGCCTGAGCCGTATCAGTTCTCTTGCGCCGATATTGCTCGCCATCGCCGGTGTCACGTCATGTGATCAAGGAATCACACTGGATGGTGGAAAGTATTCGCGCATCTTCGTCGTCGGCCGCGTCGTTGATGCGTCTGGCGTTCCAGTCGAAGGTGCTGGCGTGCGCATCTCCAACCGCATGGTAGGCTGCACGGGCGACCGAGCCATGCAACTGTCGATGACCACGGGTGCGAATGGAAGTTTTCGAGACCAGCTGGTGATGATGGGTGGAGGACCTTGCGTCACCGTTGAAACGACTCCGCCTGCAGGACGGACTCTGCGCCCGGATAGCCTGTCGTTCCCAAACCCGAATTATCGGTTCGACGAACCATTTGATAGCCTTCGTGCAGAGCTGACGCTTCGCGCTCCTTAAAATGGGCAGACGCGAGTGCCCGCAGCGTAGTCTTCGGATTTGGCGAGAGAATAGGCTCTGAATGGCGGCCGGCACACCGTGCGTTGCACCAGCGGGCGCTTTGCGGCATCATTGGGCGCCCTCGCCGACTGATGTCTGACATTCACGCTGGGGGGTCGCCGTTACAGATGTCGCGCGCTGGTGACCTTGGGCGTTATGCCGCAACGACCCTCCCAATCGGGATACTAGATGCTTTCTGATGAGAAGATGGCCGAGGCCGAGGTCAGCGTTAGACTGGCGCTCTACCTCATTCGCCAGCGCCTCGTTACCGCGGACGTCGCCGTCGCCATCGACGGCGCTCAAGTCCAGACGTCGGGGGCGGTTCATTTCGCGATGGCGGCCTTCCTTCAGGCGTCCGGCTGCTCCGCACTGGGGGCCCACGCATGGCAAGGTCATCACGTCGTCACGGATGGAGATTACCGGATCAGAATCCATTCGTCGTCTGGCTCTGGGGATGTTGTAGCGCCGTTGATTACTGGAGAGGTCCTCCGGGTCGAGAGCAAGAAGGGGCCGCTGAAGCGCAGCAAGAGCTCAGCCGAGTACCCGCTTATGCGGGAGGCGATCGGTCAGTTAATGACGGTAGATCAAGCTGCTGCAAACGATTTACTTGCGATTGCAGTTCCGCATTCCGCCAAGTTCGCCGAATTAGCCGAGCGCTGGCGTGATGCGCCCTTAATCCGCCGCCTTGGGTTGCAGCTACTTACGGTCCATCGCGACGGCGATGTCTCTGGCTTGGTACTGGCTGCGGCATAACGTGCGTTGCACTTGTCAAAGGTGCTTTGGTAGCTCGCTGCGCTCGCACTTCATGTGTTCCTTTGCAAGTGAACTTGGGCGTTATGCAGGTCCACGTTTCTCAGAAAGGACGCTTCCAGCGGTGCGCCATGGACGCTACTGATACACCAATGACTGCATCGCGCACACTTCGCGTGCGAAGTGTGCTCAATTCGCTGCTCTGGCTCACCGCCGTCGCTACACCTGTGTTCTTTGGCGCCGCGGTTGCGCTTCGCGACGATTTGCTAATCGCGCGAGCTCTGATCGGAGTCGGTTCGCTTCCAATGCTGTCCGTCCTTGGGTGGTTCGGATACTTCGCGCTGCGAAGACCGGAGATGCTCCAGTCCGAGGATTTTCAGCTGCGTCATGAAGCAATGCAGTTGTCACAGGGACGTAATGATCCCCAAATGGTTCCGCGTAGCGCTGTAGCACTTCCGAATCCCGGCGCTCGCGTACTCCCAGCGGGGAGCACTACATAATGGCATACCCTCAGCTACAATTGCGCGTTCACTCGCTTACGTTTGTCATTGAACGCCACTTAATCCTAAAGTTACTGGACGGCCGCCCCGAGATTGCCAATTGGTTTGCATATACTCCGCACGGCGTTCTGGTAGCGAGTCAGTATGATGCGCCGACGCTGGCGGACATCCTGCGGCGTGTGTGGCCAGGAATACTTTTCGTTCTTGCTGAAATTGATCGCTCCAGGATCGATGGATATATCAATCAACCGGTGTGGGATTTTATCAACGACCCCAAGCCGTCGGGTCATTGGCCAGCTGCATAACGTGCGCTGAACCAGACGGACGATCTTTGGACGCTCGCTGCGCTCGCATCGTGTTTGATTCGCCCGCAGATGAACTTGGGCGTTTGCCAGCGGCTGGGAGAGTCCTCCTTCACTGAAGCTCCGAGCCGAGCGAGATTGCGAGATGCCGCTTAAGATCGCGAAGGTGCAAGCCGTGTCGGCGTTGGCCCAGCATCTGTACGAGTACCTCCCTGGGAAGCCTCATCCCATGGCCGATCCTCGGATTTCATTCGAGGGTATCGCCAAGAGCTGCGGTGTGACGCCGTATTGGTCTGGCGGGAGCAAGTTGCCGGCGATCACGCAGCTTCTTTCCCAGACTCTTGAGCATCAGCCCAAGAAGTTCTGTGGATTGATTCTTGAGGTTGTCCGTCGTGCCATTGTCTACCGTGCGCGCAAGAATCCTATCGTCGCAACAGACCTCGCCACGCTTCACCAGCTGGTGTATGCAGCTGGCTTTCGTCTCAAGGATCTCGAGGATACAGAGTCGTTTGGTGAACTGGCGGTGGCTTTCAAGCCACCGAGCGCGCGCCCTCATCTCCAGTTGAGCGCGACTGACCGCACACGCCTGCGGGAACGACTCGACGACCTCGCGCAGATGACCCCAACAATGCGCGGGCTCGCGTTCGAGACCTTCTTGAATGAGCTGTTTGCCCTGAGCGGGTTGACGCCTCGGGCGCCCTTCCAAATCATCGGCGAGCAGATTGACGGCAGTTTCGAGGCAGAGAGTCAGACGTATCTCTTGGAGGCCAAGTGGGAGGGTAAGAAGACTGGGCAGGCGGAACTCCTAGTATTCTCAGGCAAGATCAGCGGAAAGGCACAGTGGACTCGCGGCCTGTTTGTCAGTTTCGCCGGATTCACAGATGTCGGGCTGGAAGCATTCGCTCGAGGGAAGGCTACAAACCTCGTGTGTATGGATCGCTTCGATATCTTCTTCGTCTTGGCTGGCACCGGCTCGCTGCCTGATGTGCTGGCACGAAAGCTACGGCGCGCGGCAGAGGACAACACCGCGTTCGTATCTGCCAAGGCGCTATATGTCTAGCAATTGCGGGGGAGGCCGCTAGCTAAACGTGGCGTTGCACTTGTAAAAGGAGCGTCGGTAGCTCGCTGCGCTCGCATCTTATTGTAGTCCTTTGCAAGTGAACTTGGGCGTTACGCTGCATCACTACCTTCTCAGTGAGGATGCTCTGTTTCGAAGATGGCAGGTGGTGCTTGGAATCCTCTGCGTTTCCACGCTATCGCTCGGCGCGCAGACCGCCACGAAGGACTCTGCCTTTCGTCTCGGCTTCTGTAGCCAAAAGGGCGCCGACAGTTCGGTCTGGAGTCGCCTAGTTGAGACACCCGATGTTCGCGCACGCATCTCGCGCGACCCGATACCGCACCCGCCACTGGCCTTTCGCGACAAGGATGGGAACTATCGCGGCCGGGTCGTCCTGGCATTGATGGTCGACACGACGGGGCGTGTTGTGCCCGGCACAGTGGCAGTTTCTGAGTCCACTGAGTCACGTCTAAGCCTTTGGGCTTGTGCGATCGCCGGGCAACTGTCGTTCATCCCGGCCATACTAGGGGGAAAGCTAGTCCTGACTATGGTCGACCAGCCATTGACCTACTTTTATGGAGAGCCGCCGCCCGGCATGACGAAACCATGAAAGATCTACCGTATGCTGCGTAACGGGCGTTGCAGCCGTCGGGCGATCAACTGGTGGCTCGCTTCGCTCGCTTTTATGAACTCGCCCGCAGCTGAACTTTGGCGTTAGGCCGATTTCAAATGGCATGAGCGACATGGACGCTATCGAAATCCCTCTTCCGGCTGGTCGCATGACCGCCGGCATCGTTCGTGTCGGCGACACCGTCAGACGACCGTCCAAGCCCTCGTCGCCCTTCGTGGCGCAGCTGCTCTCTCACCTTCGGGATTGCGGGTGCGAGTGGTCGCCACGCTACCTGGGTCAAGACGCCCTCGGCCGAGACATTCTCACCTACGTCCCCGGCAGCACACCTGGTTGGACGCGCTTCGCTGATGCTCAGATTCGGGCCGCGGCCACCATCGTGCGGCAACTCCACGACCTGACGCGTGGGACGCATCTCGCACCGGCGTCTGTCGTGTGCCACAACGATGCTGCGCCCAACAACTTTGTCTTTGCCGACGGCATGCCCGTGGCGCTCATCGACTTCGACTTGGCTATGCCGGGGGACCCGCTCGAAGACCTTGGGTACATGGGATGGGCCTGGTGCGTATCCTCCAAGCCCGAGCGTGGCCCCGTCGCGGCACAGGCTGAACAGGTTCGCGTTCTCGCCGATGCGTACGGGCTGTCCGCGCCCGATCGTGCGCGCCTTCCCGACTGGATCGTCGAACGACAGGTTAGGAACGTGCGCTTCTGGTCCGCCCGACTCGAGGATCCGGGGAGCACACCAACCAGTCCGCGCAAGATCGCGGAGGTGATCGAATGGTCGGAGCGTGAGGCTCGGTACGTCGCTGATCACCGGGCTCACTTCATCGCGGCCCTCGCGTAGACCTTCGCCGGACCACGCCACGTGACTCCGCCCCGAGTGGCCGCGAGCTCCGGAGCCGGCCGGTTATCTCTTCCATCGGCTGGCCTGCCCGCATCCCAGCCTTGCTCATGGCCGAGATCGAGTCGCCGTTCCGGCTCCTCGCGCACGGCCTAACGTTGCATGAGCCTGACAGGCGATTGTCGGTAGCGGCGGCTTCGCCGCCGCATTCTGTATGTTCGCCTGCAGGTTATGCTCGGCGTTAGGCCGCGACATGGCACCGCGGAAGAGGAGGGTATTCCAATGCGCCGGTTTCTTTTTAGTTCGCTCGTCCTCGCCGTCGCGGTGATCGTGCACGTCGACTGGCACTTCGCGCGACCGACGCATCACCGTCTCAGCCTTGCCTGGGACCAGCATTGGCTCTTTGCGGCCGGTGCCTTCGGTCTCGTCGGCTGGATCGTCGCCCGCGTGTGGCCGACACAGGCCTGGCGCCGCGGAGGCCTGATCGCCGCCTTCGGCATTATCGTCGCCCAAGTCATCGAGCCGATAGCCGAAGTGGCGCTCTATCAGCATCATCTTGGTTATCCGAATGCGCCGGCCCGGTGGGCCGCGTTCTTCACATGCCTTGCCGCAGGGCTGCCCGCGTATGGTTTGGCACTCTGGCTCTGTCGCTCCGGCCCGGCAGATGCGCCTCATGCTCACCCGCGCCCTAACGAACGCTGAAGCTGGCGAGCGATCTTCGAATGTTGTGCGGGCTGCGCCCGCGCTCTTATTTGACTCGCTCGCAGCTTAGCTGGGGCGTTATATGGCACCAAGCTGTCGATGGAAAGGCGCGCGACGACCGACGACCGCTCTGGTCGCGTCGGCGGTTGCCCCCCGCCAGCAGGAGCGCGACGGTTGGCGCTGGAGTGCATCCGTTGGCGGATCGCACTGTCGAAGGCCGCGTTGGGAGTCGTGCCGTCGCGGCCATGGCTACCCACCGCGGACGCTGAATATCTTCCGTCAGAAATCTCTGTGCTGGAGTGTGAAGATGCGGTCGTATACGGCAGTGGTCGAGCGGGACACAGAAACGGGCTTGCTTGTGGGCCATATTCCCGGCTTCCGCGGCGCGCATAGCCAAGGCGAAAGCATGGACGAATTACAGGCCAACCTCGCGGAGGTCGTCGCCATGCTGCTCGAGGACGGAGAACCACACCTCGAAGCGGAGTTCGTCGGGACCCAGACGGTTCGCGTCGCCTGAATGAGTTCGCTGCCGGTGCTCAAGCCGCGTGAAGTTGTCGCGCGTCTTGAGCGGCTCGGGTTCGTCGAAGTCCGGCAGCGTGGCTCTCACAAGCAGTTCCGTCATTTGAGGATGAGGAACGGTTCATCCTCATAGGACTGTCTGTGAACCGCCGTAGTCTCGTTGTCGTGCACGTCGAGCGCGCCGAAGACGAGTATCAGCTGATCAGCGCTCGATTGGCCACGCGCCGTGAGCGCACCCTATATGAAGAAAACAGCAAGTCGGTCCGAGTCGCCAAACCCGCACGGGCACGCAAGCGCTCGGCTCCCGAGATGCGTCCGGAGTACGATTTCAGCGCCGGCGTTCGTGGCAAGTATGCGAAGGCGTTCGCGCGAGGCAGCAATGTCGTAGTGCTCAAGCCCGATTTGATCGCCGAGTTTCCTTCCGCAAGCGCCGTGAATCGCGCATTGCGCGCGTACCTGAAGGGAAAGTCAGCGCACCGCACCGCATAACGTTGCGCTGCACTTGACAAGCGACGACATGGATGGCGCCCGCTCCGCGGGCGCTCTATTGGACTCGCTTGCAAGTGAGCTTCGGCGTCGGGCAGCAATAATACATCGCCTTCATTCCTGGGCAGCTCACACCGTCGGGATGGTGCCACCGTCGATGATGTGCTCAGACCCCGTGATAGTGGCTGCGCGCGGCGATGCGAGAAACACGATCAAGTTCGCAATTTCCTCTGGCCTCGACGGGCGCCCGATCGGAATTCCCCCCAACGACTTCATGATGATCCGCTTGCCGCCCTCGTAATCCGTGCCCGCTTGCTCAGCCAGCCTCTTCGCCATGTCAACGGCGGCGTCGGTCTCGACCCATCCGGGCGCTACACGGATCACTCGAACGCCCTTGGGCGAGACCTCCTTCGACAAGCTCTTGCTATAGGTCGACAGAGCAGCCTTCGCGGCAGCATATGCCGTTGTCGATTCGGGCAATGGAAGCCGCGCCTGAATCGACGTAACGTGGACGATGACACCGCTCCCTCGCTCCAACATCGCAGGCAGAAGCGCACGATCCAGACGGACGGCCGACATCAAGTTCTGATTCAACGCCTTCGCCCACTCGCCATCGTCGAGGGCCGCGAAACCACCGGCTGGGCTGCTCGAACCACCCACGACGTTGACGACGATGTCCACCCCGCCCCCGACCTTCACTTCATTCGCTACGACGGCGCACCCAGACGAGGTTGAGACGTCGGCGGCAACAAACCACACCCCCTCCATCAACCGTTCGGGAGCAGTCCGCGCAGTGGTTATCACCCGAACCCCGGCATCCCGGAAGGCGGCGACGACCGCCGCGCCAACGCCCTTGGTCCCGCCCGTGACGAGCGCTTGTCGCCCGAGTAGCCCCAAGTCAAAGTTCACGACTTGATTTCCAGCAACGCAATCTTGTCCCCGTCGAGCTCGAAGACGTACCGTAGGTCCACCGGACTCCCGGGGAAGTCACCGGTCAGGCGGCTGGAGACCACGATCTTCTTGCCCTGTTTCTCGGATGCGAAGGGCTTGCTGGTATACCTGTATCGAGTCGACGTCGACTGCTTCCATCGCCTGATCGCCTGGCGACCGCTGTACGTTTGCTTTTCGTCGATGACGACGGCATTCTCCGTGAAGCATTCGGCAACGGCGCTGGCGTCACGCCGGTCCGCCGAGAAATACTCCGCGACTGGCTTTGGCAACTGCAATGTCATGGTCACCTCTGCGCCTTTCGGCGTTACCCTGTTTGCGGCGGGCACCGATTTCCGGCGCGCCCGACACTCGATTCATGTCGGGGTCTGCTCTCGGTCGCAAGAACGCACCTGACAGTAGGGTACTTACCCATGAGTAAGCAGGAGTACACGCCCGAGTCCGCAGCAATTGGCGTCGAGCAGGCCATCAGCAGCTTCGGAGGCCGCTGGAAACTCGTGATTCTGTTTCATCTCTTCGGCGGCAACATGCTCAGGTTCTCAGACCTCGAGCGAGCGATACCTGCCGTTTCCCAGAAGATGCTCACGCAGCAGCTCAGACAGTTGGAGCGCGATGGCATGGTCAGGCGGATCGTGCATGCCCAGGTCCCGCCAAAGGTCGAGTATGAGCTCACTCGCTGGGGACAGTCTCTTTGCCCTGCCCTTGACGCTCTTCTGACATGGCGCGAGAAGCTCGGCGAGTCGTGATCTGCTCGCACGGCGACGGTCTGATCAGGTTGCAGCCGATGAACCATGATCGAGCCACTCAAGCGCGCGGGGTAATCCGCGTCGAGTGTAATTGGTGTCGCCGCTGCCCAGCTTGCGTTGCAGTTGACAAGCGATCTGGGGATTTTCGCGGGCTTCGCCCCCCGCTCTCATGTGATTCGCTTGCAACTGAACTTTGGCGTTCTACCACAACTGGCATCTTTGCGACGTTTGACTGGGTGGACTTACATTGTAAGTCCCCTTCACCGGTCCGCTCATGCGCTCCAAAATCGTCCGTATCGGCAATTCTCAGGGCGTCCGGCTCCCCAAGCTGATGATCGAAGAAGCCGGGCTCAACAAGGACGTGGAGCTCCGGGTTGAGGATGGCCAGATCGTCATCGCCGCCTCCCGTATTGCGCGCGCCGGCTGGGCTGACGCCGCGCAACGCGCGCACGCCGCCGCCGATGATCAGCTCCAGTCGAGCGGGGCGACCCGCTTCGATGCCACGGAGTGGGAGTGGCGGTGAAGCCGGTTGCGCGCGTGCCGAGTCGCGGGGATGTATTTCTCGTCGAGCTCCATCCCACGCGCGGCAGTGAGATGCGAAAGACGCGCCCGTGTGTCGTGATCTCGCCGGATGAACTCAACCATCACCTCGCGACCACTATTGTCGCACCGCTGACTACCGGGTCGGATTCCTACCCGTTTCGTGTGGCCTGTCGCTTCGAGGGCAAAGCGGGACGTATCGTCGTCGACCAACTGCGCACGGTTGATCGCGAGCGTCTGCGCAAGCGGCTCGGCGTCATCACGCCAGCGACCCTCCGCGCCGTCCTCCAGGTCCTCGCCGAGCTGTTCGAGCCCTAAGTCGCTTCCACCATGACCAACCCCAAACCCGCCGAGCTGCCCGTTCGCCTGTTCAAGGATGACGCGGCATGGGAAGCGTGGCTCGCCAAGCAGCACGCCAAGTCCGCCGGCCTGTGGCTGCGGATCGCCAAGACAGCGTCGAACGTCAAATCGGTGTCGTACGCCGAGGCGCTCGACGTTGCGCTCTGCTACGGCTGGATCGACGGGCAAAAGAAGACGTTCGACGACGCGACCTGGCTCCAGAAGTTCACGCCGCGCGGCAAGCGGAGCATCTGGTCGAAGATCAACCGCGAGAAAGTGCAGCGTCTCGTCGAGAGCGGCCGCATGCAGTCACCCGGCCTCGAGGCTGTGGACCGCGCGAAGGCGAACGGTCAGTGGGACTCCGCGTACGACTCGCATCGAACCGCCGGCGTGCCGGACGACCTTCAGCGCGCGCTCGACGCACACCCGAAAGCGAAGGCGTTTTTCGCGACCCTGAACAGCGCGAACCGATATGCCATCCTGTTCCGGATCCAGACGGTGAAGAGAGCCGAGACGCGCGCGAAGAAAATCGAGCAGTTCGTCGGCATGTTGGAGCGGCACGAGGTGATCCACTCGTAGCGCGGGCGCGCCTCGCCGCGGCAGCCTCATCGAGATAGCTGCCTCCCGAGCCCGTCAGCATCAGTAGGCCGGTCTGCCGCGAAGCGCCGACCACGGCATAAAAGCGCCCGACCAGACCGCCCTCGCGCACTTCCGCGCGCTGGACTTCTTGCGTCCGCGCGGGGTGGCTAGCACCAACAGCGAGAACTAAAAGCATCGATACGACGTACCGGCGGTCCATAGGGATCCTCCACTGAATTGGCTTGCTCTCCAATCCCGCGTACTCGCCCGGAACAACTGCTTCGCGAGAGTTAGACCGCGTAACCGGGTAGATGGTTCGAACCGCCGGCCCTCTGTGCGCCGGCTCTTCTGCGTCGCTCGCGATATCATGGCCGGTCATGATGCCGCTGCCAGCTTGGTTGTCGCGCTGGTCGCAGCTACACTGTTTTCGCGAGTGTGGCAGAGCGTTTAGTTCCGTACGTTACTACCTAACTTGCGTGACACTTGGCAAAGAAGCGTCCGTCTGAGTGCACATGACTCGTGGACACGGGCGAGCTTGCCGCCCCGGTGAGCGAGTGGGTGATCATGGGCTGAGGCGGGCGCTCTGGAGACCGTTGCGCGGCCCGCTCGTATGGTTTACCCGTAGATGAACCATGACACCCCGGAACGCCCGATGAAACCCCGCGTCATGTTGATCGCCGCGTCCTTGCTCTCGCTTCTCCTCATCATGTTTCACTTGACGGACGACGTCCTCCTCAAGGCCGAGGGAGCGGTCAAATACCCGATTCCGGTCCTCGTCTTCGTCGTGTGGCTGTACGGCACGCTCATGCTGTCCGATCGAGTGTCGGGATACATCATCACGCTGCTCGGCGGACTGATCGCGGCGGGCATGATCGTCGTCCACTCGAGGGGTGGCGTGGTCCCCAAGTCCGGCGGCTTCTTTTTCGTGTGGACGATGTTCGCGCTCAGCGCAACGGGTTGGTTCACCGCGATCCTCTCGGCCCGCGGATTGTGGCTGGCGGTTCGCGCCAGACGCTCGTTGTGACTGGTGGATGCGAAGCGGCGGCCTGCGCATCTCAACGACCTCTATGATCCGGAAAGTTGCCGCGAAGAAGATGCGCCGCTTGCCCATCGAGGCTCGGCGCCGTTTGCATTTCCGTATCACGCTTCGGCATGTCACGCCGCCGATCTGGCGCGAGATCGCCGTGCCGGAGGACTTCAGCCTCCATCAGCTGCATCGGAGTATCCAACTCAGCTTTGGGTGGCTCGACTATCATCTCTATCAGTTTGAGTGCGGAAAGCGCCGCTTTCGGCCATCGCACGCAGAAACCGAGGGCGAAGAAGCCGAGGGGATCGGCCTGGACGAGTTGGCTCTCAAGCAGGGAGCGCGACTTACGTACATCTACGATTGGGGCGACCACTGGGAGCACGACTGCCACTTGGTGCGGATCGAGGTGTTACCGGTCGATGATTTGGTCGCGGAGCTCGCCGCGAGCTCGCGTCCCTCGAGCGTGAAGCCTGGGAGGAGAGTTCTAGCGTCCTGTATTCAGCGAGGAATGAATGACGGACCAGATTCCCACATTGTTCGAGTGGGCCGGGGGAATGGTCGCGTTGGAGCGTCTCACAGAGCGCTTCTACGCGCGCGTCAAGACCGACGCCATCCTTGGGCCCATCTTCGCCGCAATGGACGCTCGACATCCCCACTTTGTCGCGCAATTCATCGCCGAAGTCCTCGCCGGACCACAGGAATACTCGGATGAGCGCGGCGGCCATCCGCACATGATCCGGCAACACCTGGCGCGGCATTTGACGGAGGAGCAGCGCAAAGCCTGGCTCGCACTCCTTCTCGATACCGCCGACGAGGTGGGATTGCCGTCAGATCCGGAATTCCGCTCAGCGCTCGTGGCGTATCTCGAATGGGGCTCGCGCCTCGCGGTGATCAACTCGAAACCGGGCGCCGAGGCGGATGTCAATGCGCCCATGCCACACTGGGGTTGGGGCGTGCCGGGAGGCCCCTATCGGGGCTGACGACCACGTTCACAGCGCGCCCTGCTCGAAGTTGCCTCCCATCCCCGCTCGGGCGATCATTCATTCATCATGTCTGATCGACGCTATAGCGACGAGGAGATCTCGACCATCTTCTCGAAGGCCGCCGAGGGCCCACCATTGCGGTCGCTTCAGGAGCCGCACGACGACGGCCTGACGCTCGTCGAGCTGCAACAGATCGGTCGCGAGGTCGGCCTCTCACCCGATGCTGTTGAGCGGGCGGCACGCTCGCTGGAAGTCCAGCCCGTCGCCGCGCCGCGCCGGCTTCTCGGACTGCCGATCGGTGTGACGCGGACGGTCACGCTCGATCGATGGCTCACGGACGGCGAGTGGGAGCAGCTCGTCGTTCAGTTACGCGAGGTCTTCGAGGCGCGGGGGACGGTGAGTGCGCAGGGCAACTTCCGTCAGTGGACCAACGGCAACCTTCAGGCGCTGCTGGAACCGACGCCGACTGGGCATCGCTTACGGCTGAGCACCACGAAAAGCTCTGCCCGCGCCGGCATTACCGCGGGAATAGCTGCCATCGGCATGGGCGCGGTCGTTGCGATTTCAGCCGCCATCGCCGGTCACGCCGTCGCCGCGACGCCGGGCATCGCAACGATGGTGCTCGCCGGAATAGGCATGATGGCATACAGCGCATTCCCGTTGCCGAAGTGGGCGCGGCTGCGCGGCCGCCAGATGGATGCCATCGCGGCCGGGCTCACGGTCTCCGAGGCCGAGCCGAGACCGGAGAGGTCAGCGTAGCGATATCCGGCTTATTGCGCGATGAACTTGGTCAAGCCACGGGCCGTTTTTACGGCATGCTCTGCGGTCGCACTTGCTTGCAGCGACGCGACACCGGCCGCGATCGCACCCGTCGATAGCGCGCGCGTCACGCAGCCAGCCGCGCTTGCGCCATTTGATGGTGCACATCAGCCCGAAGTCGTCGCGCGTCTCGTCGCGACCGGAGCCGGTCAGCTGGAAGCTGTCCAGGTCATCGTGACTCTGCGCAACGCCGACTCGATTCCGCGAACGCTCCTGCGCACGACGGCATGTCTCATCAACCTTCGCCTCTACGGGGATTCCGCTCGCGCAATGTCACCGCTCTTCCAGGAGGAATTTCAGACTGGCGGCTGCAAGGGCGTGCTCAGAATGGATACGCTCGCAGCAGGAGCGAGCAAGGCGTACACAAATACGCCGCGGCCGCTCTCGAGTCTGCACAATCCACTTTCGCCGAGCCTCGTCGCCGGCCGATACTACGCGAGCGTCTCCATCGGCATCGTGGAGCTGCTGCCGGTGAACGCCCTTCGTTCTCTGGGTGAGGTGGTCCTTCCCTAAGACCGTAGGGCGAGCAAGAGCATCCTGGCGACATTCAAACGCCGCCTTGCGCGCAACGACCGGGCTGGCATACTAGAGCAACTCTTGCGCAGAGGAGGCCGTCCATGCTCACGCAGACTCCCCTCAGCAACTCGCCGTATACGCCGCCACCGCCGGGCCAGCGCTCCGACGACATGTCCGGACACGCACACCGCCAGGTCATCGGCTATCTCGGCCTCGCACTCCCGATCCTGCTGGTGTCGCTGGTACGCCTGCGCCCTAACGCAGTAGCCGATCTCTGGGCTGGCGGCTCGATCAGCGCGTATTACTGGACGGGAGCCGTGTCACTCTTTGTCGGCCTTCTCGCGTCCCTGTCGCTCTTTCTCCTCACGTATCGCGGCTACGACAACGAGTCGCAGAAATACGACCGGGGCGCCGCAATCATCGCTGGCGTCGCCGCAGCGATCGTTGCGATCTTTCCAACATCGCCGCCGGGCGGCGTTGCTCCGCCCTGGTGGGGTGAATGGATCAGCTGGACGCACTCGATTGCCGCCATCACACTCTTTTCGATGTTTGCGGTCTTCTCGCTCTGGCTCTTCCGCAAGACAGCCCCTGGTGAAGAACCATCAGCCGAAAAGCGGCGTCGCAATGTGATCTACCTGCTGTGCGGCGTCGCAATCGTCATGAGCATGGGCTGGGCTGTCATCGAGGGCTTGTCGGGCCGATCGATCTTCTGGCCCGAGTCGTTTGCCCTCGGCTTCTTCGCCTGGTCCTGGCTCGTGAAGGGTCAGGCGCTGCGCTCGGTCAAATCGACGCTGGGCGCCGCGAAAGACAAATTGACCACGTAGTGTCTCCTGTCTCCGATTTGCGGCCGACCATCCTCGCCGCGTGGCGAACCAACAGCCTCGTTACCAGCCGCCTGGTCGAGCACATCCCGACCGCGCTATGGGAGGCATCGATTCCTGGAATACCACGGCGCACCATCCGAACGGTTGCCGCCCACCTGCACAACGCCCGGAGCCGGTGGATCAAGACGCTCGGCCAGGAACACGGCATCGGTGCCCCTCCACTCGTGGATTTGCGGCGGGTATCGCGTCGAAGCCTGCTCCCAGCTCTCAAACGGAGTAGCCGAGGTATCGAGGCGCTTCTCGAGCTCGGGATGGCCTCAGGCGGGCAGGTCCCGCCATCGAAAGGCTACGTCTGGCGCAACTTGCCGCTCGACGTTGGGCATGTGCTATCCTATTTCGTGGCGCATGAAGGCCATCATCGGGGACAGATCGTCATGGTCGCGCGTCAACTCGGGCTTCGATTACCGCCAGAGGTGACCAACGGGCTTTGGCAATGGAGCGCACGGGTCCGCGAATGGGAACGCGGGTGAGCGGTTACGCCAACATTCTGAACGTGAGCGGCCTGTGAGAGCCACGCTGTCCCGCCGCACTACCCTGGCTCTTCCGCTAGTAGTAGCGCTCTCCTGCGCGCGACACGTGCCGGCTTCCGCCGATCACCCGCAGCAACAACCGTCCCGCTACGTCTTTACCTGGGCCGGTGATGAGGATCGACAGGACAGCGACTTCCTCGCGGTCATCGATCTCGCGCGAGACGGCGACCGCTACGGAACCATCGTGGCAACAGCACCCGTCGACGAAAAAGGACTCTGGCCACATCACACCGAGCACGAACTCGGTGCGAGCAAGACGCTCTTCGCCAACGGATTCTCGTCCAACCGCAACCTGGTGTTCGATCTCCACGACCCGCTGCATCCGAAGGTGATCCACCGGTTCGACGGCGTTGCTGGCCTGAGTTTTCTTCACAGCTTCGCGAGACTTCCCAACGGCCATGTGTTGGCAACGTTCCAGGCACATGGTTCCGAGAACGTGGGCCCCGGAGGCCTGGCGGAGCTCGACGAAGCGGGAAACGTGCTGCAGTCACGATCCGCGGCCGACGCGTCGGCGGACCAGACCACGCTGCGTCCATATAGTCTCGCCGTGGTTCCATCGCTCGATCGAGTCGTTGTCGCATTGACGTACATGGTCATTCCAACGTGGCACCCGCTCCGCGGGTCCATCGCGCACGATCACGCGGGCAATCAGGTGCAGGTGTACCGACTCTCCGACCTCTCACTGATCAAGACGATCAGGCTGCCGACGAACGACGCGCCCAACGAACCGCGCGTGCTGGCAGATGGCCGCACGGTGCTCGTGAACACGGTCGAGTGCCGCCTCTATCATGTCTCCGGCCTCGAAGGGACGGACCCACACCTGGAGATGGTCCATCAGGAAACGCCGAGGGGATGTGCGACGCCCGTGGTGATCGGAGACTATTGGGTTCAGTCGAACGCCGCCGACCATCGCGTCTTCTCGCTCGACATCCGCGACCTGAAGAACGTTCGCACGGTGTCGTCCGTTTCTTTCGACGAACGACAGCGGCCGCACTGGCTTGCTACCGACGGCTCACGCGTCGTCGTCGTCAACGAACCCGCCCCATCGGCCGAGCGTCGCATGTGGATGCTTCAGGTCAACCGAGCGACGGGGCAACTCACGCTGGATCGCGACTTTCGTGACGCAGGCTCGAGTCGACCGGGCGTTGCGTTCGATCGCGCCAGTTGGCCACATGGCGCAACAGGGACCGCGGTTCCTCACGGCACTGTGTTTGGGTGGTAGCTCTCTCAGTACGGCCGACCGTCACCGCTCGAGCACTCGCGCAAGCAGCTCCGGCATCGCGTGCAAGTGGTCGATGTGATCGGGCGCAGAGTTGCCGGCGAAGCCGAGCAGCTCGAAACGCCCCGAGCGAACCTCGCTGAGCTGCTGCATACCGCGCGGACCCCAGCGCAGCACCGGCGTGCGACGGAGGCCGAGCGCGCGAAGTAACCAGTCGGCCGTCTCGGTAGTGCTGGCGAAAGTTCCCGGGAAAATCTCCGAGTGGGTGACGACGAACCGCTTCTCGCCGCGCACGGCCGCACGTGCGAAGTCTGCGAACGCGATGATGTTGGTGGTGTCCAGTGTGCCGCCCGCGGCGAGCACCGTTCCCTCGGGGATATACGACGTGTGCATGCCGTCGAGCAGCAATACCGCATCCACGCGCGCAAAGTGGCGAGGTTCGCGAAGAATCGCCCGCACCGCGCCGTGGCCGGCAGAGAACCCGACCAGTGTCACACGCCCGAGACGCGCCGCCTTCCCGTTCGCTGACACCTCGCGGGTTATGCTGGCCAGGAGTGAGTCGAATGCTACCGGATCGGCGAAGGCGCGATGATAAGCCCCCGAGCCGGTGCCAAGGTTCACGACCGCTGCTACCAAATGACCACCAGCCTGCGCAACCGCCTGTTCCGGTAGCCAGGCGGCGCCGTGAAAGTGAATCACGAGGTCGACGACGTCGCGCGAATGCGCGGCCCCGGACACGAAGACCTCGACCTGTTTTTCCGCAGGACCGACGAACGAACGCGTCACGCCGTCGAGCTCTCTCGGTGTCAGACGCTCGTGCGCCCGCGTCTCTTCCACCATCGGTGACGGATTCTGCGGCGCAGCCGGCGGCGTTGGCGTCTGCGCGCGAGTGAGTGCTGAGGCGACGTGCACGCGGCACGCGAGCGCGAGCGATATGGCGACGAGCAGTCGGCTGCGCATGCTGGAATGGCCCCTGGCGCTCCTCTACATTTCCGGGAATCCTGCCTGTGACTTCGTCCAACACCGGCGCGACGCGGACTCAACATCGTCTTTGACTCAATAGGCCACAATGCGTCCGACCGTATTCCTAGTCCTCGCGCTTCCTGCCGCGCTCGTCGCCCAGACCGCGCCAGCGCCCGCCCCGTTCAAGGCCCGGCCCGTGCCCAACGGCCCAGTCAAGGTCGGCCCAGCCAGGGGCACCGTCGTAGTCGTGGGCGGTGGCGCGATGGGACCAGAGATCTACAAAGCCTTCATCGACGCGGCCGGCGGCCCGGACGCCATCATCCTCGACGTCCCCAACGCCGGCGGTGCCGACACGGTGTCTCGCAACACCGGACAGCCCTGGCGCAACGCCGGTGCCAGGAACGTCGTGGTGCTCTTCACCAAGGACCGAAAGATCGCCGACAGCGATTCCTTCACGGCGATCATACAGAAAGCCGGCGGTGTGTGGTTCGAAGGTGGGCGTCAGTTTCATCTCGTCCAGGACTATGGCGGAACGAAGACCGAACGCGCGATCATGGATATGCTCGATCGCGGCGGCGTCGTCGGAGGCTCATCGGCGGGTGCATCCATTCTGGGCGACTTCATGGTCCGCGGCGCGCCGTCCAACGACAACACGATCATGGATTATCCCGGCTATGAGATCGGCTTCGGCTATCTCCGCAACGTCGGCATCGATCAACACGTGGTTGCGCGCTCCCGCCTGCCCGACCTGGCCGACTCGATCATCACGCGCTACCCCGACATGCTCGGCATCTCCGAAGATGAAGGGACGGCGTGGATCATTCGCGGCGACACAGGACGCATCATCGGACGCAACAAAGCATTCGTCTACAATGGCAAGGATGCAACCGATGCCGACGCGCCCTTTCTCACGCTGTATCCGGGCGACCGATACGATCTCAGCGCGCGGCGCACCATCAACCGAGTAGCGGATCGGTCGCCCGTGAAGTCGGAGCTCGTCAACTCACTATTCGACAAGTACATCGCACCCGGCTCCGGCGGCGCAACAGTCCTCGTCGCCCAGAGCGGCGACGTGTTCGTCGATCGCGCATTCGGCATTCCAGCTCAGTTGCGATACATGCCGCGGACGACGCTGCCGCAATTCCCACTCGGTGACATCACGAGAGTCTTCACGGAGCTGTGTGCGCAGACGCCGAGCATCGAGCGCGGCAGCAGCGGCGGACAGGATTCGACTGCTCGCGCGCGGAGCGGTCCACCACCCTCGCCGCTGCAACGCTGCGTGACGCGCCTTTCGACGCCGGTTGGTGCGCACCGGACAGTCGCCGCCGACAGCCAGGTGGTTCAGTCCAGCGTCGACGAGCTCTATCGCTTCGCACTCGGCCTCGACGTGCCGAAGACGTGGCCCACTGCGGACTATGCGAAGGGATGGACATCCGACACGTACAAGGGCGTGACGCGACTCGCGGCGTACGCGACCGCGGACGGGAAGCGCGCTGCGTTCGTCCGGATCCCCGATCGTCATGCGACGATCATCATCCTGACCAACGACGCGAGCGCTGACGCGCGCGGAATGTCGGAGCGTCTCCTGGATCAGCTGCTGTCTCACCAATGAGCTTGAATCGCCGCATCGCGCAGGCGCTGCTCACGTCGTTCGTCGCCGGAGCAGTCGGATGTGGCGGGCGAAGCAACACGTCATCCGACGGCACCAAGCGCATGGCGGACACCCTGGCCAGCCTGTATGCGCAGGCGATCACGGAGCCGAGTCGCTATGAGTTTCTCAATCGCGAGCGCGCGGTGGCGATGCGCGCCCAGCTCTTCTCACAAGGCAGCGTCGCGGCGCCGGACTTTCAATTCGAGCTGGCTCGGCAGCTCGTGCTTGCGGGTCAGACGCGCGAAGGAATCGCGGAATTGGAGGACATGCGGCGGAAGACCGGGTTGAGCCCTGATCCGCGATTCCCGCAGTACAAGCCGTTCTTCGACATGCTCGGGATTGCATATCTGCGCCTCGGCGAGCAGGAGAACTGCAATCTCAACCCGAGCACGAGCGTCTGCATCCTCGGCGAGTTGCACCATACGCAGGAGGAGGGTGCACGTACGGCCATCGCCGTTTACGAGCGGATCCTCCAGAGCTTCCCTGACGACATCGGCTCCCGGTGGCTCCTCAACATTGCCTACATGGCGGTTGGCGGATATCCGTCGCTCGTGCCGAAGCAGTATCTGATTCCCGGTCTTCGCCGCCAGGATGATGCCTCATTCCCACACTTTACGGATGTCGCGCGGAGCGTCGGCGCGGACATCACCGGTCAGGCTGGCGGACTCTGCATCGAGGATTTCAATCGCGACGGCCTGCTCGATCTCTTTACGACGTCGTGGGGATTCAAGGATCCCGTCCACTTTCTCGTGGCGGACGGACATGGCGGGTACGTCGACCGCACCGGGCAGACGGGACTTGACGGGATCGTTGGCGGCGCCAACTGTCTGCATGCCGACTACGACAACGACGGCTTCGAGGACATCCTGATTCTCCGCGGCGCCTGGCTCGGCGACGGCGGCAAGTTTCCCATGTCGCTGCTTCACAACCGCGGCGATGGAACCTTCGAGGACGTGACGTTCAAGGCGGGACTCGGTTCGATGCATCCGAGGCACACCGCCGCATGGGGCGACTTCAACCTCGACGGCTGCCTCGACCTGTTCGTCGGCAACGAGTCCGGTGTCGCGATGGGGTGGAGCTCGCATCCCTCCGAGCTGTATCTCAGCAATTGCGACGGCACCTTCACGGAAGTGTCGCACAAAGTGGGCATCGACGTGGACGCTTTCGTAAAGGGCAGCGCGTGGGGCGACGTCAACAACGATGGCCTTCCCGACCTGTTCGTGTCCGTGTACGGCGCGCCGAATCGGCTGTACATGAATCGCGGCGGGAAGTCGATCGACACGTGGCGCTTCGAGGAGGTAGCAGCAAGGGCGGGAGTGCAGTTGCCGAACATGTCGTTCCCAACCTGGTTCTGGGACTACGACAACGATGGCTGGGAAGACCTCCTCGTGTTGAGCTACGACAACCGCGTGCCGCTCCACGAGGCTGTTGCGCGGGAGTATCTCGGGCTGCCACCCGCGAAGACCAACGGTACGGCCTTCGAGCACACGCATCTATATAGAAACAAGGGCGACGGCACGTTCGATGACGTCACCGAGAAGGTCGGTCTGGCCGATAAGGCGCTCTACGCGATGGGGAGCAATTTCGGCGACCTCGACAACGACGGCTGGCTCGATTTCTATCTCGGCACTGGAAACCCCGATCTGCGCTCGGTCATTCCCAACCGCATGTTCCGCAACGTGGAAGGAAAGCGGTTCGAGGAGGTTACGCTCGCGGGCGGCTTCGGACATCTCCAGAAGGGACATGGCACCGCCTTCGCGGACCTCGACCGCGACGGCGACCAGGATGTCTTCATGGTCATGGGCGGCGCGTATCAGGGCGACGTCTCTCACAGCGTGCTCTTCGAGAACCCCGGCTGGCCCGGCCGCAACTGGATTACGCTGGAGCTTCAGGGCCGCACTGCCAACCGCTCGGCAATCGGTGCCCGCGTGGAAATCGTCGCGGCGGATACGAATGGAAAGACGCGGTCGGTGCATCGGACGATTGGCACCGGCAGCTCGTTCGGATCGGGGAGTCTGCAACTGCACGTCGGTCTGGGATCCGCCGTGCGTGTTCCGCTCGTCAAGGTGACGTGGCCGGACTCCACCCGGTCAACGACCTCTTACGCGAACCTCGAGGCCCGAGGTACATACCTTCTCGTTCAGGGCCAGAGCGCGCGAAAGCTCGATCGGCCGCCGGTGCCCTTTCGGCATGGGACGCTCTCGTCGACCACCCACAGTCACGCGCCAAACGACTAACGCCGTCTGCGCGGAGTGTACACTCACGGCGACCAAGGCACCGAGTTCAAGATCAGACTGACGAGGCCGGCTTTCGGAGCGAACTGCTTCAGGTGCGAAGCCGACCACGCGACGTACGTCCCCGTGCAGTGCGATTCGTCCTGGTACGCCCGGATCTCCGTGCCGGCCAGCAACCGATAGTAGCCGATCTTCGTGAATCCGGCTGTGCGCCCTGATGCAGCGCGGAGCACGGAAGCGCACGTCACCGTCGATCCCTGATACACGCCGATCGACACGCGGGCATTCGTCGGATTCACCAGTTCCGCCGTCACGTATGTCGTATCGTTGATGACGTTGGTGATCTCCAACACGGAGCGGATGCCGGACACCCGAAGCTTTACCTGGCCGATGTCATCGGGGATGGGAGTTCCGGTCGTGTCCGTCGGCTTTGCGGACGTCCACGTGAGCCACTGCGCGGCGGGCGAGACCGCGAGTCCGCTGCTGGCGCCGCTGGCGAGAATCAGTGAGACGGTGTCGTCGATCGCAATCGTCACCGGAGCCGCGAGCTCATTGGTCACGATGAATCGCACGACGGAGTCCGCGGGTCGGCCGGATACACCGACTGCGTCAGCACAGCCTGCCATGGCCGCCAGCAGAAGTGCGTGCCTGAATCCGTGACTCCGTCTCGACAGAAGCCTGTTCACGTTCGAGCCTTGGTGTAACCATATGGAAGGTCGTCTGAGCTACAGACGACTTTCTCTCGGGTCATGCAAGCGCATGATGTGCGCCAGTAATGCCACGTCCGGAGGGGAAGCGCAATGAACGACGTGCGAGCTGCCGGAATCCTCGAGGCTTTGAAGGACCAATTGCGGCGCGCCATGGAAGGGCCCGCGTGGCACGGCCCCTCCGTTCGCGAAGCCCTCGAAGGAATCACTGCGGCGGAGGCCGCGCAACACCCGGTGACGGGTGCCCATGGCTGCTGGGAGCTCGTCCTTCACCTCTCCGGCAGCTATCATCTCGTCCTTCGACGCCTCGAGGGCGACGCCGCGCCATTTCTCCCGTACGAGGATTGGCCGCCAATGCCTTCGCTGACCGAAGAGAACTGGCAGCGTGACATGACGTCGCTCTACGCACTCAACGCCCGCATGCAGGCTGCCGTGCGGGCATTCCCGATCGAGCATCTCTTCGAGCCGATCGTAGATGACCCGCCGTATCCCGCGTTCACGCAGTTCATCGGGCTCACGCAGCATGACCTGTATCATGCTGGGCAGATCGTCCTCCTCAAGCGTGCCTTACGCCATCACGTCAATGCGACCTGACTGCGGCAGCACCATCCGGGCGACACTCAGCTTTTGTCTCATCCTTCTGGCGTCCGCCTGCGCCACGGTGCGTGGTAAACAGGAACAGGCACGCACTCGCGTTCTCCTGGACACCGACGCGAACAACGAGGTGGACGACCAGCACGCGCTCGCGTACATGCTCTTCAATGGCGATGCCTTCGACGTCGTGGGCATCACCGTGAACCGAACCCGCAACGGTGGTGACGTCGAGCAGCACGCACGGGAAGCCGAGCGGATCGTGACGCTCGCCGGTCTGGAGCGCCGTTTTACGGTTATGCGCGGTGCCAATGGCTCCTTCGAGGAAATTCTCCCAAACATCGACCAGCGCGACTTCGACGGAGCCGCCGCGGTCGATCTCATCATCCGGCGCGCACACGAGTCGGGCGGGCAGCTACTGGTGTTGCTTCCCATTGGGAAGCTGACCAACATCGCCCTCGCGCTCCGAAAGGATCCGTCGATCGCGCCCAAAGTACGAATCGTATGGCTGGGCTCCAACTACCCCGCGCCAGGGGAGTACAACCAGGAGAACGACGAGGCCGCGCTCCAATACATTCTCGACACGCCCGCTCCATTCGAGATCGTGCTCGTGCGTTACGGGACGCCCACGGGTACGGCCGCGGTGCGCGTTACTCGTGAAGAGATCCGCGCGAGAATGCCGGGGAAGGGCCCTCGCATCCAGGAATCCGTCGTCGGCCGCAATGGAGGGCGGTTCACCACATTCGGCGACTACTCGGTGGACCTGTTCGAGCACATCAACCTGGACGGGAATCCTCCGTCGCGCGCGCTCTTCGACATGGCGGCGGTCGCGATCGTGAAGAACCCCGCATGGGCTCACCCGGTCCGCATCCCGGCGCCTTGCCTGGTCGACGGAAAGTGGATGGAGCGGCCGAGCAACCCGCGTACCATCGTTCTCTGGGAGAACTTCGATCGCGACGCCATCATGAGCGACTTCTTCAAGTCGATGGACCGGCCTTTACTCGCGCGATGATCAGACACCAAATAACCCTTCGGGGTGACGAACATTATATCCAAGGAAATGTTTGGTTGAGTAGAATGATTGCACCGCACGCTAGGGCGGGATGGTCCCATCTCAGAGACCCAAACCGAGTGACTCATGCGAATCGCCATGTACGTCGCAGGCCTCCTGTTGATGCTCGTGGGCGGCGTCTGGTTCCTTCAAGGGATCAACGTCCTCCCCGGCAGTTTCATGACGGGCCAAACGAAGTGGGCCGTCTACGGCGTGCTTGCGCTGATTGCAGGCATTTGTCTCGTCATCTCGGCGAATCGTTTGCGGGCGAGAGATAAACGTCGCGTTTGATGCGCTCTGTGTACTGGTGGAAGTCGGAACCCAATTGAACATTAGGGACAGCGCCGCGTTCCTTCCTTCGACACCCTGAGTATGCCAAAACGACGCCTTTTCAAGGTGAGAGTCGGCCGCGGCTTCATGGCTGTCGTTGCCTGGATTGTGTGGCCCATTATTGCATTCTTCATCGACCTCATCTACCGGCTCGCTTCTTCCAACAGCCGCCGATGCAGCATCGAGGGGTGCAATTGGGACGCAGGCATCTGGGACGCGCTGCTTCTCTTTGGACCACCGATCTATCTCACCGTCAGATGGTGGCGTTCCCGTCGTCGCCGCAATGACAGCGGTGCCCACGACTCACTTCCGTAGCTTCGCCGGGAGATCGTTGCAGATATGATCCGACCCAGACTTCTTGTCCGCATAATTGCGTTCGTCGCGGTCAGTGCCCACCTCGCTGTCGGCCAGTCCGCATCGGCGACACCACGCGGCGCCACCAAGGGCGCGTTTGGCAAGTTGCCTGATGGGACGCCGGTGGACGTCTACACGCTGCGAAACGCTCACGGACTCGAAGTCCGGGTGATCACGTACGGCGGCATCATCACATCACTCCGCACACCGGACCGGAACGGCACGTTCGGCGACATCGTCCTCGGCTACGACAGTCTCTCGAGCTATCTGCACGAGTCGCCCTACTTCGGGGCCATCGTCGGCCGATATGCGAATCGCATCGCGAAAGGACAATTCACGCTCGACGGCAAGACATACCAGGTCCCAATCAACAACGGGCCGAACAGTCTGCACGGTGGTGAGCGTGGCTTCGACAAGGTCGTGTGGCGCGCTACATCGTTCGACCGGCCGACAGGCGTTGGCGTCGTGCTGACGTATCTCAGTCCCGATGGAGATCAGGGCTATCCCGGTGCCGTGCGTGCGCGCGTGACATACACGCTCACCGACAAGGACGAGCTGGCAGTGGAGTACCACGCCACCTCCGACAAGGCGACGCCGATCAACCTCAGTCAGCACTCGTACTTCAATCTCACCGCCGATCCGCGCAACGACATCCTCGGCCACGTGCTGTCGCTCGAGGCGGATCGCTACACGCCGGTGGACGGTACGCTGATTCCGACGGGAGCGCCCGCGCCGGTTGAGGGGACGCCCTTCGACTTTCGCACGCCAACAGCGATTGGCGCGCGCATCGCCGCGAACGACGAACAACTTCGGCGCGGTGGCGGATACGACCACAACTTCGTGCTGAACCGCGCGACGTCAGGGCTGACGCACGCAGCGCGCGTCGAAGAGCCGACGCATGGCCGCACGCTCGACATCTACACTACAGAGCCCGGCATACAGTTCTACTCGGGCAACTTTCTCGACGGGTCGCTCCACGGCAAATCCGGCGTGACGTACGCGTACCGCACGGGCTTCTGTCTCGAGACGCAGCATTTCCCGGACTCTCCGAACGAGCCGTCGTTCCCATCAACGATTCTGCGTCCTGGCGGGACGTACGCATCGCGCACCGTCTTCGCGTTCGGGCGCGTCGCTGCGGGTACGCAGGATTCGTCCCCACATCTGGCGACGCGATGGACGGCGAAGGTCTCCGCTGAGCATCCGTGGCCCGAGTACCCACGTCCGCAGATGGCGCGTCGCAATTGGACGAACCTGAACGGCCACTGGGACTACGCGATCACGGACAGCGGCTCGCCGCGGCCGGCGACGTTCGACGGGCACATCCTCGTACCCTTTGCGGTCGAGTCGCAGCTGAGCGGCGTACGTCGCACCGTGAGCGAGAAGCAACGGCTGTGGTATCACCGAACATTTCAGGCGCCGCGCCTGACGAATGGCGAACGAATGCTGCTGCATTTCGGCGCGGTCGATTGGGAGAGTGACATCTACGTCAATGGCACACGCGTGTTGACGCATCGTGGCGGTTACGACCCATTCACCGCCGACATCACCGATGCCCTGAAGTCCTCGGCGCCGAACGGCCAACAGGAGCTGGTGGTGCGCGTGTGGGATCCGACCGACGCCGGCGATCAACCGCGCGGCAAACAGGTGCGTCGCCCACGAAGCATCTGGTACACGGCGGTGACGGGCATCTGGCAGACGGTCTGGCTGGAGAAGGTGCCGCGCGCGTACGTCGAAGCGCTCGACGTCGTCTCCGATCTCGACAGCAGTCTGGTACGCGTGAGGGTCAAGGTCGCCGGTGGTGCGGCGGGAGAGATGGCTCGCGTGTCGGCTCTCGATGGACGACGCGTCGTGGCCGAAACGCGCGGTACGGCAGGCGATACGCTCGTGCTGCGCCTTCGTGATGTGAAGAAGTGGGAGCCATCGAGGCCATTCCTGTACGGTCTACGCATCCGCCTGTCGAGCGGCGACTCCGTAGACAGCTATTTCGGGATGCGAAAGATCGGCGTGATGCGCGACAGTACCGGAACGCTGCGCCTCGCACTGAACGACCGGCCGCTCTTTCAGCTCGGCCTGCTGGATCAGGGATGGTGGCCCGATGGTCTCTACACCGCGCCGACCGACGACGCCCTGCGCTTCGACATCGAGACCACGAAACAGCTCGGCTTCAACGTCGCGCGCAAACATGTGAAGGTCGAGCCGGACCGCTGGTACTACCACGCCGACAGGCTGGGATTGCTCGTCTGGCAGGACATGCCGAGCGCGGACAACAAGACGCCGGAGGGCCGCGCGGATTTCGCGCGCGAGCTCGAACACATGATCGACGCCCTCCAGAATCATCCGTCGATCGTGATGTGGGTGCCGTTCAATGAAGGATGGGGACAACACGATACGGAGCGATACGTCTCCTGGCTGAAGGGCCGAGATCCGTCGCGTCCGGTGAACAATGCGAGTGGCTGGACGGACATGCATGTGGGCGACGTCAGCGACGTACACTCGTACCCCGGTCCCTCAGTACCTGCGCGCGATTCCACTCGGGCACTCGTACTTGGCGAGTTCGGTGGTCTCGGTCTGCCACTTGCCGGCCATACGTGGTTGAACAAGAGTAATTGGGGCTACCGCAGCTTCTCGACGCTCGATCAGCTCGGCGACGCGTATCGCGGAGTGATGCAGCGCGTGCGTCCGCTCATCGGGGAAGGTCTTTCTGCCGCGATCTACACGCAGACGACGGACGTCGAGATCGAGGTGAACGGTGTGATGACGTACGATCGTGCCGTCGTGAAGCTGCCGAAGGATGCCGCGGCGGTGCACGCGACACTGTATGCGCCGCCGCCGTCCCTTCGAGTGGTCATACCGACGTCTCGCGAGGCGCCTCAAACTTGGCGCTACACGACGACGGCGCCGCGTGCGGACTGGATGCAACCGTCGTTCGACGATGCGAGTTGGAGCACTGGCCGGGCCGGCTTCGGCTCACGTGCCGTCGAGAACGGTCACGTGCGCACGCCGTGGACGACTCCGGATTTGTGGATCCGTCGCACCTTCGACATCACGGATGCTCTTCCGGCACACCCGTACCTCGTGGTGCATCACGACGAGGACGCGGAGATCTACATCAACGGGGCGCGCGCGGATTCGCTTGGCGGATACACGAATGCGTACATGTATGTCCCACTCACGTCCATGGCGGCACATGCGCTGAAAGCAGGAACGAACGTCATCGCCGTGCACGTTCGAAATACACGAGGGGAGCAATACATCGATCTCGGCATCACGGACGTGATCGAGCCGCCGACCCCAAGGCGGTGACGCTGGTGAGCTGACACGCACAAGGAGACCAGGTGAACGACAAATCGCTCTTCGTCCAATTCTGGACGACCGAATCCAGGACGACGCGCAACGTGCTCGCACGAATTCCCGAAGGGTCCATGTATCGCCCCGACCCGAAGTCACGGACTGCGCAGGAGATCGGCTGGCAGATCGTGTGTGAGGAACTGATGCTCATCGAGGCGCTCGAGAGCGGAAAGGCAGAGTGGGCGCCGGCGCCAATGCCGGCCACAATGAAGGAAGCGCTCGAGGCCTATGAGACCCAGAGCGCTGCCATGACCGCGCGGTGGGCGGATCTGCCCGACGAACGCTGGGATGGCACCCTCGAATTTTTCGGCCAGCAGCGGCCCGCGTCACCGATGGCCTGGGGCTTTCTCTTCGACATCGTGCATCATCGCGGACAGATCACCACGTATCTGCGGCCGATGGGCTCCAAGGTGCCGCAGATTTACGGTCCGAGCGCGGACGAACCTTAGTGGTCCTCTCCCACGGAACACTACAGAATGACCCAATTCGGGATCCTATCGCTGTTCGGTATCGCAGCCTTCGCATGTTCTCAGCCGCGTCTGCCGTCCGCCGGCAATGCCGGAGCCGGCATCGACTCGTTGAACGCGCGTATCGTGAATGCGTACAGGACTCACGACCCACGTGCATACGCGGCACTGTACACGGACTCGGCTGTGTTTGAATGGCCGGCGTTCAACACGGTGCGAGGCCGGGCCGAGCTGGCGGCAATGGCGCGGAGCAACTGGGCGGCGCTGCGCGACATGGATTTGCGTCTCATCGTTGCGACTCGGCGTATCGCGCCGGATCACGCGATGGAATTTGGCGCCTTTGAGCAATCGTTCCGTGACTCCAGTGGCAAGCGAATGACGGAGTTTGGCAGATACGTCACTTACGTGGTGCGGCAGCCCGATGGCAGTTGGCGAATGGACCGCTTCTTCGGTTTCGAGGACTCGACTCGGCAGACGTCTCCGCGGCCTTGAAACGTGATCGTCATTCGGCAGAGTGTCGAAGACGATTTCGCGACCATTTTGACCATCATCAATGACGCTGCACGCGTGTATCGCGGCGTGATACCGGCGGACCGCTGGCACGAACCGTACATGTCGACCGATGAGCTAAAGGGTGAGATCGCCAACGGCGTCGTTTTCCGGGTCGCGGAGAATGACGGGCGCCTGTCAGGAGTGATGGGAATTCAGGACAAGTCGGAAGTTCGAGCGCTTCTTGAATCCACGGAACCAGCCTAGCATCCTTGCCCAATGGCGACTCGAGCCGACGTCCGGCGAATTGCGCTGTCGTTGCCCGCGGCCGAAGAGGCGAGTGATCACTTCGCATTCTCGGTGCCGCGCAACGGAAAGCTCAAGGGCTTCGTATGGGTTTGGATGGAACGAGTCACGCCTAAGAAGCCTCGGGTGCCAAATCCCGGCGTGATAGCGGTGCGCGTTGCGAATCTCGGGCAGAAGGATCTCTTGCTGACCGCCGAGCCGGCGAAGTTCTTCACGGAGCCGCATTACGACGGCTTTCCGGCTGTGCTCGTGCGGTTGGAGGCTGTGAGCGTCGCGGATCTCAAGATGCTCATCGCCGAGGCATGGCGCTGTCAGGCTCCAGCGAACCTCGTGGGCGTACCGAAGAAACGTGCGGCGACCAAGCGCCCGGTAAGTGGCGGCGAGAAAACCACGAAACGTCCGCGGCGCGACCTTCCTTGATCCATCACAGGCGCCAATGTACCGTCATCGACAAGTCAGCTACCTGCTTCCAGTACTGTTTCTGGTGTCGGCAGCAGCAATCGGTGCCCTCGCATGGACGCAGGGGCCTCGCTGGCTCCTTCTGGTCACGGTCCTATTCGTTCTGGTCGCCGCCCTCATGTCATCATTGACCATCGAAGTGAACGACCAGATTCTGACGAGCTACTTCGGACCCGGCATTGCGCGAAAGACCGTGCGACGTAGCGACATCGCATCCGTGGAGGCATCCAGCAGCTCCGCGCTCGAGGGGTGGGGCATCCGGCTCACCACACGAGGAATGCTCTACAATGTCACGGGCTCGGAGACGGTTGAAATTCGCCTGTCGTCCGGCGAACGCTACCGCCTTGGGACGGACCAGCAAGCGGAACTCCTCCACGCCCTGCGCGCACCGTTGGGAGCGACGGGCGCGCATCGCCAAGGCGATACCAGCATCTGATTCACGCCCTCGAAACATGGTCAGCTTCGACTCGTAGGGTCATCGAACCGAACAGTGAGCCCCTTATGACACGACGCGCTCAGCTCTGGCGGATAGTCGCGGCCGTCTTCACCATCATCAACGCGGTCGGCGCGGGAATGGCCGCCTCCGAGGGTGAACAGCTCCACGCCGGCGGACACGTCGCCCTCACGCTGCTCGGCGCATTCGCCTTCTGGTGGATCGACCTGCGTGCTCGACGGCTGGAGTCGCCAGCCTTGCTGATCGGTGACGAACGGCTCGCGCAGCTTCAACAGTCGGTGGATGCCATCGCGATCGAGGTGGAACGCATCGGCGAGGCACAGCGCTTCAGCGCCAGGCTCCAGTCGGACAAGGTCGAGAAGAAGCCGTGACGCGCTACCCGGCCGAGACGACTAGCGCAGCGTGACGTTCATCGTGGTGGAGTAGCTCTGCACGATGCTCGTGGTACCGATCGTGCCAGACCCCGCGACGCTGAAGCCGAGCACTCCGGTGACGACTCCGCCGGAAAGCGCGCCAGCAAATGAGGTCTTGCTCGTGACCGAGTAGCTGCCATTGGGCACGACGTTCTGATCGGCGAAGCGAAGGTCGGCCGTCGTCCCGGCAACCGTGGGTGACCAACGAGTGGAAAGATCACCCTTAGCCAAACAGCTCGACCCACCCGCGTGGGCGGTCTCCACCTGCGTTCCGACGACCTGCGCTGAACCGACGATCACGCCGCTGACCTGATCGATCGTCATCGTCAGCGTGCCGCTCATCGTATAGGTGTTCGTGCACGGGAAGGTCCCGCCGCCCTGAAGACTTGTGCTGATAGTCGACTCCACGACCTGAGCCGAGTACGGCCCGGTGTAGGTCTTCGCCGTCGACGAAGCATCGGTCGTGGCGGTCGCCGCGCACGCGGTGCACATCAGAATCGACACGATCAGAAGACACGTCCGCATGAGGCCTTGCGTCAGAGGAAACGGCTCGCGCCTCAACGGCGCTTGCACGGAAGACTTGGCCGAGCCTGCGATGGTAACAGCCGCTCTGCTCGATGCGTGCTACCTTTGAGAGGCGACGTCGACAGACCGTGCACTATACACAATGCGCTTCCAGATCGGGGATTTCGCCATGGGGTTCCGGGACTGGTTTCGCCGCAGCCCGCCAAGCCGGACAGAGCCGCGCATCGAGTTCGTGGGCGAACAGGATGGCGAGAACGAGCGTCGTCTCAAGGCCGAGCTTCTACCGCTGCTGGCGCAATATGCAGAGATCGAACGTGCCTATCTCGCTCGCGTCGGATTCCAACCTGGCGATGCGTCGTCCGTCGCACTCTGCCTCATCACCCGTCATGGCGACAATCAGTCGCTCGTTCGGCGAATTGATGAGGTCTTCAAACGCCTGGTACCGGCGAATGTGTTTCTCGACGTAGCATTTCTCACGGCGCTTCAGGAGGAAGACGTCAATCGCGTATGCCGGCCGTTCTATCACCGTGCCACTAGTACCTCTCCGCCTCAACTCTGATGCTGACGATTGACATGGGCGACCGCCCGATGACGGTCATCAACGTGTTCACTGTCGCACCGGCCGACCAGCAACGTCTCGTTGAGCTCCTCTCTCATGCCACCGAATCGAGCATTCGTCATATCCCCGGGTTCGTGGGTGCCGCACTGCATCGCAGCCTGGATGGTACGAAGGTGACGATGTATGCACGGTGGGCGACGCCAGAGGATTACGAGCGCATGCGAGCAAGGCCTGACGCGTCGCCCTTCCTCGCCGAGGCCCTCTCCATCGCGGAGTTTGACCCGGGTATCTACGAAGTTACCGCTGTGTTCAGCCCCGACGCACCGCTCCCGCCCGCCAAATAGCGAAGCCCGCGCATACCGGTAGCTTGTCCTCGCCATCGGAGTGGGCATAACTTCGGCCAGTCGACTTCGGAGGGTTCCGTGACACAGGCCGCGACGCTCTTCGCTCAGTGGAACAACTTCTATGTCATCGTCGGCTCGTCCGGAGCCGCATTGACCGGATTGCAGTTCGTCGTCATGGCCATCGTCGCCGGAGCACAACGAAAGGGCAGCGCCGACACGGTGAGCGCGTTCGGTACGCCAACGGTCGTGCACTTTTGCATGGTCCTCGGAACCGCCGCGGTATTGAGCGCTCCATGGCACAGTACGGTGGCGCCGGCCGTCATTCTTGCGATGTGCGGCATACAAGGAATGGGATACGCAGGAATTGTCACCACGCGCGCGCGCCGGGTGAAAGACTATAGGCCGGTTCTCGAGGACTGGGTCTGGCACAGCATTCTGCCTCTCGTTGCGTACGCGGTGCTGTTCATTGGCGCGATCGTGATGGCTCGCGGATCAAGCGCCGGCCTGTTCGCGATAGCGGGGACGAGCCTGTTGTTGCTGCTCATCGGCATCCACAATTCCTGGGACAGCGTCGCCTATGTCGCGACTGAAGAATTCCAGTCCAAGCCGCCGGGAAAGGAGATGGATGGCGAGTGAGGCTGGATCAGCGGAGTGAGTCAGGTCTCTCTTCGAAGGAGTCTCATGCGTCCAATCGGCTGGATCGGTGCCGCTCTCGTTCTGTGCGGTGCCATCGTTGTGGCAATGCGCGGCGTGAGCTACACCAAGCATCGCAACGCCGTAGAAGTCGGGCCATTCAGCTTTGCCACCGTTGAGAAAGGCTTCGTGCCGCCGATTGCAGGCGTCGCGGTAATACTCATCGGCGCCGGCCTTCTGTTCGTGGGACGCCGGCGGTAGTCGTCGCTCTCGCGGACAATGCTCGATGAGATCAGAATGGTCGCCATATCGGAGGCTCTTCAGGCGACGCTTGCCCGCAACGTCGCGCTCGCGCTGATCCTGGGCGCTTTGCTCGCTCGACAGTGGGGCGGTCTTGCCAGATGGCCGATGTTCAGTCTTCTGATGTTGTGGCCGTCGTTCGGCGGCCACTGGGTGGACGTGTGGTTCCTCAACTGGCTGCGTCCTCGCCTCGCCGGTTCGCGCCCAGTGCAACTGGTTGCGCGTCTTGTCGTATGGTTTGTGGGCGGTGTCGTCCTTGCGTTCGGCGCGTATGTGACAGCAATCGCGATAGAGTTTCGGCCGCCGCGATGGCCGGCGTGGTGGCTGGGAGGGCTCGGCTTCACCGGCATCGAGCTGGTGGCCCATCTCGCGCTCTTGGTGCGGGGACGACCCAGCTTCTACGACGGACGCGGATAACAACTACCTGCATCGTGACATGCGCGACATACGCGTGGCGACCGTACAGTTTCAACATGCGCCCGGCGACAAGACGTACAACCTCGGGCGCGTCCGGCATTTCGTAACGGAGGCCGCTCGCTCCGCTGTCGAGCTCATCGCGTTTCCCGAGATGTGCCTCACGGGCTACTGGCACGTGCGCAAACTCTCGCGCGAAGCGTTCGAGGCGCTCGCCGAGCCGGTTCCAAATGGGCCGAGCGCGCAGGAGTTGCTCCGATTATCGCGTGAGCACGGGATGACGATTGGCGCAGGCCTCCTCGAGCGTGGAGACGACGGGCGCATCTACAACGCTTACGTAGTGGCGATGCCCGATGGAACGCATGCGGTCCACCGCAAGCTTCATGTCTTCGAACACGCGAACATCTCGGCCGGTAGTCGCTACACCATCTTCGATACCCCGCATGGCTGCCGCGTGGGGGTTCTCATCTGCTACGACAACAACATCGTCGAGAACGCGCGCGCCACCGCGCTGCTCGGCGCAGAGATCCTTCTTGCACCGCACCAGACGGGCGGCTGCAACTCGGTGAGTCCGCGCGGAATGAAACCGGTGGATCCCGCCATCTGGGCACGGAGGGAGGAGGATCCGGCCGCATGTGAGGCGGAGCTCTGTGGTCCAAAGGGTCGAGGATGGCTCATGCGGTGGCTGCCGAGCCGAGCGCACGATAACGGAATGTTCCTGCTGTTCAGCAATGGCGTTGGTCCCGACGACGACGAGATTCGCACCGGCAATGCGATGGTGCTCGACCCGTATGGTGAGGTGATCGCAGAGACGCGTGCGTCGGGCGATGCGATGGTGGTCGCCGATCTGGACGCCTCGATCCTGCCCACGTCGTCGGGACGGCGATGGCTGCGCGCACGCCGGCCGGAGTTGTATGAGTTGTTGACGCAGCGCACCGGACAGGAGATGGAAACCATGCGTGTCCGCTTCGGCTACTGAGGATCGCCATGAAGCAATCGATCGTTCATGTGGCGCTGGTGGTTCGGGACTACGATGAGGCCATTCGGTTCTATACCGAGAAGCTCAGCTTCACCGTTGTCGAAGACTCGTACCAACCGGAACAGGACAAGCGGTGGGTGTTGATAGCGCCTCCCGGATCGGATGGACCGGCGCTCCTGCTGGCCAGAGCATCGACGCCTGAACAGGAGCAGGTGATTGGCAAGCAGACGGGCGGGCGAGTATTTCTGTTTCTGAGCACCGACGATTTTTGGCGAGACTACAACCGGATGGTCTCCGTTGGAATCACCTTCGTCAGAGAGCCAAAGATCGAGTCGTACGGTACGGTGGCCGTGTTTGAAGACTTGTACGGGAATCTCTGGGATCTGTTGGAGTGGATTCCCCAAGCGCCGTCTACTCCACCGCAGTAGTCCTTGCGTTCTCTCTTCGTACGTAGCTAACGGGCCATTTCGGGCCGCAGGTTTCAGATCGTTTCACGTCAACATGACAAACGCCATGCGCCGTACAACTGCTCTTCTCTCGATCGGCCTGGTGCCGTTCGCTGCCCCTCTCGCAGCACAACAGCCGGTCGTCATTCCTCCCGTCGCCACGCAGATCGCCGCGGCAGTCACACCACTTCCGGAGGAGCTGAAATCCGGAGCGGCCGTGCTGGGCTACACTTCTGGCGAGACGCTCGTCACGCTGCGTGAGGGCACAAACGACATGATCTGCCTCGCGCCGGATCCGGCCGCGAAGCAGTTCCACTCGGCGTGCTATCACAAGGCGATGGAGCCGTTCATGGCGCGAGGTCGAGCGTTGCGCGCCTCAGGAGTGAAGGGTCCTGAGGTGGACACCGTGCGCTTCGCAGAGGTGAAGAGCGGCAAGCTGAAGGTGCCCGCGCAGCCGTCCATGCTCTATCAAATCTTCGGCGGCACGTTCGACCCGGGAACCAGGAAGGTCACTGGTGGGTCCCTCCTCTACATCACCTACATCCCGTTCGCCACGACGGCGACGACGGGCCTCTCCAGCAAGCCTTCGGAGAAATCGCCATGGCTCATGTTTCCGGGAACGCCGAAGGCGCACATCATGTTCTCGGTGGGGATGTGAGCGTGAATTGGCCAAGCTGTGGACGCGGAACTTTAGTTCACCTGGTCTGACCTAGGCGCGGAACGCACAGACGAGGATCTATGAGACGTCTTGGAGCCGCGCTCATTGCGGGCGGTGCGGTGGTGTGGACAACCGGCGTTGTCGCGTGGGTATCCGGCGTTTGGGTGACACTTCCTCCCGATGCCGTTCGCGTTCTGGTGCTGAGCCTCCTGACCGTGAGTGGCGGCTCGCTCGTAACCGCGGGTGCACTCATCGGCCGCACTCGTCGCGCCCACATGGCCGCTCAACTGCCAGGGGTTCACGATCAACCGCCACAACAGTTGCCTGAAGCCCCGGTGTCCCTGTCGTCATTGCGGGCCCGCGCAAAACACATCGATGACCGTGTGACTTGATACGGGAAGGAATGTCTGGATTGTCGGCGGCGGCGTCGACACCGGACTGGCGGAGCTACACTTATGAGGTACCGCCCGCGCGCCCACGTTGACCCGACCACCCGACCGAGGTAGTGCCAATGAGCATCCTGACTGGTACGCCCATGCGTGAAGTGGCTGACCCCGCCGTGCAGGGCTCGACCGCAGCGCAGCTATCAGCTCTCCAGCATCATCAGCAGGAGCTGCAGTTGCGCGCTGACGACATTCGCGTGGAAATCGAGCAACTCCGAGAACAGCAGACGCACGCGTTCACCAGGGCGGACGGAGCGCAATTCAACGGACCCCTCGCTGATGCGCAGCACCGGCACATGGCGACCATGCTCGACTACGAGGCGACGCACGCGAAGATCAAGGCGCTCGAGAAGACGGATCAGGGAGCCGCGACAGCCACGCTCCAGCGACCGTCGGACAGATTTCTTGACCGGAACCAATTGGACAAGGCGGGCGTTGGCCTCTTCCTTCTGATGATTCCGATCGTGTTCGCGCTGGCGCGCCGCATCTGGGTGCGGGGAATGCCTACGCGACCGACCTATGATCTCGAGTCGAGTCCCCGTTTGCAACGACTCGAAGAGGCCGTCGAGGCGATCGCCATAGAAGTCGAACGGATCGGCGAGGCCGAGCGGTTTTCGGCGAAACTGTTATCCGAGCGTCGGCCCGCGCCTGATGCGTTGCCAATTGCTCGTCGCGAAGTAGGCACCATCACACCGCACTGACGGCAGGAATGGCCTCCTGGCAGGTAGAGTTTCACCTTGTACCGCGCCGCGCACTCGATGGAGGGCAGTCACTTACGCCCGCCATCCTCGAACACACGGCGTGGTGGACGAGCGCCACGTTTCCGCCTGATTATCGACGCCGATTATCGTCGGTGGCGGAGCTCGCCCGATCGTCGAGCACTGATCTGGAGAGATGGGGACTCGAGGATGGCGATCGCGTCGATGTGTGGTCAGTCGATGGACAGGTGAGCCGCGTAACGGTCAGCGTCGACGTGCGTCGCCTGAATTCCACGTTCGGCGCGGCCCTGCTCGCGTTCGTGCGAGCGGCAGGTGCCGTGCTCGTGCGCAATGACGGCGTGCTCGTTGAGCCGACCATCAACGCGTACGCAGGAGCGCTCCGGGGTTCTCGTGCCTGGCGATACTCAAATGATCCGATGGCGTTTCTTGCGGCACAGGAGGGAATGGCTGACGATGCAGAGTAGAGGACGTCGATCAAGCCGTCGGCCGAACAGCACTCCCACTCGAGGTAGATGAATGCTGACCGTGCAGATCGAGCACCCGATCAAGGACTACGACGGCTGGTGAGCCGCCTTCGATCGAGACCCAGCGCGGCGGGAGGCGTCCGGCGTCCGCCGCTACAGGATCAATCGACCGCTGGATGATCCGCTCTACGTGATGATCGAACTCGACTTCGACACGCGAGACGGCGCGGAGGCCTTCGTCTCGAAGATGCGCGGGATCTGGCAGCAGGTGGACGGGACGCTGGTAACCGGCCCTCGCGCTCGGATCGTCGACTGCGTCGACGATCACGTGTACTGAGGTCCACGCGTCCGTCTCCGGGGGCAAGCGCTCCTTGCTGGGTTCCCGGGAGCGCTGACGGACACGATTCGGCCAGCACCCTGAAAAGCTCGGGTCTGGCCCGCCAGTAGACGCCTTATTATAGTGTTATAGCACTTACTATAATAGCGTAGCTCTCTATTTCAATCATTGCAATAGCGATGGAACGGGGAAGCACGGGGAGATATCTCCATGTGTCGGCTCACGGCGACGAGCGCGTCAGGGCGTTCATTCCGCATCCCCTGCCTCCGCACCCGCCACTCGACATCGACGCAGGTCTGCGTGCTCGAATGGACGATGCAATTCTGAATCTTGGGCGACTCGACAGCGTCAGCACACTGCTGCCCGACACCCACCTCTTCCTCTACATGTATGTGAGGAAGGAGGCTGTTCTATCCTCTCAGATCGAAGGGACGCAGTCGTCCCTGTCGGACCTCCTGCTCTTCGAGGCGGACGAGATGCCAGGCGTACCGATCAATGATGTGCTCGAGGTGTCGAGGTACGTCGCGGCGCTGGAGCACGGATTGGCCCGGCTACGCACTGGATTTCCAATCTCCAATAGACTCATTCGCGAGCTCCACGGTGAGCTGCTCGCTCGTGGGCGTGGCTCTGACAAGGATCCGGGACAGTTCCGGCGCTCGCAGAACTGGATCGGTGGAACGAGACCGGGGAATGCGGCGTTCGTTCCCGCGCCACCGCAGACCGTTCACGAATTGATGGGTGATCTCGAGCTCTTCCTCCACGACAGGAAGGGTCGGACACCGGCGCTCATCAAGGCAGCCCTGGCACATGTCCAGTTCGAGACTATCCATCCATTCCTCGACGGCAATGGAAGAGTGGGACGCCTCCTTGTGACTCTCCTGCTGTGCAACGAGCAGGTGTTGTCGGAGCCGTTGCTCTACCTCAGCCTCTATTTCAAACGCCACCGTGCGCGCTACTACGACCTTCTTGATCGCGTCAGAGCCAATGGCGACTGGGAAGAGTGGCTTGGCTTCTTCGTGGACGGCGTGGCCGAGAGCGCACGGGGAGCCGTGCACACGGCGCGGCGTCTCTCGAAGATGATCAGCGACGATAGATCCAGACTGCGTTCCGACAGCCGCAGCTCTCATACACTGCTCGAGATTCACAGATGTCTCCAGGAGCGTCCGCTGACGAACATCGCCAACCTGGCTCGACGCGCCGGCATTACCTTCGCCACGGCGAGCCGGACGCTCGGCATTCTCCAACACATGGGGATGGTCAGTGAAGTCACAGGGCGGAAGCGCAATCGTGTCTTCAGTTATGAGCGGTACGTCAACATCCTGAGCGAAGGCACGGAGCCGCTTCCGACTTGACCGCTCCCGCCAGTCCGTACCATTCTCGGCGACGCCAACCAATCTCGAGACATGTCCAACGACTTGTTCGTCCTCGGCATCCCGCTCGCGGAGAAACTCGTCCGCTCACTTGCGGTCTACGCGTTTCTCCTCGTCGGCCTGCGCCTCGCCGGCAAACGTGAGCTCGGCCAGCTCAATCCGTTCGACCTCGTCGTGCTGCTCCTGCTGTCGAATACGGTGCAGAACGCGATCATCGGGAATGACAACTCCCTCATTGGCGGCATCATCGGAGCGACCGCCCTCCTCATCATCAACTGGGTCGTGGTGCGTTATCTCTACACGCACCCTGTGGTAGCACGATGGCTCGAGGGCGACGCGGACGTTCTCATCGAGAAGGGCCAGGTCAACGACGCGCGGCTCAAGCGCGAACTGATTACGCGCGCCGAGCTGGAGGCCGCGGCGCGGCGCCAGGGGCTCGACGGGCTTCACGAAGTGGAGACCTGTCGGCTGGAGGTCGGCGGCGCGCTGACGTTCGTCCCGCGAGCACCAACTGAGGACGAAGCGCGACATCAGGAGCTGCTCGGCCACCTCGCGGCGCTCGAGGAGGGGCAGATTCGGTTGCTGGCGCGGGTGAGCGCCCTCGAGGCGGGTCGCTGAAACTGATTTACACTCCCCGGACCCGACCGTATCTTCGCGACGGCCACAGACCGGGTCCCCTAGCGTCCCCTCACGCGTGCCTTTGGATCTTCGCGACAAGCTCCAGGCTGCACTCGCCGGCACACATACCATTGAACGCGAGCTAGGCGGAGGCGGAATGTCCCGCGTCTTCCTCGCGGAAGAGACGCGGTTCCATCGAAAGGTGGTGGTCAAGGTGCTGTCGCCGGAATTGGCCGCCGGTGTGAACACGGCGCGATTTGAACGGGAGATCGCCCTCGCCGCGGGGCTGCAGCAGGCGCAGATCGTTCCGGTCATCACGGCGGGCGAGGTGGAGAGCCTGCCGTGGTACAGCATGCCATTCGTGGAAGGGGAGAGCCTGCGCGCTCGGCTCGCGCAGGGCCCGATCTCCGTCCCCGAATCCATCGCGATTCTGCGCGACGTCGCACGCGCGCTGGCCTATGCGCACGAGCACGGCGTCGTGCACCGCGACATCAAGCCCGACAACGTGCTGCTTTCGGGAGGCACCGCAGTCGTCACAGACTTTGGCATCGCCAAGGCGGTAAGCCTGTCGATGACCGAAGGCGGACAGGAGCGACTTACACTCACTGGCTCCGGACTTGGCACGCCAGCGTATATGCCGCCGGAGCAGGCGGCTGGCGACGACAAAGCGGATCACCGCGCCGATATTTATTCCTTCGGCTGCCTTGCTTACGAGATATTTACCGGGAAGCCGCCATTCGCTGGAATGACGCCGCAGCAGATGATTGCGGCCCACTTTCAGAAGACGCCGGATCCCGTGCGCAACGCGCGCGCCGATGTACCGCCGCACATCGCAACGCTCGTCGCGCAATGTCTCGAGAAGGAGCCCGCGCGTCGCCCACAGACAGCGCGCGATCTCCTGTACGCTCTCGATCCGGAAGACAAAGTCCCTCTCGCGACCGGACGCCCGCGCCTGGTCGTGATTGCCGGCGCGTTGGCGGCATTGGTCCTTCTGGCGGTCGTAGCAATCGTTGCGCGCCGTGGAGGGGGCGGCAGCAGTGCCGAGCCGGCCGTGCGATCGCTTGCGGTTCTCCCGTTTGTAAACGTGGGTGGCGACTCGGCGCAGGAATATCTGGCCGATGGCATTCGTGACGAGCTGGCGACCGCACTCGGCAAGGGCGCCGGTGTGCGCATCATCGGCCGGAGTGCCGCATTTCAGTTTCGCGGACGCCGCGATCTCGACGTCCGGCAGGTGGGCCGAGTGCTCGGCGCACGCTACCTGCTTCAGGGGACGCTTCGGCAGGCGAGCGGACACCTGCGTGTGTCGGCGCAACTGAGTGATTCTGCCAGCGGCGCGGAGCTCTGGGCGGACACGTTCGATGGATCGCCGGGTGACCTCGCGGCGGTGACCGACGGCATCGTGCGGTCCGTTCGCGGGGCACTCAGTCCGTCTTCTGCAAGCCGCACGTCCTCGCGGCAGACGTCGAGCCCCGAAGCATACGATCTCTACCTGCGAGGAGAGTTTCTCCTCCAGCGCCGAGGGGCCGGTGTCGAAGGCAGTGTACAAAATTTCTCGAAGGCAATTGCCGTGGACAGCCAGTTTGCGCGCGCGTGGGCAGGGCTGAGCGCGGCGTACGCGCTGTTTCCGTACTTCAACGGAACCTCACCCATGGAGCTGGTCGAGCGCGTGGAAAGTGCGGCCCGGCGCGCACTCGTGCTCGATAGCACGCTGGCGGAGCCGCACGTTTCACTGGGCCTGTCCTACTGGCACACCGGACGCACCGCGGAGGCGGAGACGGAACTCAAGCGCGCCATCGAGTTGGACGACAACGACCTCAACGTGCATCTCCAATACGGCCGCTTCCTCCTCAGTGAGGGCAGGCTGAAGGACGCCCTCCAACAGCTCACACGTGCGAAAACCATCGATCCGGTGTCGCCGATCGCGTCGATCTGGGCAGCGTACGCCCAGTATGGTCTGGGTAATGTTCCTGCCGCCGTGGCAGAGGCCGATCGGGCGCGTCAAATGGATTCGACGATGCTTCCCGTCGCGAACTTCTCGGCAGCACTGAACCTGCTGATGAAGCGCAAGGACCTCGCACAGGCCGTGATGTCACACGTGACGATCGGAAACACGATGTCGTATGCGCCCTTCGTGCTGGCTGCTACGGGAGACAGCGCGAAAGCATTCGCCGTTCTCTCCGCCATGGAGCGTCGGCCGATCCGCCCATGGTTCATCGATGCAGAGTATGCGAGCGTCTATCTCGCCCTCGGTGACACCGCGCGCGCCCTCGCGTCGCTGGAGCGGTCCGCAAGCCTCATCCCCAATTCGTGGACACTCTTCCTTCCCATCACGGATCCGCTCTACGACAGCGTGCGGGAGAGCCCGCGCTTCGCCGCGTTGGTGCGGAAAGCGAAGCTCGACCCTGCGAAGTTCGCGGTGGCGGGAGGCGGCAGGGGACGGTAGCCGTTGAAGCGCGTTTACGCGATCCCCGTTGTCCTTCGCCAATGCTCGAACACCAGCACCATGCTGAGGGTGTCGAGCGCGCAATACTGAAGAAGCAGCTCTCGCCACTGGGCTCGCGCGCGCTCGTCGCGCCGTTCCGCGCCGTACATCATCGCTTCATATGCGCGAACTGCCCCTGTTCCCTCGTGTACCGACTGTTCCACGCCTGCAATGACGAGCGGCGGCAGCGCCTTGTACGGATCCTCCGACGCGCTGACGCGTCGTCCCGTCCATTGTAAGAACTGCTCACGCATGATCGGGTCTGTCTTCCACACAGCGTCGAGCACGACCTTGATGGACGTGCGGCCTTTCATGCCGGGATGATAGAACTGGTCGCGCGCGCATTTGTGCAGGTCGAAGAAGCGCGTGCCGATGAGATCGCGAATCCAGTCGACGAGACCGGAATCCAGCGCCTCGAACCGCGGATGCTCCGCAGCGATGTCCTTGAGCTGGCTCGCCTCGAACGCCGTCCATGTGAGCACCGATCCGGCGTCGCCGAGCGCGTCGCGTAACGTGCGCGCGAACGTGAGGTTCGGCCAGGTGGATTCGGTGTTCAGCCATTCGCTGTGCCGCGGCGTCGAGCCCGGAGCATCGACCACGTGGCAGCTCCACTGGAAGGCGACGGGACCGTACGGCCGCATGCCGGCGTGGTAGGGGAGCGCGATGCGCGAGACCTCGAAGTCGATGAAGTAAAGCGGATAGCTGAGTGCGGCCACCTGATCGCGGAGCTGCGGACCGATCCATATGTCGCCGCTGCGCGTGTGCTCGATCTGCCGGAGCTGGCGGGCGGCAGTCGCGCCAATCTCTCCCTTTGCCGTGCGAAGGCCGGCCTCGGGGATGTCCAGCAGCGAGGCTTTGCCGGTGGACACGAGATACTCGACGAGAGGGCCGCGGTCGGGCGACTTCGCAGTCCCGATGCTGAACAGCTCGAGCGCGTGAGGCCGTGCGAGCGCCAGATCGCCCCAGCACTCCTCGAAGCCGTTTGGCTCCACGCCGCTCCCGACGCGGAATTCGCACGACCCGCATTTTGAGCCGTGATGTGCCCATGAGCGGTCGAACGGCTCATCCAGCATGGACTCGAACACGGATGCCGCGGAATCGACATCACCGCGGAGCATCGCGACCTCCTCGGAGACGTCCACCTCGAGCAGGATGTCCAGCTCCGCGAGCTGGTCTCGCGTACCGGTGAATCGCATGCTGCGCACGCCGGCGCCATCTCGTCCGCCACGCTCGATGTCGAAGAGCGATGGAACATCGTCGATGCCCGAGCGACGACTCGTGTCGACCAACACGAGCCAGGGCGTCACCGCGGCGTCCGGCAGAAGGCGCTCCAGGAGAATCGTCTGATACGTGACGTCCTCGAGATACTCCTTCCACTCGTTCCTGATGTGATAGGGTGACTTCACGCCGCGCATGCTGCCGCGTCCACCCTTGGCGACACTGTCGGCGTGCTCGTCGCCCGCGATGGATCCCGTCTTCACTTCCAGCAGACGGATCGCATTGCCGCGCTTTTCGAGGATATCCGCGCGCGCGAGCCGGCGATTCCAGAGCAGCGTCGCCTGGAACAACGTGACGTCGTCGCGCGCGAGATGCTCCATGGTCGTCGCGAAGTCGGCGGCGTGATTGCGCCCGTACTCGAGCGCGATGCCGTCCGGCCGCCGCGCACAGGCGAGCGCGTCGACCATGTAGCCGCCGTACGCCAGCAGCTTCAGGTAGTCGTTCATCCCGGTGTTGTCGGGATAGCCGTTCTCGCGAAAGAACAGCTTTGCGTCACATTGCCGCGCGATCTTGTAATCGGACTTGCTGAGGGTCCTGGCTCCAATCGGCATGCTATCCAATCTCTGCATTTGGTTCTGCTGTTCCGGCGCACAAAGAAATCGCAAAGACCGACCCCGCAGAAGGCCCGGCGGTGTACCCTTCTGGGAGGCGACCCGGCCCACCGACGGCCTCGCACGTTTGTGCCGTACACCATGTTACGTGACGGCCATGTTACATTGCTGAGGCCCCTACTCTTCAACATGGACACACTCGCAGTCATCCGGGAGCTCGCAGAGCGCCAATTCGGCGCGGAGCCGGGGACGGTGGATCCCGACCTCCCGCTTCAGGACATCGGCATCGACTCGCTGGGCTATCTCGAGTTCCTGTTCGAGCTCGAAGATGCCGTGGGTGTGCCCATTCCTCCCAAGGACGTAACCGACGTCCGGACGCTCCGGGAGCTGGCGTCCGTGGTCGATCGGCTCATCGCAGAGCACCCGGCACCGGCAGAACCGCGGCAGTGACCCGCCGCAGGGTGGTCGTGACCGGACTTGGCGTGGTCTCGCCGGTCGGGCAGACCGCGAACGACTTCTTCGACAATCTGGTCCGGGCGCGATCGGGAATCGGACTCGTTCCCGACGCCATGCAATCCAGCGGCGAACCGCTCGTGGCCGGCCAGGTGGCCTTCGATCCAGCGCATTACTGGGCGCCGCATGTGTCGGCACAGCTCGACCGCGCGACCCAGTTTGCGCTCGTCGCCGCGCGGCAGGCCATCGACGATGCAGCGCTCTCGCTGAGCGAGGAAGAATCCTTTCGTGCCGGCGTCTACTGGGGCACAGGGCTCGGTGGCGCCACGAGTATCGAAGACTCATACCGTTTGCTGTTCGGCTCACAACCTCCACGCATTCGTCCGACGTCCGTCGTGATGGGCATGAGCAACGCCGCGGCGGCTCAGATCTCCATCACTCACGGGTTTCGCGGACCGATGTTGAACATCGCGACGGCCTGTTCGTCGTCGGCCGCGAGCACCGGGGAGGCCTATCGCGCGATTCAGGCGGGACACGCGGACGTCGCGGTGGCTGGCGGCTCGGAAGCGCTCATCACGCGCGGCAACATTCTCGCCTGGGACGCGATGCGTGCGCTCGCGCACGCGGACCCGGTGGATCCGTCACGCAGCTGCAAGCCGTTCTCGCTGAATCGCACCGGCATCGTCCTCGGCGAAGGCGCCGCGGCCACGATTCTCGAGAGCGCGGAGCACGCGGAGCGGCGCGGCGCGCACATCTATGCCGAGGTGGCGGGTTACGGGAATGCGTCCGATGCGCGCCATATCTCCAAGCCGGATGCATCCGGCCAGGTGCGTACGATTCGGCTGGCTCTCGAGGATGCCGGACTGACGCCGGATGCGATCGAGTACGTCAACGCGCACGGCACTGCGACGCAGGTCGGTGACGTCGTCGAGACCGACGGCCTCAAACAGGCGTTCGGCGCGCACGCGCGAAGGCTCTGCGTGTCCTCCACCAAGGCGCTGCACGGGCATCTCATGGGTGGAGCCGGTGCCATCGAATTTCTCGCTGCGCTGCTGGCACTCCAGCACAACGTGGTGCCGCCGACTGCACATCTCGATGTCCCGGACCCGAACTGCGACCTCGATTACGTGCCGACCTTGGCGCGCGAGGTTCCGCTGAGCGCGGTGATGTCGAATTCGTTCGGCTTCGGCGGCATGAACGCGGTGCTCATCGCCTCCCGTTATCGCGAGGCGAGATGAAGGATCTCCAGGAGCTGGCCGCCTGGTTGGCGTCGCGCGACACCGAGCACGATCCGCTGCGCCCCACGACACTGCCCGATCCCACGTTCATCAGCGATGGGCGCGAGTTCGTGTCGTTCAGCACCAACAATTACCTGGCACTCGCCAGCAGTGCGCGTGTGAAAGCGCGCGCGGCCGAAGGGCTCCAGCGCTTCGGAGTCGGCAACTGCGAATCGCGTCTCCTCGGCGGCAATCTCGAGGTGTACGTGGCGCTCGAGGCCAAGCTCGCCGCGATCAAGAAGAAGGAATCCGCGCTGCTCTTTGCCACGGGATACCTCGCCAATCTCGGAGTCATTCCGGCTCTCGTGCGCTCGGGGCAGCTTGCCCGTGCGTACGGTTACTCGCCGTCCACCCGATGGAAGCACGCGTTCTTCTCGGACGAGTTCAATCATCTGAGCATTCGCGAGGGCATCCGCGCCTCGGGCGCGCCCTCGTTCGCCTACCGCCACCTCGACATGGACGATCTCGCCGGGAAGCTGCGTGCATCCACGGCGGAGATACGGATCATCATCACCGATGGTGTGTTCAGCCAGCATGGCGACATCGTCCCTCTTCCCGACATGCTGGCCCTCGCGGAGCAGTACGACGCGGTGGTCTACATCGATGATGCCCACGGCACCGGCGTGCTCGGTCCCACCGGAGCGGGGACCACGGAGCACTTCGGCATCGAGGACAGCCGTATCATCCACATGGGCACGCTCAGCAAGGCGTATGGGAGCATCGGTGGGTTCGTGGCGGTCGACGAGTACGTCGCCGGCATCCTGCGCGTGAGTTGTCCCGCCTACGGGTTCACGTCCACTATCCCGCCCGATCAGGCCTACGGTCTTCTCGAGGCCATCGACATGGTGGTGGACGAGCCCGAGCGCCGCATTCGCCTCTGGGAAAATCAGCGCTACTTCGTGCGATGCATGCAGGAGGCGGGTTTCACGCTGTCGTCCACGCAAACACCGATCGTCCCGCTGCACGTAGGGGACGAGGGTGCATGCGCGCGACTCGCGGGAGCGTTGCGCGCCGAAGGCGTCCACGTGGACGCAATCATGTTTCCTGCCATTGGGCCGGGGGACAGCCGGCTGCGGTTCATCATGAATGCTCACCACACCGCCGAACAGATCGATCATGTGGTGAACCTGCTGAGTCGGCTGGATGTGACGCGCGGCACAGCATAGGCGCCCGAGCGACGACGTCCCCGCGACGCGTGTGAATTCTTTGTGACGGTCCCGCGCCGCTGGTGTCTAGAATGCGGGTACGACACTGGTACGTCCACTTCAACCTTTCGTAGCCATGTTCGGGAATCTTGGTTTTGGCGAGCTGATGGTCATTCTCGTCATCGTGCTCGTCCTGTTCGGGGCGAAGCGCGTCCCCGAGATCAGCGCCTCCTTCGGAAAGGGCATTCGTGAGTTCAAGCGGAACCTCAACGACGTGGAAGGCTCGATCCTGAATCCGCCGGCGTCGCGTCCTCTCGATTCGACGCCCTATTCGTCCACCGCACCGATGGTCCAGCACGACGATGAATCACGGCCGGAGCCGAAGCGGCTCCTCTAGGCTTCGCGCGACGACCCAGCGCTGGACGCTCCTGCTCGCGGTTTCCGCGGCGGGAATCTGGTCATGCGAGGGCAGCACGCCGGATGCCGGACTGCACGAATCGTCGCTCGATGCGGCGGCAACCAACCGCGAATCGCGCGCGTCGCTCAGCGGCGACGCCGCTCCGGGCGCCCAGAGCTACTCCTATCGCGGCTTGTACGCCGGCATGTCGCGCGCTCGTCTCGAGACCCACGTGCCTCGTGCAGCGCGGCCTGACACCGCGTGTCATCCGTCGACAACAGCGCAGGACGTCATCGACTGTCACTACGACGCCGTGCTGGGATCCGACTCTGCCGCCGTGGCGCTCGACGTCTCGTACGCGGCTGAGTCGGGACGCGATACCGTGGCGCGCACCATCACGGCATTGCGCGCACTTCCAATCGACGTGGATGGCGTCCGGCTGTCGCATCTCCTCGCCGACGCCTTCGAGCGACAGACGAGCCTTCTCGACAGACGCGACGTAACGTTCGGGCGCAACGCGGCGCGCGTACGCATGGGCACGGTGAACGGCGCGCGGCAGAATTTCGTGGACGTCACGGTCGAAACGCGGTCGGGCCGCGAATGGCTCACCGTGCGTTTGAGCCGCGGGGCTGAAGTGCGGCCAACACGTTCACCTGCGCGAGCGTCGAAACCATGAGCCGCTCAGGGATTTGACGTCTCCCCCGCGATCGTGTACATCGGCGTCGCCCGGTAGGCAATGTTCCCGCCATCGAACGTGAGCCGCCACGCAACGGAGCCGTCCGGGCGCGCCTCATACGCGGCCATGGGGCCGGTTGCTCCTGCAAATCCGCCCTTCATGCCGAAATAAACGAGCGTATTGCCGTTTTCGAGACGGCGCGCCGCGCCCACATAGGGCGCATAGATGTCGGGAGTCGGGCGAAAGGACCATACCAGATGCCCAGCACCATGCGGCTGGAACGCGACTTCCGCAGCGCGCGAGAGCCGCTCGGTGCCCGTACGATCGCGACCGTTATCGAAAACCAGCAGATGTCCGTTCGGCAGCACGGACGCAGTGTGCTGACCCTGAAACTTCGCATCGGCGTCGAGCGCCACCGTGCTCGTCGTCCCGCCAATTCGCCACTCGAACGAGTGCCAGTCGGGCGCGATCGAAACCACCTGACTGATCCAGTTGAGCGAGAGGATGATGTTTCCGTGATCGCCCAGGGCGAGCGAATTCCCGTGCAGCCAGTCGGACCGAGTGGAGCGGGGACCCACATCCACTGTGGGATCGAGAAAATCGAACGCGGTCCATCGCTTCTGAATCGTGCCCGCTTCAGGGCTCCACTCCCAGATCGCTTCGCCGGTGATGATGGTGTCGCCGGAAACGCGGGCATCCTGGGCGATGAAGAGCAGCGTGTTGGCCGGCGTCGCGATGACGTCGTGATGTGGCGCCCGATCGCCGTTCGGCAGCGGCTCGAGTTGGTGCACCGTCCGTCCATCGGGCGTCACTTCGGAGAGGCCGTATACGCCATCGAGAAAGACGAAATTGCCGTTCGCGCGTCGCGTGAATCCCTGCGGGCGGCCGCGAGTACGCCAGTGCCATACAGGCTCGCCTTCGCCATTCACCGCGACGAAGCCGGAGAACGAACCGGCTACCTCGAGCATCGCGTAGGGCGCGCCAAGCGTGCCGATGGCGGAGAGGTTGAGCAGTTGGAGGTCGGACGAGATGATCGGTGACGAGAACTGCCCGTGCGTCGGCGGCCCCGTGACACCGGCGTCATTCACCGCCGATACGTCATACTCGTACACGCGCCCAGGTCGCACGGCAGGAACGAGCACCGTGGCGTTCATGCTCGGACTCGTGGTGCGATAGCGCATCTTGTGCGCGCTGTCAGTCCAATACACCACGTCGATGATGCTGGCAGCCTCGGGAACGACGTGAAGGAGAATGTCGTCGTCCTGATTCGTGTCAGCCGCGACGCTCCGAACGGCAATGAGGGGCGCCGGTCGCGTCAGGTCCGAAGTACACGCGAGAATGACGAGCAGCGCGACGCCGGCTGCCGGGAGACGAACGAATTGTGCTGGCACGTGCTGTGGAGTGACGTTCTTCTGCCTCTGGTGCGTCGTCGCAGCAGGCAGACGTTGGGCCGGGCCCGGTGTTAAGACAACCGTAAAACTCCCTACCCTACCCTCGCGCTAGTAAATCACCAAACGAATCTCTCACGCGCTCAGCAGCTCGGCAAGCCGCGACAGCGTTCCGGCGAGATCTGGAACATCCGTCAGCACGCCGGCGACCGGGTCGTGGCCAAGGCGTTCCATTCGTTGCACGGCGTTCACCATTGTGAAATGGCGCGGATTCAACCCCTCGCTCACCTCGTCCCACAGCAACGGCATGGAAACCGGAGCGCCCGGAAGGGGACGCAGACTGAAAGGCGCCACGATCGTCTGTCCGTGCCGGTTCTGGAGATAATCGAGGTAGACCTTGTCGCCGCGCCGGGTTACATGCCGCGTAATCGTCGCGATGTCCGCAACTTCCCGCAAAATTACACGTGCCAGCAGCTCGCCCAGTGTACGCGACTGCTCGTAGGTGCACAGGCGCGCGAGCGGAATCATGATGTGCAGCCCCGTCTTGCCCGTGGTCTTCACGTAGTGCGGCAGTCCGATCTGCTCGCACAGGGCGTGCAATGCTTGCGCACATCGGATCACATCGGAAAACGGCGCCTCCTTCGGATCCAGATCGATGACACACCAATCGCATTGCTCGAGCGAGCCGATGCTGCTGGCCCAGATGTGAATCGGAATGCAGCCGAGGTTCGCGATGTAGAGCAGCGAGTCCAGATCGTCGCAGACGAAGAAACGAATGTCGCGTTGCGTGTCATTGCTCCAGATAGGGTGCGTGCGGATCCAATCGGGCGCGAACTCCGGCGCATCCTTCTGATAGAACTGCTTGCCCTCGATGCCGTCTGGAAAGCGTGTCATCACGAGCGGACGATTCTTCAGATAGGGAAGAATCCACGGTGCGATGTCGCGGTAATACGCGATGAGATCGCCCTTGGTGTACTTCTCCGCCGGCCAGTAGATCTTGCCGAGGTTGGAAAACGTGAGCTTCTTCGCTGTAGGCGAGGCAGCGTCCTCGGCCGGCGTCGAGGCGGGTGGCGGCTCCGCCGATTCGGGAAATAGCTCTACCGGCCATACCTGTCGCACGCATTCCTCCGGGCGCTTGTCGTCGCGCAGACGCAGAAACGCCGCATGACGCAGCAGTCCATCCGGCGTCATCTCACGATACCGCACCTCCACCACGTACTTGGGCTCCACCCACGTGGTCGTCTTCGTATCGGGAATCTGCTCGCTCGGCAACGGCTCCTTCGACGGCGACGTCGCCATGCCGTGGCAGGGCGGGTCGCGTCGGATGAGGGGCATCAACATCTCCATCAACTCGGAGAGGAGCCTGTCGTCCATACCCGTGCCGACACGTCCCACATAGACCAACCGGCCGTCGGCGAATTCGGCGAGTTGCAAGGCGCCGAGATGCACGCGGCTGCCCTTCGGCTGCGTGAATCCGACGATGGCGTAGTCGCCCGTGCGCTCCGCCTTGATCTTGAGCCAGTTCGACGCGCGGCCGGCCGCGTACGCGCTATCCGACTTCTTGGCGATGATGCCCTCGAAGCCGAGTCGCCCCACCTCACGCATGAGGAGCTCGCCCTCGCGCTCGAGGTAATCCAATCCGCGGACGATTCCCAGCTTCGGCGCGAGCTCAAGCACCAGCTTGCGTCGCTCGATGAGCGGCACCGGGCGAACGTCGAAGTCCTCGAAGGCAATCAGGTCGAACGCGAAATACGTCGCGGGAAGCTCCACGGCGGCGTGTCCGACGTCGATCGACGATTTCAGCCGGCCGCGACGCTGGAGCCGCGAGAAGCTCGGCCGTCCCTGATCGTCCAGGACGACAACTTCACCGTCGAGGATGCACGCGTCATATGGAAGCGCCTTGACAGCCCTCGCGACCTCCGGAAACACATCCGTGTAATCGTTGCCGTTACGCGTCAGAAGAAGCACGTCGTTGCCGCGCTTGGCCGCGAGCAGACGGTAACCGTCGAGCTTGAGCTCGAACAGCCAGCCGTCACGCGTAAAAGCGCCCTCGTGTTGCTCCGCGAGCATCACCTTCACCGTGCGCGGGTCGAGCGAGCCCTGCACGGCACCCAACGATTCGAGTCGCTCGCGAATCCCACTCGACGGACGGACGCCGTCTTTCACCTGCTCGACGGTGAGCCCCGAGAGCACCGAGGCCTCATCGAACTCGTCGCCCGGCGATTTGACGTAGGCGTCGCGCTCCTTGATGAGGAGCCAATCCTTCTCGCTCTTCTTGATCTTCACCAGCGTCCACTTGCCACGGAGCTTGTAGCCCTTCAGCTCGAACAGCAGCTTCCCCTTCTCGAGTCCCTCGCGCCAATCCTCGAGTGCCACCCACTCGCCGCGGTCCCAGACGATGATGCCGCCCGCGCCATAATTACCCTTCGGAATGACGCCCTCGAAGTCGCCGTACTCGAGCGGATGATCTTCGACGCGCACCGCAAGCCGCTTGTCCGCCATGTCGTACGAGGGGCCACGCGGCACCGCCCACGACTTGAGCACGCCGTCCATCTCGATGCGAAGGTCATAGTGGAGGTGACTCGCCGCGTGCTTGTGGACGACGAACAGCCGCCCGCCAGTCACCTTCTCCGCGGTGCCGACGGGCTCGGGCGACGAATCCTCCGAACGCTTCGCGCGGTAGGTGGCGAGGCTGTCCGCTGGCTCGGCGGCGAGCTTCGGCGTATCTTCGGAATCGCCCCTTGCTGTCATGCGCACCTTTGGAGACCGTAAGGAGTTGTCATCCTGCGCGACGGAATCGCGCCCGGAATGCCGTCACCCCGACGTATCCGACCATGCCTGCCCGCTCCATCGCCAACGCCACGATCTCCTTCGGGCTCGTCTCCGTTCCCGTCAACCTGTACTCGTCCGCCGAAAGCAAGGCGAGTGTCTCGTTCAATATGCTGCACAAGAAGTGCGGCGGGCGGCTCAAGCAGCAATACATCTGCCCGAAGGACAACAATGAGGTCGTCGAGCGCGCGGAGACCGTCAAGGGTTACGAGTTCTCGAAGGATCAGTACGTGGTCTTCACGCCGGACGAGCTGAAGACCCTGGAAGAGAAGTCCACGAACATGATCGACGTCATCGAGTTCATTCCGCTCGCGCAGGTGCAACGCGAGTACGTGGACAAGGTCTACTATCTGGGTCCCGACAAGGGCGGCGACCGCGCGTATCGTCTGCTCACGGAAGCGCTCATGGACACCGGCCGGGCGGCACTCGGCCAGTATGCGTCGCGGGGACGTCAGTATCTCGTGCTCCTGCGTCCCGTCAACGGCATCCTCGCCATGGAAACGCTGCACTACGCCGACGAAGTGCGCTCCACGAATGAGGTTCCCGTACCAGAAGGTCAGGTCAAGCCGCAGGAGCTCGCACTGGCGCGGCAGCTCATCGAGGCCGCGTCGAACGACGCGTTCGAGCCCTCGAAGTACAAGGACACCGTGCGCGAGCGCGTCATGGAGTCCATCCAGCGCAAGGTGGAGGGCCAGGACATCACGGCCGAAGCCCCGGCCGCGGCGGGCGGCAAGGTCATCGATCTCATGGAAGCGCTCAAGGCGAGCCTCGCCGGCGTGAAGTCGGAGGGCAACGCCAAGGTCAAGGCGTCGTGAAGCTGCTCACCGGCACGAGCGGCTTCGCGTTCAAGGAGTGGAAGGGATCGTTCTACCCGAAGGAATTGAAGGACGATGCCATGCTCGGCTACTACGCCGGCAAGTTTCCGACGGTCGAGATCAACAACACCTTCTATCGGCTGCCGAAGGAGCAGGTGCTCATTGATTGGGCGTCGCGCGTGCCGGACTCGTTCACGTTCGCGATCAAGGCAAGCCAGCGGATCACGCACTACGCTCGTCTCAAGCCCGAGAGCGTCGGCCACGTCGAATATCTGATGAAGAGCACCGCCGTCCTTGGCGCGCGGCTCGGGCCGGTGCTGTTTCAACTGCCGCCCAACTTCCAGAAGGACGTCGAGCGCCTCAAGGTCTTTCTCGAGTGCCTGCCGCTCGACCGTCGGTCCACGATCGAGTTCCGCCACGAGAGCTGGTTCGACGAGACCGTGTTCGACGCGCTGCGTGCCCGCGACGTCGCGATGTGCATCAGCGAGCAGCCTGACTTCGCGTCGCCCTTCGTGGTGACGGCCGGCTGGGGATATGTGCGCCTCCACAAGCTGGACTACGATTCGGCCGGGCTCACGGAGTGGGCTCGGCGGCTGAAGCAGCAGCCGTGGACGGAGTCGTACGTCTACTTCAAACACGATGAGGGAGAGGGATCCGGTCCGCCGGCCGTGAGCGCATTCATCGAGCAATTCGGGGCTGCCGCGTCGCACAGCTAGGCCACCGCGCTCCGCGCCATGCTCGCATCTGACGATCTCCTCTGGGGGTGGGATCCCACTCCGGGAATCGTTTCCGTGTGGGCGGACAATTCCGGTCGTGCGCACGTCTGGCGCCGCGATCCTGCCACAGGAGAACTGCGACACGAGCGCGAGAGGTTCCGTCCGTGGCTCCTTCTCGACCGTCTCGACGACCTCGGGCATCTCGGCGATGCATTTGGTCCCGAATCCAGGGCCAGCCGTCCATTTCAATTCCGTGAGCTGAACGGGCCTGGCGCGCTGCGGTTCCACGTGAGTGCGGATGACGGCCGCGCTCTGGTCAATGCAATTCTCGCTGGCGCGTCGCGGCGATTGGACCGAAGGCTCACGAGTCTCCGCGACCTATCGTCGCAGGGTGTGCTCGAGCTGCCGCCTGAGGAGCAGTACCTCGTTGCAACCGGCCGGACGTATTTTCGCGATCTCGCGTTCGATCAGTTGCATCGACTCCAGTTCGATCTGGAGACGACCGGACTCTTCGCGCAGCGCGATCGAATGTTCATGGTTTCCGTTCGGTACCACGACGGATCCACCGAAGTGCTCGAAGCGCACGGCGAGGGCGACGCGGCGGAGGCGGATCTCATTCGCCGCCTCGTTGACCGCATCCAGCGCGCCGACCCCGACGTCATCGAGAATCACAACCTCCACGGATTCGACCTTCCCTTTCTCGACCGGCGCGCGCGCCGGCTGAGCGTTCCGCTGATGCTCGGACGTGTCGGTCCGCCGGGCCTTCGACAGCGCGGTGCGCGGCGGGGAGTTGTAGCCGGCAATCCCGATGAGCCGCGTCGCGTGCGGTTCGTGGCGCCGGGCCGCGAGCTCATCGACACCCTCGACGCGGTCCGGCGACACGACTTCTCGACGCGCGAGCTGCCGGGCCACGGGCTGAAGGTCGTCGCCAAGCACCTCGGCATCGCGGCGCCAGATCGCGAGTACATTCGCGGCGATCTCATTTACGCCACGTACCTCACGGACCCCGAGCGCGTGCGCCGCTACGCGACCGATGACGTCGAGGAGGTCGCCGGTATCTCGCGTGTGCTGGGCGGAGCCGCCTATGCGCTGGCGCAGATGACACCGCGCCGATATGAGCGTCTCGCCGATGCGGGTCCCGCCACAGGAGTCATCGACCCATTGCTGGTGCGCGCATACATGCGCGCAGGCACAGCATTGCCGGCGCATGAGGACAGCGACGGCACACCACACAGCGGTGCCGCGCTCTACCTGTTCGCCTCCGGCGTCGCCCATCGCGTCGTCAAGGCGGACGTCGCCAGTCTGTATCCGTCGCTCATGCGTGCCTATCGCATCGGCCCCGCTCGTGATCGTTTAGGCGCGCTCCTCGCGCTCGTTGACGGCCTCGTCGAGCGCAGGCTCGACGCCAAGGCAAAAGCTCGCCAGGCGCCGGCCGGATCCGCCGAGCGTCATACGCATGAGGCGATGTCCGCGGCGCTCAAGATCGTGGTGAACTCCGCGTATGGGTATCTCGCTGCTGGCGGCGGGCTGACCCGATTCGCCGACGTCCATGCGGCGAATGAAGTGACGCGACGTGGACGGGAGGTCCTTGGCTTCATGTGCCGGGAGCTCGAGGCGCGCGGCGTGACGTTGCTGGAGGCCGACACCGATGGCGTCTACTTCGCCGTACCGGACACCTGGACCGAGGCGGATGAGCGTCGCGTCGTCGCCGACGTGGGAGCGCTGCTTCCTCCTCTCGTGCAGCTCGAGTTCGATGGTCGTTACGCCGCGATGCTCTCCCACGAGCCGAAGAACTACGCGCTGCTCGGCTATGACGGCACCCTGTTACTGCGTGGTGTCGCGTTTCGGTCGAGCCGGTCCGAGCCCTTCGGTGAACAATTCATTCGCCGGTCGCTCAAGCGGCTTCTCGTGGGAGATGTCGTTGGTGTCCGCGACATCTATCTGGCGACCATCGACGCGTTGAAATCTCGTACGGTGTCGACACACGATGTCTCGTCGCGCGTGCGTCTCACGAAGAGTCCCACACAGTATGAGCGCGTGCGTGCGCGACGTCGCGAGCTGCCCTATGAGGCCATGCTCGCCAACGGCCGCGGCGACTGGAGCGTCGGCGACCGCATCCGTGTGTACCGTAAGCAGAACGGCGAGGGCGGTCTCGTCGACACCGCGGGAGATGATCCGATCGCGGAGCCGGCGAGAGACTATGACGCGGAGTACTACGTGCGGCTGCTGCGCGAGACGTACGCGGCGCGCATGGCGCGTGCGTTCACGAAGGAGGACTTTGGGACGATGTTCGCTGATCCCGATCAGTTCTCCCTGTTCACGCCGCCGATCGAGTCGATCTGTCCGATTCTGACTTCGTTACCGCGTGGAGCTTTCGAGATGAGCGGCGCCGAGGCCTGAGGTCAACGTCACACGGACGAGATCACCAGCTTGAAGCCGTCGGGATCCGTCAGCCGGAACATGCGTGCTCCCCACGGCATATCGGCGGGCTCGGAGTCCAGCGTGCCGCCGTGCGCCTTGATCCGCGTTGCAACCTCGTCGATGCTCTGATCCGTTGAGAGCTGGATCGAGAATCCCTGGCCTTTCACGCGGTCCACGCCTTTGGCCCCGTCGTCCTGATTCACCAGGATGCGCACGGCGCCGGCCTTGAGCGAGACCGCTCTCAGCACTCCGTTCCGCTCGTGCTCCTTGTCCACTGCGAAGCCCAGTACGTCGCGATACCAGCCGACGCTCGTCTTCAGGTCCTTCGCAGTGAGCGAGATCGCGAGGCTGCGCGCGTTGAAGGAATCGTCACTCATTTCGGTTCTCGAATCGGCGGTTGTTGTGTTGATGACCGACGCTGATTTGGAAAGCGCACATGCGCGGCGGCCGACCGGTCAACATACTCCGTGCTGTCAGCCTTGCGCCAGAACTCTCGTTTCAATGTGCAGGATTTCTCCTTGGTTCTCCCACGATGGATGACCGCGAGCTCGTTATTGCCGTCTGATGGTTTAGGGCCATGAACTTTTGGACGTAATCGTCACTGTTTTCTGCCCATCGCAGTGCTTTCACGCGGTTGACGAGGATTTCACCGTGAGACAGATCTGATTCGTCGAGGATCTGCATCACCTCCGCGATATAGTCAGCCAGCGGCAGGGCGGTGGGGTCGGTCGCCTGACTGGGCCCACCAAGCTCTGTTTGCACGTACGGCGGTATCAGCTCCAGGACTTCCACGGGCGTTTCTCGGAGCTGAAAGCGGAGCGACTGAAGCCAGGAGTGAAGGAATGCCTTGCTGGCGCAGTAAGTCGGTAAATTGGCACGTGGAACGAAGGCCAACCCTGAGGAGGTAGTGATGATAGTTGAATGCGCCTGCTGTTTGAGCGTTGGGAGCAGTGCTGCAGTCAGCTGAAGCACGCCGACGATGTTGGTCTGAAGGATGGACAGCGCCGTGAAAAAATCGACAGTGTCGGCGGCGAGGTCCTCGGTCCTCGAGATTCCTGCATTGTTGACGAGAACATTGAGCTGAGGAAACTGCGCCCGAATGCGCGCCGCGAAGGCGTCGACTTCCCAAGAGTCGTCGACGTCGAGTCGCATGCCAAGCATGCCGGGGTGGGCAGCAGTGATCTCGTCGAGAAGACACTGACGGCGACCGGCGATGATGACCTGATTGCAGCGCCGATGGAAAACCTCAGCGAGGGCGCGGCCGATACCGCTGGTACCGCCGGTGATGAGGACGGTGTTGCCGGTTGGACGCATGGGTTCTTACCTCTCGGCCAGCTGAAAGACCGCGGGCTTCAATACTTCCTCGCACCACTGCCGGAAGCTCGTCGGGGTGGTGGACTGGGGAGTGCGCGGCTCGGCGTTGTCGAGGCCCTCGTTCTTGGCCGCCGCCATATCGACCATGCCTTGGGCCATTGCGTCGGACATCCCGCTCTGGATCAATCCGGCCTTGTACGCCTCGAATGAGATTTGCTGGAAGCGCACTGGCCTCTCCAGCACCTCGGACATGATTTGCCCCATGTCGTTGAAGGAAAGATCCTCGGGACCCAGTACGGCCACGCTGCTCTGTCCGCTCCAGAACGGATCGAGGAGCAACCGGACGGCAACAGCGGCGATGTCGCGAGTGGCGCACGTCGGCAGCTTGCGATCACCGGAGATCGGAGAGAAAAAGGTGCCCTGACTTCTGATCGGCTCTACCTGGCGAAGGATGTTGTCCATGAACGAAGGCATCGTCAGGGCGCGAAAGCTCAGGCCTGTGTTCGCGATCAGGTCGTCCATCTTTAGCGACGCGGTGACATGGCCGGCATTCCTGGCCATCACCGTCCCCCGGCCAAGCGCCGAGACTGCGACGACCTGTTTTACTCCCCGGTTCCGAAGAGCGTCGGCGGCCGGCCGAGTGAAGTCGACGTAGGCAGCATCGACGCTCTCGGCGCGAGGATCCGGTGGACACAGCCAGAAGACGGAGTCAGCGCCCTCGAACGCCTCGTTGACGACACCGATTTGACCGTGCGACCCTTGCACGACCTCGATGCGTCTGCGGATTGGGAGGGGGATGCTCGATGGGTCGCGCGCGATGACGCGGACGGGCTCGGCGCCGCCGACGATGTTCTCCAGAACCTGCTGGCCGATCGTGCCAGTTGGCGTGGTGACGACGATCACGGCATTTGCTCCATTGCTGACCTCGGATGTAAACTACACTGTACCGTTTCAAATGTAGACTATACCGTACCGTATACCTTCGTCAAGGGGGCAGGTGACAACCACCACGCCAAGAAGGGGCAATAAGCTCCGTGAACACATCCTCTGGGCCGCCAAGGACGTGTTCCTCGAGATGGGGTTCGAGCGAGCGTCGATGGATGTGGTTGCGAGTCGCGCGGAAACCTCGAAACGATCTCTCTACGCTCACTTCGAGAGTAAAGAGAAGCTGTTTCTCGCGGTCATCGAGATGGTGCGGGGGCTCTTCCTCAGCCGGGTGGGGATGCCCGGCGACTATTCAGAGAAGCCAGCTGAAGCCCTCGCGAGGTTCTGCGGCCGGTATCTCGAGGTGCTGCTCTACGAGAGCCAGGTTCGGATGATTCGAGTGAGCACGGCCGAAGCCGAAAGATTTCCCGAGCAAGCGGCGCAGTATTTCGACGTACTGTTCACACAGGTCCATGTACGCCTGAGCGGATATCTGAAGACAACGTTCCGGCTCACGAGCCGCGCCGGTGACGAGGCAGCGCACCGATTTCTCGAGCAGGTTCTCTACCCGCGATTCGCTCGGGCTCTCTTCGGCCTGGACCAGTTGGCCAAGAGCATCGACCGCGAGACCCTGTCGCCGGACTTCGATCTTAGACCGATTCGCAAGGCCGTCGCAGACGTAATAGAGTCATTGCAGAAGCGTTAGTGGCGCTGGTCGCTGAAATAACCGGCGCTATCGCTTCCTGGGTGGAGCTTTCAACAGTGCACGCATACGCGCCAACTCGGCCGCCGAGAGCTTCCGCTGCTCCACGAGGTGCGCAAGCATCTTGATCGGTGACCCGCCGTAAAGCTTGTTCAGCACCCGGCTCAGTGTCGACTCACCGGCGGTTTCCGCGTCGATCGCGGGGAAATAGATGTGCGTCTTTCCTTCACCACGCCGGTGCGACACGTAGCCCTTGAGCTCGAGCGTGCGGATCATGCTCGAGATGCTCGTGTACGCGAGCTCAGGATCGACGCGGTCGCGTACCTCCGTCACGGTTGCCTCGCCCAGATCCCAGAGCACGCTCATGATGTCCAGCTCGCGCTGCGTCAGATGCAGATCGTCACTCATCGCGGCATCGCTGAGCTCGACGTCGTGCGTGCGTGTGCGTGCGTATGGTTCGCTAGTACCGGATGCGGCGTCATCAGCACGAGAACGAGGAGTACGGAAGCGGCCACCGGCAGCAGGAGACGTTGGACGAGACGCAGAGGTGCCGGTGCAAGCAGCACGGTAAGTCGGCGTTCGAGCATTCCCGTCCCGCCAAGCAGCGCGGGCTGAAGGCGCGGACCGCGATTCGACGCGTGCCCAACCGCGAGCAAGAGGCTCCCGTATGCATGCGGATCACCGAGCGTCGAGACGACCCGTCTGTCGCAATCCATCTCGACCGCCAGGCTGAAGCGACGAAGCTGCCACCAGAGTGCGGCGTTCCAGGGAATCAGGATCACCACCAGCGACGCGAGGAAGAGAAGCGTAGCATCGTGCGACCGGCGGTGCTCGTCCTCGTGGCGCACGATATACTGGCGTTGGGAGTCCGGTAGCGCCAGCACCCATCGGGGCAGGATGACGCGCGACCGCCACACGCCAACGGTTGCCGGTCCGAGCGAATCGGTGATGACGACGGGAACGCCGCCGATGGCCGACGGTACCGACCCACGCAGGCGGGTGCGAGACACGCGCACCATGTGCGAGACCCATCCCGCGTTCACAAGCGCCCAAAGAGCGAGCAATCCCGTCGCGATCGTCCACACATGTCCGATAGCGATGTCGAGCGCGCTGATCTGGCTCGCAAGGCCAGCGTCGAGCACGACCATTGCCGCGTCGGATGTGCCTCCGACGGCGAACGCGTGATGGTAGCGGTAATACCCCGGCAGAGCGATGGACGCCAGAAGGATCACGCACCAGATCCATCGACGCGCCATTGTCGTTGGCAGCAGGCGCTCGACGAGCACGCCAATGTTGCCAAGCAGGAAGCCGACGGCATTCACGTAGAGGATGCAGAGCAACCGAGCGTGTCCTCACTCTCAGGAGGTATCGCCGACGGCGAAGGGCGACCGAAAGATGGATAACTAAGTCCTTACGAATACCGTCTGTCCATCCCTACGCCGCGGAATGGCGGTTCGTTTCAACAGACGATCCGCCATTCCGGGGCACGTGTCAGGGGGTGCGCGCCACTCCTGCGGTACGCCAGGCGTTCAACCCTCCACGCCGCTCGCGTTCCACGTCGTACCGGGCCACCACTCTCCCGAGTGCCAGGCCTCCGTCGTTGTCGAAGCGATAGTGAATTCCTCCGAAGAGCCGAGACATGGCTTGCTCTTCGGCGATCCGGGTGAACTCCGCGCGCTCTTCGGGGAAGTAGTGCCCGAGTGCGGCGTCGAATGCGCCGGCGCTGCACGCGTGGCCCGAGGGATACGACGGAAAGTTCGGCAGGCCGACGTTGTCAGCAAGCTTGAGGGTCGTGTCGGTCTGTGACGGTCGGATCGTCCAGTAGTGATACTTGGCCTCGAAGCACACGATGACGGCATCCGACGCGCCGACGTTCATCACAGCGAGCACCCGCGCGGCGTCGGCGTCCGACGTGCGGTGGCGGAGAATCGCGGCGGATGCGGTCTCGTTCCACGGTGCCCACGGGTCCACGGCATTCCATTTTTGCGCGATCGCCGTCTGTTCAGACGTCCGCTCCCGTGCGACCCGTTGCACCTCCTCGATTGCCGCCCGCCACGCGGGCGAACCGTACGCCGGAGGCGGTGCTGGACGGAACTGTGATGCCGAGTCGATCAACCATCCGCGTGCCTTCGCCAACATGATTCCTATCGGAGGGACGCCGGGTGCGCTGTACCACATTCCCGGTCCCGTGGGAACGGTGCCGTTCCAGGGTGCAACGAGGTTCAGTGGTGGTGCCCAGGCGATCACGCCACGGGCGACGTCTTCTCCCAGACGCGTGCCGGCGCTTACCCGCTCCGCTCCGCGTGATCCGCTTCGCGCCCGATCGATGTCGCGAGCCAGCTCTCGCGCAATCGAGGCGCGCACTGTGGAATCGGTGAACAGCTCGGTGAGCACGGTGGCTGACGCGCTGGCAACGGCCACCTCGGGAGAGGCGGCGCGGTTGTCCCGCACGGCTTGCACCGCGGCGTACTGCGCGATGCTGAGAATCGTGTAGACCCGCATGAGGAACGGCGGCGGGGTCCGCGCGAGTCGGCGGAGCGCGACGGTGTCGCCGGCCGCGGCGGTCCTGGCCGCACGTCGGCTCGCGGCATCTTCATCGACGAATCCAGGCACGAGCCGGTTCCAACGAATGGTGGCCGGGATGCTGTCTGCTGTGGCTCGCGGAGAGGCGGGCGCAGGCGAGACGTGCGCGCTGAGCATCGCGCGCGCCGGAAATCCGATGATTAGAGGGAGCACGAGCAGTCGAGTGGAAATTCGCATGAGAGCCTCGGGGCGAGAAAGGGGTACCGGGAGGCCGCGACCGAGCCGTCGCGCGCCGCCATGCTCGCCACTACGACATGCGGTATAACTTAGTTTCTAGTTATCAAAGGGTTTGTCCGCCGCTGAAGTCTCGACGCACGGGACACCAGGTCACCCCGGCAATCCCCTCACCCACTCGGCGCTCGTCGCAGCAATGTCCCGCATCACCTGCGCATCCGTCGTCCCCGACGACTTGAGCACATGGAAACTGTGGTCCGCCCCCTCGATCCACCGCATGTCCCACGGCGCCTTCACTGTCTTGAGCGCCTCCTTCATCAGCGCCGGCGTACAGAGTGGATCCCTCGTTCCGCTGAACGCGATCACCGGCATCGTGATTTGCGCCAAATGCGCATCACGCAGCTTCTCCGGCCGCCCCGCGGGATGCAGCGGATACGCCAAGAGCAGGAGTCCATCCGCCGTGAACCCCTCAGCCGCCAGCATCGACGCCGCGCGGCCGCCGTACGACCGCCCGCCGATCACCAGCTTTTTTGGCGCGAATTCCCGACGCACACGATCCACGACGGCGACCATCGCCTCCATTGCCTTGGGCATGGGATCAGGCCGCCCGCTCTTCTTCTCCGAGTACAAAAAGTTGAACCGCACGACCCCGATTCCCTCCGCACGCAGCGCATTCGCCGTCGCGAGGACACCGCGGTCGGACATGTTGCCGCCAGCGCCGTGCGCGAAGACGAACAGCGCGACATCCTCACCGGACGTCGCAGACTCGTAGACGGCACTCGTCGTCTCCCGCCCGACGGTGACCTGGAGATGGACGCTGCGCGATGCGCTATCAGTTGGTTGGGATGACATCGAAGGTGACGGGAAGTTCCATTTCGTCCAGAAAGCGATGGCCGCGCGAAGGCTTGCCCGCACGATTCGTCACGTGGGTCATGACGAGCCGGTCCCTCGTGCGGGTCATGCCGACATAGAGGAGTCGCCGCGCCTCCTCGATCTCTTCCGGTGTGGGGCCATTCTTCGGCGACCCGCCGGGCAACTGCGCGTCCTCCACGCCGACGACGTACACACGCGAGAATTCGAGCCCCTTGGTGGAATGCAGCGTCAGCAGATTGACACGCGCCTCGTCCGGCTCGCTCCCCTCCCACTTCGATAGCATGGCGCGCTCGAGGAAAAGGGATATCTGCTCCGAGAGCGGCGCCTCGGGAATGTGCGAGATCATACGCTTCAACCGCCTCATGGCCACCGGATACCGCTCATCCGCACTCTTCTCGGCGCGAATCTTCAGCATCAGCTCGACGCCGCCGAGCGCAATGATGACCTCATCGGCCGATGGAAGGCTCTCGTCCTCCGCCTGCTCGTGCTCGTAGTACTCCAGACAATTGCTGTATCGGCCGAGCGCAAACGGCCGCGCGATGTCTCGAAAGAGCAGGGCCTCGGGGGACAGCTGCCGCTGGTCCGACAGCGCGAGCGCCACACCAAGATGATCGAGCAGATTGACGAGCGCGGTCTTCCGCGCACGCGTCAGTTTCTGTTCGTCGAGCTTGACGAACACCTGCGCAAGCGTTCGCGTGTCGTCCAGTGCGCGGTGCGAGGCACCAGGGTCGATGCCGAATTGCTCGGCGAGATGCACGAGTTTGCGGCTCGTGGGATATAGATCGCGCGCGAGCGGCAGCGTGTCGTACTTCGTAACGTCGAACGAAGCGCCCATCGCGCGCACGAGGCGTGACAGCACGGGAAAGTCGAAGTCGTATCCGTTGTGTGCGACGACCACGTCATTGCCGCAGAACGCTCTCACCTTGGGCCACACTTCAGCGAACGATGGTGCATCGGCGACGTCGGCGTCGCTGATATGATGGATCTCGCTCGCCGTCGCAGGGATGCGGCGCGTCGGTTTCACGAGGAAGCTGAGCTCGTCCACCATTCGCCCATCGCGCACCCGCACCACCGCAATCTCGATCACCTCGGCACGCGCGCTGTCCTTGTCGGTGGTCTCGAGGTCCAGGGCGGTGAAATCCCCAAAGCGAGCGCCTACGTCGCCGATCTCGACGAGCTGCGCTGCCTTGAAGACGCCAAGCGCGATACCCACGGAGGGCGCATCGTCGGCACTCAGGAGCTCGGCGTCAGCCGGCTGCTCGCCGCCCAGGTAGACACGGCCGATTCCGACTCCGCTCAGAATCCCCTTGAGGGCGATCTCGACGCCACCCATGCGCGGAATCCAGATCGCGCCACCGCGGTTGCGAATCGCCCGCAAACGATTCGCGAGCGTCACGACGTCGGGAAGACCGGCGGGATCCGTGAGCTCATCATGCCGCTCGTCGAGAACGGACCGAAGTCTGCCGACGCGCCGGGACAGGAGATCCTGCACGAGAGCCGCAATGCCGGAGTGACACTTGCCGAGCGCGGCAAGATTCCGGAAATCGTAGAGCGAGCGGCGGATGTGTCGCCCGCGCGCGTCCGCCTTCGGCAGTGCCTTTGCCCGCTGGCTGAGATGGCGGAGCAGGTCGGCATTCGCCGATTGAGCCTGCGCCCGCTCCTCGTCGAAAAGTGCCTTTGGGAGAACGAGACGAAAGAAGTCGTCGCGATAGATGTCGTTCGCCGGATTCACGATGACGCGAAGTGCCGCGACGACGTGCGCGATGACCGGATCATCCGTGAGTGCGCGCCCCTGCGCGAGACGGCACGGGATGCCCGCGTTGAGAAACGCCGTCTCGAGATCGTGGCCCATCTTGTTCGTGCGGTACAGGAGCGCGACGTCGCCCCACCGGTGGCGAAAGGCATCGCGATCGCGGCGGACGTCGTCCACGATCCAGGTGGACTCGGTCTCGTCGCTCTCGAACGCCTTCACTGCCACAGCAAATGGCGACTCACGGTCCGTCAGTGGCGTGACCCGGTTCTCGAAGATGGCCGGGTTGATGGCCACGAGCTTGCGCGCCAACGCAAACACGTCACGAGGACACCGATGATTCTCCTCGAGATGCACGATGTTCTTCCCGATCTCGAAGTCGTTGACGAAGGTCCGGAATACGCCCGGATCCGCACCCGCCCACGAATAGATCGATTGCTCGTCGTCGCCAACGGCGAAGACGCGGCGATGCTCCCTCGCGAGCGCCCGGATGACGCGATACTGCACCGGATTGAGGTCCTGGAACTCGTCCACGAGCAGCACATCCCACCGTGCACGAATCGGCGCCGCGGCCGGCAGCTCCAGCAGGTCGGCCGCGCGCATTACGAGCATGTCGTAGTCGAGTACCCGCTGCCGCGCGAGAAACTTCTCGTATGAGTGAAACAGCGGAATGTCGTTCGGATGGAGCGGAACGCCGCGAAACCGCTGCGCCGAGAATCGCGTGAGGGTGTTGCGGCACCATTCCGCCTTGACCTTCAGTCTCCGCAGGACCGCGACCTGATACTCCTCGTCCGCGATGCCGAAGCCGGACTCCACGCCGACCAGTGTGCCGGCCTCGCGCAGCACCTCCGCGCAGAAAGCGTGAATCGTGCCGCGCCGTATGCGCTCCGCCGCGTCGCCGAGCCGTGACTCGAGGCGATGCGAGATCTCACCTGCTGCCTTGTTGGTGAACGTGAAGGCGCAGATCCGCGCCGGCGCGAACCCCTTTACCTCGATCAGGTAGCGGATGCGCTCGATCAGGCAGAACGTCTTGCCGGCACCGGGCCCAGCCAGCACCAGAAGCGAGCGCGCCTCCGCCTCGATCGCCTCGCGCTGTGAGGCCGAGGGCGTGACGTCGCTGGACGCGAAGGCCGTGGCCGTGACAGGCATCACCTGAAATATGGCCGGCGTCCGGAACGTTGCCTAGCACGTAACTCGCGATCAGGCGCGCACGCCGCCATAATTTCCCGGATGATCGCCAATGGATAGAGAGAGTATGGACGAACGATTCTTCAAGGCACTCCAGTTCGCGGCGCGGCGGCATACGTCCCAGCGCCGTAAAGGCGGAAAAGACGTTCCCTACATCAATCATCCCATCGACGTTGCGACACAGCTCGTTACGGTCGGCGGCATCTCCGACCCCGCAGTGCTGGCAGCCGCGCTGCTTCACGACACGGTCGAGGACACGGACACGACGCCGCAGGAGCTGGAGCACGAGTTTGGCGCCGATGTTGCCGCCCTCGTCGCGGAGGTGACGGACGACGATTCCCTCACGAGCGCCGAGCGCAAGCTGAAGCAGGAAGTCGAAGCGCCCACCAAATCTCCGCGTGCCAAGCTCATCAGACTCGCCGACAAGACCTGCAACGTGCGCGACATCACAAACCACCCGCCGCCCAGTTGGTCGATCGAGCGCCGCAGGGCATACTTCGATTGGGCAGGGCGGGTGGTCGCCGCCCTGGGGCGCGTACACCCCGCGCTCGAGAAGGACTTCGCCGAAGCGCTCGCGAGGGCAAAGCAGTCCGTGGCCTGACCAGCGACTTGCGCCGTCTGTCTCCCGACGGCAACATCAGATGACCCGCCCGAAGCCGCCCTGACATGGCCGTCTACACCGATACAAGCGCCCCGCGCCACTACCATAAAGTGGTGGACTGCCAGTACGCCTGTCCGGCACACACCAACGTGCCGGAGTACCTGCGGCTCATCGCGCAGGGGCGGTTCACGGAGTCCTACCTCCTCAACCGGGAATCCAACGTCTTCCCGGGCATACTCGGCCGTACCTGCGACCGTCCCTGCGAACCAGCGTGCCGCCGCAGCCGAGTCGACGGAAAGCCCGTCGCCATTTGCCGGCTCAAGCGCGTCGCAGCGGACAACCGGGACGACGTCACACCCTTTCTTCCGCAGGCACCGTCCGAGAAGAATGGCAAGCGCATCGCGCTGATCGGCGCGGGCCCGGCGTCGCTCACGGTGGCCAACGATCTCCTGCCACTCGGCTACGAGGTCGTGATCTACGAGAGGCACGCACGGGCGGGAGGACTGATGCGGGTCAACATCCCTGCGTTCCGTCTGCCCGCCAGCGTGCTCGATGAGGAGTGCAACTACATCATCGACATGGGCGCGGAGATGCGGTACGACACGCCCGTCACGAGCCTCAAGGCCGTGCTCGACGAGGGCTACGATGCGGTCTTCGTCGGCAGCGGAGCCCCGAAGGGAAAGGAGCTCGATCTGCCCGGCCGCTGGGACGACGGCGCCAGAGAGCACATCCACATCGGCATCGAATGGCTCGGCTCGGTGCACTTCGGCCATATCGAGAAGATCGCGCCGCGCGTGCTCGTCATCGGCGTCGGCAACACGGCAATGGACTGTTGCAGGACGTCGCGCCGTCTCGGTGGCGTGGACACGAAAGTCGTCGCACGGCGGTCGCGTCCATACTTCAAGGCGTCGCCCTGGGAGCTCGAGGACGCCGGGGAAGAAGGCATTGAGATCCTCGAGAATCACGCGCCGAAACGTTTCGTCGTCGAGGAGGGAAGGCTGGTCGGCATGGAGTTCGAGCGGCTCGAGTGGACCGACTCCAACGGCAAGCAGAAGAGCCGCGTGACCGACACCGTCGTCGTCCCATGCGACGACGTGATCCTCGCCATCGGCCAGGACAATGCGTTTCCCTGGATCGAGCGAGACATCGGCATCGCGTTCGATGCGCACGACATGCCGGTCATAGACCGCACCACGTTCGAGTCCACGCGCACCGGAGTCTTTTTCGGCGGCGACGCAGCATGGGGCCCGCAGAACATCATCTGGGCCGTCGAGCACGGGCACCAGGCAGCGATCTCCATTCACCGGCACTGCGAGGGACTCCCCGTCGGCGAGCGTCCCGCCGAAGGGATGAATCTCCTCAGCACCAAGATGGGGATGCATTCCTGGGCCTACTCCAACGACTTCAATCCCTCGCCGCGCTCGGCCATGCAGCACGCCGAACTGGTCCAGCGATTCGCTGCCCTGAGCGCCGAGGTGGAGCTTGGCTTCACGCCGGAACAGACGGCCACGGAAGTCGAGCGCTGCCTCAACTGCGACATCGAGACGCACTTCGAGGCGACGCTGTGCATCGAGTGCGACGCCTGCGTCGATGTCTGCCCGGTCAGTTGTCTTACCATCACTCCCGCCGCACCGGAGATGGACCTGCGGCAACTCCTCTCGGCTCCAGCGGAGAACCTTTCGCAGGATCTCTTCGTGTCGAACACGCTGCCACAGACCAGACGCGTCATGGTGAAGGACGAGGACATCTGCCTCCACTGCGGCCTGTGCGCCGAGCGGTGTCCGACGGCGGCATGGGACATGAAGAAGTTCGAGCTGGTGCTCCCGTACGCGAGCAGCGCGTCGGGCGCGCCGGATCTTCACGCGGTAAACGCATGAGCGGCGTCAACGACTTTGCCTTCCGCATGGCCACGGTCAACGGCACCGGATCGGCCAGCGCGAACAGTCTGCTCATGCAGGCCATCTTCCGGATGGGCGTGCCCGTCACCGGCAAGAATCTTTTTCCGTCGAACATCCAGGGGTTGCCCACCTTCTACGAGATTCGCGTCAGCAAGGACGGCTACACGGCGCGTCCGCATGAGGTGGATCTCGTCGTGGCACTCAATCCCGCCACGTACGCGAAGGACGTCGCGACGGTGCGTCCTGGCGGCTATCTCGTGTATGACTCGACCTGGCCGCTCGAGCCCGAGCTCGTGCGCGAGGGCATCACGATTCTCGGCGTTCCGTTCGGCCGGATCTGCCAGGAGCATTTCCAGGGCGACCGCAATCGGACGCTGCTCCGGAACATCGTCTACGCCGGTACGCTTGCCGCGCTGCTGGGCATCGACATGGACATCGTCAGCGCGATGCTCGTGGAGAAATTCTCGAAGAAGAAATCACTGCTCGACTCCAACCATCTCGCCATCAGGCTTGGCGCCGAGTACGCGCGGGACCACTACGACTGTCCGCTGCCGTTCCATCTCGAGGCGATGGACGCCACGCGCGATTCCATCATCATCGACGGAAACTCCGCGGCGGCGCTCGGTGCTGTATACGCCGGAGCTACCGTGGGCGCGTGGTATCCGATCACGCCGTCCACGTCACTGATGGAGGCGTTCGGGACGTTTTGCAAGAAATTCAGGACGGACACCGAAACCGGGCTCGCGAAGTACTGCATCCTTCAGGCTGAGGATGAGTTGGCCGCCGCGGGAATCGCGATCGGAGCGGGATGGGCCGGCGCGCGCGCATTCACGAACACGAGCGGGCCCGGCATCTCGCTGATGCAGGAGTTCATCGGTCTCGCGTACTACACCGAAGTGCCAGCGGTCTTCTTCGACATCCAGCGCGCTGGCCCCAGCACGGGCATGCCTACGCGGACACAGCAGGCCGACCTGCTGTCGCTCGCCTACGCCTCGCACGGCGACACGAAGCACATCATCATCTTTCCGAGCAATCCGGAGGAGGCGTTCTATCTCACGGTCGAGGCCTTCGATCTCGCCGATCGGTTTCAGACGCCCGTGTTCGTGGCGAGCGATCTCGACATCGGAATGAACGACTGGATGTGCAAGCGTCTTCAGTGGGACGACAACTATCGTCCCGACCGGGGCAAGGTTCTCAGCGCGGAAGAGCTGGAGGAGGTGCAGCGCTTTTACCGCTACGTCGACACGGACGGCGACGGCATTGCGGCGCGCACCCTGCCTGGCAAATCGTCCAAGGGTGCGTACTTCGTGCGTGGATCCGGGCACGACAAGTTCGGGCAGTACACCGAAGACTCGGATGCGTATCAGGAAGTCGTCGATCGGCTCGCGCGCAAGTTCGAGCGGGTGAAGGAGGCCGTACCGGCGCCAATCGTGATGCAAGCCTCGACCCGCGGCGGGTCGGCGCCCATCGGAATCGTCTCCATCGGCGGTTGCGATGCGGCGATTCGCGAAGCGGCCGCTCGGCTTCAGGACGTCGGCGTCGCCGTGGACTACATGCGACTTCGCGCGTTTCCGTTTGGCGCATCGGTGCGGACCTTTCTCGATGCACACGAGGTCACGTTCGTCGTCGAACAGAACCGCGACGCACAGCTTCGGACGCTGCTCGCCGCCGAGACGGGCAAGCCGAGGGACGAGATGATTCCGATTCTCGATTACGGGGGCTTGCCGCTCACAGCGCACACGGTGATGCAGGGCGTTCTAACGCGGGCGGAGGCGCACGCGGTATGACGTCCATAGCCAAACCGCCTGTTCGGCATCCGCTGCTGCGCACGAACGCGCTCGGGTTGACCTTGCGCGACTATGAAGGCGCAATGTCCACTCTCTGTGCCGGATGTGGGCATGACTCCGTCACCGCCGCGTTGATACAGGCGTGCTGGGAGCTGGCGTTGCCGCCGCACAAGGCGGCGAAGATGAGCGGCATCGGCTGCTCGTCCAAGACGACCGCGTATTTCATGAAGGGCTCGCATGGGTTCAACTCCGTGCACGGCCGCATGCCGTCGGTCACCTCTGGCGCCAGCGCCGCAAACCGGGACCTCACGTACATCGGCATCTCCGGCGACGGCGATTCGCTCTCCATCGGACTCGGCCAGCTCTCGCATGCCATCCGCCGCAACGTGCGGATGCTGTACGTCATCGACAACAATGGCGTCTACGGGTTGACCAAGGGGCAGTTCTCCGCGTCGGCCGACGTCGGCTCCACGTCAAAGAAGGGCGACGCCAACGTCCAGCAGCCCATCGACCCCGTGCTGCTCGCCCTCACACTCGGCGCCACGTTCGTGGCGCGCAGCTTCTCGGGTGACAAAGCGCAGCTGGTGCCCATCCTCAAGGCGGGGCTGTCGCACAACGGGCTCGCGCTCGTGGACGTCATCTCTCCGTGCGTGACCTTCAACGATCACGAGGGCTCCACGAAGAGCTACAAGTTCACGCGCGAGCACGAGGTGGAGATCTCATCGGCGGACTTTGTTCCGCTGCGCCGTGAGATCACGGCGCCCGGTACGGGTGAGGAGATCATGGCCGTGACGATGCACGATGGCAGCGTGGTGCGCTTCCGGAAGACGCACGACGGATACGATCCGACGAATCGCGAGTCGGCATACATGCATGTGCGTGCGTGTCAGGATCGCGGCGAGGTGGCCACCGGACTCTTGTTCATTGACGAAAAGGGCGCCGACATGCATGCGGTTGCGCGGACGGTGACGAAGCCGCTGGTGGACCTGACACATGAAGAGCTGTGTCCCGGCAACGATGCGCTACAGGCGTTGATGGAGAGGTACCGATAGTTCTTGTTGTTACAGACTTCGGACGCAACGGCAGTACCCGGAGGGACCGCGAGTACCCGGTATCCGGCATCCTGTACGAAGGCGTATCCGGTACACGGCGGCCTTGGTCGTGCGTCACTCGCCGTATTATCTGTCGTCCGCAGTGTACCGGATACGCTCGTTTACCGAGTGCCGGATACCGGGTACTGGCCTTCACTACTGCTGTTGCTTAGCGCCGTGGGCTGGCCCTCTTGCCCCCATTCCCATTTATCGGCGACTCCGTCGGCTTTGCTGGCCGGCCTGAGGGAGCGGTGCCAGGCTGCTCGTCGTGCAACACCAGCACGGGCGGGTAGACGTAGCCTACCGACGAGCGGCGCGCGCCACCGAACCAGAATCCGCGGCCATAGAACATGTTCCACGGCTCCGTGCCGAATGCATAGCGCGTTCGGTACATGCCGTACTGCCAGAGCCCGAGCCCGTACCCCCATGGGTCGTAGACCCACGCTCTGAAGATCAGCCGTTCGCCTGTGCCCTGGTCCCAGTAGTCCGAAGCGCCGCGCCCGTACGGCTCGGAGCCCCAATACCCGTACACGTCACGCGAATTTGCTTGCGTCGCCACGACCGCGTCAGTCACCGTGCCGGGCACGTTGGCGTCCGCCATCTGCCGCAGCGCGTTCGCATCGCTCGCGAACTGCTGGCCGCTTTCGACGACCCACGCCTCGAGCACGTCCGGATCCAGGTGTTGTGAAGCCTCGATCACCGCGCTCGCCGGCACTGACGCACCGGCAACGATTCGCGCCGCGGGGATGCCGGCCGCGAGCTCGCGTATGGCGCCCGCTATCTCTGCCGGAATGGATTCGGGCAATCCGACGTCCCGGTACCGCGCAACGCGAACCACTTCGTGACCCGCCGTGGAAACGCCGCGCACGTCCACCCAATCGCCGGACGGCGTCATGGCAACGACCGCCTTTACGTGCGTGACGGCGCCGTCGCAGCTCAACTTCGAGTCGAGAAAAACGCGCCGGCCGTCGCTCGACCAGTGTCCCGATTCGCTGCCCGTGCATCCCGCGTCGCCGACCGGGTGCTCGCGCCCCGTCGCGTCGATGCTGTCGCGGTGCACGATCTTGCCGTCGGCAAGCGCGGAGATCTGCACGACGTCGCGGTTCGACGTCGGAGTGAAGCACACGATGCGCGCTCCCGACGCACGCATGTCTTCGTCGCGCTGGGCTACGGTCCAGCAGCCGTACCACGCCTGCCAGCCCGGTATCGCGGCGGTCTGCGCCGAGCACGGTACAGTGACGGCGAGTGCAGCCAGCGCGAAGCCGACGCGGCGCAACATGACTACCTCGCCCGGTCAGGGCCTGGCGTGAGCCGTGCGTTCCGAACTGGTGGACGAGTTGGAGGACGAGGAAGACGAAGAGGACGAGGAGGACGCCGGCGCTGTCGAAGCGGTCGGCTGTGCCGCTGGCGCGCGGTCGCGCGTTGTCGCCGTGCGTCCAGTGTTCTCCGTGCCGCCGTTCTGCGTGTAGCCACGTCCCTTCACGACCTGACCGTGCGGGCCATCCCCGCTGCCGTTGATCACGATGATCGGCGGCGAATAGAATCCACCCCCATATCCGTAGCCGTATCCATAACGGCCATACCCGTTGTACAAGCCGTTGTAGAGGTAGTAGTCATACGGCGAGTACCCGTAGCCGTATCCATAGCCGTAGCGGGAGCGATAACCGTACGGGTCGTACGTCGGGTAGATCGCCGTGACGATGCGCTGGCCCGTGACGTGGTCCTCACCCGACTCGGCGCGAGCCACGTGGAACGACTCCGGATTCGAGACTGCGACCATTGCATCTGTAATCCGCGCGGGAACGCCCGCGTCGGCAAGCGACACCAGCGTCGCCGCATCCAGCCGGAACGGTTGTCCGCGCTCCATGATCCACGCTTCGACGACGCCTGCATCGGCATTCCGCGCCGCTTCAGTGACGGCGGCCGGACCCACCGGCGCACCAGCGGCGATGCGTGCTGCGGGGATTGCCGTCAGCTTCGCGCCTCCGAGTGAATCGAACGACGCGGGTGTCTGCACCGCGCGATAGCGCGCGACGCGCACGTTCTCGCCCTCGCCCGCTTGAATGCCACGCGCCTCGATCCACTCGCCTTGCGGCGTCATCGACAGGATTGCGGACGTGGTGCTGCGCAACCCATCGCAGGTCGTCGCGGACCTGAGATACACGCGCCGCTGATCGGCCGACCACCGCGCCGACTGCACGCCCGTGCAGTTCTTCGTGGCGACGGCGTGCTCGGTGCCGCTCGCGTCGATGGTGTCGCGCGAGAGAAGCTTCGTCTCCCCCAGCGTCGTGATCTCCACCGCGTCGGGGCTCGACGTCGGCGCGACGCAGACCACCGGCGCGACCCTGAAGTCCACGAGCGTTTGCCCGGGCGCGGATGCTGTCCAGCACCCGACCCATGCCTGCCATCCGGATGCCTGCGCGGCCGCCGGCGTGGCGGAAACGATGCTCAGCATGCCGGCGAAAGCGGCGGCGGCGAGCGCGGGAGTGAAAGTCTTCATCGTCCTTTCCTCGTGAGGATGCCGACTACATGCGAATGGTGAGCCCAACGGTTGCTTGAACGCCGGACAGATCGACCTTGTTGTATCCCGATCCGGCAAAATCCTGCGTCACCGAGCCGCGCGCCCAGATGTATCGCGCTTCAGTGGTGAGCGCGAGGGCGGGGGTGAGCGAGACGTCGAAGCCGCCCGCGCCCTGGACCGCCGGCGTCCACTCGCTGCTGGTGAACGTGCTCGGGAATACGTTGCTCGTCCGGAAATCCACGAAGTCGCCCTTCTGCTCGAACTTGTAGAACATCGTGCCGGCGCCAGCCGCCACCCATGGCACCGCGTGGGCGGGAATCCATGCCAGCCGGCCGATGGCGCGGCCCGGCGGCGTGAGGTAGTAGCGGATGCTCGCCATGATGGGAACACGCTCGAACAGCGTGGTCTGCTCGATGGGCAGGTTGTTGTTGTCGATGAAGTGGCGGAACTCCGAGCCCTTCGAGGCGCGTGAGTAGGACGCGTCCACCGAGATGTCCCAGCGGTCGGCCATCATCACACCCACCTCAATGCCGGCGGCGAGACCGCTGAAGTCTCTTCGGCTCAGCGTGAGGTTCGTCACCGCGTCGTCGAAGATGTCGCTGCGTGCGGACGCCATCGCGTACCCGCCGCGAAGGGTGATGCGCGCTTCGGGCGCGTGAAAGAGATATCCGTTGCCCGCGTGTTGTGCGGATGCGCCGCGGGCGCCGGCGGCGGTGAACACGGCGGCGAGCGCAATGGTGATGGCGCGAGGGGTGGTACGCATGGACAGGGTACCCGTGCTGAAAGTGTGTGTTCCGCCCGGTGGTGGAGGGCCGATACCCGGCCGCGCCGCGTTGTCTGCAATTTAGTATGCAATCGCGGGGCCCGATGTCAATAGGGACGTCAAGCATTGACTTGCCGCATCGCACGTGTGGTATTGTTCCGTTTCCGAACAATCGTCAATGAGCGACCAACATCCCTTCATCTCCGCCCACGAAATCGGCTGGGAAGTCATGGCGCACGGCGTCAAACGCCAAGTACTCGGCCATGGTAGCGACCTCATGGTCGTCCGCGTTGAGTTCGAGAAAGACGCCATCGGCAGCATCCACCAGCATCCGCATCGCCAGGCGACCTTCGTCGCCCTGGGCCGGTTCTTCGTTACCGTCGGGGACGAGCAGCGGGAGCTGAGCGCAGGCGACACATTCTACGCCGAGTCGGATCAGCCCCACGGTGTTCGTGCGCTGGAGCGAGGCACGCTCATCGACGTGTTCACGCCCATCCGCCAGGAGTTCCTGTCGCCAGTAGCCTGACGGCGAGAGCCCTTTCCCGCAGATCATGATCATGACGTTCCGGTGGTTCGGCGCGGACGACCCCATCCCGCTGAAGCACATCAGACAGATTCCGGGTGTCACCGGTGTCGTCAGCGCGCTGTACGACATCCCCGTCGGCGACGCGTGGCCCAGAGCTCGGCTCGAGCGCCTTGTCGCCGACGTCGACGAGGCTGGCCTCACGCTTTCGGTCGTCGAGAGCATTCCCGTGCACGAGGACATCAAGCTCGGCCGCCCGACGCGCGATCGCCTCGTGGACCAGTACGCCGAGAGCGTGCAGCACATGGGCGAGCTGGGCATTCCCGTGCTCTGCTACAACTTCATGCCGATCTTCGACTGGACACGCACCGATCTCGCCATGGTGCAGCCCGATGGATCGACGGCGCTGGCATATGACGACGCCGCGCTTTCCCGCATCGACCTCTCGCGCGGCACGGGCGATCTGCCTGGTTGGGCGACCGCCTATGACGCCACGACACTTGGCGCACTGCTCGCCGCATATAAGGAAGTAGACGCCGAGCGTCTCTGGGAGAATTTCGCGTATTTTCTCGAGCGCGTCGTGCCCGTGGCGCAGAGCGTCGGCGTGAAGATGGCCATTCATCCGGACGATCCACCCTGGCCCATCTTCGGTCTGCCGCGGATCATCACCGACGGCGCCGCGTTCGATCGGCTCACGCGAATCGTCGACCTTCCCGCCAATGGCGTCACGTTCTGCTCCGGGTCACTCGGCGCCGCGCCCTCGAACGATCTGCCCGCCATCGTGCGCAGCATCGGAGGCCGCGGCCGAATTCACTTTGCGCATTGCCGCAACGTGAAGTGGACCGGCGACCGCAGGTTCAACGAAGCGCCGCATCCGTCGCGCTTCGGCGACGTGGACATGCATGCGGTGTTGAAGGCACTCCATGAGACCGGCTTCTCCGGCCCGATGCGTCCGGATCACGGGCGCATGATCTGGGGCGAGACCGGACGTCCCGGTTACGGACTGTACGACCGCGCACTGGGCGCCACGTATCTGCAAGGGCTTTGGGAGGGGATCACGCGATGACGATTCTTCGTGGCCTCGTGCTCGTCGCGACGTTCGCGTTGGCGCCTGGAAGCGCACGGGCACAGACACCTTCGACGATTCTTTTGCGCGGTGACCGCCTCGCAGAATCGAAGCGCCGGCTCGCCGCTGGCGATGCGGCCATGAAGGAGAGTGTGGCCATTCTCATCGACAGCGCGCGCTCTGCACTCGATGCGACGCCCGTATCCGTGATGGAGAAGCGTCATGTTCCGCCGAGTGGGAACAAGCACGACTTCATGAGCATGGCGCCGTATTGGTGGCCGGACAGCACCAAGCCTGGCGGACTCCCCTTCGTTCGTCACGACGGCCTCGTGTATCCCGAGAGTCGCGTGGATCACGACGGCATGCGTCTCCAGAAGATGATCAACCGTGTAGAGGCACTCGCGTTCGCGTACTACTTCACCGGTGACGAACGCTATGCCGGCGCCGGAGTGCGACATCTCCGCGTGTTCTTTCTGGATACCGCTACGCGCATGAACCCGAACCTCGAGTACGCGCAGGCCGTGCTCGGCATAAACACCGGGCGTGGCACCGGCATCATCGACACCGAGATGCTTCCGCGCGTGCTCGATGCCATTCGTCTCCTGGAGGCATCGTCGTCGCTCACCGGTGACGACAGGCGCGGCCTGACCGCGTGGTCCCGCGATTACCTGAAATGGCTTCGTGAGAGCGCCAACGGAAAGGACGAGCAGGCGGCGAAGAACAATCACGGCACCTTCTATGACGAGCAGGTCGTGTCGCTCGCGCTCTTTGTCGGCGACACCGCGTTCGCTCGAGACGTCATCACACACAGCGTGATCGAGCGCATTGCAACGCAGATCCAGCCAGACGGACGTCTGCCACTCGAGATCGCGCGTACGAGGCCACTGCATTACAGCGTCTTCGATCTCGACGCGTTCACCATGCTCGCCGAGCTGTCGCGGCATGTGGGTGTCGACCTGTGGCACTATGCGTCGCCAACAGGAGGGAGCATTGCCAAGGCGTTGCAGTTCGTCGCGCCCTATGCCGATCCCTCCGTGAAATTCCCCTTCTCGGCCGTTCGCGAGGAGGGCAACGACGTCTTCTTGCGTCCGTTCATGCGCGCAAGTGCTGTTCTTGGTGATCCTGTTTTTGCGCGCGTGCTCGAACAGGTGTCTCGCACCGCCAGGCAGCGCGACTTTTCGCGCTTCGGTTTTCCGGGGATCATATGATGCGTCGCTCGTTGGTCGTATTCGGATGGCTGTGTCAGGCAGCGCTCGCTGCGTGTGCTTCTGCGGGAAGCAGACCAGTGGCGGATACCGACGTCTCCATGGACGACCTCGTGGCCCGTGCCATGGATCGTGCGTCCGCGCAGCTTCGCCGCACCGCAACCACACTCGATCCCGCGAACGGCTATCCGCGTGCGACCCGTGCCGACGGAAGCTGGGAGCAGCGGCCGGCCAATCAGTGGACCAGCGGGTTCTTCGCCGGCACGCTGTGGTACATGGCTCATGCGACGCACGACCCTGAGTGGCGCACATTGGCCGAGCGGTGGACGGTGGGGCTGGAAAGCAACAAGAACATCAGGACCACCCACGACCTCGGCTTCATGATCTTCAACAGCTTCGGTCATGGGTATCTCGTCACTGGCGATCGTCATTACCGCGATGTCGTGATGGAGGCGAGCCGGTCGCTGGCGACGCGGTACAATCCCACGGTGGGTGCGATCAAGTCGTGGGAGACCGGGAACGCAAACGATGCGCGTCGCACGTGGAAGTTTCCCGTCATCGTCGACAATCTCATGAACCTGGAGCTGCTGTTCTGGGCGGGCGCTCATGGTGGCGACGCCGCGTGGGTGCAGATGGCCGGGCAGCATGCGTTGACGTCGGGCCGAGCGCACGTGCGTCCCGACGGCAGCACCGCGCATGTTGCGCTGTTCGATCCTGCCACCGGCGCGCTCGAGAAGACCGTCACTTGGCAAGGGTACTCGGACAGCTCTGCGTGGGCGCGCGGCCAGGCGTGGGCCATCCATGGATTGACCGCCGCGTACCGGCATACTCGGAATCCCGAGCTGCTCGATCGTGCGCAGCGCGCGGCTGACTGGTTCATCGCGCATTTGCCTGAGGATCGCATGCCCTATTGGGACTTCCGCGATCCGGCCATTCCAGCCGCACGCCGCGATGCGTCTGCGGCGGCGATTGCGGCGTCGGGATTGTATGACCTGGCGCGGCGGACACAGGACGTGACGCGTGCGGCCGGGTATCGGGCGGCGGCGGATCGGATGCTACGCTCGCTCGCGACCAAGTACATGGCGCCGGCGACGCCGAATGGGGCTGTGCTCGCGCATTCGACCGGCGGCAAGCCGCAGAACGTCGAGGTGGACGTCGGGCTGTCCTATGCCGACTACTATTTCGTGGAGGCGCTGCTGCGCCACTCCGGGAATTTTCTGGAGTGACCTGGTGTGGCCGTGCTCGTCTTTCAGCGGGACGAGCGGTTTGACAGAGGGCCTCCGTTCACTCATATTTCTGTCCATGAACGACATGCGGCGAAACTTTTCGAATAATTCGAATAATCGGAACTCCAATCGGAGAGCCGGCTAGCGCACGCGCGTCGAGGATCGATGCACAGCGCCCGCCGGCACAGAGCCAGCGGGCGTTTTTGTTTGATGGGGTGTAGATCAACTGGCAGATCGCCTGACTGTTAATCAGGAAGTTGCAGGTTCGAGTCCTGCCGCCCCAGTGTTGTAGGACACCGAGTTACGAGATGGCGCGATGATTCGCCAATCGTCTGTCTCTCCCTGAGTTGAATTTCGCTTCGTGCACAGTTCTGCTTCGGGAGCAGGAGGTCGCTGGTTCAAACCCAGTCGCCCCGACCATATAAGTCGAAGCATCATAGAGAGATACGAAGCTCCCTGGCTGCGCGAGTCGTCAGGGGGCTTCCTCCAGCATCCACATAGCATCCAGCGAGAGCGATCTCGAACCCCCTTCACGGCCCGGGGTATCATGGAATTCCTGCATTACTTCTGGGAGTTCGCTCTTCTTCCCATTGCAGGCTATTTCGGCCTGAGATGGATGGGGGCAAGGATATCGGAATCTGCGAGGGGCGGAGTCTCGATTGCGGTCGGCAAAGTCTTGGCCGACCACCAGCTGCCCCTCGATCGTCAGCTCGCAGATTACACCGCGCTGATCACGCGCGAGATGGAATCGCTCCGTCAGTCTCTCGCGCTTGATAAGGAGCGCTATAGCAAGGACTACGCGCTCTTCGCTGACCAGCGCAATCGTGTCTACGCTCGAACGTTCCAGCTCCTCGAGAAAGCACGGGGCGCCTTTGGCGAGCGGTTCGGCTTTCTCACCAGCTCCGTCGTATTCGATAGCTCGCCTATGGCGGACATCGAGAGTGTGGCAGAGTCGCTGAAGTTTATCAGCGCTGGGGAACGCTCTGAGTTACTCGACTCCATTAGACGGACGGATCACTCATCGGCTGCCCGGCTTGCCTCGGAGCTGATGGAAAAGAGTGACCTGCGGCGAGCGAACCATGAGTTCCTCAAGTTCAAGAGAAGTTGGGTTCTCCATGCTCTCTACTTCAGCACGGACGTTGACCGACTGTTGGGAGAAGCCGTGCAGAAGCTCGCCGCGTTGAGCGTATACGCTGATGAGGCGATAAAAGGTCACTGGGAGCGCAAGGAGGCGCTGGAGTCCCTCGGCGCGCTTCAGCCGTTGTCGCTCGAACTGCGAAGGGCGATGCGCGAGGAGATGCAGGCAGGCTTCTCGCAGCCCCGCGTCATCACCTAGCGAGGCAACCTAGGCGTAGCGGCATCGGTCGCCTCCCATGGAATGTTGGAGCGCTGAAGACTATCCCGGATCCGAGGGACGGGTCCGAGTGTTGATTTATAAGGACTTACGGCTTTTGCTCTATCGAATCACATCGGTCAGTTCGGGATAAGTGCGGGATACAGATTCAAGTGGGGCAGATCGGGCCAACTTATGCCGCTGCCCCCTTCGCATATCTGGATGGCCGACTTTTCGAAATGGCGTACCTTCAGAGCAATGCCCGGTGCACGGGTGCCTTGTCGTTGGACCATCATGTTTCACCCAGCACCGAGTTTCGCGGCAATGCGACAGGTGCTTCCGAATACAGAGGCTGGCTCTCACTTGGCTACTCGAAAGAAGCGGTCGAAGAAACTCGACCTATCACTCGCGCTACCGATGTTCACCGCGGCAGACCTTCACAACATCGGTGAGGCTGCCGAAGACGCGAACACGCTGATGGCAATGTTTTACTTCCGCAAAATCCTCGACCATCAAGCCCTCAGTCTCTGCGTTCAGCATTTCCGCCCCCTATCCCGCTTCTTCGAGGCCACTGAGCGGGAACTGAAATACATCTTCGCTCGTGACAGACATCTGAGAGGCTACGTTGACGCACACCAACTCGTAAGTCACACGCAGCGGTCTGCCGCATCTCGCTATGCGGAAAGGCATCTCAACGCCTTCGCAGAGGGGTTGGGCTCCCTTCTGATGCACAACCATCCGGCGTTTCCACGCATGCGTCTTGAACGTTCGCGCTTGCCGGTTGACTGGCTATTCATCCACCCTACTACCGCTCTCCGGTTGTCACGTCCAACCGTTGCCATCGTCGGAAGTCGCCAATCGTCCAAGCGACAACTCGACGCGGCGCGGGACGTGGCAGAAGGTGTTGGCGCACTCGGGGGAACGGTAGTCACGGGCTTGGCAACAGGCGCTGACGGAGCAGCCCATGAAGCCGCACGCTCCACAGAAGCGAGCATCGTCGCGGTGCTGGGGAGCGGCGTCGCCAAACCCTACCCAAGTGAGCATGCGAAGTGGGTGAAGGAATTGCTTGAAGGCCGCGGTACTGTTCTCAGCGAGGTACCGCCTGACTACGCTCCAAATCAAGATGGCTTCGTCCTTCGCAACCGTATTGTCGCAGCTTTAGCCGACGTGGTTGTTGCGGTATCTGGCAAGTATGCCAGCGGCACAGCACATACCATTCGCTTCGCTTGTGACGCGAGCGTGCCAGTCGTTAGCGTTGATCCTGATCCCGCGAGTGGCATATCGGCCTTAGTGCGCGAATGCGGTGGATACGTGAGCAGCCCGTCCGATTTCGTGAGGCAGTTAGAGCGCGGTGAGGATGCGTGACGCTGAAGGCCGTCATTTTCAACGTGTCCGGGGTCTTGCTGAAAGACAGCAATGCCGCAGATCAAACGACTGCGATGGCGGCTGCGCGCAAGGATGCCATTCGAATAGAGTTGCGTCTGTTATTCGACTTTCTGAGAAGCCGAAGCGTCCGCCCCGTCATCGTCACCAATCACAACTGGACGTTCACTGACCGGCAAACGGGAGTCGTCCAGCCAATTGAGGAGGGGCTAACTCAACTGTTCGGCGCACACACCCTTTACGTCGCTTCACGGGGCGACATGCCGTTCAAGCCGCTCAAGGACGCGCTGGATCACGTACTTGCCCACGAGAACCTTCAGGTTGAAGAAGCCATCGTTGTGGGCAAATCGAAGGAAGATTTCAGAGCAGCGATCAATAGTGGTCTACTCTTTCTAAATGCAACATGGGATAAGCAAGAAGTACCCTACGGTTTCGCATTTGACACGCCGCTGAACGTCCAGCGATTCATCGATCTGTTCGCGCTTAAGGAGCACCCGTGGTTTTACCGCATTGATGATCCCGTGCGGTATATGAGTCTTGCCCCGTTCAGCACGATGAAGGAGGCATACGCAGAATACTCTGGAGCGGCGCGCAACGCAGCCAAGAGAGGAAGCCCAGAGAGACACTTCTTTTTGAACACTCTCGTCGCTTCTCTCTATTTCAGTGGGATAAGCAAGGATATCGACTACATCGCTGCTGTTCCCGGCCACGCGCAGGGCTACGGGAATCGACACATGGATGACGTGCTGACGCTCGCTGGCGAAGTGTTCAGGGCGCGGTATCTCCCCGACTTGGTCGTTAGGCATACGACTGCCGCGAGCAACCGCGCAACCCGAGTCAGTGGAGAGGCGCCGTTACCGGAAACGCAGCTAAACACAATACATCTCACCAGTCTCCCGCTCTTCAAGGCACCCAAACGGTATAAGAACGCAGTCAAGCTGAAGGGGAAGACCGTTCTCGTGTTCGATGACTTCACGACACGAGGCTACTCATTCGAGGCCGTGCGTGCCTATCTCGCGGCGTCGGGTGCAAATGCGATCTTGGTGTCATGGCTGAAGACGATCAACAGCGATTATACGGTGCTGACCATGCGTGAGAGCATTAGACCTTTCGAGCCGAATACAGGCTTCACGTCTGCTTCATACACATGCCAGTCGCTCCCCTACCACCAGCACATTGTTGATACGGGGGCAGTGCCGGAACTACTCGAAGCGTTCCGCCGCTTCCGAGAATACTCACGTACGTAGGTACGGGGTTCTCGGTCAGAGGGGTTGGGGCGTGACCGCTCCCGATGGTCCACTGCGCGTGCAGGTCCATGTCATCTGCCGGAATCTGGTCATAGGTTGATAGTACGCCTGAGCGTATGCATTAGACACTGCATGTCAGGAAACGAACTGCTGAACAACTGGTTCGCCGCTCCGTGGCTTGCTACCATAACGTAAATTGCTGACGGGACGCAGCTTGCGTACTCGCCCATGTCAAGTACCGAGAAGCCACTCTCCGCCTCCGGCAACGAATGTATGGTTCAGCCCACGCACACCGAGAATGAGAAATGCACCTGCGCGATGTGCCGATTGAACGTTCCATTCGAGATGCCCGATGACATCGTCGATGAATGCTTGAAGGGCAACATTGTGCTATTCGCTGGTGCAGGAGTCAGCACCGAGGACCGAATGGTTCTGCCACAAACGTTCTATGAAGTGATCTGCGAAGCACTGAAAATCGATTCCCGGACCGCTGGTGCGTTTCCTGATGTGATGACGCGCTTCGCTGCGCAAGCCAACGGCAGGCGGCTACTGTTGCGTATGATCCGGGATCGGTTGACGTACATCAGTGCATTCGGGGAGAACCAGTTTACGGCGACACGGTTTCATCGTGAGCTATCCACTCTGCATCCGCTTGAGCACATCATTACAACGAACTGGGATGAGTATTTTGAAAGAGAATGTGGAGCCGCTTCTTTCATTACTGCGGAGGACTTCGCTTTTTGGGATATTCCCGGCCGAAAAGTCTTTAAGCTTCATGGCTCTGCGAGCAACTATGGTTCCGTAGTAGCGACGCGCGCAGACTACGAATCGTGTTATGAAAAGCTCTCGACGGGACTGCTTGGCAGCAATCTCAAGATGTTGCTTGCGACAAAGACCGTGGTGTATGTCGGCTTCTCGTTCCTCGACGACGATTTTGTGAGGCTACATGCTCTGCTATCTAAGGAAATGGGAGGGCTGCGGCCGCAGAGCTACATCGTAACGCTCGATCAGGCGAGTGACGACAGGTTCCGCGACCACCAATTGATTCCGCTCTATACAGACGGAACCTTTTTCCTGAAGACATTGAAGGCGAGACTTGTGTCCGAGAGAGCTATGCTGCCGGACACGGTTTACGATGATATCGAGGCGACAATAGAGAGGCGCGACAAGGCACACCATGACACCCTGTCAATCAATCCTCATCGCTATCCCGATGTCATTTACAGTCTTTTTTATCAGGATGGGTTACGCCACGCTCTCGGGCGGATTCTCACCCTACGCTCGACGGGCTACTACTCGCATGTGTGTAACCCGAGAGATGTCGTAACGAGCTATGAAAAGCTACGAAAGACGGCGCTTCGTGAAGGCCGTTTTGGTGACGCGGCGTATATCGACGGTTATATGAACGGGCATGTGTTTTTTCTTGCGCCTCCTGAAGGGCGAAAAAAGCTTCCGTTGTTCTTCCTGCACGGGCCGCGCGATACGATAGCGTCACTTACGGCGCTGAAGAAACATTTACGCATCGGCAACGAGCTTCATCGCGCAGCTTCAAGATCAGCGGCGCGCCAAGTGAAAAAACTACCCGCGGGCGTTGTAATGCATCATAAGCCTTGGCTGTAGGGAATGCGATTGCGGAGGACCTGGCTCGTTGGGTCAACCCCACCGGGGCAAACGAATATCACATTATGATATTCTCTACCGAGGATACTTCGGGTGTGCGGGACAGGTGCGGGATAGCAGCTGCCGCGACCATCCGCGACTTTCTGCCTGCGGCTCGACGGCGACATCGCTCGGCCCCATGATGAGACGCGATGGGACCCGCCTAGACGCAAGTCCGCGAACACTCTGTTAATCAGGAAGTTGGCGGTTCGAGTCCTGCCGCCCCAGTGGGAGTAATCAGTTGAGCGAGCTCGAACGTACGCGACGACCGCCTTTCGATTCCGGAGGCGATTGTCTTCGTTCTCACCGTGACATGTTGCCATCGCTCATGGTCGATGCGCCCTCCTCCAACGCTGAAGCGCAACGAAGGACCAGACCGCCTCGACGATGCCGAACGGCCAAGCGCCCTGTAGAAAGCCGTAGATTGAGCCCAACGCGCATGCCGCGACGAACCCGAGGACGAACCACGGGCTTCGTTTCTCGAATGCGTACGTGACGAGCATTGACGTCACGGCAAACAGGCCAAATGCGCTCAGGATGGTCATTGCATCGTCTCGGATCGAAGTAGAACCATGACTGACGAAGGCGAAGATATCATGTCGCTCGCCGCACTCTCATGCGCGCCTTCCGGAAGGTGAGGCGCGCGCGCACGGCGATCAGAGCTGGGACGGATCTTTCGGTATGAGTTGCGGTTCCTGCCGCCTCACCAGGCAGCGCGTCTCAGGATCACCGGGACATCGAAATACGTCGATCCGATTCGCGCGTGGGCGGGTGTCTCGTTGACGCCTCAGGCACCTTCCGCGGGAATCGACTAGGCGGCCGCGGCAGGTACTGGTCCTGCTGGAATGAGCTCGCGACGCGCGAGATCGACGCGCAGGTTGAGACCCTCCAGTCCATGAGCGCCGAGTAACGTCATCTCGCCCGGGCTCGCGAAGACGACCATCGTGGCGGCTGAGCGATTGCCGGCAAAAATCACGGCGAGTCCCACTGGCCGATCCACGATTCGCCCATCCGCGGTTTCAAAGCGATCGATACGCACTGGTGTGACACCCAGCTCCGCGAGAACGCGCTCCGGAATCCAGTTGTACTCGCTACCGGTGTCGATCAGAACGTCAGCGAGCCGCCTTCGATTGGTGAGCTCGGCGCCCGCCGCAACCTCGATGGTGGTGCGAAAGATTCCCATGTCGTCGATCATACGATTCTCCGAGGCACTTGCGTCATCATTCTGTCGCAATCTGGAGTGTTCCACTCTGTGTGTTGAGCCCTTCTACTCTGTGAGCGCCTTGCGGGCTTGCGATGCTGTAATCCAGCGGAGCACCGTTGGGCCCGGGAGCGCATAATAGAATAACAGCACCGCATACATCGTGACGCTGACGTAAACGTTCACGAACGCGAGCCCGAACGCCACGGCGTACAATACCGGCGCGAGCAGCCAGTGTCGCCTGAGCGCGTACAGGCGGTGACGGTCGGAGTGCGGATGCACGAGACGGGCATTGAGCGCGTGCTGCCAGACGACGTTGAACGCGACGCCGACCGCCACGAGCGCCCCGCTGTAGATCTGCGCCGCGATCCGGCGCTGCGCGTCGTCGCCGCGAATGTACTCCGACAGGATGGCCGTCGTGAATGGCAACACGGCGACACACAGCAGCAAAAGGAGATTGTAAACGAGGAGGCCGTGGTCCGTGCGATGAATGTAGTGAAACATCGAATGATGATTCGCCCAGATCACGCCGACCTGAAGAAAGCTCAGCATGAAGGCGACGTACACCGGCCATTGATCCAGCAGAACGGCGGCGAGCGGCGCCCCGTGAAGCGCGGTCAAGCGCGGCACGTGCAGGTCGAGCACGAGTAGCGTGATGATGATCGAGAAGACGCCATCACTGAACGCTTCGATGCGTCGTGGCGACGGCATCTCACCGGGCGCCAACGCCTCCACTTCGCGTGGAGGATCGACCGCATCATGCCGTCCCTCGGTCATCGCTTACTCCTCCGGTCGTGCTCGCCTCGGCGGCGTCCGCGCTTGCGAGAATCAAGCCGCTTCAGTTCATTCTGAAACGCCACATCGCGCCCGTCGGAGCGCAACGATGAGCCGACCTGCACACCCAAAGCGGGGACGAAAGGCGGAGAATCGCGCTGTCGTTCCTGCAGAGATGGAAGCGGTCGCACTGGACGAATTCGGACCTCCGTCAGTGCTGACGCAGCGGACCGTACCCGTGCCTCGACCCGGTCCTGAGGAAGTCCTCATCGCCGTCCATGCCGCTGGTGTCGGTGTGTGGGACGCGAAGATCCGCGACGGGACGTGGGCGGATGACGACATCGAGTTTCCGCTGATTCTCGGAACCGATGGCGCGGGAGTCATCGCGGAGATTGGCGAGCGCGTGCGGCGCCTGCATGTTGGCGACCGAGTATGGGCGTACACGTATGACAACCCGAAGGGTGGCTTCTACGCGCAATACGTCGCGGTCAGCACGAAACACGTCGCCGCATTGCCCAAGTCCTTGACGATGCTGCAGGGCGCCGCCGGCGCTGTCACTGGTCTCACGGCATTGCAGGGATGCGACGATCATCTCGAGATCAGCCGAGGACAGACCGTGTTGATCTTCGGCGCCTCTGGCGCAGTGGGAACGCTCGCGGTGCAATTCGCGGCGCGCTACCGTGGCGCGCGCGTCATCGCGATTGCGTCGGGGTCGAATGCCAGGACTCTTCTCGAGAAGCTCGGAGCGGACGCCGTCATCGATGGACGTCGGCGTGGTGCGCTCGAGCGCATCAAGGAGGCGGCGCCGGACGGACTCGACGCAATTCTCGCGCTTGCCGGCGGTCCCATGCTGACCGCTTCGATCGGGCTGATAAAACATGGCGGGCGTGTGGCGTATCCCAACGGTGTCGAGCCGAACCCACGGCGGCGGCGGCGCGTACGCGTTGTGCCTTATGACGCCGACGTAAGTCCGACGAAATTCGCCGAGCTTGGCCGTGCGGTGGGAAAGATAAGACTCGTGGTGCCGATCGCGGCGACCTATCAGCTCGGCCACGCCGCCAAGGCACATGCGCGCATCGAGCGAGGGCACGTCGTTGGGCGAATCGCTCTGACAATCCGCGGAGCGGCGAGATCGTAACGGGTGCGAAACCACTTGCCGCATACCTGCACGTCTGTCCCGATGGCGTCCAGATGGTCGCCTCCGCCGAGGCGCCAACGTATCCCGCGGCCGATCATCGCAAGTAGAGCACTCAGTCTTCTCGTCGGGAGAGCGCGTTCGTACCTTGGGCGACGCAAACCGTGGCCTCCTGGGACACGTCCCGCCAACCGATGACGAACATGCCAACATGAAACTGAACACACTCGTTCGCACAGGACTCCTCACCGCAGTCATCGACGGGCTGTTCGCATGCGTGCTCAGCGTGGTGTTCTACCACACGACGGTGACGCGACTGTGGCAAGGCGTCGCGTCGGTGCCGCTGGGCACGACGGCACTCGATGGCGGCACGGCGACGGCCCTCATCGGTGTCGCACTGCACGTGTGCGTCGCATTCACGTGGTCCGCCGTGTTCCTGTATGGCGCGATGCGACTCGACTGGATGAAGCGGTTGCTGGCATCGCGCTACGGCGTCCTGAAGGCAGCGGCGATCTACGGTCCGTTCGTATGGCTGGTGATGTCGGCCGTGGTGATTCCGGTGTTCACGCACCGTCCGCCGTCGATCACGTTTCGCTGGTGGGTCCAGTTGCTGGGACATGTGCCGTTCGTGGCGCTGCCCATCGCGTGGTCGGTGAGCAAGAGCGAATCCCCCGAAGTGTCGGCCGGCTAAACGAGCCCCTGAGCAGCTTGTCGGTGTTCAGCTTCCCGATCAGCTCATCGACAAGGTCGCCGATGTCATCCTCCTTCATGCACTCCGACTTGCGTTGCTGTGGTTGGAGAGCGAGCCCGATCCCGTTCGGCGGATGCCAGTACGACCTCGACGACGCGTACCAATTCCGCGGCGCTCACCGGCTTTTGGACGATTGCGGACACATTCGTCGGCGCGTCGAACGTGCCGGAGCCCGACATCAGAATCACGGGAAGGTCTGCGCGCACTGACTGAATCTCGCGAGCAAGCCTGTCGCCACCGAGTGTCGGCATGTGGACGTCGCTGAGAACCACGTCGACCGAGTCAGGCGCCTCTCGAATGGCCTGCAAGGCCTGCGTCGGATTGAGGTAGCTTGCCACATGGAAGCCAGCGCCCGAGAGCACGATGGTAAAAACGCGGGAGAGGGTGGGATCATCTTCCACGAGAACCACGTAGGTCGTTCGCTCGCCTGCGCGCGTCTGCATTGCTGGTACGGTAGCAGAGTCGAGCGTAATCACGCACGATGCGCAACCGACTCCGCGATGGAATGAGAAGCTGCAAATCCAACACCACGCTGCGGCATGGAGTGGCGGGCCGCTTAGAAAATTCTAAGGGACGTCAAGGTCGCAGCGCGCAAGCGCTTGCTATGTCAGTGTTGGAGCGGCCATTGTGACGCAGGTCACATTCACACGAAGTAGCGCCCTAGGAATGCGAGATTGCCTGGGTCACCAGTTTCGCGAGCGCCGACCGTCTTCGCCTGCTCACGGGCACGCGGGTAGCATCTCTCAGAACAACGACAGTTTCATCCGCCACACTCCGAATCTCACGCACCATTGCGAGGTTGACGATCGCCCCTCGATGGACCCGCGCGAACTGCGAAGGATCCAGCCGCGCCTCCAGCGACGCCATCGTCTCTCGGAGAAGATACCGGCGCTCGCGCGTGTGGATCGACGCGTAATAGTCATCAGCGCCGATCCAGAGAATCTCATCCACTGGTATGACACGCTTCGCATGCGTGCCATGAATGACCACGTGCCGCGCATATCTCAACTCGTCGTCGAGACTCTCCGCACCCGACGACTGCCGCCGGCGAACACGCGCGACCGCTGAATCGAAACGCTCCTGGTTGACCGGCTTTACGAGATAGTCCACAGCCTCAACCTCGAACGCATCGAGCGCGAACTCCTCATACGCCGTCAGAAAGATCGTCGGCGGAACAGCATCTCGGCCACGCGTCGCGAGTACGCGACGCAAAACGTCGAAGCCGGTGAGGCCCGGCATCTGGATGTCGAGGAACAGAAGATTCACCGTCTCCCGCTCGAGCATCCGGACCGCCTCCTCACCATCGCGGCACTCGGCCACGACGCTCACGTCAGTGTGCGCCGCCAGCAGCTGACGAATGCCGCGTCGAGCGAGCGGCTCGTCGTCCACGATTGCGGCGCGAAGCAACGAGTCAGGCATCTCGAAACGGAAGCGTGATCAGGGCGAGAGTGCCGGTCTGTGTCGCTTCGAGCGAGAGGCTCGCTCGCTCGCCGAAGAGCTCACGGAGACGCGCCTCCGTGTTCGACAGCCCAACGCCATGCGTGTATGAGCGGAGCTCGTCGCCTCCGTGCTGATCGGGACGCTCGTCCTGCACAGAGAGCACGAGTGCACCGTCTCGCCGATGCGCACCAAGTGTCACCGAGCCACCCTGTGGCGAATGAGCCATGCCGTGCCGCAGGGCGTTCTCGACGAGAGGTTGAAGAATGAAAACTGGCACCAACGCGTCAGCGAGTGCCGGGTCGACGTCCTCGCGAACGACCAAGCGATCACCGAAGCGGACCATTTCGATATCGAGGTAGCGTCTCACGAACGTCAGTTCGTCCAGGAGCGCAATCTCACGCGCTCGATCCGTGCGCAGCACGTCCCGAAGGAGATCGCTCAAGAGAGAAAGCATGCGGACGACGGCGTCCGACTCGCCATCGCGTGCCAGCACCGTTATCGCATTCAGCGTGTTGAAGAGAAAATGAGGGTGCAATTGCATGCGCAGCGCGGCGAGACGAGCGTCGGCTAGCTGCGCCGTCAACCTGGCCGCCACGATCTCGCGCTGTCGAGCCTCGCTGAAGTGCGTGACGGCCGCACCGACGCCGAGGATGCAGAAGTACGCGAGCATCGTCAGCGGAAGGGCCGAGAGGTACCAGAACAGGGCCAACTGGGCCAGCGGTCGCGTGCTCGGAGCGGGAGAGAATGTCCGCGTCGCAATCGATGCGATGACGGCGTATGCGGCCCCTGCGACTGCGGCGAAGAGGACATGCAACACGATGTTCCGGGCAAAGCGTGCCCGTGTCAGCGGGAGCCGATTTCCCAGCAGGAAGATGAAGGGGGTGAGCACCGCGTACACGATCCACGCGGGCGCCTCCATCATTACGGCACGCCAGAAAGCATAGCTCTTGCCGCCCAGGTGCCAGAACGTCCACGTCTCGAGCGACGCGAGCAGCGCGGGCAGCGCCCAGGCGACGACGATGATGGGCCACCGCCCGCGGACGATCGAGCGAAGATCCGATTGGCTTGCTTCCATGGTGAATGGCTACTGGTCCGTCATCAGCGTGACAAGGTGAACGAAGGAGTGCGGAGGACCGCTCACTGCACCGCGCGCACCGCTCGCTGCATCAGCGCTGCCACGTGATGCATCGCGGAGACATCTACGAGTCTCACCGCAAACCATCGATCACATGCGATTGCTCGACTCTCGCGCGCTCTCCGCCGGCGCCTTCTGCATCCTGACGACCGCATTCGGTCCCGCAGCCCCTTCAAGCCGCACTGCCGCGATCGCGGCAATCGACACGGCATTGGCACGCATGGGGAGCATGGACTCACTCACGCGAATCGAGCGCGTGCGCTTCGACATGGTCACCCAATGGCAGCGAACGACATTCGACGCTCGGCCATACCGGGACCAGCCGAGTTACGAGCAGCACACCGACCTGCGTGACTATACGATCGACGCGTGGCGCAATACGCGGCGGTTCGGGTTCAATGCGTCGGCACGCTCCTTCGTGGACGTCGTGCGCGATACGGTCGCCATCCGCCGCTCGGAAGGCGGATCAGGGGGAGTGGCTTCGGCCGCAGTGGTCGCCGCGGGAAAATGGACGACGCTCAACGAGGCATACGTGCAGGAAAAGAACGAGCTCTTTGCGATCGCACCCGAGCGTTTGTTGCTGGGTGCGCGCAATGCGAGCGATCTCAGGGCGCTCGCCGATACGACGATCGCCGGAGCGCACCACGCACGCGTCACGGCGATGGTCAACGGCTACCGTATGACGATCTTCCTGCACCGCTCGAGCGGCTATCTCACAGCCACACGTTTTCGCACCGCCGAGGAGAGTGACTACGGCCTCACGCCCTGGGGAACGATGGACGTGGAGTTCTGGTACTCGGGCTGGCGAAAATCCGCAAACGGACTTGTCTACCCCTCACAGTTCGACGTGCGTCGCGTAGGACAGCCGTACAAGCGAATGACCATCCTGTCGGCGGTGTGGAATCCTCCGGCGACGCCGGACTCCTTTGCTGTGAGCGACTCGTTGCGGTTGGCTCACGTCGCCAACTCACGGCGGCCGATGCACGACGTCTCCTACGACTCCACCACGCTGCTCCGGGAGCGTTTTGTCACGTTCAATGCCGCCGGTGCGCCGGCAGGTGCGGTGAAGATTGGAAGCGCGTGGCTGCTGCTGGAGGCGGGGCAGGCGCCCCTGAGCGCGCAGCGCGCGGTAGAACATCTCGCGGCCATTCAGAACGGCGGAGCAGCGGCGGCAACGATTGTCACCACGCCAGCTACGGGCAATGGCGGTGTGGCGTGGTTGACGTCACATGGCATTACCGTGCACGTCGCGCCGGGCGCAGCGCCGTTCATCAACGCGGTGCTGAGCGGGCACGAAACGCATGGCACCAAGCCGCGAATAGAACCCACGCCACGATGGATCAGGCTCGGCGGTGATTCTCTGTGGGTCGAGCCAATCGACTTCGCCGACGCGCCTGGTGCGATGGTCGTGTACGTGCCATCGCTCGACTGGGTCTACTCGGGGCTCGCCGCCAATCCGGTGAACCTCGACCGCGTTCGCGCACTGGTGCGCGCGCGTGGCTGGCACGCAGCTCGGGTCGGAACGTCTCGAAGCATCGTCGGTCCACTCTAACACGGGGATTCGCTGGCGGTAAACATCTGGCGCCGCGGGTATGAAACCCGCGGCGTTCCTCATGGCGGCTGCCGCACGGGCGGACTACGTTAGCGGCGCATGCCCCGCCCGCGCTCCCACCTCGCGGCGAGAAAAAGGCGTGTGCCCGCCAGCACCGAACCTCACTGTCAGGAGGTCGGAAATGCCTCGTTCGTCTGTGCGCTCCGCCGCCGGAGCCGTTGTCATCGTTCTGCTCTTCCCAATCATGTTGTGGGCGCAGGGCGGTTTCATTCGTGGCACAGTCACCGATACTGGCGCCCGTCCTCTCTCGAGCGCGCTCGTGCTCGTACCCGCAGCAGGCCTGTCGGCTCGCACGGGCGACGACGGCACGTTCACCGTGCGCGGCGTCCCGCGCGGGACATATGTCCTACGAGTGCATCGGATCGGGTTCAAACCGAGGGACGTGGCTGGCGTGTCCGTCTCCGAGACGAGCATTCCGATCGTGTCCGTTGCCCTCGAGCCCAGCGCCGTGGAGCTCGGCGGAATGGTGGTGTCGGCATCACGTCGCGTCGAAAAAATCACCGACGCACCGGCCACCGTCACACGGCTGGATTCCGCACAGATCCAGAACACCATCGGGAATTCGTTCATTCCCGCGCTCAAGGCCGTCAACGGCATCGAGTTCATCCAGGTCGGAGTGACGTCCGCCGTCTTGAATGCACGCGGATTCAACACGTCGTTCAACAATCGCCTGTTGATGATCGAGGATGGGCGAATCGCGACAATTGCCGAGAGCGGACTGCCCGTCGCACTCCAGACGACCATTCCAAAGGTGGACCTCGCCGGCATCGAGATGCTCGTCGGGCCCGGCTCTGCGCTCTATGGCCCGGATGCCTCGAGCGGAGTGCTCACCCTCGAGACGAAGGATCCCAGGCAGTATCAGGGATGGAGTACCGAGCTCTCCGGCGGCTCGCGCAACTTCTATGATGTGCAGGGACGCTACGCCATGGTGAATGGCAAGCTCGGATTCAAGATGTCCGCCGAGCGCCAGGCGGCGGACGATTGGTCGAACGCTGTCGTCTATCCGGGACTCTCGTCTGCCGCAGCACCGATTCCCGAAAAGAATCCGGATTTTCACACGGACGTCACGCGTGGGAGCGGCGCGCTTGCCTGGTACTTCGACAACGGCGGGCGATTGAATCTCGCAGCGGGCGCGAGCCGCATGAACGGGCTTGGCCAGACGAGCGTCGGCCGCAACCAGCTCGTCGATTACGACTACCGCGACTATCAGCTCCAGTACACGGGGAGCAGCTGGTTCGCGCAGGCCTACATGACCAACTCGATCACGAACGGCACGTACGCGCTCAACGGTTACTCACAGAACAGCGTGCGCTATCCGGCGCTGAGCAGCGATTCGGTAAAGCGTGTGTCCGCATTCCCCGCTGAGGGACGTATTCAGGCTGCGGAGATCCAGCACAACTTCGCGCTCGGCGCATTCGTGCCTTCCGGCAACTCCGCTTTCGACAACACGCACGTGATCTGGGGCGTGCAGCGGAGACGCGACCGCGTGAGCTCCTACGAGCATTGGTTGAGTGACCGCGTCAGTGGCCGGCCGATCCTGCGCGATGAAAGCGGGGTGTACTCACAAATCGAGACGCCGGTGGGCGACGCCCTCCGTCTGGTGGCCGCAGCGCGGTACGACACGCACGACCGTTACCCCGCGCAATTCTCTCCCAAGGGAGCGATCCTCTTCTCACCGGTGGTGGACCACACGTTTCGACTGACGGTGAACCGGGCATACAAGTCGCCGACGGTGCTCCAGACGGATCTCTCATACCCGAACCTGCAGCCCTTCGTCGGCATCTTCGGCAACGCCGACGGTTTCGACATCAAGAAGAACGACGGAACCGTCGTGAGCGTGATCGACGCCGTGAGGCCCGAGACGAACACCACGTGGGAGATCGGTTACAAGGGCGTCACAGGCAACCGTCTCTTTGTCGATGTCGCGGGCTATCGATCGCACTTCCGGGATTTTCTGAGCCCGCTCGTGACCATTGCGAATCCCTTGTCGGCCACGACGCCCACAACGGCGTACAATCACCGCACCGGTGCAAAGATCACGGACCCTGCAGGCGGACCGCAGGTGACGCTCACGTACTTCAACGTCGGTGAAGCCGTGATCACCGGAATCGAGGCAGGGTTGCGCTATTACCTGACAGACCGCCTCAGCGCCTCGACGAGCCTGAGCGCCATCAGGGTGGACACGATCAAGAGCAAGCCAACCGATCCCGCGGAGGCGACGTCCTTCAACAGCGCCTCCACGCGCATCGGCTCGAGCATCGAATACAAGGATCGCGCTCGCACGGTCGGCGTCACGATGCGTTACGTCAATGGATACGATTTCCGCGGCGGCGTGAACTACGGGCGCATTCCCTCGTTCTTCGCGCTGGATGTGAGCGGAAGCTGGCGCATGGCATCGTCACCGGTTCAGCTCACCCTCCAGGCACAGAACCTGTTTGCCTGCGTGAGTGGAACGAGCACGCCTCCAGCAAATGGCGTCAGCTCCGCCACGTCAGCCACGTACGTCGGCGACGGGCGATGCGGTGTGGGGCGATCACACATGGAGATGATCAACATGCCGGAAATCGGCACCATGATCTTCCTTGGCGTGCGCATCGAAGGCGGCCCCTCGGCGCCTCGTTAGCGCCGCCCGGCCGTCAGCGCGTGAGCAGCTCCTCCACGCGTTTTCGGTAGACTTCGAAGCCGAGCGACTCGAAGATCTCGAGCGCCTCGCTGAGATGACCTCGGCCGTCAGGGAGAAACCGCCCCAGGTCGTATTGCACCAACCCTTTCTCGAACACCTTGCCGTAGCGGTCTGCCTCGCGAATGGCGTGGTCCCAATGCGCCTGCGCAGCCGCGTGCCTGCCCGATTGCCACGCGTGCCATCCCTCTATGCGGCGCACATGCGCGCGGCTCACCGGAAAGCTCTGGGCAAAGCCGCGGAGGCGCTGCATCGCGAGCTTGGTGCGGGAGCCCAATTCTCGCCGCTCACCCGCACTGAGGCCGGGTTGCTCCGCAAGCACGAGACACGCCTCGGCAAGCGCGGTGTATCCGTCCTGCGTGTAATACAGAATCGGAAGCGGTTGGCCCTTCAACATGGCAAGTCCTTCTGCGCTCGCTGTCTTCACCGCGTCGAGATCGTTGCGAAGCAGATGAAATCCTGCCGTCAATCCGTGCATCCAGGCTCGCTCGTTGAAACCGAGCCGGTGTGAAAGCTCCTTCGCGCGCTCGAGAAGATCCGCCGTCTTTGCCAGATCGCCTTGCAGCATCGCGAACTGCGCCATGGCCAGCCATACTCGAGCGCGATTGCGTCCATGCTGAAGCTTGACGGCCTGTTCATGTGCCATCTCGCGATACTCGGTGGCCTTCTCGAACTGGCCGAGCCGGTAGTGGATGCTCTCGAATTGCAGGACGCACTCGAGCCAGCGTGAGACAAAGCCGATCTCGAGCGACGTCCTCGTCGCCTTTTCGGTCCGCTCGATCGCGGTGACGAAGTCTCCCTTCTGCGCGTAGTAATGCCCGGTCACCTCCCACGTCCATGGGTCGATCTGGCGTCCCGCCTGCTCGAACCCTGCCAGCACCTCGACGGATTTCCGATCGTAGAAATTGCCGGCGCGATACATCCGCAGCAGGCCCATCGCACAACAAATCGATCCATACGCGCCGGCCAGCTCCACGGACGGCGGTGCGCTCTCCGCGCAGTTGAGGTTGCGCAAGGTGCTGTACTGCGTGGCGATCGGCTTGTTGTCGAAGTAGATGATGTGCGACAGGGACTCGTATGCGAGCGACGCCTCGAGTGCACGCTCCGCCGCTTCGCCGTGCCGCATGAAGAATTGCCGCGGAAGGATGCGGTGCATGATCTGTGTGCCGATCTCACCGAGCAGGCGCAGGCCGAGTCCGGCATTGGTGACCGGGAACGGCGGCCCAAGCATCGCCACGCAGCGTCGGAGATGGATCGCGGCGCGGTCGGTCTGGCCGTCGCTGAAAAAGGCCTCGCCAAGCGCCCGCTCCAGCTTCGCTATCGCGAAGGGAGACATCTGCACCGTGCCGGCCAGATCGAGCGCATGCTTGAATTGCACGACTGCTTCCTTGTAGCTGCCGCGCTCGACGAGCTGCCGCCCCGCCATCGATGCATACGACGCTTCGGCCGCCTTGTTCGTGCCGGCCTCGCGCCAGTGATAGGCGAGCGCGATCGCGTATTCGAGCAGCGAGTCCGCATGCACGCCCTCGATGGTTTCGGCGATCCGGGCATGCATCAGTGCGCGCTGTCGTCGAGCAATGGTGTCCAATACGCCTTCGCGCAGCTTGTCATGCGCGAACCGATACGTGTTCTCGGAGACTGTAAACAGGCCCGACTCGGTTGCGCTCGAGAGGAGCCGGTCGAGGTCTCCCTCGTGCTCCGCCAGCGCACGCAGAACCGCGATGTCGAGGTCGCGCCCATATACCGCAGCGTACTGAAGCAGGCGGTTGAGCGTCGGCGGAATGGCCTTCAGGCGGTCGCCAACAATGTGAGTGAGGGAGCCCTTGACCATTTCGCGCGTCACCGCGAGACGGCTGATGCGCTCGAGCCCACCCGCATGCTCGGCGAGTGAGCGAAGCGCCTCCACGACGAAGAACGCGTTGCCCGCTGTTTCGGCGTGGAGGACGTCCACCATCGTGGTTGCGCGATCCGCGGCGATGTCGCCGAGCATGGACTGCGTGAGCGCGGCGACATGGTTGCGCGAGAGACGCTCGAGACTGACGTGGCTCGCCTCCACGAACATGTCCCGCAGTTGCGGCGCCTCGTCGATGCGATAGTTCGCCACGAACATGAAGGGCTGATCACGCAGCTCCTCCGTGAGCCGCTGGAGCAGTGTCAGACTGACCGCGCTCGCCCACTGCAGATCTTCGAGGATGAACAACGTCGGCTGCGTGAACCGCTTGAGTGCGCGCACCAGGAGTCGCTGCAAGCGTTCTTGCGCGGCCTGTGGTTCGAGCTCCGGTGCCGGATACACCGCATGTCCTACGATGCGTTCGAGATCCGGAACGATGGACTTGAGAATCGACTTGTCGAGCGGGCTGAGGTCGCTTCGCAGCGCCACGTACCGCGCGGTCTCGCGCCAGAGTTGATACGAGGCGCCGGCCTGACTCACCGCCTGTCCGTGCATCACGAGAGCACCGGTCACGAGCGCATACACGCGGAGCTCGTCGACTAGTCGCGACTTGCCCACGCCACTCTCGCCGCCGATGAGCCAGAAGCGGAGCTGCTCGCGACGCTGCACCTCGCGCCATGCCGTCGTGAGCTGATCGAGCTCCTCCGCGCGACCCACGAAGCGCGCCGACTTGAGCAGACTCTCGCGCGTCACGTCCGTCTCGGCCACGTCGGGCCGTCCGAGCGCATCAGCGATCGCCGTCAATGCGGCGGCCGCGCTCGGATACCGATCCGCCGGCGCCTTGCGCAGCAACTGCTCCACCACGGGCGCGAGCACCGTTCCGGCTGGCGTCGCGTGCAGCGGGGTCAGATCCGGCTCTGCCAGCGCCACCTGCGCGAGCAAACGCGACACCGAGCGCGTGTCGTACGGGTGGCGCCCCGCCAGCATCTCATACGCGAGCGTGCCGACGGCATAGAGATCCGCAGCCGCCGTCGCTGCCTCGCCGGCCAGGATCTCCGGTGCCAGATACGCCGCAGTGCCCGTAATCCCAATTCCCGTGGGTGCGGTGTCGCTGTGCACCGAGATGCCGAAGTCGAGCACTTTCACCTCGCCGTCCAGCGTGACGAGGATGTTGCTCGGCTTGAGATCCCGGTGGACGATGCCGCGCCGGTGCAGATAGACGAGCGCCCGCAGCACCTGCACGATGAGATCGACGGCCCCGTCCGCGTCGCACTCGCGCGAGGCCGTGAAGACGTCGCGTGCGCCGGGGAGCCAATCCATCGTGAAATACGGATGGTTCTCCTCGTCGAACCCGAAGTCCAGCACGCTGATGATGTTCGGGTGTCTGAGCGAGGCGAGAAACCGGAACTCGTGGGCAAGCGCGAGGGCGCCGGCATCGGTAGAATCGTTGGTCCCGACACCGATCAGCGTGAGCGGCACAACCGGCCGGCCGTCCACGCCCACGGCGCGATTCAGGGCCAACGGTGCGTCGGTGAGCACTCGTTTGAGGGCCACGTCGCGCTGCGACAGGCGATCTTCCGCCCGATGCACCACACCCATGCCTCCTTCGCCGACGGCCTCGAGGAGGCGGTACCGATTGGAGAGGAGAGCGGGGGCAAGCGGCATCGCGCGAAGAACTTGACCCCGTAACGGAGACACCGCAACAAACGGTGAGCGGTGTACGGACGCCGTCCTCTGGCGACTACCCGCAGCCCCCTCCAGATTGGGCCACCCCGAATGCGATCCTGGCGTTCCGTCTTCCCAGCGACGTGAGGCAAGCCCATGGCGCAGCCAGCCGGCATGTTGTCCCGCAACGATGAGTCGACGCCGACGCGCGATCCCGGCGTCGCACGAACGATCGAGCTCCTCGATCTCGTCTTCGGGCCTCCGGCGGAACGCGCGTTCGACGTCCAGCTCTGGGACGGCACGACACAACGTGGTGGCGCGGCGAAGCGGGCGGATTACGCAGTCGTCATCCACCGCCGAGGCGCGCTGCGGCGCATGCTCATCCGCCCGTCGGAGCTGTCCATCGTCGAGGCCTTCATCTCCGGCGACGCCGACGTCACGGGCAACCTCGAAACCGCCATGTCCATCGGCGACCAGATCGGCGACCGTATTCAGTCGCTGCGTGGCGCTGTGGCGTTGCTTCCGAAGGTGCTCGCGCTGCCGAAGGACGACGATCCTGACGTCGAGTCCAGCCGCTATCGGCGTGCGCTCCGCCTCGTGTCCTCGGGAGCACGCCGCGCAACCGCCGGCGAAATCGAGTTCCACTACGGCGTCGGCAACGAGTTCTATTCACTGTGGCTCGATCCGCACATGCAGTACACGTGCGCCTATTTCCGCTCGGCCAGCGACGACCTCGCCACGGCGCAAACCGCGAAGCTCGATCACATCTGCAGGAAGCTGCGTCTCCAGCCCGGTGAGCGCTTCCTCGATGTCGGATGCGGCTGGGGCGGATTGGTGCAGTTCGCCGTCGAGCAGTATGGCGTGCAGGCACTCGGCATCACCCTCAGCGAGGCCCAGGCGAAATGGGCGCGCGACAGCATCGAGACACGAGGGCTGAGCGATCGATGCCGCGTCGAGGTGCGCGACGTCCGTGATCTGTCCGCTTCCGAGCCATTCGACAAGATCTCCTCCGTCGGCGTGACGGAGCACATCCCGGAACATGATCATCCGGCGTACTTCGCGCGCGTCTACTCCGTGCTCCGTCCGGGCGGGCTGTTCCTCAATCACTGCGAGGTGAGCAACAACACCGCGCGTGCACGCCACACGCTCGGCGAACGCTTCGGCAACTGGGTGTGGAAGCGCGATCAATTCATCGACCGGTATGTCTTTCCCGACGCGAAGCTGGTCGCGCTGGGCAGTGTGATCTCCAGTGGAGAGCGGGCGGGCTTCGAGACGCGCGACGTCGAAAGCCTGCGCGAGCACTACACGCTGACATTGCGGGCGTGGCTTGCGGGGCTGTTACGGCGTCGGGTGGAGGCGACGGCGCTGGTTGGAGAGCGCACATTTCGCGTGTGGCATCTGTACATGTCCGCCGCGGCGCACGGCTTCGACAGTGGCGCGATCAACCTGGTGCAGACGCTGTTCTCGAAGGCGACGCGCGACGGACGTTCGGGGCTGCCAATGACGCGCGAGCATCTGTACACGCCATCGCGTGCCACGTCGGCGAGCACGTGATCGACCTCCGCGGTCTGCCGCTTACGCTCAGAGGTGTCCCCGGTCCATCGCCTCGCGCACTTTCTGCGTGAGGGCCGCGGGGGTAAACGGCTTCTGAACGAACATGCCGCTCGCCGGTAATTCGGCGCTGTTCACCATCGCATCTCTCGTATAGCCCGACATCAGGAGCACGGGAACGCCGGGCCGCACGCGCTGCACGTGCCCCAGAAGAGCTCGGCCGCCAAGACCAGGCATGATCGCATCGGTGAGGACCAGATCGAATGCGACGGACGGGTCCTGACAGAGCTGCAGTGCCTGAATTCCGTTGCTGGTCTCGATGACGGTGTATCCCGCACGTCGGAGGATCGCCGCGGCGACGCCGCGAACGGCGTCGTCGTCCTCCACCAGGAGAATGGTCTCCTTGCCATGCCGTGCCGCGCCCTCCGGCGTGGTCGGATCCAGCGCCCTGTCCTCTTCCTCGACGCGCGGCAGATAGACGCGAAAGGTCGTTCCGCGCCCCATCTCGCTATAGACGTTGACGTGCCCGCCGGACTGTTCGACGATGCCCTGTACCGTTGCGAGCCCCAGCCCCGTGCCTTTGCCGCTCTCCTTGGTGGTGAAGAACGGCTCGAAGATTCGCTCGATGTCGGCCTGCGCAATGCCCGTTCCGGTGTCCGAAACGGCGAGCATGACGTACGCGCCCGGCCGGACGGAGGGATAGCGTCGTGCGTACGTCTCGTCGAGCGTCGCATTCGCGGTTTCTATGGTAAGGATGCCCCCGTTGACCATGGCGTCTCGCGCATTGACGGCGAGGTTCATGAGCACCTGCTCGAGCTGAGTCGGATCCGCCTTCACACGGCCGAGCGACGGCGACAGCTTCGTGTGGAACTCGAGATGTTCGCCGATCAACCGGCGGAGCATCGTTTCGACGCCGCCGATCGCATCGTTCATGTTGAGGACGCGCGGTTGCAGCACCTGTTGGCGGCTGAACGCAAGCAATTGCCTGGTCAAGCCGGCCGCGCGCCGGGCCGCCTCGCGGATCTGCTCGATGGACGCGCGGTCGGGATCGGCGGCAGGACGGCCGGTGAGGAGCAGGCTGCTGTAGCCCTCGATGACCGTGAGGACGTTGTTGAAGTCGTGCGCGACGCCGCCTGCCAGCTGGCCGATGGCATCCATTTTCTGCGAGCGTCGGAGCTGGATCTCCATTTGCACGCGGTCCGAGATGTCCAGGAGCGTCCCGACCAGCCTGCGCTCGCCGCGCTCGTTCACGACGACCCGGCCCTTGGCTTGCATCGTACGCGTCGGTCCACCCGGCGCGGTAATCCGGTACACCTCGGTGAACTCGGTCAGGTCGCGCAAGGCCGCCGCCGCGACATCCTGCATCCTCTGCCGGTCATCGAGATGCACGGCCTCGAGAAACCGATCGGTGGGAGGCGGTGTGATCCCGACCTCGAGCCCCGCGAGCCGGTACATCTCGTCGGACCAATAGACGGTACCCGTGGCCGCGTCGATCTCGAAGTAGGCCAGCTGTGCGACTTGCTGCGCCTCGGTGAGCCGGCGCGTGAGAAGTTCTGCTTCCGCAATGAGCACTCGCTCGCTTTTCTGCGTGTCCCGCAGATCGTCATTGGCGTGCTCGAGCTCGACGTGCTGAGCCTGAAGAAGAACGTACTGTTGTGCCACAGCTTCGAGCGCCTCGCCAACTCGCCTTACCTCGGTCACGAGCCGATGGCGAAGAGCCACGACCAGGCCGATCAGTGCGAGAATTTCGAATAGCGCACCGACGCCGAGGAGTCGAACAAGCGTGTGATATCCCGCCGTGTCGGCAAAGGGCGCGATCCACATGGATGCGGCCAGCGCTCCGAGCACACCCACGACGGCCCACGACACGCGCGCGAGAAACCGCCCGGCGCGCGCCTGCTCGAGACGCGAGCGCTGGAGAGACGCCTCGACGCCGGAGGCCATCGGTTCAGTACTGCCACTGGGCATTTCGTACCGTCCCTGCGCGAAACAGACATCAATTACCGGCAGATGACCGCTTCTAAGAGGACGCCGCAGCGGAACGGTCGTTACTTACTACGGCCGCAGCTCTGGGACTGTTTGCCGGCATTCTGATCCCGCTCCGGATGCGGCGCCGTGCACCCTATGGATGCATCGTGCAAGAACTAAGGGCTGATATCCACGGGCTCCGCAGATTCAACGGGAGGCACATTCGGCGTGTGTTTAGGAGCGCTTCGGGCCGCGTCGCGATGATGCCGCCGATTGCGAGCGCGGCGCGCGGCGTCACGAAGCCCGCCGCCGTCACCGGCCTCAATGCATCGTTGTCCCGCTCACCGGTGCTCGCCCCATCGAGACATCTGCGAAGGGGGAAACCGGATCTAGACGGGCGAAATCGTGCAAAAAAGGCGGGGAATGCAGCACGGCCTGCATAATTTGCACGATTCGCGGACAAATTGCTCGCAAAAACCCGCTGTTCGTGCAGTATTCATCTGTAGTGCACAAACCCGAAAATCCGCCGACCCGTCATCGCCTGCCATGACAAAATCCGCCCAGCAGTCGCCCATCGTCGCGCCCCATCCTCTGGATTTCGTCTCACTCGGCAAGATCGTCCAAATCCGTGAGCGCCTCCTGTCCGCGCAGGCTGGCGGCAAGGTGGTTTACCGCTTCGAGTCGGGCGATCCGAGCTTCACGCCACCGGCGCACGTGGCAGAGGCGATCGTCGCGGCGACCTACGCCGGCAAGACGCACTACATCCCCAACAATGGCATCCCGGAGCTCCGCCGCGCGCTCGCTGAAAAGGTGCGCGAGCGCAACGGCCTGAAGGGCGTCACGAGCGACGACGTCTTCGTGACGAACGGCGCCATGCACGCGCTCTACGTCGTGTTCGGCGCGATGCTCTCGCAGGGCGAGGAAGTCATCATCCCGGACCCGATGTGGACCGAGGTCGCCGAAAACATTCGCCTCGCGGACGGCGTTGCCGTGGGCGTGCGTCTCTCGGCCGCCGAGGGATTTGCGTATCGTGCGGCGGACATCGAAGCGGCCATCACGCCGAAGACGCGTGCGATCTTCGTCAATACGCCGCACAATCCTACGGGCGCGATTCTCTCGCGGGGCGAGCTGCAAGCGATCTACGACCTCGCGCGCCGCCACGATCTCTTCATCATATCCGACGAAGCGTACGAGGACCTGGTGTACGCGCCGCACGAGCATGTCTCCATCGGCTCCCTGGCGGACGAGGACGATGCGCGCGTCATCAGCATCTTCTCGTTCTCGAAGAGCCATGCGATGGCCGGCTTGCGGACGGGCTACGTCGTGACGCGGACGCCACAGCTCCACGATCGCATTCCGAAGCTGCTGCGCTGCACCATCAACGGCGTGAACAGCCTCGCGCAGTGGGCCGCACTGGCGGCGGTGAAGGGAAGCGACGCGACCACAATCGCGATGTGCGACGAATACCGCGTGCGGCGCGACATCATGATCGCGGCCCTCTCCGACATTCCGGGCGTGCGGCCCTTCGTCCCCGGCGGCACATTCTTTGTGTGGGCCGAGTTGGAGCAGTCCCTTTTCGAACGTCTCGAGGTGGCGGACGCCGACGCGCTGTCGACCTCTCTCGCGGACGACGGCATCGGGAGCGCTCCGGGTGATGCGTTCGGCCCGAGCTACCCCGACGCCCTCCGGTTCTCGTTCAGCTGCGACACGGCCATGGTGCGCGAAGGAAGTCTCAAGCTGCGGGAGGCACTCTTGTGACAGGGACATTTTCCGCCCCGGCCACCGACGCAACGGTGCGCGTCGCCCTCGCCGAATACGACACCAGCTGGCAGCACCCCGAGACGTCGCTCGGCCGCGCGGCCATCTGCATCTCGCGCGCGGCGGCAACCGGCGCACGACTGGTCGTCCTGCCCGAGATGTGCAGCACGGGCTTCACCATGGATCCCGAGGAGTGGGCGGAAACGCCTGACGGTGTCGCGCACACGCGACTGGCCGAGCTGGCGCACGCACACGATGTGTGGATCATCGCGGGCATCGCGACCAAGAGCGCCGGCCACCATCTGAACGTCGCCGCCGTGTTCGACGATCACGGGCAGCTCGTGGCCAGCTACGCCAAGCAGCGGCTGTTCGCGTACGGCGAGGAGCACGAGCACTATACCCCGGGCAGCGCGCCGGTCGTCGTCGAGATCGACGGCGTGCGCGTGGCGCCGTTCGTCTGCTACGATCTCCGCTTTCCCGAGCTGTTTCGCGCGGTAGCGCCGTCCGTGGATCTCATGGTGGTGATTGCCAACTGGCCCAGCGTGCGTCGCGCGCATTGGGACGCATTGCTGCCGGCGCGCGCCATCGAGAATCTCTCGTACGTCGTCGGCGTGAACAGAACGGGAACCGGCGGCGGACTCTCGTACGACGGCGGCTCGGCGGGTTACGATCCGTGGGGCGTGTCCGTCGCCGTGAAAACGGCGATCGCGTCGCCGAGTGTCGTGGATGTGTCCGCTGCGCACGTGCGTCAGCTTCGCGACAAGTATCCCTTCCTCAGCGATCTCGCGGCCGGCGTCACCTTCTGATCAGAGCGGCTTCAGCGGAACGTAGAGGTCGCACTCGAACGCGCCTGTCTTCGGGTCGAAGGACATCTCCGGCGAATAGAATTCGAACATTGGCCGCGCGTCGAGTTGCATGCCGCTCTCCGGCAGCCAGTCGCGCAGCATGGCGACCCATGTGTCACCGATCAGCGCCGCCGAGCCCTTGAAGCGTGTTACGGCGTACTTGCCTCCCGGTAGCGTGGTCGTCTGGTAGCTGCCTGTGCCTGCGAAATCCTTCGGCACTGCCACACACGCGTCATAACGGCACTGCTCCGGCGCGGTGATGGCCGGATCGTCGTGGCTCACGCCGTAGCGCGGCTTGCCGACGGGATCGTTCGTCACCATCCAGGGATACACGGTGTCCTGCCAGAAGCGCGAGAGCTGCTCGCCGTAGGGGCCGATGTGGCGAAGATAGGCGACGTACGCCGGGGCGAGCTCTACGACTTTGACTTTCATGGCTGCCCTTTCTGTGAAGTGTGTGACCCCATGATGTAGCGTGTCGCGTTCCGCATCCTGATCGACGTTGCGATTCGTCCGACGATTCTTGCGCTCTTCACGCCGCCACGCACTCGGCGACGCTCCGAACCGGATGCGGAAGGCGCGCGTAAATGCCTCGGCCGAATTGAAGCCGACGGACAGAGCGATGTTCAGCACAGACGAGCGCGGCTGTGTTGCGAGGCACAGCGCGGCGATCTCGAGGCGGCGCCGGCGGACGTAGTCACCGAGTGTCTCTCCCATCCATGCGGAGAAGACACGATGGAAGTGAAACGCCGAGAAGTTCGCGACGTCCGCAAGCCGAGCGAGATCGAGCGGCTCGTCGAGGTGACGATCGACGCGCTCGAGAACCCGATGCATGCGTTGCGCGTATTCGGGCCGGCTGGTCTCACGCGTCATCGAGATGCCCGTGTCATTGCGACGCGAGCCGGGCGGTCTCCATCATGACAAGGGCTCGTTCAGGAACGCTGCACGAAGGCCACCGCGACTACGTGGTTGAGCGACCATCGCTTAGCCGATTCGCGACACGATTTCCTGGATGTTGCCTGCGATCAGCGCGTGTTCGGCAAAGTTGATCAAGCCCTTGTCGCGAGCGTCGTCGGTCGCCTTGGGGGCGCTCGGTAGGCCGTTCTGCGCCGCTCGCATGTTGCCCCGTTCGATGAGCGCGTCGCTCGTGGCGAGCCCGTTCTGCACCGACTGGCAGAATCCTTAGCGCTGGCTGGGCGTGGCCCCGTCACAAAGCGACTGCACGTTGTGTTGCGCGATACAGTGGTCGCAACTTGACCTGACAACCCTGCGTCACCTTGGTGTTCTCGCTTCCCATCGACCTCCGTAGCCTCGCGGCTATCCAACTACGCCTCGGAACCAGTCTTCCTCATCTTCCCAACCCCCATGACGCCGGAGATCCTGATCGGCGCTCGGATCATATGGCTCGCCTCCTGCCTTCCTGTTTGACTTCATGTGCCACCTCCTCCCCGAAGTATGAGCGAGTAAGGCGCCACGAAATCGGTCTAATCCCGGTTGCAGAAGGCCGCCCAACCTCCAAACCCGGGTGCCCATCAAATCGGGTCAACTCCAACCTGCTAATGCGTCACATTGACGGCATACGTTAGCGGATTAGTTCGTTGATCAAACACCAGCGCTCCACTGACCAGATGCGCGACGTCGGTGGTCACGACTCCGTCCGCGCCGGTACTCGAGAACTGGAGCGCGTCAGGGGTAAGCGTGACTTGACCGCTCCAATTGGACGTGCCCATCGACGCGCCGGTACATGAGTTTGTCGAAAGCTGATCCTCAATAAACCGACCCGTGCCATTACTGATAGACAGACTCAGATTGCCGGACTGAATCATGACGAAGCAACCGGTGTGACCACCCGCTTGCGTCAATGGAATCTCAAATTCACGAAACGGCACCGAGTGCCCGTTGTACGCTATTAGCGCATGGTTCCCGTTCAATGTGACCGCCGCGAGGCCTGTCGGCTGGCTACCTCCGCCGCACGCTGCAGCGACGCCGAGCAACAACACAAGACGATGACGCATGCAAACCTCCTTCCGCTGCCTGAGAACTCACTGGGTAAGGGCGCGCCAACTGCCATCGCTGGCGCCCGATACAGGCGTGATGAAGCTGTATCCACCGCCTGTCCAACAACTGCCGTAGTTAAACTGTGTATAATCAGATGGGTGGTTCGTAATGGGATCCCACGCTCCGTTATTAGCAAACGATATAGCAGAAGCCCCAACTGATGCAACGGAAGGACAAAGATTTGGTGCGGTGAAGTAATGCTCCTCCCACATGCTCCAGCCGAGCCCGGTTTCGACTTCGTTAGTCAGCGTATATCCGCATGACGTGAAGAGCTGCACGTAACCTCCAACAATGTAGTTGTAGATATTCATATACCAACATTGGCCGTTTGTCGATCCAGTATTCGGGGTCACGTTGGCAACCACTATCGTCGGACGTCCGTTATAGGTGCGGACGTACGTGGATTGAAACCCTGGGTCGGTTAGGTCCCAACGGAGTGCCAGCGTTCCCTGACCGAGTGAGCCACGGCACCAATCCCATGCCCATAGCTGATGCTGGATTGGTCGTCCGAAGTGTGCCGTCGTCATCTCGATGCATGAACCTCCTGGCGCAAGCAACGTCGGAGCGTAGAGGACCGAACTATCGGGAGGTGGCAGAGTGATACTCGTCCCAATGTCGTGGACGGAGTACACGCCGTACCACGCGTTCGTGTTTTGGTGCAAATAGAATCCTGCGTCGCCTTGATCGGGGGGCGGCAGCAAGCTTTGCCTCGACCGTGCTCCTTGTGGGCGATTACGCATGTAATGCGCTGCGATGGCGTAGGCCGGCGGCATCTGTGAAATAGGCGCTTGCGCGCTTGGCGGCGCGTTGAAGGCCACAGACTCGGAGGGAGGGGCGGGAAGAGCCGCAAGCGGAGTGCCTACCGGCACCTTCGTTCCCTCCGGCATCCACGCTGATACCGCCGAAGCCGTACTCAGAGATGCTGTCTCACCGGGGCGCGCCTTCGGCACTGTCGAGGTGGAGGAATCTGTGCAGCCGGCGAGCATCACTGCCGTACCAATTACGCCAGCCCTAAGGATGTTCATGCTCAGCTCCGGTCGAGAAGGGTGGTGATGAGCACACGCGCCCCGTATGCGAGGCCTGTTAGACTTCGGGACAGGCCGTCGCAAGACGCGCGCCGCACAGTTGCCCAAACACTTGCGCTGTAAACACATATTTAGCTGTAAGCACACATCTAATAGTTTAGGCCGTGCGCGACGCTTAGGGGTTACACCGCGTGTAATTGGGACCATATTCGCGAGACAGTCACGGCCGGCGATTCGTCGTTGCACTTGAGCGGTAGGTCGATGCGGAGAGCGAGCTCCGCGCCGGAGCGCGTTCTACCAACTCCACGAAGCGGACCACATTGGTATTGCAGATGCCGAACTGATTGTTCGCCCCATCACAGCATTACGATGATGTTTCTTTGTGGCATTGGGGGGCTACTCGCGACGACGCGTTCTTTTGCGGTGAGAGTGTAAGCTTCCGTAGTCTCAGCGCCCGTGGGAAGCACGGCGGAGCCGGTTGGAACCGAAGGCGCGACCATTGAGCAATGCCGACCAAAGTTGACTTGACGACTAGGGAATACCTGGAGCGGCGCGCCCCAGCGATCAAGCTGCCGCGACATCGTCGCCCCGCGTTTAGCCTATGCATGCGGAGAAGACACATCGCGTATATCTCCGCCTCGATGTTCAGGCGACCGTGCGCGCGTCTAGCAGAGCCGGTCCGGGCGGCGTATGTTCGAGCCCCGCCGAAGGCCCGACGGGTACTCCTCCCCAACACCCGGAGTCCCTCATGAATCGCACCCTGATCGGCAGTCTCGCTCTCGTTCTTGCGACGGCCTCTGTAGCGAACGCGCAGGCAAAACCCGAACCCAAGCAGGCCGGCGCCGCCAAGGCGGCCGCACTGACGTGGGCCGATCTCACCGGCGACTGGGAAGGGAAGGCGATGCGCGGCAAGACCGACTCGGTCATCACGACACTCACGACGACCTTCGCCGCCGACAAGAAGATCTGGGTGAACCTACCGAATCGGAAGCCGGTCGCCGCCCACCTCATCACGATGGCGGGCGATAGCATCGTGTACGAAACGGACTCGTACGACAGCATCACGCGGCCCGGCCACAAGACCACGCTGCGCTTGAACTCGCACATCGCCAATCACAAGGCGTGGGGCACCTTCCACGCGGCCTTCGACGACGGCAAGACGCTCGACGGAACGCACAGCGCCGCGCACAAGATCAAGTGAGCTCACTCGCCGGAGCCTCCCGCGGTTTTTGGGGAGGCTCCGCAGCGAGGCGCGCCGCTTTCATCATCAGGAAGTCACGTTCCGGGACGCTCGCCGTGCGCTCCGCGGCCGTGCGGTAATGCCCAAGCGCGCGCTCGCGGTCACCGGCGCGCTCGTAGAGATGGGCGCGCACCGCATCGAGCCGATAATGGCCGGCGATGCGCGGATCGTCGTCGAGTGTCTTCAGAAAATCCAACGCGGCTGCCGGACCCTGCACCATGGCTACCGCCACCGCGCGGTTGAGCGACACCATCGGATTTCCCGAGATCTGTTCGAGCTGGCCGTACAAGGCGAGAATCGCGGGCCAGTCGGTATCCTCGACGCGCGCGGCCTGGTCGTGCACTGCCGCAATCGCTGCCTGGAGTTGGTAGGGACCGGCCGAGCGGTGCGCCAGCGCCCGCGTCACCAGGGAAACACCCTCCGCGATGAGCGCTCGATCCCAGCGCGAACGATCCTGCTCGTCCAACGGAATGAGCTCGCCGTGCACTCCCGTCCGCGCGACGCGACGCGCGTCAGCGAGCAGCATCAGCGCAAGGAGACCCATGACCTCCAGGTCGTCCGGCAGCAGCGCGTACAGCATCCGCGCGAGACGAATCGATTCATTCGAGAGGTCGATGCGCTGGAGTTGCGGCCCACCGCTGCTCGCATACCCCTCGCTGAAAATCAGATAGAGCGTATGGAGCACGGCACTCAGCCGCTCCGCGCGCTCATCATCCGAGGGCAGACTGAAGGGAATTCCCGACGCCTTGATGCTCTGCTTCGCCCGGCTGATGCGTTGCGCCATCGTCGCCTCGGGGACGAGAAACGCCTTGGCGATCTCCATGGTCGTGAGTCCTCCCACGGCGCGGAGCGTGAGCGCGATCGCGGACGCCGGCGTGAGTGCGGGATGACAGCACATGAAGAGGAGCACGAGCGTGTCGTCCTCCTCCACATCGATGTCCCCAGTCGGCGGAGGAACAAACGCCCACTCGGCCCATACTTCGCTCGCGACGGCGTCTTCGCGCCGGCGTCGAGCCACCTCACTGCGCACCTGATCGGTGAGCCGGCGAACCGCAACGTGATACAGCCATCCCTGCGGATTCGCGGGTATGCCCTCGACGGGCCACTTCGCTGCCGCGGCGATGAGTGCTTCCTGAACCGCGTCTTCCGCCATCGAAAAATCTCTGTGCCGCCGGACCACGACGCCCAGCACCTGCGGCGCGAGCTCGCGCAGCAGATGCTGAATGGTGACGTCGGGGGACTCCGCGGTCACGCGTCCGTCGGAGGCGCGCTGAGCACCTGACGCACTTCGATCTTCATGTTGAGGGGCTTGCCGTCCGGTCCCGGTGCGGTGGACGCGCGGCCGGCGATCGCATAGGCGCGCTCGGTGCTGTCCACCTCCACGATCCAGTAGCCGGCCAGAAATTCCTTTGCCTCCGCGAACGGTCCATCCGTTACAACCGGTAGCCCCTTCGGGTCGGCGCGAACGATCCGCGCCTCACCGGGTGCGGCCAGCCCCTGTCCGTCCACCCATTCGCCGGATGCGTTCAGGTCCTTGCCCAGGTCGTGCATGAACTGGATGTGCGCCTTCAGGGCATCCGGTGACCACCTGGTGATCCCGTATTCGCCGTCGCCGCGCGGGGCGTGCATCATCAGCATGTAGCGCATGGTCCGATCTCCTCCGAGTTTGGGACGCCGCGATTGGCGTCTGCGTAGAGAAGTCGGAGCTGCCGTCACGTTCTCTACATCGCGGACGACCCGCCCGTCATTTTCCGCTCAGGCGGTCAAAATATATTCGGGCCGCCTGCTCGTCGAATGCGCAGGCCACGATCCGCTCGAAGCGCTGTCGGTAGCGGCGCATCACGTCGATGGCCACCTCCGCGGCCGCCCTGATGGGATACCCATACGCCCCCGTCGAGATCGCCGGGAACGCGATACTATGGATGTCGCCCTGGTCGAGCGCGAGCTCGAACGCACGCACGTAGGCGGAGCGAAGCAATGGTTCCTCGCCGTGCGTACCGCCACGCCACACGGGCCCGACGGCGTGGATGACGTACTTTGCGGGCAGCCGGAATCCGGGTGTGATTACCGCGTTGCCGGTCGGACAGGGCGCGAACGCCATGGACGCGCGCACGAGCTCGGGACCGGCAGCGCGATGAATGGCGCCATCCACTCCACCACCGCCGGCGAGCTGTTCATTCGCGGCATTGACGATGGCGTCCGTGGCCAGTGTGGTGATGTCGGCGCGAACGACCTCGATCATGAGCAGTGCGTCCTCCCTCCGACAGTTACGGAGGCCGATCAGCCCGTGTTGCGCAGCCCCTGAGCGACGCCGCTCAGCGTGGTGGCGAGTACGTCGTCCAACGCCGCATGATCCTCGCCACGCGCCGCCGCCGCGCGCTTGCGTCCCAATAGTGATACCTGAAGGAGCGAAAGCGGATCGACGTAGGGATTCCGGAGCGCAATCGCGGCCTGCAACACGGGCACGTCCGCGATGAGCACGGCACTCTCGCGGATTCGGAGAATGCTCTCCACCGTTCGCTTGAATTCCTCCTCGAGCTGCGTAAGCAGCTCCTGGTTGCCGCCGAGACGCGTCACATATGCGCGCGCGATCTCCAGGTCGGTCTTCGCGCACACCATCTCCACTTTTGAGAGAAAGTCGTCGAAGAACGGCCACGTCCGCGCCATGTGCTGCAGCTCGCGCAATCCGTCACCTGTCGACGCGTGCGATGCCAACGCGGCGCCGACGCCGAGCCACCCCGTCAACATCAGGCGGATCTGTGTCCATCCGAATGCCCATGGGATCGCGCGGATGCCCTCGATGCCGATGCTCTTGCCCGGACGATACGAGGGGCGGGACCCGAAGCGCGCATCGGCCAGCTCGGCAATGGGTGTGGACGTACGAAGGAGCTCGAACAGCTCGGGACGCTCGTGCACGAACGTCCGGTACAGCTCGTAGGAGCGCGCGGAGAGCTGGCTCACGATGTCTCTGAACCGTTGCACTTCCGCCGGATCGCGTCCCTCACGCCAATCGGTAAAGCCGTGGAGCAGCACGCCGGAAATGCTCACCTCGAGCGAACGCTCCGCGACGGCGGACAGACCGAACTGCTGCGAGATGATCTCACCCTGCTCGGTGATCTTGATCTGGCCGTTCACAGTGCCAGGGGGCAGCGCCGATAGCGCGCGATGCACTGGAGAGCCACCGCCGCGACCGACACCTCCGCCGCGGCCGTGAAACAGCCTGAGCGCAATTCCGGATTCCGCAAAGAGCGACGCAAGCGCCTCCTGCGCGCGATACAGCGCCCAGCTTGCAGCGAGCAATCCCGCGTCCTTTGCCGAATCCGAATAACCGAGCATCACTTCCTGCCGGTTGCCGCGGGCGGCGAGCTGTCGCCGGTACGTCGGATCGTCGAGCAGCGCGCGCATCACCTGTGGAGAGGCATCCAGGTCCGCCAACGTCTCGAACAATGGAACGACGTCGAGACGCGACACCGGCGGATCCGCGGAGAGATCCACCAGGCCACCTTCGCGTCCGAGCAGCAGCACGCGCAGCAGATCATCCGGCTCGCGCGTCATCGATACGATGTACGTGCACGCCGCGGCCTCGCCGGCCTCGTCCTGCACGGTGCGGATGGCGCGGAACGTTTCGAGGACGCGAGTCGTCGCATCGCTCACGGGCAAGTGTGCGGCGGCGAGCGGCCGGCGGCCGGAGAGCTCGCGTCGTATGGCACTGGCGTCGAGCGCCGGCAGATCCAACACACGTGACAGCTCGTCCAGTGCATCGCGATGCATGTCGGCATGATCTCGCACGTCCATCATGAAGCCGTAAAACCCGTGCGCGCGCACCACGCCGATGAAGGGGTCGAGCACGGTACGGCACGCTTCAACGGCGCCTGCGCTCAGCAGATTCTCGCGCACGAGCATGAGGTCGCGATCGAACGCCGCGGCGTCGGCATATGCGGCGTGCTCTGGCTTGAAGGTGCCTGAGTCTCGTGCGGCAACGGCGCGGCGCGTTGCGGCTATGCGCGCTGCCATGAACGTCAGTTTGAGGCGCACGGGCTCCGAGGCGTTGCGCGTCCGATTGGCTTTCCACACGTCCGGAAGCGCAACACGATCCTCCTCGATCGACGCCAGAAGGGCCGCTGGCGGTTCAGCGTGCTGCGCAGACAACGCGAGCCGCTCGACGAGATCGTCGAGCGCGCGGCCATAGCGGCCGAGGATCACGTGGCTTGCGCGGCGCGCGGCAGCGACGGTCGTGTCGGGCGTGACGAACGGATTGCCATCGCGATCTCCGCCCACCCAGTTGCCCATTCTGATGGGAACGGGGATCCTGAGCGCATCGGCCGTGGCGCGGAACTCCTCCTCGTATGCCCGCATCAACGCGTTGCGTGCGGCGGCGCTCGCGTCCAGCAGGCGCGTCTCGAGGTACCAGAGCACCGTGCTCACTTCGTCGAGCACGGTGGGGCGATCCTGACGCACTTCGGCGGTGAGCCACAGCAGCTCGATCTCGCCCTCGAGCCGGTCTTCCAGAGCGCGCCGGTCGACATGTGGCGTTGCTTCCCACGCAAGCAGCAGATCGGCGACGCGCGCCTGCAGTGCGAGCAGCGTTCGCCGCGTGGATTCGGTCGGGTGGGCCGTGAGCACAGGACGCACGTCGAGCCGCGTCACGGCGTGCAACACCTCCTCGGCCGTGCGCCCCTGTTCGTGCAGGCGGCGGAGCGTCCATCGAGCACTTGCGGGCTGCGGTGCAGCATCTTCATGCGCATACGCACGACTTCTGCGCACCCGATGCACCTGCTCGGCGGTATTGATCAGGAGAAAGAACAAGGTGAACGCCCGCGCGGAGATTGCGCAGAGCTCGAGCGGCAGAGCGTCCACGCGTGCGAGCAGGTCGTCGAGCGTTGGCGCGCCGGGATCGCGACGGCGGCGCGCGCGCGTTGCACGGCGCAATCCCTCGACTTCCGCAAACGCGGCGTCGCCCTCGAGCCGGCGGATCACGCGTCCCAGCGCGGCGGCAAGCCGGCGGACATCCTCGTGGAGCGGTGCGTCCTCGGAACGAATCTGGACCGGCGAGGTCATGAGTGTCCGTGCCGGCTGATCGGAGGTCGCCACTCCGAGACTCGAGCGGCCGAGCAAGTCCCATCGCCGCGGAGTTTTCGGCTGCAGAGAGACTCGGCGTGGCAGCCGTCGTGAGCGGTCAACTCGTCGATTCTGGCTTGGCGCGCAGCAGACTCACCGCCCACACGCACAGCACCGCGGACAACACTGTGATGCAAATCATCCAGAGCGCACGGGTCGACGGCTCCTGAATCATCCGCCATGCATGCATCACAGTCAGAACAGCGAACAGCAATGCGGTGACGCTGAGATACGCTTTCATGGCAGCCTTGTCCTGTGAAGGTTCACGCCACCCTCGGCGCCGCGAAATGCGGCGCGGCCACGAGCGCGGTAGCGCCGCGCAAACGCGGGAATCCGCCCATCTGCTCCGGAACTACAGGCGTCTTACGGCCGGCCGGCGTGAGCGCGCGCTCGAGTATGCCCGCCCGCACGGCCGGCTGAATCATGTCCCATGCGCCGGTGATCTCGCCACCGAGAAAGACCTGGGAGGGATTCAGCGCGTTCACGATACCACCAATGCCGACGCCCAGGTAGTGACCGGTCGCGACGATCGCCTCGGATGCGCGCGCGTCGCCCGCCCGTGCACGCGAAATGAGGTCCTCGATGGTGAGCCCTCCCGCAGGATGCGGCACCGCGCCACCCCACAGCGGCACCAACTCGCGCCCCAGATACCGCGAGAGGGTCGCCTGGTTGGACGTGTACGCCTCCCAGCAGCCGCGCGCACCGCACAGGCACTGGGGCCCATTCGTGTCGAGCGGAATGTGCCCGAACTCGCCCGCAGAATTCGTCTCGCCTCGGATGAGCTGTCCGTTGAGCACGATGCCGGCACCCACGCCGTCAGATACGGTGACATAAACGAAGTTGTCCGTCGTATTGCCGCGCTGGCCGAGCCACATCTGGGCCAGTGCGCATGCCATGGGGGCATTCTCGATTTGCACGGGAAGACCGACGCCCTTGGCCAGCGCATCGCGGACGTCCACGTCGCGCCAGCCGAGCTGCGGCGCCAGGAGCACTCGTCCCGTGAGGCGCTCCACCATGCCGGGCACCACGAGCCCCACCCCCTCGCATCGCCCGCGCGCGCCGTGTGCATCGAGCAGCCGCCGAATGCGGCTGGTAAGGTCCACGACCAACGCGTGCGGATCGAATGCCGTCTCGAAGGACTCGAGGGCGATCTGCGTGCCCGCGAAGTCACTGAGCATCACGAAGGTGCGGCTGAAGCGAATGTCCACGGCGACGACGAGACGGTCCTGCGTGCGCACGTACAACATGGTAGGCCGGCGGCCGCGGGCCGCGTGGCCGGTTGCCCCTTCGTAGATGGTGCCTTCGTCGATGAGGTCCTGAATGATCGACGTCACCACGCCGCGGCCGATGCTCATGCGACGCGCAATGTCGGCGCGCGACACGGGTTGGTGATCGCGAACGAGGTTGAGCACGATCCGCCGGTTGATCTCGCGCGACGTGGTGCGCGTCGCCCGGCGGAAGTCACGAGTGTCGATCTTTCTCAATGCGGCGGCCGGTTCGGATCCGTGAGACCCCGGGGTAGGTGCTCGATCACGCTACGACGCAGATTCGCCGCAGGTTGCAAAGCATTGCAGCGCCTATCTTCCGACGATAGATTTTGCCCTCGATATTAGTTCGACAGTCGAACAAAATTGAGGTAACCCGCGACGGCCGCAAGACCTTGCGCATCCGCCCGCGCTCCCTCGAATCCCACCGGTCTGCACATGGCGAGTGCGGTAAACCACGTCGTAACGGGCCCCGGCATCCGCACCGGACGGCTGCTGCGCCTTCATCCCGACCGCTTTTTCGATCCCGATCCGGCCATCCGCCGCGCGGCTCGCGAGATCTACGACGGCATTCGTGACCTCCCGCTCATCTGCCCGCACGGACACGTGGAGGCGTCGATGCTCGCCGACGACACGCCGTTTCCGGAGCCGGCCTCGCTCCTCATCATTCCGGATCACTACATCCTCCGGATGCTGTACAGCCAGGGCGTGCCGCTCGAGGATCTCGGCATCCCGTCTCGCGACGGCACGCCGGTGGAGCTGGACGCGCGCAGAATCTGGCAGCGTGTCTGCGAAAAATGGTATCTCTTCCGCGGAACACCATCGGGTGCGTGGCTCACACACGAGTTGTACGAGCTCTTTGGGGTGCGCGAGCAGCTCGATGGGGACACGGCGCAGCGCATCTACGACGAGATCGCCGAACGGTTGAGCAGCCCGGAGTTCAAGCCGAGGACGTTGTTCGAGCAGTTCGGCATCGAGATTCTGGCGACGACTGATGCGGCCACCGATGGACTCGCCTCCCATGAGAAGATCCGTGCGTCGGACTGGACGTATGGACGCAACCGTGTCGTGCCAACCTTCCGGCCGGATGCGCTCTTTCGTATCGCGCTGCCAACGTGGAGCAGTGAGGTCGCAACGCTGGAGAAGCTCGTCGGCGGCAGCATCGCGTCCTGTGATATGCTCGTCTCCGCGCTCGCCGATCGGCGCCGCGCCTTCAAGGCGCTCGGCGGAATGGCCACGGACCACGGTGTGGTCGAGCCGTACACCGCGGCGTTGTCGCCGCAGGCGGCCGACAGATTGTTCCAGCGTGCGCGCAAGGGCGACGCATCGGCCGACGATCAACGCCAGTTCGAGGCGCACATGCTCATGGAGATGGCGCGTCTCTCGTGCGAGGACGGCCTCGTCATGCAGTTGCACGCGGGATCGCTGCGCGATCACAACCCCGCGGTCGGCGCGCGCTTCGGCCCGGACAAGGGCGGCGACATTCCCATCGCCGCGGAATTCACGCGGAATCTGCGTCCCCTGCTGGCTACCTACGGCAACGATCCGCGATTCTCGCTCGTGCTCTTTACGCTGGACGAGAGCACCTACTCCCGCGAGTTGGCGCCACTGGCCGGCCATTACCCCGCCGTGCGTCTCGGACCGCCGTGGTGGTTCAGCGATTCGCTCGAAGGCATGAAGCGCTTCCGGGAGCAAGTGTCGGAGACGGCAGGCATCTACAACACGGCCGGCTTCAACGACGACACGCGCGCGTTCTGCTCGATTCCCGCACGCCACGATCTCGCGCGACGGGTGGACGCCAACTGGCTCGGCGGCCTGGTGGCGCGTCACGTCATCGACATGGCCGAGGCGCGCGAGATGGCTCGCGCGCTGACGACGGATCTCGCGCGGGAGACGTACCGCTTTCCGCAGCCCGCGGACGCGTGAGCACCGTGGCGGCACCCGCGCGCCCCGACGCGCTTCGCATTCACGACGCCGACAACGTTGCGGTTGCCATCAGGCCGCTCAGGGCCGGCGAGATGATCGAAGTGGCGGGCGATCGTGTGCGCCTCAACGAGGACGTTCCGGCCGGCCACAAGCTCGCACTGCGCAACGTGAATGCGGGCGAGCAGATGGTGAAGTACGGCTTCCCAATCGGCGTGGCGACAGAGGACATCGCTGCCGGAAGCTGGGTGCACAGCCACAATCTCCGCACGCAGCTCGAGGGGCTGCTTGGCTACGAATATCGTCCCGACGATCAGGAGGAGCTGCGATTCCCTACGCGCACGGCGGAGTTTCCCACCTTCGACGGCTACCGCCGCGACGACGGCAGGGCCGGCACGCGCAACGAGATCTGGATTCTCAATACGGTCGGCTGTGTCAACTTCGTGGCGGAGGGCATCGCGAAGAGCGCATCGGAACGTCTGGGGAAGGGCATCGATGGCATCCACGCCTTTGGCCATCCATATGGCTGCAGCCAACTGGGCGATGATCTCGGGCACACGCAGGCGGCTCTCGCCGGTTTGCTCCGCAATCCCAATGCGGGCGGCGTGCTGATGCTGGGCCTTGGTTGCGAGACCAATCAGATGGAATCGCTGCTGGCGCGCGCCGGAGACGTCGACCGGAGCCGCGTGCGTTTCTTCAACTCGCAGGACGTCGGCGACGAACGCGCCAGCGGCACGGAATTGATCGCGGAGCTGGCGCGGCGAATGGAGGATGATCGTCGCGTGGCGTGCAGCGCCGCGGAGCTGGTCATCGGGCACAAGTGCGGCGGCTCGGATGGGTTCAGCGGAATCTCGGCGAATGCCGTCGTTGGAGGTGTCGCGGATCGGGTGACGGCGTACGGCGGCGGCGTGCTGCTCACCGAGGTGCCGGAGATGTTCGGCGCGGAGCAGCAGCTGATGAACCGGGCGGTGAACACCGAGGTGTATGAACAGCTCGTCGCGATGATCAACGGTTTCAAGGACTACTTCATCCGGCACGGCCAACCGATCTACGAGAATCCGTCTCCCGGAAACAAAGCGGGCGGGCTCACGACCCTCGAGGAAAAGTCGCTCGGCGCGATTCAGAAGGGTGGCCGGGCGCCCGTGTCGCACGTCATCCGATATGGCGAGCAGGCTCCGGGAGCCGGGTTGACGCTGCTCGAGTCGCCCGGCAACGACGGCGTGTCGAGCACGGCGATGATCGCAAGCGGCGCGACGATTCTCCTCTTCACGACGGGTCGTGGAACGCCGCTCGGCTTTCCGGTGCCGACCATCAAGATCTCGTCCAATTCGGAGATCGCACAGCGGAAGCCGCACTGGATCGACTTCAATGCGGGTCGACTGCTCGACGGCATCGCGACGCGCGAGGAGCTGGCAGACGAGCTGTTCTCGTTCGTGCTCGAGGTCGCGTCCGGGCGGCACACGAACAACGAGCTGCAAGGCTATCGCGAGATCGCCATCTGGAAGGACGGAGTCACTCTTTGACGGCGCGCATGCGGCTCGGTCGCGCTCTGCTGGACGTTCTGCGCCGCGATCGGAGCAGCGCCACGGAGCTTCCGGACGAGCAGCTGATGAATCTGCCGGAAACGATCGTGCAGTTTGGCACGGGCGCCTTGCTGCGCGGCTTGATCGATGACGCCGTGCATGGCGCCAATCAGCGGGGCGCCCACGCCGGCCGGATCGTGGCGATCGCGTCCACGGGAAGCGCGCGCGATCAGGCGTTGCGCGAGCAGGACGGATTGTTCACGCTCGTCGTCGAAGGCATCGAGAAGGGGCAACGTATCGAGGAAGCGCGCGTCGTCTCCTCGCTGAGCCGCGCCATCTCGGCAGCGGACGATTGGGACGACGTGCTCGTCCTTGCCCGTCAGGAATCGTTGCGATTCGCGTTCTCGAATACGACCGAGGTGGGAATCGTCGACGACCATGTCAGCCGCTTCGACGACCGGCCGCCGAAATCCTTTCCCGCGAAGCTCACACGGTTTCTGGCGGAGCGCGCGCGCGCGTTCGACTACGATCCGCGGCGCGGTCTCGTGGTCATTCCCTGCGAGCTGATCGAGAACAACGGCGACAAGCTGGCGTCGATCGTCCTGGCAATCGCATCTCGTTGGCGGCTCGATGGTCGCTTCGCGCGCTGGATCGAGGATGCGGTGCCGTTCTGCAACACGCTTGTGGATCGCATCGTTCCGGGTGTTCCTCGCGGAGAGCATGCGGCGTATCTGAGCGCGAAGCTGGGTTACGACGATGCCCTGCTGACGACGTGCGAGCCATACCGGCTGTTGGCTATCGAGGCCAGCGGTGAAGTGGCCGCCGCGTTGACGTGGGCCGCATCGGACGACGGGATCATTGTGTCGCCGGACATCGGGCCCTATCGCACGCGGAAAGTGCATCTGTTGAATGGCCCGCACTCGATCATGGCGTGCGTTGCGATACCGATGGGATGCGAGACCGTACGTGACGCCATCACGCATCCGGCCATCCACCAACTGGCCCGGCACGCGATGATGGAGGAGATTGCGCCGGTGCTCGACGTGGATGGCGCGGAGGAATTTGCGGAAGCGGTGCTGGACCGCTTTCAGAATCCATACATTCGCCATGCGCTGATCGACATCACGTTGCAGGCGACCATGAAAATGCGTGTTCGCGTGGTGCCGATCATCCAACGTCATGCCGAGCGGCGGGGCGTGGTTCCGCAGTCGCTCGCGTTCGGATTCGCGGCGTATCTGCTGTTCATGGACGGCAGGATTCAGGAGGCTCGGCGCGCATTGGGGTTGGATGTGCCGGCAGATGATCAGGGCTCACGCGTCCACGAGCACTGGTCGAGCGCTGGAAGCTCGGTGCGCGCACTCGTTGAGGCAGCGTGTGGCGACGTCGCCTTATGGGGCACGGATCTCGGCGCGATTCCTGGTTTCTCCGATTCGGTGACGGATGCGCTTCAGCGCATGCGGACAGAAGGAATGGCGGCAGCGTTGGAGCATCATGTCGGCGTACTCGCGTTGCCAGCATAGACGCGCTCACACCATACTCGAGAGACGCAGATGGCGGGAAAGGATCGGTTGTCGGTACTCATGGCGATGATGGATCAGGGAGTGATCCCCGTCTTCTACCATCCCGATGCGGACGTCTGCCGGAAAGTGATTCAGGCCTGCGCAAACGGTGGCGCCAAGTGCATCGAGTTCACCAATCGCGGTGACTTCGCATCGCACGTGTTCTACGAGGTGGCGAAGTATTTCGCCGCGGCGGATCCATCGGTGATCATGGGCGTGGGCTCGGTGCTCGATGCGCCCACGGCGGGGATCTACATCGCGAACGGTGCAAAGTTCGTCGTCGGGCCTGTGCTCAGCGCCGACGTGGCGAAGGTGTGTAATCGCCGGGCAATTCCGTACAGCCCGGGCTGCGGCTCAGCGACGGAGATCGCCGACGCGTACGAGCTTGGTTGCGAGATCGTGAAAGTCTTCCCGGGATCGTCGGTGGGCGGACCGGACTTCGTGAAGAGCGTGCTCGGTCCCATGCCGTGGGTTCGCATCATGCCCACGGGTGGTGTGGAGGCCACGGAGGCGTCGCTCAAGGCGTGGTTCAAGGCCGGCATCGTGGCGTGCGGAATCGGCAGCAATCTCGTGACGAAGGAGCTGCTCGATGCGAAGGACTACGCCGGAATCGAAACGAAGGTCAGGGAGACCGTTGCGTTGATCAGGACGATTCGAGGGAAGTAGCATGACCGACACCGCACTGAAGATCAGATCCGCATCCGAGACGAAGTGGGACTGCATGTCCTTCGGCGAAGTGATGCTCCGCTTCGACCCCGGCTTCGGACGAGTGCGCAGCGCGCGCTCGTTCCAGGTGTGGGAGGGCGGTGGCGAGTACAACGTCGCGCGGGCAATGCGGAAGTGCTGGGGCAAGCGCGCCGCGGTAGTGACGGCCATTCCCAGGAACGATCTCGGCTGGCTGCTCGAGGACTTCATTCACCAGGGTGGCGTGGACACCACACACGTCATCTGGCGCGAGTTCGATGGACTCGGCCGGAATACGCGCGTGGGCCTCAACTTCACCGAGAAGGGCTTCGGCATCCGGCCGGCGCTCGGCTGCTCCGACCGCGGACATTCGGCTGCTTCGCAGATCAAGCCCGGCGAGGTGAACTGGGAGAAGATCTTCGGCGAAGAGGGTGTTCGATGGTTTCACACCGGCGGCATCTTCGCCGCGCTCGCGTCGAACACCGCGGAAGCGGTAATCGAAGCGGTGGAAGCAGCGAAGAAATTCGGCACAGTCGTCGCGTACGACCTCAACTACCGTGCGTCGCTCTGGAAGAGTCAGGGTGGGAAGGATGCGGCGCAGCGCGTCAACCGCAACATCGCCAAGTATGTCGACGTGATGATCGGAAACGAGGAGGACTTTACCGCCTGCCTCGGCTTCGAGGTGGAGGGTGCCGACGAACACCTCACGACGATCGAGACGGACAACTTCCGGAAGATGATTCAGCGCGCGGTGACCGAGTTCCCGAACTTCAAGGTTGCCGCCACGACGCTGCGCAAGGCGACGACCGCATCGTTCAACGACTGGAGCGCGATTCTCTATTACCAGGGAGAGCTCTACCAGTCCGTGAAGCGCGAGAACCTGGAGATCTACGACCGCGTCGGTGGCGGCGACGGCTTCGCATCCGGGCTCGCGTTTGCGTTTCTCGAGGGAAAGGGGCCGCAAGCCGCCGTCGAATACGGCGCAGCCCACGGTGCGCTGGCGATGACGACGCCGGGTGACACGTCGATGGTCCGCGTCGAAGAAGTCGAGGCGGCAATGAAGGGAAAGGGCGCGCGGGTCATCCGGTAGCAGGCGCACATCACAGGAGAGGCAATGGCGAGTCAGGCTCAGGAGATGGTCACGAGCGCGGCACCGCGCGCGACCAGCTACCGCTGGACGATCTGCGCGTTGCTGCTCGCGGCAACGACCATCAACTACATGGACCGTCAGGTGCTGGGACTCCTGGCACCGACACTCAGCCGAGAGCTGGGATGGTCCGAGTCGGACTATGGCGCTATCACATCGTGGTTCAGCTTCGCGTATGCCATCGGCTTTCTCGGCGCCGGCCGGCTGATCGACCGGCTCGGTGTAAAGCGCGGATACGCGGTGGCCATCGTCACGTGGAGTCTTGCCGCAATGTCCCACGCGCTGGCCAATTCGGCGACTGGCTTCTCCTATGCACGCGCCGCGCTGGGATTTGGCGAGTCCGGGAATTTTCCCGCGGCCATCAAGGCGACGGCCGAATGGTTCCCGCGCAAGGAGCGCGCGCTCGCAACCGGCATCTTCAATGCGGGAACGAACATCGGCGCCATCATCGTGCCGCTCACGATTCCATTTCTCGTGCTGCGGTTTGGCTGGCGCATCGGCTTTCTCGCGACTGGCGCTCTGAGCTTCATCTGGCTGATAACGTGGCTCACCGTCTACGAGTCGCCGGAGCGCCACCCGAAGGTGAATGCGGAGGAGTTGGCGCACATTCGCAGCGATCCTCCCGAGGACACGGCCACGGTTGGATGGGGCACGGTGCTGCGTCACCGGCAGGCATGGGCCTTCGTGCTCGGCAAGTTCCTCACGGATCCCGTGTGGTGGTTCTATCTGTTCTGGCTGCCGAAGTTTCTCGACAAGCAATTCGGTGTGAAGCTGGCCGGGCTCGCAGCGCCGCTCGTGGTGATTTACGTCGTTGCCGACATCGGTTCGGTCTATGGCGGATACCTGTCCGGCGCGATCATCAAACGAGGCTCGACGATCAACCGCGGACGGAAGACGGCGATGCTCATCGCCGCGTGCCTCATCGTCCCGACGATGATGGCGCCGTACATGGCGAGCATGTGGGGGGCGGTAGCATTGGTCAGTATCGCAGCCGCATCGCACCAGTGGTGGTCGGCCAACATCTTCACGACGGCGAGTGACATGTTTCCCCGGCGCGCCGTCGCATCCATTGTCGGCTTCGGCGGCTTCGCTGGCGCGATGGGCGGCGTAATCTTTCAGCGCACCGTCGGCTATCTGCTGCAACACGACCCGACGGCGTATCGCTACATCTTCATCTACTGCGGCTCGATCTACGTGATCGCACTGGGGCTCATTCACCTCATCGTGCCGCGTATGACGCCCGCGAAGCTCGACGGCGCGTGAGCGGCAATCTCTTCTCGCTCGCGGGAGCACGCGCCCTCGTCACGGGCGCAAGCCGCGGCCTCGGCAAGGCGATGGCCGTGGCACTAGCCGATGCCGGCGCCGACGTCGTGTGCGCGAGCTCGCGAGCCGGTGGAGCTCTGGCAACCACCAAGGCGATCTCCTCGCGCGGACGCAAAGCGTGGGAGGTGGTCGGCGACGTGGGTGATCGCACCGCTCTCGCAGAGATGATGGCCGAGGTCGATCGAACAGGCCACGTCGACATCCTCGTCAACAACGCGGGGACCATTCGTCGTGCTCCGGCGGCCGAATACTCGCTTGGCGACTGGGACGCCGTTCTCCGAACGAACCTCGATGCCGCGTTCATCCTCTCACAGCACTTCGGCCGAGCGATGATTGCGCGCGGAGCGGGAAAGATCATCAACGTCGCGTCGCTCCTGTCCTTCAGCGGCGGAATCACCGTTCCCGCCTACACCGCGAGCAAACATGCGGTCGCGGGACTGACCAAGGCGCTCGCCAACGAGTGGGGCGCGAAAGGCGTGCAGGTCAACGCAATCGCACCTGGATATTTCCGCACGGACAACACCGAGGCGCTCCAGAACGACCCCGTGCGGTCGGAGCAGATCGGCGTGCGCATTCCCGCGAACCGTTGGGGCGAGCCGTCGGACATGGCCGGCGCGGTCGTCTTCCTTGCCTCACGCGCGAGCGACTACGTGAATGGACACGTTCTCGTCGTGGACGGCGGCTGGATGGCTCGCTGAACTGATCCAACGACGAACTCTGAATCAACAGGATCATGCACTTTCTCCCCGACGCCCACCGCACGAAGTCGATGTCGACCGAGGAGCTCCGCGCGAGCTTCCTCGTGCAGGGTCTCTTCGTGCCTGGAGAGATCAACCTGCGACAAATCGATCTCGACCGCGTGGTGCTTGGTGGCGTCGTTCCCACGTCCGCTCCGCTCGATCTTCCGAACCCCGCCGAGCTTCTCGCGCAGTTCTTTTGTGAGCGGCGCGAGCTGGGTGTATTGAACATCGGCGGTGCAGGAACCGTGACGGTGGACGGTGCCAGCTACGCGCTGGGTAACAAGGATCTCGTCTACGTGTCGCGCGGAAGTCGCGCTGTCTCGTTCGCCAGCGACGACGCGTCGGCACCAGCGCGCTTCTACCTGGTGAGCTATCCCGCGCACGCGGCGCATCCGACCGCGAGAGTGACCAGCGCGGACGTGCAGGCCGGCGAGATCGGATCGGCAGAGCAGGCCAACCGCCGGCGCATCGCGCGCTACGTCCACTCCGGCGGCGTGAAGAGCGCGCAGCTCGTCATGGGCGTGACTGTGCTGGCAACCGGCAGCGTATGGAACACCATGCCTGCGCACACGCACGACCGGCGCACCGAAGTCTATCTGTATTTCGATCTCCCGCGGGACGCCATCATATTCCACCAGCTCGGTGAGCCGACCGAGACGCGCCATCTCATCGTGCGGGATGGCGAAGTCGCCCTCTCTCCCGGCTGGTCGATTCACGCCGGCTGCGGCACCACGAACTACTCCTTCTGCTGGGCCATGGGCGGCGAGAATCAGGATTACGCCGACATTCAGCCCGTGAACATGAACACTCTTCGCTGACCGGTGATGCGTCTCTCCCGTCTCCTCGCCGCTCTTGCCGTGACGCTCGCGGCCCGGCCCACGCCGGCTCAAGCGCCGGCCCATGTGACGCTGCGCGTCGAGAATCCACTCGCGATCACGAGGCGCGACGAAACAGTATCGGTGCCATGGACCGAGGTGATGTCTCGACTCGCCGGTGTCACTCCGACGACTGTTCGTGTGCGGGATGCGGAGGGTCGAGAGATTCCTTCGCAGGTAGTGGACAACGAGGGCGTCGGTACACCGGACGCACTCATCTTCCAGGGCGACTTCCGTGAGAAGGAAGCGCGCCGCTTCACGGTGGAAGCCGCGGCGCCGTCGACGCCCTACGAGCCGAAAGTCGCGGTTCGCCACGATGATCCGCGCGACGACATGGCCTGGGAGAGCGATCGCGTCGCGTTCCGCATCTACGGCGAGGGACTGAAGAAGACACCGAACGCGATGTCGAGCAACGGCATCGACGTCTGGAACAAGCGCACGCGCAGTCTCATCGTCGAGAAGTGGTACACGACGGGTCACGACAACTATCACATCGACCGCGGCGAGGGCGCTGACTTCTACGACGTCGGCGAAACGCTCGGCAATGGCGGCGTGGCCGGGTGGGCGCGTGACACCATCTGGCGCGGCGACAACTTCAAGCATTGGCGCATCATCGCCACTGGTCCCATTCGCGCCGTGTTCGAGCTGAAGTACGACCCGTGGAACGTGAACGGGAAGCAGATGGCCGAGGTGAAGCGCGTGTCCATCGACGCGGGATCAAACGTTTACAAAGCGACCAGCGTCTTCACGTCACCCTCGGGCGGCGAGCTTCCATACGTGATCGGCACCGTGAAGCGTAAGGGGATGGTTGGCGTGTTCAGCAACAACAATGCGTGGGCGTGGCTGACAGGCTGGGGCATTGTCGACCCGAAAAACGGAGGGCACGGCGAGATGGGGACCGCGGTGCTGCTCCCACGCGGCGCAGTGAGTGATTGGAAGGAGGCCTTCAATCACTATTTCGCCGTCACCAAGGCGACATCGGGCAAACCTGTGGTCCACTACATCGGCGCAGGATGGACGGACAGCGGCGACTTCCCCACGCCGCAGTCCTGGTGGACGTACCTCGACGCGGTCGCGCAGCGCATCGACCAGCCTGTACGGGTCACGATCCAGCGCTAACGGCGCGGTGTGACAGATGGAACGTGGCCGTTGGTACGTCCCGGAGCTCGTGTCGTCTCCGCGAGAAGTGCACGGGCTGCCCCATTCGTATTTGGCATCCCGAAGTGGTTGCCCTGCACGTAACTGAGGTTCTCCATCGTCGCGAGCACCTCCGCCTGCTCGCGTGTCTCCACACCCTCGGCCACGACACCAAGGCCGAGCGCTCTGGCAAATGCGCCGATCGTGCTGACCATGGCGCGCGATTCCTCGTCCGCCGTCACACCGGCGATGTACGAACGATCGATCTTGATTGCCGTCAGCGGCATGCGTCGCAACACACTGAGCGACGTATAGCCCCGCCCGAACCCGTCCATCTGAATCTGCACGCCGAGCTCACGGAGCCTGCGCAGCGCCGGAATCGCGTGCTCGGCGTTGGCCGTCATCGCCGCCTCGCTCATCTCGATCACGAGACACGCCGGCGGTAAATCATGGCGCTTCAGCGCCTCTTCCACGGACGCGGTAAATCCCGGATCGACGATCTCCCGATCCGTGAGATTGATGGACACGCAGACCGGCATTGCGTCGGGATAATCGCGCCGCCACTCCGCGAGCTGCGCGCACACCTCGTTCAGCATCCAGCGTCCGACGAGGACGATCAGCCCCGATTCGTCCGCGTCGTCCACGAACTCGGCCGCCGACAACACGCCCCGAACGGGATGATGCCAGCGCACGAGTGCCTCGAACCCGCGGAGACGCTTCTCCTTCACGTCGAAGATTGGCTGATACGCCACGTGCAGCTCACCGCGCCGCAGCGCGTACGCGAGCTCGGACTGTACGCGCAGGCGGTCCACGGCCTTCCGATGAAACCGCTCGTCGTACACCACCGTGCGGGCGCCGCCCTGCCGCTTCGCGTCGTACATGGCCGCATCCGCGTCGTTGAGCAGCTCGCCCGCCTTCGCGAGCTCGTCGCCGTAGACGCGCACGCCGATGCTGAGCGAGGTGAACACGTCACGCCCTGTGAGCGGCACCAGCGCGCGCATGACCTCGTGCATCGCTTCGGCGAGACGCATCACCTCATCTTCATCCAGAATGGAGTCCAGCAGGATCACGAACTCGTCGCCGCCGACGCGCGCGAGGAGGTCGTCGTCGCCCAACACGGCTTTGATGCGCTCGACGCTCGCGCGGAGCAATGCATCGCCAGTCGCATGACCGAGGCGGTCGTTTACCTGCTTGAAGCGGTCCAGGTCGACGAACAGCACTGCGAAACGCGGCAGCGGCCTCTTCACGGCACGCGCGATCCTCGCCGTCAGCCGCTCGGCCAGGGCGAGACGATTGGGAAGAGACGTCAACGCATCGCGGCGCGCATCATCGCGGAGCTGGAGCTCATTGCGCTTCCGCTCGTCCACGTCCGCCAACGACCCGCCGAGCAGCGAGAGCGTGCCGTCGGGCTCCCGTCGCGCGCGCATGCGAACGAGCGTCCACCGAATGGCGCCGCTCACGGTGACGACACGCAGCTCCACTTCCGCGTGCGTCAGCGTGCCGCGAACGACCTGCGCAACGGCGCGCTGCAGCGATGCGACGTCGGCGGAATGCACGTGCCGCTGCACGAGCGTGCCATCGACGGGGACGTCACCCTGGCCGTAACCGAGCAGCTCCAGTGCGCGCGGTGAGAGGCACACTTCGTCCGTCGCGATGTCGAAGTACCAGAGCGCCTCGATGGAAGCGGACGCTGCCACCTCCCACGCCTCGTGCTCACCCGAGGTGCGTACCGTTGAAACCGGTGTCGAATACGGCCGCAGTGTCGGCTCTGCGAGCATTCCGAGTGGTGGGCGGGAAGCGATGCTACTCCCCGTAAGGAATCCAGATATTCTTCACTTGAGTGGCTTCGCGCAGGAACTCACGGCCTTCACCGTCGTCGCGGGAGAACCAGTCCTTCGGTTCCCACGTCGCCCACGTCCGTTTCATGTTCCCCGCGCTCGCAAGCTCCACCGCACGCACGCCGTCGCGCGTGCCGAAGTACCACACCGCGTCCACGTCGTCGTGGTCCGCGAGCGTCGCCACGAGTATGTCGCGCGCACCCGTGACGATGTTGATCACGCCGGCCGGGACGTCCGACGTCTCCAGCACCTGATAGAAGTCTGTCGCCGCGAGCGGCGCTGTCGGTGACGGCACAACGACGACCGTATTCCCCGTCGCGATTGCCGGTCCAACGAGCGACACGAGCCCCAGCAGCGGCGCGTCATCCGGGCATGCGAGCCCCATCACGCCGATCGGCTCGTTCATCGCGAGCGCGACACCCCGCAGCGGCACCTGATGCACCAGCCCGTCGTACTTGTCAGCCCACGCGCCGTAGGTGAACAGGCGCGACACCGCCGCATCCACTTCTGCCTGGCCGTCGGCGCCGGTCATTGCCCGGATCCGCTCGGCGAATTCGTCGCTGCGCGCGGCAAGATTCTCGGCGATGAAATAGAGCACCTGTGCGCGTGCATGGCCTGTAGCCCTGGACCAGCCGGCGAGTGCGGCGTGCGCCGCCTCCACTGCGTTCCGGATGTCCTTGCGGTTTCCCTCGCCCACCTCGCCGATCGTCGTGCCATCGGGCGCGGTGACCTTGAGAGAATAGCCCGAATCGGGACGCGACTGCTTGCCGCCGACGTACAGCTTCGGGGTGCGGTCGATGAATGGCGCAGCGAACGCACCGGTCGAGCCGCGCGCTCGCGACGACGTCCGCTTCGGTCGCTCACTCGTGCGCCGCGCCGCTGCGCGATCCTTCTTGAGATATTCCCACATTCCTTCGCGGCCACCCTCTCGCCCAAACCCCGACTCGCGATAGCCGCCGAATCCCGCCGCGGCGTCGAAGAGATTCGTGGAATTGATCCATACCACGCCGGCCTTGATCTTCGGCGCAATGTCGAGCGCGAGGTTGATGCTCTCGCTCCACACACTGGCCGCGAGACCATACGGCGTATTGTTCGCGAGAGCCACGGCCTCGCTGGGCGTGCGGAAGGTCATCGTCACCAGTACGGGGCCGAAAATCTCGATCTGCGCGATGGTGGACGACGGCTGAACGTTCGTGAACAGCGTGGGTGGATAGAAGCAGCCGTCGCGAGGCACCGCCCAACTGGGCTGCCACATCTCCGCGCCCTCTTCCTTCCCCTTCTCGACGAGCGAGCGAATGCGCTCGAGCTGCACCGGCGCAACGATGGCGCCCATGTCCACCGCTTTGTCGAGCGGTGAACCGAGTCGCAGTGTCTCCATGCGCGCGCGCAGCTTGGCGATGAGCCGGTCCGCGATGCCTTCCTGCACGAGCAGACGCGAACCGGCGCAGCACACCTGTCCCTGATTGAACCAGATCGCGTCCACGACGCCTTCGACCACCGAATCGAGATCAGCGTCCTCGAACACCACGAACGGAGACTTTCCTCCCAGCTCGAGCGACAACTTCTTGCCGGAGCCGGCCGTCGCCTTTCGAATGATGCGCCCGACCTCGGTGGACCCCGTGAACGCGATCTTGTCGATGTCGGGATGCTCGACGATCAGCTTTCCCGTTTCGCCGTCGCCAGTGAGGATGTTGAGCACCCCGGCAGGCAGACCGGCCGACGCGACAAGCTCGCCAAAGGCGATCGCCGTGAGCGGCGTGAATTCAGCAGGCTTGATGACGATGGTGCAGCCCGCCGCCAGCGCAGGGGCAACTTTCCACGCCATCATGAGGAGCGGGAAATTCCACGGAATGATCTGTCCTACGACGCCCGCTCCGTGATGACCCGCGAATTCACTCTCCATCAACTGCGCCCACCCGGCATGATGGTAGAGATGCCGCGCCACGAGCGGGACGTCGATGTCGCGCGTCTCGCGAATGGATTTGCCGTTGTCCATCGACTCCAGTACGGCGAGCAGGCGCGCGTTGCGCTGCACCGCGCGAGCGAGCGCGTAGAGATGGCGCGCGCGTCCATGTCCGCCGAGTGCCTGCCATGGCTCCAGGGCGGCACGTGCGGCCTCTACCGCGGCATCCACGTCCTCCTTCGAGCCCTGCGACACGCGCGCGATGCGCTTGCCCGTCGCCGGATTCATTATCTCGAACGTCGACGCCGGCTTCGTCCACGTGCCATTGATGAAGTGCCCGAACGCCGACTCGTGCGCCTCGAGCCACTCCCGCACCGGACGGTCCGCCTCCGGTGCTGGGCCATACTCCATCGTCTCGAATGCGTCTCTGACGGTGGTCGTCATGCGCTATACCATGGGATGACGGTGGGCTGCGGAGTAGCGCCCCGTGACGTAGTGCTCGAGCTGCCGTTCGATGTCGGTGAGCAGCGCGCTGGCGCCGAAACGGAAAAGGTCGGGTCTGAGCCACCGGTTCCCGAGCTCCTCCTTCATGAGATACAGATACTCGAGCGCGCTCTTGGCACTGCGAATGCCGCCCGCGGGCTTGTAGCCCACCGCATAACCCGTCTGCTCGAAGTACTCGCGGATCATGCGCGCCATCACGAGGGAGAAGGGAAGGGTGGCGTTCACGCTCTCCTTCCCCGTACTCGTCTTGATGAAGTCCGTGCCCGCCATCATCGCCACCATGCTGGCCCGTGCCACGTTGCCGAGTGTGGCGAGCTCGCCAGTGGCGAGAATGGCCTTCATGTGCGCATCGCCGCAGGCGTTGCGGAACAATCGAACCTCATCATACAGCGCCTGCCAATTTCCGGTGAGCACGTGCGCGCGCGTGATGACGATGTCGATCTCGCGTGCGCCTGCCGCGACGGAGGCCCGGATCTCTCGCACGCGCTCCTCGAGCGGACTCAACCCCGCCGGAAAGCCGGTCGAAACCGCGGCGACGGGAATCCCGGTGCCCGCGAGTGCCTCCACAGCGGTAGGCACAAGCGCGTGATAGACGCACACCGCACCCGTCGTGAGCCCCAGATCAGCCACACCGAGCGCCTCGGCGAGATCGGGCCGCAGCGGATGCGCGGCTTTTGCGCAGAGACGTTTGACGTTGCCGGGCGTGTCGTCGCCGGCCAGCGTCGTGAGGTCGATCAGTGTGATGGCACGTAGCAGCCAGCCGGCCTGCCACTGTTTCTTTACCGTCCGGCGGGTCGGAATCGTAGCCGCCCGGCGCTCCACCGCCGAACGGTTCACTCTCAGCCCGCGCACGATGTCGAGATCGAGCGGCGTGCCAGGATTCCGCTCGACATCGATGTCGGTGAGGTGCGTCGTGCGTCCGGAAGGAGCCGACGCCGGTGTGTCACTCCGCGCCAGCCGAAGCGCGGGTTCGGATTTGGCCTGCATGGGATGCCTGACTGGGAAGCGCCTGCGGTGTACGTCGCCGCACCGGCAATCTATGGTAGGCGGGCGCAGGGGACCATGAGGCTCATGCCCCTCGCGCACCATGCCGACACTCTTTACCGTAGTTCGGCCCTCCCCTGCGCCGTCGTCCGTCCCCCATGAGCGGCTCCCTGGTGCTTCCCGATTACCACGCGCTCTTCGAGCACGCCGCCGACGGCATGGTCGTCGTGGATGCGTCGATGCGCATCATGGAGACGAATGCGGCATTCGCGAACCTGATCGGCCTCGAACCCGATGACGTGATCGGCCGGACTCCCGGGGAGTTTCTTACGCCCGAGGAGCAGCGCACCGTGCCCGCGCAGATCGACGTGCTGGAGCGCGACGGGCAGGTCTTCACCGTGCGACGCCTGCAGCGCGCCGACGGCACTCTCGTCCCCGTCGAGATTCTCGCATGCAGGCTGCCGGATGGGACGTCGCTGGGCATCGTGCGCGACCTTCGCCGCAGGCCAAGCGCGGACTCCACATTGATTGCGGAGACGCGCCTGCATGCCATCGGAAGAACCCTTCGCGTGGCGCTCATCCTCGCCGATAAGTCCGGCCGCGGCGTGTACGCCAACGAGTACGTGGAAACGCTGACGGGATACCGTCCGGACGAGATTGTCGGCTGCGACCTGATGACCACGCTGGTCGCCGAGCACGATCACGCGGCGTTACAGGCGCGGGCAGGGGCCCAACATGGTTCACAGACCGATCATTACGAGGTCGCGTTTCGCCACAAGAACGGTCGGCAGTTCACGGTTTCCGTCACGTCCTCACCGACCTTCGACAGCAGCGGCTCGTGCATCGGCTCCGTTTCCGTCGTCGAGGACGTGACGGAACAGCTCCACCTGCGTGAGGGGCAGCGTGTGATGCAGGAGCAGTTGCTGCTCGCGCAGAAGATGGAGGCGGTCGGGAGCCTTGCGGGCGGCGTCGCCCACGACGTCAACAACCTCCTCAGCGTCATCCTGGGCGCCGCGGAATCGATCGAGCGCGAGCTCAGCGCTGACAGCCCGCTGCGCGATGACGTGAAGGACATCCGCGATGCCACCGAGCGCGGAGCGGCGCTCACACGGCAGCTGCTGTCACTCGGCCGGCGTGAGGTTCGCACGCCGACGCTGCTGGACGTGAACCAGGTCGTGACGAACGTGACGCGGCTGTTGCTGCGGGCCCTTGGTCCGCAAGTGAGCATCGATGTCCGGCGCGGCGAGGGCCCGCTCTCAATCGTCGCCGACGCCAGTCAGCTCGAGCAGGTGCTCGTGAATCTTGCGATCAACGCGCGCGACGCGATGCCGGATGGCGGCGTCCTCTCGCTCGCCACCGAGCGGCGGGAGCTCTCGGCGGCCGCGGCTGACACCATAGGCTTGTCCGCGGGTCTTCATGTCGTTCTTGTCGTGAGCGACACGGGCATCGGTATGGACGCGACGACGCGAGTGCGTGCGTTCGAGCCATTCTACACGACGAAGGGACCAACCGTGGGCACGGGCCTCGGACTGTCCACCGTTTACGCCATCGTGCGCCAGAGCGGCGGCGGCATCATGCTTGAAACCTCGCCCGGTGCAGGTACGCGATTCACGCTTCACTTCCCGATGGCAACGGAGAGCGCTCCCGAGACTGAGCTTTCGTCCCTCACCGGCGAACATGCGATTCGATCGCGGCGCGGACGCGTACTCCTCGTCGAGGACGAGCCGCGCGTCCGGTCACAGACACGTCGCCTCCTCGAACGCGCCGGCTATCAGGTCACCGACGCGCCGGATGGCGCCGAAGGGCTCTTTCAGTTCCGCGCGCGAGATGGCGCAGTCGATGTCGTCGTCAGCGACGTCATGATGCCCGTCATGGGTGGCGTCGAGATGATCGGTCGCCTGCGCGCTCTTAAGCCTGACGTGCCGGTCGTGCTCGTCTCGGGCTACACGGCGGACGATCGCGACCTGCCCCTCGACCAGAACACGCTGTACGTTCCCAAACCGTATACTATCGAGAAGCTCTGCGAAGCAATCGATCGGTTATTGGCCCGCTAGCTCCTCCGCATGCGCTTTACCCGCGACAATCCCCTCACGTTCATCGTACCGCAGCCGTTGCTCCTCCGCGTCGAGCGGATCGAGCGCCCTGGAGCGGCGCCCGGCGAACAACCGGTGGCGTTCACCCGCGCGGGGCCCCGCGATGCGCTGCTCGCGGTGAACGCTTACCCGTCGCAGCTCGTCGAGGCCTTCTTCGCAAGCGACGCGTTCGGCGAGCCCGTCATCCTCGTGGGCGCCGCATGGGAAGAGGAGGGCGGCGTGCGCGGAGAGTTGAGCGCGCTCCTCTCCGAACGCGCCATGCAGGACATTCAGGACAGTGTCTCCTCGGAGGACGACGCGCTCGATCCATGGGCCGCGTCCGCCTCACTGACCGGAACCTCGTACGAGGACGACCTGAGCGCCGAAGAGGATGATGAGGACGAGGAAGCCGGAGACGAAGAGGGCAAGGCGCATTTCCCGCTCGTCATCGGCGCGGTGATCAGATTTCCGGAGAACCGGAAATATCCCCACGACTTCGAGCTCGAGGTGGACGATCTCATGCGGTCTATTCTCGAGGGTCGAGCCACTGACGCCGGCGAGAAGCGCATCGACAACCTCCTCGGCGGACTCTGACCCCGTCCGCTCCGGTCGCGCACGCCTCACCGAGCCGATCGTCAGCGTCGGGCACGAACCTTCCAGATACGTCCAGTGCACGCGATCCCGGCGGACATGCTGCCGGGATCTCCCCGGTGCAGCCGTAGGTGACCTGTGTCCTGGAGTGTTGACCGTAACGGCCACGTGTTCCCATCGCAGGGGACGCCGGCCAGAGAGCAATACCCCCATGTAGTGGTCGATCGTGCCGGCGTGGAGTGGACCGTCCGGGAGGTGGCGACCCCCCAACAGTGGGCGAAAGGAGCGACCTGCCTCGTTCTCAACTCCAGAGAGTGTGTCCGGCGGCTCTGGCACTATCCGAGTCACTGGCGCACGTTGGATGCGGATACGCTCCTCAGAGTGGACACCGCGGACTAGCCCGCTGCACCTGCGGCAACGTCTCCCGTACTGGTCTCCAATCGTTCCCCGGCCTCATGATCATCGATCGCGCAATGGCATCAGACGACATCTCCGGCTCTGAGTCGCCTTTGTGGAACGACCAGTCCGTCGTGCTTCCACACCAGCCAGAGGCCTTGCCGACAGAATGGGAGGTCGAGCTCGGCGGCGACACGCAATACGGGCTGTCGAAGGCGGGCGGCCCGCTCGGGATCACGCCTCCTGAGTATTGAGAGAGCTTCTCGGCGTGGCGACCGCGCCGAGGCGTATTCGAGGCAAGGGTACGAGGCGCGCGAGGAGTCTTTCCAAGTGCGGGGTATCAGCCAGATTGAGCCCCTCTCACTTCCCGTCCGCCCGCGCACTCCTCCGATGACCACGCTCCGTTCTGCCGCTCTCCTCGCTCTCCTCGCTCTCGCGCTTGCCGCTGGCTGCGCCTCCTCGGGAAACCAACCGCCGGAAGGCACGCAGACGCAGCCGCGGACCGGCGGACGCGGCCGCTTTCCGGGCGACTCGGCGCGCTTCGGCGGCGTCAACAAGGTCATCGAGAACTCACGCCCCGACGCGCCCGCGCGGGCGGGTGTGATCGTCGTCGCGAACCAGCAAGGCGCCAGCGCCACGGTGGTAGATGCGGCAACGATGAAGACCATCGCGACCCTTCCCGTTGGGAACGGGCCGCACGAGGTGGCTATCTCGCCCGACGGCCGCTGGGCGGTCGTCACGCTGTACGGTGATCGCGCCACGCCGGGACATGAGCTGGCCGTCATCGATCTGGCCGCGGCGGCTCCCGCCGTTGTTCGCACGATCGATCTCGGTGAATACCACCGTCCGCACGGCGCTGCGTTCGTGCAGGATGGCCGCACGATCGTCGTCACCAGTGAGACGTCGCAACGGCTCGTGCTCGTGAATTTCGCGAGCGGAAAGGTGGACACGGCGCTGGCGACGAACGCGCGCGGATCGCACATGGTGGCCGTGCGCCGCGACGGCAAGCGCGCCTGGACCTCCAACATCGGTGACGGGAACGTGACGGAGTTCGATCTGCAGTCGCGTCGGACGGTCCGTCAGCTTCCGGCGGCGCCGAATGACGAAGGCATCGCGACCACACCCGGTGGAATCCTGGTCTGGGTGGGAAGCAACAGCGCCAGGACCGTGACCATCATCGACACCGAGCGCGGAGAGAGCGTCGCAACACTCACTGGATTCGGCACCCCGTATCGCATCGGCATCTCGCGCACCGGGCGGGTCGCGGTGGTGAACGATCCTGACAACAACAAGGTCTGGCTGTACGAGGTCGGCTCCAATCGCGAGCTCGCCCAGATCGATCTCGGCAAAGTGGACGGCGTTACGCCTCCAGCGGCCGGCGAAGACGGCAAGACGGGCGCGGGACCGGAGGGCGTGACGTTCGATCCGATCTCCGACATTGCCTATGTCACCCTCCACCGGAGCAATCAGGTCGTCGCCGTGGACCTCACCACCCACAAGGTGGTCGGCGTGGGATCAGTCGGTGCCGGGCCGGACGGAATCGCCTTCTCCTCACTGGTGCGGCGCTAGGTCATTCCGCGTGCGCGGCGAGCCATGGTTGCACGCCGGACCAGGTTGCCGCGTCCTGTAGCAGCAGTGTGAGGAAGTAGGTCACCACCTCGTCCAGCGGATAGCGCGCCGCGAGTGCGTCCGCGGCGTGGGCTACCGCCGCGTCGTCCTGAGGCGGGACCTGGGTCTTCTCCGAGTCGATCCGCCCATCGTCGTTCTCGATGGCCAGCCCATCGAGGAACGCCTTCATCATCGGCCGCCGGTGTCCGAGATGCAGGTCCACGAGAAATCCACCAAGCAGCTGTGCGTCGTCGATCGGAAGACGTGCGGCTTCGCTCACGAGCTTGGATTTCGGGAATTGGGCCACTGTCTGAGCCCGGAACCGCAGGGCGGTGGCTACTGCAGCGCGGGTTGCGGTCTTTACCCAACCCTCGGGGTCGTCGTTCAAGGAGGCGGTGATGCCAGCCGTCCGCTCGTCGGGCGTCATCGCCTTCCACAGGCGACGCACCGTCACGGCGCCGGGGTCCGCGGCCAGCGGTTGGAGCGCGGGCCGAATTGGTTGCGAAAGCATGTGCCGAAAGTAATCGCCGGATGGTTGTGGTGATTTTTCAACCTTTCCCGGTAGGAGGTTGTCACACACGCATCCTCCCACATGGACGCTCGATGCAACGCCGTTTCGTTCTTCTGGCCGCGCTGGTGTTTCAGGGTGCACCGGCCCTCGCGCAGACCGCTCAGGGGATCCCCTCCTCGAACACCACGAGCGCAGCGAAGGCTGGCAGCCCTGTGGCGCCCCGGGCGACGGCAACAGCGGCCGTTGCCAGCCGCGCTGAGCAGACGCCGTCGCTCGATGCGAATCCCGACGATCCCGCCTGGAAGACTGCCCAGGTCATCGATCAGTTCCTCGAGTACGACCCCGATGAAGGAAAGGAATCGCGGTTCCGCACGGAGGTGCGCGTCCTCTATGACGACCACTACCTCCACGTGTTGGCGAGGATGTTCGACCCGGCACCGGACAGCATCATCTCGCTCCTGTCGCGGCGCGACGTCCGCACGGCGTCGGAACAGATCAAGATCGTCATCGACTCCTATCACGACAAAAAGACCGCCTTCCAGTTCGCGGTGAACCCGGCTGGGGTGAAGAGGGACTATTACGTCTCGAACGATCAGAACGAAGACGCCTCGTGGGATGCGGTATGGGATGTCGCCACGCGGATCGACTCATTGGGCTGGGTCGCGGAGTTCCGTATTCCGTTCAGCCAGATCCGCTTCGCACCGGGCAGCGACCATACCTTCGGCTTCATCGTCGTACGGGACATCGCGCGCACGGGTCAGCGTCTCTCGTGGCCGCTGATCCGGCGAAAGGTGCAGGGCTACATCTCGCAGGAAGGAGAGCTGTCCGGCATCGGCGAGCTGCCGTCGCCCCGCCGCCTCGAGATCATGCCCTACGCCGTCGCGAAGAACGAAACGCGCGACTTCGGTGGCAATCGCGCGCTCGGCCGGTACGATCACCCCAACCACATCACCGGTGGCGCCGACATCAAGTACGGCCTCTCCTCGAATCTCACGCTCGACGCCACGGTCAATCCTGATTTCGGTCAGGTTGAAGCAGATCCGGCGCAGCTCAACCTCACGGCGTTCGAGTCCTTCTTCGACGAGCGGCGGCCGTTCTTCCTCGAGGGAGCGGGCATCTTCTCGTTCAACACCAGTTGCGGCGACATCGACAGCGGCTGCACGGGTCTCTTCTACTCACGTCGCATCGGCCGGCAGCCACAGCTCGCGGGCAGATATGGCGACGCCACGAGCCCGACTGCCACGCCAATCGCCACAGCCGGCAAGCTCACCGGCCGCCTCGCGAACGGCATCTCCATCGGCGTGCTCGATGCGGTGACGCAGCGCGTGGATGGCATCTCGCGCGTCAACGGCGACCTGTCTTCCATTGAGCCGCGCACGAACTACGGTGTGCTGCGCCTCCAGCGCGACCACACGGACGGCCAGGGCGACATGGGGTTCATGCTCACCACCGTCAACCGCGCGCTCGACGCCGGGTCGTCCCCCTATCTGCGCAGCTCGGCGTACGTGGGAGGCACCGATTTCCGCCGCCGGTTCTGGAGCGGCAATTACGAGGTGCGCGCCTTTGCCGCCCTGAGCGACGTGCGGGGCTCCGCGGCCTCCATTGCGGCTCTTCAGACCAACAGCGTGCACGGCTACCAGCGTCCGGATGCGGCGCTCGACTACGACTCCACGCGCACCACGCTGCGCGGCGACGCCGAGCGAGTGTCGTTCAGCAAGTTCGGGGGCGGCATGACGCGCTTTCAGACCGTGTACGAGCGCTTCTCGCCCGGCTTCGAATCAAACGATCTTGGCTACCAGCAGCGCGCCGACCAGCAGATGTTCCGCAACTGGTTCGCGCTGCAGTTCCAGACGCCGACGCGTCTCTATCAACGCGCCTTCTTCAACTTCAACGGCGTGGGCGTGTGGTCCACTCAGGGACTCATGCTGGGCAACGGCTGGAACCAGAACTCCCACATCCAGTGGAAGAACTTCATGTGGTCGCACCTGGGCTTCAACCTCAACCAATATTCGTCTGCGTACGACGATCGCGCGGCGCGCGGCGGACCCGCCGTGCGGATCTCTCCCAGCCAGAGTTTCTGGGGCGGTGTCGCGAGCGACGACCGCAAGCCGATCACCGCGGGCCTGTGGTTCGGCGGCTTTCGCGGTGACGAGGGGCGCTCGTTCAGTGGATGGCTCACGCCCAACCTCGACTTCCGCGTCTCCAGCCGCTTCTCGAGCTCGCTCGGAGTCAACTACAATCGCAACGGCTCCGACTGGCAGTTCTACAGCCGGGCCGGCAGCGTCGGCAGCGATACGACGCACTACACCTTTGCGCGCCTCGACCAGACGACCTTCAGCTTCAATACACGCTTCAACTTCACGGCGACTCCCAACCTCTCGTTGCAGTTCTACGGAGAGCCGTTCGTTTCCAGCGGCACCTATGCCGACCGCAGGGAACTGGCGAATCCGCGCGCCAGCTCGTACGTGGACCGCTTCAGGCCGTACGGCAGCGCTCGGGGTGTCTTCGACGGCTTCAACTATCGGCAGTTCAACTCCAACGCCGTCGTCCGGTACGAGTACCGGCCCGGCAGCACGCTGTTCGTGGTGTGGCAGCAGGGGAGGAACAACTATCTCTCGCCGAGCGACGCCGGGTACAATCCGCGGTACGACCTGAGCCGCGACTACAGCTCCGCGTTCCGGGACCATCCCAACAACACGTTCCTCATCAAGTGGTCCTACTGGATGAATCCCTAGTTGGCCGCCGGATCGAGAACGTGAAGAAGGCACACCGGCTTGCCAGTGTGCCTTCTTCATGCGAGTCCAATCGGCGGAATCAGGCGGCCAGCTTGCCCTCGGGCACCCAGATCGGCCGACTTCTGATGGCACCCACGCACTGGTAGCGAGCGGGCGGAAAGCCGGTGACGCCGATTTCCAGGGAATCTCCCGCCTGCACGGGGACGCGCTCGCTCAGCAGGGTCACCGCTTCGTCGAACGACGGGCTTTCCACGACTCCCGCCTGACGCACCGCGTCAGGGCCGGAGCTGATCGCAAACTGATACTTGGACATGGGGCCTCCTTGAAGTTCCATGGAGTAATACCCCGACCGGCGGAAAAGATCGCGGAGTCCCGTTTCCGAGGCTTGCTCCGCTACCCTTTCTTTCTGATCTCGAGCCGCCCATTCCCCGTGCTGAGCCGAAGCCTCGGCCCACCGTCGCCGATAGTGGCACGGACGCGGCGCGGATTCATGCGGCCCTGCACCTTGAGCTCGAAGTCCGACTCAATATGTCCGTTCCCCGTGGAGGCGTCCAGCTCACCGCTGTAGCCGGCCGGCAGCGTGACGCGAACGTCGCCGCTGCCCGTGCTGAACGTCATGTCTTCGGCGGCGCGGAGCTTCGTCATCGTCACCTCGATGTCGCCGTTCCCTGTTCGCGCATCCACCGGGCCTTCGTTGGTTCCCACGGTGACGCGGCCATTGCCCGTCGTCACATGCACCGATGCGTGCGCGTCTCGGACATCCACGTCGCCATTGCCCGTGCTGACGCGTACCGTGCCTTCCGACGCACCAACGTGCACACGTCCGTTTCCGCTGGTCGCCGACACGTCGCCGTGGACGTTCTCCACAGTCAGGTCCCCGTTGCCCGTGACAGCCCTCACGCGCGCGCCGCGAGGCACCGTAATCCGCATCGCCACCGTCACCCACCGACGATATCCATTGTCGTCATCGTGATCGCGCCACCGGTCGCAGGGATTGTTGCCCCGGAAGACCGCGCAGATGGTGACGTCGCCGCTGCCATCTTCCTGAATGTCGAATGCGACGTCCTCGATCGCGCCGCCGCCGCGCTCCGTCCGCTTTTCGGCCCGGAATTCCACCTGCGCCGCATCCCCTCCGCGCAGCTCGATGGGGCCGTTGAAGTTTTTCACCGTGAGCTGCGCGCCCGCGCGGAGCGCCCCCCGCCAGGTGAAGACCGCGTCGGAGCGGCCAACGAGCGCCTGGGAGCGCGCCGTGCCAAGCGGAAGGAGAAGGAGAAATGTGAGGTGGGCGAATGAGCGCATGCGGCTGGCCGTTTTGCTGGGGGAGTGTGCGGCACCGTACATGGGACATCATGGCCGTGACCACGGTTTGAATCGTCGGCACATGAAGGGTTTTCACCTCTGGCGCGAGTGCCTCTGCGACTTATGTTCCACGAACCTCCGCACGCTCAGCCGGAGGTCCCCCGAGATGTCCCAGGAAAACGGTCAACCCCGCCGCGCCAGTGGCTCATGGTCACTGCCGCCAAACGCGCGTTCCACCACGCGTGTCGCGCTTGTAGCGTGCACGTTGCTCGCGACGGTCGCCGCGCTGCTCATCGTGACGCTGCAGACGCGAAGCGCCGTGCAGGCCCTCGAGGAAGCGGGGTCGCACACGCTTCGCGATTACACGGGCTACGCGGGCCGCATGATGGGCGCCGAAATGCTTCGCCGCTTCTCCGAGCAGCGCGCGGGAATCCTCGCGCCGGTGGCCGGAAGCGCCCACCGCAACGTTCCCGCCCCGACCCTCCAGGAGCTCGCATCGCTCGGCGCACAGTTCCTGGACGACAGCCTGCCAGCAACGGATCCCCACTTCGGCTACTTCCGCCTCGATCCGCGAAGCGGCGCCATATGGGGTATCGGGCACGTGAGCGGTCCGTTCGCCGCCCAGATTGCCGACACGCTCCGTGCCCTCAGACTGGCATCGGCCATCACGGCCGTGCAGGGAATCCTCGCGGTGCCGTGCGACGGCGTTCCCTGTAGCGTCGCGTACGTTCCGCTCGTGAGTCGTGACGGCCGAGTGGCGGCGATTTACGGATACACGTACACACGTTCGCGGGGCATGGCCGCGGTTGCGAAGCGCGTCTTTCGGGAGACGCCGCTCCTGCCGATCTCGTTTTCCGGCACACGGTGGAACTACGACACCACGCAGGTGCGGAGCGGCGAGGTCACCAACGATTCCCTGCTGGCCATTCGCATCAAGGACCGTGGGGAACGTCTGCTTTGGGAAACTCCCGGTGCCGCCAGGGTGTTCGCGCAGTCGCCCTATACAGGACGGGCGGTGTTCAGCACCCTCACGGGCGGCTTCGTCATCGAGTCCGCGCTGGAGCCGGTCAGCGAGACGTCGCTCATCCCCGGCATGGTGCGCCGCGCACAGCGGTGGTCCATGCGGTCGCTCATCGCGTTCACCGTGCTGCTGGCGATCCTTTCGCTCATTGCGCTGCGCGGCGAGCGCATCGGCGCCAAAGCGCGCCGCGTCGAGGCCATGCAGCAGCTTGCGCTCGGCCTGCGACACGAAGTGAACAATGCCCTCGCAAGCGTCCTGCTCAATGCGGAGCTCCTCTCGGAAGAGCGCCTCAACGAAGGCCAGCTCGAGCACGTCGAAGCCATTGTCGAGCAGGCGGACCGCATGCGAAAGGTGCTTCGTCGCCTGGAGCAGGTCGATCGTCTGGATGTCCTCGTGCCCTATCTCAACGAGGGCTTGATGGTCGATCTGTCGCTCACCTCCGCCGATCGCGACGTCCGGCCGGCGGCGGAAGAAGATCCCGTGAACTCTTCGGCCGGATAGCGCCGCAGTTCACGCCGCCGGCGACGTCGATCGTCAGCCGCGCGAGCGACTCACGGCGGAATGATGAGGATTACCTCATCGCCCGGACTCACGTTGATCTCCTGCGACACCGGCTGACGCGTCCCGCCTATGGGATCCGCCTGAAAGCGGAGCGGCGTGGGACCAAAGAGCAGGTTCGACGGAATCCTCATGCGCGTCGTGCTGTTGCCCGTCGCCATTCCCAGGCGAATTCGCTGCGAGCTGCGAATCACGTAGACGTTCATGTCGAGAAACTGCTGGTTGTCGACCTTGAGGAACGTGTCGGGAACTGGCTCCGCAGCCGGATCCTCCTTGCTGTTGCGACTGCAGGCAATTGCCAAACAGCACACCATCGCGGTGAGCATGAGCGCACGGCCCCACACAGTACCCGCAAAGACTCGGACATCGTCTTTCACGCTCATGGTTCCTCTCCCGCCAGGTCGGCTCGCGGCGAAGGTGCACGCGAGATTCACACCGTGTCCCCGCGAAACTGATGAGCCCGCGATAGACTGTCCAGCCATCGAACACATGTTTGTCGCCAAAATTGGACGCAATCCGGCGGCGCCTTCCGTGCAAAACAACGTAAGTACTTGAGCGACAAACGGTTGGAACGGGCGGGGCGGCTGGCGTCGTCCATGCCTCTCCATCGGGCATGAAGTCGGTCGTCTCACGCTTCCGTCTCACGCCGTTCGGGGTCGTCCTCGTGACGAGCTGCACCCAAGGCACGCTCAATCGCTCCGCCGCCGATGTCCTCTCATCGGTGATTCTGGCTGGCAGTCCAGGTGGTTCCACGTCGACGACTGTCTCCAGCACGCGCGTCATCAACACGGCCGAGGGTTACCTGGGTGTTCCGTATCGGTGGGGTGGCACGTCGCCTGAGACGGGCTTCGACTGCTCGGGGTACGTGCGTTACGTGTACGGGCGGCAAGGCATTCGTCTGCCACGGACCTCGCGCGAGCAGGCCGACGCCGGCGCGGCGGTATCGCCTCGCACGGGCCAACTGCACCAGGGCGACATCGTCCTCTTTGCCGAATCGAGTCATCCCATCTCGCACGTGGCCATCTACGCGGGAGACGGACGCATCATCCACTCCTCGTCGAGTGGAGGCGGTGTGCGCTACGACGCGTTGAGCTCACATCGGGGGCAGTGGTACGCTCGGCACATGGTGGCCGCACGCCGGCTGACGGCGGACGGGCGAAGCCTCGTGCAGGCACTGGAGCTCCTTACGCGGCCCGGTACGCCGCTCGACCCACCGGACAAGGCTCCACCGCCGCGCTGATGCGCTTCGGCGGAAGGATTCTCGAATGCATGTGTATCACATGACCAACGGAGGTACCTCACCATGACTCGAATCAAGTTCGCGTTCGCGATCGGTAGTGCGCTCCTGCTTGCGGCATCGTCTGCCAGCGCGCAGTCGCGCTCATCGCACGATCCGCGCTACCCGCAGGGGAATGGGACGTACGATCCACGCTATCCCAATCGCGCCGGCACGTACGATCCGCGCTATCCCAACCGCAACGGGTCCTACGACCCCCGCTATCCGAACAGCAACGGCCCCTACGATCCGCGGTATCCGAATGGATCGTATGACCCTCGGCGCGACCGGAACAGCCGCCAGTACGATCCGCGTCTCGATCCCTCGAGCCGGTACTACGATCCGCGCTACGCGCGCTCAGTCTACGGTGCGCAGAACGGCGCGTGGGCCAACGGCGACGAGGACGACGACGATGACGACGACGATCGCGGCGGATCGTGGAACGGTCGCGGAAACAACGGCCAGCACGGGCAACGCGGGCATCATGGTGAGCGCGGCAAGCATCGCGGCCGTGGCGAGCACGACGACGGGTGATGTCGGACGGTGAACGAGGAGAACGGTGAACGGTGAAACGATACCGTTCACCGTTCACTATTTTCAGCGAGGAAGGGCTCGCTCCGCGGCGTCCTGGTTCTGCAGCTTCGCCATGAAGCGCTGTGACTCCGAGATGCGCTCGATCTCGATGGCCATGGTGTCCACGGCCTGCTCGATGCGCTGGAGCTGCTCGGTGATCTGCGCACTGACTTGAGCGGGCTCCGCGCTGCGTCGCTCGATGCGCTTGCCGAACGCGCGCGCGAGCGGCCATCCGATCACCACGACGGCGCACATCACGAAGAAGGCGATCGAGATGTCCACGGCCTGTGGCGGGATGTCCGAGTTCGCGTTCGGTTGAATCGTGAACGTGTTGGGCCGCTGCGGCGGAAACTCGCCCTGAAAGCCCCCGAGCGTCCGCGCGTCCCTGCGGGCAAGCGCCGCGTCCCGCTGCGCCTGCGCGGCATCCCGCGCGGCATTCGCGATGTCCTGAATGCTCTGCTTGAGCTGCGCCTTGGCCAGAGCAGGATCGGTGGCTTGACTAAAAACTTCCGTCATGTGCGTCGCCTCGTGTCTCGTCGTATCGCGAATGTAGACACTACGCGGCGACCATGCGAGGAGTTACGCCGTCCGTTCGCCTGCCTCTCGCGCCAACAGCGCCGCCTTTCGTGCGATTCCCCAGCGGTACCCTCCCAAGCCGCCATCGCCGCGCACCACACGGTGGCAGGGGATGAGGACGGCCACCCGATTGGTCGCGCACGCGCGAGCCACGGCGCGTGCCGCGGCGGGACGCCCCAACTCGTCCGCGATCGCCTGATAGCTGCGTGTCGCCCCCTCGGGAATCCGCTGCAGCGCGCGCCACACCTGCCACTGAAACGCTGTCGCCCGCACGTCCAGCGGAAGCGTCTCGCCGGAAGCACGCCCTTCCACGTGCGCGATGACAGCGTCGATGAGTCGATCGCGCGCATCGGTTGCACGCTCGAGAGCCGCACCGGGATACTCGTGCTGTAACGCCGTCACCAGCGTCGGTTCGTCGTCGCCGAGTGAAACACCACAGATGCCGCGCTCCGTGACTGCCACGAGGAGCAGGCCGAGTGATGTGGGTACGGCCGTGTAGTGGATGGTGACGCCCGTGCCGCGACGACGATATGCGCCTGGCGTCATCCCGAGTGCGTCATCCGCGGCCTCGTAGACGCGACGGCTCGTGTTGAACCCGGCCTCGTAGGTCGCGCTGCTCACCGTCCGTCCTTCGCGCAGCGCTTCCTTCAACGCGCCGACGCGCCGCCGTTCCTGATATTGCTTCGGCGAGAGCCCGACCACGCGCGTGAACGTTCGTTGCAGATGCGCGGGGCTCACTCCGCTCGCGCGCGCGAGCCGCACGAGTGGGAGGGGCTCCTCCGCGTGCGTATCGATGTAGGTGCGAACGCGCTCGGCGAGCGCGAGATGGGTGTCGGTTCGACGCGGCGTCATCGTTTCCATGGGAATCCTCGCAGGGTATGCGATGATTCTGTCGGGTGCGCGTCTCGCATGCTATCCGAATGTTGCTCGGTGGCGTCTTCCCTCGATTCCATGACGACGTCGATCACACGACTGAAAGAAAGAACCTCGGTCGAATCCCAAGGGATCTGTTCCTCACCGAGCCTCCGTTCTATCGAGCGTTCTTGATTGAATCCGCCACGTACACCGATCTACCGATCGTGTCCAGAAGAGGGATGTCGTACGGTCGCTTTATGGCGAGCCCACATGCGAGCATTTCTTCGTAAAACAGTCGGAGCTCGAGAAACTCGACATCGGACTCCAACTCTTCCGCCCGCTTCTCGGCCTCGGTTTCCACCTGTTCCACCAAGCGCATCGTCTGATCTGTCAGAAGTGGTTGCGGCTATGCATGAAGAGCGGATAGCTGCTGCGAAGGATGTATTCGATGAGGAGGTCGTTATAGGATCTCACAAGCTGCCGCAACTTAGCATCGGTGGAGTAGTCGTCAATCTTGAGACGAAGTCTCGCATGAAGCGTGGTCGCGCTGATCATTCGACCGTGCGAGTGCCATAGCTTGTTGTCACCCAGGTCCTTGGCGATCTCCTCGGCGCGCCTCTGTTTGTCTTCCTGGGTCACGCGGTGTCCCCGTGTCACAGGCGTGGTTCCGTGAATCTCCCAGTCCTTGAACTTGTACTGCACCAGCCATTTCTTCAGCAACGTGACGGTCAGATCCCGTGCCTGCTCATAGCGACTGAGCATCGCAAGATCCAGGCTCTGAAATACCAGGAACTCGGCCCGCGTGATTGTGCCGTCTCGAGCCTTCGCGAGGAGCTGCTCCACCTTGTCGAGATAGCCGAGAGCCGGAACCCACTCCTTTCCATTATGAACCTGCGGATCGATTGGACCGAGTGACGAGGAGTAATCCATGAAGATCTTGTCCCCGGACATACACAAAATCGTGCCTGCCGACATGGCGAAGTCCGGAACGACGAAATAGACCTCGGTGTAGTGGAAGCGCATGATCTCAACCATCTTCTCGACGGTTTCCGCGCTGCCTCCCGGTGTGTTGAGGAATACAATCAGACGACTCGTTCTGGCTTCCTTGAGTTTTTCGATGAAGTCTCGGAAGGCCTTTGTCACCCCTGGACTAATTTCACCATAGTAGGAAATGACATCGCCGTCGAAGTGCTGCTCAAGTGCACTTAGACGGTCGCTGAGCTGGTCTTTTATGGTCTGATCGAAGAGCCTCATTGGCTGCTGATTAGCTGAGCGAGGAATGTCGTACGCTCGGGGTGCCGGATCGACACCCGATCAACGCCAACGTTACCTGTATCTCGCAGCCCGTGTTGCGCTCACGGGCTCGGTGTTGTCGCAGCTACCAGAGGGAAGCGGCAACCCGTCGAGCCTCAGGCGCTCTTGACCTCGCTCACGAGCTTTGTGAGCGACGACTTCGCATCGCCGAAGAGCATGCTCGTCGCCGGAGCGTGGAACAGCACATTCTCGATACCCGCGAATCCCGCTGCCATGCCGCGTTTGAGCACGATGACATGCTTCGCCTTGTCGGCGTCGAGAATGGGCATGCCATAAATGGGCGACGACGGATCTTCGCGCGCGGCCGGATTCACGACGTCGTTGGCACCGATCACCAGCGCAACGTCCGTCTGCGGAAACTCGCCGTTGATCTCATCCATGTCGTACAGGCGGTCGTACGGCACGTTGGCTTCCGCCAGGAGGACGTTCATGTGGCCGGGCATGCGTCCGGCAACGGGATGGATGGCGTACTTCACCTCACCGCCGCGCCGCTCGATGAGCTCAGCCAGCTCCCGCACGGTGTGCTGCGCCTGCGCGACGGCCATCCCATACCCGGGAATGATGATCACACGCTGCGCATACGCGAGCTGAATCGCCGCGTCCTCGGCCGAGATGGCGCGCACGGGAAGGGCCGTGCCGCCACCACTCGCAGCGGCTGGCTGTGTGCCACCGAATGCGCCGAACAACACGTTCGCGAACGAGCGGTTCATCGCCTTCGACATCAGAATCGAGAGGAGAAATCCGGACGCGCCGTCAAGTGCGCCGCAGATGATCAGGATGCTGTTGCCGAGCGCGAAACCGGTCGCCGACGCGGCGAGGCCGCAGTAGGAGTTGAGCAGCGCCACGACGACGGGCATGTCCGCTCCGCCGATGGGAATGACCATCAGCACGCCGACGATCGCGGCGACGCCGATCATCGAATAGAACGCCCACGCGGAGGCCGGTGAGGCGATGCACGTGACCAGAAGAACGACGCCGACACCGAAGAGCGCGATGTTGACGAGATTTTGCCCCCGATAGGTGATCGGACGCGACGGCAGCAGCTCCTGCAGCTTGCCGAACGCCATCAGTGCGCCGGTAACGGTCAACGCTCCCAGGAGCACCTCGAACCCGAGAGCCGCCATGCGTGCCGGCGCGATCGTCCCCTCGCCGCCGTGATAGACGGCGTGGTACTCGGAGATGCCGACGAGCGTGGACGCCAATGCACCGAAGCTCAGCGACGCCGCGATGCGCTGCGGCAAGGCGGTCGTCGGCACCCACATGCCCAGCGGATAACCGATCAATACGCCCAGCACGAGTCCGATGAAGATCCAGCGGTAGTCGATGATGGAGTGCTTGAGCAGCGTCCCACAGACGGCGAGCAGCATACCGACGGCCGCCTGCTGCATGCCCCGGCGCGCCCGATCAGGATGCGTGAGGCTCTTGAGCCCGAGGATGAAGAGGACGGAGGCAGCGAGATAGCTGAACTCTGTGATCTGGTCGCGCATTCTCTATCCCTTCTTCGCGGGCGCCGCGTGGCTGTCCTTCGCGCGGAACATCTTCAGCATCCGGTCGGTGATGAGAAATCCACCGACGATGTTGGTCGTCGCACACACCACGGCGATGAAGCCCAATGCAGTGGCGAGCGAGCCGTGTCGCGAGCCGGCAGCGACCATGGAGCCCACGAGCGAGATACCGGAAATGGCGTTCGTCGCCGACATGAGCGGCGTGTGCAGCAATGGCGGCACCTTCGTGATCACCATGTACCCGACGAACGCGGCGAGCACGAAGACGTAGAGCTCGAGAATCAGCATCTGTTCAGGAGTCTGAGGAAACGAGGACCCGTCCGTCGCGGACGACGGTCATGGGGCCGGCGATCTCGTCGGCGGGGTCGATGACGAGCGCGCCATCCTTGGTGAGGTGCGCAATGAGCGTGTGGACGTTGCGGCTGAACATCTGGCTCGCGTGAAACGGCACCGTGGCGGGCAGATTCACCGGGCCGATGATGGTGACCAGGCCCGTGTGAACGGTTTCCCCCGCTCGTGTCAGCTCGCAGTTGCCGCCCGATTCCGCGGCTAGGTCCACGACGACTGAACCCACGCGCATGGTCGCGACCATTGCACCGCTGATGAGCCTCGGCGCATCGCGCCCCGGCACCTGCGCGGTGGTGATCACGAGATCCACGGTTGGGAGGTGCGCGCCAATCGCCGCACGCGTGCGCGTCGCGGCGTCATCGCTTTGCGCCCTGGCGTATCCGCCAGACGTTTCCGCGCCCTCTGCGACGAGCTCGTCGGCGACGAACGTGGCGCCGAGTGAGAGCACCTGCTCCCGGGCTGCGGGGCGCACGTCGAATGCGGAGACGATGCCGCCGAGCCGCCGCGCGGTCGCGATCGCCTGAAGTCCGGCGACACCCGCGCCGATGACGAAGACCTTTGCCGGAGATACCGTGCCCGCCGCCGTGGTCAACATCGGAAGAAACTTCGGCAGCGCCGCCGCACCCACGAGCACGGCCTTGTAGCCGGCCACGGTGCTCTGTGACGAGAGCACGTCCATGGACTGCGCCCGCGTGATGCGCGGAACGAGCTCGAGCGCGAGCGCCGTCACGTTCCGCGCCGCGAGCGCGGTGAGCAGCGACGCGTTGCGCGTGGGTGCCAACAGTGAAACGAGCGCCACGCCCTGGGGCAGTGCGTCGGCCTCCTCAAGCGAGGGCGGCTGCACGCGACACACCAGATTTACGTCCGCATGTAGACGCGAGAGCGAGGTGATCGACGCCCCCACACCCTCGTAGGCGGAATCAGGAAAGCCGGCGCGTTCTCCCGCGCCGGCTTGAAGTCTCACCTCGTGACCGCCCTTCACCAGCCGCGCGACGCTGTCGGGGGTGAGGGCCACACGCTGTTCGCCGGGACTGCACTCGAGAGGGACCGCGATTCGCATGCGCTGAAAAATCAGACGCGCGATGAAGGAACGCCAGAGCCGCCCAACCGACGTTTCGGCCGAGGTCGTTGCACGACCGGATTGTCAGAAGGTCGAGAGAGCATCCATATTCCCGGCATGTCGACCCGCCTCGTGCTCCTCGTGGTACTTGCTGGCTGCTCCGGATTGCGGGGCGGGCCGGTGTCACCCGCGGCGCCCGCACCCGTCGCACTGTCGGCGGCTACTCCGCCCGTGACGTTCGTCCGATCGACCGCGGAATCACGCGTCACGCGCACCATCGACGTGAGGGACGGGCTCACGCACGCCCAGGCGATGCGCACGCTCGTCGATGCGCTGGGACAGCGGTACACGGTGGACGTCGCCGATCCGCGCGCCGGTTTCGTGATGACCACCTGGCAAGCGCCGCTCAGCGACGGAGTCCCGGATCTGCGATATCGCACACGGATCACCGCGCGTTTTCAGGGCGACGACTGGAAGAAGCTGCAGGTCCGGGGCGAAGCCAACTGGGTGCGCGGCGAGGAATGGGATGTTGGCTACGACGCCGCCCAGCTCGACAGCGCCGCGGGCGACCTTCGCGCGAAGCTCGGGAAACGCCAGTAGCTCGTCCCGGCTACTGGAGCGATACGATCTGCCACGACTTTCCCTTGCGGGTCAGCTTCGCGCGCTGCCGCAGCGTCGTGTTCATCGTCTGCTTCTGTATCTTGTCGAAATAGCTCAGCGCCAGTGAAAAATCGGCGTCGGCCGAATCGCCGGTGACGTGCGTGGCCACGTTCCGGACGCGAGCCTCGATCTTGTCCGCGCGCGCAAAGACGGCCTTCTCCCAGTTGTCCTGCTGCCGCACGTTCATCGCGGGATAGGCTTCACGCATCGCGGCGATGTCCGCGCTCGCAATGGCACGCGCGTAGCGGCTCAGCGCGGCGCGGGCGCCCAGGACGTCCGCATTGGCGATGCGCTCGGTGCTGTCGGCCTCCCGCTTTTTTCGAAGCCGAACCGTATCCACAGATACGACGGGCGGGGGCGCGGCATTCGCCGCGGCGGCAGCTGCCGTGTCGATCGCGTGCGCCGCGCTGTCCGTGGCGGCCACGACCACCGTGGCCGGCGGCACCGTGTCGCGAATCGGAGCCGCCTTCTCTGCGATCGGTGACGCTCCCGTTCCGCTTCGCATCACCAGCGCCACCGCGACGCCGGCGACGGCCACTGCCGCGCCGGCCACCACCCGTGTGCGCCGCCTCACGGGCCGGTCCCGCGGCACCGGGGTGACCTCCGTCGTCGCCTGCGTCGCCTGGAGAAACGCCACCGTCGGCGCGCTTCGGGGCGTATAGCGTGGATCGATGTGCGGCCGCGCCTCGACGCCGGAGCGCCGCGCAAGGTTGCCGGAGAGCGCATCACGCAGCTCAGCGGAAGATCCGTAGCGCTCCGCCGGCGTGCGTGCGAGAAGCCGCGCCACCACCTTCGCGATGGACGCCGGAATTCCGGGGTCGATCACCTGGACGCTCGGCGCATCCTCCGACAGCCGGCGCTTGATCATCTGTTCGCGCGTCGATTCGCTGAACGGCGCCGCACCCGTGAGCATCAGATGCAGGATGCAGCCGAGCGAATACAGGTCGGTGCGCGCATCCACGGGATCGCCCACGAGCTGCTCGGGACTCATGAACTCCGGTGTGCCGATCACCTGCCCGGTGCGCGTGAGCCCCTCGCCGGCCCCCTCCTGAATGGCCTTGGCGATGCCGAAGTCCACCACCTTGGCGATCTCGCGTCCGGCGCGAGTCCGCATGATGAGAATGTTGTCCGGCTTGAGATCCCGGTGGACGATATCGATCTCGTGCGCGGCGCCGAGGCCGTCGGCGATCTGGCGCGTGAGGTCGATCGCACGCTCGAGCGACAGGGGCGCCTCGCGCGAGAGGAGCCGCGAGAGCGGCTCCCCGTCCACGAACTCCATCACGAGATAGACGAGGCCGTCGCTCTCGCCGAAGTCGAATACCGCTGCGACGTTCGGATGAATGATGCGCGCCGCGTTGGATGCCTCGCGCGCGAACCGGGCGGCCGACTCGGAGTCGTTCACCATCGCGGGGCTCATCACCTTGATGGCGCACTGGCGGTTCATCTTCACATGCTCGCCGAGGTAGACGCGGCCCATGCCGCCCTCGCCGATACGCTTGAGGATGTGGTAGCGGTCGGCCAGCACGCGTCCAACGAGAGAGTCCGATCCCTTCGGACGGAGTGCCGTGCCGTCGAGCGGGCAGAAGCGGGCGGCCGTCTCGTACTCCCTCCCGCACTGCGGACACACCTTGAGAACGGCGACGCTTTCGGCGTCCAGCGGCGCCGATTGCCGCGCGAGCAGTCCGGAGCCGAGTCCGCTTTCCGCCAGGGCACGTGCCTCCGCGTCGCGAAGAGCGCGCTCTTCCTCCGCCGCGGAGCGCGAAGGAGAGGCATTGTGTTTTTCGTCGTCGGCTGACATCGCCCGTAGAGTACGCACGGGACGTATCACGACGTAAGAGCGATGGGCAAAAAGCGGCCGCGGTGCGCGGGTTCGGCTCCCCGTGCACCGCGGCACTCCCATCGCACGAAATCAGGGCTTGCGATCCTTGCGGAGGTCGCGGCGGTCGGTGCGGACGTCGCGGTGATCGGCGCGGACGTCGCGGTGATCGGCGCGAAGGTCGCCCGCGTCCTTGCGCATGTCCTTCCGAATTGCGCGTGCGGCGGCCGTGTCATGTGATGCGACGGCACTCTTGAGCGCCACGGCGTCGCCGCGGGAATCGGTACGATCAGCGGCGATGTCCTTGTGGTCGGCGCGCAGGTCCGTCCGGTCCGTGCGTACTTCGCGGCGGTCGGCTCTCAGTCCGCGCCGATCCTGCCGCACATCCCGCCTATCCTGGCGGACGTCTCGGCTCGGCGCAGAGACGGCAGACTGTGCCGACAGTGTTCCGACAGCACTCAGAAGCATGACTCCAGCGAGAAACGATCTGAGGTTCAACATGTCCGTCTCCTGGTTTCGAGGTACACCAGGAAGACGTCGCAGGAGTGCGCCCGTTAAGCCATTGATCTACAACGGGTTATGTGACCAGGATCACATGGCCGGCAGCCCTGCTCAAACTGCAAGAGCACGAACGACAACTGCCAATAAACACAGAGGTCACAGAGACACAGAGAACCGCGGCGGAGCAAGATCTCCGTGTCTCTGTGACTCTGTGGCTAATTCATGTTTTTCCGCTGTTCTCTTCAGCTCTGTCGCTCTGAACCGGCAGCGCCGACTCTCAGCCCCCTCAGATAGAACTTCTTCGCACCACCACGTCGCGCGATAGCGTGAGACGCATCGCGCTTCCCTCGGGGAGGCACGCTTCCGACGATTGCGAGCGTTTTGCCGCCACGGTTCCAGCTGCCGCACCCGCCGCCGCGCCGATCACCGTGGCCTTGGTGCTTCCGCCGAAGATGCGGCCGAGTACAGCGCCGGCCACCGCACCGCCGACGACCTTCTGCCGGTCGTTCCCCGAGGACTGCTGCACTCGCTCCAGCGACGCGAGTGTGGCGACATCACCGGAGACGGGCACCGCCTCACCATTGACGTCCACCGAGCGGACGCGGAACTCGATGCGGCTCGCCTCGATCGGATCTGCGCGATCCACTGATGCAACCTCGAGCACGACAGTGGACCCGACCGGAATAGCTGCTCCGTTCGTCCCGGTGATGCCGCTCGTGACGGTGGCGCTGAACTTGTCACCCGGCAGCAGGTTCGCCGTGCACACTTTGCCATTCGTCGCCATGCCGACGCGTGAGCCGGAACCAATCACGCCAGCGGCAGCGGCGGGAGTTGGCGTCGGCGCGGGACTCTCCTCCACGCTCGTCGGCTGTGGCGGCGTGGGCCGCGGCGTGCGGGCTACCGGAGCCTGCTGGGCGTTCCGCTGCGCGGTCGCACGCGGCGATGTCGTACGGGCGCGCGGCGGTTCCGGACGCGGCGTTGGCGCGGCAGGCGCGCGCGCGGCCGGCGCGTTGCCGCCGATGGGCGCATCGTTGAACACCGTCGGCGCTGGTCCCGGACGCTGCGCCATGGCGAGATCCTGTGACAATGACGAATCCGGCGCGGGCGCACGCTCGCGACATCCGGAAAGGGCCGCGAGTGCGAGCAGTGCGGCAGCGGAGTGACAACGGAAGGATGTGCAAGGCATGGTGTGCACGGTTCTGGGTACCAGTTCGTACCCCCGCGGCTGCGGGAGGTTCTATGGTGAACCCACCAGGACAGCGGGAAAGAGATCCGTCTGCGGCAGCGAGGGCTCGAGCCGCTGCCGGACCCGATTCGCGATGTGCTCGATGGCCGAGGTGTCGCTCACGAGGTCGTAGCCGCGGACGTCGAGGCTCAGCACCGGACACGCCGTGAACGTGGCGATCCACCGCTCATAGCGCGCGTGCAGCGCCGCCCAATAGCTCGCTGCGGTGTCCCGCTCGCTTGGCCGGCCGCGGGCCCGAATGCGCTGGACGACGATGTCCAACGGTGCGTGGAGATACACGAGCAGCTTCGGAGGGCGTGCCGCGGGCGAATGCAGCAGCTCCACGTAAAGGCGCCGGTACAGCGTCCACTCCTGCGCGGACATGAGGCCCTCCTCGAAGTGTCCGCGAGCAAAGATTTCAGCGTCCTCGTACCACGTGCGGTCCAGCACCCAACTGCCGCCCGATCCGCGCATACGGCGCATACTCTCGAATCGCGTGGCGAGAAAGTGGAGCTGCAGCGGAAGCGCGTATGCACGCATGTCCGCCTCACCGCCGCCATAGAACTTCTCGAGCCACGGATTGTCGCCCTCCACGCTCTCGAGCGCGAGCTGCAGCCCGAAGCGCGCGGCGAGCGCGCGCGTGAGCGTGCTCTTTCCCGAGCCCACCATGCCAGCGACGCCAATCAACATGCGCGCAAGATATCAGGCCTCGCGAAACCGCCATGCGGGCCCACGGCTAGCCGATCGTCAGCGTATCCGTTGCGGCGTCGTACCGCGCGGTCAGCGTGGGAAGGTTGGTTCCCGCGGGGCCGACGGTGACGCGGCCACCGTTGTCGAAGCGCGAGCCATGGCAGTCGCACTCGAACCGGTTGCTTCGAATGAAAGTCGGACAGCCTTCGTGTGTACACACCATCGAGAGCGCGAGGAACGACGTCGGGCCGGTACGCTTGGCCGCCACGAACTGTGCCGGCGGACCGATCTGTACGAGCTGGCCCACGGTGCCGAGCGCGGGCACCGACGAAACGACGATCGAGAACGTGCCGCCCGCCGGCGTGACGGCCTGGGGACCGAACTGTCCGTCTCCGCAGCCAGCCGCAACCGCCGCGGCGCCCACGACCACCAGTGTGCTGCGCGTAAGAAACTCTCGGCGGCTGAGACAATCCTTGCAGGGCATGATCGACGGGATGGAGGGACGAGCGCTCAGGGAAGCGTGATCACGGCCTGCTGCCAATGCGCGAGATCGAGGTCTTCCTGATACAGGGTGTCGATGTCCACGGAGACGTTCGTCCCCGCGAGCTTCACCGCGTAACGATCCATGCTGCGTGTTGCGCGCCCTTCGATGAAGGTGCCGTCAGGACGATACCTCGACTTGTGCTTCGGGCATTGGAAGCGATTGTCCCCGCCTTCCCAGCGCAACGCCGTGTTCTGATGCGGGCACGCCAGGGCGAACGCGTACACCGCCTTACCCACACGCGCGAGAATCACCTCGTTGTCCTTGTCGATCTGTACGCCGTCGCCACTCGGGACGGGATACAGCTTTTCCTGGCGCGTACCACCCCACGCGGAGATCCAGCGCAGTGGCGCGGCCTCGGCAGCGCCGGGAGCCACTCCCAGCGCCACGAGCGCGGCGACGCCGGCCTTGAAGGCGTCGAGCAGGAAGGCTCTGCGATCAGTGGCGACACATCCACCGCAGGGAGATCCCTCGATGGCACGCGGCGCCGGTGTATCGGTCACGGTCACGAAAACTCCTTGAGCACGACGCCCGCGAGCGTCGTTGTCAGCCAGAGAACGGCACTGAACATTGCAACGAGCCGAAGCCGCTCCCACAGCGCGTCGTCATTCTGCCGTCCGGAGAGTGCCTCCTCCGTGCGCAGCATCACGTAACCGTTCACGAGCAGGAGCGTCACAAGACTGATCTTGATCCAGAACAGAATGGTGCCCAGGAACGTTTCGACGTCCGACAGGAACATCAGGACGCCGGAGACGAGCGACAGCGTGAGCCCGGCGAGCACGGCCCGGTGAATGCCGGACAGCTCCACCAGGTGAGCGGCGCGCTCTTCGGCGCCGGCGCGAGACGCCCGGAGGGTCGCGCGATCCATCAGAAACGCGGCGCCGGCGCCGAAGACGAGCGGAGCGAGGTGAAGAAAGAGCACAGTAGCCGATACTACCTTCGAGTGGGCATATAGTTTCGCCCACGGATCGACCGCGTTGGCCAGCGCGTGCCCAAACCCACCTTCAGAGGCTGCTGTCATCGTCGTGGTCTCACTCCTCGTTCCAGAATGCCATGATCGCGATACCCGTGAGCGCCGTCGCCATCGAGGCGTACGCGAGATCGCGATGCTCCCGCCGCTTGCTCTCGCTCGTCTCGGCCTGCTCGGACAAGCGGGCTCCGGCGTAGGTGAAGCCGGCGTCCGACGCCAGCATGCACAACGCATGCAGGTATTGCTTCGTCCGGCCCTGTTCGACCGCGCGCGAGTCCCAGAGATTCCAGAGGCCGGTAACGGTATTCGAGGTGAATACGAGTGCCAGTGCGGTGGCGCCGGCGCGGTGGGTGGTCTTTGCCCATGCCGGCGCCACGCCGGGATCCTTGATGATCTGATTTCCTGCGATGGCCTGCGCCGCGAACAGGGGATAGACCAGATACGAGCCGTATCGGTGAATCCGGAGTCGCCGCTCGTACCAGTCACTTACCTCGATGGCCCTGCGCCGTCGGCGCACCGTGTCGTCCGGCACGCGCACGGCGACGGCAAGCCCCGTCACGGTTGGACCGACAGGCGTCTGAGCCGCCGGCTCCATGGTGGTATCAGGAGCGGCCAGTGCGAGGACGAGCGCGAGGACGGCGGAAGCGGGCATGAAGGGTCGGGGCGAATGGCTGCACGCGTCAGACGTCCGGCGGCGCGACGAGCAAGCGAGCGCGAAACAATGTTTCCATACGGCACTCGGCGGTAGAGGGCACGTTGATACCATTCACCCCGAAGACGCCGACAACCCTCTACGACCCAGCTTCACCGCCGCGCGCCACGCGGCAGGGGCTGAGCATCCAGACACGCCTGCTCGCGCTGGTTGCGGCGGCGGCACTTCCGCTCATCATCTTCGGGTTGGCGGAGATGCGACTCGCCAACCGCAAGGCGCGCGACGCGGCCCACCAGGCCTCCCTTCAGTTTGCGCGCCGAATCGCAGCGGGGGTCGACGATCATGTGAGTGTCATCGATGCTTCGCTGTTGACCCTCACCCGGACACTGCGCATCGACCCGCGACGGCCGGCCGCGAATGATGCGATCATCGCGGCCGTGAGCAAGGAGCTGGGCGTACGATTCCGCGAAGTGTTCGTGGCGGACCCCGCAGGCCGAGTCATAGGACTCTCGTCGGGCTCAGCAGCGACGCTGAAGCTGAACATTGCCGACCGGAAGTACTTCAAGGATGCCATCGCATCCCCAGGCATCGCCGTCGGCGATCCCGTCATCGGACGCATCAGGCACGAATACACCATCGGCCTCGCGCGGGCCATTCGCGATTCGTCCAACCGGGTGCGAGCCGTCGTGGCCACATCCACGTCGCTTGCACTCCTGTCCAGCATCCTCGTGCCGAAGGATCTGCCGCCCCGGGCGGTCGTCTCGTTGATGAACGAGCGCGGCGTGATCGTCCTGCGGACGCCCGATCAGGCCAATCTCACGGGAAAGAGCCTCGACTCGCTGCCGCAGATACGCGCGCTGCTTGCCCAGCGTGAAGGCGTAGAGGAGGGGAACAGCCTGAACGGGGTCCCTCGCGTGCTCGGATTCACGACGGCCAGGCGGGTTCCGTGGCACGTGTTCGTGAACATTCCCAGCGACGTCGCCATGAGCGGCGTGCGCGAGGAAACGAGAAACGCGCTGTTGCTGGTCACCGCGTCGCTGATCCTGAGCCTCGGGCTCGCGTGGTTCTTCTCTCGCCGAATCAGCGACCCCATCACCACGCTCACGAGAGATGCGGCAGCGTTCGGTGAAGGCGATCTCGGACATCGGACACCCACGCGGGCGACGGGCGAGCTCGGGCGCCTCTCCGAAACGTTCAATCGCATGGCGGCCGCGCTCGAGCGCCGCTCGGCCGAGCTCACGCAGAGCGAGCATCGGTATCGCGACCTCTTCGACAAGCTTCCGCTTCCGCTCTGGGTCTACGACGTCGACACGCTGCGATTCCTGGCGGTGAACGAGGCGGCGCTGACGCAGTACGGCTACTCGCGCGAGGAATTCCTGGGTGGCATGACGGTCGTGGACATCAGGCCGCACGAGGATCGGGAGCGGTTTCTGAGCGCCGTTCGCACGGTCAGCCGCGGGCCTGTCCAGGCACAGTCGTGGCACCACCGCACGAAGGACGGCGAGATTCGCGACGTCGAAATCAGCTCCGACGACATCGTCGCCGACGGCGTGCGCGCCCGGCTGGTGGTCGCGATCGACGTGACCACCCGGAACCGGACCGAGGCCGCGTTGCATGCGTCCCAGGAGCAGTTGCGGCAGTCCCAGAAGATGGAAGCGGTCGGCAGCCTTGCCGGAGGCATCGCCCACGACTTCAACAACCTGTTGACCGCCATCCTCGGCTATTGCGACCTCGCGCTCGAGGGCGAGTCCGGTCAGGAGAGCATAACCGAGATTCGCCAGGCCGCGCTGCGCGCCTCGGAACTCACGAAACAACTGCTCGCGTTCAGCCGGCGGCAGATGCTCAAGCCCTCGGTGTTTCCGCTCAACGATGCCGTCGAATCTGCAGACCGCATCCTCCGTCGCCTTATTCCCGAGAGCATCGAGCTCGAGCTCGCGCTCGCCGCGACCGGATCGCGCATTCTGGCCGATCCGTCGCAGGTGGAGCAGGTGATCATCAATCTTGCGGTCAACGCGCGCGATGCCATGCCGCGGGGCGGCAACCTGATCATCGGCACCGCGGTCGCACAGCTCCCTGTGCCACTCGTCGTCGCGGGTGCTACGCTCCCTCCGGGGCGCTACGCGACGCTGACCGTGACCGACACGGGCACCGGCATCGATCCGCAGATCAGCGATCGTCTGTTCGAGCCGTTCTTCACCACCAAGGAGCGCGGCCATGGCACCGGACTGGGACTTGCAACGGTGTACGGCATCGTCAAACAGAGCGAGGGAGGTGTGAGCGTGAGATCCTCGCTCGGTCGTGGCTCGACGTTCACCGCGTACTTCCCTCTCGTGCAGTCCGTTGAAGAGGCGCATGTCGCTACCGGGGGCAGTGATGCCCCGTCACGTGGCGACGGCACCATTCTGCTGGCCGAGGATGACGACGCGGTGCGAGCGATCGCGCAGGTCGTGCTCGAGCGCGCCGGCTATCGCGTCCTCGCGGCGCCGGACGGAGCGAGCGCGCTCGCACTTGCCGATGAGCACGAGGAACAGCTCGACCTGCTGTTGACCGACGTCATCATGCCCGGGATGAACGGCCGAGAGCTGGCGGAAGCGCTCACATCGCGCCGGCCAGGCCTGCCCGTGCTGTTCGTGTCGGGATACACCGACAACGCGCTCAAGGGACTCGGGCTCCTCTCGAGTGAGCACGCCCTGCTCGACAAGCCCTTTACGCCAGCGTCGCTGACCGGTGCCGTGGCAGCGATCCTCCGCGGCACCGGCATCGCGGGTCGCGCATGAACGCCCCCGCGGGGTCACCGGACGGCGCTTGGGAGCTGCTGCTGGAAGAATTGCTGCGCAGCCTCGTGCATTCCATCAACAACCGCATCACGGCGATGAGCGCCTTTGCGGAACTCGCGGCACTCGACCATGAGCCGATCGACCTGATCCAGCTGCGTGCCGAGATCACAAAGCTGCACGCAATCGGCGCGTACGTCGGCCGGCTGGCGCAACGCACCGCAGTGGAAGAGGCCCTGGAGCTGAGCGCGGTGCTCGAGCTCGCACTCGGCATCCACGAGCATCACCCGCTGGGAAAGAGCATCCCGTGTCACGTGGAGCAGGTGGGGGCCGTGCACCCGGTACGCGTTTACCGTTGGGCGCTCCTGCGTGTCCTGCTGCTGATGGTGGACGCAGCGAGACGCGAGGCCGATGCGCGCCAGGATCCGGCGATCGTCGTTCGGTTAACCGGAGATGAGGATCACGTCCGTACGCAGGTGCCGACGCACGAGCCTCCATCGCACGATCTCGCCACCTTCGCCGCGCTGCTCGGCGGGACGGTGACATCTGCAGCCGGGGAGCTTACGCTGACGCTTCCGTCCCTGCCTGCCATCAGGCAGCGCGAGCGCGCCGCCATGGCGTGATGCACTTCCGGTCAGGCGGACGCGGCGAGTGGTATGAGATACTCGCGCAGCGTCGCCAGCGCCTTCGACCGGATCTGTGATACGCGCGACTCGCTGATGTGCATCACATCCGCGATCTCGCGCGCATTCAGCTCCTCGAAGTAGTACAGCGACAACACCGTCCGCTGCTGCTCCTTGAGCTGGAGAATCGCGTCACGCAGGGCGGCGACGCGCTCTTCGTGTTCGAGGCGGTCCGACGGCGAGTCGCCTTCCGCACGGAGGAACTCGAGCGGCGACGGACCGGCGTCGCTGTGATCGTTCTCGGTCGCGTCGAGCGGCACCTGCACGGTGCGCTCCATCTCCGCCTGCCAGCGCCACAGCGTGTCCGTGTCGATGCCCAGGCGAATTGCGAGCTCGCCGTCCGACGGGGCGCGTCCCATTGCCGACATGAGCGCCTCCCGCGCCTGCGACACGTCACGGCTCTTCCGGCGAATCGACCTCGGCACGTGATCCTGCCGGCGGATCTCGTCGAGAATCGACCCGCGGATGCGCGGCACCGCGTAGGTGCTGAACGCGAGACCGCGACGTACGTCGAAGGACTCCAGAGCGGCCATGAGGCCGAGGGTGCCGACGTTCACCATCTCGTCGGAGTCCATGTCGGCCGAGAGCCGGCGGCTCAGCTGCTTCGTCACGAAATGGACGAGGCTGAGATTGTCCCCCAGCAGCGCGTCGCGAGCTGCGACATCACCAGCGGCGCAGGCGGCCCAACGAGAGTCGTGATCCACGGAGTGCTCCGGCGGCGGAGGAGTCGGCAGGCGCCTGAGAGAGCAACGGCGCGCGTTCGCCATGTGCTATGGCACGCTGGGGGCCACACTCAAAGCGCTGCGATGCCGCGAGAAACGGCTCGCAATTCTTGGCCGTAACTGCAGTATTTATATATGGTTACAAGTTTACTATGAGCGGCTGTCCGCTACATCAGTTTACATGCGGACACTAGGCAAATGTCGCCGAGCGGCACATTTTGCCGAGCTGTTTGTGTTATGGAGCTCAGGTGTCGCCGTTCTGCTCCGCCGGCTTGTTGAGCTTTCCGCGCAACGAGCGGATGCTCATCCCCAGCAGCTCGGCTGCCCTGGTCCGGTTCCCTCCGGATCGCTCGAGCGCCCGCGCGATGAGCGTTTGTTCCGCCTGTTCGACGTTGAGAGACGTCAGCACCACCGCCCCTTCCGGAATCCTCTCGCCATCCAGTCCCGTGAGCGACGCTCTCGCCGCGGAGCGAGTGCTCGATGCTCTCGAGGGACCGAGTCGCACACGATCGAACGAATGCGACTGGATGATTCGATCGGTGGAGAGGATGACGGCGCGCTCCACCGCATGCTGGAGTTCACGCACGTTGCCGGGCCAATCGAACTCCTGGAGCATCGCCAGCGCCTCGGGTGCGATGCCGTCGATCTCCTTGCCGAGCTCCGAGGCCGTGCGCGCGGTGAAGCGCTGCGCGAGGAGCGGGATGTCCTGCCGCCGCTCGCGCAGCGGAGGAATCAGAATCGGCAGCACGCTGAGCCGAAAGTACAGATCCTGGCGGAAGTGCCCGCTCGCCGCGTGCTCGGCGAGGTCGCGGTTCGTCGTGGCGATGATGCGGACGTCCACCTTGATCGGCTGCGAGCCGCCGACGCGCTCGAACTCCTGCTCCTGGAGGACACGAAGCAGCTTCGCCTGGAGGTCCAGCCGCATCTCGCTCACTTCATCGAGGAGCAGCGTGCCGAGATGCGCTCGCTCGAACGCTCCCTCGACGCGCTTGATGGCGCCGGTGAACGCACCTTTTTCATGTCCAAAGAGCGCGCTCTCGATGAGCCCCTCGGGGAGCGCGGCGCAATTGAGCATCACGAACGCATTGTCGCGGCGGTCACTGGCGTCGTGAATGGCTCGCGCGAAGAGCTCCTTGCCGGTTCCGGACTCGCCCTGGAGGAGCACCGTTGCGCGTGTGGGTGCGGCCGTGCGCACCGTCTCCAGCAGGCGGCGGATCTGCGGCGATTCGCCGATGATCGCGCGCTCGTTGCGGAAGCCGGTGAGCTCGCGACGGAGGAGGTCGTTTTCGCGCCGAAGGTTCACGACCTCGAGGGCCTGCGACACCGCGAGCTCGAGCTGCTCCGGGCTCACCGGCTTCGTGATGTAGTCGATCGCCCCTGCCTTGATCGACGCGACCGCATGCTCGATGGTCGCATAGCCGGTGAGCATGATCAGCGGAACAGAGATGCCTTCTTCGCGCAGCAGCTCGAGAAACTCGAGGCCCGTGAGCCCCGGCATCCGGTAGTCCGAGATGATGAGGTCGATGTCATGCTCGGCGAGCGCCCGAAGTGCTTCCGCGACCGTCGTCGATCCTACGACGGCATGCCCGGAGCGCTCGAGGGTGTCCTCGAGAATGAGGCCGATGGCGGGCTCGTCGTCGAGATAGAGAATGGTGGCCATGAGATCCGCCTGGGCGATTCCGGAAGATATTTCGCAAACCTCGCGAGCACACGCGTGCCGAGGCCCCCCGTACCACTGGACCTCGCCCCGACAAAATGGCTGCGGAGCCTAAAGTTGTCTCCCTCGGCTGCCGATATTGAGTGACATGGACGAGGCCAGACTGTCCGCATCAGCCGCGAAAAGTCGGAGAAACGATCCGGGAGACGTGATGAACGATTCTACCGCGATTCACAGAACCATGGGTGCTCCGGAAAGACTCTCCGCCGAACGACTGTTGTCGCTTCGGCTCCGCGTGCAGTCCGGATGGTACGGCAGTCTGGTCGTGGCCGACGCGGTTGCGCGCCGGATCGTGCTCCGCGGCGACATCTGACGCTCGGGGCGGTCTTCGCGCACGTTTGAGTGCGTGAGCCAGCCGGCACCCGCTCCATCGTCTTCGCTCACTGTCGCCGTTGGCGGCAGCAGCGGCATGATCGGCACCGCGCTCGTGGTGCGCCTCCGCGTCAATGGCCACACGGTGCGCCGTCTCGTACGCGCGTCACGGGATGCGCAGCCGGGGGACGTCGCCTGGGATCCGGTGCGCGGAGCGCTCGATGCGCGTCTGCTCGAGGGCTGCGATGCGATCGTGAATCTCGGAGGTGTGCAGATCGACCGCCGGTGGACTTCCACGCGAAAGCGGGAGATCCTGGACAGTCGAACGCAGAGCACCGCGACGCTGGCCCGCGCGATTCGCGCGATGAAGAGACCGCCGCGCGTGATGTTGAGTGGTTCCGCTATCGGGATCTATGGCGATCGCGGAGACGAGCTGCTCGACGAGGAGTCCACTCTGGGAGATGACTTTCTCGCATCCGTGGCGCGCGCGTGGGAAGCCGCGGCTGCACCGATCCGCGAGGCAGGCGTGAGACTCGTTCTACTGCGCACGGGCGTCGTCTTGTCGCCCAACGGTGGGGCGCTCGCCCGTCTACTGCCGGTGTTTCGACTGGGCGCAGGCGGCGTGATCGGCGCCGGACGACAGTGGATGAGCTGGATCTCACTCCACGATCATGTGCGAGCGATGGAGCACGCCATCGTCACGCAATCACTTGCGGGCGCCGTCAACCTCGTGTCACCCGCGCCGGTGACCAATGTGGAATTCACCGAGGTGCTCGCGGGCGTGCTTCACCGGCCGGCGTTCATGCGTGTACCGCGTATCGCGATCGAGATGCTGTTGGGCGAGATGGCGACTGGCACCGTGCTCGCGAGCCAGCGCGTTCAGCCGGTGGCGCTGACGGCCTCGGACTTTCGTTTTGTCGATGCTCGTCTGGAGGCCGCGCTCACGCGAGAGCTGGCAGGGTGAGGTAGAGCGCAGACGCAAGCGCTGCCACGCACAGCCCGGTAAGCCATCCCCCGATCACATCGCTTGTCCAATGCCAGCCAAGCGCGACGCGGCTCATGCCGGTGCAGAGTGCTGCTACCGTCGCCATGGCAAATGCGACGACGGCTGGGAGGAGGCCATCATACGCGAAGAGAAACGCACCGGTCATCAGGACCGCGGTGGCAATGGTGGTATGTCCGCTTGGATAGGCGGGCTCGGTCTTGTTCCGCTCCAGCGCCACCACTGGGCGCGGGCGGCGATACACGAACTTCACGGCATGATGCGCCACGATGCCGCCGAGTGACGCGGCCGCCATCGGCAGGATGAAATGAAGGGTCGAGCCGCCGCGCACGAGATGCAGGACGATCACGGCCGTGGCGGCCAGCAGCGGATGGACGAACTTCTCCCCGAGCAGACTTGCCGCGAGCGCGGGCACGCGCAGGGCGGCGCGATGAGGGCCGACTCGCGCTTCGATGAGATCGTCGAGACGTTGCACGGCGCCGTGGCGCGTCGCGAGCGCGAGGACCAGCGAGAGTCCAGTGGTGGCGCCGGCGATCGCATATGACGTTTCGACCAGCGGAGGTGCGCTGGTCAATGTGCCACGGCGGCAGGCAACCAGCGGCGCACGAGATCGGCCACCTGTTCGCGCGAGACGGGCTTGTCGATGAATGCGGCAGCTCCCTGAAGCGCTCCCCGAGACTCGGTCGCCACGACGCTCACAATCGCCACGGGAATGGCCTTCAGGGACTCGTCTTCCTGGAGAATGCGAAACACGTCGAAGCCGCTGATCTGCGGCAGTCGAAGGTCGAGGAAGATGATGGCGGGCCGCAGCTCGCGCGTCATGCGCAGTCCTTCGATGCCAGTGGCGGCATGCTCGACGCGGCATCCGGCGTCCTCCAGGATGTGGCCGAGCAGCACGCGGGCATCCATGTCGTCGTCCACGACGAGCGCGAGAGGCGCCGCCTCGATGGCAAGAGATGGCCGCGACGAGACGCTTGGCGAGGCCGCGGGCGTGGCGCGCCGCCACGAGCGCGACGGCACCCCGAGCCGAATTCGCATGGTGGTGCCTTTTCCCTCCGTGCTTTCGACCTCGAGATGGTGCCCCATGAGCTGGCAGAGCGAGCGCGAGATGGCGAGGCCGAGTCCCGTCCCGCCGAAACGACGAGACGTGGACGATTCCGCCTGCTCGAACACGTTGAAGATCGCGGCGAGGCGGTGCGCGGGAATGCCGATCCCGGTGTCTCGGACCGTGAGGCGAAGCGGATTTCCTTGATCGTCGGTGTCGACGCTCACCACGACTTCACCCTCGGTGGTGAACTTGATGGCATTGCCGATGAGGTTGATCAGCACCTGCTTCATGCGAGCCACATCGGTCTCGATCGACCTGAGCTGCGGCGGAAGCTCGGCGCGCAGCGTGACCGGCGTGTCGCGCGTCTGGCTCTCGAGCTCCTCGATGGTCTCCCGGACGAGGGTGTCGAGCATGACGGTGTCCAGCTCGAGCGTCATGCGACCGGCTTCGATCTTCGAGAGGTCGAGGATGTCGTTGATCAGGCCGAGCAAGTGCTTGCCGTTCGTCGCAATGCGGTTGAGGTAGGAGAGTTCGTCGTCCGCAAACGTGCCGCGCTTGTTCTTGAGCAGCACGTTGGCGAAACCGATGACGGAGTTGAGGGGCGTCCGCAGCTCGTGACTCATGCGTGCGAGAAAGTCGCTCTTTGCACGGCTGGCGGCCTGTGCTTCGTCGCGCGCAACGATGAGCTCCAGCTCGACACGCTTGCGCGCGGTGATGTCGCGGAAGTTCACGACGGCACCCGTCAATCGGCCGGTCTCGCGCAGTGGAGATGCCGTGTACTCGACCTGGAGCGACGTGCCATCCTTGCGCCACATCACCTCGTCATCCACGTGACACGGGACCCCCGCGATGATTGCCTTCTCCATCGGGCAGTCGCGCCGCGGATAGGGCGTACCGTCCCTTCGGGTGTGATGCGTGAGCTCGTGCATGGGCTTCCCCACGACCTCGGCGGGCTCGAACCCCAGAAGCTCCGCACCGCGGTTGTTCAAAAAGGTCACGTCGCCACGCAAGTCCAGACCGTAGATCCCTTCGCCGGATGAATCGAGCAGCTGCCGGATGTTTGCGGCCAGGCGCTTGCGCTCCTCGCGGGCAGCGCGCGATTCGGTGACGTCGCGGAGCGTGCCCATCGTTCCGGTGAGTGCGCCGTGGCTGTCGCGGATGGCGTGAATCGTGACTTCCGCCCAGCGGTAGCCACCTGCCTTGTGGAAGTAGCGCAGCTCGACGAGCGCGGAGTCCGTGGCGCCGTCGGCGATGGGTTGCATCGTGTCGGCGAGCGAGGTGCGGTCCGAAGGATGGAGGTACGCAAGGTGATGGGTACCGAGCGTGCCTTCCACGCTGTTGCCCGTCAGCGACGTCCATGCCTGATTGAGGAACGTCCAGCGGCCCTGCGCGTCGGTCCTGTAGAAGACATCCTTGATCTGCTCGACGACCGTTCGGTATTTCTGCTCGCTCTCGGCGACCGCCTGCGCCGCTGCCTCGCGCTCCGTGACGTCGTGGACGAGGGCCATGCGCGCCGGCCGGCCCGCGAATTCAAGTGGATAGGAGTAGACCTCGACGTGCATGAGCCGTCCGGCCTTGGTCCGGTGCGTGGCCGTCCACGTATGGCTCAGTGTCGGCGGCGTCAAAGCCCGTACCTCCTGGAGTCGCACGTGCTCGGAGGGCGGACGCACGTCCCAGAGCGTCATGCCGAGAAATTCCTCGCGCGTCCAGCCATAGAAGCGTACAGCCGCCTCATTGACCTCGAGGAATGCGAGCGTGTCGCGATCGTAGACCCACGCGGGCTCGGGCGACAGCACGAAGAGCGGACGATACTTCTCGTCCGCAGCCGCACCCGTATCGGGGGCCAGGTTCGTCGTCCTGCTATCGGCAGCCATCGCTGGAGTGTGGGACCTTCTCGGAGGTATCTTGGTGGTGCACAGTGCGCTGCGCGAGAGGCGCGGCGGTTCCTTCCTTCAGCGTGTGACGCTCATGCCGGTCGTCGCCTTCGAGTCCCTGCCAGATGCATCGCGCGTGTGGGTCTTCGCTTCAGACCCCGCGCTGCCCGCCGCCGCCGCGAAAACGATGCTCAGCGGTGTGGATTCTCACCTCAAGGAATGGAAAGCGCATGGTGAGCCGCTCACCGTGTCGCGCGAGTGGATCGAGGACCGGTTCCTCGTGGTTGCGGTGGATCAAACCCACACCGGTGCGTCCGGCTGCTCCATCGACGGTTTGTTTCGGGTGCTTCAACAGCTCGAGAACAGCGTGCACGCCAGCCTGGTGGGAGGTGGGCGCGTCTACTATCGCGATCATCACGGCGTCATTCAGGCAGTCGGTCGCGGCGACATCGACCGGCTCGTGCACGAGGGAGAGATCACGAAGGACACCGTGGTATTTGACACGACGCTGTCGGACCTGGGCGACTGGCGACGCAAGTTCGAGCGCCCCGCCAGAGAAAGCTGGGTCGGTGAGCTGATCCACTAACCGCCCCGTCACGCCAGCCAGCGATCGAGATTCTCGCGGACGAAAGGATCGTCCGCCAGCTCGGGATAGTGTCGACAGACGCGATCGATCTCTTCGGTCTGGCCCGGCGAAAGCGTTTCCGCCGGGTCGAGGCACCAGGTGCCGCGCATCAGCCCCTGCCGCCGCAGGATTTCGTGAATGCCGGGAATACAGCCGGCAAATCCGTGCGCCGCGTCGAAGAGCGCGCCATTGGCGTCGGTGATAGCCGCGCCTTCGCGTAGCCAGGTCAGCGCCGGCGCCCCCGTATCGCGCTTCACGCGCTCGAGCAGATCTACCGCTCTCTGCGTCCAGACAGCCCATTGCCCCAACAAGCCGCCCACGATGCGGCGACTGGAACCGTCCGGTACTGGATACGGTGTCAAGAGGTCGGTGACGATGCTGTCGTCGTTGCCCGTGTACAACGCCAGGTCATCACGCCCGGACTCGGCCACCGCCTGCACGACGTCGAGGGTCTGATAGCGGTTGAAGGGCGCAATCTTTACCGCCCAGGCGTTCTCGATTTCGGCGAAGCGGCGCCAGAATGCACGGCTGAGTACGCGTCCTCCAACCGCTGGTTGCAGGTAGAAGCCGAATAGCGGCAGCACGTCGGCAACAGCACGACAGTGAGACAGCAGTTGGTCGTCATCAGCGCCCTGAAGGGCGCCGAGTGATAGGAGAATCATGTCGTAGCCCACGTCGTGCGCAACACGCGCCTCATCTACAGCCTGCGCTGTCTTACCGATGACTCCGGCAATCAGTACACATCGCGGACCAGTCGAGAACCATGAGCTCGCTGTTTGTGCGGCGAGTTCCAATACCGGCGCGTAGAGACCGTGCTGTCGGATGCCGAATTGCGTCGTGTGTACCCCGACGGCGATGCCCCCGGCGCCCGCATCCATGTAATACCGTGTCAGTGCACACTGGTGCCGTTCATCGAGCGTACGCCGCTCCGTAAGAGCGAGCGGATGAGCCGGAATTACCGTTCCGGCTTGAAGTCTCTCGCGAACCGTCGTCTCAGAAGCTGCCATCGCGCTTCTCGAAGCCGGTCGGCTTGCCGAGCAGCCGCCCGCGCGAGGTGAGCCACTCCGCCACCCAGTCCAGCAGCGTGGAATGGTGCAACGGCTCGAGGTCGAGCATCGAGCCCATGCGCGTCGAATTGCTCAGCAGCGCGTCTGGCACCTCGTCGCCGACGAATGACGGCGTGCAGTCGAGTCGCGCGGCCAATTCCTCCGCGAGCGCCTTCACGCGCAGACATTCACGTCCGGCAACATTCACGACGAACGGCTCCGGAGCGGCAGCTCGCGACAGCGCGGCGATCGCGAACGCGTTCGCGTCACCCTGCCAGATGACGTTGACCCAGCTCATTCGAAGATCGATCGGCTGGTGCGACTGGATCTTCACCCCGAGATCCGTCAGCACGCCATACCGGAGGTCGTGCGCATAGTTGAGCCGGACGATCGCCGTGGGTGTGTCATGTCCCGCAGCGGCGGCCGAGTAGATCCGCTCGCGTGCGACGCATGACCAGGCGTACTCACCGACCGGCGCAAGCAAGTCTTCCTCGCGCGAGCCTCCCTGAGCAGCCAGTGTGAGCGCGTAGACGTTTCCGGTGCTGAACACCGCGATCCGTGCGCCGCGGAACCGCTCGGCCACGAGCGTCGGGAGGCCTGCGTTGAGCAGCCACGTCATGGCCGGATTTCCGGTCGTGCCAAACTTCTGACCAGCCATGTAGATGACGTTTTCCGTATCGGGAAGCGCCGCCAGGGCACGCGGATCGAGCAGATCAGCAGAGATCGTCTCGACACCGGCCGCACGGAGCATCAAGGCAGCCTGCTCGTCCGTCCACCGGGACACCGCAGTCACACGACGCCCGGACGCCGCGCGCTTCACCATTCGCCCAAGGGAAGGCCCCATTTTTCCGCCGGCGCCGAGAATGAGGAAATCGCCGGAGAGGGTGGACAGCAGCGAAACGAGCGAAGCCGGCGGGCGGGAGAGCAGCTCCTCGAGCTCGTCGTCGGAACGCGGTGCTGTCCGGAGGTCTTTCACACGGACTTCGCCTCGGCGGCCAGTTCGCGCTGAAGCACTCGCCGCGCGCGGTCGATGGTGTCGTGCGTCTGATCGCGCAGTGCCGCGACATCCTTGGCAGTCAGGCCGGATGTCGGAATCGGCGCCAACACCCGTGCCTTCGCACGCGCGCGCCGAAAAGCGAAGCTTCCCTTGGCCATGCACGAGCGCGTTCCGGCCACAGCAATCGGGAGGATGGGCACTCCGGCATCGATGGCGATGCGAAACGCGCCATCCTTGAACGGGAGCATCTCGTCCGTCCTGGCGCGCGTTCCTTCAGGAAAGATCATGACGCTCACGCGCTTCGCGAGCCGGTCCCGGCATCCCGCAACCGCCGAGACGATACTCTCACGCTTGCCGCGCTTGATGGGGATGTCGCTCGCCATCCGCATGAGCCAGCCATAGACGGGAATCTTGAACAGCGTGTCCTTCGACAGCCACTTCATCTCCCACGGGAAATGGCTGATGAGGAAAATGTCGGCGTAAGACTCGTGATTTGATACCGCGACGTACGGGTTTCGCGGATTGGCTGGTGTGGGCCCATCGGTCTCGAAATGCCAGAGCGGATTCAAGGTCACCGTTGCCACAGCCAGCTGCCGGAACGCGCGCCCCGCGTGGTAGCGGCCTGGATCGAATGGGGCGGTAAACAGCCAAACCACGCCGACGTACAGGAGGCCGACGAGGACGACGAGCACCAACGTGATCCAGCCGATTGCGCTGAGGATTCGTTCCATCAGATGTCGTTCGGGTTCAGGCGGCGATTGCGTTACGGGCATGGCGCTTGACGCGCGAGATCATCGCGTTGAGACCGGCTTCGCGCCCCGCCAGACCGATTCCTTCCATCATCTGCCGCACGAAATCCGAGGGAATGGCGAGCGTCGTCTCCGGCGGCTGGCCGTTGACGGCGGAGAACAGGATCGCCAGGAAGGCGGCAATGGTCGGCGACTGCCGGGAGTTGAGATCCGCGTAGAAGTAGAGTTTGCCGTCGCGAACTTCCGGGAACAAATCCACGCGGGTCTGGCATTCAGGTACGTTGAAGGCGGCACGATCGAGAGCCGCGAGGCGATCAGGTACAGGCTCGAGCTGCTTCGCATAGTGCAGCAAGGCCTGCATCTTTTCCTCGCGTCCGAGGGCGCGGAATCTGCTGAGCACTCGCGCCACCGACGGCGGGAGCGACGCGTCGTCGGGTTCCGTCATGCTGGAGATAAAAACCATGGCGTGAACGCGTCAAGCGTTCTCGCCGCCCACTGCCCACCCAAGCACGAGAAACAATGCCGACCAGAAAGGCGACAGCGAAGTGGACCGGAGGGCTCAAGAGCGGAAACGGCAGCTTCCGCTCCGAGACCGGCCTTACCGCGAACTACAGCTTTGGCACGCGATTCGGCGACCAGGCGGGCTCCAATCCCGAGGAGCTCCTCGCCGCCGCCGAGGCGGCCTGTTTCAGCATGGCGCTCAGCGCGGGGCTCGAAAAGGAGGGTTTCACGCTCACCAACATCGAGACGTCGGCGGCCTGCACCGTCGAGAAGGTGGGTGAAGGATTCAAGATCACGCGCATGGATCTCACCGTCACCGCAAGCGTGCCCGGAGTCGACAACACGAAATTCCAGGCAATCGCGCTCGCCACGAAGGAAAGCTGCCCCGTCTCTACGGCGCTCAAAGGAAACGTGACGATCAGTCTTCAGGCGACGCTCGCCTGATCGCTCACTGCCGCACGCCGCCAGAGTGAGCGCTGCACGGCGATCCAGATCGCGAGCGTGGGAATCGCGAGCCGATAGAGCATGATCGTCTCGTCCCGCCAGATACGGCCGGGGACGAGCGTGCTGAGGAGTGGGATGCTGACGAAGGCCACACCAAACAGCAGCGTGCGGAGTGGTGTCGGATCGTCCGCGAACCAGAGCGTCGCTCCGACGAACGCAATGAGGAAGCTGGCCCGCTCGGCCTGGTGGTTGAACAGCACCACGTAGAGCAGCACGGAACAAAGGTAAAGAAAGCGAAACGGCGTCTCATCCCATCGATTGCGGCGCACGGCGAGTGGCGCGAGAAGGACGATGGTGCCGCCGAGCTGTATGGGCCAGTTCGGCACTGCGAGCCCCGTCCACCGATGCACCAGCTCCATCACCGAGAACCATCGCTGGCCCGCATCGAATGACTCGACGGCCCGCCACGACGTGTACTGCGCGAGCAGGGTCGATGGCGACGTCACGAGCAGCGGCAGCGCGAAGGCCACAATCGCCGCTCCACCGGCCAGCAATCCCGTACGAATGGCCCGACGGCGCGGAATGGCGAACGTGAGCGCGACGAGCGGAAAGATCTTCACCGAAGCGCCGAGCACCGTGGCCGCCGCGGCCTGCCAGAGCCGCAATTTTTCCAGCGCGGCGAACGTGAAGATGATCAACGCCGCAACCAGCGCGTTGCTCTGCGCGTTCTGCATGCCCCGGAGAACCTCGAGGAGCAGACAACTCTGCGCGATGAGCGCCGCGCGCGCCGAGAGCACCCGCTCGACCGCGAGAAAGAGAAGGACGGCGTTCAGCGAGTTCCAGAGGAACAGCGCGAGCGGCCAGGGGAGCCACGCGAACGGCTCGAACAGGAGCGCGAACGTCGGGCTGTACTTGAAGCGATCGGAGTGCTCGGCCGGATACTCGGCGTAGAGGTCGTCTCCTGCCAGCAGGTGCCGGGACGCGAGCCGGAAGATCTCGAAGTTGCCCGATGGACGCGCGGCGCTTCGCAGCGATGCAGCGGCGTCGCCGCGCACGACCGCCGACGCGGCGCGCGAGAACGCAGGCAACGTCGCGAGCCATTTCCCCGTCGCGTCCGTGCCCGCGACGATCAGGAAAAGCGCGAGCAGGATCCGCCGAGGACGAGCCAGACTTTCAGACGCTGTAGTATTCCTTGATGCACATCGTGACGACGCGCTGGAGCAGGCGTACCTGCTCCGCCGTGTCCGACATGGCCCGAACCTCGGGCAGGCTGCTCCAGAGGTCCTTGAGCGTAACGAGCAACTGCTCGGGAAGGATGTGCTTCTCGTGCGCCTCGCGCGCCACGAGCATCAGCGCGGTCTGAAGCGGGCTCGGCGACTGGCCATCCGAGAGGTACCGGCGAAGGGCGTCCTTGAGGGCGGCAATCGTCTCGTCGGCCAAGGGACTCGGCGGCGGCGTCCCCGTGTCGTGCGCCATCATCATCGAATGAAGAGCCCGTTGAGGTGAAACCAGGGCAGCGGTGACGCGCTTCGAGCGGCCTCGTCGCTGAGCTCGCGACGAATGTTTATCCGGCGTAGGCATCCGTCAAGGGCAGCCGTCACCACTGTACTGTGTCAGGCGGCGCACTACTTGCATAACAGAGACAGTTTTTCCTCCTACGGGCCACACTCCGCTGTTCCGAACGACGTGAGCCGCCACGCCATACTCGTGTTCTCATCGGATGCACTGGCGGCCGCGCTACTCGCGGCTGCCGCCGAGTTGGCGGGTTATGCGCCGCATTTCGCTCGGACCGATGAGACTGCTCGCAGTGCAGTCCGCCGCGTGCGCCCGCGTCTCGTGCTCATCGACGTCGATCACGACGAGACGTGCTCGGACGAGTTCATCGGTCCGGCGCTCATGATGCAGGCGCGCGTGCTGCTTGTCAGATCCAAGCGCAGCCACCGTGATGCAAGCGACCTGGTCGAGCGGCTTCGCGTGCGCGTCCTCGATCTGCCAATGGATTACGGGGCGCTCACGAGGACGCTCAAGGAGGAGCTGGAACGGTGACAAGACGGTGAATGGCGTTCACCGTTGACCGTTCACCATTTCACGCCGCGCGAACCGGCGTTGCGCGTCGCAGGCGTCGCAGTTGCCGCAGGTCCACTCATCGTCCACCGCCTCGCCGAAGTATTCCAGCAGATGGCGGGTGCGGCAGCGCGCAGACTGACAATACGCGACCATTGCGCGCAGCTTCGCGTGATCCTGCTCGCGCCGCGCCTCGTAATCCGTCAGATCCGCGCTGAGGTCGACCGAAGTCAGCCGGCTGGTCACCCGCTCCCACTGCGCGCCGCGATGCTCGCGCACGAGCGCGTGCCGCTTGAGCAGCACGAGCACGATGCGCGCCTTGCGCCGCGCCACGTCCGACCGCTCCGCCAGGGTCGAGAGCTCGACGCGTTCGCCGAGCGGATATTGCTCCAGCATCAGTGCCACCTTGGCGGCCTCCTCGACGTCCGGATACTTGCCGCCGAGGAAGTACGATTGCACACGTGAATCCTCAACACGGTAGAGAATGATGCAGGATGCCGGCAGTCCATCCCGCCCCGCGCGCCCCGCCTCCTGATAGTAGGCCTCGACGGAGCCCGGAAAGTGGTAGTGGAGCACGTAGCGCAGGTCGCGTTTGTCGATGCCCAGACCGAAGGCGTTGGTGGCAATGATGGCCGCGTGATCGCCTGCCATGAATGCGTCTTGCGACGCTTTGCGTGCGGTCGGACTCATTTTTCCGTGATAGAGCCCCATGCCGAACCGGTCCTTCAGCCGCTCGAACAGCCGTTCGGCCTCGCGCACCGTGGCGGTGTAGATGATGCCGCTGCCGGACGACTCGGCCAGGACGCGTTCCACCTCCTCGTCCTTGCTCGAGGTGTTGACCGTGCGCCGTACCTCGAAGCGGAGATTCGGGCGCGCGAATCCCGTGACGGTGACGCTCGGATCGTCCATGCCGAGCTGCCGCACGATGTCCGCACGGACGTCCGCGGTTGCGGTCGCCGTCAGGGCGAGGATGTTCGGCTCCCCGAGACGCGCGATGACGGAGCCGAGCGTGAGGTAGTCGGGACGGAAGTCGTGTCCCCACTGGCTTACGCAGTGCGCCTCGTCGACAACGATGAGACTCACCGTGCGCGTCAACAGGCGGTCGAAGAACTCACGGTCCTTGAATCGCTCGGGCGTGAGGTACAGAATCTCGCCTTCTCCCTCGAGTACCCGGCGCGCGGTTTCACGCGCTTCTACCGTGTTGAGATGCGAATGCATGACGAGCGCGTCCACCCCGTGGGCGTGGAGCTTGTCCTGCTGGTCCTTCATGAGGGCGATGAGTGGACTCACGACGATGGTGAGTCCGGGCAGGAGCAGCGCGGGCAATTGATAGACAATCGACTTTCCGGCGCCGGTGGGCATGACGACGAGGGCGTCACGCCCTTCCAGCACGGCTTTGATCGGCTCCCATTGTCCCTTGCGAAAATCTGCATGCCCGAAGCGGTCGCGAAGCACATCGCGCGCACGGGCTCTCGAGGCGGCCTTCGGCACGGGCATACGAGAGGCACGAAGCGGGCCCGGTACGTCGGCGCCCAGCCTGCTTGGAATCGCACGAATGCGCGGGCGCGATGACATGACATCTGTCGCGCGTGCATATTGCCGCGCGCATGAGAGCCACCGTCGTCGTTCCCACCTATCGTCGATCTGCCGACCTGACCAGATGTCTGGCTGCGATTCGCCTGCAGACGCGAGCGCCGGACGCCGTCATCGTCACCGTGCGCGCCGATGACGCCGAATCCGCGGCCGTCGTCAGTGCCCTATCGCCATCGTGGCCTGCGTTGAAGAGCGTCACCGTCGCTCGGCCCGGTGTGGTCGCGGCGATGAATGCGGCCCTCGATGCAGCGGACGGCGACATCTTCGCCCTCACCGACGACGATGCCGAACCGGAGCCCGAGTGGCTCGAGCGTCTGCTCGCCGCTTTCGAGATGGATCCGCACATCGGCGGAGTGGGCGGTCGCGACGTTCAGGAGCGTGCGGATGCGCGCGCGAGAGACGTTGGCCGCGTGCAATGGTTCGGGCGGACGATCGGCAATCACCACGCCGGCATCGGCGCCGCGCGCCACGTGGACGTCCTCAAGGGGGTCTGTTGTGCGTTCCGCCTGTCGCCGCTCCGCGACATCCGGTTCGACGAGCGGCTCCGCGGCACTGGTGCGCAGGTGCATTGGGAGCTCGCGCTCTGTCTGGCGATGCGAAAAAAGGGGTGGATCCTCGTGTACGATCCCGCGATTCGCGTCCGGCATCACATCGGCGTTCGTCATGACGCCGACCAACTGCATCGCGGACGGTTCGACGTCGAGCCGCACGAGAATGCCGTGTTCAACGAAACGCTGGCCATCGCGGAACATCTGCCGACGCTGCGCCGCGCCGTGTTTCGCGTCTGGGCACTGCTCGTGGGGACGGCCGCCGAGCCGGGCGTCCTTCAGGTGCCGCGCATTGCGCTGCGTGAGGGCCGGGCGTCGCTGACGCGTTTCGCCGCGACACAGCGTGCCCGCGCGCAGGGATTTCGGGCTGCGCATCGCGATGAACGGCCCGACGAGTGAAGCAACAAGGAGCCGAGACCGCCGCCGGATTCGACTGCTTCGCGATTGTCGCGCCGGGCCTCGAGCCATTCGCCCTGGCGGAGGCGCGCGAGCTCGGCCTCGACGTGCGCGCGGTGGATGGCGGATTCGAGTGGTCCGGGGATGCGCGCAGCGTCCTGGCCGCCAACATCGGGTTGCGCATCGCATCGCGTGTGCTGGTGCGGCTCGCGAGCTTCGATGCGCGGTCCTTTGCGGAGCTCGAGCGGCGCGGGCGACAGGTGCCGTGGCAGCGCGTCGTGCGGGAGGGCGCGGCGGTGCGATTTCGCGTCACGAGCAGGAAGTCGAAGCTGTATCACACGGGCGGCATCGCACAGCGGTTGAGCGACGCGGTGCGCCGCGCGCTTCCCGGCGTAAGCACGAGCGAGGCCGCGGATGAAGCCGAAGACCTGGATGCCGCGACGTTGATCGTCGTGCGGTTTCTGCGCGATCACTGCACCATCAGCGCGGATACGTCCGGCGCGTTGCTGCATCGACGCGGATATCGCGAAGCGACGGCGAAAGCGCCTGTTCGAGAGACGATCGCGGCCGCGCTTCTGCGTGCGTCGGAATGGGACGCGACTGCGCCGCTGGTGGACCCGTTCTGCGGATCGGGCACCATTCCCATCGAGGCTGCGCTCGTGGCCCTCGGCCGCGCACCGGGAGTGCGGCGTCATTTCGCCGTGGAGCATTGGCCGGGCGTACGTGCGACGCTCGCGGCTGAGGTGCGGACTGAGCTCGCCGCGCGCGCGGTGGCGCGCGAGCACGCCGCGATCATCGGCAGCGATCGAGATGCGGGCGCGATTGCCGCCGCGACGGCGAATGCAATGCGGGCAGGTGTGGCGGAGGCCGTGTCGTTCACCGAGCGGAGCATTTCTGCGGCGTCGTTTCCGGCTGGTGCGCGCGGCTGGGTCGTGACGAATCCGCCGTATGGAGTGCGCGTTGGTGAGTCCTCGAAGGTGCGCGACCTTTGGGCCACGTTCGGCCGGGTGCTGCGAGAACGCGCGGGGGGATGGCGGATCGCGCTGCTGTCGCCGGACATGGCGCTCGAGCGTCAGCTCGGCTTTCCGGTGCAGGTGGTTGCGACGACGTCGAATGGCGGGATTCCGGTGCGGTTGGTGGTCGCCGACGTTCCTGCGTAGGAGTATCCGCCGCTCGGATAGCTCTGATCCATCAATATCAATTGATATGGCCCGGAGTGTGCTTTTTGCATGCTGCTCCGGAGCCGAGCCGCGCAGTTCTGATACGCCAGAGGTCGGCACAATTATTGAACGCGTGCGGCGGCACGTGCGTCCGTCGTCCCGGGCCGACGCACGATCTGCCGTGCCGCGGAGGATCCCCGTGGCCCTTCCCATCCGTCTTCCCTGAAGGAGCTGACCGTGACCGTCGGCGAAAGACCCGAAGTGCCGGAGCAGGAGCGCGAGGGCGCTCGCCCGGCTCGCCCAACAGGCACTGCCCGCGGAAAGCGCGGACGACCGCGCCGAGCAGCCGCGGCGTCGGAGATCGACGTCACGGAGCGCGTGACACCTCGCGGAGGGGGCGTCGTCCCGCGCGGAAACGGTGGCGGCGGCGGAGGGCGAGATCGCTCACTTCGACGACTGCTCGCGGGACTTCGCGCGCTCGACGCCGGCGACTTCAGCATCCGCCTCGAGCTGGCGGACGATCCGGTGATCGGGGAGCTCGCTGAAATATTCAACAACGTGGCAACCAAACAGTCGCGACTCAGCGAGGAGCTGAACCGCGTTGCCCTCAGCGTTGGGCGCGAGGGCAAGATGCGCGACCGCGCCACCATCGGACCCGCCGGCGGATCATGGGCCGGCAGCGTGGACGCGCTCAACTCGCTCATCACGGACCTCGTCCAACCCACGTCGGAGGTGGCCCGCGTCATCAAGGCCGTGGCCGAGGGCGACCTGAGTCAGAAGGTGGAGCTGGAGATCGACGGCAAGACGGTGCAGGGAGAGTTCTTCCGCATCGGCAGCACGGTGAATCGCATGGTGGACCAGCTCAATGCGTTCGCCAGCGAAGTGACGCGTGTTGCTCGCGAGGTGGGTACGGAAGGAAGGCTGGGCGGACAGGCGAACGTGCAAGGCGTGAGTGGTACGTGGCGCGACCTGACGGACTCGGTGAACGGCATGGCGACGAATCTGACCAACCAGGTGCGCAACATCGCCGACGTCACCACCGCGGTCGCCAAAGGCGACCTGTCGAAGAAGATCACGGCGGAGGCCAAGGGCGAGATTCTCGAGCTGAAGAACACCATCAATACGATGGTGGATCAGCTCTCTTCATTTGCGGACGAAGTGACGCGCGTGGCGCGCGAGGTGGGAACGGAAGGTGTGTTGGGCGGCCAGGCCAACGTGCCCGGTGTGGCCGGCACGTGGAAGGACCTGACCGACTCGGTGAACGGCATGGCGAGCAACCTGACGAATCAGGTGCGCAACATCGCCGACGTCACGACGGCCGTCGCAAAAGGCGATCTGGGACGCAAGATCACGGCGGAGGCCAAGGGCGAGATCCTCGAGCTGAAGAACACGATCAACACGATGGTGGATCAGCTCTCGAGCTTCGCGGCCGAAGTGACTCGAGTCGCGCGCGAAGTGGGTACGGAAGGAATCCTGGGCGGCCAGGCGAACGTGCCGGGCGTGGCCGGAACGTGGAAGGACCTGACGGACTCCGTGAACTTCATGGCGTCCAACCTGACGAGCCAGGTGCGCAACATCGCCGACGTCACTACGGCGGTGGCACGGGGCGACCTGTCACGAAAGATCACCGCGGAAGCGAAGGGTGAGATTCTGGAGCTGAAGAACACCGTCAACACGATGGTGGATCAGCTGAACGGATTCGCGGCCGAAGTGACCCGAGTCGCACGCGAAGTGGGTACGGAGGGAATCCTGGGCGGCCAGGCGAACGTGCCGGGCGTGGCCGGAACGTGGAAGGACCTGACCGACTCCGTGAACTTCATGGCCGGCAACCTGACGAGTCAGGTGCGCAACATCGCGCTCGTGACGACGGCGGTGGCCAATGGCGACCTGTCGCAGAAGATCACCGTCGAAGCGAAGGGCGAGGTGCTGGAGCTGAAGAACACCGTCAACACGATGGTGGACCAGCTGAACTCCTTTGCCGCTGAAGTAACGCGCGTGGCGCGAGAGGTAGGCTCCGAAGGGCGACTGGGCGGCCAGGCGCACGTGCCGGGGGTCGCCGGAACGTGGAAGGACCTGACGGACTCGGTGAACTTCATGGCCGGCAATCTGACGAGTCAGGTGCGCAACATCGCCGACGTCACGACGGCCGTGGCCAAAGGCGACCTGTCGAAGAAGATCACGGCCGAGGCGAAGGGCGAGATCCTCGAGCTGAAGAGCACCGTGAACACGATGGTGGATCAGCTCAATGCATTCGCGGCCGAAGTGACGCGCGTGGCGCGCGAGGTAGGAACCGAAGGCCGACTGGGCGGTCAGGCGAACGTGGAGGGCGTCAGCGGAACCTGGCGCGATCTGACGGACTCGGTGAACTCCATGGCGAGCAACCTGACGAGTCAGGTGCGCAACATCGCCGACGTGAGCACGGCGGTGGCCAAGGGCGACCTGAGTCGAAAGATCACGGTAGAAGCCAAGGGCGAGGTGTTGGAGCTGAAGAACACCATCAATACGATGGTGGACCAGCTGAACGCATTCGCCTCCGAGGTGACGCGCGTGGCCCGAGAAGTGGGAACCGACGGCGTCCTCGGCGGCCAGGCGAACGTGCCCGGCGTGGCCGGCACGTGGAAGGACCTGACCGACTCGGTGAACGGCATGGCGAGCAACCTGACGAATCAGGTGCGCAACATCGCCGACGTCACGACGGCGGTGGCCAAAGGTGACCTGTCGAAGAAGATCACGGCCGAGGCGAAGGGTGAGATTCTCGAGGTGAAATCCACCGTGAACACGATGGTGGACCAGCTTCGCAGCTTCGCCGACGAAGTAACGCGCGTCGCCCGAGAGGTCGGTACCGAAGGCCGGCTGGGTGGACAGGCGAACGTGCCGGGCGTTGCCGGAACGTGGAAGGACCTGACCGATAGCGTGAACTACATGGCGTCGAACCTGACGAGTCAGGTGCGCAACATCGCCGACGTCACCACAGCCGTGGCGCTCGGCGACCTGTCACGCAAGATCACCGTCGATGCGCGCGGCGAGATTCTCGAGCTGAAGAACACCGTCAACACGATGGTGGAACAGCTGAACGCCTTCGCGAGCGAGGTGACACGCGTGGCTCGAGAGGTGGGATCGGAAGGCATTCTGGGCGGTCAGGCGCGCGTGCCCGGCGCGGGCGGCGTTTGGAGAGACCTGACCGACAACGTGAACTTCATGGCGTCGAACCTGACGTCGCAGGTGCGCAACATCGCGCTCGTGACGACGGCCGTGGCCAACGGCGACCTGTCGCAGAAGATCACGGTGGAGGCGCGCGGCGAGATTCTGGAGCTGAAGAACACCGTCAACACGATGGTGGAAAAGCTGCGCGTCTTTGCCGACGAAGTGACGCGCGTGGCCAAGGAGGTGGGCACGGAAGGCAAGTTGGGCGGCCAGGCCGAAGTGCCTGGCGTGGCCGGCACGTGGAAGGCGCTCACCGACTCGGTGAATGCGATGGCCAACTCGCTGACGGCGCAGGTGCGCAACATCGCCGACGTGGCGACCGCGGTGACGAAGGGCGACCTGACGCGGCAGATCACCGTGGAAGCGCAGGGCGAGCTGGACGAGCTGAAAACGAACATCAACCAGATGATCGCGAACCTCAAGGAGACGACGGAGCGCAATCAGGAGCAGGACTGGTTGAAGACGAACCTCGCGAAGTTCAGCCGGATGATGCAGGGCCAGAAAGACCTGGAGTCGGTCTCGCGCCTCATCATGTCAGAGCTGACACCGTTGGTGTCAGCTCATCACGGCGCCTTCTTCATCATGGATGCGGAGGCGGGCACGCCGACGCTGCGTCTCCTGGCAAGCTATGCCTATCGTGCGCGCAAGCACGTCGGCAACCGCTTTGCCATCGGCGAGGGCCTCGTGGGCCAGGCGGCACTGGAGAAACAGCCGATCCTGCTCCAGAACGTCCCCGACGACTACATCCAGATCACATCGGGTCTCGGCGAAGCGCCACCGCGAAACATTCTCGTCCTCCCCATTCTGTTCGAGGGCGAGGTGAAGGCGGTGATCGAGCTCGCGAGCTTCCTGCCGTTCAGCCAGATCCACCAGACGTTCCTCGACCAGCTCGCCGAGTCCATCGGCGTGGTGCTGAACATGATCAGCGCGAACATGCGCACCGAGGAGCTGCTGGAGCAGTCACAGAAGCTGACGCAGGAGCTCCAGAGCCAATCGAAGGAGCTCCAGCAGCAGCAGGACGAGCTCAAGCGCTCCAACTCCGAGCTCGAAGCGCAAGCCAAGACCCTGCGGCAGTCCGAGGAGCTGCTCAAGGAGCAGCAGGAAGAGCTGCAGCAGGTCAACGAGGAGCTGGAGGAGAAGGCCTCGCTGCTCGCGGAACAGAACCAGAAGGTCGAGCAGAAGAACCGCGAGGTGGAAGCGGCGCGTCTCTCACTCGAGGAGAAGGCGGAGCAGCTCGCCATCAGTGGCAAGTACAAGAGCGAGTTCCTCGCCAACATGAGCCACGAGCTGCGCACGCCGCTGAACTCGTCGCTCATCCTGGCGAAGATGCTGAGCGACAACAAGGAAGGCACGCTGACGTCCAAGCAGGTGGAGTTTGCGCAGACGATCTATTCGTCCGGCACCGACCTGCTCAACCTCATCAACGACATTCTCGATCTGTCGAAGGTGGAAGCGGGCAAGATGGAGGTGAATCCGCTCGAGGTGTCGATGGGCGACGTCGAGTCGTTCAGCAAGCGGACCTTCGATCCGGTGGCGCAGCAGAAGGGGCTGCGGTTCAGCGTGGAGACACCGCCCGATGTGCCGCCCACGATCTACACGGACGAACAGCGGCTCCAGCAGGTGCTCAAGAACCTGCTGTCCAACGCCTTCAAGTTCACGGAGCACGGGAGCGTCACCCTCACCGTCCGCAAGGCCGAGAAGGGAAGACGGTTCGCCAGCCGGATCCTGGATCGTGCGCCCACCGTGATCGCCTTCCAGGTGACGGACACAGGCATCGGAATCGCGAAGGACAAGCAGCAGCTCATCTTCGAGGCATTCCAGCAGGCCGATGGCACGACGAGCCGCAAGTACGGCGGGACCGGTCTCGGTCTGAACATCAGCCGCGAGATTGCGCGGCTGCTCGGCGGTGAGATCCGCGTCGAGAGCAATCCGGGCAGCGGCAGCACGTTCACGCTGTTCCTGCCGCAACACTACGTCGAGCCCGATGCGCCGAAGAATCATGATTCCGGCGGACGGGCACGTATGGACGACACCGGCCGCTTCCGTGCGTCGCCGCTGCGGCTGCCGTCGCGCGGCACCGGTGGAGCGGAGGCGTGGTCGCCATCGGGCGGAGGTACGGCCGTGCTTCCGGCACCGGAACACGAGGCCGCGGACGATGTGGTGATGTCGCGCGACTCGCTGCCGAGGCCGGAGAGCTTCACCGATGACCGCGACACCATCGAACCGGGCGACCGGGTGCTCCTCATCATCGAGAACGACGAGAGCTTCAACAAGGTTCTGCTCGAGATGGCGCGCGAGAAGGGATTCAAGGGACTCGCGGCGCTCGATGGCGAATCGGGCCTCAAGCTGGCGCACGCCTTCGAGCCCGACGCCATCACGCTCGACATCGACATGCCGGGCATGGATGGCTGGGCGGTGCTCGACCGGCTGAAGCATCATCCGGAAACGCGCCACATTCCGGTGCACATCATCTCCGGCATCCGCGAGCGCCAACAAGGGCTCAAGTCCGGCGCGATCGCCTACATGGAGAAGCCCGTCACCAAGGAAGCGCTGGACGACGCCTTCGCGAAGATGGCGCACTTCATCGACGCGTCGGTCAAACGGCTGCTCGTGGTGGAGGACAACCAGACGCAGCGCGAGGGCATCATCGAGCTCATCCAGCACGAGGACGTCGAGATCACGGCGGTCGAGTCCGCGGAGGATGCGCTTCGTGAGCTGGCTTCCGGGCACTTCGACTGCATGGTGCTCGACCTCGGTCTCAAGGACATGAACGGGTTCCAGCTTCTGGAGACGGTCAAGGCGAACCCGGCCATGTGGGACCTGCCCATCATCATCTACACGGGCAAGGACCTCTCGGCGCAGGAGGAAACGTCGCTGCGCAAGTATGCCGAGACGATCATCGTGAAGGATGTGAAGTCGCCGGAGCGGCTGCTCGACGAGACGGCGCTCTTCCTGCACCGTGTGGAGGCGAAGCTACCCGAGCAGAAGCGCCGGATGCTCGAGCGGCTGCACAATACCGATGCAATCTTCACCGGCAAGCGCGTTCTGATCGTGGACGACGACGTTCGCAACATCTTCTCGCTGACGAGCATGCTGGAGGATCACGGCATGCAGGTCTCATTTGCCGAGAACGGCAAGGATGCCATCGCGTTGCTGCGTGAGCGGCAGGACTTCGACCTCGTGCTGATGGACATCATGATGCCGGAGATGGACGGGTACGACACCACGCGTGCCATTCGGGAGATGCCGGCGCTCAAGTCACTGCCGATCATCGCCCTCACGGCGAAGGCGATGAAGGGGGATCGCGAGAAGACGATCGCGGCGGGAGCCTCGGACTACATCACGAAGCCAGTGGACACGGAACAGTTGCTGAGCCTCATGCGAGTATGGCTGTATCGGTGAATGCGGAAGCGCCGCTTCCCGGCCCACCGTATGTCTACAACCCGGAGCTCGAGCGCATCGAGATCGAGCTCCTGCTGGAGGGAGTCTATCGCCACTACGGGTTCGACTTCCGGTCCTACGCGTATGCCTCGATTCGCCGCCGGCTGTGGAAGCGGGTGGAGGGCGAGGGATTGCGGTCTCTCTCCGAGCTGCAGGCGCGCATTCTTCACGACCCGGACGCGATGGAGCGACTGCTCCTCGATCTGTCCGTCAACGTCACGTCGATGTTCCGGGACCCGTCGTTCTACCGCGAGTTCCGCGAGCTCGTGGTGCCGATGCTGCGCACATATCCCTTCGTCCGCATCTGGCACGCCGGCTGTTCGACGGGCGAGGAGGTATTCTCGATGGCCATCCTCCTCGAGGAGGAGGGGCTCTATGACCGGGCGCGGCTCTACGCGACGGACATCAACGACGTCGTCCTCTTGCGGGCACGGCAGGGCATCTTCCCGCTCGACCGCATGCAGGAATACACCGACAACTACATCCGCGCGGGCGGACGGCGTTCGTTCTCGGAGTATTACACGGCGAAATACGACGGTGCGCTCTTCTCGCCGTCGCTGGTGCGGAACGTGGTCTTCTCCCAGCACAATCTGGCAACGGACCGGTCGTTCGCCGAGTTCCACGTGATCTTCTGCCGCAACGTGCTGATCTACTTCGACAAGACGCTGCAGAACCGCGTGCATCGGCTGTTCTATGATTCGCTCGTGATGTTCGGCGTGCTCGCGCTGGGGGGGAAGGAGTCGCTCAAGTTCTCGCAGTACGAGCCGTGTTACGAGAAGATCAGCCAGGCCGAAAAGCTCTACCGGAAAGTGCTCTGATGCGGGCGAACGGAGTGGGATACGATGTGATGGTGGTGGGCACGTCCTGGGGCGGTCTCGACGCGGTGCGGACGCTGCTGTCGGGATTGCCTGGCACGTTCGGCATGGCGGTGACAGTGGTACAGCACCGCCACAAGGACTCGACTCACATACTTCGTTCGCTGCTGCAGGAGCGGACGCCGATGCCGGTACGGGAAGTGGAGGACAAGATGCCCATCGAGCACGGCTGCGTGTACGTGGCACCGTCCGACTACCATACGTTGATCGAGCCCGGGCATTTCTCGCTCAGCACGGAGGCACCCGTGCGCTACAGCCGTCCGTCGATCGACGTGACATTTCTCTCCGCGGCGGACAGCTACGGACATCGCGCCGTCGGCGTGGTCCTCACCGGTGCGAGCGTGGACGGCACCGAGGGGTTGAAGCGGATCTCCGAGCGGGGCGGCATGGTGGTGGTGCAGGATCCGGCGACAGCCGAAAGCTCGCTGATGCCGGCTGCCGCGGCGAAGGCCGTGCCTCGGGCGCGCGTGATGCCCCTCGAGGAGATGGTGAGGTTTCTCGCCATGCTTCCCGTGGCGGGCGCGGAGCGCGACGCGTGAGCGAAGCTCCCGCACCGCCGATCGCGGTGGCCGCCGACGCCGGAGGTGCGGGGACGCCATCGCGAGTGGCGCAACCTCCCGTCGAGATCCTGATCGTGGACGACCGGCCGGAGAATCTCCTCGCGCTCGAGGCGATCCTCGAGCCGCTCGGACAGACGTTGATCCGCGCGGGCTCCGGCGATGATGCCCTCCGCACGCTGCTGCGGCATGACGTCGCGGTGATTCTGCTCGACGTGCAGATGCCCGTCCTCAGCGGGTTCGAGACGGCGCGATTGATCAAGTCACGCGAGCGAAGCCGGTACATCCCCATCATCTTCCTGACGGCGATCAGCAAGGAAGAGGAGTACGTCTTCGAGGGGTACTCCGTCGGCGCGGTGGACTATCTCTTCAAGCCGTTCCAGCCGGACATCCTTCGCTCGAAGGTCAGCGTCTTCGTCGACCTGTACCAGAAACAGCGCCAGCTCTCGATTCAGCAGCAACGCCTGGTGGAGGCGGACCTGCGCGACCTCGAGACGCGGCACATTCGCGAGCTGTACGAGTCGGAAGCGCGCTTCTCCGAGATCGTCAGGTCCGCCATGGATGCGATCGTCGTGTTCGACACCGATGCGATCGTGACGATCTTCAATACCGCTGCCGAGCACATGTTCGGCATGACGAGCGAGGAAGCCGTTGGCCGCGACGTGCGGCGACTCTTTCCCGAGGCGCTGCGCGAAGGATTCTTCGATACCGTGTGCGTCGACAACGCCGCGAGAACTCAGGCTGCCCGGAAGGAAGGTCAGCATGTCCTCTCGTTCGACGCGTTGCGCTCCGGCGGCGAACCGTTTCCGGTGGAAGCCACGGTGAGCTGCCTCACCGTACGCGGAAAACGCACATACACGCTGATCCTTCGCGACATCTCGGAGCGCAGACGCGCCGAGCAGGAGCTCCAGGAGCAGGCGAAGTCGCTGGCGACGGCAATGGGCGAGCTCAAAGGCCTGAACGCCGAACTTGCGGACCGGCAGGTGGAGCTCGAGCGCGCGATGGCGGCGCGCAGCCGATTCTACGCCTCCATGAGCCACGAGCTCCGTACGCCCATCAACGCCGTGCTCGGATACAGCACGCTGCTCCTGGAGAACATCTACGGACCACTGAACGAGAAGCAGGCGGAAGGCATCGCGCGCACGCACAAGGCCGCGAAGCATCTGCTCGAGCTGGTGAACGACGTGCTGGATCTCTCGAAGATCGAGGCAGGGAAGATCGACCTGCGCCTGCAGCCCGTGGCATTCCCGGCGCTCATCGAGGATCTGTTCGTCACCGTGCGGCCGTTGGCCGACCAGTACGGCTCACCGCTGTCGCTCGAGCATGACGGGGACGCCATCAACGTGGTGAGTGATCCGCGCCGGCTGCGCCAGATCCTGTTGAACCTCCTCTCCAACGCCATCAAGTTCGGCCGCGGCAATCCCATCAGGGTCCGCTCCATTCCGATGAGCGAGGGGGGCGTTACGATCGAGGTCATCGATCAGGGCGAGGGCATCGCGCAGGCGGATCGCGAAAAGATCTTCGACGAGTTCGTTCAGCTCGGAAAGACGCAGCGCACGGAAGGGACAGGGCTCGGCCTGCCCATCTCGCGTCGCCTGGCGGAGATGCTGAACGGCAGGCTGGAAATCGAGTCCGAGATCGGCGTGGGCAGCACGTTCCGGTTGGTCGTTCCGTCCGCGGCCACGATACAACCCGGCCGCATGTCGCGCCCCCTCGATCAGGATGCGATCATGCGCTCAATCGAAGAGCGAGACGGTCACCGGGACAACGGGAGCGTCGAGCGTCCGGCGGCGACGTCGACCGTGAACGGCGACTGAAGTCCAGCTATCTGAATATGGCGCTGCCGAGTGCGTCATCGTCCTTAGAACTCGAAACCCAGCGCCAGGCTGACATGATTGTTTGTCACCGTGCCGGCGGCATATTTCGTCTGTAACTGCCGGAACTCCGTTCCCAGGAAGAGCGGACCGCCTGGACGGATGGTGGCATACCCGGCGCACGCCTGATTGCGCAGCCTGCCACTCGAAACGACATCCGCTTCACGCGGCGCGTCGATGCCGCATCCAGAGCCGAATCCGAACTGTGTGCCTGCACGCAGATTCACCTGGAGCCAGCCGCCGCGGTCATCGAGCGGAAGTGCGCTCCGATTCAGATTCTGCCCGATGCCGCCGCCGCCGAGTCCCCGCAGGCCGCGACCATCGTAGCCTTCGCCGCGAAGCTCCAGTGCCGAGGCGAGTGCTACGCGCGCATCGCAGGCGAAGGCGTGTGTGGTCATCGGCGCGGAATTCACTCCATCGAGCCAGGCGACGTGCGCGCCGCACCCGATCTCGCCCTGATGGTCCGCTTCGCCCCACCGAACGCGCACACGCGATTCGAGCGCCGGCCGTCCCGTCCGTTCCGCCTGATCCACGTCGGTATCGAACAGCCCGATCGGATCGCCGGTAATGTTCGCGAGCACGGCACCCTGAAGCGCGATGCGAACGTCTCCGCTGCTCTCGATGGTGCCGCGAATCTGCGGAAGCCACAGCCACAGGTTTCCCGCGGTTGCAAATGCCGGCGTGCCGATGGCGGCGGGACTGACCGGATTGACGCCCGCGATCAGCGGCGATTCCTGACCGACCAGCAGCTCTCCATTGGACCAACGCACGATTCCACGCGCGGTGCGCAGGCGGAGCAGCGGGAACGTGCGGCCGCCACTGCTGGCCTGCTGGCCGCCGTAGAAGTCCACGTCCACGTCACCGACGAACTGCCCGCCGAGGACGTCGCGCGCCGAGAGCGCGGCGCCGAGCGTGGTCTGTCGGGCGCTCATCACGACCGGTGTCGGCGGTGGAGAGATGGAATCAGGGCGGACGAACTGCGGATCGTCCGCATTGTTCACCCGCCGGTCGTTGCGTACACCGTGGACCAGGACTCGCCCCGTCAGCTCGAGCTGCATCCGGCTTCGCGTCGTCACGCCGGCTGACGCCTGCTCGTCGAGCTGCTGCCGGAGTTGCGCGATGGCCTCTTCGGCACGCCTGAGGCGAATTGCGAGCGAGTCCGGCGTCGCAGACGAATCGCGCCGCACCTGGGCGGAAAGCGGCAGCGTGAGCAGGCCGCAGAGGGCCCCTGCCACGGCGACGCGCGCCATGCTTGACGCTGCGGCACGCGGCGTCGCACTCTTGGAGTGAGCCGCACAGCTCCGAGTGGTCATGTGACAATGCGGGAGAGAGTGGTATGTCGGGGAAGACCGTCGTGCGCCGATCGGCCATGCTGCTGATGTTTCTCGCGCCTGCACTCGGCGCTCAGGGCGCTGTATCCGGTCAGGTGTCCCTGCTCGAGCGGCCCGGAGAGCAGAGCGAGGATCTGAGCGATGTCGTGGTGTGGCTCGAGCCACCGCCGACGTCGCGCGCTCGATCGACGCCCGTGGCTGCGACGATCCAGCTTCAGGGACGACAGTTCACGCCTCGCGTGCGCGTCGTTCCCGAGGGGAGCAAGATCGAGTTCCCCAACATGGACTCGTTCAGTCACAACGTCTTCTCGAAGGCGCCGGATGGAGCGTTCGACACGGGGGTCTACGGCCGGGGACGCACGAAGGACCAGACGTTCAAGGACACTGGAGTCTTCCCCATCTATTGTAACATCCACCCGAGAATGACGGGCTATGTGGTCGTGCTCCGGTCGCCCTATTTCGCGCAGGCGGGCGATGATGGCCGCTTTACGGTACCTGCCGTGCCAGCGGGTGCCTATACACTGCATGTGTGGCACGACCGGGTCATGCAGGAGACCACCCGGCCGGTGACCGTGAACGCATCCGGCTTCGCAGTTGGTCGCGTAGAGCTGGATGCGCGGGGCTATCGCTATGTGCAGCACAAGAACAAGTACGGGCAGGAATACACGAGCGCGGCCGGCGATCGGTACTGAGTCCTCCAACACCCTCTGACGCCATGCGCCGGTTCGGTCTCTCGTTGAAGATCTTCCTCGGCACCGCCGCGGTGGTGACGGCCGTGCTGCTCGTCACGCTGGTCGTGACGTCGTCCACCTCGCGCGCCAACGCCGAACGGGTGATCCAGGCGGGACTGGCGGAGACGAACGTGCGTATTGGCGAGCAGCTGCTTGCGCGGCAGGTGAAGCTGCAGGGTGAGCTCGGCGTCTTCGCCCAGAATCGCGACGTGATGACGACCATCACCAAGGACACCGTCGGGAGCGATGCGCTGGATCAGGCACAGCAGGCGGTGGAGGCGACGCATGCAAAGTGGGTGCAGATCGTGGATGCGCGCGGCTTCCGCCTGGCGAAGAGCGACGATCCGGCGGCGCCGAAGTCCGAGATCCGATCGGCGCTCGTCACCGGCGTGCTCGAGGGGCACAAGACCGCGGGCTTCGGCGTGATGGGCGATTCGATGGTGATGCAGATCGTGGCTGTCCCGCTGCTGCGCGATCTCAACGACTCCGGCAGTGTGGTCGCCGTGCTCATGGCCGCGCAGCCGATTACGGATTCGCTGGCGCGGACCATCGGGACGGCGACGGGAAGCGAGGTCGCCTTCTACGTGGTGGATACGAGCGGGCACGTGCCGCACGTGGCCGGTGCGACCGTTGCGCCAGAGGAGCGCGCGCGGCTTCAGCAGGAAGTCGCGGCGCGCGTTCTACCGAAGCAGCAGGACGTGCAGCTTGCCGGCAGCGTGAAGGGCGAGTCTGCAAAGGGCGCGAAGGCGCCAATGATGGGCTCCGCGACGGAGCGTGCCACCTTCACCGTCGGCGGGACGCAGTATGTGGGGCAAGGGACGCCGCTGCTGGGCGCGTCGGGACGGCCCATCGGCGGCTTCGTGGCCATGCGGTCGCTCGACGCGGAGCTGTCGGGCTACTACGGTCTGCGGAGGGCGCTTCTTCTGACGGGCGCCGCCGGCCTCCTCATCGCGTTTCTGCTGTCGGGCGTGATTACGCGGCAGATCGTCTCGCCAGTCACGGCGCTCGTTGCAGCGACGCGGCGAGCGGCAGATGGCGACTATAACGCGGAGATTCCGGCGACGTCGCGGGACGAGATCGGCACGCTGGCGGACGCCGTGCGGCGTCTCCTGAGCGATCTGCGCGACAAGCAGGCGCTCGTCGAGTTTCTCGGTGGCAATCGCGCCATGGCGGCGGCCACTGCCGGCGGCGCTGACGCGACTCAACTCATGTCGCAGCCGACGGTGCGGCTCGACCGCGGTGAGCTCGCGCCCGGACAATCATTGGGCGTGCGCTATGACATCAAGGGGCTGCTGGGCGCGGGCGGAATGGGGATGGTGTACCGGGCGGTGGATCGCGAGCTGCAAGAGATTGTCGCGATCAAGACGCTCCGGCCCGAGATGATCGCGAATGATTCCACCGCGCTCGAGCGCTTCAAGAGCGAGATCCGGATTGCGCGAAAGATCTCGCACCGCAACGTCGTGCGCACACACGATCTCGGCGAGTCGCAGGGGTTGTATTTCATCACGATGGAGTACGTGGAGGGCACGTCGCTCAAGGACCTGGTGACGACGCGCGGCCGGCTCCCGGTTCACGTGCTGTTGCCCATTGCCAAGCAGCTGTGCCGCGCGCTCGAGGTGGCGCACGATTCCGGCGTGATCCATCGCGACATCAAGCCACAGAACATGGTGGTGGAAAGCGATGGAACGCTGAAGGTGATGGACTTCGGCATCGCGCGTCTGGCGACACGGCCCGCGCAGGCCGGTCTCACACAGGCCGGTATGGTCATCGGCACGCCGGAATACATGGCGCCCGAACAGCTTCTCGGCGACGAGCTCGATGCGCGCGCCGACGTCTACTCCGCGGGCGTCGTGCTGTACGAGTGTCTCACCGGCCGCCTTCCGTTCGAGGCGCCGACGCCGATTGCGCTCATCTCGCGCGTGCTGGAGGAAACGCCCCCGGCACCGCGCGCATTGCATGCGGACATCCCCGAGACGCTGAGCGCGCTGGTACTCCGCGCCATGGCGCGTGACCGGGACGCGCGAATCGCGAGCGCGAAGGCCCTCAACGATGCCCTCGAGCAAGTCGGTTGACATCGGCCGCTGAATTGCTCGACGCGCTCGACAGCGGTGTGCTGTTGCTCGACGGTGACCTTTCCATCGAGTACGCCAATGCGCGATGGCGCAGCTGGCTGGTGGAGGAGCTCGCGCCACGCACGCCAATTGCGTCCCTGATCGATGACGACACCGACGGGTTCCTGGACGAGCTGCGCGATCTCCTGAACGACGGCGAGCCGCGCACCATGTCACTCCGGCTTCGGGCGACGCACGCGGACGTGTCGCCGCGCCGTGTGACGGCGATCGCGCGCCGCGCCGGCGGGAGGATTCTGCTGGAGGCACGGGGAGTTTCGGACGACGATCGTTTGTCCATGCACGACATCGCCCGTCGTCTCGCTGAAGTGAACGACATGGCGGAGGTACTGAGCACCCTCTGCGACATCGCCACGCGGCAGTGCGCGGCCAGCGGGGCCGCGGTGCTGCGCGTCACCGGGCGATATGGTGAGGTCGTCGCCGCGGCGGGAGATCTCTCCATCGCACGAGGGCGCAGCTTCGCGCTCGAGGGCTCGCTGCTTCATGAAGCGATGGCGGGCCAAGGCGTCATACACGAACGGAACTACAAGGAGTCTGGACGGCCGCTCATGCGCGTTGTCCCCGAGCTCTCGCTCGGCCCCATCATGGTCTCGCCTCTGCGGGCGCATGGCGAGACGCTCGGTGTCATCGCCGTAGCGCGCGGCGTCGACGCGCCGTCCTTCAGGCCGCGGGACATGGCCCGCCTGCGTCTGCTCGCGGATCACGCGGCGCTGGCCGTGCACAAGTCGCTGCTGCTCATGCAGGCACAGAGCGCGGACCGCGCGAAGGGGCGCTTTCTGGCGACGATGAGCCATGAGCTGCGCACGCCGCTGACGGCGCTGGCGGGCTACAACGAGCTGCTCGCCGATCAGGTGATCGGACCGCTGAGCGAGCCGCAGCTCGACGTCCTGGAGCGCATGCGGTCGGTGACGGCGCACCTGTCGGCGATGATCGAGGAGATTCTCGCATTCACGAGTCTGGAGGAGGGGCGCGAGACTCTGCGTCCCACGGAATTTCTCGCTGCGGACCTCGTGAACTCGGCCGTGGCGGTCATCGAGCCTCTGGCGGAGCAGAAACGGCTGCGGGTGGACACACGACTTCCGCCGCGGCACGTGCGCATGACGAGCGACATCGACAAGTCGCGCCAGATTCTCGTGAACCTGTTGGGCAATGCGGTGAAGTTCACGGACAGCGGCACGATCTCGGTGCGCGTGACGTTGCATGACGACGCGATCCGCATCGAAGTGAAGGACACCGGAATCGGCATTCCACAGTCGGAGCTTGCCCATCTCTTTCGGCCGTTCGCGCAAGTGGACACGGGATTGACGAGGCGCCACGGCGGAACCGGGCTGGGGCTGTATATCTCCCGGCGCCTGGCGACAATGCTTCACGGACACATCGAGGTGAGCAGTGCGCCGAACGTGGGATCCACGTTCGCGGTGGTGCTTCCGCTGCACCTGGACGCCGCCAAGGCCGGTCAGGACACGGCCCCGGCCTAGTAGCACCCGCGCTCCTGCCGCTAAATTTCGAGCATGAGCACATTTCCACCGACGACGTCCGTATTCAACGACGGGTACGTCGCCGAGCAATACGAGTCGTACCGGCGCGATCCGTCGTCGGTGGCCGAGAGCTGGCGACAGTTCTTTCGTACGGCCGAAGGACTCGCCGGCATCGTCGGCGGAGCACGCCCCGACGATCAGCTCCTTCGCAAGGCGGCGGGCGCCGCGTCGCTGGCCGACGCCATCCGCGAATACGGCCATCTCGCGGTGCAGCTCGACCCGCTCGGCACACCGCCGCCGGGCGCGCAGGAGCTTCGGCCCGACGCACACGGCATCGCAGAGGCAGAGCTGGCGGACGTTCCCGCGAGCGCGCTCGGCTACACGTCCGGGACCGCCGCCGACGTGGTGCGCCATCTCCGCGACGTGTACTGCAGCGCCATCGCCCTGGAATTCACGCATCTCGGCAGCGAGGAGGAGCGCCAGTGGTTCAAGCGCGCCATGGAGGAGGGTGAAGTCGCGAGCCTGCTCTCGCCCGAGGAGAAGGTGGCCGTCCTGCGGCGTCTCACCGAGGTCGACGGTCTCGAACGATTCCTCGACCGCGCGTACAAGGGATTCAAGCGTTTCTCGATAGAAGGCACGGACGTGATGGTGCCGATGCTCGATGAAGCCATTGCGCGCGTGGCGGAGCGCGGCGCACGGCAGGTGGTGCTGGGCATGGCACACCGCGGCCGCATCAACGTGCTCGTGCACGTCATGGGCATGTCGTACCAGGAGATGTTCGGCGAATTCGAGGGGCGTCAGGGCGACGCGAGTGCATACAGCAGCACCGGCGACGTGAAGTACCACCTGGGCCACCGCACCGAGCGCACGGTCGGCGACCGTACGGTGACGCTGGAGCTCGTGCCGAATCCGAGCCATCTCGAGGTGGTCAATCCAGTGATGCTCGGCCTCACGCGCGCAAGCCAGCGCATCGGCGGTGCGTCCACCGAGCGGGACGAACGCGCCGTTCTGCCGATCTGCATTCACGGCGACGCGGCGTTTCCGGGCGAGGGCATCGTTCCGGAGACGTTCAATCTGTCGCGGCTGCGCGGATACCGCGTGGGCGGAACGTTGCACATCATCGCGAACAACCAGGTCGGATTCACTACGGATCCGATCGATGCGCGATCGACCCGATACGCGTCGGACCTCGCGAAGGGATTCGAGGTGCCCGTCCTGCACGTGAACGGCGACGATCCGGAGGCGTGCATCGTGGCGGTGCGTCTCGCCGTCGCGTACAGGGACCAGTTCAAGAAAGACGTGCTCATCGATCTGGTCGGCTACCGTCGCTGGGGGCACAACGAAACCGACGAGCCGAGATTCACACAGCCGCTGCTCTACAAGGCCGTGGATGCGCATCCGCGCCCGCGCGAGGTCTGGGGCGCGCGTCTCGTGCGTGAACGCGTGCTGACCGAAGACGAGGTGAAGGCGATGGATGCGCAGGTCCTCGACGGCCTCGCTTCGGTACATAAGGAGATGAAAGGCGGCGCCGCGAAAGGTGAGCCGAAGGTGACACCCGCCGAGGCGCCTGCATTCGGCAACAGGCCGGAGCCGCCGACGGCTGTTGCCGCCGAGCTACTGGAATCGCTGAACGCCCGATTGCTCGCGTGGCCGCAGACCTTTGCGCCGCCGAAGAAGCTCGCGCGAATCATCGAGCGGCGCCGCGAGGCGCTGCACAACGGCGCCATCGACTGGGGACATGCCGAAGCGCTTCTCTTCGGTTCGCTGCTCGTCGAGGGCATCGGCGTCCGCATGAGTGGGCAGGACGCCGAGCGCGGCACGTTCGGCCATCGAAATGCCGTGCTGCACGACGAAAACACTGGCGGGACGTACATACCGCTCGCGAACATTCCGCAGGCGCGCGCGCCGTTCGAGATCTACAACAGCCCGCTGTCGGAAATGGGAGTGATGGGCTTCGAGTACGGGTTCAGCGTCGCCACGACGAAGGACCTCGTGTTGTGGGAAGCGCAATACGGCGACTTCGTCAACGTCGCGCAGCCCATCATCGATCAGTTCATCTCGTCCGAGCGCGCAAAGTGGGGGCAAACCAGCGGACTGGTGCTGCTGCTGCCCCACGGCTACGAAGGTGGCGGGCCGGAGCACTCCAGCGCACGCCTCGAGCGCTTCCTGCAATTATGCGCCGAGCAGAACATGTGCGTCGCCTATCCGGGGACGCCCGCCCAGTACTTCCACATTCTGCGCCGGCAGGCGCTGCGGAGTGAGCGGACGCCGCTGATTCTGATGCAGCCCAAGAGCCTGTTGCGTCTCGCGGAGGCGGCAAGCAGGGTCGAGGATCTTGCAGGCGGGACGTTCGTGCCGGTCATCGACGATGCGTCGGCCGCCGCGCGCGCGGGCGAGGTGCGCCGCCTCGTGCTCTGCACCGCCAAGATGTACTACGACCTGCTCGATGCGCGCGCGAAGTCCGGCACGACGAACGGAGAAATTGCATTCGTCCGCATCGACGAGCTCTATCCGTGGCCGGGCGCGGAGGTGGCGGAGATCGTGGATCGGTATCCCAACCTCGAGGATGTCGTGTGGGCGCAGGAGGAGCCGAAGAACATGGGCGCCTGGACGTTCGTCGCACCGCAACTTCGTGTCGCTACCGGCAACATGCTCACGATCCGCTACGTGGGCCGCCCGGAACGTGCGAGCCCGGCCGAGGGTTACTCGGAAGCGCACAAGGTCGCGCAGCAGCGCATTCTCTCGGAGGTGCTCACCCTGCCCGCTACCAGTGCGCGGCGGAAAACGACCAAGGTCTGATGATACGAACATTTCTCATCGCCGCTCTTCTCGCGCCGCGCCTCCTGTTTGCTCAGGAGCGCGGCGCAGTCGTCTTGGGCGAGTCCGTCGCGGGGCTCGACGTCACGACGCGCGTGCTCGTGATCGCGGCGCATCCGGACGACGAGGACACGCAGCTCATCACGTGGCTCGCGCGAGGCAGACAGGTCGAGACGGGTTACCTCTCGCTGACGCGCGGCGACGGTGGGCAGAATCTCATCGGCAACGAGCTGGGCGTGATGCTCGGCATGATCCGCACGGAGGAGCTGCTCTCGGCGCGCCGTCTCGATGGCGGCCGCCAGTTTTTCGCGCGCGCGTTCGATTTTGGTTTCTCGAAGACCGCTGAGGAGACGTTGCGGCACTGGCCGAAGGATTCCTTGCTTCGCGACGTCGTGACCGTCGTGCGCGTTTTTCGGCCGCAGGTAATCGTTGCGGTGTTCTCCGGTACGCCGCGGGACGGCCACGGTCATCATCAGGTGTCGGCCATTCTTGCGCGTGAGGCTTACGACGCCGCTGCGGACACGGTGCGGTTTCCGGCATCATCGACGCTCGGACTTGGTCCGTGGTCGGCGTCGAAATTCTATCGCGCGTCGCGCTTCGCTCCGGAAGGCGCTACGACCGTCTTCAACGTCGGTGAGCTGAGCGCACTGCGCGGACGCACGTACGCCGAGATCGCGTCGGAGAGCCGGTCGCAGCATTTGTCGCAGGGGTTCGGCATCCTACAACGGCGCGGTGCCTCACTCGACTATCTCACGCTGCTTGCGTCGCGCGTGGGCGACACGAACGCGCGCGAGACCTCACCGCTCGACGGCCTCGTGTCGGGCTGGTCGCGGTTCCGCGCGTCGTCCGGCGCACGCGCCGATCTGGATTCACTTCCTGAAGCCATCGCGGCGGTGCGCACCGCACAGAATCTCGCGTCACCCGCGGGAATGGTGCGGCCATTGGCGCATGTAGCGGCACTGCTCACGCATGCGCGTGACAATCTCGGATGCCCGCGCACTGCCATCGACGCCGCGTGTCGCGGAATGCTCGGCGATCTCGCAGTGACACTGGAGACGGCGGAGTCGCGTACGAAGTCGGCGCTTCTCGCAGCAGCTGGCGTGCTCGTCGAGGCAACGGCGCCGCGCGAGCAGCTTGCTGTGCGAGACACGCTGCCCGTCACGATCTCGGTGTACAACCAGGGCTCGAGCGACGTCGAGCTCGACGGCGGAGCCGCATGGTCAGCAGACGAGTCCGTGCCCGAGGGGGCGCACCAACGCACCGTGGTGCGGCCGGATAGCGTCGGCCGCATTGGGCTGTCCATTGTCGGCAAGGCGCCGAGCGTGCCGTGGTGGCTGCGCATCGGCCGGCGCGGCGATGTGTTCGAGTTGCCGGGCTCCGGCACGTCCGCGGCGGAATATCTGGCCGTCGGCGAAGAGCGACTCTCCGACACCCGTGCCCGAGCGTATTTGCGCATCGCCGGTGTTGCCGTCGCGGTTGACGCCGGGCCCATCGTGTATCGCTTCGCGGATCCTGCCCGCGGGGAGCAGCGACGTCCGGTAACCGTGGTGCCGGGCATCAGTGTCGCGTTCGATCAGGAGGTGGAGTACGCGCGCGCTGGTGCTCCGCTGAATCGCGCGTATACGGTGCGTCTGCATTCTGCGAGCGCGGCACCGCGTGGTGTTTCCGTGGAGCTGCGCGCCGTAGGGCTGACGGTGGACACCGCGGTTCGGCGCGTGGCGATGGAGCCGTTCTCCGATGCGACGCTCACGTTCCACGTGAAGGGCAAGTATTCGCCGGGCAGTTATTTCGTTACCGCGATGGCAATGAGCGGTGACGAGCGATTCACCAGCGGCTTCGTCCCCGTGCAATACGCGCACATTCGTCCGCTCCGATACTACCGTCCCGCAGCTGTCCACGTCGAAGCGGTGGATGCCGCGCTCCCGAAGCGCCCCGACGTAGCGTACATCCGCGGCGTCGGTGACAACGTGGCGCCAATGCTTGCGCAGCTTGGACTCAACGTCACGGTGCTCGCGGCGGAGCAAGTGGCCGAGACGGATCTTTCGCGATTCGGCTCCATCGTGATCGGCCCACGCGCCTTCGCCGCGAGCCGGTCGCTCGTGCAGCAGGCGCCGCGCCTCCAGGAATTCGCTCGCGCCGGCGGAACGATCGTCGTGCAGTACGGTCAGCAGGAAATACAGACGCCGGGCATTCTCCCGTATCCCGTCACACTGCGGCAAACGGCCGAGCGCGTGACGGAGGAAGATGCGCCGGTGACCATTCTCGATGCTCGCGCCGGCGTAATGGCGTCACCGAACCGGATTACGATGGACGATTTCCAGCACTGGGTGCAGGAGCGCTCCACGTATATGCCGACGGCGGCCGATCCCCATTACCAGCGCGTGCTGGAGATGCACGATCCGGGAGAAGCACCCAACGAGAATTCGTTGCTCGTCGCGCCGGTGGGAAAGGGTGCGTACGTCTACGTGACGCTGGCGCTTTTCCGTCAATTGCCGGCAGGCGTGCCTGGCGCGGCGCGCATCTTCCTGAATCTCGTCGGCGCGGACGGCAGGATGGCGTCCACGCTGCCGCAGCCGTGAGGAGCCACGCGGCGTGGTGATGACGACGTGGGTCAGCGAGGGTCGCCGCCCACGTGTCGTCATCATCGGTGGCGGGTTCGGCGGCTTGTATGCAGCGCGCGCTCTCAAGCGCGACAAGGTTGACGTGCTGGTGCTGGATCGTACAAACCACCATCTGTTTCAGCCCCTGTTATACCAGGTAGCGACGGCTACGCTTGCGCCGACGGACATCACGTCGCCGATCCGGTGGCTGCTCAGACGTCAGCGAAACGCGACGGTGCTGATGACCGAGGTGCTCCGAATTGATCCGGCTCGACGAGTGGTCATCGCGGACGCCGGGGAATTTCCGTACGACTTTCTGATCGTCGCCGCGGGCGCGCGTCACGCGTATTTCGGCCACCCGGAGTGGGAGGCGAATGCGCCGGGATTGAAGAGCATCGACGATGCGATCGCCATCAGGCAGCACATTCTCACGGCATTCGAGCGTGCGGAGCTCGCACATGACCCCGTGGAGCGCGACGCATGGTTGAGCTTTGTCGTGATCGGCGGCGGTCCAACGGGCGTCGAGATGGCAGGCATGATTCCGACCATCGCCAAGGACGCCCTCGCACGGGACTTCCGTCGCATCTCGACGGAGAAAGCACGTGTGACGCTGCTCGAGGGCGGTCCGCGCGTGTTGCCGTCATACCCCGAAGATTTGTCGGAGCGCGCGAGGCTCGACCTCACGGCGCTTGGTGTCGACGTTCGCACGGATACGCTCGTCACCTCGGTGGCGAAGGGCGAAGTGCGTGCCGGCGAGCTCGTCCTGCACACGCGCACCGTGATCTGGGCCGCCGGAAACGCAGCGTCGCCGCTCGGCGCATCGCTCGGCGCGGAGCTGGATAGAGTCGGACGCGTTCGAGTGGAGCAGGATCTCAGTCTGGCGGCGCATCCAGAGATCTTCGTCATCGGCGACATGGTGACGATCTCGAGCCGGGGGAAGCCGGTGCCGGGCGTCGCACCGGCCGCCATGCAGATGGGGCCGCACGCCGTAAAGAACATCCGGCGCACGATTCAGGACCGCCCGCGCCTTCCCTTTGTCTATCGGAACAAGGGCGATCTCGCGACGATCGGCCGGCATCGCGCCATCGCGGATTTCGGCTTTCTCCAGGTCACCGGCGGCGCCGCGTGGTGGTTCTGGCTCTTCCTGCACATCATGTATCTGGCCGGATTCAGGAATCGATTGAGCGTGCTGCTCGAGTGGGGATACTCTTACTTCACCTATGATCGCGGCGCGCGGCTGATTACGGCCGGGCGACCTGCTGCCGTCCAGGCTAGCGAGCCCTGAGCCGCCAGGCGACCTTGGAGTATGCTGTCTTCCGCGCTCGGCAGTACGCACGATGATGCCGGCAGCGAGCTCGCGCGACTCGACGCGCTGCTCGAAGCGGTTCCTCTTGCTGTGGCGCTGTTCGACGGCTCTCTCGCTCTGGCCGCGACGAACGCGCGCTACCGAGAGCTCACGGGCCTCGACGTGTCGCAGGTCGGCCGCTCCATTTACGACGCCTTCCCCAACGCGCTCGCGGACCTGACCGAGCAGGTGGACATCGCCGCCGGGGGCGTGCCCGTGGTCTCCGTACGCGTGCCGTTTCAGCATCGCGGTGGGCGCCGACTCGTGGAAGCGACCTTCGTTCCTCTGACGGACGTGCACGGCGCGCGTGGTGTGTTGTTCGCCGGAAGCGACGTCACCGAGCGAGAGGATCTGCGTGAGGATCTGGCGCGAAGCGTCGCGCAGCTCGAGTCCATCTTCGACGTCCTGCCCGACTCCGTGCGCGTCGTCGACGCCGACGGCAACACGGTACGCACCAACGCGCAGGCGCTTCAGGAGCACGCGCCGTCCACACCGCAGACGCTCCGCGAGCTGTGGCAGCTCGACCGTCCCCGGACGCTTGCCGGCACGACGCTGTTCGTGCACGAGCATCCCACGGCGCGCGCGCTGCGGGGCGAGCGGGTTCGTGGTGAGACGCTCGAGGTGCGACGGGGCTCGGGCGACGTCACGGCGGTAGTGGAGGTGAATACGAATCCGCTCTACGATCCGCACCGCCGTGTGCGCGGCGCCGTGACCGTGGAGCGTGACGTCACGGAGCGCACGAGGCTGCAGCAGCAGGTGAAGACGGAGGCGGAACGGCTGGAGCGAATGGTCCAGGAGCGCACGCGCGAGCTGTTGGCATTGCAGGAAGCCGCCGCACGCGACCGTCGTCTGGCCGCGGTCGGGCAACTCGCTGCCGGCGTCATGCATGACGTCAACAACGCGTTGAATCCGATCATGGCCGCGGCGTACCTCCTCGAGATGAACGCGGAAAACCCGGCCGCGGTGCGCGATTATGCGGCGCGGATCGCGCGTGCGGCGGAAACGGGAGCGGCCACCGCCGCCCGCGTCGGACGATTCATTCGCCAGGAGCCGTTGCTCGGCGCCCGTGAAGAAACGGTGGACCTCTCTCTGATGGTGGAGGAGGTCGTCGCGATGACGCGCCCGCTATGGCAGGAGCGGGCGAAAGGCGGCGTCGTCAAGCTGGAGGAATCGCTCGCGCCGCGCACGCTGGTGAAGGGCATTGCTGGCGAGCTGCGCGAGGCGCTCCTGAATCTCGTGCAGAATGCGCTCGACGCGATGGCCGGTGGCGGAACGCTTCGCATCCGGACGGCCGCCACGGCAAGCGAAGTAAGCGTCGAAGTGAGCGACACGGGCACCGGCATGTCCGAGGAGGTGCGCGAGCGTGCGTTCGAGCCGTTCTTCACGACGAAAGGCGTGCACGGCACCGGACTGGGATTGGCCGAAGTGTACGGTATCGCGCGGCGGCATCGAGGGCGCGCGGAGATCGAGTCAATTCCGGGCGAGGGCACGCTGGTTCGGCTGGTGTTCCCCGCTGGAACGTCCGATACCACGAAACGTCCCGCGCTGCAGCACGGCGCACGTCCGCCACGGCGCATCCTTCTCGTGGAGGACCATGTGGACAGCCGCGAGTTCATGCAGCAGCTCCTCGAGAGTGACGGGCATCACGTTCACTCGGTACGCAGCCTCGAGGAGGCGCGGGCACGCCTGGATGACGATACCTTTGATCTCGACGTGCTCGTGACCGACATCGGCCTTCCGGACGGCAGTGGTTGGGATCTCGTGGCCTTCGCGCGAAAGAAGCGCCCGTCGCTCCGGATCGGCGTGGTGACCGGATGGGAACCACGCAACGAGCAGGATCCGGCCTGCGACTTCACGTTGCGTAAGCCCGTGGGCGCGGCGGATTTGCTCGAGGAGATTGCGGGACAGCAGGCACGCACTCAAAATTGAAGGTTTGGGCACATCCCACCGACGCACTGCAAATGGCTGATTCCGGCTCGATTCGCATCCTGATCGCCGAAGACGACGACAACGCTCGCGCGCTGCTCGTCGAGCTGCTCAATACCATGGGTCACGTCGTGGTAGCGGAGGTCAGCGGCGGGCGCGAAGCCATCGAGCGTGCGCGGGACGTCGTGCCGGACGTGGTGCTCCTCGACGTTCACATGCCGGACGGGTCCGGCATCGAAGCGGCGGAGCAGATCGCGGCTCAGGTGCCCGGCGTGGCCGTGGTGCTGTTCAGCGGCGACGAATCCATCGTGCTCTCCGAGCGCGAAGTGGCGGCCACAGCGGCAATCGCGTTCCTGCCCAAGCCGACGCCGCCTCGCGTACTGGACTCGACGCTGCGCCTGGCGGTGTCGCGAGCGCGGGAATTCGCGGTGGCAAAGAAGGACGCACAGGCGGCACGCGGGGCGCTGGAAAACCGGAAGACCATCGAGCGCGCGAAGGGCATCCTGATGCGCCGTACGGGGTCCTCGGAGCAGGAGGCGTATCGCATCCTGCAGCGCACGTCGCAGGACCGATCCGTTCCGATGGTGGAGATCGCGAAAGCGGTGCTCGCGTCGGAGCCGGGCTACCAGGAAACGCCCAAAGAGCCGTAGCCCTCAGGCGGGGCTCGGCTTCACGTACGACTCCATGCCGAGCCCGAGATAGATCGTGAACGCGACGAGCGACGCCGAGAGCAGAAACGGCAGCTCGAGGTGCCAGTCGAACAGGGTGCCGAACACGATCGGAAACAGCACACGTGCCATGCCGCCGAACGTCTGCTGCACGCCCATGTAGAGGCCGCGTTCCTTGCTGGAGATGACGCGAGACAGCAGCGCCGTGACACAGGGGAAAGTGAACGCCGTCCCCAAGGGCAAAAGCGCCACCGCCAGCGCGAGGGGCAAGTATGGCAGCAACGCCACGGCACTCGCTGGAAGCAGGCCGCCCAGCATTGCCGCGACACGCGCGGGATCGGAGAGAGGTTTGATGAAGGCCATCGACGCGATGCCGATGGCGAGCAATGTCGATCCGATACGCGTGAGGCGCGCCTCCCCGAAACGGTCCACCATGCGGCCGAGAACGAGCGACCGCGTCAACACGCTGATGACGCCGGTATAGGAGAAGAAGAAGCCGATCGTCTTCGCGGTCACGTGAAAGCGCGCCGAGAGATACAGCGCGAGCATCGACGTCACGCCCTGAAATGCGCCGAGCGCGATAGCGTAGATCCAGATGAGCCGGGAGGCGGGCTGTCCCGAGTGCGTGACGACACGGACGACTGCGTCGCGCAGCGGCGTTCCTTCATTCGTCCGTGCCTGCGCCTCCGCCGCCTCGCCCATGTCACGCGACTCACGGAGGTAACGGGCGGCAAACGCGATGTTGCCAATACAGAGTGCCGCGGCGAACAGTCCCGGCCCTCGCGGACCCCATGCCGCCGCCGTCAACGAGCCGAGTACCGGACCAATGGCGACGCCGGCGTTCGTCGCGGCCGACAGCCACCCCAGTGCCTTCGCACGCTCCTCGGGCTCGGTCGAATCGGCGACGTACGCCTGGATTACCGAGACCGTCCCACCGCCTGCGCCCTGCACGAGCCGCGACAGAAAGAGCATGCCGAGCGCGAGCGGCCCCATCTCGAGCGCGAACGCGAAGATTACGTACGCGATGGCCGCCGCCGAGAGTCCGACGATGAGCGCCGGCCGCCGTCCGTGCGAGTCGGAGAAGCGACCCCACAACGGCGACGTGATGAGCTGCGCGACGGCGAACGAGCTGACGAGCAGCCCGACGACGGTGCCGCCCTGTCCCAGCTCCTTGGCGTAGAAAGGCAAGAGTGGCAGCACCATCAACATCCCGACCATGTCGATGAACGCCGTGATCATGAGAATCCACAGCTTGCTGCTGTCCCTCAACTTCATGTCGAGCGCGCTCCGGCGGTCATTCGGTGGACGGCTTTCCCAGGGCGGCGGGCGGCACCGATCGTCCGACGACCCCCGCGAGGGCCACGATCGTGAGCACGTATGGGATCATCTCCACGAACTGACTGGGGATCGCATGCGTTCCCTGGAGGCGGATCTGAAGCGTCTCCGCCGCGGCGAAAAGGAGACACGCGAGTCCGGCTCCCTTCGGATTCCATCGGCCGAAGATGGTCGCGGCGAGCGCGATGAATCCGCGTCCCGCCGTCATGCCGTCAGTGAACTGATGCTGGTCGAGCGCCAGATACGCGCCGCCCAGCGCCGCCAGCATTCCGCTGAATGCGACAGCAATGTATCGCACGCGTGTCACGGGCACTCCCACGGATGCGGCGGCGGCGGGATGCTCGCCCACCGCACGGACCCTGAGCCCGAACGGCGTACGGTACAGAATCCAGCCGAGCGTCGGCAGCACGATGACTCCGATCCACACGAGCGGATTGTATGCGAGCGCGAGAAATCCTGTGCCGGTGCCTCCAAAGCCGGGCACGCGCGGCGAGTTGGACGAGCTTCCAAAGAACAGGCGAAGGAAGAAACGTGTCAGACCGACGGCAAGCAGATTGATCGCGATGCCGATGACCACCTGGTCACCGCGAAAGCGAATGGTGCCGACGGCATACACCAGCGCGAGCACCGCGCCGCCCACCAACGCCGCAGAAACGCCGAGCCACGGCGAACCGCTGGCGAAGCTCACGGCCGCGGCGCAGAACGCGCCGCCGAGCATGTATCCCTCGAGCCCGAGGGCAATGAGGCCGGCTCGCTCGCTCAACACACCGCCGGCCGCGGCGAGCAGGAACGGAACGGCAATGCGCAGCGTCTGCGACAGGAAATCGAGCACGCTCATGTAGCGGCCGTCCGGCGTGAGGTGCGCAGCATGCGGCGCACCTCTGGCACTGACGTCGCCACCGCAAGAATGACGACGGCTTGGAGCACGTCGATCATCTGCTTGGGCACGAGGGCATTCACGACGAGGCCGCCCTGCGACAACGTGGCGAACAGGAGAGCCGCGACCACGATGCCTAACGGATGGTTGCGTCCCACGAGGGCCACGGCAATGCCGAGATATCCCGCACCCGACGCAAACCCTTCCTCGTAGTAGTGCTTGTAGCCGAGCACGTAATTGAGCCCGCCGATTCCCGCGATCGCGCCGGACACGGTGAGCGCGCGCCACACCACGCCACCGACATGGACGCCCGCGTTCTCCGCGGCACGCGGCTGAAGTCCCACCGCGCGAAGCTCGAATCCGCGACGCGTACGGAACAGGTACCAGCCGAACACCGCCGCGGCGATGACCGCGAGCAGAATCGTTGCGTTCGCGGCGGAGCCGTGAAAAGCGGGAATCACGTCGCTCAGCCGGAAGAGCGCGCCGCTCTTCAATTCCGGCGTGTGCAGCGTGTCCGGCACGTGCACCTTCGCGCTCGTGAGGTAGTTGAGCAGCGCGAGCACGATGAAGTTCAACATGATGGTGACGATCACCTCATGCGCGCCGAACTTCGCCTTCAGGACGCCGGGCACGGCGCCCACGATTCCACCACCAAGGGCCGCCGCGAGAACGAACAGTGGCAGACAGAGGAGCGCAGGGATGCCGGCGGGAAGCAGCATGCCTGCAACGGCCGCGACAAATCCTCCAGCCGCTACCTGACTCTCCGCGCCGATGTTGAAGAGGCCGGCGCGAAGTCCGAGGCCTACAGCCAGCCCGGTGAACGTGAGGGTCGTGGCCTTGTACAGCACCTGACCAAAGCCGTACGCATTTCCCCACGTTCCCTCGAGCAGGAGGCGATACACGGCGCCCGGGGACTGTCCAAAGGAAAGGATCAACACGTCGCCGACCACGGCGGCGAGCAACAACGCCACAACGGGCGGCAGCAGCGACTCCTCGAGAGTGCGACGGTTCATGCGGCGTGCTCCGCACCGGTCATGAACTGACCCAATAGCTCCGGCGTAGCCTCGGCGCGCAGCAGCAGAGCGACGAAACGTCCGCCGTACATCACGGCCACACGATCCGCGAGCGCCAGCACCTCGGCGAGATCGGCGGACACGAGCAGGATCGCCTTTCCCTGATCGCGTGCCTCGCGCAGCCGCGCATGAATGAGCTCGATGGCGCCGACGTCCACGCCCCGCGTGGGCTGGGACGCGAGCAGCACCTTGAAGTCGCGCGCCATCTCCCGGGCCACGACGATCTTCTGTTGATTGCCGCCGGAGAGACTGCGCGCCGGAGTCGCAGGGTCCGCGGGCCGGATGTCGTACGCGCGAATGCGCTCTTCGGCGTGTGCAAGGACACGAGCGACGTCGATCGTGACGCCCGACGTGAAGCGATGCTGCTGCCCCAGAATGAGATTGTCCGCGATGCTGTAGTCCAGCACGAGTCCCCGCTCGTGGCGATCCTCGGGAATGTGAGATAGGCCGGCGTCGCCCCGGTGTCGCACGTCCAGCGGCCGAAGGTCGAGCCCTCCAAGCGAAATGCTCCCCTCCGCCTCGCGAAGACCGGCAATCGCTTCGATCAGCTCCGTCTGTCCGTTCCCCTCCACACCCGCCACGCCGAGGATCTCGCCGGGCGCGACGGAGAAGTTGACGCGGTCGACGACTGCGGTGCGCCGCGCGCCTGAGACGAGGAGATTCTGCACGTTCAATAGCGGCGTCGATGCCACGCCCCTGCCAGCCGAGGTCCCCGAAAACTCGAAGTCGCGTGCGAGCACCACGTCGCGACCGACCATCGCGCGCGCAATCGACTGCGGCGTGGCTCCCTCCCGAGGGATGCGCGCGACCGTGGCTCCCTGCCGCATGACAGTGATCGTGTCGGAGACCTCGATCACCTCATCGAGCTTGTGTGTGATGAGCACGACCGTGCCACCCTCGGCGCGCAGTGCGCGAAGCACGTTCCACAGCTCCTGCACCTCGGGCGGCGAGAGCACCGCCGTCGGCTCGTCCAGGATGAGGATCCGCGCGCCGCGATACAGCGTCTTGAGGATCTCGACACGCTGCGCTTCGCCCACGGAGAGATCGGCGACGAGACGGTCGGGGGCGACCACCAATCCGGTCCGCGCGCCGAGATCGCGTACTCTCTGCTCGGCCGCGGCGCGATCGAGCACCGGTCCCTTCGTGATCTCCGAGCCCAGCATCACATTCTCGGCCACGGTGAGCGTCGGGACGAGCATGAAATGCTGATGCACCATGCCGACGCCCGCGGCGATCGCGTCGCTCGTGCTCCAACCTGTGACGTCGCGTCCATCCACTTCGATGATGCCCGCATCGGCCGGATAGAGACCGCTGAGAATGCGCATCAACGTGGATTTGCCCGCGCCGTTCTCGCCGACGAGCGCGTGCACTTCGCCACGCGCGACCTGGAGATCCGCTCCGCGATTGGCACGGACAGCCCCGAACGACTTTTCGATGCCGGCAAGGCGTATCGCGTCGCTCATCGCGTGCTTGGCACGTTGATCCGGCCTTCGATGATGTCGCGCCGCAGCTGCTCGAGGCGTGCGCGAACGGTGGGCGGGATCAACCGCTCATTGTGCTGATCGTAGACGTAGCCGACACCGCCCTCGGCCAATCCGTATTGATAGATGCCGCCCTGGAAGCGTTTCTCCTTCACCCGCCTGATGGCGTCGAAGACGGCATTGTCGACGCCCTTCACCATGCTCGTGAGCACGAATCCGGGCGCCTCGTCGTATTGATCGGCGTCCACACCGATGGCGAGCTTATTGGTCTGTCTCGCCGCCTCGAACACACCGAGCCCCGTGGAGCCCGATGCGTGGAAGATCACGTCGACGCCCTGCTGATACTGGCTCAGCGCGAGCTCCTTTCCCTTGCCGGGATTGCGGAACGCCTCGGGCGTGACGCCAGCGTACTGTGAAATCACCTCGCAGTCGGGACAGACGCGCTTCACGCCGGCAATGTAGCCGGCCTCGAACTTGTGAATGAGCGGGAAATTCATTCCGCCGACGAAGCCGACTTTCTTCGACTTGCCTACCAGGGCCGCCAGCGCGCCGACGAGGAACGATCCCTGTTCCTCACGAAACTTGAGCGCCGCGAGATTTGGCGGCGGCGGGATGACCTTGCCGTCCTTGTTCGTGGCGACGGAGTAGTCCACTCCCGCGAAGTGGGTGTTCGGGTATTCCTTCGCGAGCTGCGTGAGGTCATCGGTGAAGATGAAGCCGACGCCGATGACGAGATCCATGCCTTCGGCGGCGAGCAAACGGAGCCCTGATTCGCGATCGGAGCCCTCTCCCGGCTCGATGAAGCGCACCCGCGCGCCCATCTCACGCGCCGCGCGCTCGGCTCCGAGGTATGCGCCGTCGTTGAAGGACTTGTCGCCGCGTCCGCCGAGGTCGAACACGATGCCGACGTTCACCGCCGCGCGGCTCGCGGGTGCGGCTGCGCCCGACGGGCTGACGAACAGCAGGACGACGTGCACGATGAGCAACGCGCCCACGAGGATCAGCAGCTTGCGCATGGGGGACAAAGCTACAGGTGGGCAGTAGGACAGGAAGGCAGGGCAAACGGCGCACGCGGTGGATATCATACGACACATGGTGGCCCGGAAGAAAAAGGAGCTGCAGCCCGAGCGGCTGCGCACGCGCTTTCTCGTCGTCGGCAGCGGGGTCGCCGGCCTGCATACAGCCTGGCGCGCGTCGCAGCACGGTGACGTGCTGCTGCTGACGAAACGTTCGCTGTTCGACAGCGCCACGGCCTACGCGCAAGGCGGCATTGCCGCGGCACTCGGCGCGGGGGACTCGCCGACGCTGCACCGGCAGGACACGCTCGCCGCCGGCGCTGCGCTCTGCGACGCGGCTGCCGTCGAGGTGCTGGTGGAAGAAGGCCCGACGCGCGTCCGTGAGTTGCAGACGGCCGGTGCCCGGTTCGATCTGGATCCATACGGTCATTTGCAGCTGGGACGCGAAGCCGCGCACTCGCAGAATCGCATCGTGCACGCGCACGGCGATCAGACCGGCGCCGAGGTCGCGCGCACACTCATCTCGCGCGTGCGGCGAAGCGCTCGCGTCACCGTGCTCGAGCGGACTCGCGTCCTCGACCTCATCGTCTATCGCGGGCAGTGCGTCGGCGTGCGCGCGAGCGTGAAAGGCAAGGCGGTGGAGATCATTGCCGAGGCGACTGTGCTCGCCACCGGTGGGTGCGGGCAGGTCTATCGCTACACCACCAACCCCGTCGTGGCGACCGGCGACGGATTTGCCATCGCACACCGCGCCGACGTCAAGCTCGCGGACATGGAATTCGTGCAGTTCCACCCCACCGCGCTCGATACGCCGGAGAACCCTCTCGCGCTCATCAGCGAGGCGGTGCGCGGGGAAGGGGCGATACTCGTCAACGAGCGTGGCGAGCGCTTCATGCGGCGGCTGCACCCGCTGGCTGAGCTCGCGCCGAGGGATGTGGTGGCGCGGGCGATCTTCCGCGAGCAGAAGAAGAACCGCGTGTACCTCGATGCGCGACGGCTCGGAGCTCGCTTTACCAAGCGTTTTCCGGGCATTTTTGCCCTCTGCGGTGCCCGTGGAATCGATCCCCGGCGCGACCTCATTCCGGTGACGCCTGCCGCACACTATATGATGGGTGGGATCGTCGCGGACTTGAATGGGCGCTCGAGCATGCCCAGACTCTATGTCGTCGGGGAGGTAGCGCGGACCGGCGTGCACGGTGCTAACAGACTTGCCTCGAATTCGCTGCTCGAAGGATTGGTGTTCGCCGAGCGCGTGGCGAGAGACCTCGCGGGTGTGCGACCATTGCGCAATGCGCCGGCGGCGAAGCTTTGGACTGTTCCGCCCTTACCGGATCGTGGCGCCGCCCAGGTGGCGGCGGACCGGGTGCGCGAAGTGATGTGGTCGTACGCCGGCATTGCACGCACGGCCAAGGGGCTGCGCACGGCGGTCGTCGAGCTATCGGACATCGAACAGCGGTTGCCGCAAGGAGCCACGGAGGAAGTAAATCTGGTCCAGACCGCGCGTCTCATCGTCGAGGCAGCGTTGCGGCGCAAGGAATCACGCGGCGGTCATTACCGCAGTGATTTTCCACGAGCGAAGCGAACGTGGCGAGGCCGCCACATCGAGCTCTGAATGAGGTGAACGGTTCACGGGTTTCCCGTCCTGCCCATGAAAGTTCTGATCGCTGACGACGACCGCGTGCTCTCGCAATTGATATGCAGCGTGCTGCGACAGGCGGGGCATAAGCCCTTTCCGGCATTCGACGCCATGCAGGCGCTCATGCTCGCCATGCGCGATCCGCCGGACATGGTGCTGCTGGACGTCAACATGCCGGGCGGCTCGGGACTCAAGACGCTCAATACGCTCAAGAGCTCCAACAAGACCTCCGAGATTCCCGTCATCGTCGTCAGCGGCAACGAGGACGCGACGATACCTGAGACCGTGAAGCAGCTCGGCGCCGCTCGCTTCGTTCCCAAGCCGATCGATCCCGAGCTCCTGCTCGAGGTCATACGCGAGGTAATGGAGGAAGAGGGGATCGCAGGTTAGCTTCACCGCATGGCAATCGCCGGAACCCCGGTGCGCCCGCGGGACGAAATGATCGCGCAGCTGCACGGAGAAATCAGGACCCTCGCACGCGAGCGCAACGCCGTCATCCTGGCGCACAACTACGAGCGCGCCGAAGTGCAGGACGTGGCCGACTTCGTCGGCGACTCGTTGGGCCTGTCACGCGAGGCGGCAAAGACACCCGCGGACGTCATCGTCTTCTGCGGTGTGCACTTCATGGCCGAGACGGCCGCGGTCCTCTCGCCGGACAAGGCGGTTCTGCTGCCGGATCTTGCCGCCGGATGCTCGCTCGCCGCCACCATCAACGCCGCGGAGCTCCGCGCGTGGAAGGCGCAACACCCGGGCGCAGTCGTCGTGTCGTACGTCAACACGACGGCCGAAGTGAAAGCCGAGAGTGATTATTGCTGCACGTCGGGCAACGCAGTGGACGTGGTGAATTCCATTCCGGCCGACACCGAGATTCTCTTCTGCCCAGACATGTTCCTCGGCGCGCATGTGAAGCGCTTGAGCGGCCGCACGAACATCCGGATCTGGATGGGCGAATGTCACGTACATGCCGGCATCGATCCGGAGAACATTCGCCTGCAACGCTCCTTGCACCCGCAGGCGGAATTCCTCATTCACCCCGAGTGCGGCTGCTCCACGAGCGTGCTCGAGGCCATGAGCGCAGGCGACGTGGATCCCGACGGCGTGCAGATTCTGTCCACCGAAGGCATGATCAAGCGCCCGGCGCTCTCCGACGCGGATGAGTTCATCGTCGCCACCGAGGTAGGTATTCTCCATCGGTTGCGCCGAGAGAATCCGTCGAAGCGCTTCTTCGCGGCCAACGACCGGGCGTCCTGCGCATATATGAAGGTCACCACGCTGCCCAAGGTGAAACGTGCACTCGAACGGCTCGAGCACCGCATCACGGTGCCCGCACCCGTGGCGCGCGAGGCGCGCCGGGCGATCGAACGGATGATCGCCATCGGTGGACATACGCCGCTGAGCCCCGTGCCCGAAACGACGGCCGATCCCGGCGAGTAGCGCGGCGACCGAGCACGCTGGAGGCGACAATGGAGCGGGAATCGATCAACCCTGAGCGACGCAACACGCCGCGCTACATCACACCGCTCAGCACGCCGGCCGTCAGCAGCGTCGGCGTGCTTCGGTTTCCCTATGCCCAGAACGAGCTGCATGTTCTCGTCAAATCCGCGCTCGACGAGGACGGTGCGTTCAATGATCTCACGACCATCGCCACGGTCGTCTCCGAGCGGCACGCGCGCGGGCGCCTCGTGGCGCGACAGACGGGCGTCCTCTGCGGTGTCGCGCTCGGCCTCGAGGCATTCCGCACGCTCGATCCCAAGGTCACCATCCGCGTGGACAAGGAGGATGGCGCCGTGCTGGAACCCGGTGACTCCGTGCTCTACCTCTCCGGCCATGCGCGCGCCCTCCTCGCCGCGGAGCGCGTCGCGCTGAATTTCATGCAGCGGCTGTCGGGCGTGGCGTCGCTCACCGCGCGGTACGTGGACGCCGTGCGCGGCACGCACGCGAAGATTCTCGATACGAGAAAGACCACGCCGGGCTGGCGCCTGCTGGAGAAGTACGCCGTGCGCGCGGGTGGTGGCACGAATCACCGACTGAACCTTTCGTCGGCCGTGCTCATCAAGGACAATCATCTCGCATCGGTCGACGGCGACGTCGCGCTGGCCGTCCGCCGGGCCCGTGACCTCGCGCCGCGCGGCACACGGGTGGAGGTGGAGTGCGACAGCACGCGCCAGGTCCAGGCTGCTCTCCAGGCCGGCGCGGACATCATCATGCTGGACAACATGTCGCTCGATCAGATGCACGAATCGGTGGGAATGGTCGCAGGCCGCGCAACGGTGGAAGCGTCCGGCGGTGTCAACTTCGATACCGTGCGCGCCATCGCCGAAACCGGCGTCGACTGGATTTCGGTGGGCGCCCTGACCCACTCGGCGCCGGCACTCGATCTGTCCGTCGACTTCGAATAGCCGCACGCACGAGCTCCATGTCCGCGTTGTCAGGCAAGCCGTTGTGGGCACGCGGAGAAGCGCTGGGATTGCCTTCCCTTGAAGACGACATCGAGGCCGACGTCTGCGTGGTCGGACTCGGCGCATCAGGGCTCGTGTGCGTGAAGGAGCTCGCGCGCCTTGGCGCGCGCGTCCTGGGTGTGGACGCGGGTGAGGTCGGCGGCGCTGCCGCCGGCAGAAATGGAGGCTTTCTCCTCGCGGGCGTCGCGCGCTTCTACCACGATGCGGTGTCCGCGTACGGCCACACGCGGGCGCAATGCATGTATCGGCTGAGCCTCGACGAGATCGACCGGATCGCGGCCGACGAGGCAGGTACGGTGTCGCTCGTCGGGTCTCTGCGCATCGCAGAATCCGATGAAGAGCTCGAGGACTGCCGGCAACACCTGCTCTCCCTTCGCGCGGACGAATTTCCGGTCGAGCACTACGACGACGAATTCGGCCGCGGCCTGCTCCTGCCATCGGACGGTGCGTTCGATCCATTGGAGCGTTGCCGCGTACTCGCGCGCGCGGCAATCGACGCAGGCGCGCGTTTGTTCGAGCGTTCGCACGTCACGACGATACGCACTGGGCGAGTGGACACGGCCACCGGCGTCGTGCACGCGAGACACGTGGTGGTAGCAGTGGACGGCGCCCTCGGCCTCCTGCTGCCGCAGCTTGCCGGCGATGTGCGTACCGCACGACTCCAGATGCTCGCGACGGCACCCACGACGGAGATCACGCAGCCACGTCCGATCTATGCGAGGTGGGGATACGACTACTGGCAACAACGCCCGGATGGAGCCATCGCGCTCGGCGGCGCACGCGACATCGGCGGCGACAGCGAGTGGACGCACGACACGGCCCCGTCCCACGTAGTCCAATCGGCACTCGAGCACCGCCTGCGCGCGAAGCTGCGCGTCATGGCGCCGATCACGCATCGATGGGGAGCAAGCGTGAGCTACACCGCCGACGAGCTGCCGATCGTCCGCGAAGTCGATGCAGGCGTGTGGGCCATCGGCGGCTATTCCGGCACCGGCAACGTCATCGGCTCGCTGCTGGGCCGCGGAGTCGCACGTCTCATCGTGCGAAGCGATGATACTCTGCTTCGGCCCTTCCGGAGGCCGTCCTGAGGATCGTCGAGCGCGCGCTGCGCATTCCACTCATGGGCAAGGTTGCGGGCGCGAACCTCCTGATCGTCGTCTCCGCCGTGGTCGGCGTCGGCATGGAGCGGCGGATGAACATGCCGGGCAGCGCGGTGTCCATTCTGGGTGTGGCGCTCGCGCTCAGCCTGATCGTCAATCTGGCACTCGTGTATGTCGCGCTTCGGCCGCTCGATGATCTCGAAGACACAGCGCGACGCCTCGCGACGGGCGACGACGGCGCGCGCGTACCGCCAAGCATTCTGGCGGATCGCGACATCGCGCGCGTGGGCGAGACGCTGAACGACCTGCTCGACCGCCTCGCGGAGGACCGCGCACGCGAACGGCGCCTCGCTGCGCAGGTGATCAGCGCGCAGGACGAGGAACGGGCACGAGTCGCGCGCGAGCTCCACGATTCCACGGCGCAGATTCTCACCGCCGTGATGCTGCAGCTCCACGCCGCCGCGCGTGAGAGCACCACCGATCCCCTGAACGCGCGCATCGCCACGCTTCGCGAGCTCGCGGGGGAAGCGCTCGAGGAGGTGCGGTCGCTCTCGCACACCATGCATCCCCGCGTGTTGGACGACCTCGGACTCGCTGCGGCCCTCGAATGGCTCGCGCGACAGACGCGAGATCAGGCGCCATTGGACGTGCACGTTGCAACCGCGGAGATCGAGCCCCCGCTCCCGGCGACCGTCGCCGCCGCGCTCTATCGCATCGCACAGGAGGCCATACGCAACGTGGTGCGGCACAGCCAGGCGCGGCACCTCGACGTACGGCTTCGCCGCGACGGCAAGCAGGTCGTGCTGGAGATCTCCGACGATGGACGCGGCTTCGACGTGGCCCGCGCCGAGCAGCGGCGGCCGGGTATGGGGTTATTCTCCATGCGTGAGCGTGTGACGCTCGTCAATGGACGGCTGGACGTCCGCAGCCGGCCGGGCGACGGCACGACGATCGTGGCGACGGTGCCACTCGGGACCTGAGAATCGACGATGAACATTCGCGTTGTGCTCGTAGACGACCACGCCATCGTGCGCACCGGACTTCGAGCCGTGTTGAGTGCCGCTCCCGACATCGAGGTGGTGGGTGAGGCGTCGGGCGGACACGAGGCCGTGGAGCTCGTCTCGCGCACGCCGGCGGACGTCGTCGTCATGGACCTCTCCATGAGCGCGGGCGACGGACTCATGGCGACGCGCGCCATCACCGGCCGCTCGAACCGTGCGCCGAACGTGCTCGTCCTCACGATGCACTCCGAGGAAGCCTATCTCGAGGCAGCGCTGGAGGCGGGAGCATCCGGCTACCTCGTGAAGAGCACCGCGGATCGCGAGCTCGTGGAAGCCGTGCGCGCGGTTGCGCGCGGCGAAGAATGGGTCCAGCCGTCCGCCGCCGGCGTACTCGCGCGAGGTGTGCGACGCCGCGAGGAGCAGGCCTCCGATCGTGCGCGCTACGAACGTCTCACCGACCGCGAGCGCGCCGTGATGCGCCTCATCGCCGAGGGCTACACCGCGCCTGAAATCGGCGAGCAGCTCGCGATCAGTCCCAAGACCGTAGACACCTACAAGCAGCGCATCAACGACAAGCTGGGCCTCACGCACCGCGCCGATTACGTGAAGCTTGCCCTCAAGCTCGGATTGCTTCAGTCTCCCATCGCGTGACTCTCTCAAACAGATCCAACTCCGGGCGCACGCTCGACGTGGGCCTCATCGGCTTCGGACTTGGCGGCGCCACGTTTCACGCACCGTTCATCTCGAGGACGCCGGGCCTCCGCCTCGCATCCATCGTGACGTCCAATCCGGAGCGGAGGCGGATCGCGAGCGCCGAATACCGCGACACGCAGATTCTCGCTGACGTTGATGCCCTGTTCGACACGAAGCCGGATCTCGTCGCCATCAGCACGCCCAACGTCACGCACTATCCGTTGGCGCGACACGCGCTGGAGTCGGGCGCGCACGTGGTGGTGGACAAGCCGTTCGCAGCCACGTCCGCACAGGCACGCGAGATCGCAGAGCTTGCGCAACGGGTCGGCAAACTTGCCATTCCGTTTCAGAATCGCCGATGGGACGGCGACTATCTGACGCTGCGCTCGCTCATCGCTGACGGAAAGCTCGGTGACGTGCACCGGTTCGAGTCACGCTTCGACCGCTGGCGTCCCGCGCGAAAACCGGGTTGGTGCCTGGTCGATGCCGCGGAGCGCGCGGAGGACGTGCTCCACGACCTGCATACGCACCTCATCGATCAGGCATTGCAGCTTTTCGGTCCGGTCACGCACGTCTACGCCGAAGTGCGCCGCATCGATCCGCACGTCGTCGTCGCCGACGATGCGCTGCTCGCGCTCACACACGCCGGTGGTGCTCACACGCTGCTGGAATCGACGATGTCCGCGGCCGTGCCGGGCCCGCGCTACCACGTCTATGGCACGAAGGGAGCGTATCTCAAGCACGGTGTGGACGTGCAGGAGGCATCGCTCAAGGCCGGCGCCCGCCCCGGCGACGCCGGTTACGGCGAGGAGCCCGAGGACGCCTGGGGCACGCTCGGAACCGGCGAGACGCAGCAGCGCGTGCGCACGCACGTGGGCGACTACTCGCCATTCTACCGCCAGGTGGCACGCGCGATTCTCGACGATGCGCCGCCACCGGTGCTCGTCCCCGAAGTCGTCGCCGGGCTCCAGATCATCGAAGCCGCATTCCGGTCGAGTGCGGCACGGCACGTCATCGCGTTGTAGGAGCGGCCACCAAGCGCTTTTCGCACAGGCTGCGTAATCTTCAGGCAGCGACTCTTCAGACAAGGTGACGACCATGCGCCCCATCTCCGCAGCGCTCGTGTTCTCCCTCGTGCTTGCCGCCGGTGCGCCTGCCCAGGCGCAAAAGCAGGCGGGCATGCTCTCCGAGCCGAAGACCTGGGCCACACCGTGGGACAAGACCCGCCCGCGTGATCCCTTCGTCGATCGGACCGGCCACGTGTGGTTCGTGGGGCAGGTGGGAAATTATGTCGCCAACCTCGATCCGAAGACCGGCGAGTTCAAGCGCTACACCATCGAGCCGGGCACCAATCCACACAACCTCGTCGTGGATGCGAAGGGCATGGTGTGGTTCACCGGCAACAACAATGGCCGCATCGTCAAACTGGATCCGGCCACGGGCAAGCTGACCACGTTCATGATGCCCGACAGCACCGTCCGCGACCCGCACACGATGACGTTCGACCGGCACGGAGACGCATGGTTCACGGCGCAGAACGCGGGCGTCGTCGGCAAGCTGACGACCGCGGACGGAAAGATTCATCTCTGGAGAATGGAAAAGGGGTCGCGGCCCTATGGCATCTGGATCGACTCCCACGACCGCCCGTGGTTCGACCTGTTCGGCACCAACAAGATCGGCAGCATCGATCCGGCGACGATGGAATTCCGCGCAGTCACGCTTCCGAACGATCGTACGCGACCCCGCCGGATCGCGATCACGAGCGACGACATCATCTGGTATGGCGATTACACGCGCGGATTCCTTGGCCGCCTCGATCCGAAGACCGGCGGCACCGAGGAGTTTGCGTTGCCGTCCGGCCCGGCATCGCTGCCCTATGCCATGACCGTGGACGACCGCGGCCGCATCTGGCTCGCCGAGACCGGCGTGCAGCCAAACCGTCTCGTGGCATTCGATCCGTCCAAGGGCGCGTTCACCGAGATCGTCCCCATTGCGGCCGACGGCGCTAACGCGATTCGCCACATGGTCTTCGACAAGAGCTCGCGCCAGATCTGGTTCGGTGGCGATGCGAACATGATCGGCCGGGTCCAGGTCTCGGCCGCGCCGCTCGTTCCATGAACAGCTAAGAGCAGTATTGAAGACCAGTACCCGGTACCCGGCACTCGGTAATACGTATCCGGTACACGACGTTTCAGAGTCAGCGTCGGACGTCCGAACTCCGGATTCAGCCGTCCGACGTCGCATCGCCGCATGGGCGTCGGCGGCGGAGAGTCTCGGATTGGTGACATCCGATCCAGGGTGCCTGCCGTACACCCGATGCGTGCAAGTACTTAAACTCTCGCGGCGGCTACGCGGCACGGGTACATTCCGCACCCCATGACCGCGCCCGCCGACCTCTCCCGACTTCGTATCAATCGCGACTCTCCCACGTCTCCCGAGCGACGTGCGCTGGGTCGGAATCTCATTCTCTTCGCCGTCGCGGTGATCGTCATCGCCGTGGGCTTCTTCATCGTCCGCGCCCGCAACGTACCCACCGTGCAGGTCGTCACCGCGAGCACCACGGCGGATGGAGGCGTCTCGGTCGGCAGCACGAGCGTCACCGCGAACGGCTACGTGGTGGCACGCACCAAAGCCTCCGTATCCGCCAAGATTGCCGGACGACTCGCCTATCTCGGCGTCAGCGAAGGATCGAACGTGCGACAAGGCGACGTCATCGCCCGGCTCGACAACGCCGATTACCAGGCGGCCGTCTTACAGGCGCAGGCCAACATCGCATCGGCCGAAGCAAATGCCATCGAGGCGCGCGCCGATCGCGACCAGCTCGCGAAGGAGGCGAGCCGCGTGCGCGACATCCGCGCCAGGAACGCGAATCTCATCTCGCAGCAGGATCTCGACCTTGCCACCAGCAGATTGGCGCAAGCCGAGGCGCGGCTCAATTCGGCGGAGGCTCGGCGGCGTTCGGCCGATGCCGCACTGAGCATGGCGCAGGCGAACTTCGACAACACCATCATACGGGCTCCGTTCTCAGGTACGGTCCTGCGAAAGGACGCCGAGGTAGGTGAGGTCGTCGCACCGTCGGTGGGAGGCGGGCTCACGCGAGGCGCGGTGGTGACGTTGGCCGATCTCTCCACGCTCGAGGTGGAGGTGGACGTCAACGAAGCGTACATCGCACGGGTCCACGGAGCGGCACCCGCGCGGATCACGCTTGACGCATATCCCGATACGGCATTTCGTGGTGTCGTCCGCCAGGTCGTGCCGACGGCCGACCGGCAGCGCGCCACCGTGCAAGTGAAAGTGTCCATCCTGGACCACGATCCGCGCATTCTGCCGGAGATGGGTGCAAAAGTCGATTTCCTCCAGTCGGATTCGGCACAGGGAGCGCGCGCACCAGTCCGTTCGGTGATTCGACTCCCGGCCGCCGCGGTGAAGAACGACTCGGGCGCGAGCGTCGTATGGGTGGTGCGGGACGGAACGCTGCTGCGTCGTCCCGTGCAGACGGGACCGGTGAGCGCGGGCTTTCTCGAGGTCCGCAGTGGTCTCAGTGGCGGCGAGCAACTGATGGTGAGTGGTGTCGACGTGCCGAAGGACGGAATGAAGGTCAAGGTGCAGTAGCGCAGTCAGTGCGGCGCGGCGATGCTCATCGCGGCCGTCATCCTCAACTCGTGCATCTCACATGGCGCTCGTAGAGATTCGTGACGTCTTCAAGTCGTTCAAGCGGGAAGCGCAGACGGTCGATGTCTATACCGGTCTCACCATCGACTTCGAGGAAGGCAGTTACACCGCGCTGATGGGGCCGTCTGGATCCGGCAAGTCGACGCTTCTCAACCTCGTGGCGGGGCTCGACAAGCCCACGAGCGGCACGGTAACCGTCGGCGGCGCGACCGTGAGCTCGATGTCGCCGTCACAGCTCGCTGACTGGCGTGCGAGGACGATCGGCTTCGTGTTCCAGTCGTACAATCTGCTGCCTGTGCTCACCGCGCAGCAGAATGTCGAGCTGCCGCTGCTGCTGACGAATCTCAGCCGGAAGGAGCGGGCGGATCGCACGGCGCTCGCGCTTGGCGTGGTCGGCCTTTCGGACCGGCTCGACCACTATCCGCGTCAGCTCTCGGGCGGGCAGGAGCAACGCGTCGCCATCGCACGCGCCATCGTCGCGGACCCCACACTCATTCTGCTCGACGAGCCCACCGGACAGCTCGACGCAAAGAGCTCGGAGGAAGTGCTCGAGCTGCTGCGGCGCCTGAACAAGGAATTCCGCAAGACCATCATGATGGTCACGCACGATGCGAAGGCGGCGGACCACGCCAGCACGGTGCTCCACCTCGAGAAAGGCGTGTTGCTCGAGCGCGCGGGTGTCGCGACATGAAATTCCTTCCGCTCGTCATCGCCAATCTCGGGCGACACAAGCTGCGCACGATCCTGACCATCACGAGCGTTGCGCTCGCGCTGTTCCTGTTCGCGTCGCTACGGACAGTCGGCACCACGCTCGACGCGGGATCCCAGGCGAGCAGCGCGCAACGAATCATCACGCAGAACTCCACCGCGTTCGTCATCCCGCTGCCGATGAGCTATGCCAATCGGCTCGCGTCCGTGCCGCACGTGACGGAGGTGACGTGGGCGAACTGGTTCGGTGGCAAGTACGGCGACGGCAAGAAATTCTTCGCGCAGTTCGCCGTGGATCCCGCGTCGTACTTGAAGATGTATCCCGAGTTCCTGATCCCGGAGGAGCAGAAACAGGCGTTCCTGAAGGAGCGCTCGGCCGCCATCGTGGGTGAGGGCCTCATTCGCGCGTTCGGGTGGAAGGTCGGCCAGAACGTCACGATGCAGGGCACCATCTTTCCCGGAGACTGGACCTTCACGATCCGCGGCATCTATCGCCCGACGCTGAAGGAGTACGGCGACGACTCATTCATGTTCCACTATGACTATCTGTACGAGAAGTATCCCGACCGCGTCACGCCGGGATGGTACATCATGAAGATCGACGATCCCAACGTCGCGCCGCAGGTGGCAAAGACGATCGACGATCAGTTCCGGAATTCGAGCGCGCCCACGAAGACCGGTACCGAGAAGGCATTTGCCGCCGGGTTCGCCAGCATGTGGGGGAACGTCAAGTTGCTCATGAGCACCATCGGCATGGCCGTCGTCTTCGCGATTCTGCTCGTGAGCGCGAACGCCATGATGATGAACCAGCGCGAGCGCACGGCCGAAGTGGCCGTGATGAAGACGGTCGGATTCTCCGACCGCCGAATCTTTGGACTCGTCATCACCGAGGCGGCGACGATCGCGCTCACCGGAGCAATCCTTGGCCTCGGCGCGGCGATTCTGCTGCCCACCGTGACCGGCTTTGGCGACGGAGGCTTCCTGCCGGGCTTTCACGTGACCACAGGTACGGCACTGGTCGGTGGTGTCGTCGCGGTGGTGCTCGCCATTGCGAGCGGCATCTTTCCCGCTTGGCAGGCGGCCAGACTGCCCGTGGTGCAGGCGCTGCGGAGAGTCGAATGAAGATCCCGCTCATCTACAACATCAGGAGCGTGATTCAGCGCCCGGTGTCCACGACGCTTACCGCGCTCGGCATCGGGCTTGTCGTTGCCGTATTTGTCGCCATGCTCGCGTTGGCGAACGGGTTCGTGGCGGCGCTCGTCAAGACGGGGTCGCCCGACAACGTGTTGCTGCTGCGCCGCGGCGCGGACAGTGAGCTGTCCAGCGGCATACCGCGCGACGCGATCAGCATCATCAGCGCGTTGCCGCATATTGCCATCGGAGCCGACGGCCGTCCGCTGCTGAGCCCCGAGACCTATATGGTGATCAACCTGCGACGTCCCGGCTTCGACGAATTCGCCGTCGCCAACGTCGTGGCGCGCGGCGTTTCGGACAAGGCATTCGAGGTGCGACGCAACATCAAGGTCGTCGAGGGACGGCGCTTCGCGTCCGGCCAGAGCGAGATCTGCGTCGGGTCGAAGCTGAAAGGGCGCTTCGCCAACGTGAACGTAGGTAACGTCCTGCGGTTCTCGAACCGCGACTGGAAGGTGGTGTGCCGCTTCACCGCCGACGGCTCGAGCTTCGAGTCGGAGATCTGGGGCGAGAACGAGCAGTTCCAGAACGTGTTCCGGCAGACCGCCTTTCAGGATGTCGCATTCCGGCTGAAGGATGCCGGCGGATTCGAGGAGGCAAAACGCGCCTTGCTGGCGGACCAGCGGCTTCAGGTCGACGCACACCGCGAATCCGAGTTCTATGCGAGCCAGTCCCAACTGCTCGGAAACATTCTCCGGTTCCTCGCGATCATGATCACCAGCATCATGGCCGTGGGTGCGGTGTTCGGAGCCGTCAACACGATGTTCGCTGCCGTCAGCTCGCGCACCTCGGAAATCGCCGTGCTGCTGACGCTCGGATTTCACCCGCGAAGCGTGCTCGCGAGCTTCCTCGTGGAATCGGCTGTCATCGCGTTCATCGGCGGCGTCATCGGGTGTATCCTCGCTCTGCCCATCAACGGCGTGGTGACGAGCACCACCAACTGGGCGAGCTTCAGCGAGATCGCGTTCGCGTTCAGGGTCACGCCGGGTCTCTTGTTGGCCGGAATCGTGTTTTCGGTCGTCATGGGCATCGTGGGTGGATTTTTCCCCGCGCGCAGGGCGTCGCGACTGCCGGTCGTGCAGGCGCTGCGCTGATCGACGGGGCACCCATCGTTCATCGCACCGTTCTTCTCGCTACTCTGCTTGCGCTGCCGACGCTCATCGCGCAGCAGCCGGCGCTTTCCCGGGCGGACTCCGGACTCATTCTGCGCATTTTGACAGCGGAGGATCGTCGCGATTCCGCAGACGTCGCCCTCGCAGACGGTGCGCGCCACACCGATGTTCGAATTCGCCGACTGGCGCAGCGCGCACGGTGGCGGATTGTGGACTCACGCTTCGCGGCGCGCGATTCATTGCCGGCGCTCCCCTCACCGCCGCGGTGGGCCGAGCCCGCATGGCGTCTTCGTTATCGCGCACTGACGTCGAAGAGTGACTGCGCCGAGGTGCGGTCGGCACTCACCGACAGCGTGTGGGCGGTGCGGCTGCACGCAGCCGATCTGGTGACGTCAACCTGCGTCGGCGACGAGAAGATCGCGATCGCACTACGGTCGTGGATCGACGAGTTGCCGAAAAACACCTCGCGTCGTTCTCGCGGCGGCGTCTCGTGGCACGCCGCGGCACACGCCGTCGTCGCACTCGCACGCCTTCGTACGGACGATGCGCGCGCGCGCGCGACAGCGCTGTCGCGTAACAGGCAATGGGAGCTGCGCATGTATGCGACGCGCGCACTCGCCGACCTTGCCGACACGGTCCGCTTGCGGGCGCTCGCCGGCGACGCGGATGCCAACGTGAAGGAAGCAGCCATCACCGCGTTGTCGAAGCTCGTTGGTCACGACGGCGACGACCTCTACGTCGCCGCACTCGAGTCACCCGACGCGCAGGCCGCGCGCGCCGCGGCACTTGCACTCAAGGGTTCCAAACGGGCGGACGTCCGTGCCGCCGCGAACGAAGCCTTCACACGGTGGACCAGGCGGAACATTTCGTCGGCGCGCGACGTTCGCGTCGCCCTGCTCGAGGCGGCAGGACGGCCGGACACCGATGATCAGCCACCGGTCCAAACGCACACGTTGCCGCGCGATGTAGTCCGCCTCGCGCTCGGCCAGCGCGTCTTGCTTCGTGTGGTGATGTCGCCCGTCAGTGGTGGAGGAACCTTTACGGTGCGGCTGCGCGGCGACGTCACTCCAATCATGGCAGCGCGCATCCTCTCACTCGCGCGTCGGCATTACTATGACGGGGGCCACTGGCACCGCGTCGAGGCCGACTTCGTGATTCAGGGAGCCGGACCAGGAACAAATGAGTACGTCGGATATGAGCAGTATTTTCGCGACGAGCTCGGCAACGTCCCCCACGTGCGCGGCACCGTCGGCATGAGCACGCGAAGCCACGACACCGGCGATGCGCAATGGTTCATCAACCTCAGGGACAACCTCCGGCTCAATCGCGACTACACCGTGTTCGCTGAGATCGTGGATGGCATCGATGTCGTCGACAGAATCCTCGAAGGTGACATCGTGCAGCGAATCTCCGAGGTTGGTCGTGGCCGGTAGTCGATTTCCAAGAGCCTCAGTGCTCGCGGTCGCGCTGATCCTCACGGCGTGCCGCACGAAGGAACCACCACCCGTGAGTCCGCCGGGCCCGGCGCCCGACTCCTTTCGCGTGACCTTCGAGACCAGCAAGGGCACCATGGTGGTTCAGGTCAACCGCGCCTGGGCGCCCCACGGAGCGGATCGGTTCTACCATCTCGCGTCGGAGCATTTCTTCGACGACGTACGCTTCTTTCGCGTGCTCCCCAGGTACATCGCGCAGTTCGGCCTCACGGATGACCGGAAGGCGAACGAGAAATGGCGGTCGCAGCCCATTCCGGACGATTCCCTTGTGGAGAGCAACCTCCGCGGCACGCTGTCGTTCGCGAGCGAAGGCCCCAACTCACGCACACACCAGCTCTTCTTCAACCTCAAGGACAACCCGAGGCTCGACAAGCTGCGATTCGTTCCCATCGGTCGCGTCGTCAGCGGTGTCTCAGTGCTTGACTCTCTTTACGATGGCTATGGAGACGCGCCCAGCCAGACGGGCATTCGCGCGCGCGGCAACGGCTACCTCGCGACGTTCCCGCGGCTCGACTACATCCACACCGCGCGTGTTCATGACTGATCTCGCCGCCATTGCACGCCAAGCCATCATCGACGAGAAGTTCGAGCCCGAGCTCGATGACGCCGCGTCGCAACAGCTCGCGTCGATTCAGACTGCGCCGCTTCCCGGCGCGTTGCGTGATCTGCGCGATCTGCTCTGGAGCTCCATCGACAACCCCGAGTCGCGCGACCTCGACCAGATCGAGTTCGCCGAGGCGCTGCCCGATGGTGGAATCCGGCTGCTCGTCGGGATTGCCGATGTCGACGCGGAGGTCGCCAAGGCCACCCCGCTCGATCAGCACGCGTTTGCCAACGCGACGACGGTGTATACGGGTGTCACCGTCTTTCCCATGCTGCCGGAGAAGCTTTCCACCGGACTCACGTCGCTCAACCAGGACGAGGACCGCGCCATCGTCGCCATCGAGGTGGTGATCAATGCCGACGGAACGCCGAAATCGCATGACGTGTTTCGCGCGCTCGCCCGGAATCGGGCGAAGCTCGCCTATGACAGCGTCGGTGCCTGGTTGGAAGGGCGGGGCGCGGCACCCCCGATCGCCGCGCAGATGGCCGGACTGGAAGAACAGCTCTGGCTACAGGATCGCATGGCCAGCCTGCTGAAAACGCAGCGCGAGAACGCCGGCGCACTGGAGCTCGAGACCATCGAGGCCACACCGGTCACGAAGAACGGCACGATTCAAGGCTTGGCGGTCACGCGAAAGAACCGCGCGCGGGATCTCATCGAGGACTTCATGATCGCCGCCAACGTCGCCATCGCGCAGATCCTGGCCGAGCGGAATCGGTCGGCAATTCGGCGCGTGGTCCGCACGCCAAAGCGCTGGAGCCGCATCGTGGAGGTCGCGGCGAGCTACCATATCTCGCTTCCGGCCGAGCCCGATCCGAAGGCACTGTCGAACTTTCTAGCCGCACGGCGCGCCGCCGACCCGCAACGCTTCGCGGACCTCTCGCTGACCATCGTGAAGCTGCTCGGTCCTGGTGAGTATGTCGTTGACAAGCCTGGGCCGGCGGACGACGAGGGGCACTTCGGACTCGCGGCTCACGACTATTCACATGCGACCGCGCCGAACCGGCGATATGCGGACCTCGTCACCCAGCGGCTGGTGAAGGCCGTACTCGACCATACGGCGGCGCCGTACTCCGATGAGGAGCTTGCCACGATCGCGGCGCATTGCACCGAGCGTGAAAACGCGGCCAACCGTGTGGAGCGACGCACGCGCAAGAGCGCGGCAGCCCTTCTGCTCGCTCCCCGCATCGGAAGCGTCTTCGACGCCATCGTCACCGGCGTCAACGCCAGCGGTACCTTCGTGCGTTTGTTATCGCCCCCCGCGGAAGGCCGGGTAGTCCGCGGGCAGGCTGGAATGGACGTGGGCGAGCGCGTTCGCGTGCAGCTGCTCTCCACCGACGCGGCTCGGGGGTATATCGATTTTGAGGGGGTGTCGCAAGCGAATTCCGGCGGACCTTACCCGGCGCACCCCGCCCGTGATAGGATGAATGGTTGAATCTGAGTCGGAGCGCGCGTCGTAGGGCGCGACACTCCCGGGAGATTGGATCATGACCACCGCACTATTTCGCCGACTCCTCGTTCCGGCGCTGACTCTGCTCGGCGCGGGCATCGTGCCCCTCGCCGCGCAGGAGGCCCAGCCCAGGCCGGACCCTCGGTACGTCGCCAAGGCACGCGCCGACAGCGCGCGATATCCCTACACCGAAGCCGACGTCCACTTCATGCAGGGGATGATTCACCACCACGCCCAGGCGCTGGTCATGGCCGGCTGGGCATCGTCACACGGGGCCAGTCCGGCGGTTCTCACCCTCTGCGGGCGCATCATCAATGCGCAGAACGACGAGATCCGCTTCATGCAGATGTGGCTCCGCGACCGGAACCAGGACGTTCCCGCGCCGACGCCTGGCCCGATGAAGATGAAGATGGACGGGATGGAGCATGAGATGCTCATGCCCGGGATGCTGAACGATGACGAAATGAAGGAGCTCGATCGGGCACGCGGCGTCGACTTCGACGTGAAGTTTCTTCGCGGCATGATCAAGCACCATTCAGGCGCCGTCGACATGGTGAACGAGCTGCTCGGCACCTACGGTGCGGCGCAGGACGAGATCACCGCCAAGTTGGCGCAGGACATCCAGATCGATCAGACCACGGAGATCACGCGCATGCAGAAGATGCTCGCGGCGTCCCTCGGTCTGACCGGTCCGGCATGACACGGACACAGGACTCGCGCAGAATTCACCCAGATCTCGATAAGGAATGATCATGTTTTCTCCCCAACGCGCTCATACGTCGCGTGGACGCCTGCAGCGCATTCCGCTGCTCGCCGCTGCCTTCGCTGCTCTTGCGGGCTGTTCCGCCGCCACATCATCGTCCGGCGCCGACGCTGGCGGTGCCGGCTGGATGGCGTCCGTCCCCGCGCCCAATCCGGATCCGCGCGTCGGCCTCAAGGCCGGCCAGTTCGACGCGCAGGAGGCCGTCTGGAACATGCGCGTCCTCTCACGCACGCGCCCGTCGGAGAAGTTCGTCGGCAGCACCATGTCCGACCTCGCCTTCCTGGGCAACTACGCCATTCAGGGCAGCTACAACGGCTACCAGATCTGGGACGTCAGTAATCCCACGTCGCCGGTGCTGACGGTGGCCAACTTCTGTCCGGCATCGCAGAGCGATGTCTCCGTCTACCGCAACCTTCTCTTCGTCTCCGCTGAAGGCAACACGGGCCGCGTGGACTGCGGTGCCCAGGGCGTCAAGGACACCGTCAGCGCGGAGCGCATTCGCGGCATCCGCATCTTCGACATCACCGACATCGCACATCCACGCAGCGTCAAGAACGTGCAGACCTGCCGCGGGTCGCACACGCACACGGTCGTCGTCGATCCCAATGACCGTGACAACGTGTACGTGTACGTCTCCGGGTCGGCAGGCGTTCGTTCGCCGAGCGAGCTGTCCGGATGCGTTCACAATCCGGACGATCCGAACACGCCGGAATTCCGCATCGAGGTCATCAAGGTTCCGCTCGCGAATCCCGAGCAGGCCGCGATCGTGAGCTCACCGCGCATCTTCAACGACCTCAAGCGCGTCACGTCGCACGGTGCGTCTCCCGAGGATCGTGCGGCAATGGACGCCGCGCGCGCACGGGGTGAGTTCATCGTCAGCATCTTCGGCCAGGATCAGATCCTGCCGGGCCAGATGACACGCGTCATGCTCGACAGCGTCGTCAAGGCGCGCGGCGGCGCAGGTGCCGCTGCGGCGACAGGAGCCGACAGCGCCGCTCTCCGTGGCGCCCTGCCGGGCATCATCGCGCGAATGCTTGGCCAGCGCAATGCTCCGAACGCTGCGCGCCCCGGTGTTACCTCGTGTCACGACATCACGGTGTATCCGGCCATCGGACGCGCCGGCGGCGCCTGCGAGGGCTACGGTCTGCTTCTCGACATACGCGACGTGGCACATCCCGCCCGGCTCTTCGCCGTCTCCGACACCAACTTCTCGTACTGGCACTCGGCGACGTTCAACAACGACGGCACCAAGCTGCTCTTCTCGGATGAATGGGGCGGCGGTGGCGCACCGAAGTGCCGCGCCGGCGATCCCAGGGAGTGGGGCTCGGACGCCATCTTCGCGATCGAAGACAACAAGCTGGTGTTCCAGAGCTACTACAAGCTGCCCGCGGTGCAGACGCCGCAGGAGAACTGCGTCGCCCACAATGGCTCGCTCATTCCGATCCCCGGACGCGACGTGATGGTGCAGGCGTGGTATCAGGGCGGCATCTCGGTATTCGACTGGACCGATGCCAGGCATCCGCGCGAGATCGCGTTCTTCGACCGCGGCCCCGTCGACTCCACGCGCATGGCGATGGGCGGCTCCTGGTCCGTGTACTGGTACAACGGCGCCATCGTCAGCTCGGAGATCGCGCGCGGTCTCGACATCGTGGCCCTCACGCCGAGTCCGTTCCTCTCGCAGAACGAGATCGATGCGGCAAACACGGTCCATCTGGACTACCTCAACACACAGGGACAGCCGAAGCTGGTGTGGCCGACCACGTTCGCGCTGGCGCGCGCGTATGTCGATCAGCTCGAGCGGACACGTGGGCTGTCGGCAGATCGCATTGCCGCGGCACGTCAGGCGCTCAACGGCATGAATGGGACGTCCGGTGCATCGCGCCGCGAGGCACTCACGCAGCTCGCGTCGCGGCTCGATAGCGATGCAAGCGGCAGTGATGCGGCAAAGATTCGCACGCTTGTGGTCGTCGTGCGCGATCTCGCGTCACACTAGATCGGCAGGATGGATGTGATAGAGCCGCCGTCTCCGCACTGGAGGCGGCGGCTCTGTCGTTTTCGAGGTAGGTGGGCCGTCGGCAGACTTCGGTGCGCGTCGGGCTGCTCCCCGCGCGACCGCTCGCTCGCGCACTGCGCTCCGCTCACTTCACTTCGCCGGCCACCCGCTTCGCGGGTACCCGGCCGGCTCAGAGATCGCGCCTGGGAGCAACCCCACGCGCTGAATCGAGCGTCGCCGGCAGACACTGGCCGCATAGCTTAGCAGTGACCACGACTCGCGAGACTCATCATGCTCTTCATGATCATCGAGCACTTTCGCAACGATGACCCCAAATCGGTCTACGAGCGATTCCGCCAGCGCGGGCGTCTGGCGCCCGAGGGACTGGCGTACATCAACAGTTGGGTCACGCCGGATCTCGCGCGCTGCTTTCAGGTGATGGAGTGCGATGATCGAGCGCTGCTCGATCAGTGGATGGCGGCGTGGGACGACCTCGTGGACTTCGAGGTGATCCCGGTGATCACCTCCGCCGAGGCGGGGCGTCAGGCTACTCCTGAGCGCGATCTCTGAGCCGGCCGGGTACCCGCGAAGCGGGTGGCCGGCGAAGTGAAGCGAGCGGAGCGCAGCGCGCGAGCGAGCGGTCGCGCGGGGAGCAGCCCGACGCCCAACAGCGAGCGGGAATGTAGTACGACCTACATCCAATAACCCCAGCTATGCGTGGCAACCACATACACCGAAAGAGCCGCATTCGTCGTAGCATGCGCGATTATCAGATCGCCGAGTGAGCGCGTGCGTCGCATCCACAGGTTGTAGATGATGCCGGTCAGCAGCCCGACCTCCCAGTACGGCCCGTGCTCGGCTGCGAATAGAAGCGCCGTGGCCCAGAATGCGAACGTTGTGTATTGCCCGAGTGGCACGCTCTCGAACCGGGAACGCTGGAGCCATCGCGGCAGCCATCCCCTCCAAAATAATTCCTCGATCACGGGCACGATCAGCACCGCTCGCAGCGTCCGCAACATCAGCAGCGGAACCGTGAGGTCCGTGGGCGCGATTGACGTCTTCAGCCGTCCGGTCACGGCATTCTGGAATAGCGGGCTGGCGCGCCACCCCGGAATCAGGATGTCCGGCGCAATCCAGAGCGCGCATACACCCAGCCCGACCGCCACGCTGAATACCATCCGCGGCGCTCGAGTCGGCAGAACACGTCGGGAAAACAGGCCGATGGACCCGAGCAGCACGAGATCGCGCACGATCTCCTTCGTGGGCTGCGCGAGTGGAATCGCGGAGTCCACGCCGAGCCAAACCATGAACACCGCGAACGGGCCGGTCCAGGCAAGACTGCTGCGGAATGGCGAGGACGTGTCGACACTGTCGTTCATGACCGAGCAAACCTGCGCCGTAACGCACCTCTTGCCAACCCGCCCGCCAGGGCCGAACGTCACGGTTCAGGCCGATCAGGACGACACCCGACCCCACCCGGAGTGACTTCATGACCACGTTACGCGCCCTCCCTATTGCAGCCATGTTGGTCGCCACGATGAGCTGCTCCGTTGCCGATTCCCTCGGCACCACGCCTGCCCTCACCATGGCGCGACAGCTCGAAGGCACATGGCAGACAGCGGTTCCGGTCACATTCTACTATCAGACCAACTTCTGTACCGGCAAGAGAGAAACCGTCGCGCAGTCGAAGTGGAACGTCACGTGGACGCTCACTGCCGTATCGGGCTTCGAGAACGTGCTCGACGTCGAGATGCGCTTCACTCGCGCGAGCTCCACGCCAGTCGCGAGCAGCTGCGGGAACGGAGGCAATGGGTGGGTTCCATTGGTGTCGCCGACGTTCTTTCGGGCCACCGTCAGCAGCTCCGCGTTCACCGCATCCGATTCACGGAGCGGCATCAATGTGCCGGGCAGCTATACAACGGATCTGATGTCGGTCACGTGGAACCACTGGGAATGTCTCATCTACTGCAGTGGCGAGTTCACGAATGCGAGTGAGCTCAAGCTCGTTCGCCAGCGCTGACCCTTTCAATGCACCGTCATCGCACGCTTCTCGTTGGCGTCGTATGCGGGTTCCTGGCAACGCCCGGATACGCACAGAAGCTTCCGCCGGCCGCGCAGCCAATCGTGATCGATGTGGCGGCGAGCGTTCCGGGTCTCGCCACACTCGTCGCGCACGGCGGAAGCGATCTCGCTCCAGTGATCGAGCGCTATACGGCCGACCAGCAGTCCCTGAACCGACGCTACGATGCGGCGGACTCGCCCGAACAGCGGCAACGCATGCGAGCCTTCGCCACCACTTGGCGGGCACGACTCAGCGACGTCGACTTCGACGCGCTCAACACAGAGGGCAGGATCGATTACGTCCTGCTCGACAACCACCTGAGACACCAGATCGCCGAGCTGGATCGGCAGGACCGGAAGCGCGTGGAGACCGTCGCGCTGCTGCCGTTCGCCGATGACCTTCTCGCGCTCCAGGATGTACGACGCAGGCTCACTACCATGAATCCGACGTCGTCGGCCCGGATTCTCTCTCGCGTGACGAAGCAAGTGGACAGCCTCCGCGTCCTCTTCGAGCCAGCGCCCGCAACCAGCGGAACGAAGAGCGCGTCGGCCGACACCACGACGCGGAAGGCGACCGCGCCCAAAGTCTCCCGCACCGTCGCCAATCGCGCTGCCGACAACCTGGATCAGATCCGCGGCGTGGTCACACAGTGGTATCGCTACTACGACGGATACGACCCGGTATTCTCGTGGTGGGTGCGCTCACCCTACACTCGGCTCGACTCGGCCATGCAGCGCTACGCGCGTACGCTGCGCGAGCGCGTCGTCGGCATTCCCGCGCAGGTGCTGGTGGCGAACGCGAGTCGTTCTTCGACGGGCCCGGGCGCCGGCGCGGGACCTGCCAGCGACGGTCCCATCATCGGTGATCCCATCGGCGAGCAGGGACTCGCGGATGATCTCGCGCACGAGATGATTCCCTACACGCCGCGCGAGCTCATGGTCATCGCGGAGCGTGAATACGCGTTCTCGCTGGCCGAGATGAAGAAGGCCGCGCGCGAGCTCGGCTTCGGCGACGATTGGAAGGCCGCGATGGAGTCGGTGAAGAACACGTACGTCGAGCCCGGCCGCCAACCCGATCTCATACGCGACCTTGCTCGACAGGCGGAAGCGTACTTCGACGCGCACGACTGGGTGACGATTCCGCCGCTGGCGCGCGAGGACTGGGGCATGGAGATGCTGAGCCCCGACCGGCAAAAGGTCTCACCGTTCTTTCTCGGCGGACAATCGATTCTCGTCGCCTATCCCACGCCGGAGATGACCGACGACGAAAAACTGATGAGCTTGCGGGGCAACAATCCGCACTTTTCACATGCCACGGTCTTCCACGAGCTCAATCCGGGACATCACCTGCAAGGCTTCATGCAGGCGCGGTATCACCAGCACCGGCGCATCTTCGCCACGCCGTTCTGGAACGAGGGGCAGTCGCTGTACTGGGAGATGTTTCTCTGGGATCACGGGTTTCACGCGTCGCCGGAGGATCGCATCGGCGCGCTCTTCTGGCGCATGCATCGCAGCGCACGGATCATCTTCTCGCTCAGCTTCCACCTCGGAAAGATGACGCCCGATCAGGCCGTCCAGTTCCTCGTGGACACCGTGAACTTCGAGCGCGCCAACGCCGAGGGTGAAGTGCGACGCTCGTTCAACGGGAGCTATTCGCCGCTGTATCAGGCGGGCTACATGCTCGGCGGTCTTCAGCTACGCGCGCTGCACACCGAGCTCGTGGACTCGAAGATCATGACCGAGCGCGCGTTTCATGACGCGGTATTGCAGGGCAACGCAATGCCCATCGCGATGGTGCGCGCGCGGCTCGCGAAGATTTCGTTCAGCCGCGCCGGGCCAGCGCCGTGGCGGTTTGCGGACCATTTGCCGCCGCCCGTTCCGTGGACGGTGCGTTGACCGTCTCTTTGCGACTGCTGTCCTACCGTCCCAGTGTGGTCATATCGGCGTCCTCCACCTTGCCCCATCGAGCGAGATCAACCGATCCGCTTCCGCCGGCCCCCATGACCCTGCCGGATACGTCGGCATCGGATTCGCCGGGTGAGACTCCCAGTGCAGGAGCAGCGGGTCGATGATCTTCCACGCCGCCTCCACTTCGTCGCTTCGCGTGAACAACGTCATCTCGCCGATCATCACGTCCAGCAGCAGCGTCTCGTAGGCGGGAGCCGTCGTCTCACCGAACGCTTCCGTGTACGAGAAGTCCATGTCCACCGGCGCCACCTCGAGCTCCTGCGTCAAGGCTACGGCGGCGCCGGGCACCTTGACCTGGAAGTTCAGCGAGATGCCTTCGTTCGGCTGCACGCGCAGCACGAGCACGTTCGGCTGTAGCTCCCCCTGGCCATTGCCGCCGAACATGAGGTGCGGCGGCGCCTGGAACGTCACCGCGATCTCCGAGTAGCGCTTCGCCATGCGTTTCCCGCTGCGGAGCAGAAACGGCACGCCGCGCCAGCGCCAGTTGTCGATGTGGAAGCGCACTGCCGCGTACGTGGGCGTTTGCGAATTGCGGGCGACGTCGGGCTCATCGCGATAACCGGCCACGAGATTCCCGCCCGCCACGCCGGCCGTATACTGCGCCCGCACGGCGCTCGAGGGAATCGATTCCGGCGTCAGCCAGCGCACGGACTTCAGCACCTTCACCTTCTCGTCGCGCACGGCGTCCGCCGTCATGCCCGGCGGCGGCTCCATGGCCGTGAGCGCCAGGAGCTGGAGGAGATGGTTCTGGAACATGTCGCGCACGACGCCGGCCTCCTCGTAATACTTGCCGCGCGCCTCGACACCCACCGCCTCCGCCGCGGTGATCTGCACGTGCGAGATCCATTGCCGGTTCCACAGCGGCTCCCAGATGGAGTTCGCGAAGCGGAACACCAGCACGTTCTGTACGGTTTCCTTTCCGAGGAAGTGGTCGATGCGATAGACCTGATGCTCCGCGAACAGCGAGAGCACGAGCGCATTGAGCTGGCATGCCGTTTCCAGACTGTGCCCGAACGGCTTCTCCACCACGATGCGCGCCCAGGGACGCGCGGCCGGATCATCGCGGCGCGGCACGAGGCCGCTCGACGCAAGATGACGCACGATCGTCTGAAACACACTCGGCGGCACCGCGAGATAGAAGAATCGGTTCCGATCCTCCGGCGCTCTGTCCTTCTCGATCAGATTGAGCTTCTGCTCGATGCCTTGATACGCAGCCTCTTCGCTCGCGTCGCCGCCGCAGTAGTAGATCTGCTGCGCAAGCTTCTTCCACACCTCGTCGTCGAAATGGCGCACCTCGTCGGATTCCTGAAGCGCGGCGCGCATCTTCTCGCGAAACGAGTCGTCCGTGTCGCCGGGCTCTCGCCCAATGCCGATGACGGCGAATTCCGGCGCGAGCAGATGTTCCGCGGCAAGCTGATACAGCGCGGGAAACAGCTTACGCTTCGTGAGGTCGCCCATCGCGCCGAAGATCACCATCGTGCATGGATCCGCACGATCCACGTGCGCACCGAGAGCGCCGAACTGACTCGTCGGCCTTGGCGCCCGCTTTGCCACGGCGCCCGCGACGCTCGTGCTCACGAGCCTTTCACGGCGTGGCCGCCGAACTCATTGCGCAGCGCGGCGAGCACCTTGGCGCCAAACGAGTCCTCCTGTCGCGATCGCAGGCGCGCGAGCAGCGACAGCGTGATCGTTGGCGCAGGGACGTCGAGGTCGATCGCCTCCTGCACCGTCCACCGTCCTTCACCCGAATCGGAGACGTAGCCCTTGAGCTTCGAGAGGCGCGGGTCCTTCTGGAATGCGTTGACAGCCAGCTCGTTCAACCACGAACGCACGACGCTGCCGTGCTGCCACAGCTCGGCGATTGCCGCGAGGTCGAGGTTCGGATAGCGCTTGGACGACGCAAGGATCTCGTAGCCCTCGCCATAGCCCTGCATCAATGCGTACTCGATCCCGTTGTGCACCATCTTGACGTAGTGCCCCGCTCCGGACGGGCCCACGTACGCGTATCCACCTTCCTGTGCGAGAGAACGGAAGATCGGCTCGCAGCGCCGCACCGCATTCTCCTCGCCGCCCACCATGAGGCAGTACCCGTTCTCGAGCCCCCACACGCCGCCGCTGGTGCCGCAGTCGATGAGCGCGAGCCCCCGCTGTGCGAGGTGCTCTCCGCGTGCGGCCGTCTCCTTGAAGTTGGAGTTGCCTCCGTCGATGATGACGTCGCCCGGCGACATCGCGCCCGCCAGCGCCTCGATGGTCTCATCTGTGGGCGCCCCGGCCGGCACCATGATCCACACCACGCGCGGCGCGGACAGCTGGCGCACCACGTCGGCGAGGTCCTTTGCCGCCGCCGCTCCAACGGCCTCGTATCGACCCACCGTCGCCGGATCGCGATCATACACGACGACCGCGTGTCCATCGCGTAGCAGCCGCTCGGACATGTTGCCGCCCATCCTGCCCAGGCCAATCATTGCGAGCTGCATGTGAGCTTTTCGTTGACTGTTCGTTGTAATGCCGTCAGCCGATCAAGACGGCGCGCGCCGGTGCTCCGTCGAGTCCCACCAGCTTCAGGGGCAGACAGTAGAGCACGTAGTCGCCCGGCGGGACTTCGCTGAGCAACAATCCTTCCACGATCACCACCCCGCTGCCCAGAAGCGTCCGATGCGTTCGGTGATGCCCCGAGTGGAATTGCTCCACGGACAGATAGTCCACACCCACGAGCCGCACGCCGAGTGACACGAGGTACGCCGCACCTTCCGGCGCCACGAACGTGTAATCGGGATGAAACTCGGAAGAGCCGCTCGCGAGCCACGCGGAGTTTCTCGTCCGGAGCAGCACACGTGAAACCCCGGCGAGCCGGTGCGGGCGGAGCTCCGCCTCACCGATGCTCGTCACGGAATCGTCGAACGCAACCACGCGCGCCGGACCGATCAGCACATCGAGGGGCAGGGCGTCCGCGCCCGCGCCGTCGTCGAAGAAGTGCTTTGGTGCGTCCACATGCGTCCCGGTGTGCGACCCGAAATCCACACGCGAGACGTTGGCGCCCGCGCCCGCCGAGATCGCTTGCTGCGCCTCAATCGAAATGACCGGATTGCCCGGATAGACGACGCCTCCGGCGCGCAACGGCACCGAGACGTCATACACGCGCTGTGTCACTTGCCACCTCTCACCACTGCGTCCTCTTCCTCTGGGAGAATGGCGTTGGGCACGCCAAGCCCGCCGGCTTCGCGAACTCCGCGTGCGACGACACGCCGCCCTTCGTCCTCCGCCGACAGGAGCGCGCCGCGGCTCGCACGAAAGCGACGTCCGGACTCGACCACGAACAGATCGCAGAGCGCCAGCTCGTGCGCGCACTCCGCCTCGCCACGCTCTTCGAGAAACTGCTGCGTGCGCGCCAGCACGCATGCCGTTGCAAACATCTCGATGGCCATGTCGCACAGGCGCTCGAGCTCCTGCTGCCGGTTGATGATCTCCTTGCGATAATGCCGCGCGAGCCGCTCCGCATTCTCCTTCAACTCGGCCACATGCTTCTCGAAATGCTTGCCGTGACTCTGGAGCCGCGCGTGGAGGTCCACGTCCAGCGTCGGCGTCGCCCCGAAGCGCGTAGCGATTCTCGAAGCGGCGTACTCCGAGATCAACCCCAGATTGCGCAGCGGACGCTTGAGGGCGACACCAAGCTCCTTGAGCTCCGCACCCGGCCCCTCCAGGCCATTCAAGGAGATGAAGAGTCGCAGAATCTCGTTGGTCCCTTCGAAGATCCGATTGATGCGCGCGTCACGGAGCAGCCGCTCGTACGGATACGGCTTCACATAGCCGCGTCCTCCCGCGATCTGCACCATCTCGTCCGCGGCGCGCCACAGCATCTCGCTCGCGAACACCTTGCAGCACGCCGCCTCGAGCGCGTACTCGCCATCCGGCGCTCCCGCCAGGCGCGTCAGCTCGCCCAGCATTGCGTCGGCCGCGTAGACGTCACACGCCGTACGCGCGAGCTTGCGCTGCGTGATCTCGAAGTCCGCGATCGGCTTGCCGAACTGCACGCGCCGTTCGGCAAATTGCACCATCTCCGCGAGCAGCACTCGCGTACCGGCGGTGCATCCCGCGGCCAGCGTAAGGCGACCGCCGTTCAGCACACGCACGGCGACGTCGAAGCCTTTGCCCACTTCGCCCAGCACGTGATCCGCGGGCACCCGCAGGTCGTCATAGTGCAGCTCCGCTTGCGTCGAGCCTCTGATGCCGAGCTTTCGCACGGTGCCCGCGACATGAAATCCGGGCATGTCCGGCCGGATGATGAACGCTGTCGGGCGCTGCGCAGTCTTTCCCGCGCGCTCCACCGTCGTCTGCGCGAACGTCGCGATCACACCAGCGCGGTGCGCATTGCCGATCCAGTGCTTGCGGCCGTTCAAGGTCCAGGTTCCGTCCGTCTCATGAGCGGCCCGCGTTACGACATGCTGCGCGTCCGATCCGGTCTCCGGCTCGGTCAGCGCATACGCTGCCAGCGTCTCGCCCCGCGCCAACATGGGGAGGTAGCGCGCCTTCTGTTCGTCGCTGCCGAAGAGCACGATGGCTTTGGACCCCAGTCCGCAGTGCACTCCGATGAGAACGCCAATGGACGCATCGACGCTCGAGATTGCACCGAACACGTGCGCATACGCCGCCGGTGAGAGTGCGAGGCCGCCGTATTCGCGCGGGATGGTGAGGCCGAGGAACCCCGAGTCCCCGAGGGCGCGAATGACCTCGTCGGGAATCATCTCCTCTTCATCGAACTTGGCGGAATCGATCAGCCCGGCGCGCATGCGGTCGATGTCTGCCAGGAGGCGACGGACGGTGCGGGCTTCATCCGGGTCCCGCTCGCTCAGCGGCGCCGGAAACGGAAACAACAGCTCCTCGTGAATCGCCCCGGCGAACATGCCCCGCACGAAGGACGTCCTGTCATCACTCATCCGGCGAAGCTTAGGGAGGCGGGATGGGCCGCACCAGCGCGGTCCGCGGACGTAATCATTAGTTTACAATGGCGAAGTTCGGCGGTTTGCTTACCATAGGGGGCAGGTAGTCGATGGTCCTCGACGGCAGGTACCCGATGCGCGCGTCCCCCACGGCGGCTCTGATAGCCGCCTTGTTTGTCGTCCCCTTCCAAGGTGCAGGCGCGCAGACGCACGCGTACCAGCTTTTTGGGACGTACGCGGACCAGTACGGCGGGCCGAGCCTGGTGCCGCACGGCGGCACTCTCACCTCCACCGGTTACGCGTTCGGGCCGAATCAGGCCCTCACGCTCTCCAACGTCTTCACGCCGAGCATGAGCTATACGCTCGTGCTCCACTCGAGCTTTGTGGACGTGAATGGATGGCGGAAGATGGTCGACTTTGCGAATCTCCAGTCGGACATGGGGTTCTACAATTACTTCGGCTCGTCCACGCTGTATTTCAGCAATGTGTACGGGCTGAACTCGTACCAGCCGAACGTGCTGGCGACCACGGTGATGACCCGGGACGTTACGACGGACATCGTGACCTGGTACGTGGACGGCGTGAAGCAGTTCCAGTACACCGACGGCGCCAAGTACAGCGAGTTCACGGGACCGAACGGCGTCGCCACGTTCTTCGAGGACGACGTGGTCGTGCCCGGCGATCAGAGCGAAGCCGGCGCCGGCCTGGTGGACTACATCGGCACCTACGACCGGGTGCTCACCGACGCCGAGGTGGCGAACATCGTGGTGCCGTCACCGGAGCCAGGTTCACTGGCGCTCGCGGTCACCGGCCTGATCGGCATCGCGCTGATCGTCCGGCGAAAGTCGCTCCGCCGCCGCTAGATTCCGGCATGCACATCGTTGTCACCCGCGCCGCGCTCACCGCGGCGCTTTGCGGCGTGCTGGCAGCCTGCCATCACGCGTCCTCCACTCCGCCGGCGCCGCGGCCCTCGTCGCCACCGGTGGCCGCCGCCCCGACATACGCCTCCGGCACCGACGTCATCGCGGCGATGCACGACCGCTACGCCGGGAAGTGGTACTCCACCATCACGTTCACGCAGAAGACGTCGCGCCTCACGGCGGGCGACAAGTGGAACGTGCAGACGTGGTACGAGGCCGCGCACGTGCCCGGCCGTCTCCGCATCGACTTCGATCCGATCGGCGCGGGCAACGGCGTGATCTACGCGCACGACAGCGTGTTCACCGTGTCCGGAGGCCGCGCGCTCCCCGGTCAACCGAGCATCAATCCACTCCTGCTGCTCGGCTTCGACGTCTACGGGCAGCCGCCGGCGCGCACGAACGCCCTCCTGCGGCAGGAAGGGTTCGACCTCGAGCGCATCCACAGGGCCACGTTCGAGAATCGTCCGATGCTGGTGGTGGGCGCGCTCGCTGGCGATTCGCGCCGGAAGCAGTTCTGGATCGACGCGGAGCATCTCTACTTCGTCCGCCTCATCGAGGCACAGCCCCGCGATACCAGCCGGCTCCAGGACATCCGCTTCGCGCGCTACGTCCGGGATGGAACGGCGTGGGTTGCGCCGCGCGTCGAGATCTGGACCGACGGCAAGCTGGTGTTCCACGAAGACTACGAGGGCATCCGAACGAATGTGCCGCTCGATGAGGCGATATTCGATCCGATGAAATGGAAGACAGCAAGACACTGGATCGCCCCCTGACGCAACCGCAGTACCCGGAGGGAACGACACAACGGCAGTACCCGGAGGGAACCACAGTACCCGGTATCCGGCATCCGGTACGAACGCGTATGCAGTAAGGCGATTTTCGTCGGGCGTTACTGGACTTCTCCGTAAACCGCCGTTTCGCTGGGTTGCTACCGGATACGCTGTTTTACCGAGTGCAGGATACCGGGTACTGGCCTTCACTACTGCTTGACGCGGGCAAGAATATAGTTGATTTTATCAACTATATGCCGGCCCCTTCGATAGCCAGCCGCCGCATCAATGGCGTCCGCCGCTTCAACCGCTTCTACACCCGCATCATCGGCGCGCTTGACGAGGGGCACCTCGCTACCGACTACGCCCTGGCCGAGGTCCGCCTGCTGTTCGAGATAGCACACCGTCCCGCGCCCACCGCCACCGAGCTCGTGAATGACCTCGGCCTCGACGCAGGCTACGTCAGCCGCCTGATTCGCGGCATGACCCGGCGCCGCCTCGTCCGGCGTCGCCCATCGAAGTCGGACGGCCGGCAATCCTACCTCGAGCTCACACCCACCGGCCAGCGAGCCGTGGCCGACCTGGAGGCGCGCGCCAGCGCCGACGTCGCGCGATTGCTCGCGCCGCTCGACCACAAGAGCCAACAGTCGCTCGTGGACGCGATGGAACGCATTCAGTCGCTGCTCTCCCCCGCAGCGCCGACTGAATCTGCCGCACCGTACCTGCTGCGCACGCACCAACCCGGCGACATGGGATGGGTGGTCCAGGTGCATGGAGCGCTCTACTGGCGCGAGTACGGCTGGGACGAACGATTCGAGGCGCTCGTCGCACGCATCGTCGCCGATTTCATCGAACAGCTCGAGCCGCGCCGCGAGCGATGCTGGATCGCCGAGCGCGACGGTGCCAACGTGGGCTCGGTATTCGTCGTGAGACATCGCGAGCGCGAAGGTGTCGCAAAGCTCCGGCTCCTCCTCGTCGATCCGAACGCACGCGGGCTCGGCATCGGGCGCCGGCTCGTGGACGAGTGCATTCGCTTCGCGCGCGCCGCGGGGTACCACACGCTGACGCTCTGGACGAACGACGTGCTCGTGGCCGCGCGAAAGATCTATCAGGCCGCGGGATTCTCACTCGTCGGTGAGGAGCCGCACACGAGTTTCGGACACGATCTGGTGTCCCAGACGTGGGAGCTGCCGCTCAGGTAGCCGTGGCTACGCGCGCCGCACGCTGAAGCTGGTCGCGCAGCTCCACGACGTCGCTCGTCGGACGGTCGCACGCCGACGCGCGGCACACGAAGGCGGTCGGCACGGCCGAACCACGACCTGCGAGAAGCGGGATGTCGTCGTGCGCCTCCCCACCGGCAAGGATGAGTGACGGCACGTACGTCTCGCCCACCGCGCGCGTCAATTCGCCGGTCCGTGTATCGGCTGCACTGCCAATGATGGCAACCTCGATCGCGCCACGAATGGAAAGGTCCGCCGCGCCGAGCGCGTGGCCGAATGCCGTGGGATGCTGCGCCATCGGCTCGGCGAGCGACTCGAGCACGTGCGACGCGCGCTCCGTGTACGTCGTGTCGCCGAACACGTCGCCGAGCACCAGCAACAGTTCCACGGCCAACGACGTTCCGCTCGGCGTCGCGTTGTCGGAGACGTCGCGCGGACGTGCCACGAGCCGCTCCGCATCGTGCGCCGTGTCGAAGAAAGCGCGGGCGTCATCGTCCCAGAACTGCGCCAGCACTGTGTCGGCCAGCGCGCGCGCCTGATCGAGCCAGCGCCGCTCGAGCGTGAGCGCGTGCAGCGACAGGAGGCCGAGCGCAACGGCCGCGTGATCCTCGAGAAAGCCGGGAATCTTCGCGACACCGTTCTTGTACGAGCGGAACACGCGTCCGTCGCGCATGAGCTCGCGCAGCAGGAACTCACCGTTGCGCATGGCCAGGGCGCGCAGACCGTCGTCGTCGAACGCGCGAGCGGCCTCGGCGACCGCGCGCAACATCAGACCATTCCACGCGGCGAGTGACTTGTCGTCGAGTGCCGGACGTATGCGCCGTTCGCGCACATCGGCGAGCAGCCGCACGCCGCGCTCCACCGCGGTGCGTAGCTCGGGCAGTGTGACGTGATGTGCCGCAGCCACCGCCTCCGGATCGTGCGGCACGAACAGGATGTTGCGTCCCTCGAAGTTTCCTTCCGGCGTCACGCCCCAATACGCCCGGAGGAGCGCCGCATCGGCGCCAAGGAGGCGGTCGAGCTCCGCGGCGTCCCAGGTGTAATAGCGTCCCTCGTGTCCTTCACTGTCCGCGTCGAGCGACGAATAGAATCCGCCCTCGGGCGACGTCATCTCCCGCGACACCCAGCCGAGCGTCTCCTCCGACAGGCGGCGAAACTCGGCGTCGCCCGTCGCTTGCCACAGGTGGACGCCAAGTCGCACGAGGAGCGCGTTGTCGTACAGCATCTTCTCGAAGTGCGGCACCAGCCAATACGCGTCCACGCTGTATCGCGCGAAACCGCCACCGACCTGATCGTAGATGCCGCCGCGCGCCATCCGCCGGAACGTGTGCGTCACCATCGCGAGCGCGTCCTCGTCGCCGGTACGGGCCCACTCGCGGAGCAGAAAGTCCAGCGTCATGGTCGGTGGAAACTTCGGCGCGCCCCCGAAACCGCCAAAGCGGCGCTCGTATTGCACACGCAGCGTGGCGGTCGCGCGCGTGAACAGCTCCTCGTGCAGCCGTCCGGTCGCGCGCGCACGCTCACCGCTTGCGGCGTACAGCTCGCGCATCTGCTCCGCCGTGCGCGACACGCTGTCCTTCCGGTTCTTCCACGCGTCGGCGATGCCGAGCAGCACGCGGCGAAACGAAGGCATGCCGTGCCGGTCCTCCGGCGGATAGTACGTCCCGGCGAAAAACGGTTCGCCCGCGGGCGTGAGAAAAACGGTCATCGGCCAGCCGCCCTGTCCGGTCATTGCCTGCGTGGCCTGCATGTAGATGGAGTCGAGATCCGGACGCTCTTCGCGATCCACCTTGATGCACACGAAGTGCTCGTTCATGAGCGCGGCCGTGGCCTCGTCCTCGAACGACTCACGCTCCATCACATGGCACCAGTGACACGCGGCGTATCCGATGCTCAGCAGCACGGGCACGTTGCGATCGCGCGCCTTCCGCAGCGCCTCGTCGCTCCAGGGGTGCCACTCCACCGGATTGTGCGCGTGCTGGAGGAGATACGGACTGTTCTCACCGATGAGATGATTCGGCATGCGTTGATGATATGTGACGGCCGCGAGACTGTCAGAGCATGGACGGCTCGGCTATCTTCGTCGCGACCTCCTCCATGCCGCCTCTGTCGCGCGACGACCCTCCCATTCAATCACCTGTTCGGCGCACGCTGATCCAGCGCGCCGGCGCGTGGCCCATCGGGCTTCTCACCGTCGCGGGGATCGTACTCGGCTCGGCGCTGTCTCCCTTGCTGCCGATCAGGGACGCCGCAACGTTCGAGCCCGTGCAGGAGGTCGTGCTCCGGCGGCCGATCGGATACGTGGTGCTCGCACCCGTCTCCGACGTGCTCGATACGCTCACCCTCCTGAGCGCGCGACAACACATCGCGCTGCTCGCGACGATTCTCGTCGCCTACGTCGCGTGGTGGGTGCTGCTCGGTCGGCGCTCGCTGCGCGCAATTCCTCCACGGCGCCGAGTGCTGCGTGAGGTCGCGCGCATCGGCGTGGGGCTCGTGTTGCTGGTCGCGATCTACCTCGCGGGCATCCTGATGCCTCGTCCCATGGCGGCGCTCGAGGCGGCGACCGAGCTGATCGTCGTGGACTTCCACACCCATACGAAATACTCGCACGACGGGCGGCCCGACTGGACACCGGAAGACGTCCGCACGTGGCATCGCAATGCGGGGTTCGACGTCGCCTACATCTCCGACCACCGGACCTTCGAGGGCGCGCGCGACGCATGGGCGAATAATCCGGAGCTCGCCTCGCAGCGCACCGTTCTGATTCCCGCGATCGAAGTGTCCTGGCGCGGGGAGCATGTGAATGTCCTCGACGTGGATCGCCGATATCGCGGGTTGCTCACGCCGACCCTTCGCGACATCGACGAGAGCGCGCTGCGACTCGCCAGCTTGCTCCCCGGCAACGAGCCCGTGCTGGTCGAGACGTTGCCGGGTCAGATCGACCGGGCGCCTTCGGCGTCCGGTTCGGGCACGTCGGGCATTCGCGCCATCGAAGTCATCGATGGCGCACCGCAGGGCCTTGGGCAGGGGCGTCGAGAGCGACGTGCCATCGTGCATCTCGCCGACAGTGCGAACCTCGCACTGGTTGCCGGCAGCAACCACCATGGCTGGGGTCATGCGTCTGCCGGGTGGACGCTCATGTTCATTCCGGGGTGGCGGGCCGCCTCGCCCGGCGAGCTCTCCGCTGAAATCTCCAAGGCCATACGCATGGCAGGACGGAAGTCCACTCGTGTGGCGGAGCGCTATGTGGCCAACACGGAGAGCGCGCGGTTGCTGCCGTTCACGGTGCCAGCCGTGGCCTGGGGGATGTTTCGCACGATGTCGGGCGACGAGCGAGTGGTCTGGATCGTCTGGCTCGTGGCGCTGTACGCGATCTCCCGCATTCGCGGGGCGCGACGACGGGCGCGTGAACCGAGACCAGCGAGCATATGACCGAGCGCGCCCACCAGCCTGCCGCGAACGATGACGCCGACGAATGGCGCGAGGCACTGCTCATCACTCTCGCGGGCACGCTCGTCCGGCTGTTCTTCGGCATGTTGCTTTCACCGTTCCCGGATGAGACGTACTACTGGGACTGGTCGCGGCACCTCGCGTTCGGCTACTACGATCATCCGCCAGTCATTGCATGGCTCATCGCCGCGGGGAACTGGTTGGCGGGTCTGTTCGGCGCAAATGCGTCTCCGCTTGCCATCAGGCTCTTTCCCGTCATTGCCGGCGGGGTTGCGAGCTATTTTGCCTCGCTGGTCGCATACCGGTTGGGCGGCGGCGGAGCGGCGAGACGGACCGCGGTGTTGATCGCCGTGATGCCGATTGCCGCGTCCGGGCTGGTGCTCGCCACCCCCGACGCGCCGCTTCTCGCCGCGAGCGCGGCCACGCTGTACTGCGTCGTCCGCGCGTTGGAGTCGCAGCCGGGCTCCATGAGCTCACTCCGTTGGTGGAGCCTCGGCGGGCTGTGTCTCGGCGTCGCCTTCGCGTCAAAGTACACGAGCATCCTGCTTCCGATCACCGTGCTCATCGCGATGGCGGCGCGTCCGTCGCTGCGCGAGCGTTTCAAGGAGCCGGGTCCGTGGGTTGCATGCGCTGTCGCGACGCTGGTATTCCTCCCCGTGCTTCAGTGGAACGCCGCACACGATTGGGCGTCGTTCCGATTCCAGCTCGGGCATGGCCTGGGCCCGCCGTCCGGATCGGTGGTCAAGCGCGAGCTCGATCTCGTCGGCGGCCAGCTCCTGCTCGTGTCGCCCATCCTCTTCGTCATGGCGGCGTGGGCGGTGTGGCGCGCGCTGCGCCGTCCGCAGCGCGACGTGCATTTCGTGCTCGCCGCGGTCGCCGTTGGCAGTTGGGCATTCTTCGTCTTCAGCGCGACGCGGCGCTCGGTGGAGGCGAACTGGCCCGCGCCCTCGTACCTGCCGGCGCTGGTGCTGCTGGCGCTCGCCGTCCCGCGCCACAATCAGTGGCTTCGCCGTGGCATGGGCGTGGCGGGGCTCATCACGTGCCTCATCTACGTGAACGCACTGGTGACGATCATTCCGATTCCGGCGCGCCGCGACCCCGTAGCGCGCGCGGCCGGCTGGTTGAACATGGCGAATCGCGTGCAGGATTCGCGCGACGCACTGGGTCAGGGCGGGGGTGAGACTTACGTCGGCGGCGACCGGTATCAGGACGTCAGCGAGTTGGCGTATCAGCTCTCGGATCGCCCGCAGACTTACTGCACCTGCCTCTCGGGGCGGCACAATCAGTACGAGCTGTGGCCTGGTTTTCAGACAGTCGCGAAGATCGGCGACAACCTCGTTCTGGCCGTGGACGACACCGCAATGAGCGCGGAATCGCCGAAGAAGCTTGGCCCGTACTTCTCCGAGGTCCTCGCGGCCGGCCTCGCGCCACTCACGCGTGGCCGCGATACGATCAGCGTGCGTCGCGTCTGGCGCCTGATGGGCTATCGGGGCGGCTGGCCTACCCGCACGCCCTGACGCGAACCTTCGACTACTCGACGCCCGGCCGTTCCTCGCGGCGATCATCGAACGCCGAGCGGACCGTGCCAAGCAGTGCGATGAGCGTCTGTTTCTCCGCGTCGTCCAGCGTGGACATCGCTCTTTCGGTGGCAGCCTGCACCGGAGCATCGAGCGCCGCGAGCACCCGCAGGCCCGCGGGCGTGATGTGGCAGACCACTTGCCGGCGGTCGGGCGTCGTGCGTCCGCGCGCCACGAATCCGGATGCCTCCAGCTTGTCGAGCAGCCGCGTGATTCCGGCGGACTCCTCGATCATCCGGTCGCGAATGGCGAGCGTGGGCAGGCCGGAACTCTCGGCACCGCGAAGAATGCGGAGCACGTTGAACTGCTGATTGGTGACGCCGCTCCGCTCCACGATTTGCGCGATGTGCCGCTGCACAACGGCTGCTGTGCGGAGTATGCTCACGAGAGCATCATTTGCCGACTGTTTGCCTGGCGCGATGGACATGCTGGATGAACGACTCGCAGTCCTGCTTGATGATTCACCGATCATTTGTTCAACAATGGCGGATAACTTTCCTGATGGGGAGGCGTGCGCGAAATCTCATCGTCACGTCACCGCCCCAAACCGTCACATTGCCGCCTCAGGCAGCATCCCGTACCAAGAGACCGCTCATGACATCAGTTCCTAGCGACCTCGACGACTATCTCGCCGCACACGACGAGCGCATCTGCCGGGAGCTGTTCGATTTCCTGCGCATTCCCAGCGTGAGCGCCCGATCCGAGCACGACGCGGACACGGCGCGTGCGGCGTCCTGGGTCGCGCAGTCCCTGAAGGATGCGGGGCTCGCTGCGACCATTCACGCGACGCCCGGTCATCCCGTGGTCGTCGGCGAATGGAGAGGCGCCAAGGGAGCGCCGACGGTGCTCGTTTACGGGCATTACGACGTCCAGCCCGCGGAGCCACTGGAACTCTGGACGACGCCTGCGTTCGAGCCGACCATCCGCGACGGGCGCGTTTACGCGCGGGGCGCCGTGGACGACAAAGGACAGCTCTTTCTGCACGTGAAGGCGCTCGAGGCGCACCTCAAGACGCGCGGTAAACTGCCGGTGAACGTGATCGTACTGGCCGAGGGAGAGGAGGAAGTCGGGTCGGCAAATCTGGAAGCGTTCGTCGAGATGCATGCGAACGAGCTGGCGTGCGACGGCGTCGTGATCTCGGATTCGTCGATGTTTGCACCGGGCTTGCCCAGCGTGCTGTCGTCGCTGCGTGGGTTGGCATACTTCCAGATCGACGTCGCAGGACCGGCGCAAGACCTCCACTCGGGAAGCTACGGCGGCGCGGTCGTGAACCCCGCGATGGCACTCGCGCGGATGCTCGCGACGCTCCACGACGACCACGGGCACATCGCCATTCCCGGGTTCTATGATGCAGCGCGGGAGTGGCCGGCCCACGTGCTGGAACAGATGAAGGGGCTGCCGTTCGACGAGGAGCAGTTCCGTCAAGAGACCGGCGCCCCCGCGCTCGGCGGTGAAGACGGTTACAGCGTCCTCGAGCGGCTGTGGACGCGTCCCACGTGCGAGGTGAACGGGCTGTTGAGCGGCTACACCGGCGAGGGAGCAAAAACGGTGCTGCCATCGAAGGCGATGGCCAAGGTGAGCTGCCGGCTGGTGCCCGATCAGACTCCGGAGGCAATCGAGCGCCTGATGGATGCGCACCTCCAACGTGTGGCGCCTGGCGGCGTATCCGTGAAGGTGATGCATCTGCACGGAGGACGCCCTTGGCGCGCGGATCTCGGCGGGCCGTTGTTCGACGCGGCCCGGCGCGCGCTCTCCGCGGCGTTCGGCCGCGATCCGGTGATCACGGGGGAGGGCGGATCGATTCCGGTGGTCGGTGACTTCGAGCGGATTCTCCAGGCGCCGGTTCTTCTAGTAGGTTTCGGGCTCCCCGGCGAGAGTGCTCATGCGCCGGACGAATGGCTGAGCATGGACAACTTCACGAAAGGCATGCGCGCCATCGCGACGCTCTGGGACGAGCTGTCGGCGGCGTCGTCCTGACCGCCGCGGCCCTGACCGGACGCGGCGACGGAACAGCCACCATTTACAGAGGACCTCGATGGCCAAGTTGAATTCAACCGAATGGATCTGGCGCGACGGAGAGTTCATCCGTTGGCAGGACGCGACAGTCCACGTGCTCTCGCATTCGATGCAGTTCGGCTCCTCGGCGTTCGAGGGGATCCGCTGCTACAGCACGCCGCGCGGGCCGGCGATCTTCCGTCTCGAGGATCACCTCCAGCGGCTCCTGAACTCGTGCCGCATGTATCGCATGGAAATGCGGTATACGGTGGACGAGCTGGTTGCGGCGAACTGCGAGCTGGTCGAGCGCAACGGAATGGATGCCTGCTATCTCCGGCCCATGGTGATTCGCGGCTATGGCGCGGCGGGCATGGTGCCGTTCGACAGCCCGGTGGAGGTCTACCTCCCGTGCTGGCCGTGGGGCGCGTATCTCGGCGACCATGCCATGGAGAACGGCGCTGATACGTGCGTGTCGAGCTGGCATCGCATGGCGCCGAACACGACACCCTCCATGGCCAAGATCGCTGGCAACTACCTCGGCGGTCAGCTCATCAAGATGGAGGCGCTCGCGAACGGATTTGACGAGGCCATCGCGCTTGGCCCCGACGGCATGATCAGCGAGGGCTCCGGGCAGAACGTGTTCATCGTGCATCGTGGCACGGTGTACACGACGCCGCTCAACGGCACGCTGCTGCCGGGCATCACGCGGGACAGCATCCTGACGCTCGCACGCGACGCCGGGCTCGAAGTGAAGGAAATGCCCCTCCAGCGCGACTTCCTGTACGCCGCGGACGAGGTGTTCCTCACCGGAACGGCGTCGGAGGTGACGCCGGTCCGCAGCGTGGACAAGCTCACGATCGGTGCCGGCCGCATGGGTGAAGTCACGAGGATGTTGCAGCGGACATTCCTCGACGTGGCGCACGGCCGCGCCGATGACAAGTACCACTGGCTCTGTCACGTGCGCGCCGAGCGCGCGGTCGCAACGTGACGCCGACGCCCTCGGTGATGTGCAATGCTTCGTCAAATGGAAGCTGGGGCTCAGTCCGCAATGCCCTTGTCTGCCAGTGCCGACGCCCTTAGACTGGGCTACGAACCTTTTGTCGCTCTCTGGATTCGTTCTCATGCTCTCTCGCGCTGCCAACGGCTCGACCATGCTCCGCAATTGCGCGCACCAGTACTGTGCGTGCGCCTGCGCATGTATGTGTGCCTGCATGCAGGTGAGTCGAGGGCGGCCGGTATGAGACAGCGACACTGATTCGCATCTCGCAACCACAAGGGAATCGATCCCGGCCGCTCTCACCGAGCGGCCGTTTTTTTTGTCCACAGATCGCCATACAGGAGAAGTCATGAGCGTCACCGTGGGCGGCGAGGAAACCGCCGGCACATCATCGAGCCATGCGACCACCCAGACCATGGTTCGTGCGACCTGGCGCGGAGGCCGAAAGTTCGAGGTGGGCGGATCGAGCGGGGCGACGATCGTGATCGATGGCGATCGCGTCGCCGGCACCGGCCCGGTGGACACGCTCCTCGGCGCCTTGGCCGCATGCGCTGGCCCCGAGATCATCGACTATCTCGCGAAGCGGCGGACACCGGTGGCGAGCCTCGACATCGTGATCGACGCCGAACGCCGGGGGAGTGCTCCGCGGCGCGTGCTCGGCGCGCGGCTCGAGATCCGCATGGAAGGGACGGGCATCGACCCTGCGCACGCCACGCGCGCAATCGATCTCGCCTTTCGAAAGTATTGCTCGGTGTCGGCGTCGCTGGCGCCGGACATCCTCATCGACACGCAGCTCGTACTGAACGGGGAGTCGCACGAGGCATATCGCGTGGATACCCATTCCGAGGTCGGGAACGACAATGACTGACGCGACAGCACCAAAGGAAACCGCCGCGCAACGCGTCGAGCGAATCAAGCGTGAAAAGGCGCCGTGGTCCATCATGGATGACATCCGGCGCTATGCGAAGGACGGGTTTGCCGCGATTCCTGCCGACGATCTCGCCGTACGCTTTCGCGCGTGGGGTCTTTACACACAGGGCGACGGCGGTGGAACGCGCGGCGAAGAGATGCCGTTCTTCATGATGCGGGTACGTACACCCAACGGCGTGCTCACGTCGAAGATGGTACGCACGATCGCCGATCTGTCCGACCGCTACGCCCGAAGCAGCATCGACATCACCAATCGGCAGAATTTTCAGCTGCACTGGCTCCGCATCGAGGACGTGCCGGCGGTGTGGGATGCGCTCGAGACGGTTGGGTGGGGGAGCCAGGGCTCGTGCGGCGACAACACACGCACGGTCACCGGTTGTCCCGTTGCGGGCGTGGCGCACGAGGAGCTGATCGACGCCTCTCCCATCGCGCTCCAGGTGGATCGCTTTCTCAACGGCAATCCCGACTACGCCAACCTGCCGCGCAAGTTCAAGATCACCATTACCGGATGCGCACATTGGTGCACCTATCCGGAGATCAACGACATCGGCGTCACCGCCGTGCGGCGGAGTGATGGCGTCGTCGGCTTTCACGCACGGGTCGGAGGAGGCCTTTCGACGCGGCCACACCTGGCGCTGTTGCTGCCAGCCTTCATCCATCCGCATCAAGTGCCGGACGTCGTGAACGCCATCGCCGGGATCTTCCGCGATTCCGACGAGCTTCGCCTGAACCGCACGAAAGCGCGCATGAAGTTTCTGTTTCTGAATCACGGCTGGACCACCGAAGCGTTCCTGCAAGAGGTGGAGCGACGCATTGGCTACACGCTCGACGACGCCGCGGAGGAGAATCCGCCGGAGGGCCAATATCGCGACCACATCGGCGTGCATCCGCAGCGTCAGGAAGGGCTCAGTTACGTCGGATTCTCCGTGCCCTCCGGCCGGATCACTCCGGAGCAACTGCGCCGGATTTCCGCCATCGCTGAGGAATTCGGAGACGGTACGCTTCGTCTGTCGGCAACGCAGAACATTCTCGTGCTCAATGTTCCGAACTCGGACGTCGATACGCTGATCAAGGCCGCAAGCGACGCGGGTGTCTGGTTCGGTGCGTCGCCATTTCAGCGCGGCACCGTGTCGTGCACGGGCCGAGAATACTGCAAGCTGGCCATCACCGAAACGAAGGTCTTCAGCATCCGGCTGGCGCAGGAGCTCGAGGATCGGTTGCCCGGATTCACGCAGTCCATCAAGCTGCACGTCACCGGATGCCCCAACGCGTGTGGTCAACATTCGATCGCCGACATCGGCCTTCAGGGCGTGATGATCAACGTCGGCGGCACGCAGGTGGAGGGCTTCGACTTCTTCGTTGGCGGCGGTCTCGGCGAGCGGAGCAGCATCGCTCATCGCGTGGGATTCCGGGCGCCGGCGGATGACGTCCCCGACGCGCTCGAGCAGTTGCTGCGCGAGTTCTCTTCCGGCGCCGAACGCGACGAAACGTTCCGCACGTGGACGACCCGTGTGGGAGACGCCGCCGTTCGTTCCGTCCTTGCCGGTTCCGTGGCGACGTCCGGCGCACAGCCGTCTCCCAGCGTCGAATGAGCGCGCGCACAGAAGCCGGTGCTGACCGGAGCGTCCACCGACCCGATGGGATCGTGGCGCACGTCGGCCACTCGCCGATGGTCCGGCTCTATCAGGTCGTCGAGCCGGGAATGGCGGAAGTGTGGGTCAAGCTGGAGGGGATGAACCCCGGCGGATCGATCAAGGATCGCACGGCGCTGGGCATGGTCCTGGACGCCGAGCAACGTGGATTGCTGCAACCCGGTGGCGTGATCGTGGAGCCGACCTCGGGCAACACGGGCATCGGGCTCGCGCAGATCGCGTCCGCTCGCGGATATCGATTGATTCTGTGTCTCCCTTCGTCCATGAGCGAGGAGCGCAAGCGCACGCTCGTGGCGTACGGTGCGGAGCTCGTGCTCACGGATCCCGAGCGGCGCATGTTGGCGGCCATCGAGGAAGCCGAGAAGATCCGTGACGCCATCGGCGCGTGGATGCCGAATCAATTCAGCAATCCCGCCAACGTGCGTGTTCACTACGAGACGACCGGTCCCGAATTGTGGGATCAGATGGATCAGCGCATCGATGCGTTCGTCTACGGCTCAGGCACAGGCGGTACGATCAGCGGCGTCGGGCGCTACCTGAAGGAGAGAAATCCCCGCGTGCTCGTGGTGGCTGTGGAGCCCGCGCGCTCGCCGGTATTGTCCGGTGGCGAGCGCGGGCAGCATCAGTTTCAGGGCATGGGGCCCGGCTTCGTCCCGGACAACTTCGATCGCACGGTGGTCGATCGAATCGTGCGCGCGTGGGAGGAGGACGCATTTCCGCTCGCGCGCCAGCTCGCCCGCGACGAGGGACTCTTCGTCGGCATGTCGAGCGGCGCGATCGTGTGGGCGGCGTTGGAGGTCGCACGAGAGCTGGGGCCGGATGCGCGAGTTGCGTGCATCTCTCCAGATTCCGGAACACGATATCTATCGACAGCACTCTTTTCGTCGCCAACGGATCAGACATCGCCACTCTGAGACTCTCTGCCGCCGATGCTCATGCGGCGATGGGACGTCGGACGCGGAAATCGGCTTTCGGAAATCCGACTCTGACTCCGAAACGTCGCTTCCCGTGCCGGATACGTCGGTTTACCGAGTGCCGGATACAGAGTACTGGTCTTCCTACTGATCTCAGGCAGTATCACCTCTTACCCCCCATTTGTGCCGTCCGTACTTTAGCGCGTCCCGTCCACTGGAGATGCGCGCCCGATGGCCCAGGATGTCGTACAACTCACCCGTCGCGGCTTCGGCGAGACCACACGCCGCGACGCCTGGTGGGTGCCGCAAGTCGGCGCATTCGTGGTGCTCAGCTCGTTTCTCGCGTACGCCACGTGGGCTGCGTTTCAGAACGCGCACTACGAGTACGAGCAATACCTATCGCCCTTCTATTCGCCGCTGCTCGTTGGCGACTCGCCCCACGCGTGGTTCAGGCAGGCGCCGTGGTTCATTCCGGCCATCTCACCCGCGCTGCTCATCCTGCCTTTTCCGGCAGGGTTTCGCTTCACCTGCTACTACTATCGCGGCACTTACTACAAGGCGTTCTGGGCCGACCCACCCGGCTGCGCCGTCGGCGAACCGCGCACGACCTATCTCGGCGAGCGGTGGTTTCCGCTCGTGCTTCAGAACGTGCATCGCTATTTCCTCTACGTCGCGCTGCTGTTTCTGATCATCCTCGGCCTCGATGCGTACCGCGGCTACTGGTTCACCGATGCCGGCGGCGCAAAGCATTTCGGCATCGGCATCGGATCGCTCGTCCTCACGTTGAACGTCGTCCTGCTGAGCGGCTACACGCTCGGCTGCCACTCACTGCGCCATCTCGCGGGTGGATATCTCGACCGGCTTTCCGGGCGGCCCGTGCGCCGCACCGCATACGAGTGCGTGAGCTGCCTCAATCGCGGCCACATGAACTGGGCGTGGGCAAGCCTGTTCTGGGTGGCATTTACCGACATCTACGTGCGCCTGTGCTCGATGGGTATCTGGCACGACTGGCGGATTCTCTGAGCGGAGCGCGGGCATCATGACGGAGTATCAGACGATCGACCACGATGTGCTCGTCATCGGCGCGGGCGGCGCGGGGCTGCGCGCGGCCATCGAGGCGGCGAAGGACGGCACGCGAGTGGGCGTGGTCTGCAAGTCTCTGCTCGGCAAGGCACACACAGTCATGGCCGAGGGTGGCATGGCGGCGGCGTTGGCGAACGTGGACGACCGCGATACGTGGCGCGTCCACTTCGCGGATACCATGCGCGGTGGCCAATACCTGAACAACTGGCGCATGGCCGAACTGCACGCCAGGGAGGCGCCGGCGCGCGTGCGCGAGCTCGAGGCGTGGGGCGCGCTCTTCGATCGCACGGCGGACGGCCGCATTCTCCAGCGCAATTTCGGCGGCCATCGCTATCCTCGGCTCGCGCACGTCGGCGACCGCACGGGCCTCGAGATGATTCGCACGCTCCAGGATCACGGAATCCATCAGGGGCTCGACGTCCACATGGAGTGCACGGTGGTGTCGCTGCTCAAGGACGGCGACCGCATTGCCGGCGCGCTCGCGTACGACAGGGAGCGCGGTCGGTTCCGTGTGTTTCGCGCGAAGGCCGTCATCATTGCCACCGGCGGCGTGGGGCGCGCCTACGGCATCACGAGCAACAGTTGGGAATACACGGGCGACGGACAGGCACTGGCCTACCTCGCGGGTGCGGCGCTCACCGACATGGAGTTCGTGCAGTTCCATCCTACCGGCATGATCTGGCCACCGAGCGTGCGAGGCATTCTGGTGACGGAGGGTGTACGAGGTGAGGGAGGCGTGCTCCGCAACGGCGCCGGCAAGCGCTTCATGTTCGAGAACATTCCGGAGAACTACCGCTCGCAGACGGCCGACAACGAAGAAGAGGGATGGCGCTACACGCAGGGTGACAAGGACGCGCGCCGTCCTCCCGAGCTGCTCACGCGCGACCACGTCGCGCGCATGATCGTGCGCGAGGTCAAGGAAGGCCGCGGATCGCCGCATGGCGGCGTGTACCTCGACATCTCGTGGATCAAGGAGAAGCTTCCCAACGCGGCGGAGCACATCCGGAAGAAACTGCCGAGCATGTATCACCAGTTCATGCAGCTTGCGGGCATCGACATCACGAAGGAGGCGATGGAGATCGGCCCGACGACGCATTACATCATGGGCGGAATCCGTGTTGACGCCGATTCGCAGATGTCCACGGTGCCCGGACTCTTCGCGTGCGGCGAGTGCGCGGCGGGACTGCATGGCGCGAACCGGCTCGGCGGCAACTCGCTGTCGGATCTGCTGGTGTTCGGCCAGCGCGCCGGGCAGTTCGCGGCGGAATTCGCCCGCGCCAACACGGCGCCATCGGTGGATCAGGGAGTGATCGAGCAGGAGACGCGGACGGCGCTCGAGCCGTTCTCGCGCGGCTCCACGGCAGAGGGCGCGTATCAGGTGCAGGAGGCTCTGCAATCGACGATGCAAAATCTCGTCGGAATCGTCCGTGTCGAATCCGAGATGGAGCGTGCTCTCATGGAGCTCGAGTCGCTCCGGCAGCGGGCGCAACGCGTGGGCGTTCCCGGCAACCGGGAATACAATCCTGGGTGGCACACGGCGCTCGATCTCCGCCATCTGCTCGTCGTATCGGAGGCGATCGCCAGGAGCGCGCTGGCGCGAAAAGAAAGCCGCGGGGGACACTTTCGTGATGATTATCCCGACAAGGATCCCGCGTTCGGTACGTTCAACCACATCGTCACGCGAGGCCGCGGCGACGACATGCAGCTCACGCGACAGCCGATTCCACCCATGCCGGACGAGTTGGCCGCGATCATCACCGAGATGCAATCATGACGGGGCATTCGAAGGATGCATCCACGCAGGCGGTCGATGCCTACACGGCGGCGCAGGCCGCGCAGGATGCGGCGGTGGGTCACCGGACGCGCAGCTTCCGGTTGTGGCGCGGTGCGGACGGCAGCGGCTCGCTGCACGACTACGTCACCGAGACGAATGAAGGCATGGTCGTTCTCGACGCCGTGCATCAGATCCAGGCGGAGCAGGCAAACGATCTCGCGGTGCGCTGGAATTGCAAGGCGGGCAAGTGCGGCTCGTGCTCTGCAGAGATCAATGGGCAGCCCAAGCTCATGTGCATGACTCGCCTGGACGAGCTGCCGGACGACGAGCCCGTGACGGTGGAACCCATGCGTGCGTTTCCGCACGTGCGCGATCTCGTGACGGACGTCTCCTGGAATTACCGCGTGAAGCCGAAGATTCAGCGCTTCACGCCGCGGCCTCCGGATGCGCCCGACGGGACATGGCGAATCGACCAGCGCGACGTGGATCGCGTGCAGGAGTTTCGGAAGTGCATCGAGTGCTTCCTGTGCCAGGACGTCTGTCACGTGCTGCGCGACCATCACAAGCACGACGAGTTCATCGGGCCGCGTTACCTCGTCTACGCCGCCGCGCTGGAGATGCATCCGCTGGATGTGGCCGATCGCGTGACGCCGCTCAAGGAAGAGTTCGGGATCGGCTATTGCAACATCACCAAGTGCTGCACCAAGGTCTGTCCGGAGCACATCACCATCACGGACAACGCGATCATTCCGCTCAAGGAGCGGGTGGTGGATCGGCACTTCGATCCGCTTCAGGCGTTGGTGCGGCTCGTACGGGGTCCGCAGAAGTCGCCATAGGAACCAGATCATGCAGAAGACGACCGAGCTGAAGGCGATCTCGCGCGAGGCCATTCCACGGGCGCTTCAGAAAGCGGAGCGGTACCGGCTCTTGAACCAGTCGTGGGCGACGGAGAGCATCTGCCAGGACGTCCTCGAGGCCGATCCGTCGCATCAGCAAGCGCTCGTCATGCTGCTGCTGTCGCTCACGGATCAATTTGGCAGCGAGCCGCGCGAGCTCGCGCGCCGTGCGCGCGCGGTCCTGGCCCGGCTCGCCGACCCGTATCAGCGGCACTATTACGATGGCATCATCAGCGAGCGGCTTGGCCACGCGCAGCTCGCGCAGGGTGCGATGCATGCGGAAGCGATGGCGGAAGAGTCGCTCCGTGCCGCGATGCGGTCCTTCGAGCAGGCGGAAGCGCTGCGACAGCCGGGAAACGACGACGCGATTTTACGGTGGAATACATGCGTGCGCACGCTCGAGGGGCTTCGTGTCCACGAAGAGTCGGGAGAGCCGCACGAGCCGCAGTTCGGCGAGTAGACGCGACACATCATTCACTCGGGGTATTCACATGCCCGCCGCCCGGACGACATCGGTCGAGGAGTATCTCCGCGGATTGCCCGCGGAACGGAGCGCGACCATTCGCGCCGTGCGTGACGTGGTGCTTCGCAACCTCCCGCGCGGCTACGTCGAGGGAATGGAATACGGCATGATCTACTATCACGTGCCGCTCAGCCGGTATCCGGAGACATACAACGGACACCCGCTGTGTTACGCCGGACTCGCCGCGCAGAAGAATTACTGCTCGCTCTATCTCATGGGCGTTTACGGCAACGCGACGACCGCCAAGGCGTTCCGTGAGGGTTTCGCACGCGAGGGAAAGAAGCTCGACATGGGCAAGTCGTGCGTGCGCTTCAAGACCGTCGATGATCTTCCGCTGACGGTCGTCGGTCAGGCCATTGCCGCCGTGCCCGTGGACGCATACATCGCGCTCTACGAGAAGTCGCGTCTCAAGACCAAGGCGGGACAGCGAAAGGCGGCAAAGAAGTCCACACGCCGCAAGTGATCGTGCGCCGGCGTATCGTTGCGCGGATGGCACTGTTGGCGTGCGTCGCCGCGGGATGTACCCGTGAAACCACGCCACCGCGCGACTCGGCTGCCGCAGCGACAGCAGGTGTTGCCGGAACGAGCATCGCTTCGCCACATGCGGGGCCCGCAGGCGAATGGCAGATGCCCGCCGGCGACTACTCGGCTTCGCGCTACAGCGCTCTCGATCAGATCACACCCTCCAACGCGAAGAACCTGCACGCCGCGTGGACCTTCTCCACCGGCGTTCTCCGCGGGCACGAGGGGCAACCGCTGGTGATTGACAACACGATGTACGTCGTGACGCCGTATCCGAACGTGGCATACGCGCTCGATCTCAAGACCGAGGGCCAGCCGCTCCGATGGAAGGTGCGGCCCGAGAACGCACAGGCCGCGGTCGGCACCGCCTGCTGCGACGTCGTGAATCGCGGTGCGGCGTATGCCGATGGCAGAATCTTCTACAACCTGCTCGACGGACACACCATTGCCGTCGACGGCGTCACGGGGAAAGTCCTCTGGCGCACGACCATGGGCAATCTCGGCAAGGGCGAGACGATGACCATGGCGCCGCTCGTGGTGAAGGGAAAGGTGATCGTCGGCTCGAGCGGCGGAGAGATGGGTGTGCGCGGGTGGATTGCCGCGCTCGATGCGGCAACGGGCAAACAGCTCTGGCGTTCATACAACGTCGGCCCGGATGCGGACGTCAAGGCGGGCGCGCGCTTTCACCCGTTCTACGGCGGCAGAGACGCGAGCCGCAATCAGGGTGCGTCGACTTGGCCGGGCACCACCTACATGCAGGGCGGCGGCACCGTATGGGGATGGCTCACGTATGATCCGGAGCTGAACCTCGTCTACCACGGCACGTCCAACCCCGGCCCGTGGAATGGCAAGCAGCGCCCCGGAGACAACAAGTGGAGCGCGTCGATCATCGCCCGTGACGCGGACACCGGCGAGATGATCTGGGCGTATCAGCCCACACCACACGACGTGTGGGACTATGACGCCGTCAACGAGAACATCCTGGTGGACCTCCCCATCGGCGGGCGCACGCGCAAGGCGCTCGTGCACTTCGATCGCAATGGGTTCGCCTATACGATGGACCGCGCGACGGGCGAGGTGATTCTCGCGAAGCCCTTCGTCCCCATGAATTGGAGCACGGGCGTCGATCTGCATACGGGACGTCCGCAGCTCAACCCCGAGAAGACACCGTTCCTTGGAAAAAAGGTGTCGTTCATCTGCCCGAGCCTCGAGGGAGGAAAGAATCAGCAGCCCGCCGCATTTTCGCCCGCGACGGGCCTGTTCTACGTTCCGACGAACAACCTCTGCATGGACTTCGAGGCGCGAGAGGTCTCGTATATCCCCGGCACACCGTACATCGGCGCCAACGCACCCGAGGTGGGTGGGCCCGGCGGATATCGCGGCGAGTTCATCGCGTGGGACGCGACGGTAGGACGAAAGGTGTGGGGGATCAAGGAGCCCTACCCGGTGTGGGGAGGCGCGCTCGCAACGAAGGGCAACGTGGTCTTCTACGGCACACTCGACGGCTGGTTCAAGGTCGTGGATGCGCGGAGCGGCGCGCTCTTGTGGAAGTTCAAGGTGGGCTCGGGCGTGGTGGGCAATCCAGTCACATATATCGGTCCCGATGGAAAGCAGTACGTGGCCATCTACGCTGGAATCGGCGGCGACATGGGCTTGCTCATCGCCGGCGACGTCGCCGCCAACCTGCCGTACGACGTGCGGGAGCGCGGCACGACGCTTCCCGATCTTTCACGCTGGACCTCGTGGGGCGGAATGCTGTTCGTGTTCTCGCTGTAGAGAGAATGAGGCGTCTCATGCGTATGTCATTGGTCGTCTGCGCCCTTCTGTTCGGCACGGTGGTCGAAGGCTGCGCGAGTGACTCGCGTGCCGAGTCGGCGAAGCAGCGGCCGGCACAATCCGCGCAGGACCTCGCGGGGCGCTTCGTCTCGCACGCCGAGCACATTCAGCCCGGCGGCGTCGCGCCATTTCGCGGGTTACAGCTCGTCAATCCGCACGACGGCGACGCGAAGGCACTCGCCACGGGCGCGAAGCTGTTCGTCGCCTACAATTGCGTGGACTGTCACGGTGCCGACGGCAGTGGAGCGATGGGCCCAAGCTTGGCGGATGGGCGCTGGCACTTCGGTGGTACCGCGGCGGAAGTCTTCGAGTCCATCTATCAGGGACGCCCGGAGGGCATGCCCGCCTGGGGGTCGCTCATCTCCGATGATCAGATCTGGATGCTGGTCTCGTACGTCCGCTCGCTCGAAGCAGGGAAGGACGTGACCTCGGAGAATTTCGGCGGCAAGACGGTGGAGCGCTCGGGCCACTGATCACGCGCTCAGAACCGCCACTCCCTGATGATGAACGCGCCGAGCTGCGCGCTCGATCGGTAGGTCTGGCCAACGAGCGTCGGTGGATCGAGCAGATAGCGCGGGCTCAACGACACCTCGAAGCGGTAGCCCTTCGACGTCCGCTGCGTGAACGAGGCGCCGAGAATGGTGCACGAGCTGTTCTGCGAGCGTCCGCTGCCGCACGCAAAGATGCCGGGCGTCGTCACGATGCTCACGAAGGTGGACGGATTGACGTAGCGTCCCGCCTCGATCTCGGTGCCCTTGAGGAACTGATTGAATCCTCCCTGGCTCTGCGACACGGGGATGTCGCCGGGCGTGATGTTGAAGACGTCCACGCCGAGCGATCTCGCGGCACTGCCCTTGATCTCGTCGAGCGATACGCCGAGTGCCACGCCGGCCAGACGTGAGCCGGCTACGCTGAGGAGATTGCCCTGCTGGCCGCCCAACGACGTCTGGTTGAACTGCAAGAGCGTCGCCGAGCTCTCGCCGAAGGCGAGATAGCTCAACAGATCGCTCTGTGAGAGCGCCGGCTGTGCGTCGCTCTCGAGCGAGATCCGTGGCGTCTCGACCGTGCCTCCGATGATCACGCGAATGTTCGTCACCCCCTGCGGCTGCTTCACCTGATATTCGGCGGTGATCTGCAGCGTGGGATTGAGATCCGGTGTGCCGATGAACAGGGCCGTTCCCCGCTTGATCTGAAAGCGCTTGCTGAGGAACGTGTATTCACCGCGGTCCGTGTCCAACGCGCCGGTCAGCGTCAGTGCATCACCGAGCGCGTGCACCTGCATCGGGCCGTCGGTGAAGATCTCCACGTTGGCGTCGCGCGAGCGCACCCACGTGTCGTGCTGCACGATCAGGTCGACGTCGACCCGAAGATTCTTGAACAGGCGCGACTCGGCCGGAAAGAGCTCGCGCTGCACGGTCACCGATGTGTCCACCACGCTGAAGAGCGAGGGATCGCCCGCACCGATGATCTTCTTGCCTCGCGAATCCGGTATGTAGAGAACGCCGTGCACCACGGTCAGTTGTCCGCTCGCATACGGGCTGCCGAATGCACCCGTGAGCCGGAGGTTCGCCGTCGCGTGGACCTCGCCCATGTCGTTGTTGATCAACTGTGCATCGACCGCGTTGAGCGACAGGTCGAACGCCGGCTCGCGCCAGTTTCCGACCGCGACGACGCCGGCCAGCCGCACCGGTCCATTGGCGACACCAGCGATGGAATCCACGAACACCGTGTCTCGAAGCATGCGCACGGAGCCATTCACATGCTGCATGAAGGTCCCGGTGGACGTGAGCCGGAACTGGATGTCGCTGAGCGCGACGTTTCCGGCCAGTGTCGGTCGTTTCAGCGAACCGGCCGCTGTCACCGTGCCCCGTGCCGTGCCGGCAACGTCCGTTACGAGCGACGTGAACTGCGGAATGAGCGATAGTGGCAGGCTGTCCGAACCGAACGTCGCGTGAATCGGCAGGTCGAGCAGTCGCGATCCGGTCACACCCGAGAGTCTGAGATCGATGGGTATCGTGCCGTTCACGCTCGCGACGAGCTTGCCCGTGGAGTCCGCGGCGCGGGCATCGGTCGTGAGCTCACGGTTGGCGTAGCGGAACGTGCCGTGAAGCTCCGGCACCGGCGTCGCGTTGTACGTGCCATGCGCGAAATCGAGCGCGCCGGTGACGCGCGGATCCTCCGCCGTCCCCGTCACGTGCGCGTTGAGATCGAGCCGCCCGGTCACCGGCAGATCGCTCTGCAACAGCTCGGCGACATTCTCCACGGCGAAATCCGTGACATCGAGGTCGAAGTTCGCCACACCCTTCGTAGGCAGAAGACCGTTCGCGTAGATGCGGCGATTCGGCCCGTTTCGCAGCTCGAAGTTGACGACCTCGATACCCTGCGTGCCCCAGTGGACCACCGACGGATGCGTCGAGCGCCAGGCCGTGGTGTCGAAGCGCAGCGTGACGTCGGCGAGACGCAGATCGCTGCGCGCCTTGTCGAGCGTGAAATCACCGTCCAGGGAATACGAGCGCAGACCGCCCTGGCGAACGCGAAGTGCGACGCTCCCGCTGGGAGCGAGATAGTGGACGGTCCCCGTGAGGCTGTCGAAGGCGAACCCGAACGCGCTCACCGTGTCCGCGTTCACCGTCGTTTCGAGCGCCGATGATTTCGTGCGCGCATCGGTCCACGCGTACGTTGCCGAGAGATGCCGCGCCGCGTTGCCACGCACGATCAAACCCTTTGCGGTCGCCGTGCCGCGCAGCGAGAACTGGTCGATCGAGCCCGTGATCGTGCCACTGGCACGCACCGCACCGCCGAGCAAGTTCCTTGGTATCGCTTGGGGCGTGTCCGCGGGCACGCGCAGCGTCACCGGCGGCGCATTCGCGACCGCGCGCTTCACCTCCGTCTCCTGCGCCACGCGCGCCGAGTCGGCACGCGCCTTCAGCAGTGCCTCGAATGCAGCGCGTGGGCGTGGCATGAAGGGCGTGGTATCCGCCGGATTGCCGCCTGGAATGAACCGCGCGATGGTCGCGAGCGAATCGACGGCGACTGAATACGTGAGCGTTCCGGCGTGCTTCGCATCCATGCCGATCTGTCCCGAGACGTCGATGGTGTCCGCCCGGGCTGCCACCACGCGCGCACGCTGAATCGTGGCCAAGCCTCGCCCGATCTGCGCTCGCAGCGATACCGAATCCACTCCGATCGTGTCCATGGACGACGCGCCGAGCTCTAGTGCGACGTCTGCAAACATCGTTGCGGGCTTGAATCCGCGTCCCCGTGCTCGCCCACTTCCCGACAGCGACGTCACGGGACCGCCCACGAGCACTCGGCTCATGTTCAGCGCCGTCGCGTCGGCAACGACGTCGTACCCCAGCTCCTTCGAAAGAAAATCGACGGTACCGCGAATGGCGATCTGCCCGCCGCCCTGAACGCTCGCGCGAGTATCCACGCGCAAGGCATCGATGGGGCCGTGCGCGTGGATCGGACCAGTCGCATAACCCTTGAGCGGAAGTGAGGGAGCGAACTTCGTCAACTCGGCTAGGGCGACAGGACGTGCGTCGACGTCGAGATCGAGCGTCTGACGGCCAACCGTGTGCGCCGACGCGGTGCCGACCGCATGTGACACGTTCTTGCCGTCCTGATGCACGATGTCGACGCTGGTGAAACGAAGCTGAGAATCGCCAGATCCGTTCAACGTCGCCACGCCGGTGAGCGTTCCGCCAACCGGCAACGTGGGAAAGATCAGTTTCACGAGATCGATCTGCAGTGGCTCCACGCGAACGTGTAGATCGCTCGCGCTCACCACAACCTTTGGCCCCTGCTGCACGAAGCCTGCGACGCCGGATGCAAATATCCGGCTGCGGCCGCGGTTGTACGCGTCGAACGTGACGTCCGACGAGCCGAGGCGAAGCCGCTTGAAGGTGCCCGCGAACTGCGCGCGCCCTGCGAGGACTCCCTGTCGTGGAACCTTGAATCCGGGCGAGAGCTCCTCGAGCAGACGCGTCGTGACGCCCGTGAAGTGCACGTTCGCATCGTGAAAGAACACGGTATCGGCAATCGTGACGCCGACGTCGCCGAGTACGTGAGCGGTGCCGGTGACGACGTTCGCTCGACGGATGACGTAGTCCTGCGTCGCGCCCTTCCACGTCTGCACGAGGAGGAACGTGCCGCCCCCACTGTCCGGAAGGTGCGGATACAGCCACTTGAAATCGTGGAACGTCGCTGGATTCGCGTTCAGCGCGAGCTTCATGTCGCCGTTGTTGAGGTTGTACACGCCGTCGCCCGACAGCGCGCTGTGCGGGAGGCGCGCGGCCGCTCCCTTCCACCAGAGCGAGTCGTCGTTGAAGTCGAAGTTGCCCGTCAACCCAATCACATGCGCCGCGGGCGGCCTGAAGGGAAACGCATCGGTAGCGAGCGCGGAGACTTGAAGAAAGCGATTCGGATACACCGGATCGGCCCAGCGAATGAACGGCAACGTCGCGCTCAGTCGCTCCACGGTGACCACCTTCTGAAATCCTCCAGGGACGCGCGTTACATAGAGGCGAGAACCCGCACTGAGGACGTCGGCAATGATGCTGTCGCGCGCGCGCGCGGTAACGCCGGTCCGCGGTGACCACGGCGATCGAACGGTGACGCTCCCGTTCATCACCCGCACATTGGTGAGCCGGACCCAGTCGCCCCAACCGCGCGAGGTGTCGCCCGGAGCCTTCTTCGGCGGCACGGGCCAGAGAATGCGATAGTTCCACTCGCCGCCGGGAAGGCGCGCCGCCACGAGATCGGGGTGGTACAGCACGACGTCGCTGAAGTCGAGCCGCTGCGAGAAGAAGCTCCGGATGACATAGCGGCCCGAGATGGAATCCGCCGTGAGAAAGGGATGGCCGGCGCTGTCGGTGATCGACACGCGCACGAGCGTCCCGCCGCTGAGCAGATTGCCGTGGATCTCCGCCACGCGCACGACGCCGTGTGTCTGCCCTTGAAGGATGCTCACGAGATACCCGAGCGAGCGCCGCCGTCCCACACTCGTGTTCGTGAGCGTCCAGACGACCACGATTCCCAGGATCGCCACAACGCCCAGGACGACGAGCAGGCGGAGCAGGCGACGGATCATCAGTACGCCTGCCCGATCGACAGATGCAGCGTGAACCGGTTGAGGATGCCGCCGACTCCTCCCCCGCTGCCCATCGGGGAGAATCGCTTGGGAATGTCGAGCGGGACCAGCTCGCGCTTCCCGTTGCGAATGATCTCCGTGACGACGGCAAGGCTTTGCGCGCGCGATGGATTGAAGCCAAGGTCGACACGGATTGGCCCGACCGACGAGTAGTACCGGAATCCGAAGCCCGGCGTGATTGCCCACGTGCCGCGCACCAGATTCGCGAGCGTCTGTACTCCGCCGAGTGGGTCGAGTGCGCGCTCACCGACCGCGGCGCCGTCCAGAAACACGGCGCCGCCGATATTGTCGAGAATTGGCAACGGGAAGCGATATTCGATGCTTCCCTCCAGCAGCGACGTTCCGCCGAGCGGCCGCGGAGTGAACTTGTCATCGCCCACCGGTGCGCCGGAGGAATCGGTGATGAAGTTGGGATCGCAGAACCGGATGGCGGCCGTGTTGACGTCGCAGGGCTCGCCGGTGGCCGTGCGCGAATGGGCGAGATAGATCCGCGGCAGCGTGAGGATGCGTGGCCCGAGTTGGTTCTCACCATATCCGCGCACCGACTGCGAGCCGCCCGCGTAGAACCGCTTGCGCGGGTGGAGTACCGGCTCGCCCTGTGTCGTGCCGCCGCCGGCGAGCGCGCGAACGAAACCGGTCCGGAGATGCATGGCGAGCACCGCTTTGCGCTGGCCAAGGCGCGAGTACAACGTGCCCTCCGCATAGGCGCGGTTATATCGGTAATCCGACACCGTGAACGAGGACGCATGCTCCAGCTCGGCGCGCGCAGTGTATCCACGCGTCGGCGACAACGGCTGATCGGAGCGATCCACCTGAGCCTGCGCCACGAGCGGCGACAGACGCTGATGCGACCGCAAAGCGCCGATGGTCGTCGTGTCGCACACGCCGAAGTTGACACAGAAATACGGTCCACCCGCTTCGACCCGTGTCACCTCGAAGCGATACGAGAGGCTCGCCGGCGCGCGTATGCCCAGCGTGCGCGTGTACGTGAGATTTCCGCCGTACGTGCGGTCGATGACCACGGAAGGCAGTGCGTGCCGCTGCGCAAAGGCGCCGATGGCGAGCGCGTTGCGCGGACGCTGGAGCCATGCGGGCTGCCGCAGCTCGACGCTCGCCTGCCACGTGGGCTGGAGGAACGCTCCGGCGTCTCCCGTGACGGTCGTATCGGCATCCACGCGATGAAAGAGGCCCCGTCCGTTGAACCCTTGTGCGCCGAGATTGCTCACGCCAAGGGAGAAGTCGAGCCGGCGCGCGCCGCCGAAGAGGTTGTAGTGCGAGTAGCTCGTGGCCGTCTGCATGAAGTCCACGGTGTTGAAGCCCACGCTGACCTTCGCCTCGTGCAGGGCCGCCTCGCGCAGCACCACGCTCACCGTCTTCACGCTGTCGAAGGTCGGCGGCACCTCGAGCACCGCGAGCTTGAACAGGTTCGACTCGTAGAGGTTCCGCTGGCTCTCGAGCATCGCGCTCCGGCGGAAGAGATCCCCGGGGCGGAAGCTGAGCGAGTTCATCACCGTGCGCGGCGCGATCTGATCCGCGCCGTGGATCACGATCTCGCCCACCGTCGTGACATGATTCGGAACGACATGCAGCCGCACGCGAGCCGTGTGCGCGATGGGATCAACCGCGGTGGACGTATCGATCAGCGCATCCGCGTACCCGAGGTCCCACAGGGCGTTCTGAAACTGGATGCGGGTGGAATCCAGCTCGAACAGATCGAGCGGCCGTCCACTCTCGACGAGCGTCAGCTGTTTGGCCTTCTTCGCGGAGATGAGCAACGAGTCGTAGGCGACGGCGACATCCGTGACCATCGTGGGCTGCCCTTCGCGGATGTCGAAGCGGACCACGACCTGTCCATCGCTGATCCGCGTGACCGTCGTGTCCACCTGCGCCTCACGAAAGCCCTCGCGGTAGTAGAACACGCGAATGCGCAGGACGTCGCGCTTGAGCTCCTGCCGATTCAGGTAGTGCCGCTCCTCGAACCCGCGATAGCGCGTGAACCGGCAGAAGGGGACGAGGATGATCGAGCGGCAGCGCGTGGACTCGGTGTAGATGCTCGCCTGCAGCTCCCGGACGTCGATGGCATCGCTCACGCCGGCGAACTGCACGTCCCGCACTTCCGGCGCGGGCGCGACGTCGTGGAGGGGAAGCTGGGCGCGAGAGACGGGCGGCGCAGCAAGGGCGCTCACCACCAGGGCGAGCGCCCATCGCCCTGTTCGGCGAAAACGAGGCATGGCGAGCCCAGTCATAGCAAGGAGAACGCCAGCGGATACGACAGTAGGTCGGTAGGACGGTAGGGCGGTAGGTCAGCAAACGCCGTTGCCGATCTACCCACCTACCCACCTACCGTCCTACAGTCCTGACAGCAGCGTATCGTTGTTCGGCGTATTGGCGATGCGCTTGATGAGCCACTCCATGCCCGCCTGCGGCGGCATCTGACCGAGCCCGCGCCGCAGGGTGTACACGTGCTCGAGCTGGTCGGGGCGGAAGAGCTTCTCCTCGCGCCGGGTGCCGCTCGTCGCAATGTCGATCGCCGGATAGATGCGCTTCTCGGCGAGCGAGCGATCCAGCTTGATCTCGCAATTGCCGGTGCCCTTGAACTCCTCGAAGATCACGTCGTCCATGCGGGAGCCGGTCTCCACCAGCGCCGTGGCGATGATCGTCAGCGAGCCGCCGCCCGAGCTTGGCGCGACCGACCGCGCGGAGCCGAAGAACGCCTTCGGCTTGGCCATGGCCGTGGCGTCGAGGCCGCCCGACATTGTCCGCCCCGTGCCACGCTCCGCCGTGTTGTGCGCCCGTGCCATTCTCGTGAGAGAATCGAGCACGATGACCACGTCCTTGCCCAGCTCCACGAGTCGGCGCGAGCGCTCCAGCACCATCTCGGTGACTTCGACATGCCGCTGCGCGGGCTGATCGAAGCTCGATGCGATGACTTCTCCCACGCCCCACGAGATGGCTTCGCTCACCTCTTCCGGACGCTCGTCCACCAGGAGTATCAGCAGACTCGCCTCGGTATGATTCAGCGCGATGCCTTCGGTGATCGCGTGCAGCAGCGTGGTCTTGCCCGCTCGCGCCGGCGCCACGATGAGTGCGCGCTGTCCGTACCCGATTGGTGCGATGAGATCGATGGCGCGCCGGATGAGCTCAGCGCCGGCCTTGGCCGGACGCCCCGTCTCCAGATGCAGCTTCCGCTCTGGATAGGTGGCGATCAGTGTGTTGAACTCGGGGCGTCGCGATGCGCTGGCGGGATCCTGCCCATTGATCGCGAGCACGTCGATGAGCGCGGTGCGGCCCCGTGGATCCCGTCCGGTGGTGCCCTGAACTTCATCACTCTTCCTGAGCCCGAACTGGCGAACGAGATGCGGTGGCACGTAGGCATCGCCATTGTCGGCGAGATAGCTGGCCTGGGCCCGCCGCACGAATCCGCCGTCTCGTGCCGGATCGAACCATCCCGTGGTCTCTCCGGTCGGCACCAGCGCGACGGGGGCCGGTGGCGGTCCTCCCTGCGGCCGTTCGGTCGCTTGTCCCGGATCGCGGCGCCCTCGGCCACGATTGCGGCGTCCTCGTCGGCCGTTCTGGTGCGGAAACCGGTGCCCTCCCCCATAACCGCCGTCTCGTCCCGACTCCTGCGGTGACGTGGGCGAGTTGCCCTGCACGACGGCGTCAGTGGTGCCTCCGGCTGCCTCGCCGGCGTCTCCCGATCCGCCGCCTTCAGTGCCCGGCGGACCTTCGGTGTCGCGCGGGGGACGCTCCAGCGGAGCCTCCGTTGCCGTCACCGGCTCGACGGAGTCTCCAGTCCCCTCGCCGGATGCATTGCGATAGGGATTGTCCTCTCCGCCATTCTCGTCCGCGGGACGTTGATACGGTTTGCTTCCGCGGCCACGACGTGGTGGGCGCCGACGTTCATTCATGCAGCGTGTATTCCGAATGGGTGAATTGCTCGTGGTGGCGCACGGGGCGCCCACGTCCTGCTCCAACGTTGGTTACGGTCGCTTCATCGCTGACCTGCATGTCACTGCGGGGGCCGCACGGCCACGGGCCATGCGGAACGCGAGCTGTGACGGTTCGTGCGACGCGATCGGTGCTTTGCTTCGTACGTCCGTCGGGCGCGGAACTCACACGCGGGGTCGGACGCTGGTCCTGCTGTGGCGCGGCGCTTCGACGTGCTGGTGCGACCGCTCGCTGGCGGAGCACTGGGATTGCCGCGGAACAATCTCGACTGGTCGGACGCGAAACGCGATCGGACCGCCGGACGCATCGAGTATCGCTACGGCGACCGATTCGCGCAACCCACCCCGGCGTGAGCGAACATCATGCCGGAGCCGCCCAACCCTGCTGGAACGGCCTCAGGAGAGCGGTAGTCAAGACCAGTACCCGGTACCCAGCACTCGGTAAAACGACGTATCCGGTACTTGATCTCCGGAGAGTCTCGAAGTGGTGACATCTGATCCGACCAGCCTACCCGATTACGGTTCCATCTCCCGCGAGCAGCCTCGACAGCGTCACCAGCCGCCGCGTCAACTCTAGGATGCGATCCACCGCGGCACGCGGCTCCTCTGCCAGCGGCTCGAACCCCAACAACTGCGCCTCGGCCAGAAGCGCCGTGAGTGGGTTGTTGAACGCGTGCTGAAGGTTGCGGGCGCTCGCGCCATACGCGTACTGACGACGCACGCGCTGCAGCTCGCGCGCGGCGGCATCTCCTGCGGCCACCGGCATGGGCAGGGACGGCTCGTACCCCGTCTTCGAGGCGCGCTCGGCCTCGAGGGCCAGGACGATCTGCTCGGCGTTGCCGTCCGGGATGAGGCGCGCGATGAGATCACGGGCGATCGCGTGCTCGGTCGCAGGTGCCGAGGTGAGATCACCTGCATGCGACACGACGTCACTGTTCGCCGAATAACTTTCGAGCATGCCCCTTTCTCCCGATCTGGGTGCCGAACTCGCCGATGCTGTCCAAGAGTATCGGCACACCGGCGACATTGCCGCACTGTTCGAGCGCGTGAAGAATCTTTCCGCCGCCGCGGATCCGGATGCGCTCGTTGCTGCCTCCGCCGCATACCGCGATTACCCGGAAGTCGTCATTCCCGTGTACGAGTGTGTCGTGGCGGCACGGCCACAGGACGCTCAAGCAATCGTGGTACTCGCAAACGCTTATTGGCTCACTGGCCGTGGCTCGGAGGTGGTTGGAGGGCTCGCCGTGCGGGCCATCGCCGCCGACGCGAATAATCGCGGGGCGTGGCATCTGTGGGCCCTGAGTGAGTCCGACCCGCGAGAGCGGGTAGCGCGGTGGCAGCGGGTGGCGGCCCAGTTTCCCGCCGATCAGCTCGCGCGCGCGGCGCTCGCGGACAACGCGACGAGCCTTGCCGGCGCCGAGCACGACCCGCTGGCGCTCGACCTGGCGGTTCGGACCTATGAGCAGCTCTGGGCCGAAGCGAGTCGCGACGAGGAGCGAAAGGCCCTCGAGGAGACCATCACGAAGCTGAAAGGCTGGACGCTCTGAGGCGGGAGACATCCACCGCGACCTCGAACGAGCGAGTCGTTACGCGCTCTGGCCGTGGGCGCGCTTGGGCGCGATGTCAGCGACGGCACCGATGAGTTCCCGGAGCTCGAACGGCTTCCGGATGTAAGGGCACTTGCACGAGAGGATGAGGCGGTGCGCACGCTCGCTGATGTCGCCGGACATGAACAGCGTCCGCCGGCGCAGGTGCGGGTGACTCGCGGCCGCCAGCTCGAACACCACGTCGCCCCGCGTGTCGGGGATCCGCAGGTCGATGAGCATGACGTCCACATACTCCGTGCGCAGTAGGGAGAGCGCGGCGTCGCCCGACTGTGCCGACAGCACGTCGTACCCCGCGCGGCTGAGCGCGATCGTGAGCGCGCGACAGATCGCGGGTTCGTCATCGACGACAAGTATGCGAATGCGATGCGACTCCATCCATCCTCGGTACGTTCTCGTTCCATCGATCCGGTGGGCTCCGTCCGGCTGCGGACGTCGTCTCATACCGGCTCGGGCACTTCTTCCTCACTTTCTGCCTGCCGCAGGTGGTCCGCAAGGAGTCGGACGAACAGCTCGGGTGGAACGTCGCGCCGGATGTCCTTCGGCACGCGGCCCGTCCACTCGTACAACAGGTGGCTCAGCGTATCGGGGCTGGAATAGCCGAGCTTGACCGTGATCTCCTTCAACCTGCTTCCCGGCTCCCGCAACAGCGTGTAGGCCCGCAGCAGCCGCGCACACACGATGAGATGTCGCGGTTGCAAACCCACCGGCATGGTATGCCGATAGAGCGTGCGGGGCGCCATCCCCGCCAGCCGCGCCAGCTCCTGACTGTTTTTCACCCGCGCCGGGGAGCGAAAGAGGTGCTCGACGGCCCGGGTCACTACGATCGGCAGGCGGCGAAGTGTCGCTGCCAACTCCTGCAACATCAACTCGGCCATCGGATGCGCCGGAACGCGCTCGATGAGGTCGAGAAACCGCTTCGGCTCGTCATCGAACCGATTGAGGACTACGTGCTGCACTCCGAGTCTGGCGAGCCGTATGGTGACGCGCACCGCGGAGGGAGCGAGCGTCGTGTAGACCACCACCGGCAGGGTAGGACGCTGCGCAATGAGCTCCTCGATCGAGTCCGTCATGTGTCCTTCGCGCTGGGCGGGGTCGATCACAAGCAGATCGAAGACGTGTGCGCGGAGGAGCCCGTGGAGCTCTGAGACATCTGTCGCCGCCTCAAGCGAGTGTGCGTCGCCCAGGACGTGACGGAGATGCGTGAGAAGATTATCTGGCAGAAGAGCTACGACGTGCACTTCGAGTCGCGACAGAGGATTGGCGCAAAATCCGGGATTTTTGTCACAAAACTCCGGTTTACGCCACGCGCCACGACCCTAGCCTACGGACGTGGTTTCCCTCCAACGCTACATCCCACCAACGGAGCCGTCCATGTCCCGCCGTACGATCGCCTTTGTTGTTGTCGCTCTTGCCTCCCTGGTTGTCTCTGCTTGTGGCTCGTCGCCGACGGCGCCGAGAAACGAATGCCCCATCGTGACGGTCGGCGGAAGCGGTTTCTGCTAAATCGCCGGCGCCTGCCGCCGGCCGCCCTAGGTTACTGCCGATAGGATCCGCATTTCGCGCAGATCCTGGATGATTGATTTGAGGTCGCGGGGGATGTCGAATGCCGCGGGCTCCTGCCACACCCGCCGTCCTGCCGTTTCGTTGGCCGCCAATGCTTCCTCGGCGGCGAAGACGAGATGGTTGAATGCGTGGCGGGTGGCGGAAGCATGGGCGCGTCCCAGCCAGTCGCGCGCTTGGTCGCCACGTCCGAACACCTGGTAGGCGCGCCCCGCGTGCAGCTCGAACTGCGTCTGCAGCAGAGGCGGCAGCGCCGCCGCCGCCAACTGCTGGCGATAGCGCTCGAACTGGAGCTCCATGCCATCCTCGGCTGAGAGCTCCATCAAGTTGATGGACGCCGCCCAACGTTGGTACTGCTCGCGCGCGGTAGCGGCAAGAATCAGGAATGCGTCGCGCGCCGCCGATTTCACGCCAAGCATGTAGAACGATCCGGCAAGGTCGTTCAGAATACGATCCCGCTCTCTGTCGCTCACGCTGTCGCGCATCGCGTCATATGCGAAGCGCACCGCGGCGTCATACTGGCCGCGCATGTGCGCGATGTGCGCACGGTCCTGTGTCGCCCGCGAACGGACTTCGTTGAGGCCGTACTCCGACGCGCGCGCGGCCGTCTCGTCGAGGATCGCGTCGGCCTTCGGCAAGTTGCCGCGCGTCATGATGATCTTCGCTTCGCCGATCCGTGCGCGGAGCGTACCGATCATGTCGCCATATCGATGTGCGAGCTGTCCGGCCGTCGTGAAGATATCGGCCGCTTCAGCGAAGTCGCCGAGCTCACGCAGGCAGTGGCCCCGGCGCAACAGCGCATTCACGACCAACTCATGCTCTTCCACCGGATCCTCGTGCGCGATGATCGTGTCGTACACGTCGGCCGCCAGGGCAAACTTACCGTCGAGGTCGAGCAACTGCGCATAGGCCATCAGTCGCGGGGCCACGAGGTGAAGGTCGCCCGTGCGCGCGGAGCAAAGCGCGTCGAGCGCGCTCGTGAGAATGGCGCGCGCAGGAAGTCCCTCGGGCATCTCGTCGATGGCCGAAATCACGGACCGCACCCCCCATCCGTCGGCCGCCACGACAGCCGGACCTTCTTCCACCCACGCGTCGACGAGGCGCAGCAACACCAACCCAGCGCTTACCGCGCGCCAGTTGCCATCGTTGTCGTCCAGCAACGCGAGCTCGTCGAAGAACGGTAGGTGCCGCATCGGTCCTGAAGAGTCGAACGCCAATGTCTTCTCCCCCACGTCGGAGTAGGTGCTTCTTGCTAAGAACAGAGCTTCGGCCACCTGCACGTTTACATCAATAGGGTTTTTCTGACTGAAATACCCTCGCTTTCTGCCGTTATCAACATCTTGTGATCGGCAGCACTAAAGATCCATGCCGAACCGTCCCTAACGGTTATGTCACTTTACGAAATATGTCACTTTACGAATCGCGCGTTGCTGCTCGCCAATGTTTGCAACTGCTTCGCGATGTCGTCTCCAATCGCCTGAATGCGGGGAATGCTCTTTGAGTCGAACTGCGGATCGTAGGGACTGCGCGACGCTCCCCCGGCCACCTCCAGCACCGCGTCGAAACGATATGCATGTGTCTGCTTCGTTTTGGGATCCGTCCAAGCCCCGTCCCATGCGAGCGACCGGTGCTTCGGCCACAGTCCATACGGCAACGCGATCGTGCGGATCTTGTAGCCCGGCGCGGCCGAGTCGATTCCCATGGCATTGCGCGCGATCTGCTCCTGCACTGCGGCATCAGGATATTCGTTCAGCTTCATGTGCCACAGCGTGTGGTCGCAGAGCTCGAAGCCCTGATCGGCAAGCCACTTCACCTTGAGAAAGCGCCACTCCTTCTTCTGGCCGTGAAATTTCGGATTGTCGCCGAAGAAATTGTGGCCCGCCGCGGCGCCGTTCAGCATGCAGAAGACCGCTCGGTTGTTCCACCCGGGATGCGTCTTCGCGAAATCGAGCCAGATACCCATGCCGCTCGTGGGATCGATCTCGAGCTTTCCGTTGCGCTCCACGTAGCGGAACTGCGAGTCCGACGCGTCGTCGAACACGAACACCACGGGCGACATGCCGGCGGGCACGTCACGAAAATCCTTGTCCAGCATCTGAGCAATCGTGATCGGACGGTAGCCGAGACGGTACGCCGTCTCGAGATCGGCGCGAAAGCTCGCCGCCGTGCGCGTGTACAACTCGTTCTTGTCGCCGCCGATGACGTGATACTCGAGAACGGGAATGCGGCCGAGATGATTCGGGGTGACCGGTGCGGATGCCCCAAGGAGGCACCAGCTCAGAAGCAGCAGACGTCGATCCATTTCCGACCTTTGGGGTGACAAGAGGTGAGGGACCGCCCACACGAACGCCGGGTACCGGGAGATGATGCGCGGCGTCTGGCCCGGGGCGTGATGGCTATCGCGGCCGGAAACCTGCTTCCGCACTCGCCGTACCAATAACTGTAGCCCCTCCACCGTCGGCCATGGCGCTTCATCCCAGCTTCCAGGCACGTCTCGATACACTGCGCGAGCGGCTTCGTCCCTCGGACGAGCCCGCTCGGCACTGGATGCGCCGCCGATGGAGGTCTTTGAGCGCCCTCGGCGCGGCCTGTGTCCTCCTCCTGGCATTCGACGCATGGCTAGGAACGTGTGGCTTCGAGGGATGTCCCACGCGGAGCGGCATTCGTGCGTTCCGGCCCGGCGAGGGCGGCCGCATCGTTGATCGTGGCGACCGGTTCCTCGGCCGCATCGCGCTGGTGCGCCGCGTGAACGTTCCGCTCGACGCCATTCCGCTTCACGTGCGGCAGGCGTTTCTCGCCACGGAGGACCGGCGGTTCTATCAGCACAATGGCCTCGACTGGCGAGGGCTCATGCGTGCCGCGTTGAGCAATCTCCGTCACGGCGGCGTGCGCGAGGGCTTCAGCACGATCACGATGCAGGTGGCGCGCAACTCGTTTCTCGTCAACAAACGCTACGGGCGAACGATGCGCCGCAAGCTCATCGAGCTGCGCCTCACGCGCCTGATGGAGCGCGAGCTCACCAAGGATCAGATCCTCGAGCTCTACCTCAATCTCATCTATCTCGGCAACGGCATGAACGGCGTGGAAGCCGCGAGCCGCGACCTGTTCGGCAAGAGCGTGGGCCAGTTGTCCGTGGGCGAGGCCGCGATGCTCGCCGCGTTGCCGAAGGCGCCGAGTGCGTACACGCCACGCGACCACTACGATCGCGCGCTGCGCAGACGCAATCTCGTGCTCGCCCTGATGGTGAAGGCCGGCTATCTCTCCAATCAGGATGCGACGCAAGCGGCCGAGTCTCCGCTGCGGATCGCCGAGGAGGAGTGGCGGCCGGATACGAAGAACGAGCCACTTGCTCTCGACGCAGTACGCGCGCTGATCGATTCGATCAGACCGGACGCTTTGAAAGAGGGCGACGTGACCGTCTACACGACGCTCGACGCCACGGCGCAGCGCGCGGCGGATCGCGCCGTGCTGCGGCAGGCGGCCGCGGTGACGCGCGAGACACAGTACGCCGGCTACCATGTGAGCGAGCCCGCGCAGGGCGCTCTGGTCGCACTCGATCCGCGCACCGGCGACATTCGCGCGCTGGTAGGTGGAAGGCGCAGCAAGGCAGGGTTCAACCGCGCGCTCAAGGCAAGACGCCAACCCGGATCGGCGTTCAAGCCCTTCGTGTATGCGGCGGCAATGCGTGCGGGCATGACACCGGCGACGATGGTGGACGATGAGCCGGTGGAGGTGGCGCAGGGCCGCAACGTGTGGCGTCCCTCGAACTACGATGACAACTATCTCGGCACTATCACGCTGAGCAAAGCGCTTGCGGTGTCGTCCAATGCGGCGGCCGTTCGCGTGAGTCAGACCGTCGGCATTCCCAACGTGGCACTCGCCGCGCGGCGTAACGGCATCTCGAGTCCACTGACACAGTATCCTGCGATGGCGCTGGGCGCCGTGGACGTGACGCCACTCGAGCTGGTCGCGGCATACGCACCGTTCGCCAATGGCGGCCTGCGCGTACATCCTCGACTGGTTCGGCGCATCGAAGCGGCCGACGGCACCGTGCTGTGGAGCAGCGAGGTAACGCCGCCGGACACCGTCATGGATCCGCGCGACGCGTTTCAGGTGACATCCATGCTGCGGGGCGTGGTCGACGAGGGGACGGGGCGCACGATTCGCGACATGGGTGTGCGCGGCGCCGTGGCCGGCAAGACGGGCACCACCAACAACGCGGACGACGTCTGGTTCATCGGCTACACGCCGACGCTGCTTGCCGGCGTGTGGTTCGGATACGACACGCCGCGTCCCATCGCGCCGCACGCGACGGGCGGACATCTCGCCGCGCCGGCCTGGGCCGACTTCTACATGAACGGCTGGCGGGAGCCGGCCACCATGACCGCGAACGGCTGGGAGGCGCCGCCCGGCATGGTGATGCGCGTCATCGATCCGTTGACCGGCATGCTGGCGGGAGAGTTCTGCCCGGAGCGCAAACGCGAGTGGTTCAAGCCGGGCACGGAGCCGACGGAAGTCTGCAACGTGCACACCGCGCCCGAAGAGCCGATCTTCGACATGCCGCAGGGCATTCGCGTCCCCGATCCGATCAAGCGCGGCGCGCAGGGGATCGGCGGTATCCTGCGGCGGATCTTCCGCTTCTAGAGGATTCCCAGCCAGCCGGTCTTGTTGCGGTCGAATCCCGGGAAGATCACGTCGAGCCGCGCGGCACCGAGATGCTTTGCCGCGACCTCGGCGAATACTGAACGGAAATCCGTCGTGAGCGCGAGGTCGCGACCTTCGTAAAGCAGCTCCGGCTCGAGGCCAGGCCACTTGCCGTGCACCTTGCCGCCCTTCACGTCGCCACCGATGACGAACAGCGCGCTCGCGTGCCCGTGGTCGGTGCCGCCATTTCCGTTCTGGCGCACCGTTCGCCCAAACTCCGACATCGTCATGATGGTGACGTCGGACATACGATCGCCGAGATCCGCCACGAGCGCCGCAATTGACTTTGCGAAGTCGTCCAGGCGTTGCGCGAGTTGCCCGACCGACGCGCCCTGATTGACGTGCGTGTCCCAGCCGCCGACGTCGGCAAAGGCGACCTCGAGGCCGACGTCCGCCTTGATCAGTTGGGCGATCTGCTTGAGCCGCAGGCCAAACTGCGAGCTCGGATATGACGCGTCGTTCTGTGGCAAATATTTCTGCGGATTCGCGGCCTTGAGGATCTTCACGGCCTCGAACATCTCGCCGCCGGCAGCATGCACGACGTCAGTCGAGCCTGTGCGATACAGTGCCTCGAGCCGGTCGGCCGCGGGGCCGGACGTGCGCACTGTGAATTCGTCGAGCGAGTTCATGGCGATCGTGGCCGCCGGGCCCTCGAGCATCCGCGGCGTCTGCTGCGTCATCGCGACCGCGCGAAACGGCGACGTCGTTTCGGAGTGGACGCAACCCGCTTCGCACGTGCCCTTTACGGCGAGATAGCGATTGAGCCAGCCGTCGCGTGTTCCCTTGTTGTCCGGCGTGCCCGTCTCCATGTAGTCCTGCGCGTCGAAGTGCGATCTCGTCGCGCTCGGGCTCCCGACGGCGTGCACCGGAGCCAGGATGCCCTGATCCCAGAGGGGCTTGAGCGGAGAGAGCGCCGGATGCAATCCGAAGAAGCCGTCGAGGTCGATCGCGCCGGCGGCGCCGGATGCGAGACCGGGCCGGGGAATCGCAATGTTCGGCCGCAGGCGATAGTAGGCCGCCTCGGCGTGTGGAACGACGACGTTCAGCGCATCCGCGGCGCCACGCTGAAAGAGACAGATCAGCGTCTTGCCACGTGCTGCGCCGTTTGCCGCCGTGCCCTTGAGCAGGTCGGCGCCGAATGCCGTGCGGCGAAGAAAGCTCGGGCTCAGCCCCATGGTCACGAGGGCGAGCGCACCCGACTTCATGAAAACGCGACGATCCATGACTCCCTCACATGCTGTGAGCTGACGCTCTGATTCAACGGCGCTGGAATTCCGGTGCGCCAAGTGCGAGTCCGACGATCTGGGACAAACCTTCGAGCTGCGCGGGGCGCGCGGCCTGCTTCGCGAGGGGATTCTCGCCCTGCATGAGGATCTCCCTCGTGTCGGGCGACGACTGGCCGCCGAAGAAGGCGAGCACCACACCGTCCACCTGCTGTTCGCGCGCTGCGTTCTTGAGCCGGTCCCAATCGCTCCACTGTGTGATCGATGCCCCGGGCATCCGCCCCGACGCCAATCCGAGGCCAAAGTTGATGCGGTTGAGAATGGCGCCGCTGTTCATCCATTCGGCTCCGGTCTCCGGCCAACCGTTCGGCGCCTGATGGCCGAACACCGGCTCGCCAAGAAATGCAACAGACTGCACCGACCGCAGGCTGGTGTCCGCCTGCGCACCGACGGCACGCAGAGCGGACGCCACCAGCTCGAACGGACTCTTGACTTTCGACCGATACGCCGTGCGGCTGAAGAACTCGGGGCTCGTCACGATGGTGCGCACGACTTCGCGAATGTCGCCGCCGGTTCGGCGGAACGTGTCCGCCGCCCGTTCCACGAGGGCGGCGGGCGGATCGTCGCTCACGAAGCGAATGGCAAGTTTCCGCGCGATGAAGTGCGCGGTGTGCGGATCGTGCGCGACGATGTCGAGCACGTCCTCGCCGTCCTCCGATCCGCGTCCCGCCGCTAGCACGTGGCCCAGCACGACCTTCTGTCCGGCGTCGTGGATCTCTGGACGGAAGATGAACTGCGCGCCCGTGCGAGGGTTCATGGTCCAGCCCGTGAGCGCGCGCGCCACTTCGATCACATCAGTCTGGGTATAGCCGCCATCGACGCCGAGCGTGTGCAGCTCGAGCAGTTCGCGGGCGTAATTCTCGTTGAGGCCGCGGCGAGCCTGTTGCTGCGGCGGCCGGCCAAGCGGACGGGGAGGCGCCGCACCGGGTCTGCCCTGCTGAAATGACGCAAGCGTTGGATGCATGGAGTCAGCCGCGCTCTGCCACTGGTCGAGATAGAACAGCATCGCGGGACTCTTTGCCACGGCGCCGAGCAGGTCGCGAAACTTTCCGAGCGCGAGCGGGCGGATGACGTCCCGGTCATACGTCGGGATGAAGACCCTGACGAGACCCTTCCCCGCGAACACCGTAAAGTGATTCTCCCAGAAGTCGGTCATGACCTCCTGGAGCTGGCGGTCGCTCACGACGGCGCGTGCGAGCTTCGAGGACTGCACGTCGCCGAGGATGCGCTGGTTCCGGCGGAGCTGGTCGCGCAGCTCCGGGTTTGCTTTCAGGACCACCGCGCGAAGGTCGCGTCGCGAGCTGGTATCGCCTGTCAGTGCCGCCATGCGCTGCTGCTCGCGCACGGCGCGCTGTCCGTCCTCATACATGGTGAGGTAGGTGTTCAGCGGCTTGTCGAGCAGCTCGTACGACGCGACGACGCGATCGGCGGTCGTGTCCTCGATGCGGTCCGGTGCGAGCTGGAGCGCGATCCAGCGATCCACGCCCATCTCGCGCACGCGTGCGACGTCGCCGGGCCGCGGTCCGAAACCGAGGCGGTTCAGCACCTGTTGTACCTGCTGATCCGCCGTCTGCTCGCGCGGCTCCGTGGGAGGCACGATGATGAGTGGGGTCCCGCCTTGCTGCATGCTGCCGGAGCAGGAAGTCAGCAGGACACCAGAGACCAACAGAACGTGAAAATGTGCTCGAATCATGGGATGCGTGTCCGATCAGGCCTACAGGGAAGACGACGCGTGGGCGGGTTGGTTAAGTCCTGCCACTGCGAGGTCCGTCACGGAGCGCCTTGCGTAGAGTGTGCGTGGCGACCTAGGGTACGTGGCACCGTCGCCGCGCAGGCCTTCCCACGCACTGGCGGCAAAGGTCCCCGGAGCCCGTCTTGATCAGCCCGCTCACCTCGGCAGACGATTTCGCACGGCAGCTCTCGCCCGAGGAGCTGGCGGCGCAGGCGGATTCGCTCGCCGCGCGGAACCGTGTCGTCATCTGTTCCGCGCAAGTGGACGGTCTTGAGCGCGCCCGAGCGGAGCTGGGTGACGTCCGCGCTTCGGCGCTGCTGCGAGAGGTCACGCTGCTGGTGCGCCGCATTCTGCGGGGCACCGACGCCGTTACACTGCTCGATGACGAGCTCGTTCTGCTGCTCGATCAGACCGCGCCTTCCGCCGAGACGGTGGCTGAGCGCCTGCTGTCGGCGGTGCGCGGGCATCTCTTCACGTCCGCCGGTGTCGATCAGACGCGCCGTCTCACGCTCACCATCGGCGTGGCGACGGCGCCCGAGCATGGCACCTCGTATCAGGTTCTCATCCTCGCGGCGCGCCAGGCGCGCAGTGTCGCGGGGGCGGACAGTTGTGCACGTGCCTTCGCAGCGAACGGCCGTTCGCTCGCCGTATTTCGATTTGTCGGGCGCAGCGAGCCACTTTCACTCCTCAGCGACGAGCTGGAACACACGGTGCGCGGCGCGGGACGTGTGGTTGCCGTCGTGGGGGAGCGTGGCGTTGGCAAGAGCGCGCTGCTCCGCATGCTCATCCCCGAGGTGCGGCTGCGTGGCGGCTCGCTGGTCGTGGCCGCGAGCCGCGAACCGATGTTCGTCTCGCCATACGCGGTGTGGAGTGAGGTGCTTCGAGGCGTTCGTCGCCTGCCGGTCAAGAGCACCCGCCTGTGGCGCGAGCTGCACGCGCTGGACCCTACCCTGGAGCGTGCGGGCGATGGCGGTGTAAGCGGCGGCAGCAAGACGCATTTGCTGGAAGAGCTCGCAGACTTTCTTCGGCTCGCGGCGCAGCAACGGCCGCTGGTGCTGGTGCTCGAGAATCTCCAATGGGCGGACGCCGCCTCCTGGGACGCGCTCGAGTATCTGATCGCGCAGATGGAGAGCGAGCGAATTCTCTTCGCCGTCACACTCCAGACGGGCGGTGAGGACGACGCGCAGGAGCGATGGGAGCGCATGGCGGTGCGATCCCGCTCGGAGATCCGGCTTACGCATCTCACGCGCGACGACGTCAAGCGCTGGCTCGAGGTCGCGCTACACGTGGCAGAAGTCGGACGCGACCTGCTGGCGTTCGTTTACCGGCACACCGAGGGCAATCCGCTCGCGCTGACGCACCTGGTGCACGACCTGGAAGAGAGCGGGCATCTCGTGTACGACGACGGTGCGTGGCAATCGAGTCCGGTGAGGGAGTTGCCGGTTCCGGTGAGCCTCGATGACCTGTTGGCGCGGCGGATCGCGCGGCTGCCGCCCGCGTCGCGTCTGATGCTCGAGGCCGCGGCCCTCCTCGTGCGCGAAGCGGAAGAGGCGCTGCTTCTGGACGTGAGCGGCGTCGGCGCCATCGAGGCGCGAGCGGCGCTCGACCTCCTTCTGGAGCGCGGCATGCTGATTCCCACGTACGACCGCGGCCGCGCGGCGTTTGCCATTTCGCATGACGAGCTGGCGCGGATTGCCCGCGCGCGGATTGCGGTGCCACAACGTGCGGATCTGCACGGACGCCTCGCGCGCGCTCTCTCGGCCGGAGACCGCAGATCGTCCGCGGAGATCGCGGGACACTACGAGCGGGCCGGACGGCGGAACGAGGCGTATCGGCACGCGCTGCGCGCCTCGGAGCATGCGCTTGCGGTCTATGAGACGGTCGCCGCGGCGGAGCTTCTCGCCGCAGCGGAACGGAACGCGCCGAGCGACGACGCGCTTGCGGACGTGCGGGTGCGGATGGCGGCGCTTGCGGAGGCCGCCGGCCAGTACGAACAGGTCGAGTCGCTCTGCGAGCAGGTGCTGAGCTGGTACGAAGCGCAGCACGACTCCGTGCAGGTGCTTCGCCTTCAGCGGATGCGCGTGCGGGTTCGCATGCAGCGCGGAGAGCCGGCGCGGGACACGCTCGCGGCGCTGCTCCAGCTCGAGACCCAGGCGCGTGAGGTGCAGGCGGACGCGGAGCGCGCGGCCATTCTGCTTCAGATCTCTCACGTCCACTGGCGGCTCGGCGATTTGCGCGCGGCCCAGCGCGTTGCGGCGGAGTGCGTGGAGATCGCGCAGCGCGGCACGGACCTGCTGCTGATCGCGGACTCCAGCAATCGGCTTGCGGTGACGATCCAGCTCGAAAACGCGCATCGCGCGCGGGAGTTGTTCGACGTCTCGCTCGAGATAGCCACGAGTGCCGCCGACGCCGTCCGCCGCGTTCGTGCGCTGAACAACATTGGCGTGCTCGAGCTGATCTCGAACAATTGGGACGAGGCGAAGAAGATGCTCACCCTCGCGGCCGAGCAGGCGCGAACCGCGCGCCTGCTGGAGTGGTGGGGCCGCGCCGAATTGAACCTCGGCGTCCTCGCGGGCCGCATGGGGGACACGGAGGGATCCGCCCGAGCGCTGTCGGAGGCATTGCGGCTCACGTCCATGGTGCAGAACAGCGAGGAGCAGCTTTACGCGACGTACAACATGGCGCACCTCGAGCGTGAGCGCCTTCGCTTCAAGGAGGCGGCCGACACCTACGAGCTCGTAACGGACCTGGCCGAGCGGATCGGGCAGGTGGAGGTGCAGGCCGGTGCGTTGGCTGGCCTTGGGCTGTGCCGCTTCCTTATGGGTGACATCGCCGGGGCGCGTGAGCCCGCGGCGCGGGCCGCACCGATGATGGAACGCCTGCTGGAGTGGTTTCAGGGCCGGGAGCTGGTGGAGGCGCTCAACATTCACCTGCTTCTGACCGACAATAGGATCAGGGAAGCTGCCGAGCTGTTTTCGCGGGCACTGACGGCGGCCGGGCCGAGCGATGTGTATGGAGGCGCTTGGTTGACCGCCGAATTCGGGGCGGCCTTTCGGAGCGAGCTGCCGGGGGAGATCGAAGCGGCGGTTCAGGAGTATGCGCGGCGGCCTGAGGTCCTTGGCAATTCGCGCATGCGGGAACGGCTGGATGTATTGAAAGTTGACAGTTGAGGAGCTATTGACCCAACTGGCGGAAGATCCTAGTCTCTCCGTAGCGATTTGCGGGGTGCGTGACATCCGTCACGGCAATGTCGTCTCTATTGTGGCATTCATGGCCGTGACACATCTGGACACGATCGCTCTCCGATGCCGGAGTGCGCCGTATCGCGGCATCTGAGTTTGGGGCACATGCGTCGTACAAATTGGAAAACCGTGAGCACGCTGGTCACGATGGTGGTGATCGCGGGCTGTCAGGATCACTCTGCGACTGCGCCTGTCGGGGCGACGACCGGGCCTGTATCGGTGCTCATGGCACCGGAGGGGCGGCCGCAGTTGGACCGCGGCAACAACGCCGCTGGCAGCAACAGCGACAACACGACAGTCGATTTCGTCGTTCCGCCCTCGGGCGGCACGTTCCTCGTCGGTAACCACGCCGTCGTATTTCCGGCAAACTCCATTTGCAACCCCGAGAGCAGCAGCTACGGGGTGGGCACGTGGGACGATTCGTGCGAGCCGGCGAAAGGCGCCGTGAAGATTCACGCGGTCGTCCGTGCCGCGACGTCCGGAACATGGGTAGATTTCAGCCCCTCGCTGCGCTTTGTCCCGTCGTCGAATCCGCGGCAGTGGGTGTGGTTGTACATGTACAACCCCGCGGTGGTCGACGCATCGGATCTGTCGTCGTTCACCATCAAGTATTCCAGGGCCATCGGCGATCCGGGTGTGGATGAATCGGCGGCCGATGCCTCGCTGCGCACGTACGTGGACCCGAGCAGTGCGATGACGATGCGTCGCATCAAGCACTTCAGCGGCTATACCAGCTCGGGCCGCGCGTGCGATGCGGCTGTCGAGCCGGATTGCTATCCATCCGATGTGGTGATCGCGCCCTGATCGAGTCAGGCTCAATTTGTCGCAACGCGCCCGCCATCCGGCGGGCGCGTTTGCATTTCAGGCGCTGGTGGCGCGGGTAGCACTTGACGACCGCCGCGCGGGCGCCAATACTCATGTCATGCATCGCACTGCGGTCCTCCTCCTTACCAGCGCCCTCGGCCAACTCATTATTGGTCGCGGGCTCTCGTGCCTGGGAGGATCTACCGAGTAACGCGATGCTCTGTCGCGAACGGCCCCTCCCGCGTGATCGTGGGAGGGGCCGTTTTCTTTTGCGCACCTCATCGACACGCCGGCGAGACCCTCGCAGCAGGCTCGCGCAGCTCGGGAGTCCCTCACTCCTTCACGCTGGCGTATTCATGAGCGCAATTCCGCCCGAATTCCCATCCTTCTCTCGACCTTCCAGCCAGCAGCCGCAACCGGCTGGCTGGTCTCCGGTGCAGTCGACGGACACGCCCGTGCCGGAACAGCATCCGGCAAGTGCGCAGGCCGACGGTGAGCCGTGAGCCCATCGACGGTGGACCGATACGCGCCGCCAATCGTGGAGCACGTGCGGATTTTCGACACGACGCTTCGTGACGGCGAGCAGTCGCCCGGTTGCACGATGTCGCCAGCCGAGAAGCTGGAGGTTGCGCGCCAGCTCGCGCGGCTCGGCGTAGACGTCATCGAAGCGGGATTCCCTGCCGCGTCGCCCGGCGATGCCGCTGCCGTGCACGCCATCGCGGAGGCGTTCCGTGATGCATCGAGCCCGGTGATCTGCGGTCTCGCGCGGGCCACCGAGAGCGACGTGGACGCATGCGTTGCCGCAATCGCGCCGGCGGCTCGACCGCGAGTGCACGTGTTTCTCGCCACGTCCAACATTCATCTCGAGCACAAGCTCCGTTGCACTCGCGCCGAGCTCACGGCGCGGGCGCGAGATGCCGTGGCGTTGGCGCGTGCGCGCGTGGACGACGTGGAGTTCTCTCCCGAAGACGCCACACGCTCCGATCCGGAGTTTCTCCTCGATGTTCTGGCGGCGGTGATCGAGGCCGGCGCTACGACGATCAACGTCCCCGATACGGTCGGGTATGCCACTCCGGATGAATACGCGGAGTTGATCGAGCGCGTGTGCGCGCTCACGTCGCGCACGCCGGGCGTCGTGGTATCGGCGCACTGTCACGACGACCTTGGGCTCGCCGTCGCCAATACGCTGGCCGGCGTGCGAGCGGGTGCGCGTCAGGTCGAATGTACGATCAATGGGATCGGCGAGCGGGCAGGCAACGCCTCGCTCGAGGAAGTCGTCATGGCGCTGCATACGCGCGCCGATCGATTCGGCATCGGTACGCGTATCGATACGCGCGAGCTGATGCGTACCTCACGCATGGTCTCCGCCTGCTCGGGTGTACATGTCGCGCCGAACAAGGCCATCGTGGGCGCCAATGCATTCGCGCACGAGGCGGGAATTCATCAGGACGGCATGCTGAAGCATTCGTCCACGTATGAGATCATGGCGCCGGAAACCGTGGGCGCCGACGGCAGCACGCTCGTGCTCGGGAAACACTCGGGGCGACATGCGCTGCGAGCGCGCCTCGGCGCGATGGGGCACGATGTCGACGAGAAGCGTTTTCCTGACATCTTTCTGCGCTTCAAGGATCTCGCCGATCGCAAGAAGACGGTCAGCGATCGCGATCTCACCGCACTGCTCGAGGGAATGACCTTGCCGCGCACGCTCTTTCAGAAGCTCTGGGACCGACACGTCGTGCGCGCCGAAACGCCGGCGACTCCCGCGGTCCTTTACGTCGATCTGCACCTTGTGCACGAGGTGACGTCGGCGCAGGCGTTCACCGAACTTCGAGAGCGTGGGTTGAGCGTTCGCGCCCCGCATCGAACCATCGCGACCATGGACCACTCCACGCCTACGACGCGTGGCGGATTTGCGGCGCTTCCCATTCGCGACGCGAGCACGGAAGCCCGATTCGCACAGGTGGAGCAACTGTCGCGCAACTGCCAGGCGTTCGGCATTCCGCTGCTCGCACTGGGAGACGACCGCCAGGGCATCGTGCACGTGATCGGACCGGAGCTTGGCCTCACACAGCCGGGAATGACCGTCGTCTGCGGTGACAGCCACACGAGCACGCATGGGGCATTCGGCGCATTGGCATTCGGCATCGGGACGTCGCAGGTGGCGCACGTGCTCGCGTCGCAGTGCCTGCTCCAGACGCAGCCGAAGACATTGGAAGTGCGCATCGAGGGGCGGCTTGCCCGCGGCGTCAGCGCTAAGGATGTGATCCTCGCGGTCTGCGCACGGTTGGGGGTCGGCGGCGCCACGGGCCACGTCATCGAGTACCGCGGCGACGTCATTCGCGCGCTGTCAATGGAAGAGCGGATGACCGTGTGCAACATGTCGATCGAGGTGGGCGCTCGCGCCGGAATGATCGCGCCTGACGAGACGACGTTCGCGTACCTCCGCGGGAGACCGCACGCACCACGTGGAGCCACATGGGACACCGCGCTTGCAGAGTGGCGTAACCTGGTTACGGACGACGGCGCCCAGTTCGACCGCTCGATTGTCATCGACGGCAACACCATCGTGCCGATGATCACGTACGGAACGAATCCCGGAATGGGCATGGCGATCACGGACGCCATTCCGGATCCCGATCGTCTGGACGATCGGAGCGAACGTGAGAACGCGCATCGCGCGTTGCGCTACATGGGGCTGGAGGCGGGCAAGCCGCTCGCCGGCAAGGCGGTGGACGTCGTATTCGTGGGGAGCTGCACGAACTCGCGCATCTCCGATCTGCGCGATGCGGCGAGCGTGCTGCGGGGGCGTCGCGTCGCCGCCGGCGTGCGCGCACTCGTCGTTCCCGGCTCACAGCAGGTAAAGCGCCAAGCGGAGTCAGAGGGACTGGACCGAATCTTCATCGACGCGGGCGCCGAGTGGCGCGAGTCGGGCTGCTCGATGTGCATTGCCATGAACGGCGATCAGCTTCGCCCGGGCCAGCTCGCGGTTTCCACGAGCAACCGCAACTTCGAGGGGCGGCAGGGCAGCGGCGGCCGCACGCTGCTGGCCAGTCCGCTCACGGCCGCGGCGGCCGCGGTCACCGGTGTCATCACCGATCCGCGCACGCTGATGGGAGGTGTCGCATGAGCGCGGAGATGTGGGCGTTCACGTCATCGTACGTCGTGATGCCTCGCGAGAACGTGGACACCGATCAGATCATCCCCGCTCGCTTCCTCACGACCACGGATCGCACGGGACTCGGCCCCCATGCGTTTCACGACTGGCGGTATCGCGCCGATGGCTCCCCGAATCCGGACTTCATATTGAATCAGGACGCGGCGCGCGATGCGCGCGTCCTCGTGGCTGGACACAACTTCGGCTGCGGGTCGTCGCGCGAGCACGCCGTGTGGGCGTTGGCGGGTGCCGGCTTTCGCGCCGTGGTGAGCAGCTCATTTGCGGATATCTTTCGCGGCAACGCGCTTGGCAACGGTCTCCTTCCCATCGAGGTGAGCCCGGATGTCCTCGAGAGGCTGACCACAGGACAATCAGCCGAGGCACGCGTGATGGTCGATCTGAAAGCAAGCACGCTTACGATGCCCGACGGCGGCGCCGTTTCGTTCTCCGTTCCGCCCTTTTCCCGTTACTGTCTCTTGAACGAAACAAACGAAATGACATTCCTGCTCGACGCTCGCGCTGACATCGACACGTACGAGACGACTCACGCGTCTCACATCGACACGCGTGTGGCGGAGCAGACGGCATGAGTACGTCGACGCGTGCTCCGTATTCGATTGCGCTGCTTCCCGGCGACGGAATCGGACCGGAGGTCATCGCGCAGGCCCGACGGGTACTCGACGCCATCGCCGATGCGTCGGGTGTCTCGTTCACCTTCAGCGAAGGTCTCATCGGCGGAGCGGCCATCGATGCCACGGGCAATGCGCTCCCCAGTGAGACGATCGCCATGTGCCGCGGTGCCGACGCCGTCCTCCTTGGCGCCGTAGGCGGGCCCAAGTGGGACAACCCCTCGGCGCAGGTGCGACCGGAGCAGGGACTCCTTGGGATCCGTCGAGCGCTGGGACTTTACGCGAATCTGCGGCCCGTGCAGCCGCAGCCAGCGCTGATCGCGTCGTCGCCAATTCGTGCGGAGCGATTGGAGGGAGTCGATCTCCTCGTCGTTCGCGAATTGACGGGTGGCATCTACTTCGGTGAGAAATCGCTGGTGCAGGCCGGAAACGGCGAGCGGGCGACGGATCTCTGCGTATACGAAACGGAGGAGATCGAGCGCGTCGTACGCATGGGCGCCGAGTTGGCGCGTGTGCGGCGTGGACGCCTTACATCGGTGGACAAGGCGAACGTGCTGGAGACGTCCCGCTTGTGGCGGCGGGTCGCCACACGAGTGGTCGCCGACGAATTTCCCGACGTGCAGCTCGAGCACCTACTCGTCGATGCGTGCGCGATGCATCTGGTGACGCGGCCGTCCCACTTCGACGTGATCGTGACGGAGAACATGTTCGGCGACATTCTCACGGACGAAGCAGCGGTGCTCGCCGGCTCGATCGGCGTGCTGCCCTCAGCCTCGCTCGGTGCGCCGAGAGCGGGTACGCGAATGGGTCTGTATGAGCCGATTCATGGATCCGCTCCGGACATCGCCGGGCGCGGCGTGGCAAATCCAGTAGGTGCCATTCTGAGTACCGCGCTGTTGCTGCGGTACTCACTCGGTATGGATGCGGGAGCGCGCGCGATCGAGCGCGCCGTGCGTGACGCACTCGACGAAGGTGCCCGCACACCGGATGTCGGCGGGTCGGCCACGACCGTCGATGTGGCGGAGTCGGTGCTCGGCCGGCTGCAGCTCGCACCGGAGCCGGCGTCGATCGCCTGATACCTCCGGCTATACGTACGTCAACCACCCACGGTCGTCCGTTCGCTCACCGCGCACGGTGGCGAAGAACGCGCGCTGCAACGTCGTCGTCATCGGGCCGCGTCGTCCCGAGCCGACCACGAGGCCATCGACGGCGCGGACCGGCGTCACCTCCGCGGCCGTGCCAGTGAAAAACACCTCGTCGGCCGCATAGAGGGCCTCGCGCGGAATGCGTTCTTCCCGCGTCGGGATGCCATGGTCGCGCGCCAGAGTGAGCACCGTGTCACGCGTGATGCCGGCCAGGATGGACGACCCACTCGGCGGCGTAAGGAGGACGCCGTCGCGCACCAGGAAGATGTTCTCTCCCGAACCTTCACTCAGCGTGCCCGAGGTATCCAGCGCAATACCTTCCGCGAAACCGAGACGCTCGGCCTCCATGGCGATGAGCTGGCTCGACACGTAATTGCCTCCCGCCTTTGCGCCGGTCGGAATGGTGTTCGGCGCGGGCCGCGTCCACGAGGAGATTCCCACGTCCACGCCGGTCTCGAGGCTTTCTTCTCCCAGGTAGGCGCCCCAGGGCAGCGCCGCGATCATCATCTCCACAGGGTGGCGCGTCGCGTTGAGCGAGAGGCCGCCCACGCCGCGCCACGCGAGCGGACGCAGATAGGCATCCGTCAACCTGTTGCTTCGCACCACGTCGCGGCACGCCGCGAGGAGTGCTGCATCGTCGAGCGGAAGCTCCATGCGATACAGCCGCGCCGATTCACGCAGACGACGCAGATGCTCGCGCGCGCGGAACAGTGCCGGTCCGCGCGGCGTCTCGTAGCAGCGCATTCCCTCGAACACCGACGAGCCATAGTGCAACGCGTGCGTCATCACGTGCACCGTTGCAGACGCCCATGGCACGAGGCGGCCGTTGAACCAGATGCGCTCCGGCAGCGCCCCCAGGGGAACGTTCGCTGGAGATGTGGTCGTCTCCAGGCGCGCTTCGCTGAGCGTGCTCGCGGCACTCACGATGCACCTGCGCCGGCAACTTCCGGCGTGGCCGATGGGCGCAGTGCCGTGGCGGGTGCCTCGACTGCGTTCTGTCCGGGCAAGACTTCCTTCGCGTCGAGAAACGGCATCATGCGGCGCATCGCACGGCCCACCGACTCGATCTGGTGCGACGACTCCGCTCGGCGACGTGCGTCGAAGGACTTTCGTCCGGTGCGATTCTCCTCGATCCACCGCCGTGCGAACGAGCCGTCCTTGACCTCGTCCAGCAGCTTCTGCATCTCGCGCTTCGTCTCCGCGGTCACGATGCGATCGCCGGCGACGTAATCGCCGTACTCCGCCGTGTCCGACACGGAGTGCCGCATGTAGTTCAATCCGCCGCGGTACATCAGATCGACGATCAGCTTGAGCTCGTGCAGGCACTCGAAGTACGCGATCTCCGGTTGATATCCATTGGCCACGAGCGTCTCGAAGCCGGCCTTCACGAGCGCCGAGGCACCGCCGCAGAGGACCGCCTGCTCGCCAAACAGATCGGTTTCCGTCTCTTCGGCAAAGGTTGTCTGAAGAACGCCGGCGCGCGTAGAGCCGATTCCTTTTGCGTACGCGAGCGCGTCGCTGAGCGCATGACCGGAGTAGTCATTGTGCACGGCAACGAGTGCGGGCACACCGGCGCCTTCCGCGAACAGCTCGCGAACGCGGTGACCCGGCGCTTTGGGCGCGACCATGATCACGTCCGTATGCGCGTTCGGTGTGATCTCGCCGAAGCGGATGTTGAATCCGTGCGCAAAGAGCAGCGTCTTGCCAGGCGTGAGATGCGGTGCGACCGACTCCTCATACACCGCCCGCTGTGTGTGATCGGGAGTAAGGATCACGATGAAATCCGCCTCGCGCGCGGCCTGCTCCGTGGTCACCGCCCGCAGTCCCTCGGATTCAGCGGCGGCGCGACTGCGTGAGCCGGCCGCGAGTCCGACGCGCACGTCGACGCCGGAATCGCGCAGGTTGAGCGCATGGGCATGTCCCTGGCTGCCATAGCCAATGATCGCGACGCGGCGGCGCGTGAGGCGTTGGAGATCGGCGTCGGCGTCGTAATAGAGAGTGGTCATCGAGCTGGCTCCTGAGGGTTCGAAGAAGGGGCAAAATGAGGAAAGTCGAAACGGCGCATGGCGTCGGCCACCTGCTCGAGCCGAGCGTCCTCGTGGGGGATCTCCTGGACGGAGAGGACGTCGATGAGCCGCGAGAGCTGCTGGACGATCTGATGGACGTCGGCAGCTTCGACGACCAGCAGCATGCGGCTCGTTCCCGAATCGCCGGTGGCACCGACGACGAGGCTCGAGACGTTGTAATCGCGGCGCCGAATGAGGCCGATGGCGCGATAGAGCGCGCCGGGCCGGTCATTGAGGTGCACCACGAGCGTGTGCCGCTGCGTGTTCGCAGGAGCGGTCGTCATGGCCGCTCGGCGTAAGCGGCAACGACGCTCGGCGTGGTATGCGTGTGCGCGTCCACGAGCATCTCGCCGATGCTTCGTCCTTGCGGGACGATCGGAAAGACATTGGCCTCGCGCTCAACGCGGAAGTCGAGCACGACGACGCCAGGATAGTTCCATGCGTCGTCGATCGCCTGCTCGACCTGATCCACGCTGTCCACGGTCACGCCGCACACGCCATAGGCTTCGGCCAGCTTCGCGAAGTCGGGCCCGGAGAGTGGCGTGCCGCTGTACCTGCGTCCCTCGAAGAGCTGTTGCCACTGCCGCACCATGCCGAGGTAGCCGTTGTTCACGATGGCGATCTTGACGTTCGTCAGGCCTTCCTGCGCCATCGTCGCGATCTCCTGATTCGTCATCTGGAATCCGCCGTCGCCGACGACCACCCAGATCGTCTCATCAGGCAGTGCGATGGCGGCACCGAGCGCGGCGGGGACGGCGAAGCCCATGGTGCCCGATCCGCCGCTCGTGATGTGCGAGCGTGGGCGGTGCCAGTCGAGCAGTTGAGCCGTCCACATCTGATGCTGTCCGACGTCCGTGACGACGCGACAGTTGCCGCGCGCTCTGCGTGCTGCGTTGAGTGCGGCGCAGACGTCGTTCGGTTGGAGCGTTCCGTCATCTGTGCGACGCCGATACGCCTGCCGCGGCTCGAACTTGTCGCGCAGCGCGTGCACCTCCTCGAGCCAGGCGGACCGATTCTCGAATTCGGCCCCCGTCGCGTCGGCGTTTCGAGTCGGGAGTTCTTCCAGAGCAGATTTCAACGCGCGCAATGCGGCGCGTGCATCGCCAACGATTCCAACACGAACCGGAACCAACTTCCCGATCTCCGACGGATCGACGTCCACGTGAATCACTGCCGCATGCGGTGCAAAGGTGGATGCCTTTCCGGTGACGCGGTCGTCGAAACGGCTGCCGACGTTCAACAGCACGTCACACCGCTGGATGGCGCGATTCACGTGCACCCATCCGTGCATGCCCGGCATGCCAAGGCTCAGCGGATGGTCCTGCGGAAATGATCCGAGTCCGTGCAGCGTGGTGATGACCGGAATTCCCGTGTACTCGGCGAGTGCAAGCAGCTCCGCCGATGCACCCGACTGGATCACGCCGTTGCCGACGAGGATGAGCGGACGACTCGAGGACGCCAGCAGGGCGGCCGCCTCGCGAACGGCGCCCGCGTTCACCTCGCATTGGCGATGGTCGTCGTATCCTGCGAGATCGAGCGTAACGTTCCAGTCCGGGACGATACTCGCTTGCTGCGCGTCCTTGGTCACGTCCACAAGCACCGGGCCGGGCCGTCCCGTGGACGCGAGGTAGAACGCCTCCGCGATGACGCGCGGGATCTCGCGCGGATCGCGCACGAGATAGCTGTGCTTCGTGATGGGGACCGTGATGCCGACGATGTCCGTCTCCTGAAATGCGTCGGTGCCGAGCAGTGCGCTGGAGACCTGTCCCGTGATGGCGACCATGGGTGAGGAGTCCATCCACGCGTCCGCGATGGGCGTGACGAGGTTCGTGGCGCCAGGTCCGCTCGTCGCCACGCACACGCCGACACGCCCACTCGCGCGCGCGTAGCCTTCCGCGGCGTGTCCCGCGCCCTGTTCGTGGCGGCAGAGCACGTGATGCAGTTGTTCCGAGTACTCCGGCAGCGCGTGGTAGAATGGCATGATGGCGCCGCCGGGGATGCCGAAGATCACATCCACGCCCTGGCGCACGAGTGCTTCGCAGAGGATCTGCGCGCCGGTGCGCAGATCCGGATTCGGCGTGGCGCTCATTTCGCGACTCCGGCAAATGCGTCGCTCGGCTGCGACGTCCAGCTGGGCACCGTGTCCGCCGCGGGGCGGTGATCGGGCACCGCGAGCACAGCGCCCGTGTGTGCGCTCGTGACCAATGCCGCATAACGAGCCAGCCAGCCGCGCGTGAACTTTGGCGGTGGTGCGTGCCATTCGCGTCGGCGACGCTCGAGCTCCTGCTCCGAAAGGTCGACGTCCAATTGACGTGCAGCGAGGTCGATGACGATGACGTCGCCGTCGCGCAGCAGGCCAATCGGGCCGCCCTCAGCGGCTTCGGGAGAGACGTGGCCGATGCACAGTCCGCGCGTTCCTCCGGAGAAGCGGCCGTCCGTCACCAGTGCGACTGACTCTCCAATTGGCATGCCCTTGAGGAGGCTCGTGAGCGCGAGCATCTCGCGCATGCCCGGTCCGCCACACGGACCTTCGTTGCGCACGATCACCACGTCGCCGGAGTGAATCTTTCCCGCCATCGCCGCGGAGGTTGCAGCTTCCTCGCTGTCGAACACGCATGCCGGACCGCGGAACGTCATCTCGTGCTGCGACACCGCGCCGACCTTGATGACTGCGCCGAGTGGCGCGAGCGATCCGAAGAGCACGGCGAGTGCGCCGCGCCGCGTGTGCGGGTTGTCGATGGGGCGAATGCACTCCGGATTCAGATTGGCGACGTCTGCCACCGATTCGCCGATCGTCTGCCCGGTGACCGTCAGCGCATCGAGGTGCAGCGTGTCCGGTTTCTTCGCGAGCTCGGCGAGAATTGCGGGAATGCCGCCGGCTCGGTGAACGTCCTGCATGTGCCATTGGCGCGTACCGTCCCACGCCGGCGAGACCTTGGCGAGATGCGGCGTCCGCTCGGCCACCTCGTTGAAGCGCGACAGCGGGTAGTCCACTTCGGCTTCGCGTGCGAGGGCGAGGACGTGGAGCACCGTGTTTGTGGAGCCGCCCATCGCCACGTCGAGGGCAACCGCGTTGTCGATTGCATCCGGCGTCACGATGTCGCGGAACGTGACCCCATCGCGGACGAGCTGCATGAGCGCCTGTGCCGCTCGGCGCGCGAGCGCGTGCCGTTCAGGCGACGTCGCGAGGATCGACCCATTGCCCGGCAGCGCCAAGCCGATCGCCTCGCAGAGGCAGTTCATCGAGTTCGCCGTGAACATGCCGCTACAGCTTCCGCACGTCGGACACGCGAGTCGCTCGAGCTCGAGCAATCGTGCGTCGTCGATCGTTCCTGCGGCGCGTTGTCCCACAGCTTCGAACACCGAGATGAGGTCCACCTTCGTCCCAGAGGAGTCCACGCCCGCTTCCATCGGTCCGCCCGAGACGAACACCGTGGGGACGTTCGCTCTCGCCGCGCCCATGAGCATGCCGGGCACGATCTTGTCGCAGTTCGGGATGCAGATCACCGCGTCGAAGCAGTGCGCGCGGACCATCGTCTCGACCGAGTCCGCAATGATCTCGCGCGACGGGAGGGAGTAGTGCATGCCCTCGTGGCCCATGACGATGCCGTCGTCGACGCCGATGGTGTTGAACTCGAACGGGATGCCGCCGGCTTCGCGGATGGCCTCTTTGACGACTTTGCCGAAGGCCTGGAGGTGGACGTGTCCGGGCACGATGTCCACGTACGAGTTGCACACCGCGACGAACGGGCGGTCCCATTCGCCGTCCTTCACCTGGCCTGTTGCGCGCAACAGGCTGCGGTGGGGTGCTCGCTCCATGCCACGTTTGATCGTGTCCGATCGCATGCCGACCTCGAGAGGGGGTAAATGCGACCGCGGCCCGTCCTGGTTGGGACGGGCCGCGGTGACTCGAGATCCGCGCTGCCCCTCCCGTCTGGAGAGGGGCTGCGGTCGTTGTGCTGCTACGCCGCTGGACCCTCTCGCACGCCAATTACCTCCGTAAGCGATACGGAGGCTACGACGATAATCGAGAGGAGACTGCGCGAGGCGAGCATTATCCGGGCTGTACGGAGTTTCGTGCGGCTTTCATATGATAGGGCGATGCGGGCGGGGAGCACAAGGGGAGCTGCCCGCTTTCGCAACAGCGCCCTACAGCAGAAGGGACGATCGGCGGGATTCGGCCGCAACGGGACCAGGGCTCAATCCCCGGCCGCCGCCGTCAGACGTCCGGCCAGGGTGCGACGAAGTCGAAACGCTCGGCCTGTCGGATACGCTCGAAGTCGCGCACATTCGCGGTGACGAGCGTCAGGCCAGCGCTACGGCAAGAAACGGCCAGCAGCACGTCGTTGAGAAACGAGCGGCCGAAACCGCCCGGGCTGATGGTTTTCTCGCGCACGAGCTGCGCGACGATCTCCCCGCTGCGAGCCCAGTTCGCAAACGTCGGCGTGACAATCCGTCCGCGCGACTCAAAGGGGCGGACATACGCGTTGCGAATCGACACGCCGCGTCTGGCATCAACCGCGCCAAGCAAGAGTTCTTGAACCACTACGGCGTGAAGGTAAGTCGCAGGGAGACGTGCGGCGTAGAATGCCGCGAGCTCCTCGGCTTTCGCTCCATCCCGATCGGCCGCGATATAGATGTTGGTGTCGAGGACGAAGCGTTTCACCTCTGTTCACTTCGCAGGAAGATCTCGGAAGACGTCGCGGAGGCTTCGCGTCCCGGCGACACGGCGGACGCCATCGATCACCTCTTGGCGAAACGCGACGAGATCGAGCGCCTGCTCGACCGTGTCGGTCTCCGTCTCCGTTCCGAGGATGCGCTGCGCGCGAAGCAGCTTGGCCTGCGTCAGGCGCAGGTTCTTGCGGACCTTTCCAGCCGTCCTGGGCATGATCAGCCACCGGAGAGAATGTACAGACGCAATGTAGATACTGTACAGTCACGGCGAAAGACGCGACGGCAGGCCGGCTGTGTTGGTCATGTTCGGACAACGTGCCGGTCCAACCGTCCCAATGCAGAGGTTCGCCAATCCAGCGGCCCAGCGATTTCCGCCGCGTCGGTCATTGCCGCGGCCTCGTTCACGAAACTACTCGCTGCAAGCGTTTCGGCGCCGCCACTAAGCGAGTGTTGGGCGCGGACAGGGTCGCCCGCCTCGAGCCAGTGCGCTGCGATGGCCAGATGTCTGCGATGATCGTAGGGGCCCTGCGTCGCCGTGACGTGTTGCAGCCATTCGGCGGCATACTGATGCAACAGTCGTTGCGTCGAAGTAGGTGCTCTCTGCACTACCGCGTCCGCCCACAGCGCGCGCGCTGAGATCGTGCTCTCACTGAAGCACGCGATCCCCGTCGTCTCCAATTCGCGTGTTGCCGCGAGAATGCTCGTGCGGTCGAGCAGACTGACCCACTCCACTGCTCGAAGATCCGCATCGGGTCCGAGGACAGCGATTGTCTCGAGCACTCCATAGGCACTTGGCGACAGCCTGTCGAGACGAGCGGAGACCAGCCGCGACACAAGCGGAGGGAGGGCCGCCACGTCGTCGAGCTCGAGCCAACGATCCACGAGCGCCTCGGCGACGAGCGGAATACCGCCCGCTCGCCTAGCAAGAGTGTCCAGAATCGTTGATGGCACAGCACGCGGCTCAGCGCGCGCAATGCATAACATGCGAATCTCTTCTTCCGAAAGCGGCGATAACCACAGTGTATCGACACCCATCTCGGATATCGCGTTATCGGTTGGAAAGGCCTGGCGGTATACCTTGGCCGCATCCTCTTCCGTATCAGCATGCAGGGCGATGACACAGACGCCCGCCGCCACGGGAAGCGCGGCGAAAAGATGCGCGAGCATCGACCAGGATGCCGACTCTGCCCATTGCCCGTCGTCGATCGCGATCACGATCGGACCGTCTTCGCTAATGGCTGCAACGACGTCACTCAAGGCGGCGATCACGGCTCCGCGGTGTTCCGCATCTGTCAGCGCCGCCAGTCTCGCTTTGGCGTTGCCAAGAAAGCGCTGGAGAACGGCGACGGAATCCGGATCGGCGCCGAGCGCTCCTCGTAGGCGCGTCAGCGTGTGGGCGAGGTTGGCAACCAGAGAGAGTGGTCGGAGGAAATCCCCTCTGTTGCAACGTTCGTGGGCGACCTGCGCACCCTGTGCGCGTGCGCGCCTGAAGAACTCGTCCAGTATTCGACTCTTTCCGATACCGGCGGGGCCCGCAATACCAATTCGGTGTCCGGTGGGATTGGGAGTGAGACCAGTGAGTAGATGAGAAAGGGTGTCGCTTCGCCCAACGAGCGACGATTGTGTAACACCAGAAACGGACGCGTGTGGTCCGGAGCTTCGCATTGGCGCGTGAGTTGAGCCACCTCCCCGATGAGCATTCTGACTTACTCCATGCCATTCGGTGCGAGCCACGGAGTCCAAAAGATCCTTCAGTGCAGGTGCATGCGAAGGATCGAGCTGAAGAATCCTTCGCGCGACGGCGGCCAGGCCAGTGAGGTCGGAGTTCCGCCGACTGGCAGCCGACCACTCTTCGAGCGCACTCACGACGACGGCGCGCTGCGAGGTTCTTGCGTCCTCCAGCCATCGCGAAAAGCCGTCCGATATTTGCGGAGCATAGCCATCGAGGACATCGCCCTGCGCGATTGCGACTGCGGTCGCGGCCGACTCGGCTGACAAGAGCTCGTCGACGTCAAAGTGCACGTCGAGTCTGTCCAATCCGAGGTCGGCAGTTCGAAGCGGCGGAGCGACGCCGTGCCGTCTCAGTCGCGAAAGAAGCCAGCGGAGACGCTCTCCGCGAACGCGGTCGTCAGCATCCGGCCACAAGAGTGTGGACAGTTGCGAGCGGTGCACTGTCGCGCCGCGCCGCAGTCCGAGATAGAGCGCAGCCCCAAAGACATGCGGCTTGCTCGGTGACAAGTCACCGAGTGGCGTTCGGAGGCGCGGAGGGCCAATGAGTTGAATGCGATAATTCACGTCGGTGAATTCGAGGGGCAGGGCGTGCCAGTACGTGGGTCATGGGGCGAGTCAGTCGAGTGGTGGGGGCTCGCACGTCAGGCGATTGCTGGGCATCGTGCCGTTCATGGCTTAGAAAATTCTCAGTGAGGCCGGTATTGGATTGAGTGGTGGGCGGACATGGTGATGGGCCGGCGCCACCGCTGTCAAACACCAAGCGGCAGCAAGTGGTCACATGCTGGCACTGTAGCGCGACATCGATTCGCGCCGAAAACACAGTAGCAATGCAGCGTCATTTAGGCGTCACATCTGGGCGCCATCCGCATAACTCGTTGCCCTTGCGCGACCTAAAGGCCAACGCGTTAATGGCCTCGCTCGTGCAAAGGGCGATGGTCAAATGCGACCAGAATCGCTCGAGTCGGTGCCACTGTCGCTCGCTGCTGGGTTGACGCGCGAGTATCTCATCCATCATCGACTCTGTCCCAAGGCAATCGCCGCCGAGGGTCACCTCGTGGTCGCGACCGCGCCCGAAGCAATCCTGGATGGCCTGGATGACGTGGCCTTCGCATATGGTCTACCCGCCATAGCCGAGCCGACCAGCGAGGACGAGGTCCTTCGGTATATCGAGCGGTTGACCACGCGTGCCGAGCGAACCGTTGAACTGGAGCGGGCCGATGCCGGCGACGAGGAGATGGCGACAGACGTGCGCAACCTCGTCAATCAGCCACCGGTCATTCGGTATGTGAATCTCCTCGTCCGCGATGCGTACGACGCCGGGGCGAGCGACATTCATCTCGAGGCATCGCGCAACGGACTGACGGCCCGATTTCGGCTCGACGGCGTCCTCGCGCCAGCACCGGAGCCCCCGAGTCAGCTCCAGCACGCCGTCGTTTCGAGAATCAAGCTGCTGGCGGAGCTCGACATTGCGGAGCGACGACGCCCGCAAGACGGCCGCATTCGCGTTCGGCTGGAATCACGTGAACTCGACCTGCGTGTGTCCACCGTGCCGACGCTCCATGGCGAGAGCGTCGTACTGAGGCTGCTCGATCGCGGCGGTCGGCCAGTAGGACTCGCGGAGCTCGGGATGTCTCCGGTGGTGCTCGATGGGGTCATGCACCTGGCGCGCAGACCGCACGGAATGCTGCTCGTCACCGGGCCAACCGGAAGCGGCAAGACGACGACGCTATATGGCGCCCTTCAGACGCGCACGGCCGACGCTGAGAAGATCATCACGGTCGAGGATCCCATCGAGTACCAGCTCGCGCGTATCACACAGGTGCCAGTTCACCGACAAGCCGGAGTGACGTTCGCGACCGCGCTGCGCGCAATCCTGCGACAGGATCCTGATGTGATCATGGTCGGTGAGATGCGCGACAAAGAGACCGCCGAAGTGGCCGTGCAGGCCGCCATGACGGGGCACTTGGTCTTCTCGACGCTGCACACAAACGATGCGGTCGGAGCGATACCCAGGCTGCTAGACCTGGGTATTCCGGACTATCTGGTGGCGGCGACTGTCGAGGGAGTACTGGCGCAACGTCTAGTGCGCCGGGTGTGTGGCGCGTGCCGCGTCGAATATCAGCCATCGCCGGAGAGCATTGCGCTGCTCGCGCATGGGGACACCCCAGATCAGCCGTTCACGCGCGGAGCCGGATGCCCGGCGTGTCGAGGAACTGGATATCAGGGACGGCTCGGCGTCTACGAACTTCTACTCGTCACGGAGCGCGTAAAGGACGCTATTGCCCGCAACCTGTCACGAGGCGAATTACGGGCCATTGCCCTTGATGACGGACTCGTGCCGCTGCGCACAAACGGTTGGCAGCAGGCGAAGGCGGGTCTCACCACCATCGAAGAGGTGCTACGTGTCATCCAGGACTGAGCAGTCAATGAATGGCCGCCCACGAGCTGGCTTCACGCTGATCGAGCTCCTTGTCGTCATTGCAATCATCGCAACGCTCGCTGCGGTTGTGGCCCCGTCTCTCTTTGGTAACGTCGGAGAGGCGCGCAGGAGCACAGCGAAGAGCCAGATCGAGATTCTCTCGCTCGCACTGGATGCATACAGAGTCGACAACGACGGCTATCCAACGAGCGAACAAGGTCTGGACGCACTCAGAACCATGCCGCTCGGCGGCGATCCTCCACGCAACTGGAAGGGCCCATACCTGAAGCAGATGGTGCCCGCCGATCCCTGGCGGCGGCCTTACGTGTACGTGTATCCGGGCGTGTCTAATCCTCAAGGTTACGATCTCTACACATTCGGCAAAGACGGCAAGTCCGGCGGAGATGGTGAGGACGCCGACATCACCTCTTGGGGGGGCGCTGTACGTCAGTGAGTCTGCCACGAGGAGTTGTGCATGAGCACTGAATTGGCGCCGCTTGCCGGAAACCTGTCCTTCTCGTTTGAGGCCATGACTGCGGGTGGCGTCATGGAGCAGGGCAGCATCCATGCTCCGTCGCTTCTCGATGCACGGCGGGCGGTGATCAATCGCGGATTGCTCTTGCTTACAATTCGTCAGACTGAAGTCCACGTGCGGCGGACGCAGCTGCGAGTTGCGGATCTCGGTCTTGGTCTGCGTATCCTGGCGGATCTGCTCGATGCCGGCCTCTCCGCGGGCCGGGCACTGAAGGCCCTCGAGGATCTCGCGCCACCCGCGTGGCGAAGTGCGATACCCGCGCTCCAGCAGTCCATTCGCGAGGGAAATGGACTTGCAGCAGCCCTGGCATCTGGTCCGATCGAGATACCGGCGGTCGTAATTGGAATAGCGCAGGCAGGAGAGGCCGGCCAGGGGTTGGGGCCCGCCATACGGCAAGCGGCCGAGATGATGGAAGCGTCGGCGGCAACCCGAGCTGCGGTTCGCTCCGCTCTCGCGTATCCACTGGTGCTCGCGAGTGCGGGAGCACTCGCCATTGCGTTGCTCATCGGCGTGGTGTTGCCACGCTTCGCAATCATTCTCGCGGATCTCGGCGAATCACTGCCGCCGGCAACTCGATTCGTAATGATGAGCGCGACCGTGGTGAAAGCTGGTGCCCTCCCCGCCGCGGTGGGCGCGGCAAGCATCTTCGGCGTGTGGCGTGCTTGGCTCACTACGCCAGCAGGGCGCCAGCGGTGGTGTGAGTGGCTGCTCATGACACCGTTCTTCGGCGTCGTTCGCTTTTCCGCCGCAAGCGCTCGAGCATGCTACACTCTTGCCACACTGCTGGACACCGGCGTCCCAATTGCATCTGCGGTAAAGTACGCAGCACAAGCGTCTGGCGACGCGGCCGTTGAATCCCGCATGATGCTTGCGCGCGAGCGCGTGGGCGCGGGCGCGCCGTTGTCACGCGCGACCGCTGAGTTCGCGGCGCTCACGCCTATCTCGGTGCGACTGCTCAGAAGCGGCGAAGAAAGCGGCAAGCTCACGTCAATGCTGCTGCATGCCGCTCGGTTAGAGCAGCAGCGCAGCGACAGGATGGTGCAGACGTCGGTCAAGCTACTGGAGCCAGTTCTCGTATTTGTCTTTGCCGCGGTCGTGGCGATCATTGCTGCGGCCCTGCTCCAAGCCGTCTACAGCGTGCGACCCGTGGTCACATGATTGTCTCACCGCGCGATTGTGGCATCCGAGAACGCCAGGGAACGACTCTGCTCGAGGTCGTCATCGTGGTCCTGATTCTCGGTGTCCTTGCGACTGTCGCATCCCTGGCCATTCCCGGTGCGACGACACCAGCGCAAACGCTCGCCGCGACAGTGGGACGTGCGCGACGGGAGGCCGCGGAGCACGGCCACACCGTGAAAACAACCTACAGGGATAGCCTGCATGTCATTGACATCGTTGCGTTCGTTGACGGCAGGGTGCTGATCGACTCGACGGGCGTGGTCAATCCGTTGACCGGCCGCGCCGAGGGCAACGATCCGTGACCTCTAACAAGTGCTGTGGCCGAGCGCGTCGTGGATATGCACTGCTGGACGCGCTCATCGCTCTCGCGATTCTCAGTCTCGTTACGGCGGGCATGATCGCGCTCCTTCGTCAAACGGTCTTCTCTCTCGAGGAGATGCATCGACGAGACCGCGTAATGCGGGAGGCCACGACCGCCATGGCGTCGCTCATAGTGCGTGATGGCTCATGGCTGGACGAGCACCTCGGCGACAGCCGCTATGAAGCCTGGGATCTTCATGTCGAGCGGCAATCAGCGCAAGTCTATGACCTGACCCTGAAGGATACCGTGCACGAGAGCGTTCTCCTCGAAACAGCGACGTATCTGGGCGCTACCGAGCAAAGACATGCAGACCATTAACCGCGCGGCCTTCACCCTCGTCGAGATTATGTTGGCGGTCGGCCTCGCCGCCGCCGCCGTCGTGATGAGCGCAATGCTCGTCCGCCAGCTGTTAACGTCGCATACCGTCCTTATGCGAGTAGGTGCTCGGGCCGACGCGGAGGCGAATGGTAGCCGTGAGCTCCGTGAATTGTTCGGGCGAGCCGAATTGGGAACGGACACGACGCGGCAGTTTGTCGGTGACCAGCGAAGTGTGGCGTTTCCGACATGGTGCGATCGCGCGACCGGCTGGCTCGAGCACTGCATCGTACGCGTCTATCTCGACCACCGCGTGGACAGCACGAGCATCGAAGCTCATTTCGACGATGGCTCCGACCTCCGACTGCAGACACTGACGGGATTGCTCGAGTTTCGCTACTACGGGCGCGTTGGTGAGGCGTTGGTCTGGAATGAGAAATGGAACAAGGGCCTGATTCCACCGGCCGGTGTGGGTCTCGTGCGTACTGGTGGAGATACCACCGTCCTGTATATCGGAGAGCGCGGGTGACGAAAATTCGCGACAGGCGCGGGTACGCGACGCTGCTGGTGCTCTGGCTGCTCGTCATCGCCTCCAGTGTCGGGCTCTCAGCCGTGCTGACTGGGCGCGACGAATACCACTTCGCTCGCAACAGATTCGAGGCAGAACGCGCGCAGTGGCGGGCACACGGCTGTGCAAGCGAGGCGGAAGCGTCGGTCGACGAAATCCTCGAAGCCGCCTCGTCCAACGGAGAGCGAACGCGTAGATGGCGGCACCTCGATACGCTCATCACGGTGCCCAATGCGGAGCGCTGGCGCTGCGTCGTTGTCGTGCGCGCTGCTGGCTCCCGGCTGAACATCAATGAGGCCACCGAGGAACAGCTGGCTCGCGCCCTAGCGCAAATCGCCGATACGCGCGGAAGCGCTGCACTGATTGACGCCATACTTGATTGGCGCGGAGCCCGTGATGATGCGCGTAACGGAATGGTTGATACCGCACGGTATCGAGGAGCCCATGGCCATGAGCCGCGAAAGGGGCCGTTTGCGTCCACCGCCGAACTGCATCGTGTCCGCGGCCTCGATTCAATTCAACGACTCGACGCACTGTTCGATGTCGAATCCGGTCGGGTGTCGCTTCCCAATGCTTCAGGCGAGGTACTCCTCTCGCTTCCCGGACTCGCATGCGAGACGGTCGACCGACTCCTCGAACTTCGCGCCGATGGCCACGACGTCGAGGATCTCATGTCGCTGACGGGCCGCATTTCAGCCACAGCTGCGGAATCTCTCATGACGCGATATGCGGAGCTCTCACTGGCGACGACTCTCGAGCCCGACGCGTGGATCGCGACTGTAACTGCATCGAGTGGCCGGCCGGAGATATCGGTAGTCATCGAGCTCCGCCTCATTCGCAGAGGCAACAGCAGCGCCGTGGTTCGGAGGAGAACATGGTCGTGAGCCGCCGGCGCTATGGAGTCACGATTCATCGGTCGGAAGTCCGCATAGTCGGCGTTGTGCGTGGGCGGAGTGCCTGGACATGGCGCGGCGAGATCACGGACGGAGACACGGCGGGAGCTCTCAAGAACGCGCTGCTTCAGATGCCGCGGCCGTCGATTGGACGTCCGCTCGTGCGCGTTGGCGTTGGGGCGAGCGCCGCACAGCTGCGCACGATTAGCGGCCTTGCCGCTGAAGTCGAATCGACGCGCCGAACTGCGGCGGTCGCTAGCAACCCCGAACGATTCTTTCTTCGTTGGACGGGAGCAACGACCGTGTCGCCGGTCTTCCAGACCCCAGGCGGCGAGTACGTCGCCGCGGCCTTTGACGGAGCCGTCATCAACGCGTTGCGCGCCGCTCTTGCTGGCGCTCCCGTTCGAATCGAGGGCATGATCAACGTGGCGTCTGCGGTACCGTGGGGCGTCGGCGTGAACGCCAAAGACAACTCCATGCTCTGGTCCAGCATCGATGGTGAACTCAGGCTTCGTCTCTCGGCGGGAACGGTGACAGCGGCGCACCCGGTCGTGGGCGCGCTTGTCGACTCGATTGATGGCAACCCTCCGTCAACATCAACTTCCGGTGGAAATACCGACTGGACAGAAGCGTTCTCCGTCGCGACGTGCAATCTCGAGGAACTGCCATATCTGCCAGGCGGAGCGCTGAGAGGGACATCGAATGCCGGCGCCCGTGCAACTCGTCTGGGAGTGAGTCTGGCCATGGCAGCGGCGATGGTAGCATGGCTCTTCGCGCCCGCCATGCTCGCGATGAGAAGCGCGGAACGTGCGGAAGCGCGAATGGTGGCGCTGACACGGACGCGTAGCCACGCGGCGCGACTCGCGGCCGATGCTCGCGATCTCGAACAAGCCGCGCGCCACGTCGATCAGTTTCGCGCAGGCAGACTCTCGATGACGTATCTGCTAGGTGCGATTTCTAGCGCCTTACCGGAATCAACCGCCGTCACGAGCCTCCGCATCGACTCCCTCGGCGGAACTGCGATTCTCCTCGCTCCGCGCGTCCTACCGGCCTTGCCGAAGCTCCTTTCGCTCCAACCGCTGGATGGTATGCAGGCGACTGGTCCCATTACTCGTGAAGCGTTCTCCGGGCGTGAGCTCGAGCGACTCTCCATCCGCTTTCGACTGCGGCGTCTCGGGACTGGCAGTATGCGTCCTTCAAAGCGGTACGGTGGAGCGCTCAATTGATGCACTGGACATCGCAAAAGGATCGTCGAGTCCTCGCTCTTGGCGGCACGTTGATCGCCCTCATCTTGATTCTCGGTCGCGGCATGCCGCTGTGGAGAGTGTGGGAAGTCGATAAGCGCGCGTCGGCTACCGGAATACTGAGGAGGGCCGCTGAATTCGATCGGACAACGAAAGAGTATCTCGCCACTGCGGCGAATGCGGCCGAGTCACAGCGGCGCTACGGCAGCTCCTTGAGTGGCGTTCTACGTGCGATGTCACCAGTTGCTGCCGCGGCGACTCTTGCCAGTCTCACCGAGGACGTAGCGGAGAAGGCAGGAGCGAAGCTGACAAGCATCCAGCTTCGGCCGGACTCCGCCTTCCATGATCACTTTGCGCGCGTCGGCGTGCGATTCTCGGCATCAGCTGACGTAGAGGGTCTGACCGCACTGTTGGAAGGCCTGGAGACCAATGCAACGCTGCTTGCGATACGCGAACTATCGGTGACACCGGCTGAGGTGGCTGGTTCTGATGCAAAGCCAGAGGTGCTGCGTTTCCAGGTCTTGGTGGAGGCGTTGGCCTTCGATGGAACATACGCTAGACCGGCCGCCGGTCATACCAAGTGAGCAAGTCTCTCGTCGACATGGCGATGAGTGCGATAGCCGTTGCGATGCTGACAAGCACAGCGATTCGAGCGAGAGATGCGCAGAGCGTGGCTCCGTCCCGAGTCGATATCAAGGAGAAACGGAACAAACTGGAGCCAACCACGTTCCTCGCGCACGTGGATCCGCCTATGGATACGCTTCTTACATCCCGCATCGTCAAGAACGACATGTTCCGCCTGGCGAACGCTCCAACGGCCGTTCGCTATGCTCTCGCGGTCGAGGGCGCCGGCGCTTCACTTCCCGCAGTCCCACGACCGCGACTTGCGGTGAAGGCCATCATCGGCGGTCCACCCTGGCAAGCAATGATCGAGGGCTTTCCCGGCCAATCGGTTGCCATTGTGCGTGCGGGACAGCTGGTAGGAGCGTTCACCGTTCGCACCGTGGGACGCGACTCCGTTGTCATTCTGGGCGCGGACACATCATGGACGCTGTCCCTCCACGGAGCTCGCCAATGAGGGATCATCTCATGGCTAGTTGGGTGGTAACGCTGTTTGTTGCTACGGCCGTGAGCGCGCCGTGCAACGCGCAGAAGACGACACAGAAGGTCGGCGCCAAGGACAGTGTGACCATCCGTGTGGTCAATACGGAACTTCGATCCGCTGTCCAGTTCATCGGTCAGTATCTCGATTGGCCTGTGATCTACAGCGGACCTGTCGGGGCGCAGGTGACACTGGAGACTCCTCATCCCGTGGCTCGCTCAACTGTGCCGACTCTGCTGCGCGGCTTGCTGGAGAGCCAGAGTTACGAATTGATTCCCGATACGGCGGCGCAGCTTTTTCGCGCGCGCCCGCACGAGACTCCGAAGCCGCCGGTTGTCTCTCCAGGGGATGCGGGCTCTCGCCAGGCGACGCCCCCAGCGCAACCCGCGAGCAGCACGGAGCTGTTCGTCATTGGACTGAAGCACGCACGTGCCGCCGACGTTGCCGCTACCGTCAACGCGCTCTACGGTCGGGGCACGTCCGACGGGAGCAGCGTGCGTCGATCGACGCTGAGTGACGAACTGCGGGCCAATCAAGTGCCTCCCGTGGGTGCACCTCCATCGCCGCCGATCACTATTACCCAGGGCGCGCAGCGCGGTTCGGCCTTCACGGGAGAAGTGATCATCGTGCCAGATCCTCGAGGCAACACGCTGCTGGTTCGTGCAAACCGTACCGACTACACGCTCATCGAGCAGGTCGTCGGGAAGCTCGATGTCCGCCCATTACAGGTCTTGATAGAAGTGCTGATCGCCGAGGTGCGACGCGACAGAAGTCTGACGTTCGGAGTGACTCTGAAACTGCCGAAGACAAACATTGCCGGCACAGAAAACACGACGATCGCTGGTAGTATCGATGGCCTTGGCAGCGGTGGAACCGGAGCCGGTGGCCTCGGCGAATTCGCGCTATCCGTCATGGGGATCGGCGGACTCGACTTGGAAGCAACGATCAAGGCTGCGGCCGGTCGTGGCGACGTATCGATTCTCAGCAGGCCAATCGTACTGACGGCGAACAATCAGGAAGCAGAGATCAACGTCGGGAGTCAGCGTCCCTTCGTTCAGGTGTCGCGGTCCTTACCCACGGACGCCGCAGTCCGCGATCAAGTCGTTCAATACAAGGATGTGGGAACCAAGCTTGCCGTGCGCCCCACCATCAGCGTGGACGGATCTGTTCAGTTGGAAGTGAAGCAGGAGGTCAGCAGTGCCACGACTGAGACAGCATTCAATGCGCCCGTGATTTCAACGCGCTCAGTGACGACGCAACTCCTCATCCTTGACGGCCAAACGGTCGTTCTCGGTGGCCTTACGGACCGGCAGAGGGACGTTTCCCAGAGCGGCATACCCCTCCTTTCGAGCATTCCATTCATTGGCGGCCTCTTTGGAAGCGCCTCCCGGCGCACGACGGAGACCGAGCTCTTCATCTTCCTCACACCTCATGTCATTCGCTCCGACGACGACGCTGCCCAGCTCTCCGCTCCGCTGCGAGAGCGGGCAACTCGCTCACGCCCCTAGAGACTGCGCATCCATAGTGGACATGCTCGTCGGAACGTCGCCGCCGATGGCGCGAATTCGAGCCATTATCCACATGGTGGCACCCACAATATTGCCTGTTCTCGTTCAAGGCCCAACCGGTGCTGGCAAAGAGGTCGTTGCGGCGGCGCTACACGCGCTGAGCGGCCGCTCTGGACCTTTCGTCGCATTCAACGTCTGCGCAATCGGAGACGCGGTGTTTGAAGACGCGCTCTTCGGACACGTGCGAGGTGCGTTCACGGGGGCAGTCGCGGAGTCGCCCGGATTACTCCGTGAGGCGAACGGTGGAACGCTCTTCCTGGACGAGATTGGCGGTCTGCAACTCGCATCACAGGCCAAGCTGCTCCGAGCGATCGAGACCAAGCGATTCCGACCCCTTGGAGCACGCATGGACGCAGCCAGTGACTTTCGCGTGATTGCCGCGACCAACGATCGCGTGAGCGACCTCGTAGCGACGGGTCGCTTTCGTGAGGACCTCGCGCATCGACTGGGAGCCGTTGTCATCGACGTACCGTCACTGCGCGAGCGAGCGTCAGACATAGGTCTGCTCAGCGAACATTTTCTCTCACGCCTTCGCCCAGGATTGGGACTCGACGACCACGCACGAATCCTCCTCGAGGAATGCCAGTGGCCAGGCAATGTGCGCGAGCTCCGACAGGTGTTGGAGAGTGCCTCTATGTGGTCCGGCAGCGTTATCACACGCGAGGCTTTGTTGGCGGCGCTGGCGTCCCGATTCGGCTCGCTCGCGCCTCCGAACACGTTCGTGCACGAAAGGGACACACTGAAGCAGGCGCTCGAGCGGAACAATTGGGACACGCGTGTAACCGCTCAGGAGTTCGGTGTTCATCGAACGACAGTGTATCGACTAATGCGACGATACGCACTATCGCCGCGTCAACGCGGCCGTCTGCTCAACGTCACGATCAGTTCATCATCAACATGACTCGAACCCGAGATCTCGAATGCCGCATATCTCACAAGTAGTTAGCAGTCTTATGCGAGGCCTTGCCCTTGCAAGTCTGCTGCTTGGCTGCGCACGCCAATCATCGAGCGACGACCTGTTTCCACTGCTGTTGCCGAGAGCGAAGCCGCAGGCACCGGAGGTGCCGTTGGAGAGCCTAACCGTGCGAGATGGCAAGGACGGAGCGAGAGCACCAGAGGCACCCGACAGCGCCGTCATGGCCGCAACATTGGCGTTGCTCCGGGATGGGCGCGCGAAGCCTCTCACCCAGGCGCAACGAGCCGATACGATCGCGGTCGTGGCGGCGTTCAGCTTGGTATCCAGCGCGGCACGCGCCGATTCGGTCGACTCCGAGTTCATCATGGAAGTCGTTGGCTACCTAATCTATGGCCGCCCCTCAGGTCAGCCGCGGTTGGGGCGGTTCGTCAGCGAGCTGCGCACAGAGCGCCGCGTGTATGTCGCCTACCGAAGTGTGGACGCATGGCAGGTAGCAGCGAATCAGTCGCGGCCCTTCAAGTTCCCGGTGGCGATACTCGCGGAATCAGCGTCGTTTGCGTTGTCCTCCAACGACCAGGATGCCATTAGGCGTCTCGTCCGCACCGACAGGTAGTCGCAGCCGGTTGCGCCACATGTGCAGGGCTTCATGCGAATAGCGCAAACGCAAGCCACGATGCGCTACGCAATGCGTTGTCCCACAACGACTTTCGGAAAGCCACCACAGGCATAACGCGTGCTTTCGCTGCGATCCGGGTATCCCGCCACCAATCTCCGCCCGGACCGATGCCATCGTCAACTCTCCACGGTAGTGCGCGCACTGTAGGCGTCCGCCACGCGGTCCGCGCCAGATCGCATCACGCAAGCGCCGCGATCATGCTGGGACTCTTGCTCGCCGGAATCGGATCCGCGAGCGCACAGTCGGCAACGTTCATCACGCCGAGCGGTACTCATTTTTCAACCGGTCAGCAGAACATCAGCGTGCGCCTGTGCGCATCGGCGACCCCGGAAGACGTTTCGATTCAGGTGAATAGCAGCGTTTACACCGCGAGCCAATCGGCCACGACCGGGTGTTCGACGGCTTATACTAGCCTTGCGTCGGTTACAGCGATCTATCTCAAGCGGGGAGCCAACGCGATTTCATTTCGCTCATCCAACTCTGCGATCGGCGAGTACATTACCGCAACGGCGACCTACTACAACGACAATCCGCCCACGCCAGCGCCGTCCGTATCAGTACTTCCAAAGGCGATCGTGCAGAATGGGAGCGATACCGTCCTTTTCAGTGTGACGAACAATTCGGCTAATGCCCTGAGCTATACATTCTCTGCGAGTTGCGCCGGCGTCACATGCGGTCAGTATCCCTGGGCCAGTAACATCGCGGGAAACGCAATGTTTGTGGTGAAGGTGCCCGTTTCGGTAGGAATGACGGGCGGTACCATTACGCTCAGCTCGCACAGCATGGAGGCGCAGAACGACAATAGTCCGACGACGAGCGCGACGAGCACTATCAGTACAACGCTGCCACCATTCTACTTTAAGGTTGCTGCGCTAGACAGCGTCTGGTACCAGGGGCAAGCAGCGCAGGGCAGCGCCACCTTCACACTCAGGAACAACGGGAACACGACAGCTGACGTTCATTGGAGTGTCTCATGTCCTCCCGGAAGCGCCTCGTATACCTTCTCATTTTGCGGCGCCAGTGGTTGGAGCGCGGACTACGGCATGAGTGGCTATCTCACATCAGTGACTCCGGGCGCAGGCTATACCGGATACGTAAGCGCTAAGTCGGGCCCCAATGTGGGCGATCGTGTTCGAGCGGCGGCTTATCTCTACGATGTGAACGGGACAATACGGGATAGCGCGTATGCATACGTCGTGTCGCTCGCAGCTCACGGCGTGGCTGTATCTCCGCACGATACCACCCATACCGCCCTCGTTAATCGCACGGTCTCCGACACATTTACCGTCAGATCAACCGGGGCAGCCACAGCAGGGAACGTCATCGCGTTGCAAGCCTCCTGTGGTACGTTCACACAGTGTCGCGTGTCGAGTGACACGTTGCGTCTGGCGCCGGGCCGATCGACGACCATGACCGTCAGCTATCAGACCGGAGCGACGCGCAACGTGCAGAACGTCATCCGGCTGATCGCAACTGAGCAGCGACAGCTCTGGGACGATTGGTGTGGCTGCTACTACACCGTGTGGTACGCGGCGGACTCCGGTAAGCACCGTGTGACGGTGGGAGAGTTCAAGGCACCCACCATCGCGGTCGTGCCGAGACAGGACAGCCTGCTCCGCACGCGCCTGTTCAACGCCATCGTGACGGTGTGCGACTCCGATGGTACCGTGCAGGGCATTCAGGCACAGTTCAACGGTGTGCAGCTGCCCCCGGTCTTCTCCAACACAACGGTCTCGGGATGCTACACGGCCAAGGAAGGCAGGTTCGCGCTCCTGGCACAAGCGGAGACGAACATATTCAACATCACGGCCAGCGACGGCTACAACACGACGACGGTCGCGCCGACGTTCATCTATGATCCGGCGTGGGAACACACGCCTGGTGTCACCGCCGATCTTCCCAGTGTACGCACGCCTGGCTTGCAAGCGCGTGCCGACACGTTTCGCGTGAGAAACACGGGGAGTTACGCCGAGACGTACAGCGTATTAGCGGATTGCACAGCGCTCGGCGTGGCATGCGCGGTACCAGCGAGCATCAATGTGCCGGCCGGGTCAACCGAACGCGTCATTGTCGCGTATACGCCACCAGCATCCGGAACGGCGATGCCCCTCAAGCTGCACGCGATCTACAACGGAAGCCACACCGTGCGACGAGATTCCGCAACGTCGCTGATCACGATCGGAGGTGGGCAGCCACCACAGATAGCGCTGACGCCGATCGACGGAAGCAGTACGACGTCCAGTGCCGTCGCGGTCAGTGTCAGTTGGTGTGATCCTGACGATGTGCTGGCGAGCCATCAAGTACTCGTGAACGGTCGCCCGATTGCCGATACGTTCGCGACGCAAACGCAGGCGGGCTGTGTCGAGGCGGCCACATCGACCGCGACCGCGACGCTGTTGCCGGGCCAGAATCTCATCGTGGCGCAGGCCAGCGATGCAGCCGGCCACATGGTGAGCATCACCAACGCAATCACGTACACGGCGCTATTGTCCGCGCTCGCTCCGGCCGTAACGCCTCGCAACACGACCATGTATGCGAAGCGCGGTGCGACGAACTCGACGCTGTACACCGTCACCAACGCCGGCTCGTACGCGACCACTTACGCATATGCCTCGGCATGTGGAACGTACGCTGACTGCACGATCTCCAAGCCGCTCGCGTCACTTCAGCCGGGAGCTCAGGACACGGTTCGCGTGTGGTATACGGCTCCCATCACCTTCGGGACGACTACCCAGGCCAGCTTGACGGCGAGCACGGCCTCGTGGGTGGGTCCGCTTGCGGCGGATACCGCGCGGATTACACTGGCAACGAGAACGTCGGCGGCCAGCTACCAGGCCCAACTCGCACCCAATACGGGCGCTTATTGGAACTATCCTGGGTGGAATAGCGGCGGGTTCTTTACCAATGTGACCAACCTCGGAGCGGATACCGCGAACTATCGGTATACCATCACGTCGCCGAGTTCGCAGGTGATTCCGCCGTACTCCCAGGACATGCACCAGCTGGACGTCGTGCCACCTGGGCAAGCGAGACGGTTTTGGATCAACTTCTGGGGCGATTGCAACAATTGCACTGATCCCGTTTACGTGAACATCGCTGCAGGAGACAACGGCGATTCCGTCCGTACGGCCGGTACCTATTACATCTCTGGGTATGCGCCCACATTCGGCATTGCGCTCATAAAGCCGCCGCCGAAGATCGATTCACTCGCCGGCACGATTCACGAGATCGTCTACCGAGTCACGAACAAGGGCGGGAACTACGGCGACACCATCCGCGTGCACTTCACTTGTGACGGGTACGTCACCAACTGTCGTGGTGATCAATCCGGCACGGCAGATCAATGGCACATGGTCGCCTCCGGCGATACGGCCACAGCCAAGGTGCTGTACGATCTCACCGCAGGGACGACCACGGGCTACGTCTACATTGCGGCTCGTTCCTCGAAGGACGCTTTGCAGAGGGACTCGGCCGCCGTGATGGTGACGACGAACGCGAACCAGGCGATCGTGGCGCTCACGCCGACATCGATTCAGATCACGCCGCCCCCGGGGGTGAGCATGGTGCAGAAGTTCACCATCACGAACAAGGGCATCGGCGACAACCCGTCAGATGCGTTCACATACTCGATCGCCTGCAATGGGCCGATTACGAACTGCACGGCAAAGAGCGGACAGACCAACCAGCTGGCACGTGACAGCTCGTACGTCATCCTCGTTCCCTACACGACTCCGATCACCCTCGGGGATGTTGGAAGCATCTCGATCTCAATCAAAAGTGTGAAGGATGGCAGGGTGACGGCATCGTCTACTATTTCAGTAGCAGCAGGGAGTAGTTCGCTGCTTACGGTTGCCGCATCAAACGTGAATCCAGGCACGCAGGTGGAGCGGAGCGCCTGCCTGACCGTGGCCACGGGATCCAACGCGGCGTACGAGTGTGGCGGCCTGCGGATAGCACATCCTCTGCCGGCGGTCACCACGATGAGCAAGACGCGAGCTCCGACACTGACCTTTGTCAGCAGTCATGCGGATCCTGTTGCATTGATCGCCGCGAACATCACGACACGGATCGGCGCGTCTCCCGTTGGAGGCATCAACGCCACGGTCATCGTGATGAACATGGTGGACACCACCACCCGCGGGTCTGTGACGAGGCACTTCACGTGGAGATCAGACTGGCCGGATAGCACGCCGAGGAGAATCGTTATTCCCGTCCGCGAGGACGATGTTCACCTGCTGGGAGGTTCCAGCCAGGACGCCGGAGCGTTTCGCTACCGACTGGAAGTGAAGGACAGCGCGAACACCTATCCAGTGGCGAGCGATACCGGCTCGTTCGTCATGATCGATCGACGAAAGAGTCCGTTCGGGAGCGGCTGGTCCCTGGATGGTCTCGAGGAAATTGTGATGGTTAGTGCCACCAAGAGGCTGTGGGTCGGTGGCGATGGCACCACGCGGTCGTACACATTCAGTGCCACGAATTCTCTTGGCGACGTCTATATCGCCACGCCGCGCCTGGACCGTGCCGACACGCTCGTCGTGTTGCCGGGCGGACAGGGATACGTCCGTCGACTTCCCAACGGCGCTGCCGTTCGATTTGATGGATACGGCCTGCATGCGTCGACGACCAGCCGGCAGGGACACGTCACATCCTTCTTCTATACTCCGGGGACACGAAACTTAACTGACATCTACCTGCCGATTCCCGGTGGCAAACGCTCATATACGTTCAGTTACGGGACCGACGGGAAACTACAAACCGTGACCGTGCCGTACACAGGGGCGACAACACGCTCGGTCACCGTGGCTCAGACGAATGGATGGGTGACGAGCTTCGTCGGCCCCGATACCACCCACGTGGATTTCGGCTACGACGGTGCCCTGACCAGCGGTGCCACGGCGCGGCATCTTGCCTGGCGCACCAACCGCCTTCGCGATGCGACCTTCTTTACCTACGATCCCGCGAGCCTACTGCTGACCGCCGAGCTGGATATGAGGCGAACGGACGGTCTCTTCGCGCCACGAATCGTCCATCGATTTTGTCCGGCGGAATCACGGAGCATCTCAGACTGTGGCGGCCAGCCCGATGCGACGCCGCAGTTGCTCTCCAAGGTCTATACCCTCTATGACGGTCCGCGCGACAACGTCGCGGATGTGGCGGACACGACGGTGTTCTATCAGGGGCGCTACGCGACCGTCGATACCATCGTGAATGCGCTTGGGTATCGAACACAAATCCTCAGGAACGGCGCATTTCCCCTACTGCCCGGGTCGCTCATCGAGGCGAACGGCCACCGAGTGGATCTGTACTACAACAGCCGAGGCCTCGACAGTTTGCGTGTGGATCGGAATCCTCTTGGCGACGGACAGAACGCCACTACCTCGTACTCGTGGCACCCCAAATGGAATCAGCCCACGACTATTGTAGGGCCGACCGGCGAGCGGGTGGATTTCGCGTACGATACCGGCGCGCCGAATCGGCTCTGGACGCAGGATGGCCGCGGTGACAGCACGCGCGTGAATTTCCAGTATAACGGCGCCAACCAAGTCAGGTACATCCTGCCTCCAGGAGGCAGCGAGCGATTCGACTACGACGGATTGGGAAATCTTCTGCGTGAAACGACGGCAAACGGTTTCGTAACGACCTATCACACGGACTCGATCGGGCGCGTCGACAGCGTGTACACGCCGATCGATGGGACGCGCCGTCGGGTGACTGCGACGACGTACGATGTGATGGATCGCGTGCGAGGCACGACTGACTTTGGTCCATCGCTACCCGTGAGCGTCGGCGTCTTCTCTGCGACCGACTCCCTCGTCTTGGCCGTTGTCAACGACTACGACCTGGAAGGGCGAATGACGTACAACAAGCGTACGTCCACTCCAGACCTATCCGGTCAGCTGCTCACGATGTCTTGGGGGTATGACGCGGCCGGTCGGCGCCGGAGCGCCGTTGGTGTCGCCGGCGTGTCGGAGAGCTGGCTGTACGATCCTGCGGGCAATCCCGTCGTGTGGACCACGAAGCGCAACAAGTCGGTGTCGATGTCCTACGACGCCCTGAACAGGCTCGCAACGAGAACGACGCAGGCCGACACCGTGCGCTCGATCTCCGGGTTCCCGCTCCTGTTTCCGCACTATGCTACCGGCTTTGCCGCCGATCTTGTCGTTGCTCCACACGCGATACCACCTGCCTACATCACTCCCACCGAAACGGCGTCGTTCACGTATGACACGCTAGGCAACATTGCCACCGCGCTCAACTATGCCGCTCGCGTTGCAAGGGCTTATTCCCCGAATGGGGCGCTGAAGGTGGACTCGATGCAGGTCGCCGTCGTGGATACGATCGAGACGCCGACCAACCGATACGGATACCACTTGTATCGGTTGACCTACGCGTACGATCTGAGCGGACGTCGGATATCGCGGACAGACAACATCCCGGGGTGCTCCACGGCCTGCGTGCAGCGGTATCACTACATGCAATTGAGTGGCGTGCTGGATTCGACCTACGATGGCAATGTCGATTTCGGCGGCGTCAAGGCGCTCGGCTTCGCCTATGATGCCGCTGGTCGCGCAATCACGAGGTCCTGGGACGGTGGGCGCTCGGTCTACTCATTCGGCTACGATCCTGACAGCCGGCTGACCTCGCGAACGGTCTCGGAACAGACGTCCTTGCCTACCGTCCTTAGTGACGTTCTGACTTACGATCAGGCCGGTCGTGTGATCGATGCAAGCATATCGTCGCAAATTCTTCCAGCCGACCATCGAGTGCAGGCCTACAATGGACTCGGCGCGCTGTTCGCGATGCAGAGCTATACGGGTGGTGGCGGCGTGCTCGATGAGTACCAGTCGGACGCCATGGGGAACACCGTCAAGCACTATCGAAACATCGGCAACGGTCGTGACACGACGACCAGCAACTACATAAGTGAGCGCTTGACGTTCACGAGACAGCGAGGCGGAGGTGAGGGAGGTGTCGCACCGTCGATCACGACACGCGACTCCACCATGAACTCCTATGACCAATCGGGCAGCCTAACAGACGCGTTCACTGGCCTGCAGAAATGGAATGGCGCGGCCTGGGACTACTACAACACTGGCACGACCTGGATCAAGAATGTGTACGACGTTGGCGAGAGGCTTCGCGTCGCGCAACGGACCTACATGGAGGACGTCGCACATCCTCGAACCGCATTCGTGGAATACCGCTACGACGCGCTCGGACGTCGCGTGCTCACACGCACGCGATGGGACCAGTTCTGCACACCGTCGGCTATCGATGGCAAGTGCTTTCCCACCATCGACCGTACCATCTGGGACGGCGATCAAATTCTCGCAGAGCTACGCAGCATTGTGTATCGAGCAACCATCGACTCGATACCCTATGTTTGCGGGCCCGACGATGCATGGGAGAGTCAAGTGTGCCGCGCACAACGACAGGCCCCAACGCGATTCACGCAGCAGGGACTTGGCAGTGCGCTCGAATCGGAATACACGAATGGTCTCAACTTTGGCGGCTCCGTTCGGTATACGCACGCGGGGGGCATTGACGAGCCGGTCGCGCTCTGGAAGAGCGGGATCTCCGTCAGTGTTGTGCCGCACAAGAGCTGGCGTGGTGTCTACGAAGCCGGGTCATTCCTGGGGTCGTCCAACACCGGAATCAACTGGGTGGGACGGACACTGGATGCGTTTCACGCGCCGGATGCACGGGCTACGCCGATCCAACAATCGCACTGGTTGGGGAGCGTCATTGATGGCGGGGCGAATGCATCCGGGCTAGTGTATCAGCGAAACCGCTACTACGATCCCAGCACCGGACGGTTCACGCAGGAAGATCCCATCGGGCTAGATGGGGGAATGAATATGTACGGGTTTGCGTCTGGCGACCCGGTGAACTTCAGCGACCCGTTTGGCTTGAAAGTCTGCTATCAAGGATCAGGGGCCGAAATCGCAGACTTGAAGAAAACGACCGAGGCCGCGACGAACAGTTCATTTACGCTTGATAAGAGCAATTGCGTGAACGCCAGCAGCGTAAGGTCTGGAGGAGACAAGAGCTTCGATGGCCTACGGGCTGGGTTTCGGGAGCTGATTGACTCGGATGTGACGTTTGGTATCGCGTTCGGCGCTGAATACGAATCGCCGCAACGTAGCGCCTACAAGATCAGCATTTTTGTCGACGCGGACGCCTTGGCTTATTCGACGGGTTCGTGGGGTAAGTGCGATGGTGGACGCGCCGCCTTCAGCTTTCCTCAAGTGATGGCGCATGAGCTCACTCATCACTTCCCGGTTGCTCGTGGCGGAAGAATGACGAGTGGGACGGTTGGCGAGAAGAATGCAGTGAAGGGCGGAGACAACATCTTCAACGCAGCGAGCGGGAGACCTTTGCGATGCCGATACTGATGGTGTTGAGCCGGGGGGAAGGGAAAGCTCATCGCCGCGTGAGCATTGTTGCGGTGTCAGTTCTTCTCTACGGCGGTGAAGTCTTGAGCCTGGGTTGCTCAAAGTCCGACACTCGGAATCCTGATACAGCGCGTATCGCTACGCCAGGAATCTCTAGCTGCCCGACCTTCGCTGGTTCGACTTCGGGGTGGAGAAGAAGTCAAACCAGCGACGGTCGGGCGAGTCTGTTGATGCCTAGTACGTACGTCCCGGTCCGTATTGATTCGGGGCAAATGTGGGCCAGCGACGTGGCTAGCGTTGGCTACAGGGTCGGCGAACCGAGAGTTAGAGATACCATGCCAGTGAGTTCTCCCGAGAATCAGCTCTGTACGGAGAGGACTGGCGACACGGGGCGCCTGAGCTACTACCATGCACAGGCTGCAACGGGCGAGGGACACTATCTCCAAGCGCTCTTTTCAATGGCCGATGGAACGACCATTCGCCTTATTGGTTTCGTGCGAGATCCTGCTGACGGCACCGAACTTCTTGCAATTGCACGTGGCGTTAGGCTTGCAGAGAAGTGACGCGCAAACGCTAGCACGTCATTGGGCCGCGAAGCACTGCCGAGTGTTTCTCGGCGGCTAGTGGTCCTGGCTACTAGTCGTATGCGCTCTCAGTTCGCTTTGCGGTTGGCGCGCGGCGGTAGCGCGGAGCGTCGTGGCGAACAGTTGGTCGTGGACGAAATCCATGCTCCAGCGCTGATGCCGACCCGTCGGTACCGGCGCCGGGCCGCGATGTAACGCCATGTGCTTCCGCCGCCGCACACGCATCCGGACCTGAAGCCCCTCCAGCCGGTACAGACGGCGGACCCGCTTCTTGTTGATGCGCCAGCCTTCGCGCCGCAGGAGCGTGTGAATGCGATTGTAGCCGAACCGCGGCCGCGCCATCGCGAGCTCGCGGATCCGCATTCGTAGCGCGCTCTGATCCCGCGTCGCGCTCGGCTTGTACCACGCCGTTCGAGAGAAACCGGCGTCACCGGTTTTCGGATGGTCTCCGTGAGAATGCGTTTACCGAGCGTCAGATCGGCGACCAGGCGCTTCAGCCGACTGTTCTCGTCCTCGAGCTGGCGGAGCCGTCGGAGCTCACTCACGCCCAGACGCGCGTACTTCTTCTTCCAGACGTAGAAGGTCGCCTCACTCACCCCGACCTGCCGACAGACGTCGGCCACGGCTGTCCCGCTGTCGATCTGCCGGAGCACGTCTCGCTGAATTTCGACCGCTTCATTGGCCTCTCTCCTCTGTCCGTGGAGCGGACCGCGAAGTGAACCTACTCCAGTTCTAACCTGCCCGCCTTTTCTGGACCAACGTCACCTCATCAGAGATATCGGGTAGGGCCGCCAAGTCATTTTTACGCGATCGCAGTCACCGCACTGGCAGCATGGGCACTGAGTCACTTACGCGGACTGCGAACCCTTCTCTGACAGCCCTCTCCACTGATACTTTGCCCTTACGCCACGTCTTGCGTCCCACTGTGCGGAGTAGGCGGTTGCATCGAGTCCGTAACACGAACGGTGTGGGACGGTAGCGCCATCGCGCACGAGGACAGGCGTCCCTACCAGGACGGAGCGATCACTACGCCAAATTTCAACAGCGTAGACTACGTACATGGAGTCGAGAAGGATCGGCCTTTCGCGACCCTGGATGCGAGCCTGGCCGCAACATCGTCATCAACCACTCGCGCAGTGAGCTGGACGCTGCGCGGCATGGCGGAGGCGAGCACGTTGGCGGATGGATCAGCTGGCGACTGCAGTCTCGGGATTGGTGCGTGCACGTACATCGCATGGATAGATGGGAAGGCGATCTATAGCCGCCCGACTCCAGCGAATACGGCAACTGGCGGCTACTCGTATCTCTGGTCGGGAAGCCTGCTACAGGATCAACAAGACAAAAGCGGGCAGCTCTTTCGGCGAAACCGGTATTACGATGCGCAGAGTGGGAGGTTCACGCAGGAAGACCCCATCGGCCTCGCCGGCGGCATGAACCTCTATGGCTTCGCGGGTGGAGACCCAGTCAATTTCTCAGACCCACTCGGGCTCACGAGCTGTCCGCCAATGTGCGGAATCGGCAGTTTCAACCTGGCGGCTGATATGTGGGATCGCGGCGTCGAAGCGGTTAAGCAGGCAGCCAAGAGCGTCGTGATATACGCGAAGGGGAATCTTGGAGCGGCTTCTGGAGAGGTCGAGGGAGATTTGGCTGGTGGCGCGTCCGCTCATTTTGGTGGAGAGGCCAGCAGCGAGGCTCTGGGTATTGAAGCCGGCGTGCGAATTGATGTTGCCCGCCCAGCAGCCGGCGGTCATCCGGTCAGCTTCAACAGCCCTGGTCTGCGAGTTGCGCCCGGCGTAAGAGCATCAGTAACTGCGACAGTGTCGGGGGATGCTCAAGGTGGGCTCAAGGTCAACTCCTTTGGAATCGCGATAGGAGCCAGTGAGGGCCGCTTTGGCCCTGGCAACGTGGGAGGGGTAAGCACCCCAGTTAACTCTCTCCCGTCAGCGTGTACCGCGAGCGATTGTGCGCGGCCATAGCTGCCGGCGCAGCAACGCCTCCTTGTCACCTCTCGTTGCTCAGCGGCGACGGGCCAAAGCAATCACTCAGGCAAGATGTATTGGCTATTTGTAGGAGTGGTCGTCCTGTACTACGGTATTGGCTACCGCCTCACAAACATCGCGTTTCGCTATCTTCGCTCCGATGTGCGCGATGTCTCATTCCTGGCGATCTATGATCCTTCGAATTTTCGACCCGAAGGCGAAGAGGCGCGAAGGCGAGCCCTACATTTTTGGTGGATTGGTTTTGCTGTCGTGGTTGCGGTTGTCATTACTTTGGTCGCCGCGTCGTGACGCGTTCCCAGGTGACCAAGATCACAGGTTCTTAAGCGTGCGTATATACATGCTGGCTGCCTTATTGGCCGTGCACACCCTGGCCGCGTGCGAACATACGCCACCGAGTATCTCGGAAAGGCGTCCTGAGCATGCCATCGGGAGCGCATTCGAGAGTGGAACAGTTGGTGAGGCAGCGAGTAAGTACGTGCTCACGATGACGGCGGTGCGCGTGTGGTATGCTATCGTGGGCCAATTGCGCAGTGAAGCCGAACGCACTGGCACCAGCATTTCTCTCGACTTTCCCCTTGAGGGCGGCATTGACGCACAAGCGCGGCAGGTTGAAGCCATGCCCCTACTTCGGACCGTGCTGCTTAGGCGAGGTATGACACCTAGACAATTTGTGATCGTCACTACAGCAGTTGGTGCCGTGCGGTTATCGCTCACGCTCGTCGATTCGCTGGGACCTGCAGGTCGACCGACCAATATCGGGCAAAGCGTCTCCGACTTTGCGCGGCTTCATCGGCGCGAAATCGACAGCCTTGATGCATCCCTCAGGCCATAGGCGGCAAGCTCGCTCGTGACACTTAATGCGACATCGAAGCGCGCACGCCTGGCACGCACGTCTCGATCAATCCGTAATCAAGGAGCAGGAGCCATGATCGTTCGGATAAGCTCCCTTACAAGGTTTATAGGTCCGTGAGAGTCTCCGTTCGACTCTTCACCTGCTAGGGGAGCTTACCGACCGAAATGACGACTCGCGGGTATCGGTCACGCTGACTGCGAGCCTTTTCCCGGCAAGCCTCGGCGCTGATGCCGATGCACTGTCGTTCGCGCCACCCCGAGCATCCTCGCCGCCCCCGACACCGAGCCCGTCCTCTCAATCGCATCCGAAATCCGCTCCAGAGTCAATTCACACCCCTTCGCGGTCAGCTCCCGCAGATACCGCAGTTCCGCCCGGCAGTGCTCAATCGACACCACCGACTCACCATCCGCCTCCAGCATCAGCCGATGAACTGTCGAATCAAGCTCGCGAAGGTTGTACATCCACGGCGCCCGCTCCAACGCCTCCAGTAGCTCGGGGTGCACCGCTGGAGTCACGGAATACCCACACGCTTCGGCATGCCGCCTCAACGCGGTACCCACCAACACCGGAATATCCGCCCGCCGCTCCCGTAGTGGCGGCAACCGCGTCCGAAACGCCGATATCCGCGCATAGAGATCCGGCAGGAACGACCCGTCAGCCACCTTCTCCTCCAACGGGACATTCGTCGCCACGATGAGCCGAACGTCGATCCGAACGTTGCGATCTGAGCCCACCGGCCGCAGCTCCCCATACTCGATCGCATGCAACAACTTCTGCTGGACATTCAGCGACGCCTTGCCGATCTCGTCGAGGAACAGCGTCCCCCCGTGCGCCGCGGTGAATAAGCCCGCCCGCGCACTCTTCGCATCCGTGTAGGCACCGGACACGTGCCCAAATAGGTCCGACGCCGCCAACGCATCATCCATCGCCGACAGCACCGCGTGCTGAAACGGATACCGGCTCCGCGCCGAATTGGCGTGGAGCCATCTGGCAATCGAAGTCTTCCCCGTACCCGACTCCCCCTCTAGCAGCAGGGTGGTCGAGTCATCGCGGTTGAATCGTCGCAACTGCTGAAGCGTGCGTGCGAAGCTGGCGCTTCGAAAGCGGCTGAAGTTGCTGGCGAGCGCTTCGAAGACGTCGCCGTCGGAACTGGTCTGTCTCACCGCAGCGAGGATCGGACGGAAATGGCGCTGCGCCGCCTCCCTCGTCGAAGACGGCCTCACAGCGCCGCCACTATACACACGCACCGTGAGTAGAACGTGAGCGCAACGTGAGCGGAACGTGAGCGACGCCCGTCCGGCCTCCGGACCGCCCTTGCGCCGAGCCGAAGCTCGGGTTCCGCCGGCCACTTCCACTGTCCGCGCATGCCAGATTGTTTTCCGACGTGACCAATCCCCAACCGCCGTTGCCGCCCACGATACCGAATCCGGCCGATTCTGACCCGGACTCGCTCCTGTCGCCCCACGCCGTGGCCGCAAGCAGCCTTACCGCCGCCGCAGTCCTCGGCATGCTCCTCGGCTTAGGGCACCGGCACTACACCGTGTGGGAGCCGCTAAATGCCGCGGCCCACCCGCTCATCGGCGAACGCGCCGACAACGTGCTCGGATTCCAAGCGAATGTGACGCTACCGGGGGTTGCCGTGGTGTTAGTAGTGAGCATCGTGGCAGGCTTCATCGCCACCGCGCTCACATCGTCACGCCGCACGTTGCACTGCGCGATGACGGCGTTCGGCGTGGCGCTCGCCGGCTATGTCGTCCACCTCCACATCGTCGCACGAACACCGGGTGGGCTCGCCGCACTCCTGCAGACTGGGGAGCTGCGCGCGGTCTACGCCGCCGGGGCAATCGCGCTCTTTGCTGGTATGCGATATGCCTTTTCCTTCGACGTCACGTCGTCGCCGACAGTCTGACGCGACGCGGCGCTCCGTTCCACAATGGGGACGGTCGCGTCACTCACTCGTGACGCGCACGCGGGAACTTTGGCGAGACGATCGTGTTCGATTGGTTGGTGACCCACGGTACTCTACCGTGGCCAGCCGAAACCTTAGTTCGATCCCGCTCGTCGTTGGAGTGTAGCATGGGTCAGGCGGGTCTTTCATCAGGAGGGGTTATGGACGTCCTCGTAATGCTCGAGGAAAGTCCCGACCACTCGCCGGTTCTCGCACACGTGAATTCCGTTCCGTCGTCGGCCTCGTCCGACCGGCCCGCGCGGGACGTAGTCACGCTGTACGGAGAGCCGAGCGCAGAGCGAGTCGCACTGGCGCTCGCCGCGGCGGTGGAGTCGCACCGCACGGGTTGGGGGCACGACAATCTCGAGGCCATTCGCCACCTCGGCGTCTGGGCGGAGCGGGGCGCGGTCGGTGACGCCGCGTGGCGCGATGGCATGACGGGGCAGCTCGTCACGCACGACCTCGAGATCCCGCTGGACATTCTCAACACCACGGCGTCCGAACTGCTGGGCGAGTGCGGCCAGCTCATTCGGCGTCTCGTGGCGGGCCTGTCCATGCCGGACTGGCCGGAAGGCGCACGACGCGCGATCACGGTGTCGCTCAGCCCGGTAATGGGGCTGGCCGCGCCGGTGTTCGCTCCCCTGGAATCCTTGCTGGACCGGCTCCGCGAAGCGGACGGGCTCACCTTCGAGTACGAGGGAGACTAGAACGAATCGTTCAACGTCAGAGATCGGAGTTCCGGGCGGCCCACACAGTTGTGTGGGCCGTTCGCTTTTGAGGTGGATGCACTCACTTATAGAAGGGACCCCGGAACCCCAGTATCCGGAGGGAACCGCAGTACCCGGTATCCGGCACCCTGTACAGGAGTATTCCGTACACGGCGGTCTTTGTCTGTGGTCCATACCGGGTACGTTGTTCTTCCGAGTGCCGGGGTACCGGATACCGGTCTTCCATACTGGTTTCCACGGAAGCTTGACACTCCTTCCTCCCGGCGTCATTCCTTTTCCTGACATATAGAAGAGGTGGGGCAGCAAACCATGCCGAAGTCCACGACCCGCCGCGCGCCGACCAGGCCATCCGGGGGCGAGCGTGTGTTCACGGACGACACAGGGCGCCTCTGGAGCGCCGCGCTCGAACAGCGCGACGACCCCGGCGACGCCCTGGTGTTTCGCTGCATCAGCGACGGGCGCCAATCCGTGCGCGCCCTGGTCGTGGACCCACCCGCCTTCCGCGAGGCCCTCGACGACGTCCTCCGAGTCTGGCTCGACAGCGCCCCCCGCATTGGTATGCTCTCCTAGCAGCGAGGTGCGCGCATGCGTGAGTACCAGGGGTCGGAGATCCGCAACATCGCGGTAGTCGGACACGGAGGCAGCGGCAAAACCAGTCTGGTCGACGCCCTCGCCTTCGTGTCCGGATCCAGTAAACGACACGGAACGGTCGGCGACGGCACGAGCCTCACCGACACAGCCCCGGAGGAAATCGAACGGGGCTACTCCATCAACCTGGGCTGCGCATTCGCCGAGTGGATGGACACCAAGATCAACCTCCTCGACACACCGGGCTTTCTCGACTTCCAGGGCGACGCCATCGCGGGACTCGCCGCGGCGGACGGCGCCCTCTGCGTCGTCGGCGCCACGGCGGGCGTGGAAGTCGGAACGGAGCGCATGTTCCGCGAAGCAGTCCTGCGCGGCGACCCGGTGCTCTTCGTCGTCACCATGATGGACAAGGAGCACGCGGACTTCGACGGGATCTACCAGCAGATCAAGACGCGGCTCTCCAACAAGGTCATTCCCATTGAGGTGCCGGTGGGCCAGGGGGCCGACTTCCACGGCATCGTCAACCTCTTCGACCGCCGGGCACACGTCTATACGCGGGCGGTAAAGACGGGGGCATACGAGGAGACGGACGTCCCCGCCGAGGTGCAGGGACAGTTCGACAAATACTACAACGAGCTGATCGAGACGGTCGCGGCCACGGACGACAACCTGCTCGAGCGCTACCTCAACGGCGAGCAGATCTCACGGGATGAGGCTATCGCGGCCATGAAGGCGGCCATGAAGCGCATGGAGCTCTTCCCGCTCTTCTGCGTGTCATCGACGCATAACTACGGCACGCGCGCGGTGCTCACGCACATCGTCGAGCTGATGCCGAGCGCGTACGAGATGGAGGAGATCCACGCGTTCAAGGGGGCGGAAGGAGACCACACGGTGGAGATCCACGCCAACGACGTGGACCCCTTTGCGGCCATCGTCTTCAAGACGCAGAGCGAGCCGCACGTCGGGGACGTCAGCATCTTCCGGATCCTGTCCGGTTCCGTCCGCACGGGCGACGAGCTGTACAACGCCACGCGCGACGGCGCGGAAAAGCTGAACCATCTCGCCGTCTCGCAGGGCAAGGACCGGATCGAGGTCCAGCGGCTGCGCGCGGGCGACATCGGCTGCGTCGCCAAGCTGCGCAACACGCACACGAACGACACGCTGTCCACGCGCGCACATCCGGTCCGGCTGCCGCAGATAGTGTTCCCGGATCCGCTGGTGCAGATGGCCATTCATCCGGTGAACCGGGCGGATGAAGAGAAAGTGCAGCAGGGCCTTCACCGTTTGCACGACGAGGATCCGGCGTTCGAGACACAGTGGAACGCCGAGACGCACGAGACGCTGATCTCCGGACTCGGCGAGCGGCATCTCGAGGTGGCGCTCTCGAAGCTCAAGCGAAAGTTCGGCGTTCAGGCGGAGCTCTCGAAGCCGAAGATTGCGTACCGGGAGACGATTCGCGCGCGAGCCGAAGGGCAGGGGCGCCACAAGAAGCAGTCGGGAGGACGCGGGCAGTTCGGCGATTGCTGGGTGCGGTTCGCGCCGACGCAGCGTGGCGACGGCATCCGCTTCGAGGACCGCATCGTCGGCGGCTCCATCCCCAGCAAGTTCATCCCTGCGGTAGAGAAGGGCATTCACGAAGCCGCGGAGCGGGGCGTCATCGCGGGCTATCCGCTGGTGGACTTTCAGGTGGAGCTGTACGACGGCTCGTACCACACGGTGGACTCCAACGAGATGTCGTTCAAGATGGCGGGCATCCAGGCGTTCAAGGCGGTGGCGCCGAAATGCCGGCCGGTGTTGCTGGAGCCACTGGACGAAGTCGAGATCACGACGCCCGACGCGTCACTCGGCGACGTCCTCGGCGATCTATCGTCGCGCCGCGGGCAGATTCTGGGCACGGACGTGCTGGCCGACGTCGCAGGGACGCGCGTCCGAGCGCTGGTGCCGCAGTCGGAGCTGCATCTCTACGCCAGCGCACTCCAGTCGATGACGCATGGGCGCGCAACGTTTCGCCGGCACTTTCGAGGGTACGAGGAGATGCCGAGCGACGCCGCACAGCGGGTGGTGGAGGAGTCGCAGAAGACGCATACCGCCGAAGCGGCTCACTGAACGTTCCTATGTGCGCACAGCGAGGGCGTCGCACCACGCGGCGCCCTCGTGGCGTATCCGCGCCGGGCTATATTCTCGTGATGACCCCAGGGGACGCGCAGCTCACCGATCCACTCGAAGGCTGGTGTGACGTCGTCGGCCCCGGTCGGATGGGACAGGCGCTGGTGGACGCGCTGAGCGCCGCGGGTGTCGCCGTTCGTGGGCCATTCGGCCGGGGCGCGAATGGCGACGGCGCCTCGGTCGTGGTGCTCTGTGTACCGGATCGCGAGATCGCTACCGCCGCCGCGGCCATCGCCACCGGTCCGATCGTGGGACACGTCAGCGCGTCCGCGCCGATGGACCTCCTCGAGCCGCACGAGCGGTTCGTCATGCATCCGCTGCTCAGCGTGGTCGGCGCAGGAACCACCTTCGCTGGCGCCACCTGTGCGATCGACGGCAGCTCGCCGCACGCCCTCGCCGTCGTGACCGCGATCGCGGAACGGTTGGGCATGCACGCGCGCGTGATCGAAGCGCCTCTGCGCGCGCTCTATCACGCGTCGGCGTCCGCGGCATCCAACCACGTGACGACGGTACTCGGACTCGCGGAATCACTCGGCAGCAAGGTGGGTCTCGACCGCGCCGCGCTGCTTCCCCTCGTGCAGGCCACCGTTCAGCACTGGGCAGCCCTCGGCGCGCGCGACGCACTGACGGGACCAATCGCGCGCGGCGATGAAGGGACGGTCACACGGCAGCGCGACGCCGTCGCAGCAGGCGCTGCGGAGCAGTTGCCCCTCTGGGATGCGCTCACTCAAGCGACTCGCGAGCTGGCTGCGAAGCCGACAGGGACGCCGAAGTGATTCTCGTTCGGACCGTGGCGGCCGTGCGCGACGTGGTGCGGAGCGCGCGAGCCGAGGGGCGTCGCGTTGGCCTTGTCCCGACGATGGGGGCCTTTCATCGGGGACACGTGTCGCTCATGTCGCGCGCACGCGAGGAATGCGGATTCGTGGTGGTGTCACTCTTCGTCAACCCGGCGCAGTTCAACGAGGCGGCGGATCTCGCGCGATATCCCCGTGACGAGGGCGGCGACGCCGCTCTTGCTGGGAATGCGGGCGTCGACGTGCTGTTTGCACCCGACGCGAGCGAGGTCTATCCGGCGGGCTTCGCGACCACAGTGGAAGTCACGGGCATCACCGAGCCACTCGAGGGCGCGGTCCGCGGAACGGCGCACTTTCGCGGCGTGGCGACCGTGGTGGCGAAGTTGTTCAACATGGTGCAGCCCGACGCGGCATACTTCGGTCAGAAGGACGCGCAGCAGGCGCTGATGATTCGACGGATGGCGAAGGATCTCGATTTTCCCATCGAGGTCGTGGTGTGTCCGACCGTGCGCGAAGACGACGGCCTCGCGATGTCGAGCCGCAACGCGCTGCTCGATGCCGACTCGCGCCGGCGCGCGACAGCATTGTCCCGCGCCCTGCGTGCCGTCGAGCGCACCGTGGCCGCGGGCGAGCGCGAAGCGGCCAGCGCGCTCGCCAGCGGGCGTGCGGAGCTGGCTGCCGAGGGAATCGAGGCAGAATATTTCGCCGCCGTTTCCGTGGACACGCTTCAGCCAGTGGACCGCATCGAGAGCGAGACACTCATCGCGCTCGCCGCCCGGCTCGGCGCCGCGCGCCTCATCGACAATGTGATCGTCCGTCCCCCAGGAGCAACCAGATGACGAATGCGAAGCTCGACCGGCTGGACGAGCTGTACCGGCGCGGCGAGCCGATCGTGATGATCACCGCCTACGACTATCCGTCGGGGCGCATCGTCGCCGCAGCAGGGGTGGACGTCATTCTCGTAGGCGATTCCGCCGCGATGACGGTCCTGGGCTACGGTTCCACGCGCGACATATCGATTGACGAGCTTCTGGTGCTCACGCGTGCCGTTCGCCGGGCGGTCCCCGACCTTCCCGTCATCGGTGACCTCACCTTTGGCAGCTACGAAGACAGCAACGAGCTGGCGGTGCGGTCAGCGCGGCGTTTCGTGGACGAGGGCGGCGTGGACGCCGTGAAGCTCGAGGGGGCCGGTGCGATGCTCCCTCGTGTTCGTGCAATTCTCGAAGCCGGTATTCCCGTCTACGGCCACGTGGGGCTGTTGCCGCAGTCAGTACGGACACGCGAGGGGTATCGCGCACGGGGACGAGAACCGAGCCAGGCGATCAGTATCGTGAAGGACGCTGACGACCTCGCAGCGGCAGGAGTATCCGCGCTCATCATCGAGGCCGTGCCCACGCCGGTGACGAAGATGATCACCGATCGCTTGCGCATTCCCGTGATCGGAATCGGCGCGGGCCTCGAGGCCGGCGGACAGGTGCTCGTCTACCACGACGTCCTCGGCTTCGGCGAAGGACGGCTGCCCAGATTCGTGAAGCAGTACGCGTCGGCGCGGACCGATCTTGTGTCAGCGGTAGAGCGGTGGGCCGCCGACGTGCGGGCGCGGACGTATCCTGCGCTGGAACACACCTACCCGATCACTGCCGAGGCATTCGCGGAAGTGCAGCGGCAGGTTGGAAGGTGAGCGAAATAGTCACTCGCGCCAGATAGAAAAGCGACGGCAGAAGCTAATGAACCACAGAGGCACAGAGATGTAGAGAACTGCAAGAGCCGTAGTTCTCTACATCTCTGTGCCTCTGTGGCGTCAGTTTATGAAGTTAGCCGTTCGCTGACTTGCGCCGCCGAGCCGCCCGCTTCTTCTTCGCCGCCTTGCCCACCTCGATCGGCACGACACCCTGCTGGGCGGCAATTCCGGGCACCGTAACGGGGATGGGCTGCTTCGGCTGCTTGTACGTGAAGCGCTTGCCCTCGTAGTTGCGGAAGACCACCTCTTCGTCGTTGATCTCTTCGACGTACTCGGGAAGCAACGGCACCTTGCCGCCGCCTCCGGGCGAGTCGATGACGAACTGCGGCACCGCGAGTCCGGACGTCCAGCCGCGCAGCGCCTGAATGATCTCGAGTCCTTTCTGCACGGTCGTGCGGAAGTGCTCGCCGCCGGCGACCTGATCGGCCATGTAGATGTAGTAGGGCCGCACGCGCGCCTTCAGCAGCTCATGCATCAGCTTCATCATGACGCGCGGATCGTCGTTCACACCCTTGAGCAGCACCGTCTGGCATCCGAGCGAGATGCCGGCCTTGCTCAACCGATCCAGGGAGGCCACCGCGGCGGGCGTGAGCTCGTCCGGGTGGTTGAAGTGCGTGTTCATGAAGATCGGATGGTATTTCTGCACCATCTCGCAGAACTCGGGCGTGACGCGCTCGGGCAGATGCGACGTGATGCGGCTGCCCAGCCGGATGATCTCGATGTGCGGGATGGCGCGCAGCCGCTGGAAGATGTACTCCAGCCGCTGGTCGCTCAGCATCATCGGGTCGCCGCCGGAGAGGATGACGTCGCGGATCTCGGTGTGTGCGGCGAGATACTGGAATGCCGACTCGTATTCCTTGAGCGAGATCTTCTCCGGATCGCCGACCTTGCGGCGGCGCGTGCAGAAGCGGCAGTAGCTCGCGCAGACGGGGCTCACGAGAAAGAGCGCGCGGTCGGGATACCGGTGCGTGATGTTCGGAACGGGAGAATCGCCGTCCTCGTCGAGCGAGTCGATGACGCCGTCAACGACTTCCAGCTCCTGGACTGATGGAATGAACTGATTCCAGTTGGCGTCGCCCACTTCCCTGATCTGCGAGAGCGACTCCCGCGTGATGCGCATCTGGAAGTTGTCGAATGCAGGGCCCAGGGCCTGGACGTCGATCTCCCGCTCCGCCACGTCCGTTCCGAATCGCTCGGCAACGTACCCGTGAAGCTGCTCGAGGGTGGAGATGCTCTCGTCGCGCAATGTCTTCTGCCAGTCACTCATGCGGTAGCTACTCCGCGCTCGCGTGTGGTAAGGCGTGTGGTGAGGATGAGGCGGTCGTCCGCCGGTGCATAGAAATCGCGCACGCGCGCGGCCTCCTCATAGCCGCGGCGCGAGTAGAACTCCCGCGTCGGCGCATAGTCGGCGCGCGACGAGGTCTCCACGACGAGGAGCCGTGCTCCTCGACGACCAAGCTCCTGCTCTACCCATCGTACGAGCGCGCGTCCACAGCCGCGCCCCTGCGCGGCCGGATGAACGGCGAGCCAGTACAGATCGAAGGAGCCTTCTGTGGCGGGCGTCGGGCCGAAGCACGCGTAGCCGGCCAGCGCAGCGCCTTCGTCGAACGCGCCGACGAGCTCGTAGTCGCTGCTGCCCGCAATCACCTCATCGAACAGCTCGAGCGCCACGGACACCTCCTCGTCGGAGAACGCATCCGTCGCCGAGAGAATTCCGGCGACCTCGGACCGATGCTGGCGGTCGAGCGGGCCAACGCGAACGGCGGTCACTAGACCTCCCCCGCGGGAAAGAGCTGTAGCTCGTCGTCGGTGACGGCCACTCCGGAGAGCTCCTTGGCGAGCGCCCAGCGCTCCTGCGTCATGACGGTCAGGCGAGCACGCTGTAGCGCCAGCTCGCAGATGCGGCGGACGAGCGGTCCGTATTCGATGCCGGCGACGCGCGCCATCCGCGCGAGGCCTGCGTCGGGAGAGATGTCGGGATTCGCGTTGACCTCGAGGATCCACGGGCGGCCGCGCTCGTCGATGCGGATGTCTACGCGGCCATATCCCTGCCCACCGACGATGCGCCACGCCGCGACCGCCATCTTCCGGATCTGCGACGCGACGCTTGCAGGCAGGCGCGCAGGGCATTGCGGCTTGGAGCCGAGATCTTCGTCCGATCCCTCTTCCCACTTGGACCGGTAGGTGACGATTCGCCACATGCCCTTTGGCATGTTCCCGAAGTCGATCTCGGCAATCGGGAGAACTGCGTCGCCAAGAATGCCGACGTTGACTTCGCGGCCGTCCACGTAACGCTGGACGAGGACCTCGTCCCACCGCTCCAGCATGACCCCGATCCGCTCGTTCAGCGCGCGCGACGTGCGAACTACCGAGCGTTGCTCGATGCCGATGGACGCGTCCTCGGCGGCCGGCTTGCAGATGGCCGGGAAGCCGACGTTCGGGATGGCGCTGCCCTGACGGACGGCGGCGAACTTGGGGACGGGCAGGCCGGCCCGCTCGAGCGCGCCGTTGACGACGTGCTTGCGGAGCGTCAACGACGTCGTCCAGCTGGAGCTTCCAGTATATGGTATGCCGAGGAGCTCCAGAACGGCGATTACCGGGGGCTCGAGGGCAGCGACGCCATCGATGGCCTCGCAGAGATTGAAGACCAGGTCCACCCGGGCGCGGCGCAGCTTGTCGATCCACTTGGTGTCGCCGTGCACGGCGACGAGCGCCACCTGATTTCCTTCGCTCGCGAGGCAGGCTTCGACCGTGTGTACGGTGCTGAGGATGGCGCCGTCGGCGGCCAGTCCGGTAGCGCTGTCGCCGTCGTACAGAATGCCGATTCTCACGCCTGACCTCCCGCCAGCTGAATGCCTTGCCGGTCGGCGGCTGCGCGGAGGCAGGCGCCGATGAGTGCGTCGTAGTCGAGACCCGCTGCGCGCGCGGCCTTCGGCAAGCACGAGTTGTCCGCCGGATCCGGCAGGATGCCCGGCAGAGGATTCACCTCGATGACGTTGGCTCGTCCCTCGGCGTCGAGTCGGACGTCGATGCGCGCCCAGTCGCGGCATCCGAGGACGTCGAATGCGCGCAGCACGACGCTTTCGATCTCGGCACGCATTGCGGAGCTGACGGGCGCGGGACACTCGAAGATTGCGAGCGGCTCTTCCGGGCGATCCCAGAGCCACTTGGCCTCGAAGCCGTAAATGGGAAGCGCTCCGGCGGGCAGAGCGTCGAAGTTCAGTCCGACGATCGGCAGCACCCGCGCCGCCGAGCCGTTGCCCAGCACGCCGCATGTAAACTCGGCGCCGGGAAGGAACGACTCGAGGAGCACCGGCTGCTCGTACCGCTCGAGCAGCTCGAGCACCACAGGCTTGAGCGCGCGCGGGGAATCGATGTAGTTGCGGACGGTGATCCCCTTCGACGAGCCCTCGTGCAGCGGCTTGGCGAAGAGCGGCAGGCGCGGGCGATTCCTGGCGAGGGCGTTAAGCTCCGCGGGCGTGCGCACGAGCCACCAGTCGGCGGTCGGAACGCCGCGCGCGCGGAGGATCTCCTTGGTCCGCGCCTTGTCGAGGCAGAGTGCCAGCGTGAACGGGTCGCTGCCGGAATACGGAATGCCGTAGAACTCGCAGATGGCAGGGACGTGCGCCTCGCGGTTCGGACCGCGAAGTCCTTCGGCGATGTTGAAGACGATGTCGGCGCGGGACTTGCGAAGACGCTGCGGAAAGTCGTCGGTGGCCTCGAGGCGGACGACGCGGCCGAGCCGCCCGAGTGCCGCGGCGACGGCGTCGATGGTCGACGGTGCGTCCCACTCGGCGAACTCGTCGTCCGCGACGGCAGCGGGGGCGACCATGGTCGCTGCCCCCGCTCCGTTACTAGGCGGCTCGTCTTCCGCCCGTGCGAGCTCGATGGAGCTCCCCACGCCGGCGGCGTCTGGCTTCTGATTGTACGCGAACCCGATGCGCGTCATCCAATCCCGGAACTGGTATGCTGCACTGCGTCGCGAGCGATCTTCTTATCCGAGCACCGCCGCGTGAGCGACGGCGCCCGTTGCATGACGACGCGGGCAACTCACGCGCCACATGTGATGCCGCCGAAGATATGTATTTGATTTTTTTCGCGCAATGAAAAAAATTGGCCGAGATCGACTCAGACCTTGTGGTACGACACGCGCGCGGCCTCGCGCCGATCGTCCGCCTCGTAAATCTCGAAGTCGGAAAAGAAGCCCGGAGCCTCGGTCGTCAGCACGCGAAGCACTGCGACAGCGAGCCGGCGAATCTCGAGCTCAGCGCCCTCGCTCGACCGGAGTTCCAGCATCGTGCGCCACGCGCGGGCATTGCCCGTCACCACGATTTTTGTCTCGGTGGAGTTCGGGAGCACGGCGCGCGCCGCCTCTCGCGACATCTTCCGGCGATGCACCTTGTCGGCGACCCAGCCGTACCGCTCCATGAGCTGCGCCACGAGAGTGACGTAGGCCTTTTGCGCGCTCTCGACCTGGGCGCGCCACGCGTTCTCGAGCTGGTCGTCGCCGGCGATGGCGGGGGGCACGACGAAGCTCGCGACGCTCTCGTCCACATAGCGCTGGGAGAGCTGTGAGTACGCAAAGCCCGCGCGGTGCCGCACCAGCTCGTGCGTGAGCGAGCGGCTCACCCCCTCGAGGAGCAACGAGTAGTTCGCATGCTCGAGTACGCTGCCGTGCCCCTGCTTCTTGATGTTCTCCAGGTATTCGCGCGTTGACCGCCGCGCGGGATTGTGCTGGCTCATGTAGCAGAGCCGCCCCGCGAACTCCGCCAGCCGCTCGCCGCCGCTGCTGTCGCCCTGCCACTCGACCGGCAGGTGCTCGGGTTCGGAGAAATCGGGGCGCGAGAGCACGGTGACCTTCGGCTCGAAATAGAGACGCTGGTCGGCAGGAGAGACGAGAGCTGCGGTCATGAGTGGGAGCGGCTGGGAATTGATGAATCGGAAACTAAGGTCACCGCCGCCGCTTCGCGCCATCCAATTCGATGTCGGCGAGCAGATCGAGACGAAGCCGGCCGTATGCGCGCTCGCGTTCGACACGGTCGAGCGCGGCCCGTGCCGCGGCGGGGAGCGGTGTGGCGAGCGGATCGTACTTCACATGTCCGATGGCGCTCGCGCCGGGCGCCGACAGCTTCGCATCGGGATTGAGTTGTCCCTCGGGATCGAAGGCCCGTTTGACGGACGCGAACCGCTCGATGACGTCCGCGGGCCAGACGAAAGGCAGCAGCGGCGCCCGGAGGCGGCCGTCGCCATGCTCGCCGCTGAGCGTGCCGCCGAGGGTCGCTGTAAGGCGCGTCACGTCCGCGAGCAACGCCTCCACCCGAACGCGCCAATCGGGCGCCGCGACGTCCACGAGCGGATTCACGTGGACGTGCGCGTCACCCGCGTGACCGAAGATCACCCCTCGAATACCCTGCGCACCGAGGGCCGCACGAACTCCATTCACGTACTCGGCAAGGCGATCCGGAGGAACGCAGCCATCCTCGATGAACTGCATGGACTTGAGGGAAGGATCCAGGCGGCTCAGTGCCGGACTCGCCGCGTGTCGCAGCTCCCACATCTCGCGCTCGGTGTCGGGATCGAGCGCAACCGCAACGGACACGGCCGACGCGGCCGTGAACCGCGACGCGAGATCGCGCGCCGCGGCCTCGCACTCGACGCGCGAGACGCCTTCCACCTCTGCCAGGAGCACGGCTTCGGTGTCGCCAGCCACGGGCACATTCACGCCACCACGCCGCGCGACATCCAGGAAGGTACGGTCGAGCAACTCACAACAGCTCGCGTTTGCGGCGCGCGCCTCGCCTGCTCCGGCCACCGCGTCATTCAATGATGCGAACGCGCCGAGTATGCTGGCAGTGAACGGGAGTACAGGAGCGAGTCGGAGCTCGAGGCCCACGATGATCGCGAGCGTCCCCTCGCTCCCCACAAGCAGGTCGACGAGCTCTCCACTTTCCGCAAAGTCGGCAAGGGCGTAGCCGGACGACTCCTTTCGCACGTGGTGTCTCGAGGGCGACGCTCGCTCCCCCTCGATGAGCGCAGGCGCCACAGCCATGAAGCGCCGCACGGCGGCGAGGTCGGGAACAGGTGTCCCACGGCGGATCTCGGCCCGGCTTCCATCCGCGAACACGCAGTCGAGCGCCTCCACCCATGGGCGCGTCGAACCGTAGCGCATGGTGTGCGCGCCGGCCGCATTGGTCGCCGCCATTCCTCCGATTGTACAGAACGCGCCGCTCGACGGGTCCACGGGAAAGCACAGTCCCACCGCGCGCGCTGCCGCGTCCACTTCATCGCGAAGCACACCCGGCCCGCAACGGATCGTTCTCGTCCGCACATCGACGACGCCGAGAGTACGAAGCCGGCTGAGATCCACGATCATGCCGTCGCCGATTGCGCCACCGGCCATGCTGCTGCCCGAGCCGCGGGGGACGAGCGGCATCCGGTGCTCCACCGCCCATTTCACGAGGGCCGCGACGTCATCGGCGTCGCCCGGAACGGCGACGGCGCGCGGAAGGATCTGTCCGATGCCCGCGGCCTCGCTGTAGACTGCGAGGGCCGCCGCGTCGTTCCGCAGGAGGCCGCGAAATCCATCAACGGCGGGTATCTTCTGCATGTGAGCAGTAGTCTAACGTCTCCCGCCACCGAACGAATCCAGTCGCCGAGCGAACGGCTTGCGACTGCGGAGCGATTTGCCAGGGACATCCTGCCGTCGGTGTCGAGGACGTTCGCGCTCTCCATCCGCGTGCTGCCGGGTGCGCTTGGCCGAGCGGTCCTCACGGCGTACTTGCTCTGCCGCATTGCCGACACGCTCGAGGACGAGCCCGAGCTACCCGCCGCGACGAAGGCAGCGTTGCTCGAGGAGCTGGCGCGCTGCTTCGACGATGCGGGTGAGGCCGATGCGTTTCCAGCCCGCGTCGCCGGCATCGAGGGGGACGTCGCCCACGTGCGCCTCACGCGCAACGCCGACCTGATCTTCGTGCTCTATCGATCGTTGCCGCCGGGAACGCAGATGCACGTGCGGCGCTGGGTGAGCGAGATGATTGCGGGCATGCGAAAGTTCGTGCTGCTGTATCCGCACGGCATTCGCATCCAGAGCCTCGATGAGTATCGCGAGTACTGCTACTACGTTGCCGGTACGGTGGGATACATGCTCACCGATCTCTGGCACGAGCACGCCCCGAGCATCGGCGAGCGGCAGTACGCGGTGCTGCGGGAGCGCTGCCGTTCGTTCGCCGAAGCGTTGCAAACGGTGAACATTCTCAAGGACGTCGCCGCCGACGCCGAGACCGAGAATTCCATCTACATCCCCGAGGAGCTCCTCCAGCGCCACGGCAGCAGCCATGCGACCATACTCGCGCCCGACCGTCTGCGCGGCACCCGCGACGCACTCGCAACGCTTGTCCAACTGGCCTGGCACGATCTCGAAACGGCGCGAAGCTACCTGCTTCTCATTCCGCGGCGGGCGGTCACCATCAGACTGTTCTGTCTGCTGCCGCTGCTCTTTGCCTACGCAACACTTCGCGATCTGACGCGCACCCCTCACGCGCTTGCGCAACGTGAGGTGGTCAAGATTTCGCGGCGCGAGGTGAAGTCGCTGACGCTGTTCGGTGTGCTCGTCATTCTGAGCAACCGCGGAATGCGGTGGCTCGCAGACCGTGCGAGCCGGCGCCCCTTCGTCGTCGCCGGGGTTCGCTAGCGTCCCGTGCGTCGTCCGCCGCCCACGGCGGCGGCGAGCATGCTGATGAGCGAGGGCGGCCGGCCGGCGTCTCCTCGCTCGAGTCGATCCAGCACCTGCTCCAGGACGAGCTGTGCCCGCGACGCGGCATCGATGTGCGCGCTGCGGGCGACGAAATAGCTGAGCGGAGCAACAAGTACCACCGGCGCGGCGACCGCCATCGCCGAGAAGCTGAGCACTGCCAGGATGCCGCCGCCCACCATGCTCGCGCCGGTGAGAGCGGCCTGTTGCTGAGCCATCAATCGCCGGAAACCGCCGAGGTGCGCATCGATCCGCACGAGCGTGCGCTGCGGGTCCACGGGGACCACCGTCGCCCCGACGGCGGTTGCGCGCCGCAGAGCGTGCCCACGGCCGCTGACGGCGCGGCGCACCAGGCCGACGACGTCGCGCCGTGCTTCCCAAACGATGCGATCGCCGAACTGCCGCTGCACGATGAGCGATTCCTGGCGCTGCATCCAGTCGTCGAGTGCACCGAGCACCTGGGCTGGAGTCCCACTGACGGTGCGCTGCGCACTGACGGTGGCGGCGCCATAAAGGCTCGCCAACATCCCTCGCTCCACAGGCAACGAGACTCGAGACCGCTCCTCCGCCATCGCCTGGCGGAGATTGATGGGATCGAGGCCCACCTCCTTCGCCAATGCCTCGATCTGCGCCTCCGTGAGACTGCCCTCCGCGTCCGGAGCCGCGCCAGCCTGAAGCTCCGTTGCGCGCGCCAGCACACGCTCGACCGCCGCGCGATCGAGAGAGTTTGGCACGGGCGTCCCGGGAGAGTCGCTCATCGGATGAATGATAACGCGCCAGGGCGGTCATTGTGGACGCGCCGACCGCCGCATTAGCCTCCCAGCATGACGACTCTCGACGACATTCGCGCCGCGCACGATCGCATCCGTTCACGCGTCCACCGCACGCCGCTTCTCAGCAGCGCCACGCTGGCCACCAGCGCCGGTGTTGCTCGCGTTGCGCTCAAGTGTGAGAACCTTCAGAAGACCGGATCCTTCAAGGCACGCGGCGCGCTGAACGCGCTGTCGCAGCTCGACGCCGGCGCACAGGCGCGCGGCGTCGTGTCCTTCTCCGCCGGAAATCATGCGCAGGCGCTGGCCTGGGGCGCGCGTACGGCGGGCGTGAAGTGTACGGTCGTCATGCCGGCCACCGCGTCGCAGACCAAAGTCGCGGCGACGCGCGGCTACGGCGCCGAGGTCATCCTCCACGGAACGGGGACGGAAGCGCTCGCGAAGGCCCACGAGATGTCCGAGCAGCAGGGGCTCACGTTGGTCCATCCGTTCGACGACGACCGGATCATCGCCGGAACCGGGACCGTCGCCCTGGAGATCCTGGACGAATGGAAGGGCGCGCCCGACGTGGTCGTCGTCCCCATTGGCGGAGGAGGGCTCATCTCCGGCATTGCGCTGGCCATCAAGGAGCTGGCGCCGGCAACGCGCGTCATCGGTGTCGAGCCAACCGGCGCCGCCGTCATGCGCCAGAGCCTCGACGCCGGGCACCCGACATCCATGAAATCCACCAACACGATCGCCGACGGACTCGCGGCGCCGATGGCCGGCGTGCGTAACTTCGAGATCGTGAAGCGCTACGTGGACGACGTGGTGCTGGTCTCGGACGACGAGATCGCGGAGGCCATGCGCATGCTCCTGCTGCGCGGAAAACTCCTTGCAGAGCCTGCGGGCGCGGCCGCAGCAGCGGCGCTTGTTACCGGGAAATTTCCCACGCGGAGCTCGGAGTCGGTGGTCCTCCTGGTGAGCGGAGGCAACGTAGATACGGAAAGGATCAAGTCGCTCATCTGACCCAAATTCAGTACTGAAGTAGGAACTCCAGTATCCGGAACTCGGCACTCGGTATGGAGACGGCAGTAAACGGCGTCGTTGGTTTGTACCGGATACGACGTTGTACCGAGTGCCGGATACAGAGTACTGTTGGTCACTACTGCTGTTGTTGTTGCTCCGGCATCAGATTCCTCCAAGCACGACATCGAGCTGCCTTGCGATCGCCTCCCTGACCGCATCGGGAATCGCGAAGGCCGCGGTGAATGCCCCCCTCGGATCATTCGGCGAAGGACGGCCGGCCTGCTGGAGGTAATAGCGCATATAGCCCATGACCATCGCGGGCAACGTGCGCTCGAGCAACAGAGCGCCCGCGCGAACGGCTGCGGCCTGCTCGTACCTCGACGTCGCGCCGGACCGCTGTTCGGCGGGCGTCGTGTTGTCGGCAATGGCGGCGCTTGCGATGCTTCCCGTGACCTCGTGCGCGAACACGTACAGCACGTGCTCCGATTCCGCGTCGCTCTCCGGCACCGGCCCGGCCACGACATTCTCGCCCTTGGCGAAATGAATGGTGCGTCCCTCACCTCCAAGGGGCAGCGATAGATAGAGCTCTCCGTTGCCCTGCTGCGTGTTGTTGAGGAAGCGTTGCAGTGCCGGCCGCCAGACGCGCTGCCATAGCGAGTCGGTGTGGGCCACGGCGCGCGCACGTGCGCGTGTTTCCCCGTTCCAGTAGTCCGTGTAGAAACGATGCCCCTCGTCGTCCGCCGACACGGTGAACAGACGCAGCCACTCGCGATCGGCGGCGGAAGGGAACGCGCCATTGAGCACCCCGAAGAGCAGGCGCGTGGTTGGATCGGCGTTTCCACTCGCGCCCGTGCCCAGCGCGAAGCGGTCGATGACCTGCCGCATCTGCTCCCACGACTCGAAGTACAGCGGAACGAACTGGCCGCTCGTGGCAATCGACGGGTTGCTGATGAGCCGCGCGAGGAGACGCTGCCGGTTCGCATCCAGTTGCGAGCTGACGCTGCGCTGGCGGCGAATGCCGACCATCCGATCCCGATAGCCTCGGGTGAAATAGGGAATCAGCGTGGTGTCGGAGGTGAGCATCGCATACGAGTGCAGCCAGAGGTCGACGTGCTCCTTCGTGCGCGCCGGCCATGTGGTCTGCACCATGGGCGCGGGTCCCGCGGGCGGACGCGAGCTTGTCGACGGTGACGGCGACGGTGACGGCGATGGCGTCACCCCACCGCACGCCAGGACGCCGGCGAACGTGATGATCACAGCGCAATGCGAAGAAAGGCGCAGACCGCTCATGGCCAAAAAACTCCCCCTAGGAAACTCCTCGTCCGCACATGACGCAGAAACTCCAGTCGCGCTCCAGCTCGCTGCCACACGCCGGGCAGCGTACGACCGTGAGATCCTGGCCGCAGTGTGGGCAAAAACTGATCTCGCGTCCGGGCGGAAGGGCTCCCTTGCAGTACGGGCAGTCTTCACCCTCCTCACGAATCATCACGGATTTCACCGGACGGCGCCTCGAATCCGGTGGAGGAATGACGCGGTTCGGGTCGGACGGCGTTGTGGGAAGGGGTGGTACGCTGCTCCGCATCGCCGCCGCCGCCGCGCGCGATACGGTGACGCTTGGCGCCGGCGTGCTGGAGCCGTCCAGGCGCCGCAACGCATCCGCCGCGAGAGAAACGTGTGTCGTGGCGAAATCCCGAATGCGCTGCGTGTCCGGCACGGACGACGCCCGCTCCATGGCGATCATGTCACGTAGACGGTCGTCCACGATGAGATAATCTCTGTCGTTCGCCAGCAGCTCGAGCAGCGTGTGCTCGTAGTCCTGGTTCGTCTCCAGGCCGAGCTCGCGACGATGGAGACGGTAGGGAAGGATCGTCTGATACAGCTCGCCGATCTCGAAGGGGTGCGACTCGTACTGCGGAAAGCTCGCGCGAATGGTGCGCACGAGGTGCCGGTACATCCGCTCGACGTCGTCCATCGAAGACGCTCCCGAAGAACTCGGTGAGACTACTTGTCCACGGCCGATGATGCACGTCCCGTACGCGGCAGCGCCCGGGCCGCCACGAACTGCGCTCCGGCGGGAAAGGGCATGGGCTCCACGGTAACGCGCTTCCTTGCGCGCTGCGCCTCGAACCATTCGTCGAAGTGCGAGGGCTGCGCCCCGTCAGAGCTGGTCTGCCCGCGCGCGGCCGCGACCGCAAGATCGTTGGCATACTCGTTCTGCGGATGTCCCGCATGCCCGCGCACCCAATTCCACTGCACGCGATGCGGCGCGGCGTCGTCCACGAGCTGCTGCCACAGCTCGAGATTCTCGATGGCGCCTTCCCGCCGCCTCCAGCCGCGTCCCGCCCAACCGTGCACCCACTCCGTCATGCCCTTGACCAGATACTGCGAGTCGCTGGTGAAGAGGACGCGAAAGTGCCGGCTCTTCCGTCCGAGAACGCGAAACGCCTCGATGGCACTGCGCAGCGCCATGCGATTGTTGGTCGTGGCGCGCTCGGAGATCCAGTAGTCCCAGCGGCCGAGCTGCCCGGTTGCCGGCACCACATACTCGATCACGCCCGCCGCGCCACCGGGATTCTCTCCCTCACGCCCGTTGCCGAGGCACGATTCGTCGGCGTAGATGGCCACCAGTGGCAGCTCGACGGAGGATTCCGCGCTCACGATACGACCTCGATTCCCTCGAGCTCGTCGACGAACAGTGTGAGCGAATCGCCCGTCGTGGGGTGATGGGCCTCGAGCGTCTCACGGCCACCCACGACGCGCAACCGATCCACCACGATCATGAGCTCCGTTCCCCGCCGCCAGACGGCAAGCCGACGCCGGTCCGCGATCGCGCGCTCGAGTGCGTCGTACTGTGCCGTTGTGAGCTGAGTGTATCTGGGTCGAGCCATTGCGTTGCGAATCGAATCACCGGCACCAGCCGAGCGCGAGCGCCGCGAGCACGTCCGTGGCGCGGGCGATCTCGTCGAGCGGAATGTACTCCTCCGCCGCGTGCGCGAGGGAGATGTCACCAGGCCCGAAGCAGACCGCGGGAATACCGGCGGCGTTGAGCAGAGCGGCATCCGTCCAGGCGGACATTCCCTCGATGGCCACTGGCAGCCCGAGACTGGTGAGAGCGGCGTCGAGCGCACGGACCACCGGCGCATCCACTGCCACGTCACTCGGCGCCTGCGCGAGCAGCAGCTGCGAGCTCGCAACGAACGTCGGATGGACGCGTTTCACCGCCTTGCAGACTTCCTCTATCTGCGCGAGCACCGTGGACGGCTGCTCACCGGGCAGCGTACGTCGCTCGAGCTTGATGACGCATCGATCGGGATATGTGGACATTCCGGTGCCACCCTCGATGAACGACGCGTGGATGGATGCACGGCCGAGCAGCGGGTGAGTTTGCCGTGGCAGCACGTCAGCATCGAACCCATGCAGCTCGGCGAGCAGGAGTCCCGCATGTCGGATGGCGTCGACACCGAGCTCGTACCGGCTGCCGTGCGCCGCGCGCCCCGTCACCTCCACTTCGATCCACACGAACCCCCGATGCGCAGGCATGATGGCGAGCCTCGTGGGCTCGGTGACCACGGCGGCGTCGGCCCGTACGCCGCGCGCAAGCAGCGCTCGTGTGCCGATGCTCTCGTATTCCTCGTCGGCCACGGCGGCGACCATGATCTCTCCGTTCAGGCCATTCTGCGCGGCACGCCATGCGGCCGCGCACATCGCCGCGACACCGCCCTTCATGTCCGCCGCACCACGGCCGTAGAGCCGTCCATCCTGGACCGCGGCATCGAACGGCGCGTGCGTCATGCCATCCACGCCGACCACGTCGAGATGTCCGTTGAACATCACGGTGCGCCCGAACTCGGCGCGTCCGATGCGCGCAAGCACGTTCGGACGACCCGGTGCTGCGTCGAACACTTCGACGCGAAAGCCCCATTCGGTGAGAATGCCTTCCAACGCGCGCGCACACTCGAGCTCACCGGGGCCGCCCGGCACCAGCGTTGGATTTCGCGAGTCGATGGCGACCAGCGTCCGTGCAAGCGCGCCCGCGTCGCCAGGGTCAATCGTCGTCATGCGGAGTCGCGCTGTCCGTAAGCGAGGCAATGACGTCAAAGCCCGCGACGTCGACGTCCCAGGTCATGCGATCGCCATATGGTGAGAGCGCGCGCGCCAGCTCGTCCTCGCGGCCATCGCGCGCGATCGCGAGCACGCATCCGCCTCCCGAAGCACCGAGCGCCTTGACGCCGAGCGCGCCCGCTGGTCCGGCGACGTCCACGATGGCGTCGATACGCGGCGTCGTGATGGACGGATGCAACGCGCGCTGATGAACCCACTGCTCGCCAAGGAGCGAGCCCAGCACATCGATGTCGGCGGCGCGCAGCGCGTTCGCCATCTCCACCGCGAGCTCACGCGTCCGCGCGAGCGCCTTCACGACCCTGGGCACGCCCGCGAGGTAGTCATCTCGTACCGCGGTGATCGTGGAGCCGGAGAGACGCGACTCGCCGGTGTAGAGAAGCACGCCTCTGCGCGCGATGTCGGCGCGGAGCTCGACGGACAGCGGAATGCGTTCGACGTCGACCGTGTCCGTGATGCGAAGGAGGAGCGCGCCACCGAATGCCGCGGCGAAGTGATCCTGCACGCCGCCGGGGACGCGCAGCTCCTCGACCTCGGTCGCTCGGCTGCGCAGGGCCAACGCATGCGGCTCGAGTGCTGCGCCGCCGAGTACGGCGAGTGCGCCGGCGAGGGCGACGCCGGCCGCGGATGAGCCGCCAAGTCCGGCACCGATGGGAAAGTCGCTGGCAACGTGCGCGTCCACACCGGAAAGCAACGACCGCCGAATGGCCGCCTGCACGAGCGCGTCGTCATCGAATGCCGGCGAGGGGGTGCCAGCGTGAGCGCCCTGGGAAACCGTCGCGGTGGCATACCGCGTAATCGCGATGTTGCAGACCGCGCCGCCCTCGCGCTCGCAGTACGGCGGCACGTCCGTCCAGCCGCCGGCAAAGTCGAGGCGAGTTGGCGCCCTGGCGACGAGCGCGCGCGTCACCTCGATTCGCGGCCGAGGTTATTTCTTTTTCTTTGCCGGCTTGGCGCTCTTCGCTGCCGGCTTCGGCTTCGACGCGGGCTTTGCCGCGGGCTTGCTGGTCTTCGCGGGCGCCTTTGCCGGTGCCTTCGCGGCAGGCTTGGCCGGCTTGGGAGCCGGTTTGGCCGCGGCTTTCACCGGAGGAGGCGGCGGTGGTGGCGCAGGAGGCTTGACCACGGGACGCGGGCCTCCCGTGCGGAGCGAGAATGAGCCAGGACGCTGCGGCGGCGCGTTGAGCAACGCCGCGGCGTTCGCGGCGTCACGGGCGGCCTTGTCGACGGCAGCTTTATCGGCGGCGATCTTTGACGCGGTCGGCCGCCCCTTTTCGCTGGCGGGCTTCTTGGCGAAGGACTCCTCCGCCTCGCGAATGAGCTTGTCGGCTTCCTCCTGTGTCATCTGGCCGCGGCGCACCATGTACTGCACGAGGTCGCGGGCGCTCTCGATGGCGAAGCCGGCGAGTCCGGCGGCGGCGCTGATGACGTCCTTCATGGCGGAGGCTACCTTGCTTCCCGCCTCCTGGCTGATCAGCTGCGCACGCTCGGCCATTTCGGCCATCGTGTCTCGCATGTCAGCGCCGCGGTGACCTGGACCGCGTCGTGGCGCTGGAGGTGTTGCGGGCGCCTTCTCCTCCTCAGTGTCCTTATCCACCATGGTGCCGGCCTGTTGTCTTTTCGCAGGGGAAACTGATCCCCGTTTCATTAGGAAGGCAGCCTGGCGACGCGCGAGGGCGCGGCGGTCGCCTGGGCGCCCGGAATTGTGGCGGCAAGTATATGATTTTTCGACAGCTACGCAAGGTTTAATGATGCGCAGCGCGAACCTCGCACGAGGGCAAATCCGCGCGTTTTCGCAGTGTGGAAGGCCAAGTCGGCTGCTATTTACGCGCCTATATAACGGCACTATAGCGACAGAATATGCTCACTAGCGTCAAAGTGCTGGACCTCACGCGAGTGCTCGCCGGACCGCTCTGCACCATGATGCTCGGCGACATGGGCGCAGATGTCCTCAAGATCGAGCGTCCCGGCGAGGGCGACGAAACGCGCACCTGGGGCCCACCCTTCGACGCCCGGGGCGAAAGCGCCTACTATCTGAGCATCAATCGGAACAAGCTGAGTGCCGCGCTGGACCTCGATCTTCCCGGAGATCGGGCGGTTCTCGAGGGGCTGTTCGACGAAGCAGACGTCGTGGTGGAAAACTTCCGCCCCGGCACCCTGGAGCGGCGCGGTCTCGGCGCGGAACAGCTCCGAAGCCGGCATCCCCGACTCGTGTGGTGCACCATTGCCGGCTTCGCAGATGACAGCGGCCGGCCCGGATACGACTTCGTCATTCAGGCCGAATGCGGCTGGATGTCCATCACGGGCGAACCGGATGGCGCGCCGATGAAGCATGGCGTCGCACTGGCGGACGTCATGGCCGGCAAGGACGCCGCGATCGCGGTCCTCGGTGCGCTCGTCGAGCGAGCGAGGACAGGAGCCGGCCGGTTCGTGCGTGTGTCACTCCAGGAGACCGCTGAAGCCGCACTCGTGAACGTGGCGCAGAATGCGCTCGTGTCGGACAAGCCGCCGCGCCGATGGGGCAATGCGCACGCGAACCTCGTCCCCTATCAGTTGTTCGAGGCGTCGGATCGCGCGTTCATCATCGCGGCGGGAAATGACGCGCAGTGGTTGGCGTGCGTGCGCGCACTCGGACTGTTGGATCTCGCGCATGACGAGTCGTTGCGCAGCAACGCCGGTCGCCTCGCGCACCGCGAGCGCGTGGTCACCGTAATTGCCGCGCGCGTGCGAGAGCGCTCCGCCGCCGAGTGGCGCGAAGCGCTCGATGCGGCAGGCGTGCCGAATGGTGTCGTCCGCACGGTGCCCGAAGTGCTCGCCGAGCGGCCGGCGTCGATGTCGACGGGCATGCCGCCGAGCGTGCCGGGACGCGTGCGTTACGCGCCGCCGACGCTGGGACAGCACACGCAGCTCGTGCGCGACCGCGGGTGGAAGGCCTTCAACGGATAGTCCGTGACGCGGGTGTTACGGCCGGTTCGGGCGACTCGTCTCATGAACGTGGCGACCCGATACGCGGCAAACGGCGGGACGGCGACCCTGTCCCGAGCGCGGAAAGTGCGTTACTCTATCGTCGTGAGGACGACGGAGCCGGAACTGCTCGTTGATCAGGACGACTCTGATCAGCGCATCATTCAGCGCGTGCTGGCTGGTGAGCGCGACGAATTCACCGTGCTGATCACCCGGTACAGCGATCCGCTGTATCGCCATGCGCTGTGCATGACGGGGAGCCCGGATGTCGCGGAAGACATCCTGCAACTGTCCTTCATCAAGGCATATCAGCATCTCGCGGAAGTGCGCGGCCGGTTCGACGCGTGGGTATTCAGGATCGTGGCGAACGGGTGCAAGGACTGGCTGAAGAACATCCGGCGCTCGCATCTCAGTTACGACGAGGACGATCAGCCTTCGGCGTATGCGACACCCGATGAGGACCTGGACCGTACAGAGCTCAGAACGGATCTCGACATCGCGTTGGCGTCCCTGCCGGCATCGCTGCGGGAAGCGTTCATCATGAAGCATGTCGAGGGGCGGTCGTACGAGGAGATGGCGGACTTGCTGGGAACCACGGTCGGTGCGTTGAAGATGCGTGTCCATCGCGCCCGCGAAGCGCTGCAGGCCTTACTCGAGGAGAAATACGCCTAACATGTTCGACGAACTTCACTCTGACGGCACGGGAGACGGTCGGAAGCGCGAGCGCCAGGTTCCTGAGCGCCCGCTGGCCGATCGCGAGGTGCCGCTCGGACCTCCGAGTGCCACGATCGCAGAGGCCGTGCATGCGTGGCTGGACGGTGAGACGCCGGAGCGCGACGCGCGCCGCGGCGACTGGTCGCGCGACGTGGAGTTCTGGAAGCGTCTCGATGACGATCTCGCGCGCCGCCGCCGGTTGCGCACGCCGGTCGGTCTGCAGGCGCGGATCATGGAGGCCATTCCGCAGCACACGCCGGTCCTGATCACGCCCTGGTGGCGGCGGGAGTTCGTCGTCACGCCGTCGAGCGCGCTGATCGCGGCGGCGACGCTGATGGCGGGAACGGCTGCGGTCACCTCGTTGGTGATGCGCTTCTAGTCACACATCGCTGTCATGCTCGTGGCCGGCGCTTGATGCGCCGGCCTTTTTTGTGCCCATCATCAGTCTTCCTCTCGGAAGATGTCGTGCCACCCCTTAACGGAGTACGATACCCCCGGAGCGCAAATAGCAGAGGTCGCTATAAGTGTGGGCTTAATAGAACTTGTATCGCCACGACGTGCGGGTCTCGAACAACGAGGAGAGCGAATCGTCATGATCGTGGGAGCGCAAGCTCCACACTTCGGGCAGTTGGAGCTCCTACCACGCGGTCGCGTTTGAAGTCTCTTAATGGTTCTCTAAAAACTCGTCGGTTGACTTAAGCATGATTACAGCCTAAACTGCGTAACCTGCGAGATGCGAACAAACCCTCTGGCCAGATGAGAGGGACGTTTTCATCCCACGTCGATGCGGATGTGGCGGCACATGCCCGGTGGTTCCGTGGTGCACGGCATGCCGCTGTCCGAGACCCGCATCCACGATCGCACTCGATGAGTGCCAAGGATTCAACGACATGTGTTCGTTTCCCTCCCGCCTGCGCCGGTGGCAATTGCCCGTGGCGAGAACAGCCATCTGCGCCCTCATGCTTGTCGCGTGTCGTGAACCGACTGCGATAATGATCCCCGATGACGCGGTTCCCGTACCCTCGGAGCCACGACTCGTCTATGAGTGCGTCGACCCGAGCCTCGGTTGCGTGAACCCCTATGACACCCAGGTTAGCGCAGACATCACATTCAGCGTGCTGTACACGGCCACGCTCAGTACCTCCTTTCTGGATCCGGTGAGCGGGCAATACACCAATGTGCTCACTGTCAATCCGCCCGACTTACATGTCCATGTCGACGCGGGATACATGACAAACGGCTCGGCAAAGATTACGACGTCATATTCCGATGGCGCTGATCAATCCACAACGCTGCTGCCCCAAGTCATTCGTCAGGACCTGACTGGTAACCGGCTGACCGATATCAATCCGTTGGGGTATGCGCTGACGAATACCTCTCCCGATAGTATGAGTGCTACGCCCGTCATGAGTCTCGTAGGCTCGACCACCAACGGGAGTATCACGGCTGGCATTCTCGTGGACCTGACCGACACCGTGACCGTGAGTGGCTCCCTTGCCCCGGCGTTGCCGCCACAGGTCAAGGGGCGGCTCATACCGCAAGCGGCCGCTGTCGTCGTTCCAACGATGCGACCTGCAGCCGCGTTCGCCGCTGCAGATCAGGGAACGCCAACTGTCGCCGTCTTCAATGGCGCGAGTGTCCGGATACGCAAAATGTCTTCCGGCGTTCTGTCCGTTGCCGACGTCAATGCAACGACCGCGAACAACGCGGGGACCGGGGGTACTAACCCATCGTCAGGCCAGCAGCATGTTCGCACGTTTCACAGGTCCGGAACTGCGTGGGTGATCGACGAGGATCGCAGCGTCAGCGATGAGAGCACAGCCGACGGGCACCGGCACACCGAGCATGTGCTGTCGTATTCGAATGTCCATTGGAAACGCAATCGGTCGCAGGACTCGCTGAGACTTGCTGCCAGGCCGTCTCGCGATTGGATGCCCCTCCCACCTGAGTCCGCCACCGGCACCGGAGCGTTCGCATCCGTTGCTCATGGTCCGTTTTCAGCACCAAAGGGACCGAGCGCTTTGATTGCATGTGACGATCAATGCGTCGGCGGCAGCGTACCGACGGGTCCCTCTCCGCTCGGCAGCGGCGCGCCATGTATCAACGATGTTGCCTGGACGATTAACAGCTCGAACGCTACGGTCAATCTCCTCTATCAGCACGGGTTTGCGAGCGCGGCGACGACGTGGTGTCAGATGAGCGACTACGTGCGCGCAAAATTTGTGGTCGGGTATGAACTCCGTCACTCGTTGACATGGCGCAATTCCTATGAGGATCAGGCGGCTGATCTTGCAGGCCGGCTTCAAGCCGACGTTGCCGGCACGCAGACCGGTGTTCCGCGCACGGGGCCATATGTGCTTGTGGGACATAGCAATGGCGGTATAGTCAACCGCTACATGGCGCAAAATCTGAGCGATCCATCCACGATTCTTGGTGTGGTGTCGGTCAGCAGCCCGCACGCCGGGGCGTATCTTGCCAATATCGGTCAAGGAGTTCTCACAGGGGCTCTTGCGGTGCCCCTAGCGTCCGCCGAGTTCGGTTGCAGTGTGGCAGGGGCATATGTTTGCAGTCGGAGTGGCACGCTTACGGCATCACTCCTCGCCGCGATCGCACCGATTCTGGCGGACAACACGGTGCCCGTGCTTCAGGAGATGGGGACCAATGCCCCGTTTCATAACACGATCAACGCGCGCGGCGACGCGACCTACCGGGTCGCGGGCGTCCAGAATCAAATCTGGAACCGCTGGACGTTGTGGCGGGTCCTTGGCGACTATCAGCAATGCGTACCACAGCCCTACATACCCTGCGACGACTACAGTCGCCGGTATGTGAACGCGGTCGATAAGACCTATCATCAATACATCGATTGCTCGGTTATCACAGGCCTCTTCGGATTTATCTGGGCGCCGTCGTGGTCTGCCTCGATCGGATGCGCGAAAAACGCTGGCACACTCGTGGCCATCGACTATGCCTACCGACATCTCTCGGTCGGCAGTGGATCGGGAGACGGAGTCGTTCCGCTCTCGTCGCAGTACTTTCCGGGAGCTCCGGCGACCAGTCAGTACCTTGTTCCTGACTCCGACTCTCACCTTGGGGAGACGAAGTCCCAGCTTACGGCGGGTGGAATCGTGCGTGCGCTTAACCAGACAATGAACGTCCCTATTGCCCAATGAACGAGACTCGTCTCGAGGTTCGAACGGCTTTCAAAGATGACGAGTAACGCAAGAGTGTCGGCGACACGGAACGCGCCGTGTCGCCGCCGACCGGTGTTGGCTGGTCTCGGCTGTCTGGTGCTCTGTGCGCCGTTACTCGCCTCCGCGTGCAAGAGCGATGGGGCGCTCGGGCCAGATGGCACGGGCGGATTCGTCCCCATTTGGAGCAGCCCACCGACCATGGCGGGCGGCGATTGGATCGGCGGCACGCCCGCCGTCGATGGGGGGCGGGTCTTCGTCCAGGAGGCGTACAATCTCGTGGGCCTGGATGCGGCGACCGGTCGCCGGCTCTGGTCACGACGCATTCGGATCGCGCCGTCCCCAGGGCCCACGACGTTGCTGGCGGCGAGCGGTCGGGTGTTTGTGTCGGAAACGGACTCCATCATGGCCGTGGACGCGGCGACCGGCGCGACGATCTGGAACGTGCATCCGGATTCCCAGACGGTGATCGCCCCGGCGCTGGATGACGCGAGCTTCTACACCGGGCAGCGCGGGATCCCGGTCGTATATGCCGTGGCGCGCGACAATGGTGCCATCCGGTGGAAGGTGAATGTCGGCGTCGGGTACACGTTTCCGGCGCATGTGCATGGTGTGGGGGTGTCTGGTGACACGGTCTATGCGGCGCTCGAGCGATACCTGAACATCAATGGCGCTGTGGTCAGCGGCGTCCTGGTGGCGCTCGATCGGCGGGATGGCCACGAATTGTGGCGCTATGAAACGCCGGGTACCCATGATTTTCTCAGAGGCGCCCCCGTGCCCATTGGCCGTGTTGTGCTCGTAAGTGATTTCTACAGCGGCGACGTTGTCGCCGTGGACGTCGTCACGCACAGAGAGGCGTGGCGTACACCCGCCGGCGGTCCAGATGGCACTTATGTCGTCGGGCAGACCGTGTTCGTCGCCGGAGTGGACCACCAGGCGCGAGCGCTTGATCTGGCTACCGGGTCCGTCAAATGGACCGCGGATACCGAAGGGTCCGACCTTGGGTATGGCTCCTGTGGCGCGAACTTCATGGTGAGTGCGTTTGTCCTACGTCGATTCGACGGCGCGACGGGCAAGATAACTGGGCGGTCCGGGCTCGGCGGAGCGGGTGGATTCGTGTCGTACATTGCGACGGATGGAACACGCGGGTACGTCACGGGCACCAACGGCGTCTTTGCATTTCCCTGCTGAGATCTGAGGCAGGGCGCCTGTCGGTGGTGCTCCTCCAGCCCCGATACTGCGGCGGATGGCGGCATTTACATAATGTACCGATTCTTGATCCGGACGTCCTGACCCGACATCGGACTCTCGCCGAATCGATGGAATACCACGGTCGGCCGAAGCGCCGGCCGGATCATCTTCACTGATTCACGAAAGTCCTGATTCACGGCCGCCAGCTCCCGCAAGAGATCTGTCGTCGCCGCGTCACGATCCGCTGGCAGTGACACACCGCTATCCATTTCCAGCCATAACTCCAGCCGTTTGTTCGCGTCGGCATCCTCGTATGGGTGGAGCGCGAAGTTGGCAACGGTTCCTATCGTGTGTGCCAGATGAACCAACGCGTGCTGGACGTCCTCCGGCGTGACCTTGCATCCGTAGAAGGCGACGGATGAATCCTGACGGCCCCAATGGAACATCACCGGCAACGCCGTCGTGAGCCCCATCTGTTGCGCGTTCAGGCCGTGATCGAGCAGGATCGGCTCCAACTCGGCGATCGTGCGGACTATGCCACGATCATGGAGGTTGTATCGAATCCGGGGGCTCACGTTCTCCAGCCGATTGATCGTGAACAGGAGACTGCGCTCGGCGTCGCTTTCGACGAACGTGTTCAGCGGATCGTACTGGAAAACCATCGGCAAGCCTTCGCTGCCATAGATATCGCCGCCAAGCCGTTGGTCCGACATGATCGACTCACGCAATGCCACGGTGAACGGCGTCTCGACGGCGAGGTTGATCTCCAGGTCCGACGCACCGAAGCACGAGATCGTCTTCCGGAAGCGCTTGTTCAAAGCCGCTCGCAGTGGTTCCGACATCCCTTCGCCGCCCACGACGGCCGAAACATCGTACGGCGACCAATCGAAGTCGGCCGTATCGACCATCGACTTGAGAAACGGTGGATAGCCGGCGATCACGTACTTGTACTTCGGACCGAACAACTTGAGCGTGGCCAGTGCCTTGCCGGCATCTGGTCCGACGGACTTGACGATGCATCGGTCGACCAACGACATCGACACGTTCATCCCCGTTGCCCACGGCCCCAGCGCGAAGCAGTTGAGCAGGATGAATCCCTCGTCACCGAGTGTGGCGCGCGTGGAATACTGGATCAAGCGCCGCGTCGCCGCGCGCTCCGTCGCCCCGCGCACCCAGTTTGTCGCCGTCCCGCTCGAGCCGGACGACTCGTCGATTACCGCGTCCCGCATCGGCAGGCGGCCGCCCTGGCACAGCATCTCAATTGGCCACTGGGCGATGTAGTTGTGCTTGTCCATGGGCGGGATCTCCTCCAGGCGACGCGGGTCGGTGGCGCCGTGCCTCGCGAGAAATTCCTGATACGCTGGCACCGTCCGACGCGCGTGGTAGAAGGCAGCCGATGCGCGACGGCGGCTGATCCATCCGCGCGTTGTACCGATCAGGCCGGGCGCGAAGAGCAGCCGGTAGCCGAACCACGATGCATTCGTCACATCACCGATCTTGCTCGCCGCGAAGCCAAAGGCCCTGTCGAAGAGCGGATTCATAGCAGAATGGACTCCAGTCGGGGCGCCCTCGGCGGAAGGTCGCTGTACCCCGCTCGCATCACGAGCCAGCAGTCCGTCACCCCGAAGCGTTGCGCGATTCTGGCCGCATAGGCGGGATTCGTGAGCATCGAGCCCATGGGTTGCATGTAGACCCCATACCGAGCCATCTCGATCCAGATGTCAAACAGCGCTCGACCCGCCTCGACGAGCTCCAGCCACGTCGCGAACGCACCGCAGAGCAGCACAATGTGACGGGTGCCGTGCTGTGTGTTGAGGTACCGGTGCGCCGCGAGTTGCCGGATGATCGGCAGGTGGAAGAGGCCGGGAGAACCGAATGCGGCTCGTATCTCGAACGCGCTCTGGTTCAGCGGTCGTTCCCAGAGACCGTCCCCGAATTGCGGCGTCGGACCCGTACGGTACCAGTGTCTGATTTCCTCGCGCTCCCGGTCGAGCCCGAGATTATCGATCAGCGCGTCGACGTTGAGCTTGAGCGTAGCATCGACGACGTCGGGGGCGTTGTATTCCAGCAGACGATGGCCCCGTGACTCGCCGATCGCGCGTAGCGCCGTCCAGACGTCAGCATCGACGAGACGATCCAGATACGGAATGCGCGACGTACGCCGGAGATCGAGCAGGCGCGCGTCACTCGAGGGCCCCTTGTCCCCGACTATCGTGACCGTGCCCAGCGTCGTCGGGGCGGACGCGCGGTGCAATCCGGCGACGTCAATGGGGTCGGCAGCGAGGATCCTGACCCGGACGCCAAGTGTGGCAGCGGCAACTTCGGTTGTTGCCGCGAAGATGCCGAATGCGCTCGCCACGTACCGGTTTCCGTGATCTTCATCCGGGAGAAAACGCTCGCTCAGCGCGACGATCTCCGCAGTGTGGGGATCGACCGGCCGAATTCGAAATGGCTGCGTATTGTGCGGCGTTGGCGCGAGCCGAGCAAGGTGGGCGATGTCGCGCCACATGGCCCACTCGACGCCCGACAGTTCGGCGCGCCGGCTCAGCTCCGCTGGTGTGACCTCCCCGTGAATCGACTCCGCGGTCGGCAAGGTGGCGCACGCCTCCACGACCGCAGATAGCGTCGTGAGCGCGGCAATCGTGGCGACGGCCGATTTCGAGAACTCTCGGCGACTCAGGGGTTCCTCATGCAGGGGGTGCAGCACGTCGTCTCGGATCTCCATCTCTGCTCCGCCTCCCTCGACCAGCATGAGGCATCGTCGCTTCCCATCCATTGAGTCGGATTCCGGGATGGAAAACGCACCTCACTTCTTAGGAGTATGTGATGCGACTCCAGGAAACGGGAGGGCTGATGCCAGGGATGGACCCGTGAGGCACGGGTTCGACTTGCAAAAGCAATTACCGGGACATCACACTCCGCTGATCCGCACATAGCGGACGCCGCTCAGAACGCGACCTCGAGCGACTCGCCAGCGGCGAGCGCGTGCCACCGTTGCAACAATTGGTCGCGCAACAGACGGATCGCCTGAAGCTGCTCGTCGGTCAGCGCTCTATGGCGCAGCCCGGAAAACCGCGAGGCGGAGACGGCAAGAGCTGCGTGCGCGTTGAACTCCTCCGCGGTCCATCCGGTGGACTGCCGCCGCTCCGTATCGAGGCAACCGACAAACAGCTCCACCTCACGCGCCTCCTCCGGAATCTCGCCGCGCGGCCACGGCGCGGCGAAGTCGCCGATCTCCCAGCCGTCGGCAACGAGACCATAGAACGCGCTCCGGCAGCCGAGCGTCCTCTCAACCGCGTAGTGCGTCAGATCGTGCGGCGGAAAGACTGCGCCGAGTTGACCTTTCTGCCGCTGCCACGTGACGGTGCCGTCGGCACGCGTGCACGTGATGGACGCCGACCCGTCCGCATGTCGCTTGAGACGAATGTGAAGGTCTCTTCCACTCATCCCGGCCCGCTCGCGGTTTTCGTCGCCGCAGCGAGACGCGCGATGAGCTCGTCGAGCGAACGTCGCAATTCCGTGTACCGCTCGCGCGCATCACGCCCCACCTCCTGATCCGCGGTGAGCGCGGCCGAATAGAGGTACGTGATGTGCGTCTGGAGTCCGGGCCGGCTGTATCGTACCGGTGGCGTGAGGAATTTCTCCTCGATTGCGCGCACCACCGCTTGCACGGAATCCGTGGTGCGTGCCCGCGCCTCGTGCAGGCGCTCCGCGAAATGGTTGGCGTCGCTGACGAGATCGCGCACGCGGAGGTTATGCGCGAACTGCGCGGCCATGACGGCAGGAGTGACACCGTCGCGCAAGACGCGCGGGTCCGCGCGGAGCGTGAGCGGTTGCGTGCTCGTGAGGCCGTTCGCGACGAGGCGGACGGAATAGCTGCCCGGTGGCGCCATCGGCCCCGAAGCACCGCGGCCCATTCGCGTGGCGGATGCGGTCCACGGTCCTGGAACCGTCATGTCCCACACGAATCGATTGAGTCCCTGGCGCGCAGCAATTCTCGGCGCTCCGCGTGCAACGCCGATCGTGTCGCGCGAGCTGTCGCTGGAAAACGCACGGATGACGACGCCCTTGGCATCGAGAATCTCGAGTCGCGTGGCACCCGGTGACGCGAGCCAGTAATCGACCATGGCGCCGGCGGGCGGGTACTTGGGCACGTCGTCTGACGCGGCGTGTTCGGTCTCTTCGCCGCCGAAGCCCGTGCGATAGCGATAGCGGATGGCCTCGCGCGGACGAAACAGGTGCGATGCCTCTCCAGCCGTGGCGTCGCTCACCTGCTGGAGCGGCGTGAGATCATCAAGAATCCAGAATGCCCGACCCTGCGTCGACAGCACGAGATCCTGCCGATGAATGCGGATGTCGGTCACGGGCGTGATCGGCAGATTGAGCTGGAACGGGCGCCAGTGCGCACCGTCGTCGAACGAGACGTACATGCCGAACTCCGTGCCGGCGTACAGGAGGCCCGGACGAACGGGATCTTCGCGAACGACGCGGGTAGGATCGTCGCTCGGAATGCCATTGCTACCCGTGGTGAGGCGGCGCCATGTGCGCCCGTAGTCTTCCGTCGCGTAGAGGTATGGCTGGAAGTCGCCCAGGAGGTATCGCAACACCGCGACGTAGGCCGCACCGGCCCGGTGCGGCGACGGCTCGATGTTCTGCACGCGTCCTCCGGGCGGGAGGTCCTTCGGCGTGACGTTCGTCCAGGTGCGCCCGCCGTCGCGCGTGACGTGAATGGGGCCGTCGTTCGCACCCGTCCAGATGACGCCGTGCGCGATTGGCGACTCGCGGATGGCGTAGAGCGTGGCGTACATCTCCTCGCCGGTCGCGTCGATGGTGATGGGCGCGCCAGAGACGACGGTGCGATAGCGCGGATCGTTCGCCGTGAGGTCCGGGCTGATGCGGTCCCACGTCAGCCCTTCGTCGCGCGTGCGATGCACGTACTGCGAGCCGTAATAGACCGTATTCGGCTCGTGCGGCGAGACCTCCATCGGCGACACACGCTGAAAGCGATACAGGAGATCCGCGTTAGTGCCACCGTAAAGGGACTGCGAGCCGACCCAGTATTGCTTTTCCTGCCCAGTACGGATGCTCATTCGGCTGAACTGCCCCTTACATGATCCGTAAACGGTATCCGGATTGGTTCTGTGCGGCATGACCGGGCCCGTCTCGCAGCCGGGGCCCTGGCGCCATCCCTGAATTGGCTCGTCGAGCGGCGTGGACGACACCGGGAGGCTGGGCACGATGAGAGTGCCGCCCTCGTCCTGCTGAGCGCCATAGACGCGATACGGATACTGATCGTCCACGGCCACCTGATAGATCTCGGCGGTGGGCTGATTCTCCTGCGTACTCCAGGTGACGCCGCCGTTCGTCGTGATGTTGGCGCCGCCGTCATTCGACTCGATGAAGACCTTCCCGTTGAGCGGGTTGATCCACATGTCGTGGTTGTCGCCGTGCGGCGTGCTCACCGTGCGAAACGTGCGGCCGCCGTCGGCGGACCTGTAAAAACCTTCTGCGCCGACGTACACGACGTCGGCGTTCGTGGGATCGGCGTGCACGTGATCGTAATAGAACGGGCGCGTGATGAGGCCAGCCGTCGTATTCATGAGCGTCCAGTGATCGCCCGCGTCGTCACTGCGATAGAGACCGCTGCCCGGCTTGGCCTCCACGAGTGCATAGAGGCGCATCGGCGCGGCGGCAGAGACGGATAGATCGCTCTTGCCCATGATGCCTGTTGGAAGGCCGCCGCCGAGTTTCGTCCAGTGGGCTCCGCCGTCGGTGCTGCGATAGATGCCGTCCTCCCCGCCGCCGCTGATGATCGTCCACGGCTTCTGCGCTCCGTGCCACATGGAGGCATAGACGACGTTCGGGTTGCCGGGCTGAAGCTCGACGTCGGACGCACCGGTGCTGTCCGAGAGATAGAGGATCTTTTCCCACGTCGCGCCGCCGTCGGAGGTGCGGAAGATTCCGCGCTCGGCCGATGCCGCGAAGGGATTGCCGAGTACCGCGGCGTAGGCGACATCCGGATTCGTGGGATGGATCACGAGGCGGCCGATCTGGCCCGCGTCCTTCAGTCCGGAAAAGTGCCAGGTCTGTCCCGCGTCGGTCGATTTGTAGATGCCCTTGCCGATGGAGACATTGCTCCGGATGCCGGCGGAGCCCGTTCCGACGTAGATGACGTTCGGATCCGAGTTCGCGACGTCCATGGCACCAATGGACGCGGACGCGAACGCCTGTGCCGACAGATCCTTCCACGATATGCCGCCGTCGGAGGTCTTCCAGACGCCACCACCCGTCGAGCCGAAGTAGTAGGTCAACGGGTCGCGCGCCACGCCGGAAACCGTGGTGACCCTGCCGCCGCGTGCGGGGCCGATCAGCCGATACCGCATCGCCGCAAACCGCGACGGATCGTAGGCGGAGACGTCGGCAGGGCGGGGAGCCTGCGCGCCAATCGAGGTGGCGAGGGCGACGAGAGAACAGAGCAGTGAGCGGTTCATCGGTGCGTGAGGGCGTCGGGACAGTAATCCGGAGGTGCGCGCAGCATCGTGGGCTGAAGCAGCATGACAGTTTGTGACCTGAGCGAGTCCGACGCTAGGCAGCCCGAGGTCCGAGGCGTACAATCCCGGAAGCCGGCCGAGGGCCGGTGCACGAACGGTTTGGCCCGTTGGCGCGTCGAACCATTGTGTGGAGATCCGCGTAGAACTGAGAGTGTTGTCGCCGTCGCTCGAGTCCGCGTTCACCGCGCTGTTCAAGTACCCGCCACGCGTGTTTCAGCGCGGCGACGTGGTGCTTGCGCCGGTGCTACCAGCGCTGCTGATCGCGCTGGCCGCCATCGCGGCGGGTGCTCTCGTGATCGCGGCATACTCGCGCGTGCGGGCGGTGTCGCGAACGGATCGGATGGTCCTCGGCGCCCTCCGTATCGTGACGATTTTCGTGATTCTGGGATGCCTCCTCCGGCCGACGGTCGTGTTATCGAGCGCCGTGCCGCAACGGAACGTGCTGGCGCTCCTGCTCGATGACTCGCGAAGCATGCGCATACGCGATGTGAACCAGTTCTCGCGGCTCGAGGCGGAGCAGGCGGCCTTTGCCGACACATCTGCCCTTGTGCGGCGGCTCGCACAGCGATTCGCCGTCCGCATCTTTCGCTTTGCCTCCGAAGCCGCTCCCATTGCGAATGCCGGTGCGCTGTCCGCAACCGGAACGCAGACCGAAGTCGCTGGCTCGCTGGACGCCGTGCGTGAGAATCTCGCCGGCATGCCGCTGGCCGGCATCGTCCTGGTGAGTGACGGCGCGGACAACGGCAGCGGAGATCTCGGTACCGCGTTGTTGGCGCTCCGCGCACGCCGCCTTCCCGTCTACACGGTGGGGATCGGTGCCGAGCAATTCGCGCGCGACGTCGCCGTTCAGCGTGTGGTCATGCCGCACCGCGTGCTCGCGGGATCGGCGATACGCATCGACGCCACGCTGGCCGTGAGGGGCGCGCAGGGCGACAGCACATCGCTCGTGGTGGAGGCCAATGGCCGCATCGTCGCCACCCAGTCGGTTCGTGTGCCGGCACGTGGAGCGGTCGTGGAAACGCACGTCCGTGTTCCGCCCCTCGCTGCCGGCGCCTACCACGTGGCGATTCGCGTCAAACCGTTGCGTGGCGAGACGGTGGTGGAGAACAACGATTATCACACGATGTTGGACGTGCACGAAGGTCCTGCCCGCATTCTGTACGTCGAGGGCGAGCCGCGGCCGGAGTTTGCGTTTCTCCGCCGCGCCGCCGCGGGCGACAGCGGCATCCAGATGGTGGGTCTCATGCGCAGCGCGGATCGGAAGTATCTGCGGCTGGGCGTGCGCGACAGTCTGGAGCTGATCGGTGGCTTTCCAACCACGCGCGAGGAGCTGTTTCAGTATCGCGCCATCGTACTTGGCAGCGTGGAGGCGTCGTTCTTTACGGGCGAGCAACTTCGCATGCTCGCCGACTTCGTCGGCGAGCGCGGGGGAAGCCTTCTGGCTCTCGGCGGGCGCTCGTCGATGGGCGAGGGCGGTTATGCCGATACGCCAGTGTCCGAGGTGCTCCCGGTCATTCCGGCGCGCGTCGGGAGGGATACGAGCGCTGCGCCGATTGCGATTGCCGTTCATCCCACCGCCGCGGGGCTGGCGTTCGCAGCGCTGCAACTCAGGTCCACCGACGATGCCAACGCGGCGCGATGGGATTCGCTTCCTCCGCTCACGTCCGTGAACGAGCCTGCGCCGCTGCGGCCGGGTGCGACCGTGCTGTTGGCTGGTCGCCTCGGCGGACGCGCTGGAATTGGAGTGGACGTCCCCGTGCTCAGCTTCCAGCATTACGGCCGCGGCATCGGGGCGGTGTTCGCGGCGCAGGACTCATGGCTCTGGAAGATGGATGCGAGCGTCGCCGCGGATGACGAGACCTACGCGACGCTGTGGCGGCAGCTTCTGCGCTGGATGGCCGAGAGCGCGCCGGATAGGGTGTCGGTGACCGCGAGCGCGAGTCAGGTGAGTCCCGGCGAGGCGGTGACGGTGCGCGCGCACGTCGTCGATTCCATCTTTCGTTCGATCAATGGCGCCACCGTGATCGCGCAGGTGACGCGTCCGGACGGCGTTACGCTCGATGTTCCGCTCGAGGGATCGCTCCGGGAGGATGGAACGTACAGCGGACGTTACGTGGCGCAGGTCAGTGGAGCGCACTCGATCCGCGTGGGGCTCGTACGTGCGCGTGACACGACGCGATCCGCCGTCACGACGCTGCTCGCGGACGCGGAGGGCGCAGACATGCGCGACGCGGAGATGCGGGCGCCGCTGCTGCGCCGCATCGCGCGCGAAACAGGAGGACGTTACTACCCACTCGATCAGGCGCAGCGATTGGCGGATGACGTGGTATTTACGGAGAGTGGCGTCACCGTCCGAGACGTGCGCGACCTCTGGGACATGCCCATCGTGTTTCTGCTGCTGGCCGCCCTGCTCGGGGCGGAGTGGACGTATCGTCGTCGCCGCGGTCTCGCGTGAGGCGCGCGCTCGCGTTGTCGCTGTCGGCAGGGCTGGTGGCCGTGATGCCGGCCGGCGCGCAGCAGACGCACGTGCTCGTCATCAGCGGACTCGGTGGAACGCCGCAATATCGGAAGGCCTTCATCGAGACGGCGGCACTGTTGGCGGACAGCGCACGCGCGAGATGGCACGTTGCCGACTCGAGTCTGATCGTGCTCGCGGAAGATCCCGCGCTCGATCCTTCGCGCATCACCGGCCGATCGACGCGTGAAGAGGTTGCAAGCGCCTTTCTACGCCTGTCGCGCCGCGTGAAGCCCGGCGACGTGCTGCTGGTATTTCTCAACGGACACGGCGGTGGCGAAGGTGCCGCGTCGCGGGTCAACCTTCCGGGGCCCGATCCTACGGCCGCCGACTATGCCTCCTGGCTCTCGGGATTTTCGCGTCAGACCGTGGTCTTCGTGAATGCAGCGAGTGGAAGCGGCGACTTCGTGCCCGTGCTGCGGGGCCCGGGGCGAGTGATCGTCACGGCCACGAAGACGGCGATCGAGCGGAACGAGGTGATGTTCGCGGCACCGTTCGTTCGCGGTCTGACCACCGGCGCGGCAGACGCGGACAAGGATGGCCGCCTGTCGGTCATGGAGGCGTTCGAGTACGCCACCCGAGAGGTGGCCAACGCATACGAAGCAGCTCACACGCTCCAGACCGAACACGCGGTGCTGAGCGACAGCGCGCTGGCGCGGACGGTGGCTTTTGGTGGCGCCCGCCCGAGCGACGATCCGCGTGTCGTCGCGCTCGTTGGCGACCGACAGCGGTTGGAGACGGACGTGGCAATGCTGCGCGCGCGCAAATCGGGAATGGACTCTGTGACATACGCGCGCGAGCTCGAGCGGCTGCTGCTGCTCATCGCGGAGAGGTCGCGCGCCATTCGCGCCATCAGTGGCACGCCATGAGACGCATGATCCTGATGTGCATGTTGGCGACGACGCCCGGCGCATGGCGACAGCCGCCCGACGTGCGCATACAAATTCGAGCGCTCGTCGACGCTGGGCAGCTCGGCGAAGCTGAGCGAATGGCGCGTGGCGGCGGAGTCGTGCTAGCCTCCCTGTTGGGCGACATTCTGGTGGAGCGGGGCAAGCTCGCGGAGGCGGATTCCGCCTATCAGGTCGCGCTGAACGCCGATGCGACGGCGCGTCGCAGCGCGGAAGCCGCACTGGCCGAGTTGGCGCTGGAGCGCGGCAACCGAAATGATGCACTTCGCCGTGCGGAGACGCTTGCCAGCGAGTACGAGCGAACGTCGTCCCAGTTCAGTGCCGACGACCACGTCGCGGCGGGGCGCGCATTCGTAATTCTTGGTTCGCGTACACCGGACGCGGCGCGCTCAGCCCTCCGTGCATTCGACGACGCTGTCGCGCACGATGCAAGGAACGTCGACGCTCGATTGCGAATCGGAAGCCTCTTTCTCGACCGTTACAACTCACCGGACGCAAAGGCCGCATTCAACGAGGTACTGAAGCAGCAGCCACGAAATGCGCGTGCACTGCTCGGACTGTCACGCGTGGCCGACTTCGAGGGAAAGGATGACGCGATGGGGCTCGTGCGCGCGAGCCTTGCCGAGAATCCATCGCTGGTCGGTGCGCATGTCCTGCTGGCGCGCTTTCATCTCGAGGCGGAGCATTACGATTCGTCGTCTGCCGAGGCGCGCGCTGCGCTGGGCATCAACGCGTCGTCGATGGCGGCGTGGTCACTGCTAGGCGCGACGGCACTCCTGGCTGGCGATTCTGCGCAATATGCGGCTGCATTGGCGGCAGCGCGCCGGTTGAATCCGCGGCCGGCAGCTTTCTTCGCCGAGATTGCCGATGCGGTGGTGAAACAGCGGCGCTACGGTGATGCGGTGCGTTTTGCGCGCGAGGCTCTCGCGCTGGACTCGACCTCGGTCCGCGCACTCGGTGTGCTCGGCACCACCGAGCTGCGCAGCGGCAATCTGGATGCTGGGCGCGCGACGCTCGAGAAAGCCTTCGCGCTCGACCCCTTCAATCTCTGGCACAAGAACACGCTCGACCTTCTGGACGAGATGCGCGGATTCCGGACTGTGGACCGGGGACGGTTCCGGTTCGTCGCGCCGCCGAAGGAAGCGGAGGCACTGCTGCCGTCTCTCGCGCCTCTGCTCGAGGCAGCATTCGATACGTTGGCGCGGCTGTACCAGTATGTGCCGCCCGTGCCGGTGCGACTCGAGATATACTCGCGTCATGCTGATTTCTCCGTACGCACGGTGGGTCTTGCGGGACTCGGTGCGCTCGGCGTGAGCTTCGGGCCGGTGCTGGCCATGGATGCGCCGTCCGCCCGCGATCGCGGGGACTTCAATTGGGGATCCACGGCGTGGCACGAGCTCACACACACGTTCACGCTGGGGTCATCCGGGAATCGCGCTCCGCGATGGCTGTCGGAGGGGCTTTCGGTCCTCGAGGAGCGGCGTGCGCGCTCCGAGTGGGGCGCTGGCGTGACGGTCGAATTTCTGGCGGCGTACCTCGGCGGACGCATTCGGCCGGTCAGCCGGCTGAACGACGGGTTCGTCCGCCCGCGTTACGAGGGCGAGACGATCTTCAGCTACTACGACGCTTCGCTCGTGTGCGAGATGATCGAGCAGCAGAACGGCATGAGTGCCATCGTCGCGATGCTCCAGGCATATCGCGATGGTCTGGAGACATCAGTGGTATTCGCCCGTGTCCTACGAAGTACGCCGGAGCAAATGGACGTCCGGTTCGACGCGTGGCTCCGCGCGAAGTTCAGCGTGGCAATGAAGTCCATCGCCGCCAGCGACGAAAAGGGGTCGACGGGCGGTGCGTTCGTGTCGGCGGTCCGTGCCGGCGCGGATATGCTTGCGCGTCAGCAGCCCGATTCGGCGCGTGAGACGCTTCTGCGCGCGCAGGCGATGTTCCCGGAGTACGCGAGCAGCGGAGCTCCGGCGCTGCTGCTGGCGGCCATCGCGCGCGACAAGGGCGATCTTCGCGGCGCGCTCGAGCAGATCGTCCGCGTGACGCAACACGACGAGACGTCGCTCGAGGCGAACCTCCTCGAGGCTGACCTTCGCGAGAAGTTGGGCGATGTCGCGGGCGCCATGATCCCGTTGCAGCGCACGACATGGATCTGGCCGTATGACGTAGGCGTCCACGCGAGGTTGGCGGAGCTCGCCGCGCGGATCGGCGATCATGCGGTTGCCGTGTCCGAGCGCCGCACCGTGCTCGCGCTGAATCCAACGGACGCGCTGGAGGCACGCTATCAATTGGCACGTGCGCTCGCCGAAGCGGGAGACACGGCCGGCGCTCGGACGGAGGTGTTGCGCGTGCTGGAGGCCGCGCCATCGTTCGAGCGTGCGCAGTCGTTGCTGCTGGACCTGAGAACGGCACCCACACCCGATCACCAGGAGGACTCCGCGTGACCGTCACCGCCATCCACGGCGATCTTGATCGACTGGACGACGCCGAGCTCGCTGACCGGCTTGCTGCCGCGGCCACGCGAATTCGACGCGAGGTCGCGAAGATCATCGTCGGCAACGATGACATCGTGGAGCAGATGCTCATCGCGCTGATGGCTGGCGGAAACTGCCTGCTGGTAGGCGTGCCTGGACTCGCGAAGACCCTGCTGGTGTCGACGTTGGCCCAGGCGCTCGATCTGAAGTTCGCGCGCATCCAGTTCACGCCGGATCTCATGCCGTCGGACGTCACGGGTACCGACGTCATTCAGGACGATCCGGCCACCGGCCAGCGGCGTCTCACGTTCATGGCGGGGCCGGTGTTCACGAACGTGCTGCTCGCGGACGAGATCAATCGGACTCCGCCGAAGACGCAGGCCGCGATGCTGGAGGCGATGCAGGAGAAGCGCGTCACCGTGCAGGGCCGCACCTACGAGCTCGCACCTCCGTTCTTCGTGTTTGCGACGCAGAACCCGATCGAGCTCGAGGGCACCTATCCGCTGCCCGAGGCGCAGCTCGACCGCTTCATGCTCGAGATCGTGTTGCAGTATTTGCCCGAGGAGGAAGAAGTCGCCATCGTCCGTGCGACCACGGCCGTGGCGCAGGAGCCCGCTCGCCCCGTGGTGTCGCGCGACGACATTCTCGCGTTTCAGCGCGTAGTGCGGCGCGTCCCTGTGGCCGACGCCGTTTCACGCTTTGCCGTGCGGCTGGTTCGGTCGACGCGCCCGGGGGAGGCATCCGCGCCGCCATTCATCAAGCAGTGGGTGTCGTACGGTGCGAGCGTCCGTGCGGCGCAGGCGCTCGTGCTTGGCGCGAAGGCCCGGGCTCTGCTCGATGGACGCAGCCATGTGAGCTTCGACGACATTCGCTCACTTGCCATGCCGGTGCTTCGCCACCGGATTCTTCTCAACTTCCAAGCGCAGTCCGAACGGGTGACCACCGATCAGCTCATCGAGAAGCTGCTCGCTGCCACGCCGACGCCCAAGTCGGCCTTGTAGATCGCGATGCCCTCCGCGCCCGCCTCGTTTCTCGACCCGGTGCTGCTGGCGCGCATCTCGGACCTCGGGTTGCTGGCGCGGACCGTCGTGGACGGTTTCATGCACGGGCACCATCGGAGCATGCGGAAGGGGTCGTCGACCGATTTCGCACAGCATCGCGCATACCAGCCCGGCGATGATCCGCGGCTGCTGGACTGGAAGCTGCTCGGACGCACCGACCGGCTCTACGTGAAGGAATACGACGCCGATACGAACGCGAGCGTCATGTTCGCGCTCGACGCTTCTGCGTCCATGGGTTACGGCAGCGGCAGCGTGAAGAAGTTCGACTACGCACGCTTTCTCGTCGCGTCATTGGCGTGGCTCTCGCAACGTCAGGGCGACCGCGTCGGCGTCGCCATCTGTACGACGGAGCTGGTGGACGTCGTGCCGCCTTCCGCACGCCATCTCCAACTTCTTCTCCACACGATCGCTCGTTCGAAGGCATCCGGCGCCGGCACACTCACGCAGGCGATCGAGCGGCTGGCGCACATGGTGACTCGCCAAGGCGTCATCGTCATCGTGAGCGACTGCTACGAATCGCCAGACGCGCTGGGCCGAGCTGTGGATTTGCTGCGCATGCGCGGTCACGACGTGATCGTCTTCCGTCTGGTCGATCCCGCGGAGCGTGACTTTCCATTCCGCGCGGCAACGACCTTCCGCGACGTCGAGACCGGCGCACGCCTCGCTCTTCGTCCCGACGATCTCCGCGCGAAGTACACCGCATCGACGGCCGAACACGAGGCCACGCTCGTGCAGCGTTTCGCCTCGTCGGGAACGGACTACGTTCTCCTGCACACCGACCAGCCGCTGGACGGGGCGCTGCATGCCTACCTCGATCGACGTCTCGCGCGGAGCCGCGTGCGCTGATGCCATTCGGCCTGCTCGTACCGGCATTCCTCGCGGGGCTGGTCGCGATCGCCGCGCCGATCATTCTGCATCTTCGCCATCGGGAGCAGGATCGGCCTCAGGACTTTCCGTCGCTCATGTTTCTGGAGCGCCTCCCCATTCGCACGTGGGAGCGGCGACGAGTGACCGATCTTCCGCTGCTGCTCATGCGTGTCGCCGCTCTGGCTCTCCTGACGCTGGCATTTGCGCGGCCACTCTTCCAGCGGCCGAGCAATTCGGCCACGAGTGCGCGCGCACGTGCGGTGATCGTGGCGCTCGATCGCTCCATGAGCATGGGACGAACGGGTGTGTGGACAGCGGCCACGGATTCCGCGCGCCGGATGGTCGCGTCTCTCGCGCCGGCAGACCGCGCAGCGCTCGTGCTATTCGACGACGAAGCCGAGCTCGCCCAGGCGTTCACGGCGGATCACCAATCCCTGATCGCCGCGATCGGCCGTGCGCAGCCGTCTGCGCGGGGAACCCGCTTTGCGGCGGCGCTGAGAGAGGCGCGTCAACTGGCGAGCCGAGTGCACGATGCCGCGCCCGAGCTCGTCGTCATCACCGATCTTCAGAGAAGTGGAAGCGCCGGTATCGCCGGCACGGAGATGCCCGCCAATCTGAAGATCCGCACCGTGGCTGTCGGGGCAGCGGATCACGGGAATATCAGCGTTGCCTCCGTGGCCGTTCAGCGGCTGACGTCCGGACAGCGCACGATGCTGTCGGTACAGGCTCGGCTCCGTTCGCGCGCAAACCGCTCACCGAGGAACGTGAGCGCTCGGCTCGTACTCAATGGACGCGAGAGCGGTGCAAGAGTTGTCGCGGTGCCAGCAAACGGTGACACGGCGGTCGTCTTCGATTCCGTGCTGATGCCAGGCGGACAGGTGCGCGCGGCAATCGCCATCGACCACGATGCCCTCGCGGCCGACGACTCCTTTCACTTCGCTTTGAAGGCAGACGACGCCGTGCGGCTTCTGCTCGTGGTGCCCGACGACGTCGCTGACGAGGCGCTGTTCTTCGAGCGGGCGCTGGCCGTCGGGCGCACGCCCATCGCGCGTATCGATCGCATCGGCGTGGGACAGCTTTCTCCCCGGGTGCTTCAGGGTGAGGACGCCGTGCTCCTCTGGGACGTGCGACCAGCGCAGAGCGCTTCGGCTTCCCTGAAGGCGTGGGTGGAGCAGGGCGGTGGCCTCATCGCAATGGCCGGACAGCGCACGGCCACACGTTCGCAACGATCGGCACTGATTGCGGCCGACGTGATCGGAAACATCGAGCGGCTCGGCGACCGCGGCGGCTCGCTCGGCGACGTACGAGTCGAGCATCCCGTGTTCGCGCCCTTCCGAACGGCAAGCGCCTCACTCAACGACGCACGATTTCTCCGCTATGCGCGGCTGGAACCAGCCGCTGGTGCGGATGTCATCGCTCGTTTCGACGACGGAACGCCGGCAGTGATCGAACGCCGCCAGGGAGCCGGCCGAGTTGTGGTGACCGCATTCGGTTTCGAGAGCCGCGCGAGCGACTTTCCGCTTCAGGCGGCGTATTTGCCGTTCATCCACCGGCTCGTCCTGCATTCGGCTGGCCGAGATACCACGGCGCTGTGGCGAACCACCGCGGACAGCTGGGTCCTCCCGCGAGCAATGAAAGAGCCGGTCGTTCTGACGCCTCGTGGCAGCATCGTGCGGCTCAAGCCCGACAGTTCCGGTGCCTCCACAGCGCTTCGTGAGACAGGCATTTACGCCGCATACGACGGGCGCGTGCAAGGAGAGCCGCTGGCCCTCATCGCCGTGAATTCTCCCGCGGCGGAATCCGAGCTCGCGCCAATGGACGCGCGGGATCTATTGCTTGGCGTGCGTGAGGCAAAGATCGCGACAGCGGACGCCTCCGAAGTTCCGACGACCGCCGAGATCGAGGGACGCCAGCGGTTGTGGCGCCTGGTTCTCATCGCCGCAGCGCTGCTGCTACTCACGGAGACCGTCGTTGCCGGCCGCGGGTGGCGCGGTGTTGGGAGCAGTGCGACATGACGCCAGCGAATCAACTGCTCGGCTCACTCGCCGTGCTCCGCCGGCAGTGGCGGCAGCGCGTGCTGTTCGAGTCCATCGTGTGGATTGCCGCAGCGACGCTCGTCGCCGTAATGGTTGGCGAGGCCGCCATCGCCCTCCTCGGCGCCTCGCCGGGAACGGTGCTCGCGATGCGCCTGCTTGGCTACACGCTGATTACCGCTGCGATCGTGCGCTTTCTCGTGGGGCCGATGTTCCGCCGTGCGAGCAATCAACGGTTTGCCCTCTATGTCGAGGAGCGCGCGCCCCAACTTCGGCAGGCGCTTCTGTCCGCGATCCATGAGCTCGAGGTCCCTGAAGGCGAGGGGGCATCCTCATCGCTGGCAGCTCGACTCGTGAATCACACGCTCACGATGGTGCGACCGCTTCAACGCGATGCGGCGATCGAGAGACCGCGCATTCTGCGTGCGGCACGCGCGCTCGGGGTCATTGCGCTTGCTGTGATACTTCTCTTCGCGGCCGGACCCAATGCGTTACGTCGCGCGGCAAGAGTGATGTTCGTGCCGTGGTCCGACGCAGAGGCGGCTGCTCCCGCCCTGGCGATCCGTGTCAAGCCGGGAAATATCTCGATACCGCGCGGAGCGGCGCTGGACGTCGAAGCGTCGCTCTTTGGGTTTGGCGCCGAGGGTGCGGAGATCGTGCTTCGCGCAGATTCCGCCACGGAGTGGACCCGGATCCCGATGCTGCGACGCAGCGTCACGGGCGGATTCACGCTGCGTCTCTTCGACGTCGCGCGTCCCACGCAATACTACGTGAATGCAAACGGTATTCACTCGCCGATGTACGCGATTCGCGTGACGGACCTGCCGGCCACGAAGGGCCTGTCGCTCGATCTTCACTATCCGGCGTACACGGGGTTGTCCGTGGAGCATATCGAGAACGGAGGTGACGTCGCCGCGGTCGTGGGCACGATGGTTGTCGTCCACGCCCGGACCACGATGCCGGTGAAGGGCGCCACCGTTGTTTTCGACGACGGCCTCGCGATCCCGTTTGTAAGCGACGGAAGCGATCGCCTGAGGACGGCGTTCAGGATTCGCCGGACGGGCTACTACAGAATCGATCTCGTCGCTCCGGACGGCGCAAAGGTTCCGGGCCCGGTGCAGTACGCCGTGGACGCACTCGAGGATCATCCACCGCAGGTGAGCATCGTCGAGCCAGGCCGCGATACGAAGGTGACGAACGTGGACGAGGTCACGATCGGCGTCAAAGCGTCGGACGATTACGGCGTCAGTGCGCTGGAGCTGCGCTATCGCGTGAACGGCGGTCCGGAGCAACGCATCGCACTGAGCGACAGTACGCATGACCGCGCGAAGGAGGCTCGCGCGGCGCACACGCTGTTTCTCGAGGAGCTCAATCTGCCCGTCGGCGCGCTCGTCGCATATCACGCGGTGGCACGCGACGGTGCCGGCCACGAGGGAAAGAGCGACCTGTATTTTCTCGAGGTTCGCCGCTTCGACAAGCGATACAGACAGGCCGATCAGGGCGGCGGCGGTGGCGGTGGTGGTGGAGGTGACAAACCAGACGCATTTGCTGCGCGACAGCGCGAGGTGGTGGCAGCTACGTTCAATTGGCTGCGCGACAGCGCGACGACCAGCGAGCGGCAGCGCAGTGAAGACATGGCGACGCTGAACATCGCGGAAGGGCGGCTCCGCGAGGACGTTACGAATCTCGCGCGCCGCATCGCCGAACGCGGTATGTCGAAAAAGGACTCGCTGTATCTGGCGATTCAGGCCGAGCTCGATACGGCAGTCGCACCGCTCCGCGCGGCGGAGGAGCAGCTCGTACAACGCCATGGAACCGACGCGCTGCCGCCCGAGCAACGCGCGCTCGAACATCTGCAGCGGGCGGAAGAGCTTTATCGGGACGTCCAGGTGCAGATGGGTCAAGGACAGGGTGGAGCTCAAGGGAGTCGCGGCAACCAGCGCGCGGAGGAGCTGGCCGATCTCTTCGAGCTGCAGACGGACAAGCTCAAGAACCAATACGAGGCGATGTCGCAGGAGCAGCAACAGCAGTCGTCGCAGCGGGACGTCGACGCCACGCTCGAGCGATTGAAGCAGCTCGCAGCACGACAGCAGCAGGAGAACGAGCGCGTGCAGCGCATGGCCGAGGCGATGCGCGCTCGACTTGGTCGCAACCAGGGCGGTGGCGGCGGTAGTGGCGCCTCGCAGCGCGAACTGGCACAGCAGGCAGAAGAGGAGGCGCGCCGACTGGAGCGACTTGCGCGCGAGCAGAAGTCGCAGGAGCTGACCGATGCGGCGCAGCGCGTGCAGCGTGCGGCCGATGCAATGAGGCGCGCCGCCAGCGGATCGCAGTCGCAGGGAAGTAGCGCACTCGATCAACTGCGGAGTGCTGCCAGCGGCGTCGAAGGTTCGCGTTTGGCTGCGATGAGCGAAGCGATGAAGCGCCTCACGCAGCAGGCGCGCGATCTCGAGGATCGCGAGCGCCAGATTGGCGATGAGGTGAAGGCCTACCCCTCCTCGACACCCGAACAACGCGCTGCTGCGCTCGATCGGTTGAATGCGCAGAAGGACGCACTCTCGAGGGATGTCGGAAGGCTCGAAACGGACGCTGACCGATTGGCCCGAGAGGAAAAGCGCGGCCAGCCCGAGGCTGCCGGCAAGCTCGCGCAAGCGGCGGACGCGATTCGCGATCAACGGATCCGCGACAAGATCGCGTTCTCGAAGAACGTGCTGCGCGCCGGATCGCCCGAATATGCGTCGGCATTCGAGCAGCAGATCGCGCAGAACCTGAGCGACGTTTCGGACCGGATGCGCGCGGCGGCGTCGTCGGTGACGCCGGAATCCGCCGCGGGCGGGCAGTCGCGCGCCGTCGATCAGACGCGCGAGCTCCTCCAGGGCCTCGAATCACTTCGCCAGCGGACCGGCACTGGAGGCGGGCGAGGCGACGGACGCCAACTCTCGCGCGAGTTCGGATTACGGCGCGGTGAGGCGCGTCAGCTTCGAGAGCAGCTCGCGCGACAGGGTGTTGACGTCTCGAAGCTCGACGAAGCCATTGGCGAACTGGGGAAGCTCGAGGCGCAGAAGAATTACAGTGATACGCGTGCGCTGGCCGACCTGCAGACGTCGATCATCGAGGGACTCAAGTCGTTCGAGTTCGCGGTCTATCGTCAGCTCGTGCTCGGATCCGACCGAAGCCCCGTGCTCGGCGCACATGCATCGGTGCCCGAGGAGTATCGCGCCGCGGTGGAAGAGTACTATCGCTCGCTTGCCGCGCCGCCCAGGAAGAAGCGCTAGCGTCGCCGGATGAGCAGCCGAAGCGCGACACCGTCTGCGACGAAGTCCTCCACGCGACCCTCCTCGTGAAACCCGGCGGAAAGCAGAATCGCTGACACGTGACGCCAGGGCTCATCGTCAGGCACCTCGCAGACGATCAACCGCGCATCGTACAACGGCGCAAGGACTTCTTCAGCCTGCGTTCCGAGGACGACGTGCACTTTCACCACTTCCGCCGCACCTGCAACCGCCTCGAAAACGACGAGTGTCGATTGCGCGGCGTTGACGCGCACCTGGGAGGTATCGAGCACCTCGAGCATGCGGCCGAGATAGCGCGTTCCGGCGAACGTCGCGCGGATGAGACGCTCGGCCGCCTCGCGCGACATCAGATGTGGATCGACCGCCCCAGCACCGCGAGTGCCGCTTCCTTGGTCGTCTCGGCCAACGTCGGATGCGCGTGTACCGTGATGGCGATGTCTTCCGACGAGCCACGATACTCCATGGCGAGTACGACTTCCGGAATGAGTTCCGAGACGTTCGGCCCGATCATGTGGCAGCCGAGAATCTCGTCGGTATGCGCATCAGAGACGAACTTGATGAAACCTGTCGTCATGCCCGCGGTACGTGCGCGCCCATTCGCCGAGAAGGGAAACTTGCCCGTCTTGTACTCGCGCCCGCTCTCGCTGACCTGTGCTTCCGTCAGTCCAACCACCGCGATCTCCGGCCAGGTGTAAACCACGCCCGGCACCGTGCGGTGGTGCGTGTGCGACGACTGTCCCGCAATTACTTCCGCGGCGACGACACCTTCCTCCTCTGCCTTGTGGGCCAGCATGGGGCCAGGCGTGCAGTCACCGATGGCGTACACGTTGGGAAGGTTGGTGCGCTGCTGGTCGTCGACGAGAATTTCGCCGCGCTTGCCGACCTGGAGACCGAGAGTCGCCACGTCCACTCCGAGTGTTGCGGGACGTCGACCGACGGAGACGAGAACGCGGTCTCCCTCGATGCGCTCGGTCGCACCGTCCTTCTCGACGTCCACATAAACGCCGGCGTCGCTTCGGCCGCCGCCCGTCACCTTCGTGCCGGTGCGGATCTCGAGCCCCTGCTTGCGGAACACCTTGTCCGCCTCCTTCACGACGTCCGCATCCATGCCGGGCAGGATGGCGGGCAGGAGCTCGATGACCGTCACCTTGGCACCGAGCCGACGCCACACGCTGCCGAGCTCGAGACCGATGACGCCGCCTCCAATGACGATGAGATGCCGCGGCACTTCCGGAATGAGGAGCGCACCGACGTTCGACAGCACGCGGTCCTCGTCGAACTTCAGGAAGGGCAGCTCGATGGGCGTCGAGCCCGTGGCGATGATGACGTCGCGCGCCTGGTAGCTGGTGACGGCACCGTCGGCGCCAGTGACGTCGACGACGTTTCCGCCGCGCAGCTCACCGCGCCCCTTCGCCCACGTGATCTTGTTCTTGCGGAAGAGAAATTCGATTCCCTTCGTGTTCTGCGCGACGACGTCGGTCTTCCGTTGGAGCATCTGCGCCACGTCGATGCGCAGGTCGTTCAACGCAATGCCATGTGCCGTGGCATCGTGCGCCATGAACTCGTAGTGGTGCGACGACTCGAGGAGCGCCTTGGAGGGAATGCACCCGACGTTCACGCATGTGCCACCGAGCGTCTTGTCCATCTCGACGCAGACGGTGCGGAAGCCGAGTTGAGCGGCACGAATGGCCGCGACGTAACCGCCCGGCCCGCCGCCGAGCACGAGGACATCGAACGTGTTGGAAGAGTCAGCCATTTCGCGAAGAGCAGTCGTCGGCGCTGCGGATCAGTCGACGAGCATCGACGCGGGATCTTCCATCAGCTCTTTCAGCTTGACGAGGAACAGCACGGCCTGCTGCCCGTCGATGACGCGATGGTCGTACGTCAGCGCGACGTACATCATCGGCCGGATTTCCACCTTGCCGTTGATGGCCACCGGACGATCCTGCGTCTTGTGCAAGCCGAGGATCGCGACCTGCGGGAAGTTGATGATCGGTGTAGAGACGAGTGAGCCGAATACACCGCCATTCGTGATGGTGAACGTGCCGCCCGTGAGATCCTCCATCGTCAACTTGCCGTCGCGGGCCCGCTTGGCGACGTCGGCGATGTCGCGCGAGATCTCGAGCATTCCCTTGCGGTCGGCGTCCTTCACGTTCGGCACCACGAGCCCCGCTTCGGACGCGACCGCGATGCCCATGTTCACGTAGTGCTTGTAGACGATCGAGTCGCCGTCGATCTGCGAGTTCACCACGGGAAACGCCTTGAGCGCCATGCACGACGCTTTCACGAAGAACGGCATGAAGCTGAGCTTCACACCGTGCTCCTTTTCGACGCGCTCCTTGAGCCGCTCGCGGACGGCGCTCACGGCAGACATGTCGATCTCGTTGAACGTCGTGAGATGCGCCGTCGAGTGGTGCGACTGAAGCAGATTTTCGGCGATGCGCTTGCGACGCGTCGTCATCTTTTCGCGCGTTTCGCGCGTGCCGTCCATCGGTGCGACGACGCGTGGCGGCTCCGGCGGCCGCGCGGGTGTCGGAGCTGGAGCGGTGGCAGGAGCAGGAGGTGGAGCTGCCGACGCAGTGCCCTGCTCGATGACGTCGGGTTTGCTCACCACGCCACCGCGGCCCGTTCCCTTCACACTTGCGACGTCGATGCCCTGCGCGTCGGCGGTACGTTGTGCGGCGGGTGAGACTTTCGTCGGTGTCGAGGTCTTCGGGGCTGCTGGCTCCTCAGGCGCCGGTGCCTTTGCCTGCGCGCTCGGCTTGGACTCCGCGGTCTTCTCCGCCTTTGGCGCGGCAACCGCTCCGTCACCTTCCTGAAGCTCACCGAGCAGCTCGTCGACCTTGACGACCGCGCCTTCCGGAACTACCTGCTTCGCGAGCACGCCCGCGCTCAGCGCCGGTACTTCCACGGTGATCTTGTCGGTCTCGAGCTCGACGAGCGTATCGCCCGCGGCGACAGCGTCGCCCTCCTTCTTGACCCACCGGGACACTGTTGCCTCGACGATGGACTCGCCGAGTGGAGGAACCTTGATTGCAGTCATGAGCGCGCCGTCTCGGAGCAGAAGCGCGGCGGCGCGGCGCCTTCTATGTCCGCTGTCCGCCGCATAGCATTCGCGAGCAATATAACCGGCGCGCAAACCCATGCGAGGACTCACGATATCTGCGCACGGCGGCCTCGATCAGATCGAATATCGCGAGGATCTGCCCGAGCCCGTGCTCCATGGTCCGACTGACGTGCTCGTCCGCATTCGCGCGGCCGCGCTCAATCGTCTCGACCTGTTCCAGATTCAAGGTCTTCCCGGCGTGATCATCACGCCACCGTGGATCCTCGGCACCGATGGCGCCGGCATCGTGGAGGAAGTCGGTGCCGACGTGCGCCATGTCGCGCCAGGCGACATGGTCCTCATCAACCCCGGCGTCAGCGATCGCACCTGCGAGTACTGCCTCGACGGCGAGCAGTCACTGTGTCCGCGCTTTCGCATCATCGGTGAGCATCTTCCCGGCTTCATGGCCGAGCGCATCGTGGTTCCGGCGACGAACGTGCTTCCAGTGCCGGCCGACACCGATCCGGCGGAGGCGGCGGCGTTCACGCTCGCGACGCTCACCGCGTACCGCATGTTGGTCAGCCGGGCGAACGTCCGTGCGGGCGAGCGTGTGCTCATCCGGGGCATCGGCGGCGGCGTCGCGCTGGCGTGTCTTCAAATCGCCAAGATGATCGGCGCACACGTCACAGTGACGTCCGGCCACAAGGAGAAGCTCGAGCGCGCACGACAACTCGGCGCCGATGACGTGATCGATCACCGCAATGGGGACGTTGGACGCGAGATCCGCGCGCGGACGAACAAGCGGGGTGTCGATGTCGTCGTGGATACGGTGGGGGAAGCAACGTGGACCCAGTCGCTCGGCGCACTCGGCCGGCGCGGGCGGCTGGTCACCTGCGGCGGGACATCCGGGCCGATGGTGACGACCGACATCCGCAAGCTGTTCTGGAACCAGTGGAGCATCCTGGGCTCCACCATGGGAAACGACGCGGAATTCGATGCTGTCGTCCGACACTTCCGTGCGGGCCGACTGCGTCCGCCGATCGATTCCGTCATCCCGCTGGAACAGGGCCGGTCCGCGTTCGAGCGACTTGCGTCCGGCGAGCAGTTCGGCAAGATAGTGCTCACGGTTGGCAGGTAGCCGGCAGCCTTGCCGGAATTATTTCAAGCATATAGTATTTAGGAATGACGGTTTCTCGCGACAGTGCGGCCTACCAGCTCGTCAGCGGCAGCCCCAAGGGGGCGCATGCCGCGCTTCGCCTCTGGCTGCGGCTGCTCGCGTGCTCCAGCACTGTGGAGGGTGAGGTCAAGCGGCGTCTGCGCGACGAGTTTGATTGCACCTTGCCGCGGTTCGACGTGCTTGCGCAGCTCGATGCCGCATCACGCGAGCATATCGATGGCCTGACGATGAGCGACCTCTCGCGGCGCCTCATGGTGACGAACGGGAATCTGACCGCGTTGGTAGAGCGCCTGACCAAGGAAGGCCTCGTGAGCCGCGCCGCCTCGCCGGCCGATCGGCGCACGCAGATCGTGCGGCTGAGCGCGGAGGGGCGGAAGGCGCTTCATCATATGGCACCGAAGCACGAGGAGTGGATCGGAGCCATGTTCGGCGGTCTCGAGGATGCCGAGCGGGTTCAGCTCTATGAGTTGCTGGGGAAGCTTCGGACATCCGTGCGCGGCGCGCTCGACAATGCCGATTCGGTGAGCTGAGGCGGCGCGCGGCTCGTCGCGGGATGAGCGCACAATTCGATGCGGAGGAGCAGCGGGCAATCCTCGCACAGGTGCATGCCGGCCAGCCGCCGACGTGCCCGCGAGATGCCGCTCCCATGACGACGCGTTCGATTGGTGGCGGCTCCTTCGGCCTCGGGTACGCGCGTCGGCGCGAATGGCTCATCTGTCCCGTGTGCAAGCGAAGCCTGATCTTCGACCGCAAGCGGGGGACGCGGACATGAGGGACAACTGGCGCCTCCTGAGGGGCCGACTAGCTTGTTCCATCGCGTGGCCCGGCTACCCGCTCCTCAGGAAGGCATCGTGAATTTCAGCGACCGTCTGCAATCGAGCTTCGCCCAGGTCTTCGGCGACATCGTGCCGGCGCTGCTGGGTGCGCTCGTCATTCTCTTCGCCGGGTACCTGCTGGCGAAGGTGCTCGAGAAGCTCGTCGAGCGATTCCTGCGGCGCATCCGCCTCAACCGCATGCTCGAGCGCGGCGGGGTGATGCAAGCCGTCGAGCGCTCCGGCTCGCACCTCAATCCGGTGCGGGTGCTCGCGAATCTCGTCTTCTGGCTGGTGATGTTCGCGGTGATCCTCGTGGCCGCGAACGCGCTGGGCCTCGAGTCGCTGGCGAACGTGTTCTCGGAGCTGGTGAGCTACATCCCGAGCGTGATCGCGGCCATCGTGATCATCCTCGTCGGCATCGTGCTCGGCGGCTTCGTGGGCGGCTTGATTGCGGCGTCGGCCGGTGCGCTGCATGGCGGGCGCGCGCTTGCGCGCGTCGGACGAGGCGGTGTGATTCTGCTCGCCATCTTCATGGCGCTGCAAGAGCTCGGTATCGCGACGGACATCGTCACGACCGCGTTCGCCATTCTGTTCGGCGCAATCGCGCTGGCGATGGCACTGTCGTTCGGTCTCGGGAATCGGGATCTCGCGGGGGAAATCACGCGCGAGTGGTACGATCAATACCGGCGAGAGCGCGACGACGCCCTGCGGCGCGAGCGTGAAATCGAGGCGATCGAGGAGGCCGAGATGAACACGGAGTACCCAGAGAGTGCGCCGACGGAGGCCGAGGGGACCGAGTAACACACGACAACTACAGTAGGAAGATCAGTATCCGGTACTCGGCACTCGGTAGCACGTACCCGGATGGACGTGACGGCGGCACCCATCAGTTCATTCGGACTTGCTCCGCGCGTTGGCCACCAACGCGGCGGTTATGACACGCCAAGGGACGCCCAACGAAGACCGCCGTGTACGGGTACACCCGTACAGAGTACCGGATACCGGGTACTGGGGTTCCCTCCGGGTACTGTCGTTGTGCAGTGATTGCGAGCTAGATTGCCGGTGCCGCCAGGGGTATCACGATGCGTCTGCATCGCGATTGAGACAGTCCCTTGGAACCTGATCCGGATCATACCGGCGTAGGGAGCGCGGCGCAGCAGCGGAAATCAATTCAGGAATTCCGTGAGCTGGCCGCCCCGCCGTCGCAATTCGACGACGGCCCATCCGGATCTCGACTGCGTTTCTTGCAGGAGAGATGAGATGGCCATATCCCTCGAGTCGATCGCTGACGCGGACGTCGCCGAGACCTACGGCGATGCCTTTCCGAATTCTCGCAAGGTGTACGTGAGTGGGACGCGCGGCATCCGCGTACCGTTCCGTGAGATACGTCTGTCAGGCGGCGAACCACCTCTTCGCGTGTACGACACCAGCGGTCCGCGGTCGCACGACATTCGTGAGGGACTGCCGGAGCTCCGTGCGGACTGGATCCATTCTCGCGGCGATGTCTCGGAGGTGGCGCGCAGCTATCGCGCTCCGGACGGTGCCGCGCGCGCCGAGATTCCTGCGGCACTCCAGCGCGGCGCGCTTCGCGGAACGTCATGCGTCACGCAGATGCACTACGCGCGTCGCGGCGAGATCACGCCCGAGATGGAGTTCGTCGCGCTGCGCGAAGGATTGCCGGCTACGCTGGTACGCGACGAGGTCGCACGCGGCCGCGCCATCATTCCCGCCAACGTCAATCACCCCGAGCTCGAGCCGATGATCATCGGCCGCGCGTTCAAGGTGAAGGTGAACGCCAACATCGGGAACTCCGCGATTCGCTCGTCCATCGACGACGAGGTCGAGAAGCTGCGCTGGGCCACGCTCTGGGGCGCGGATACGGTGATGGACCTCTCCACCGGACGCGACATTCACGAAACGCGTGAGTGGATCATTCGCAATTCCGCCGTGCCGATCGGCACCGTGCCCATCTACCAGGCGCTCGAGAAGGTGGGCGGCGTGCCCGAGGAGCTCACGTGGGAGCTGTATCGCGACACGTTGATCGAACAGGCGGAGCAGGGCGTGGATTATTTCACCGTGCATGCCGGCGTGCTGCTCCGCTACGTGCCGATGACGGCCAACCGGATGACCGGGATCGTGTCGCGCGGCGGCTCGATCATCGCCAAGTGGTGTCTCTCGCATCACAAGGAAAGCTTCCTCTACACGCACTTCCGCGAGATCTGCGAGATCATGCGCGCCTACGACGTCTCGTTCTCGCTCGGCGACGGCCTCCGGCCTGGCTCGATCTACGATGCCAACGACGAGGCGCAGTTTGCAGAGTTGCGAACGCAGGGCGAGCTCAATCGCATTGCGTGGGAGTTCGACGTTCAGACCATGAACGAGGGACCGGGCCACGTCCCGATGCATCTGATCCAGGAGAACATGGACAAGCAGCTCGAGTGGTGTCAGGAGGCGCCATTCTACACGCTCGGGCCACTCACGACGGACATCGCGCCGGGCTACGACCACATCACGAGCGCCATCGGTGCGGCACAGATCGGCTGGTATGGTACGGCCATGCTGTGCTACGTCACACCCAAAGAGCATCTCGGTCTGCCGAACCGCGACGACGTGAAGGTCGGCGTGATCGCGTACAGAATTGCGGCGCACGCGGCGGACATCGCGAAAGGCCATCCGCGTGCGCGCGAGTGGGACGACGCACTGTCCAAGGCGCGCTTCGAGTTCCGTTGGCGAGATCAGTTCAACCTCGCGCTCGATCCGGTCACCGCGCTGGCGTATCACGACGAAACGTTGCCCGCCGACGGCGCGAAGGTCGCGCACTTCTGCTCGATGTGCGGTCCGAAGTTCTGTTCCATGAAGATCACACAGGACGTGCGCGACTATGCCGCGTCCATCGAAGCAGGCATGCGCGAGAAGTCCGAGGAGTTTCGCGCCACGGGTGGCGAGATCTACGTGACTGCGGATGTCGCGGAACTGACGGGCGTGGAGAGTTGAGTCGATGACTGCGTCCAATTTCAGCAACGCAGGCGCGGGATCGTCCGCCGAGATCGCCTCCGCACTGGCGTGCGTCCGCGCCGAGAGCCCGCTGGTGCAAAACATCACCAACTACGTGGTGATGAACACCACGGCCAATGCGCTGCTGGCCGTCGGTGCGTCGCCGGCCATGGTGCACGCGGTGGAAGAGGTCGAGGACTTCGTCTCGATCTCGCGCGCGCTCGTGATCAACATCGGAACGCTGTCACCCAGATGGGTGGAGGCCATGCGCCTCGCCGCGTTGCGCGCGCGTGCGCGAGCGATCCCATGGGTACTCGATCCGGTCGGCGTCGGCGCCACCGCGTACCGCACGCAGGTCGGGGCCGAGTTGGCGCGGATGTCGCCGGCAGTCATTCGAGGGAATGCGTCCGAGATCATGGTGCTCGCGGGCTCCGTTGGCGCTGCCGGCAAGGGTGTGGACAGCACGCAATCGACCGACGACGCGCTGGGTCCTGCGCGCGCGCTCGCGCGCGAAACGGGCGCCATCGTGGCAATGACCGGCGTAGTGGACTACGTCACCGATGGAACGCGTGTGGCGGCCGTACGAAACGGACACCCGATGATGGCCCGTGTCACGGGGCTCGGCTGCACGGCGTCAGCGCTCGTCGGCGCGTTCGTCGCCGTGCACGATGACGCACTCTCCGGCGCGGCAGGCGCGCTGACCGTACTCGGTGTCGCCGGCGAGCTCGCTGCCGCGCGCTCGGCAGGACCCGGCTCTTTGCAGATGCACCTGCTCGACACGCTCTACGCGATGGACGAGCGGACACTCGAGCAGCACGCGCATGTGAGCTACGCGTGATCAACGCGCGCGGCTCTCTCGATCTGAGCGTCTATCTTGTCATCGGACCCGGGATGACGCTGGGCCGCACCGTGCACGACGTGGTGCTCTCCGCGGTTGCGGGCGGTGTGACGGTAGTACAGCTCCGTTGGAAGGATGGGCCAACCGGCGCATTCGTGGAGATGGCACGCGTGCTCGTCGCGGCGTTGTCGCCTCTCGACGTTCCGCTGCTCGTCAACGATCGAGTCGATGTCGCACTCGCTGCCGGCGCACGCGGCGTGCACGTCGGACAGGACGACATGTCTCCAGCCGACGCCCGGCGACTCCTCGGCCCCGACGCGATCATCGGCCTGTCGATCACCACGCTCGAGGAGGCGCGCGCCATGAACCCGGCGATCGTGGACTACGCGGGCATCGGACCTGTGTTTCCCACACCGTCGAAGCTTGATGCCGCCGCGCCACTCGGCCTCGCCGGCGTGCGCGACGTTCGTGCGGCGATCATGACACCGGCCGTCGCCATCGGCGGAATCACCTGCGACAACGCGAGTGAGGTGATGACCACCGGCGTCGACGGCGTCGCCGTGATCTCCGCCGTGTGCGGGGCAGACGATCCACGCGGCGCGGCTGAGCGCCTGACTGCATCACTCGGCGGGGTGCGACGTCGAACTCCCGCGACGGCGGGATGAGCACCACGCTGAACGTTCTGAGCATCGCCGGCTCGGATCCGAGCGGCGGAGCGGGCATACAGGCTGACCTCAGGACCTTCGCCGCGCTTGGCGCCTACGGATGCACAGTCGTCACCGCACTCACGGCGCAGAATACGATCGGCGTGTCATCGGTTTTCTCTGTCCCCGCTTCGGTCATCGGCGCACAGCTGGAGGCCGTCGCCTCCGACGTTTCGATTGCCGCGGTGAAGATCGGCATGCTCGGCTCCGCGGCCGCCGTGCGCGCGGTGGTCGAACACCTGTGGAGTCATCCGTATCCCTTCGTCGTGCTGGATCCCGTCCTGCGTGCGAGCACGGGTGCCACGCTGCTGGACGAGGATGCCGTGCGCCTCGTGCGAGACGAGCTGCTGCCATTGGTCACCGTCGTAACGCCGAACGCTTTCGAGGCCGGCGTGTTCGCTCAGGTCGCGACGCCGACGTCGCTCGCCGCTGCGCACGATGCCGCCTCACATCTTCGAGCGTACGACGCACGCGCCGTACTCGTGACCGGCATTCAGGACGGTGAAGACGTCGTGGACGTGCTGCATACGTCGACTGGCATCTTCGAGCACCGTGCGACGAGTGCGGACGCGACCACCACGCATGGCACGGGATGTACGCTCTCGTCCGCGATCACGGTGCTGTTGGCGCGCGGGTACGAGCTGAACGACGCGTGCGCGCACGCCCAGCGATTCGTCGCCGATGCCATCACGCATGGCAGCGAGCTCGCGGTTGGTCACGGAGCGGGACCGGTGCATCAACTGGCTGCCATGTGGACGTGCGGCCCGGGTGGAGAGGTCCGTCGAGCATGACCTGAACTGCCGAATTACCACAGAGGACACAGAGGCACAGAGAACGGCGGAGAGGCTCGTCGTTTTCGTTGTTCTCTGTGATCTCTGTGCGCTCTGTGGTAAATGGCCGTTCTGTTTCTGTGGTAAGCGCCCGTTCTTTATTGAATGCTCTTCACACAGCGAGCGACCTTGGATTCGGTGTCAGCGAAGCGGCGGCGTACTCGCGGGCGGCCGACGGTGATGGGTCGCTTGCTCGTATGCGTACGCGATGCCGATGAGCGTCGGCTCGGACCATGCTCGTCCCAACAACTGAAGGCCCGCGGGAAGCACGCCACGAGTGTAGCCCATGGGGACGGTGATCGCAGGGAATCCGGTGCTCGGTGAGAAGAGCTGGCTGTTATCGCCGTGCGGCGTGTTCAGGTCACCGATGAGCCGCGGCGGATTGCTCCACGTTGGATATGCCAGCGCGTCCAGATGCAGCGAATCCATCAACGCCATGACAGAGGTTCGCAGCCACGCGCGAAACTGATCGCGGCTCGCGCAGCCGGGGTTGCGTGCCGGTGGAAGAGACTCCGCCTGCGCGGCCTCGAGCCTCATTTGTATCGTCGGATGAAAGCGGCGCGACGCGATCACCTCCGTCAACGAATGCACGGGCGCGCGAGTGCCCTGTCGAGCGAGCCAATCATTGATGTCGAACTTGAACTGGTTGCAGCCGCCTGCCGTCCGTAGCTTCGCGTCGAGATCCGGCACGGCCACTGGATCGACGATGACGGCGCCGCGACGACGCATGTCGTCCAGCGCCGCCGTAAAAACGCGGACAACCTCCGGATCGGTGGACTCGCGGTCGTACGCCTGATGGAGGACGCCGATGCGCGCACCCTTCAACGCATCCGCATTCAGCGCCGCGACGTAACTCTCGGCACGGTGGCCGCGCGACCGCGCCGTCACCGTGTCGGCGGAATCCTCGCCCGCGACGACCTGAAAGATCGCGACCGCATCGGCGACGGTTCGTGCCATGGGCCCGGCGATGTCCGAGGCGAGGTTCAGCGGTGCGACACCATCGCGGCTCGTGAGGCCCATCGTGGACCTGATGCCGACGAGTGCCTGGTGCGCCGAAGGACCGCGAATGGAGTTCCCCGTGTCGGTCCCCAGTGCTGCCTCTCCGAGACTGGCGGCGACTGCGGCCGCCGATCCGCCGCTGGAGCCGGCGGTTGCGCGATCCAGCGCGTACGGATTCTTTGTGTAGCCCGGAAGGATGGAGCTGACCGTCTCGTATGGCGTGAACGCGAACTCCGCCATGTTCGATTTGGCGAGCACGATCGCACCCGCCTCGCGAATGCGGCGCACCATGAAGGCATCCTGCTGCGGCACCATGCCCGAGAGTGACAACGAGCCTGCGGTCGTCGGTAGATCGCGTGTCTCGAAGTTGTCCTTCACGATCATTGGAATGCAGTGCAGAGGTCCTACAGGGCCACCGCTGGCGAATCGCTTGTCGAGTGAATCGGCCGTGGCGAGCGCCGCCGGATTCACGACGATGAGGGCGTTGATCGCCGGACCGTTCTTGTCGTACGCGGCGATGCGCGCGAGGTAGCCGTTTACAAGCTCGCGGCAGGTGAGCGTTCCGGCCCGCATGGCAGCGTGAATCTCGCTGATGCTGGCCTCAGCGACCTCGAAGGGCACGCGAGGTTTTTGCGGAGCAGGCTGCGCGCTTATGGCGACGGAGCAGACAAGCGCGAGGAAAATCGAAAGAAGTCGAGATGTTCGCATGACACCGATGTACACATGCCGAATCGCTCCCGCAACCTCGCGTGCTCTGCTACTTCTCCGCGAGCGCCTTGCGCACGGCGGGCGCGACGCGCGTGCCGAGCAATTCGATGGCCTGCATGAGCTTTGCGTGAGGGAGCGAAGACGCATTCATCTGGAACGTGAAGCGTGAGACGCCGCCCAACGCCTCGCTATGTCGGACGATCTTCTCCGCGACCTCGTCGGGATCACCGATCAGGAGCGCACCGTAAGGGCCTCGCTGCGCGTCGAACGCAGCCCGTGTGACCGGCGGCCATCCGCGCTCCTTCCCGATATCGGTGACGGCCCGCGCATAGCCCGGAAAGAACTCATCGGCGGCCTGTTGCGTCGTCGCGGCTACATAGCCGAGCGAGTGTACACCAACCTTGAGGCGATCGGGTGGATGCCCCGCACGCGCACCCGCCTCACGGTAAAGATCGACGAGGGGACGGAAACGTCGCGTCTCTCCTCCGATGATGGCGACCATCAACGGCAACCCGAGGACGCCGGCCCGGGCGAACGATTGCGGCGTGCCACCGACCCCCAGCCATATCGGTAGGGGATTCTGCACCGGTCTGGGATAGACACCCTGGCCAGTGAGGGGAGCGCGATGCTTGCCGGACCAGTGCACCTTCTCGTTGTCGCGGATCTTCAGCAGCAACTCGAGGTTCTCGGCGAACAACGAGTCGTAATCCTCGAGCCGGAGGCCGAACAACGGAAAGGATTCGATGAACGAGCCGCGTCCCGCCACGATCTCGGCACGCCCCTGCGACAGGAGATCGATTGTCGCAAAGCTCTGGAACACGCGCACGGGATCCGCCGAGCTGAGAACTGTTACGGCGCTAGTGAGCCGGATGCGGCTCGTCCGCACCGCTGCGGCTGCGAGAATGACGGCGGGCGCGGAGTCGAGAAATTCCTCGCGATGGTGTTCGCCGATGCCGAATACGTCGAGTCCAACCTGATCCGCGGACTCGATTTGTTCGATCAGGTTGCGAAGGCGCACCGATGCGCTGATCGCACGACTGGTGTCGTCATGCGCGGCGGCGAAGCTGTCGATGCCGATCTGCACCTGACCCTCGGTAGAAAAGGGAAGACCATCTGATGGGCAACTGTGACGTCACCCCGCGTTCCGTCACTTCTTTGCGCCCTGCGCCATACGCTCCCGAAGCTCGTCGAGCCAGCCGGTGGCGACTATGATGCGCTGCGCTGCCTCATTACTGTTGCCGATCATCAGAAACGTTTTGCCGTCGCGCGAAACGTCGTAGAACGCGTACGTACCCGTTCCGCGAAAATGATCCGGGAATAAGACCTGGCGGCTCGTGACCGTGAATGTCGGCGTCGTCACGATGCCAGCGGCGATCATCTTCCCTCCCGCTCGGTAATAGAGTGTCTTTCCATCTGGCGCCCACACCGGCTCCCCGCCGCCCTCGAGGGAGATCTGATGCCGGCCGCCGTCTCCGGACATGGCAATGACGTACACCTCGCGCTGTCCCGAATCGTCGCCGTAGTACGCGACCCACCGCCCGTCGGATGAAATGCGCGCGCCGCCTTCGCCCATGGGCGTCACAACGAGTGGACGGGGCTTCCCCGGCGGGTCGCCCTCGGCGACGAAGATGTCGGAGTACCCTCCATTCCGGATCACGGCCCACAGGTTTCCCCTCGGCGCAGGCGCCACGGCGAGAATTTCCTGGTCGCCGCCGAACAGGGTTTCAGGTGTACCGCTGCCGTCCCACCGCTGACGCCTCACGTGAACACCGGCCGAGTCTCGAACCATCCAGACGACTCGTTCCCCGTCGGCCATCCAGGCCGGTGCCGTGCTGTTGCCGCCGCTCGTGAGACGCGTGGTGGTTCGAGTTCTGTCGTTGTACACCCAGATGTCGGACTTGCTGAAGGACGTTCGCTCCGCCATGTGGAACGCGAACCGATCGCTCGTCGGAGAGAACGTCGGCAGCGAGTACGACCGCTTCTCGGACAGCAGCGGGCGAGAGCCACCATCGTGGTCCACGGCGAGCACCTGTCCGTATGCGTCGCCCTGAACGAAGAACAATGTCCCATCCTGTGAGACGGCGTATTCGCTCGCGCCGCCGCTCTTGATGAAGACGTTGTCGAGCACCGTAACGGCTGGGCCAGTAACGCGCAGACTTCGCGCGTCGAACGGAGCGGCGCTTACTGCGCCATCCAGATGCCCGAACAGGATATGGCCGGTCGCGACGTACCGAGGGTTCCGCCCGGCGATACCGAGCCGAACGATCTTCCGGTCGTCGAGGCGAACCACGGCGAGTTGAGCGTTTGCCTGATCGCCTGCCGTCACGATGTCGAACAGGGCCGACTTTCCGTCCGGGAGCAAGAAGGGCCAGACGAACGTCTCGGACTTGCTGCTGTCTGGTGACACGACGAGCGCCGGGCTGCCGCCGCCGCCGTTGACACGCCACAGCGAGCCGCGCCAGGTGAAGACGATCACGTCGCCATCGCCCCACGCGAACGCCAGCGCGGAATCCGCGACCGTGACCGCCGGGCCGCCGGAGAGCGGAACCTTCACAAGATGGTTGTTCTGCACGAAGCCGATCCACTTGCCATCGGGCGAGAACTTGGTCTGTCTGGCGGTCTCCGTGCCTGGAATCGGAGTGACGCGGAGGTCGTTCAGATTTCTGAGGTACAACTGCTCCGTTGCCTCGCCGCCCGGGTACACGATCGACGAGCCGTCCGGCGAGATGGCGAAGTTCTGTCCCCATTCTTCCGGACGGATGCGCGCCGAGTCGGGCACCACGATCGTGAAGCGCGTTCTCTTCACCGGCGGCGTGATCGACCGCGACGCGGTAGAGATCCAGCCGGCCAGGGCAAGAGTCGCGAGCAGAGACGCCGCGAGTACGGGCGCGGACACGCGACGTCGTGCCGTGCGCGCGGCCTCGGCACTGGCAGCAAACGTCGCGCTCGTGTAGCCGGGATTCCCCAGTGCGTCGGCGAATGCCTTCGCGCTCTCGAACCGGTCGGCCGCCAACTTCTCCAGCGATTTCGCAATCGCCGCCGCCACATTCCGCGGCACCGACTTCCGGAATTTCGCCACGTCTGCAGCGGGCTCGGTGATGATCTTCATGATCACCTGCTGCGCCGACGCCCCCGTGTGTGGCGGGTTGCCGGTAAGCATCTCATAGAGCACAGAACCCATCGAGTAGATGTCCGACCGCGCCGTGATCTCCTTCTCCGCGGTGGCTTGCTCGGGACTCATGTAATGCGGCGTGCCGAGACTGAGTCCCGTCTCGGTCATCCGTCCGCCTGCTGCGGCGCTCACCGCCAGCGCGATGCCGAAGTCCATCACCATCGCGCGGCCATCGTGCAGCAGGATGTTCTCCGGCTTGATGTCTCGGTGGATGACGCCATGCCGGTGTGCGTAGTCGAGCGCGTCGGCCACCTCGCGCGCGATGTGCACCGCTTCGTCCACACCGAACTGCGTCTCGCGATTCAGCTTCTCGCGGATCGTCTCGCCCTCGATGTAGGGCATCACGTAAAAGAGAAAACCACTCGCCGTGCCGCTGTCGAAGAGCGGAAGGATGTGCGGATGTTGCAGCGACGCGGTGGTCTTGATCTCTTGCACGAACCGTTCGGCGCCGAGCACGGCGGCGAGCTCCGGCTTGAGCACCTTGAGCGCAACCTTGCGGCCGTGCTTCAGATCCTCGGCGAGATAGACGGTTGCCATCCCGCCCGCGCCGAGCTCCCGCTCGACGCGATAGCGATCGGCGAGAGCGGTGACGAGCGCCGTCGGGGCGTTGCTCATGGACACTTCCTAGGCGCGGCGGAGGCCTTTGCTCGGACGGGTAACGCGAGCAAAGGTGGCGAGAAGGCGGGAAGTCGGTGAAGCAGAACTTGCCATCCGCCGTGGCCGCACGCCAGCGCCCACACCCGGGATCGGTGTGGCTGTGCGGCCATCAGCGTGGTTTCTCCTACGTCACGTCCGCTCTGGAACCGAGGCCATTCATGAAGTGGGCTCTCTGCTTTCTCACACCACTCGCGACACGGTCACGGACGTACGGAGGAAAAGGCGCGGGAAGCTGATCATCGACTCTCGACAGAACACTCTCCGTTGCTTCGACCAGAGCGATCATTTGATCGAACGCGTCGGGTGCGCCGGTGCGAGCGGCAAGCTGACGCCAGTGTTGAGCGGTAATGCGACGAATGTGACGATGGGGGCGCTTACCGCGGAGTGCCATCGCCAACGTGACCTTCTGTTCCGCCAGTTCGTTCGCCCCGCCGCCGACGATGGGCCAGGCAGACAGAACGTCGTACAAGGGGGTCATCACATATCCGTCGCGTCTGAGGAAGATGGAGAAATTTTTGGCGTGGCCGTCAGGCGCGGCAAGCAACCAGAATGCCAACTGGGCCTTGGCAAAGACGAGCGAGTCAAGCGTGGGCTGCTCACCTGCCTGGACGAGGCCCATGCATGCAAGAATACCGGGACCGCCGTCACTCTCGTATTTCCTCCACGCCGGGGTGCCGGTCGCCTGACAGAAGTCCTCCTGTGGAAGCCGCAAGATCCACTCCGGGTCGATACCTGTTGGTGGAATCCGTTCGCGGTCAAATCGCTCCACCACGAGAACCTTCTCCTCGCTCACGGCATCCGCGAACGTTCCGATCTCGGTCCGTGCAACCGGGAGACCCCACTCACCGAGGAGACGCATGCAAAGCCATTCGTTCTCGACGGAATCGCGCATGTTGGAGCGCATGTTCCCGACGAGGCCGAGGGGAAGCTTGAGGATGTGCGTGGTGGGTGTGGCGCCATGGGGCTGATACCATTGCTCGCCAATTCGGGTCAACGCGAACTTTTCCTGCGCTCCGGCGAGTGAGATCCGGAATTGGTGTAAGTAGTCGTAAGTGCCCGCAACGTCTTGCGACGTGACGCCGCGAAGCAGCCGTGCGACGTCGGCGTCGCTGATCGGCTGCGCCTCTATGCGTCGAACATCGCCCGGACTCTCGCCTTCGGGAATGATCTGGACCGCGCCGACGCAGTCGCGTCCAATCGCAGCGAGGAGATCGAAGGCTTGGGTGGATTCGGCACGAAAGCGAGAGCGAATTCGCTCCCGGATGGCAGTGCTGTCGGGAAGGAGGTTGTCGAACCATGCGACGACGCGATCGCCGGTATGCGGTTCATTGCCGGGGACGATGGGTAGTGACAGGGACAGCGGCCGGACGCGGGGCGATCGGAGCCATTCGTCGGTGTATTGGAATACGGGCGTGCCCTGTCGGTTGGCGAACCAGCGGCCGACGCGTTCGCCGTTCATCCATACGTCCAATTCGCGTGCGCGTGGCGGCATTACCACTCGCCTCCGCTCTTTGTCGCAGAAGGACGCTTTGGATCTGCGGGCTCTGTGTCGAGATAGACTCGGGCACCGAGCGCGGTGACGAGCTCGAGCAACTGCTCGAGCGCGACGCTTCCGGGATTCTTTTCGATGGTGCTGATGCGCATCGCGGACACGCCGAGGCGCTCGCCGAGTTGTCGTTGCGTCAGTCCGCGGGACTTCCTCAGCGACCGGAGATAGCTGCGCATTTGTGCGGGGGTCTGAACCCTGTACATGGGATGAGTGGTTGCTAAATCAATTCATTTACTTGCGCGAAGTATACTTGTGGGTTTCGTAGCGGCTTTACGGCTTGCAAAAATCAATCTAAAGACTTACTATGGCGAAGTAAAGCTCAAAGTTTAGCGCTAGCTACCTTCGTAGCCGTACTCAACACGGCCACGGTCCATCGGTCCGGTCCGAATGCACAGCGAGCTCTACAGCTGCCTGCATATGACCTATCTCATTTTAAATCAATAGGTTAGAAACCATGCACAGGCTTGATATTTCCAGTCGAAACTGCTAAATTCACCCATCTGTAATTTCGATGTTTGTCGCCTCAAGCCGATGACCTGTAGATGACCGCACCGAACAACCGCGAACGCATCCTTCCGCGCCTCATCGACGATGAGATTCGCGAATCGTTCATCAATTACTCGATGAGCGTCATCGTCTCTCGCGCGCTGCCGGACGTGCGCGACGGACTAAAGCCGGTGCATCGCCGCGTGTTGTATGCGATGAACGAGCTCGGACTGGTGCCGGGCCGCCCGTACAAGAAATCGGCGACGGTCGTCGGCGACGTGCTGGGCAAGTATCACCCGCACGGCGACCAGAGCGTGTACGACGCGCTCGTGCGCATGGTGCAGGATTTCTCGCTGCGCTATCCGCTGGTGGACGGGCAGGGGAACTTCGGTTCCGTCGAAGGAGATCCGGCGGCAGCCTACCGATACACCGAGTCGCGGCTCACGCCGATCGCGATGGAGCTGCTCTCGGACATCGACAAGAACACCGTCGACTTCGTGCCGAACTTCGACGACCGGCTCTCGGAGCCGAGCGTCATGCCGGCGGGCATTCCGAATCTGATCGTGAATGGGTCGTCCGGCATCGCCGTCGGCATGGCGACGAACATTCCGCCCCACAATCTGCGCGAGACCATCGGCGCGATCATCCACCTCATCGACAACCCCGACTGCACGCCCTCGGACCTGCGGAAGTTCATCAAGGGGCCCGACTTCCCGACGGCTGGCTACATCTACGGCCGCGCGGGCATCAAGGATTATCAGGAGACTGGCCGCGGCCGCATCGTGATGCGTGCGCGTGCGGTGATCGAGGAAAAGGAAAGCTCGAACAAGTCGCAGATCGTCGTCACCGAGATCCCGTATCAGGTCAACAGCGCGAAGCTCATCGAGGACATCGCGGCGCTGGTGCGCGACAAGAAGCTCGACGGCATCAGCGACCTGCGGAACGAGTCGGATCGCGAGGGGCTTCGCATCGTCATCGAGCTGAAGCGCGACGCCATCCCCCGCGTGGTGCTGAACCAGTTGTACAAGCACACGCAGATGCAGACGACGTTCGGCGTCATCATGCTGGCGCTCGTGCCGGATCCGACGACGCGCCGCCTCGTGCCGAAGGTGATGGCATTGAAGGAGGCGCTGGAGCACTACGTCGCGCACCGGCACGAGGTCATCGTGCGGCGCGCGCAGTACGAGCTCGACAAGGCGCTGGAACGCGAGCACATCCTCGAGGGGTTGAAGATCGCGGTCGACAACATCGATGCGGTCATCAAGGTCATTCGCGCCGCGGACGACCCGTCGGTCGCCGGCACGCAGCTCCAGGCGCGCTTCAAGCTGAGCGAGCACCAGGCCGACGCGATCCTGAACATGCGGCTCGCCAAGCTCACCGGCCTCGAGATCGAGAAGCTCGAGGCGGAGCTGCGCGAGGTGCGTGCGTTCATCAGCGAGATGCGCGCGCTCCTCGATTCCCGCGAGAAGCGCATGGCGTTGCTCAAGACGGAGCTCCAGGCGATCAACGCCAAGTACGGCGACGAGCGCCGCTCGGAGATCACGAGCGACGAGGGCGAGTTCACCATCGAAGACCTCATCGCCGACGAGGAGATGGTCGTCACCATCTCGCACTCCGGCTACATCAAGCGCACGGCGGCGTCCACCTACCGGAAGCAGCGGCGTGGCGGCCGCGGGCTGAATGGGCAGCAGCTGCGCGACGAAGACTTCATCGAGCATCTCTTCATTGCGAGCACGCACGAATATCTGCTCGTCTTCACGGGCGACGGCCGGTGCTTCTGGCTCAGGGTGCACGAGATTCCGCAGGCGGGACGCGCGGCCAAGGGCAAGCCGGTGGTGAACCTCATCAACGTGTCCCCCGACACCGCCGTGCAGGCCATCCTGCCCGTGCGCGAGTTCCGCGACGATCAGTTCCTGCTGTTCTCGACCACGCACGGCACAGTCAAGAAGACCGCGCTCTCCGCCTACGCCAATCCGCGCGCGAACGGCATCAAGGCCATCAAGATCGAGGAGGGCGACGAGCTGATGGACGTGCAGATCACCTCCGGCACGAACGACATCGTGCTCGCGACTCGGCACGGGCTGTCCATTCGCTTCCACGAGCAGGACGTGCGCGAAATGGGACGCGACACCACCGGCGTGAAGGGCATCGAGCTCGGCGCGCGCGACGAGGTGATCGGCATGGTGGTCATCAAGCGCGACGCGACGCTGCTGGTCGTCGCGGAGAAGGGCATCGGCAAGTGCTCGCCAATCGAGGAATACCGGGTGCAGAAGCGGGGCGGCAAGGGCATCATCACGATGCACCGCACCGAGAAGACGGGCGACGCGGTCTCCATCATGGAGGTCCTGCCGGAAGACGAGCTGATGCTCATGACGAAGCAAGGCATCCTCATCCGCATGCCGGTGAAGGGCATTCGCGTGGCGGGCCGCAACACGCAGGGCGTGAAGCTGGTCCAACTGGAGGCGCACGATCTCGTGATGGCGGTCGCACGCGTGGTGCCCGAGGACGATGACGGGACCGAGGGCATCGAGGAAGTCGAGCCAGTGGGTGCGGGGGACGACGCGGAGGAGTAGCAAACCGTCTTTCCGCGCCCTCGTTCCGGCTGTACCTTAGCGGACTGGATGAACCCGCCGCCGAAAAGCAGAACGTGAGCTGGCCCGTCGAGCACGAAGAGCCGCTTCGCCAGACCCTGATCGGGACCACGCTCGAGCTGCCGTCGTCCACGCCGGAGCTCATGGACGCGTTGCGCCACGACCGCCAGGCGCTGGTGCGCGACGCGCTCCTGTGGCAGCGGTGGGTGCGGTATCTCGCCTTGCTGGCAACGACGGTGCTGGCGCTCGCCTTCGGCTCCGGCGACCGTCTGCAACTGCTCCAACCCATCGCCGTCACCGCGCTGGTCTACGTGCTGTGCGTTGCAACCACGGCCGAGATGGTGTGGCGGTCCGATGCGGTCCACGAGTATCGGTTGCCGGCGCTGCTCGTCACCGCCGACATCGTGACGCTCGCCACGCTGATCTACATCAGTGGCCGCCCGTCGGAGATGGGACGCATTCTGGTCGGCGCGCTGCTCGTCGTCCAACTCTCGGTGTTCTACTTCGGCCGTGGACTCGGCACCTACGCCGCGATGCTGGCGGCGTTTGCATACATCGTCAGCACGCGCGTGGCGCCGTCATCCGCCGACCTCGCCTCGCAGCGTCTCCCGCACGTGCTCTTCACGCTCGGTGTCTTCGGGCTCGTGAGCGCGGTGCTGGTGACCGCGTATGGAAATTTCCGCGCACGGATGAATCGCCTGCGTCTCTTCTGCAAGCTCGTGGAGGAAGGTGATCTGACGCCGTCGTTCGCGCCGGGCGACGACAAGCGGCCCGACGACCTTACGCTCCTGGCGCGCAGCTTCGAGGCCATGCGGTCGCGCCTCGCGGAACAGATCGGCACGGATCCCCTCACGGGATGCCTGAACCGCCGCGCACTCGAGACGCGGCTGCGCGTGGAGTGGCGCCAGGCGAAGCGCCGCTCCTCGACGGTGGCGGTGCTCTGCATCGATCTCGACCACTTCAAGCTGATCAATGACTCCCGCGGCCATCCCTTCGGCGACGTCGTGCTCCAGGAGCTGGCCGGCATCATGAAGGTGACCGCGCGCGACACGGACGCCGTCGCGCGTCTCGGCGGCGACGAGTTCGTGATCGTGCTGCCGGACACCGGGTGGCAGGGAGCGCTTACATTCGCGGAACGTTTGCGGCGAAAGGTGGACGACTTCGATTTCGGCGCCAGCGCGGGCGCCATGCGCCTTACCATTTCCGTCGGTGTCGCGCTCGCGCGCGGCACCGATCCTATTTCACCCGAGATGCTGCTGCAGGAAGCCGACCGGTCGCTGTACAAGGCGAAGAGCGGCGGGCGCAATCGCATCTTTGCCTGAGTCCGAGCCGGTGACCGATCTCATTACCCTGTACGACCTCGAATCCGCGGCGGCGCGCATCGCGTCCGTCGCCGTGCGCACGCCCACGCTCCCAGCCGACGAGTTGAGCGAGCGAATCGGCACGCCCGTGTTCATCAAGCCCGAGATGCTCCAGCGCGGCGGTGCGTTCAAGTTCCGTGGCGCCTACAACTTTCTCGCGCAACTGACGCCCGGCGAGCGAGCCCGCGGCGTGATCGCACCGTCCTCGGGCAATCACGCGCAGGCCGTCGCACTTGCCGCGAAGCTGTTCGGGTGCAATGCAGTGGTCGTCATGCCGACCACGGTGACGGCCGCCAAGCGGGGCGGTGCTGAACGGTTGGGCGCGCGCGTCGTGCTGGCTGGGACGACGACGCAGGACCGTTACGAGCGAGCGCTCGAGCTGGTGGAGGCGGAAGGGCTCACGCTCGTGCCGCCGTACGATCACCCATGGATCATCGCGGGACAGGGGACGGCGGGCTTGGAGATCGTGGAGGACGTCCCTGACGTCGGCACCGTCCTTGTTCCCGTTGGCGGAGGCGGGCTGGCTGCGGGCGTCGCGACGGCAATCAAGTTGCGGGCGCCCCGCGCGCGAGTCATTGCCGTAGAGCCTGCGAATGCTCCAAAATTGTCCCGGGCTCGGGACGCGGGGCAGCCGGTCCGCATCGCGTCTTCCGGGGGACTGGCGGACGGGCTGCTGGCGGTCGAGGTTGGCAGCGTCACCTTCGCACACCACCAGTTGCACGTGGACGACGTGGTGCGTGTGGAAGACAGCGCCCTCCGCGGCGCGATGCGCTTCCTGCTCGATCGTATGAAACTCGTCGCCGAGCCGAGCGGGGCGATCACCATCGCGGCGCTGCTGGAAGGAATTGCCACACCAGTGGGCAAGACGGTCGCCGTGTTGAGCGGCGGAAACATCGAGTGGGACGGACTCGCCTCACTCCTCCCGGATAGGCTCTCATGAATCGCTGCCCGACCTGTGGCACTCAGTACGCCAACGACGCGCGCTTCTGCACCAAGGACGGCACCAAGCTGATCCCGATGCCGGGGAGCGCTGGTCCGATCGCGACGAGCGACAGCGGGCGCGGAACGGCGGTCGGACGGCCCGAGCAGCCGAAACCCGCGACGCCGACGAACCTCGTGGACAAGGTGTTGGACGGACGCTACCTCATCGTGCGCAAGATCGGTGAGGGCGGGATGTCGTTCGTCTACCTTGCCAACGACACGGCCACGAAAGACCGCTACGCCATCAAGGTGCTCTCCGCGGCGCTCTCCGCCGACCAGAACGCCATGCAGCGCCTGAAGCGCGAAGCGAGCCTGGGCATGCGTCTGGCGCATCCGAACGTGTGCCACATCATCCGCATGGGCGAGACGCAGGATGGTCTCGTGTACGTGGTCATGCCATTCGTCGAGGGGGAGATCCTCTCCGACCGCAACAATCGGCGGGGCACGCTGTCGGTGGACGAAGTCTCGAAATTCGTAACGGACATCGCCTCCGGACTGCACGTGGCGCACGAGCTGAAGATCGTCCATCGCGATCTGAAGCCGGAGAACGTCATGATCTGCCGTAACGAGGATGGCACCGAGCGCGCGGTGGTGATGGACTTCGGTTTGGCGAAGGAACGTCGCGCCGATGCGGAGCTCCAGAAGCTCACGGCAACGGGCATCATCCTGGGGACGCCGGAGTTCATGAGCCCCGAGCAGCTACGCGGCAAGCCGCTGGACGCACGCACCGACGTGTACTCGCTCGCCCTTATGACGTATGAGATGCTGACCGGCAAGCTGCCCTTTACCGGGCGCACGCAGCAGGAGATGATGATTGCCCGTCTGCGGAGCGAGCCGGTTCCGTTGCGGCAGGCTCGCCCTGAGCTGGATTTGCCCGAAGCCATCGAGAAGGTGCTTGGCAAGGCCATGCAGCGGAATCCTGACGACCGATATTCGACAGCGCCGGAGTTTGCGGCGGCGCTCGCGGTGGCTTCCGACCGCAAGACAGAAAAGAGCGGAATCGGTCGGCTGTTCGGGCGCTAAGGGGCCTCGGAATTACACCGAAGGCTGAGCAAACCATGCCCTGAAAAAAGCTGAGCCCTGACCGACGAGCTGACGCATCATTCGCTCGTGGGGGAGGAGCTGTCGGAGTCTGTCTAGCTGGCGAGCCTGGAGCAATACGAGCCGTACGACAGATACAAGTTTTAGAAAGAGTCCCCGCAACACCGAAGAGCAACAACGTAGAAACGTGATGAGTGGGCCACAGAGAGCACAGAGCGCACAGAGGTAACAGCGTTGCCTTTTGTTGCTTGTTGCAACACTGTCGTTCTCGGTGTTCTCTGTGCTCTCTGTGGTAATGAGCAGTACCCGTAGTGAGCACGTGGCGGAGATGACGATGCGCACTCGCGTCGCCCGCGACTTGAGATAGCTTCCGGCATGCGCATTCGCTTTCGTGCCGCATGCCTCTGCGCCGTCGCCCTCACGAGCGCGGCCCGCGCACAAACACCTCGCATTGCCGCGTCGCCCACGTATCAACCGGGCATCGACGCGCTCGACTATGACATCACCCTCGAACTGCCCGACACGGGCGCCTACATCCACGGCGATGTCGTGGTGACGCTGCGGCGCTCCCCCGGTCTGAAGCGAGTACGCCTCGACCTCGTTGATGGCCTTACGGTGCGTACGGTCGACGTGAACGGCGCTCGTGTTACCGCGCAGCACCAGGGCAGCAAGATAGATATCCCGCTCGACATCGCCGGCGACAGCGCACAAGTCCGCGTGATCTACGAAGGCGCGGTGACCGACGGTCTCGTCGTGCAGAAGGACGCACGCGGCCGATGGACCTGGTTCGGCGACAACTGGCCCGACCGCGCGCGCCAGTGGCTTCCCACGATCGATCACCCAAGCGACAAGGCAACCGTCTCGTGGCATGTCATCGCCGCTCCGTCGGAGACCGTCGTCGCGAACGGCGCGCTCGTGTCCGCGAAACCGGTACGCATTCGGGGCGCGCAACGAAAGGAAACGAGCTGGCGCGAGTCACGGCCCATCGCCACGTACCTCATGGTGATCGCGGTAGGGCCGCTCGATCGCTACGACGTCCGCGAGCCCGACTGCCACTACGGCGACGCGGGACAATGCGTGAGACAGCAGGTCTACGTGCTGCCGGAAAATCGCCACTGGCTGCCGGGTGTCTTCAGCTCTGTCGGGCCCATCGTGTCACTGTTCGAGCGGCTCGTCGGGCCGTTCCCGTACGAGAAGCTGTCGCACCTGCAATCGTCCACGCGATACGGCGGCATGGAGAACGCGAGCGCCATCTTCTACGACGGCAGGCTGTTTCCAGAGGAGAAGGTCACCGATGCGTTGATCGCGCACGAGACAGCACACCAGTGGTTCGGTGATGCGGTGACGGAGCGCGAATGGGGACATCTGTGGTTGTCGGAGGGCTTCGCGACGTATTTCGCGGCGCTGTGGACGCAGCACGTGCGGGGCGACGCGGCGTTTCGAGCCGACATGGACAGGATTCGTGAACAGATCCTGCATGATTCGGTGGTGGCGCAACGGCCAGTCATCGACACTGCGGAGCGCGATTACATGCGGCTCCTCAACACCAACAGCTATCAGAAGGGCGGTTACGTCCTGTACATGCTGCATCAGCAGATCGGTGACAGCGCGTTCTTCGGCGCGCTGGGATCATACTACGCCACGTACCGTCACGGGACGGCGCTCAGCGACGACCTGCAACGTGAGCTCGAGAAGACATCGGGGAGATCGCTCGCGCAATACTTCGATCAATGGCTGCGCCGGCCAGGTGTCGCCGAACCGAGCATCGGGTGGGCGCGCGACCCATCTACCGGTGAGGTCTCGCTGCTCGTCCTTCAGCAGGATGCTCGTGGGCCGTTCGAACTGCCGCTGCCTCTCATGATCACGCGCGCCGACGGAACGAGTGCGCGGCTCACGGTCATGGTTCCAGCACAGGCACGCGCGATCGTACCGTTGCCCGGGCGGTTCGACGTCCAGCCGCGCGCGATCGGGTTTGATCCGGACAGGCGCCTCCTGGCGCGCATCGCGGCATTGTGATGGGCTTCGTCGCCAGGGCTGCGGCGATCGGCATCGTCGCGGGCACGCTGTGCGCGCCGCTCTCGGCACGCGCGCAGAGCGCCACCACCCTTCCACCCACCCGCGCCGATTTTCTCCTCGAGGAGGGCCGCTGGGCGGAGGCGGAATCCGAGTTCTATCGGCAGTCGGAGCGGGCGCCGAAGGACCCGGTAGCGCGCGCGGCGCTCGGACGCTTCATCGCAATGAAGGGCGCAGTGCGTCCCGGCTCGGTCCTCGTGGAAGAAGCGCGGAAATTCGGGCTCGATCCCCGCGTCGCGCATGAATTGCTGGTAACGATGCGATCGATTCTCGAATGGCGTGCGGCCGGGGCGGAGCTCAAGCGCGACACCACCGTCGCCATCCACGAGTCTCCGGATCCAGCCGTGTTGTTCCGCATGCCGTTGCCCCGTACCAATCACGAGGGCCGCATTCTTGGTTCGGGGAGCGCGAGCGAGATGGTGTGGCACGACGTCGTGGATCGTCCCATCGGACTCGATAGCGTGAACGAGCACGGACATCCGATCGGCTTCGAGATCTTCGAGGTGTTCGCACCATCGGTGGACGTCCGCGAAGGTGAGCTGACGCTCCATGTGAACTCGCGGTCGGCGTTGTCGGCGACGGGTCGCCGGTATCAGGTCCTGCGGTGGACGGACGGCGTGCGCGTGCTGGTGGACGGCCGAGCGATGTCCGTTCGCGAGGCGCTTTCGCACGTCGGGCCGGACTGGTGGCAACTCGATCTCGTGCACGGCGTGCTGGTGGTGCGGTAGGCGACTTGCATCCCCGTCTTGCGCGCGGCCGGCGGGGGCGCCACGTTCGTGTCCCACCGGTATACCATATTGGTCTCAACGAGGCCCCCATGCTCCGTCGCTCCATGGCGCTCACACTCGTCCTCGCCGTCACGGCACACGGACAAGGCACGCGACTGCTGCGCCAGCCGACCATCAGCGGCAACACCATCGCCTTCGCCTACGCGGGCGACCTGTGGGTGACGTCGCGCGCGGGAGGCGCCGCCCGACGGCTCACGTCCACACCGGAGGTCGAGTCCGAGCCGCGACTCTCGCCGGATGGCAGCACCGTCGCATTCAGCCGCACCGCCTCGGGCAATACCGACGTCTACGTCGTTCCCACGGCGGGTGGCGAGCCGCGCCGGCTCACCTGGCACCCGGGACTGGACCGCGTGCGCGGATGGACACGAGACGGCAAGCGCGTCGTCTTCGCCTCCGACCGCGCGAGCATGCCGCAGTCGGCATACCTCCAACTGTGGACCGTGGCCGCGGACGGCGGTGTCGAAGAGCCGATGTCGCTGCCGCGCGCGTTCGCCGGCACGTTCTCGCCCGACGGACGCCGCTTCGCGTACGAGGAGATCTCGACCGCATTCATCCCCGACTGGGTCGAGACGAGCCTGTGGCGCCACTATCGCGGTGGACGCACGCAGCCGGTGCGCATCGTCGATCTCGCCAACCACACGGTGGAGAAGCTGCCGTGGCGCGACAGCAACGACCGCAACGCGATGTGGGTAGGCAACACGATCTACTTCCTCTCGGATCGCGCCTACACCACGAACCTCTTCGCCTACGACCTCGGCACGAAAGCCGTTCGGCAGATCACGCGTCACGACGACTTCGACGTCATGAACGCGTCCGCCGACGGCGACGCCATCGTCTACGAGCAGGCGGGCTACGTGCATCTGCTCGATCTGAAGACCGGCGCAACGCGCCAGCTCGCAGTCGACGTCGTCGGCGACTTTCCGTGGGCACGTCCGCAGTTCAAGCGTGTGGCGACGATGATCCGCGATGCTGCCCTGTCGCCGACCGGCGTGCGCGCGGCGTTCGAGGCGCGCGGCGACATCTTCACCGTCCCCACCGAGAAGGGTGATTCACGCAACCTGACGCAGACGTCGTCGGCGCACGAGCACAATCCTGCGTGGTCGCCCGATGGATCGCAGATCGCGTGGCTGAGCGATGCCGGCGGCGAGCATCAACTCATGATCGGCGATCAGCTCGGTCTCACGAAACCGCGCAGCGTGGCGCTGCCGGGCGGCGGGACGGCGTACTTCAACGAGCTGCGATGGTCGCCTGGTGGGAAGCAGCTGTCCGTCGCGGACAACCATCTCAATCTCTGGCTGGTCGACCCCGCCGGACGTACGGTGAAAATCGACGCCGACGGATTCAGCACGCCGGGCCGCTCGTTCGACGCGGTGTGGTCGCCGGACTCGCGCTGGATCGCGTACACGAAGAGCCTCGAGAACCATCTGCGCGCGGTATTCCTCTACAACGTCGCGGATGCGAAGGCGTATCAGATCACCGACGGGCTGGCAGACGCCGTGTCACCCGCGTTCGACGTGAGCGGGAAGTACCTCTACTTCCTCGCCAGTACGGATTACGGGCCTCGCACCGGCTGGCTGGAGATGAGCGCGGTCGATCGGCCCGTGCGCCGCGCGATCTACGTCGCCGTGTTGAGCTCGACCGAGCCGTCTCCGTTGCTTCCGGAGGCCGGCGACGAGCCGCTTCTCCCTGCGGCGAAGCCGCGGGCGGATTCCACTGTTCGCGTAGATGTCGCCGGCATCGGGCAACGCATTCTCAGTCTCAGCGTTCCGGCGGGTGACTACGCGACGCTCATCGCAGGACCGAGCGGCTCCTTCTTTTATACCGAACCGATGGGCACGGGCGGTCCGGCCGCGGGCGCGCGGCTACAGCGCTATCAATTGAAGGAGCGCACCGCAGCACCGTTCCTCGACGGCATCCGCGCCTACACCGTCTCCGCGGACGGAAAGAAGCTGCTCTATCAGGCGGCCGGCGCAGGTGCGCCGCGCTGGGGCGTGGTTGCCACCGACAAACCTGCGCGCGTCGGCGACGGCGCAATCAACGTCGCCCAGTTGGAATCATGGGTCGATCCGCACACCGAATGGGCGGAGATCTTCCGTGAGTCGTGGCGGAATCAACGCGAGTTCTTCTATGACGCCAGCATGCACGGCGCCGACTGGAATGCCGTCTGGAAGAAGTACAGCCAGTTTCTGCCGTGGGTGAATCACCGCTCGGATCTCGGCTATGTCATCGCCCAGACGGGCGGCGAGCTCGTGGTGGGTCACTCGTACCTCACCGGACGCGGAGACGAGCCAACCGGCGACCCGCTTACCGTCGGACTGCTCGGCGCCGACTACGCCGTCGAGAACGGCCGGTATCGGATTCGCCGTATCTATACCGGCGAGAACTGGAATCCCGATCTCCGCGCGCCGCTCAGCGCGCCGGGCATTCATGTCGCCGAGGGCGACTATGTGCTCGAGGTGAATGGCCGGCCGCTCGTGGCGCCCGCGAACATCTACTCCCTGTTCGAGGAGACCGCGGGACGACAGACCGTTCTTCGCATCAACTCGACGCCGGCCTTCGAGGGCTCGCGCCTGATCACGGTCGTTCCCGTGGCGACCGAAGACGGCCTGCGCACGCGCGCGTGGATCGAGGACAACCGGCGCAAGGTGGACGAGCTCTCGCACGGGCGCCTCGCCTATGTGTGGCTGCCCAACACGTCAACGCCGGGCTACACGGCATTCACCCGCTATTTCTTCGCGCAGCAGGACAAGGAGGGCGCGATCATCGACGAGCGGTACAATCACGGCGGGCTCGTGGCGGATTACATCGTGAACGAGCTCGATCGCAAGCAGATGGGGTACTTCGCGACGCGAGACGGCAAGCCGTGGACGTCGCCGGGGGCGGGGATCTATGGTCCGAAGGTGATGCTCGTGAACGAGTCGGCCGGCTCCGGAGGCGACGCGCTTCCATACATGTTCCAGCAGCGGCATGTCGGTCCGCTCGTCGGCACGCGCACGTGGGGCGGGCTGGTGGGGACCACGGGCGTTCCGCCGACGATCGACGGCGGCGGGATCACGGCGCCGAGCATCGCGTTCTACAGTGCGAAGGGCGAGTGGCGCGTGGAGAACGAGGGTGTCACGCCGGACATCGAGGTGGAGTACACGGCGGCTGACGTCATTCGCGGCCACGATCCGCAGCTCGAGCGCGCGGTGACGGAGGCTTTACGCCTGCTCGATCAGAGCCCGGTGAAGAAGGCGAGCCGGCCCGTGCCGATCGATCGCGTGAAGCCCTAACGCTTGCGGGTGACGGCGGAGGCTGGCGTCCAACCGGGCCAGCTTCCGCGCTCCCCCTGCTTCGCGATGATGCTCGTGAGGCGCTCGGCGGCATTGTGCCAGTTCGTTTCCGCCGCGCGCTGTGCCGCATCGAGGTCGCCCTGTGCGATGGCGGCGGCGATCGTCTCGTGTTCCTTCACGGACGTCGCGAGCTGGTCGAGCAGGACGCTGACGTACAGTCGCGAATAGCGGTCGCTCTGCGGCTTGATGGCGCGATGCAACGTGAGCAGGCGGGGGCCGACGACGTCTTCGACGTAGCGGCTGTGGAACTCGAGGTCGAGCTCGAAGAAGCGCGAGGCGTCGCCGGGGCGCCGTGATTCCACCGCGAGTTGTGCGTTGGTGTCGCGGAGGCGGCGCACGATGTCGCGGCGTCGCGTGGCGGGAAGCGCGGCGGCGGTGCGTGCGGCGAGGCCCTCGAGATGTCCGACGATGAACATGACTTCGCGCCCATCGCTCATGGTGAGCGGTGCGACGATGAGGCGCCGTTCGCGGCCGTGCCCCTGGGCGGTGACGAAGCCTTCCTGTTCCAGGCGGTGGAGCGCGCTGCGGACGGGTGTGCGGCTCAGGCCGAGGCGTTGGGCGAGCACGCGTTCGGAGATGCGGGACCCGGGAGGCAGTTGTCCGCCGACGATGACGAGACGGAGGTCGTGGTACGCGCGGGCGACGTTGTCCATCGGCGCCATGGGCGCGTCTGTCGCGGGGCGCGTGGTGCGGCGGGCGGTTTTCCTGACCGGGCGGCGGGTGGTGGCGGGCATGGCGGCGAAGCTAGGGACGGCCAAAAAGACTCGCAAGCGACGCGGGGGTGCGCGGCGCGGCCCGGCGGTTCGAAAGCGCCGGACTGGTTGACCATTGTGGTATACCGAATGGCGTGATATGTTCGGGCCCGCGCCACGCCAGGGCGCGCCAGGTCCCTCCCACCAGCGGCCGATCCAACGTGAGCGACGGTTCTCCCTCCAGAACGAGTCAGACGCCGTCCCCTGTGGCCGACCACGGGGACATTCACGTCCGCGCGCTGGCGTCGCTTCAGGACTTCCGCGACTGCGTCGAGCTTCAGGACGACGTCTGGGGACCGGAGTGGAGCGACACCGTCCCCGCCTCCCTCCTCCAGGTGGCGACCTACGTCGGTGGGCTCGCGCTCGGTGCGTTCACGACGACCGGTGCGCTCGTCGGATTTCTCTTCGGGCTCACGGGCGTGGAGAACGGCGAGGTCGTCCACTGGTCGCACGTCCTCGGGGTGCGTGACGCGACGCGCAATCTCGGTGTGGGACGCATGCTGAAGGAGGCGCAGCGGGCGGAGCTCGCGCGTCGCGGCGTGATCCGCATGTCGTGGACGTTCGACCCCCTCGTGGCGAAGAACGCCCACCTGAATCTCAATCGCCTCGGCGCGCGGGTCGTCGAGTACGTCCCCGACATGTACGGCACGACCACGAGCCCGCTGCACTATGGGCTCGCGACGGATCGTCTGGTGGTCACTTGTGACACGCACGCGACGCCGCCTTCGGATCAACGCGAGGCGCCGTCGCCCGCGCCCGTGCTGACCCTCGACTCTCAACTCGACGCGCCGCCCTTCGATGGGGGAGCGCTGCCGCCACGACTCCGCATCGAGATTCCGACGGACATTCGTCAGGTGATCGATCAGGCGCCGGCAACGGCGGCGGAGTGGCGCGAGGCAGTGCGCGCGCATTTCCAGTGGGCACTGAGCAACGCATACGAGGTGACCGGACTGTATCGCGAGCCTGTCACTTCGCGGTCGTTTTACACGCTCGTACGGCGGGTTGCATGACCGGCGCCACGAAGCTCCATGTCGATCGCATCGTGCTGCGCGAGGTCCGTCTCGCGCTGCGAGAGCCATTTCGCATCTCGTCGGGCCTCGTCACCGACCGGCGAATCGCGATCCTCCAGCTCTTCGACGTCAGCGGCGCGTCGACGTGGTCGGAATGCGTGGCGTTCCAGGATCCGAACTACACGTCGGAGACGATCGACACTGCGTGGCTCGCCATCACCAAGTGGTTGGCGCCGCGCGTGCTGGGCCGCACGATCGATGGACCAGCGTCGGTGCGCGCCATTCTCGAGAAGAACATTCGCGGCCACAACATGGCAAAGGCCGCCGTGGAGATGGGATGCTGGGGTCTCGCGGCGGAGCTGAGTGGACAACCCCTGTCGCTTCTTCTCGGCGGCACGCGCGACCGGGTGGCCACGGGCATCTCGATCGGCATTCAGGCGTCGCCCGACGCGCTCGTGAAGCGGGCATCCGCTGCGCTCGAAGCCGGCTATCGCAAGATCAAGGTCAAGATTCAGCCGGGGCAGGATGTCGAGTACGTGCGCGCCGTCCGCCGGTCGCTCGGCGCAAAGGTGGACATCATGGCCGACGCGAATTCAGCCTACACGCTTGCGGATGCGGACCATCTCGCGGCGCTCGACGTGTTCGAGCTCATCATGCTCGAGCAGCCGCTCGGCGACGACGATCTCGTTCGCCACGCGACGCTTCAGCGCCGCCTCATGACGCCGATCTGTCTGGACGAGTCCATCACGTCGGTCGATCGGGCGGAGGACATGATCACGCTGGAGAGTGGCCGGATCATCAACATCAAGCCCGGACGCGTGGGTGGATTCAGCGCCGCGAAGGCGATTCACGACGTCGCGGCGGCCGCGCGAATGCCCGTGTGGTGCGGCGGCATGTTGGAGAGTGGAATCGGCCGCGCGTACAACGTGGCGCTCGCGTCGCTGCCGAACTTCTCGCTCCCGGGCGATCTCAGTCCGAGCGCGCGTTACTGGGCGCGGGACGTCGTGTCGCCCGAGTGGACGATGGACGGCGATGGCATGGTGCATGTTCCGCTCTCGCGGCCCGGACTCGGCGTGGACGTCGATGTCGACCGGCTCGACGCACTGACGATACGGCACGAGGAACTGCGGAGTACGGCCGCGATGGAGGTCGTTGCATGAGCGCCGTCGCGGATGCCGCTGCAGCGAACGGCCCGTTGAACGGCCGTCTCGTAGCGCTGCGCCGCGATCTTCATAGGCATCCGGAGCTGTCGTTCGCCGAAGTGCGAACGGGCGATCGGCTTGCGAGCGAGCTGGCGGCGTTGTCGCCCCGTCGCGTGGAGCGGGTGGCGCGCACCGGCGTGGTGGCGCGCATCGCCGGCCGCGATCCGTCGGCGCCGGTGGTCGCCATTCGTGGCGACATCGACGCGCTGCCCATTCACGAAGCAACGGGACTGCCGTTCGCCTCCGTGAACGACGGCGTGATGCACGCGTGCGGCCACGACGTGCATGCGACGTGGGCATACGGCGCCGCAGCGCTGTTGAGCGCCCATCCGGCCACGGGTGACGTGCTCGTGGTATTGCAGCCCGCCGAAGAAGTGGGAGAAGGTGCGTCGGCGGTGTTGGAGTCCGGCGCGCTCGACGACGCACGCGTCATCTTCGGTGCGCATGTGGATCGTCGCTTTACGGTAGGGCAGGTCGTCGCTCAAGGCGGGCCACTTGCTGCGTCGGCCGATACGTTCGAGATCGAGTTGATCGGACGTGGCGCGCATGGCGCACGGCCGCACGAATCCGCCGATCCCATCGTGTGCATGGCGGCGATCATCTCGTCATTGCAGACGATCGTCGCACGTCGTGTGAATCCAGCGACGCCGGCCGTGGTGACCGTGGGCATGGTGTCGGCGGGAACGGCGCCGAACGTCATTCCCGACCGAGCGGTGCTTCGGGGCACGCTGCGCGCGTGCGACGACGCGACGCGCGATCTGCTTCATGCCGAGGTGCGCGCCATCGCGACGCATGTCGGTGCCGCGCATCATGTGGACGTTCGCGTCTCGTCCGTCGGGACAGGTGTGCCGCCGGTGGTGAATGATGCACGCGCGGCGACGTGGGCAGCGGAAGCGGCGACCGCCGTACTCGGCGCCGATGCAGTCGTTCCGCTTGGGACGCCGAACATGGCGGGAGAGGATTTCGCGTGGTATCAGCGCCGGATGCCGGGTTGCTTCCTGCGCGTCGGCGCGCGACGGGAGAACGAAGCGGTGATCGCGGCACACTCGCCACAGTTCGACGTGGCGGAAGACGCCATTCTCGTCGGCGCGCTGGTCCTCGCCGAGTGTGCGCGTCAGGCATCGTCGGCCCTCAACGCGGAGCGTAGGTGATGGCGACCTCTTCATCCGAGCTGCGACGCACACTCGGGTTCACCGATCTCGTGCTTCTGGCGGTCGGTACGGTGATTGGATCGGGCATCTATCTCGTGCCCGGTACGGTGCTGCAACAGACCGGCGTGCAGACCGGTCCGGCGATGCTGGTGTGGGTGGTCGCCGGCGTGCTCTCGCTGCTCGGCGCACTGACGTACGCCGAGCTGGGTGCGATGAAGCCGGCCGCGGGGGGAATGTACGTGTTCATTCGTGATGCGTTCGGACCGCTGACGGCGTTTCTGTTCGGGTGGACGAGCTTCTTCGTCATCGCGAGCGGATCCCTCGCGACACTCGCCGTGGCATTCTCGCTATACCTGTCCCAGATCGTGCCGATGGGGCACGTGGCCTCGCGTGTGGTGTCCGTTGCCGTGATCGCTCTCACGGCTGCGGTGAACATTCGCGGAACGCGGCACAGTGCGACGATGCAGAACTGGACCACCGGCTTCAAGATCGGCGCTCTCCTCCTGATGGGCACAACGCTCATCGCCTTCGGTCATCCGCCGGCGACGACGATTCCCGCGTGGCCCTCGTCGGTCTCGCCCTCGCTTCTCACCGGATTCGGTACGGCGATGATCGGCGTGCTGTGGGCATACGAGGGATGGCAGTACGTGACGTTCTCCGCGGGTGAGACCATCGACCCGCAGCGCACGTTTCCTCGCGCAATCACGGTCGCGACGGCGGTGCTGGTCGTGACCTATCTGCTGGCGAGTTACGGCTATGTCGCAGCACTTGGGCCGGCTGCCGCGGCGCACAGCGAGCACATTGCCGCGGATGCAGTCAGCGCGCTGCTCGGCACCGCGGCTGGAAAGCTCGTGGGTGCGCTGATCCTCGTGTCCATCTTCAGCGCGACGAACGGCCTGATGCTCACCGCTCCGCGCGTGTATTTCGCGATGGCGCGCGACCGCGTGTTCTTCAATCGGCTCGGTGTCGTGGATGAGCGCTTCGGCACGCCGGTCATCGCGATTGCCGCAATTGCATTGTGGGCGGTGGTGCTGGCCGTGACCGGAACGTTCGTGCAGTTGCTCACGTATGTGGTTTTTACCGCCTGGATCTTCCATGGGCTTGGCGGCCTCGCCGTGATCGTGTTGAGACGACGCGAGCCGAACGCGATCCGACCGTTCCGTGTGCCGGGATATCCCGTAACGCCGCTGTTATTCGTGGCGTCTGCGCTGCTGCTCGTCGTCAACACCGTCATCGCGCAGCCACAGCGCGCCGTTGCTGGCCTGGCGGTGGTGCTGCTCGGAACGCCGGCCTACTTCGTCTGGCGTGCGAAGTCGCGGCGCGAGCCGGTGCTTACGAGACCACTCACTCAGGAAGGCTGAATGCTGGATCGTCGACTCCTCGCATGGGCGGTAGTAGCTGTCGCGACAACTGGCTGCGGCGGCGCGCGCGCCGCGGGCGTGGGCGTCGGCGCCGCGCCGGACTCGACGTATGATCTCGTCATCGCGAATGGGCGCGTCGTGGATGGTGCGGGCAACGCGTGGTTCAACGGCGACGTCGCCATTCGTGGCGATCGGATTGCCAGGATCGTGCGGCGCGGGCAGCAGGCGCCACTCATGGCACGTCGCACCATCGACGCGACGGGGATGGTGGTGGCGCCGGGATTCATCGACATCCAGGCGGGCGGCAATTACGTCAGCGGCGACGGACGCGACGTCAGCAAGGTGACGCAGGGGATTACCACCGAAATATTCGGCGAGGCTTATACCGGTGCGCCGATCAGCGACCTGTCGCTCGTGGACATGACGCCGGCGGGCGCGCAGACGGCGCGGCGTTTCATGGGCCCGCACGGTTTCGATGCATGGCTTCGGGCAATGGAGTCGCACGGCATTTCGCCGAACGTCGGATCGTTCGTCGGCGCGAGCACGCTGCGCAGCTATGGCATGGGCATGCACATGGGCGCTGCACCACCCGCCGCCATGGATTCGATGCGCGCAGCCATGCGTCGTGCGATGGAGGATGGCGCCTTTGGCCTTGGATCGGCGCTCATCTATCCGCCCGGCAATTATGCGAGCACCGAGGAGCTCATCGAGCTTGCGCGCGCCATGTCGCCGTACGGTGGCATCTACATCACGCACATGCGCTCCGAGGCCGACCAGGTCCTGGAGGGGATGGATGAAGCGCTCCGCATCGGCAAGGAAAGCGGCGTACCGGTGGAGATCTACCACCTGAAGGCGGCTGGCGTGCGCAATTGGAGCAAGGCGCGCGCGATGCTCGCCAAGATCGACTCGGCTCGCGCGACCGGATTCGACGTGCAGGCGAACATGTATCCGTACACGGCGGGAGGCACCGGTCTCGCCGCGTGTCTGCCTCCGTTCGCATCCGCCGATGGCAAGCTCATGGCGAATCTCGCGGACGATGCGGCGCGCGCACGCATTCGTGCCGAGGTCGCGCATCCCACGAGCTTCTGGGAGAGCCTGTGTGAGCAGGCGACGCCCGAGGGCGTGCTCATCACCGGGCTGCGAAATCCCGCGAATCAGAAGTGGTCGGGACACCGCCTGTCCGAGATTGCGGCCGGCATGAACAAGGACTGGCTCGACACCGTCATGGACCTGCTGCGCGCCGAGCAGGGCAACATCGGCACGATCTACTTCCTCATGAGTGAGGACAACGTCCGACTCTTTCTTCAGCAGCCGTGGATGAAGATCGGAACGGACGCTGGGGGCTCGGACCCCGACAGCACGCGGTCGCTCGTGCATCCACGATCGTACGGCACGTATCCGCGCATTCTCGGGCGGTACGTGCGCGATGAGCGCCTGATTTCGCTCGAGGACGCGGTGCGCAAGATGACGAGCGCCGTGGCGGAGCGACTGCTGATTTCCGACCGCGGCGTGCTCAGGCCGGGAATGTACGCGGACGTGGTCGTCTTCGATCCACGGCGCGTGCGAGACAATTCGACTTACGAACGGCCGCTGCAGCTCTCCACGGGCGTGCAGACGGTGCTCGTGAACGGCGTCGAGGTGGTGCGCGACGGCCGGCACACGGGGGCGAAGCCCGGACGGGTCGTCCGCGGATCCGCGTGGCACCCCCAAGGAATCTGATCATCCCACAGGAGCTCGGAATGCGAACTCGGCGATGGCAGCACTTCATGAGCAGCTCGCTCGCTGCGGCGTACGCAGGTGCGCTTGCGATCTGCACGATGGCACCGCGTAATGCCCACGCCGTGCAGCTCGTGCAGCAGAGCACGGAGATCACCGGGGTTGTCACGGACGGGCGGAACAGACAGCCGGTGTCCGGCGCGTCGGTGCTCGTCGTCGGCACGCGACTCGGTGTGCAGAGTGGGGTCGACGGCCGATTCCGCATCGGCGGCGTGAGCACCGGAGGCCAGGTCGTCATGGTGCGGCGACTGGGCTACGCAACGCAGCGGCGAAGCGTGACGCTGACCGGGCCACAGGTGATGAACTTCGAGCTCGAACCGGCGGCCATGTCGCTGGACGAAGTGGTCGTGACTGGAACCGCTGGCGGAGAGATCAGGCGGTCCATCGGCAACGCGGTGGCGACGATCAATGCCGACGATGCACTCGCGAAGTCGGGCGCACAGAGTGTGAGTACGCTCATCGGTGCGCGCGCACCCGGCGTGATCATCGCGCCGAGTACGGGACGTCTTGGCGCGGGTCCGGCGATTCAGATTCGCGGGCGCAGCAGCATCGGGCTGGACAACTCGCCGATCCTCTTCGTGGACGGCGTGCGCGTGAACAACGCGACGAACGCCGGTCCGGTGGCGCCGGCCGGGCGCCTGGGCGGACAAGCGTCGAACGTCTCCGGCCGGCTGAACGACATCAGCCCTGACGACATCGAGAGCATCGAGATCATCAAGGGTCCCGCCGCGTCAACGATCTATGGTACCGAGGCGGCGAGCGGCGTGATCCAGATCATTACCAAGCGCGGCGCAGCCGGAAATCGGCCACAGACGTCGCTCGTGGTCGAGGAGGGATCGATCTTTCTCCAGAATGCGGCAGGCCGCGTTCCGACGAACTACGACAAGGACGCGCAGGGCAACATCGTCGCCTGGAACGGCGTGCAGAGTGAGCAGGACCGCGGAACGCCCCTCTATCACACGGGCCAGACACGGAAGTACAACGCATCGCTCTCGGGCGGCCGCGAAGCACTCACGTACTTCGTCTCCACGGGCTATGAGAACGACTTTGGCGTGGAGCCGAACAACTCGCTGCGCCAGGCGAACTTTCGCGGCAATCTGAGTGTGCAGCCCGCACCGAACGTCGACTTCACGACCAGCCTGGGGTACACGTCGATCTCGAGCCATCTCGGTGCCGACATCGGCGCGTCGGCGCTGCTCGGTGCCGTCGTGGGTCACAAGCTGCTATTTCCCAATGCGCGCGGCTTCTATCCGAATTACACGCCCGACGTCCCTCAGACACTCTACGACAACGCGCAGGGTGTTCGCCGCTTCATTGGAAGCGCGACGCTGACGCACCGGCCCACGGACTGGCTTTCGCACCGGCTGCTCGTCGGCGTGGACGAAACGGGAGACGACAGTCGTGCCATCGAGAAGTTTACGGCCGATCCGGCAATCGTCGGGCTGATCGGGGCGGTGGCGGCGGGCGGGTCGATCGGACAGACGCTGAGGCACAACACGATCGTCACGACCGAATACTCGGCGAATGCGAAGGCGACTCTGCGATCGGGGCTGACTGCGACGTCATCCGTCGGCGGACAGTTCTACAGGACCGAACTCAACGCGAGCTTCCTCGGAGGCACCGGCTTTCCGGGCTATGGTGTGGAGACGGTGAACTCCGCGTCGACGCCGGCTCCATCGACGCAGGCGCAGACGCTGAACACCACGATCGGCGCGTACGGACAGGAGCAGTTCGGCTGGCGCGACCGCCTGTATTTGACGGGTGCGCTACGCGTGGACAACAACTCCGCATTCGGCGACAAGTTGAAATGGGTGACCTATCCGAAGGTCAGTCTCGCGTGGGTGGCGAGCGAAGAGCCGTTCTGGCGCACGAACAGCGTGGTGACCTCACTGCGGTTGCGTGGCGCATATGGGCAATCGGGTCGCCAGCCGGCGGCGTTCTCCGCGCTGCGCACGTTCAGCCCCGCGCAGGGTCCAGGCGGGACGAGCGCGGTGACTCCCAACTCGAAGGGCAATCCCGATCTTCGACCGGAGCGCGGGACGGAGACGGAGCTCGGGTTCGAGACGCAGCTCTTCAACCGTCTCGACGTGGACTTCACGTACTTCAACAGGCGGACGACCGATCTGATCATCAATCAGCCGGTGGCGCCGTCGAGCGGATTCTACGTGGCGACGCCGGCGAATCTCGGCCGCGTGGACAACCACGGCGTCGAGATGCTTGCGACGCTCCAGGCGCTCACGCGTCGCAATCTTTCCTGGGATGTCATCGTCAACGTCGCCACGAGCCAGGACCAGATCAAGGATCTCGCCGGTATTGGCGGCATCGTCGTGAGTGCCGGCCAGACGAACGTCGTCGGCTATCCGATCGGCGGAATCTTCACCAAGCGCGTGGTCTCGGCTGACCGCGACGCCACGACCGGATTCGCGACGAACGTCCTGTGCGACGGCGGAGAGGGCAAGCCTGCCGTGGCATGCGCGACCGCACCGTTTGTGTTCATCGGCACACCAACGCCAAAGGTCACCGGATCCGTCGCGAATACCGTGACGCTCTTCGGCAATCTTCGCCTGTACGGGCTCGTGGACTACAAGCGCGGGCACCGCGTGTCCAACAACAATGAGCAACTGCGCTGCACGGGCGCGGTGGGCGCACCGCTCTGCCGCGCGAACTACTACCCGTTGGAGTACGATCCCGTCTATCTCGCGGAGCGCGTCGGCACGGCGGGGGGGCAGGGCATCGTCGATCAGTATTTCCAGGACGGCTCGTTCGCGAAGCTGCGCGAGATCTCGCTCACGTACACGCTGCCGCCGGCATTGCTGCGCGGCTATCAGGCGGCGTCAGTAACGGTCGCCGGACGCGATCTCCATACCTGGACGAACTACGCGGGCATCGACCCCGAAGTGAACGTGAACAACGTCGCTACAACCGCGGGGACGGCCGATCAGGCGGTCACACCGCCGCTGAGCCGTTTCATCGTGTCTCTCAACCTCAAGTTCTGACCATGCGACTCTCCATTCATCGACGTTCCGCACGGTGGCTGGGACTTGCGCTGACGACCATCACGCTCGTCGTCGCGTGTCGCGACATCACCAGCCTCGCGCAAGAGAACCCGGGCTCGCTCTCGGGTGCGACGCTCTACGTTCCCGGCAATGCGCAGTTGATCGTGAACGGCGCCATCTCGGACTTCGAATGCGCATATGCGCGCTACGTGGTCGGAAGCGGCCTGTTTACCGACGAGCTGTCGGTTGGAATCTCGAACACGACCAACTTCGACTACGACGCCCGACGGCTGCTGACGGCCAGCACGTACGGCACGAATCACTGCGGCGCCACTCCGAGCTCGACGCAGCAGCCGGGGATCTATACGCCGCTTTCCACCGCGCGGGCGACCACCGACACCGCGGCCGCGTACCTCGAGCTGTGGACCGATGCACAGGTAGCGAATCGCACCAAGCTGCTCGGGCAGACCTATGCCTACGCCGGATACAGCCTCATTCTCCTCGGCGAGGGCATGTGCACGACCGCCATCAACCTCGGGCCCGAGCTCACATCGGCACAGGTCTTCGCTGAAGCGAAGATTCGATTCGACAAGGCGATTACCGCTGCCACGACGGCCAACGACGCGGTTACACTCGGGCTGGCTCGCGTGGGCCGCGCCCGTGCGTTCGCCGATCTCGGCGGTGCGGCGAACCTCGCCGCTGCGGCGACCGATGCCGCTGCGGTGGCCGCGACGTTCGTGGTCAACACGTCGCCGGATGCCGTCAATACACGGCGACAGAACGCGCTCTTCATCAACATCTCGCAGAGCTCGTATTCGACCGTCGATACCTCGTTCCGGAACGTTCTCGTTCCGGGAGGGACGACGCAGGATCCCAGAGTCGCAGTCACCGACCTTGGCCGCAACGGCACCGCCGGCGGTTCGCGCCTCTGGCTGCCCAACAAGGCATCGACAGTTGCGTCGCCGATGCGCGTCGCCAGCTACGCTGAAGCACAGCTCATCATCGCCGAGAATGCAGCGGCGACGGGCGATCTCGCGGCAGCCGTGACGGCAATCAACAATGCACGCGCACGGACGGCGGGTGTACCGACATACGTACTTCCGGCGGGCGCCACGGCTACCGACGTCAAGAATCAGATCATCGAGGAACGGCGCCGCGAGCTCTTTGCCGAGGGCCACCGTCTGGGCGATCTGCGTCGCTTCAGCCTGCTGTTTCTGCCCGCCGCCGGCGCGCCGTTCCAATACGGTGGCGTGTACGGAACGCAGACGTGCTTCCCGCTTCCGGACGTCGAGCGCATCAACAACCCGACGATTGCCAAGGGAGGCTGATCGCGATGCCGATGAAGGCATGGCGTTGCACGCTCGCTGGCGCGGGAGTGTTTCTGTTCTGCGCCAGCCGGGCCGCATCGTCGCAGGTGGTGCTGCCGCCTCCTGTCGAGCTGCGCGTTCCGAAGCCGCCGACGCTGGCGCACGACGAGAACGGCGCATTGCTGGTGTACGAGCTGTACGTCACCAACTTCTCATCGCAGCCGACGACGTTGAAGAGCGTCGAAGTTCTCACGGGCGACGACGAGCGACGAGTGCTCTTCACTCTCTCCGATTCGGCGCTGACGCAGAACATGGCGCGCCCTGGCGCGGCCGTTCCGGCCGCGGAGCGAGCAAAAATTGCAGGCGGGCTGCGCGCCGTCGTCTACCTGTGGGTTCCGCTGCCCGCGGATGCACAGCCCGCGTCCATTCGTCATCGCGTAAAGCTCGAACAGGGAAGCGGTGACAGCACACGCACACAGGAGTTGGAGAGCGCCGCGGTCGTGGCGGTTGCGCGTAC